>Ga0208041_1000026_pt1 | contig 228603 bp, 186 predicted proteins | sample AD_SCU002_MetaG_FD_184453 | JGI IMG/M metagenome (GOLD analysis project Ga0208041, IMG submission 184453) | Active sludge microbial communities of municipal wastewater-treating anaerobic digesters from China - AD_SCU002_MetaG (SPAdes) (version 2) | ecosystem: Engineered > Bioreactor >... | reverse complement strand
AGGTAAATAATTATGAAAAATTACAGTTACTAAGAACAGCATTAAAAACAGAATTAAAGATTAAACAAAAGAAAGCAGCTTAATAAATGATGGAGTCTCTATTTTCAACTAAGTTTGACTTTTTACCATGTGATCAATCCCTAATACCACTTAATAAATATGTTTTTTTACTACTTAACTTATTTGCTCAAATTACCTGAGCTTTCCGTAACTTTAAACAGATTATACTCTGTATTGTTAGTTAATTTTTTTGCATTAAAATCAGGATTCTTTGAAATAACAAATTCGGCTTCATCCAATTTTACATACCATTGTTTTGTAAGAAAAAAATCTATTGCATACTTGATTGTTGACACCTCCTGGGAACGATCCCCATCAAAATATACTTTACTATTCACAGGCAGATGTTCATTGATCTCTATGAATTGGCTAGAGATTTTCTTCATTTGGAAATCTGGTCTTTTTAAATGATTAGACAAGGCTATGCTAATCAAAAAAAATATTGTGATATTAAACGCCAGTAATTTCCAAACCTGAAATTTGAGATTTGAAAATAAAATTGAATAAGTTCCAATTACAAATCCCAAATAAAAAATAGACTGAAATTCATGTAATGCAACAAAATGTCTCATAGGTAGTGCCCAAAGCAGACCAGATAAAAGGAATATCAACAAAATTTTATTTTCAAAAACCCTATTCTTTAAATATCTAATGAATACATAAATAATTAATATAACAGTGATAAAGATTGAAGCATTTATACCCGGTTCGACCTGAAAAACAGGCCAAAAAGGAATTAACATAATAGTAATAGAATGCGCTAGCCCTGATAAAAAGGGAAACCATTCGAATAACCAAAGAAATTGAGTATAACCTGCAGCAGACTTTATACCTGTCCTCCATAACAAACTTCCTACACTGGGTAAATTCCAAAAGGACCCTCCAACAATTCTCCATTCGTTAAATAATTGTAACCCAAGTATAATTATCCCTGTGATAATTGAAATCCCAACAACTTTGAAAGATGTTTGCTTAAAAAGATTGAAAGTTTTTCTTTTGAATGAAGTCTTTTCTATAGGAAATAATGTTTCAGTTGACTCTATACAAAACCATGTTATATAAACCGCAAAAGGCTGCCAGCCAAACATTATCGGAAAAACAGAGTAAAACAAAATCTCAGAAGTTTTTAATTTACTATCTTTAGTTTTAATAACACAGTACAATGCAATAACAAAACCAAACAGCGCGGGAATATCATTAAAAATCATATTATTATATGTAAGCATATAATAAGAAGAAAAAGTTAGAATGGTAATTATTAACGATTTATACTTGTTCTTTAATAGCTTCGTAACAATTTTGAACACAATAATAAATGATAGGAAAAAAAATAGATTCATTAACTGCCGGGCAATATAAACTTGTAGAAAATAATCATTCTCAAACGGATAAATAACTATTCCGGTAATTAGAAAAGGAAAAACAGGGAATCTGTTATAAGCATTATAGACATTAACCCCGTCTTTTAATTCCTTACTCATATACATTAGTAATGGGGAATCGTTGTTTAAAAGATTCTTTGATAATACCATTCCGTGGACTGATATACTGCTATAAAATCCTCCAGGAACAAATCCACCATCTCGTGGTTCGGTAAAAAAAATGCACAATCCAATCAACGTCAATAATACAAATGGAAGCCATTGATCAGCATTTTTTTTCTTTTTGAGTTTTAGTTCTACATCATCGCTCATACTTTATTATTTTATTGTTATACCCTTACAAATTAAATTTGCTAAATACAGGCAACTCTTATACCAGAATTTATTTTTAGTTCATTTAATTGAAAATCCAGTTTAGTAACATCTATTCTTTATATAGTGAAATTAATTTTTGGGAAGCAATCCGGAGTGATATAATAATTCGGTAACTTTTTCAATTCTTCATAAATATATACTATTTACTAATCAATTTATTAAAGATCGTTTTACAATGAGCTTTTATAGTAAACATTATTTGATAAATCCAATAATATTTTTATTGCACCTGCTTAATATAACCTTCAACAGAGGGTTAACTAAGTTTAACTTAAACAACTTCTTAGTCTTATTTTGTTCCCTTACAGGAATAGATGCAAAAGAAAAGGATTGGAACACAGATTGAACTGATTAAACTGATAAAGACAGATTGATCTTTTGTATTCTGTTTACCTTTATTATTTAAAGAGCTTTGTGATCAAATGTTTTTTGATCTCCTGCTTTTAGTTTAAGTTTAGATTTCTCACCCCCTTATGATTTAATAGGCAGCCAATCAAATTAAACAAGCAAACCAGATTTACATTCTATTTCACCTTAATATATAATTCTTTCAACTGTTCTTCGCTTACTATTGATGGTGAATCATCCATAAGTGACACTGCACTGGCAGTTTTTAAATTCAAAACAGCGACGTCCTACTTAATATTAAGTGTTTCGCATATCATAATTTCATATTATATTTGCCATAAATTAAAAGCTATTGAGGTTTTGAGGTAAATATGTCAGAATTAACAAAAAAAATTACTGATGAAGCGTTACTATTACCCCGCGAAGCAAGAGCAGAATTGGTGGATAAACTATTACAAAGTCTGAATGCACCGTCTCCCGGAGATATTGATAAACTATGGGCAGAGGAAGCTGAAAATCGTATTAGTGAATATGATGCAGGCAAGGTACAATCACTGAATGGATTACAGGTAATCAAAGAATTAAGAGACAGATATAAAAATTGAAATTTACATTTCATCCCGATGCTGTTTCAGAACTGATACACTCCGTTGAATATTATCAGGAAAGGGTGGAAAACCTTGGAATAGAATTTTTAGATGAGGTGATTAATACTATTTTCAGAATTCTCGAGTTTCCTGATGCCTTTACTCAGTTTTCTTAAAATAGCCGACGATGTCTGTTAAACCGTTTTCCATTTGCTATAATATATCAGATTAGAGAAAATGAAATCTTTATTGTAGCTATTACTCACCTTTCAATGAAACCTGGTTACTGGATAGAAAGGGTTAGCTAGGTAATAAATAAAGTAATTAACTCACCTCACCTTAATATGTAATTCTTTCAACTGTTCTTCGCTTACTATTGATGGTGAATCATCCATAAGTGACACTGCGCTGGCTGTTTTAGGAAATGCAATTACTTCACGGATTGAACTCTCACCTGCAAATATCATTGCCATTCTATCAAATCCAAATGCGATTCCCCCATGCGGTGGTGCCCCGTATTTGAATGCATTAATTAAAAAGCCAAATTTCTGCTGAGCTTCTTCTTCAGAGATCCCTAATGTCTTAAACATCTTTGACTGCAATTCGGAGTTGTGAATCCTTATACTTCCACCGGCTATTTCATTTCCGTTTAATACCAGATCATAAGCACGGGCTTTAACTTTACCGGGATCTGTTTCCAGCAATGGTATATCTTCGATTCTTGGTGAAGTAAACGGATGATGCATTGCATAAAATCTTTTTGTCTCTTCATCCCATTCAAACAGTGGAAAGTCAGTTACCCATAGTAATTTAGGCTCGGAATCCGGTTGAATGAGATTTAATCGCTTTGCCATTTCCAATCTTAGCATACCCATTGTATTCAATGTTTTTAATCTTGCACCAGACAAAATAAAAATTAAATCGCCTGCTTTTGCATCAAGCGTTTCAATAAGATTTTTCTTTTCTTGTTCAGTGAAAAATTTCATTGTTGGTGAATCAAGCTCTGTTCCGTTACCATTATCTTTAACCCTGATCCAGATTAATCCTTTTGCGCCGAAACCTTTTACAAAATCAGTCAGAACATCAAGCTGATTTCTGGTATAATCACCGCAGCCCGCTGCTAATATTCCGGTTACAATTCCGGCATTATCCACAGCATCTTTAAATACTTTAAACTCAGTATCTGAAAAAACATTATTAAGAGTTTTCATCTCCAGATTAAACCGCAGATCCGGTTTATCACTGCCATACTTTTCCATTGCTTCATCAAATGATAATTTAAGCAGCGGAGTTTTTATTTCTTTGTTCCAGATTTCGTTAAACAAGTTTTTCATCAATCCTTCAACTATTGAAAAAACATCTTTCTGATCAACAAAAGACATCTCAACATCAATTTGAGTAAATTCAGGCTGACGGTCAGCTCTTAAATCCTCATCCCTGAAACACTTTACTATCTGGAAATACCGGTCCATACCTGCCACCATCAGCAGTTGTTTATATTGCTGGGGAGATTGTGGAAGAGCATAAAACTTACCTTTATGCAGACGGCTTGGTACAAGATAATCTCTTGCACCTTCTGGTGTAGATTTCATCAGAACCGGGGTTTCAATTTCGGCAAAACCATTTTCATCAAAATATTTTCTGGTAATCTGATACATTTTATGTCGAAGTAAAAGATTCTTTTGCAGTTGGGATCTTCTTAAATCAAGATATCTGTATTTAAGTCTTAAATCTTCATGAACATCAACATCATCTTTTATCTGAAAAGGAGGAGTTTCAGCTTCGTTAAGAATAATCAGCTTGTTTACCATAACATCAATGTGTCCTGTTGGCAATTCAGGATTATCAGTATCAGCGGGTCGTTTTCTTACAACACCCTCAACAGAAATTACATATTCACTCCGCAAATCTTTAGCGGCAGTGTGTGCCTGCAGATTGAAAGTTGGTTCAAATACAATCTGAGTAACACCGTATCTGTCTCTTACTTCAATAAAAATCACACCGCCCAGGTCTCTTCTTCTATCAACCCAGCCGTTAAGTACAACATTTTCACCAATATTTGCTTCTCTTAATTCGCCGCAATTATGTGTTCTTGTTTTAAATTGCATAATATTCTGAATAACTCCTTATAGAATTTGAGGGCTAAAAATAAAGAAATGATGAAGGGCAATCAAATAGATTAGTTTATATTATATAGTACTATAAAAAATATTTTGTTATTTATATGAATACCGCAGAACTCATCCGCAAAAAGAGAAATAATGAACATCTTACCAAAGAAGAAATTCTCTTCTTGGTAAATGGCTTTACAAAAAATAAAATTCCTGATTATCAGTTTTCTGCTTTTCTAATGTCAGTTTATTTTAACGGAATGAGCAAGGAGGAAACATCTGCACTAACAGAAGCTATGCTTTACAGCGGAAAGGTATTAGATCTTTCTTCTATAAAAGGGATTAAAATTGATAAACATTCAACCGGCGGAGTTGGGGATAAAACCTCTTTAATACTTGCACCAATCGCTGCGGCAGCAGGAGTTAAAGTTCCAATGATTTCGGGCCGCGGACTCGGGCATTCAGGCGGAACACTTGATAAACTTGAGTCTATTCCGGGATTCAGAACTGATCTGACTTTAACAGAATATAAAAATGTGCTGAAAAAAACCGGTGCGGTTTTAATCGGACAGACAAAAGAAATTGCTCCGGCTGATAAATCAATCTATGCACTTCGTGATGTTACAGCAACTGTTGAATCAATTCCGCTTATTACTGGAAGTATTATGAGTAAAAAATTAGCAGAGGGAATTGATGGTTTGGTGCTTGATGTAAAAACCGGCAGCGGCGCATTTATGCAAAAGGAAAAAGATGCAGTTGCTCTTGCAAATTCACTGATAGATACGGCAAAAGCTTTTAATAAAAAAGTAATTGGTTTTGTAACTGATATGAATCAGCCGCTTGGTAATTATATTGGTAACTGGCTGGAAGTTTACGAATCAATTCAGGTTTTAAAAGATGGAAAGAAAAATGACTTAACCGAATTGTCTTTAATCCTTGCAGGTGCTATGATTTATCTTGGTAAGAAAGCAAAGTCATTAGACGAGGGAATTGAAACAGCGATTAAGATATTATCATCGGGTAAAGCTTTTGATAAATTTGCAGAGATTGTAAAAGCACAAAATGGTAAAACGGATTTTGTTATTCGTCCTGAAAAATATCCTGAACCAAAAATTAAAGAAGCGGTTAAATCTGTTTCTACAGGATATTTATCAGAGATTAATACTTACGAGCTTGGAATGGCGGCAATTGATCTTGGCGCAGGAAGAAAAACAAAAGATGATAAAATAGATCCCAAAGCAGGGATAATATTTAATTATAAGATCGGAGATACGATTAATAAAAATGTTGTTCTTGCTGAGATATTTTCTGATTCTAAAACAGGAGTTGAATCTGCTAAAAAAAGAATTGAGAGCGCAGTAAAGATTTCAAAATCCAAACCGGGTAAACCAAAGCTGATTAAAAAAGTATTTATCTGATAAAAATTTTTCGCAAAATCTCCAGTCCGTACAGAGTGTTTCAAATATTAACTATCAGCTGTTTGATTCCAATTCTTAATACAGAATTTATTTCCTAAAATTGTTTTTCTTAATTTGCTTTTACAATTATTTCAGTTTATTGAAAATCATTAACCATTACTAAATAAAAAGGGAAAGATATGGCAAAAAAAATCATTAAAAGGAGCTGGGCAGAACCATTTAAAATTAAAATGGTTGAGCCGATCAAAATGACTACAAAAGCTTATCGCGAAAAAGCTGCTAAAGAAGCCGGTTATAATACTTTCTTATTAAAAAGCGAAGATGTTTATATTGATTTACTCACCGATAGCGGTACAAATGCAATGAGTGATTATCAATGGGCAGGAATGATGCTTGGTGATGAGGCTTATGCAGGAAGCAAAAATTTTTATTACCTGTGGGATAACATAAAAAAATATTATGGGATGCCATACTTTGTTCCGACTCATCAGGGCAGGGCTGCTGAACACATGGTTTCTAAGATTTTAATCAAACCAGATAATGTTATTCCCGGTAATATGTATTTTACAACTACCAGGGAACACATTGAGCTAGTTGGCGGAAAATTTGTTGATGTAATTATTGATGAAGCACACAATCCCCAGAACACTCATCCTTTTAAGGGCAACATAAATTTGAACAAACTTGAAAGTCTGATTAAGAAAGTTGGTGCTAAAAATATTCCTTATGTTTTTATGGCTGGTCCGGTAAACATGGCCGGCGGTCAGCCATTTTCGATGAAAAACTTAAAAGAAGTTTCTTCATTACTTAAAAAGCATGGAATAAAACTCTGGTTTGACGCAACTCGTGCGGTTGAAAATGCTTATTACATTAAACTCCGTGAAAAGGGTTATGAGAAAAAAACAATCGAGCAAATTCTGAAAGAGATATGTTCGCATTTTGATGGACTTTGGGTTAGTGCTAAAAAAGATCTGATGGTTAACATTGGCGGAATTTTTGCAACCCGCGATAAACGTGTTTATGAAGAGGCAAGAAATATGGTTGTAGTGTATGAAGGACTTCATACTTACGGCGGATTAGCCGGGCGTGATATGGAAGCTATGGCAAGAGGAATGGAAGAGATGGTGCAGTTTGATAATATTAAAGCCCGCATCGGACAGGTTGAATATTGCGGAAAGCAGCTTGAAAAATATAACATTCCGATTGTTTATCCGTTTGGCGGTCACGCAATTTTTCTTGATGCAAAAAAATTCTTACCTCATTTAAAACAAGACGTTTTTCCCGCTCAGACACTTGCAGCAGAAATTTATATCGATAGCGGTGTCCGCGGAATGGAAAGAGGAATCGTTTCAGCCGGAAGAGATTCGAATACAGGAAAACATCGTTATCCAAAGCTTGAACTGGTGCGCCTGACTTTTCCAAGAAGAGTTTATACTCAGGCTCATATTGATGTTGCAGTTGAATCGATCGCACAGGTTTATGAAGATAGAAAAAAGATCAGGGGACTAAAGATGGTTTATGAACCGAAACACCTGAGATTTTTCCAGGCAAGATTTAAGAAAATAACTTAACAATATTATTAATGATGAGGCGGGAAAATTATATTTATAAATTCCCGCCTCGCTAAGAGAAGTAAATTGAAGCACTGATAAAACAGATTATCAACATTCAAAAAATGAATCTACAAATCTGTTCTTGCATAAAAACTATTTTAAACTTTACTAATTACTCGGTCTTTCACCCATCTTTGCAGTTGTAAAGAAATCATTGTAAAATCTTTTTGTGTATTGATTCACTAACTGATTTATTCTTTCTTTACTTGATGATTTAATAATCAGCCCTGCGTGATATTCTTTTTTTAATCTCCATACAACTTCAGGATCATTGTAAGTATTTAAGTCAGGCCACTCTTGTTTTGAAAGAGATGTAACAATTGCTGCGAAATCATTATTTACTTTCGGAAGCCTATATGGTTTTTCACCTTTAAGGATTTCAATCTTTGCCCACTCTCTCCAAAGATTTACGCCTGTTGCTGCTTCAACCAGAGTTGAGAGATTCGCTCCGCCGACTCTTGCAGAAGTTTCAAGAAAGTATAGTTTTCCATCCTCAGCACGAATAAATTCGGAATGTGATACACCACGTAACAGACCTAATGCTTTGATTACTTTAATATTTAATTCTAAAACTTCTTTGGCTTCTTCAGAGCTGCTGTCAAGCGTTTGACTTGTAAACACTCTTCCCTGATGGGCAACTTCAAAAGGCGGAGTTCCATACTTGCTTGCCAATCCAAAGACAACTTCCCGCTCAGAAATAATTGTATCAACATGGTAGATGCTGCCGGGTATAAATCTTTCCATCAAAAAAAATGATTGTTCATCTGCCAGATAATTAATTCTATCCCACATTTCTCTTTTATCATTTACCTTCTTCAATCCGTAAGAACCAGCAAGTAATCGTGGTTTAATCATATATGGAAAAGGAACTTTATCTGCAAACTCATTTATCTTTTTATGATTCAGGACATGTAAAAATTCAGGTACTGGTATTCCTGCTTCCCGGGCACGCATTCTCATTGCAAGTTTATCACGGAAATACCGGGCTGTAGTATCACCCATTCCGCCAACTCTTAAATGCTCTCTTAAAGAAGCCGCACGCTCAACATCAAAATCATCAAGTGCAACTATTCTATCAATATTTTCTGTTCGCGCAAGATAACTGACTCCATATATTACATCCTGCATATTCCATTCTTTATTCTTATCAACTATATAAAAGATTTCATCAATACTTTCGCGCGGCCAATCGGCATCTTCAAGACTTTTTGATGTAAGCAGAATTACACGGCAGCCCTGTGCTTTTGCTTCGCGCATAAAGTCATGTCCTTTTTCATAAGATGAAACAGCTAAAACAGTTATTTGATTGTCGGTGCTCATAAGTATTAACTTTTTAATTTTTAATATAATTATTTGAGTTAAGTTTAAATTCTATGAATCAAAGATGCAAATAAAAGAAACAAAAGGCTCCGCTTTAGGAGCCTTTAATAATCATTATTTCAAGAGCAGCATCTTCTGCACTTCAATATTACCGCCAGCTTGCAGTTTGTAGAAGTAAGTTCCGCTGGCAAGCCCTGAAGCATCAAACTCAATTGAATGCAATCCGGCTTTTGTTTCTTTATTCAGAAGTTCTGCAATCTGATTTCCCATTATATCAAACACTTGTAAATTTACAAACCCATCGGTTGGAATGTTGAAACTGATAGTGGTTGATGGGTTAAACGGATTTGGATAATTCTGTTCAAGTCTGAACTCCATTGGATTCAGAATATTTACATCAATCACTTGCGAATATTGAAAACTACCGTCAAAATCAATTTGCTTTAATCTATAGGAAAGAGTTTGATTATGAGTGAGCGTTAGATCATCAATAAATGTATATGAATGTGATGCTGATGATGTACCGTTTCCATTTACAAATCCAATATTAACCCATTCTGAGTTTTGATTTATATCATCCGATTCCTTTCTTTCAATTTCAAATCCAGAGTTATTAAGCTCAGTTGCAGTTGTCCAGTTAAGCACAACACTTCTTCCGCTGACTTTTGCCGTAAATGATGTAAGTTCCACCGGAATAATTGAATAATCTACATAAGAAATATATTGAAGATTAGAAGTTGAATATATTGTTCTTATTAATGCACCGTTTGTGCTGTCAATTTCGTGCAGCCCGGTACTATTAGTTACAAGGTAAGTGCCCCCCGGTAATAAATAAACACTTCTTAAACCTGTTACGGATGTAAAAAAATGAAGTTGATTGCCGTTTGGAGTGTAAATTCCTAATCCGGAAGGTGAAGAGAAAACAGCAACCGCCAAATTTCCATTGGGCAGCTCATAAATATCCTGCGGAAAGTTTATACCCGAAATCAGATTGTCTATATAATTTCCATTAAGATCATATCTGTGTGCTGCATCGCTTGTAGAAGCAGTAACCAGCACATCATTGGTTCTGAACAGAATATCAAAAGGACTATTTAATCCGCCTGAACCATTTGCGATAAAATTACCCAGATAATTTCCGGCATTATCAAATTCCGGAATACCGTTTGAATTAGCACCGCTTCCAACAGTAACAACAAGATTTCCGTTTGGTCTGTATCCATGACCGCGGATATTATCAAGTATGGCATTGTTTACTCCGCCGGCAGGCGCAAAAACTCCAAGATATAAACCAGCAGTATCAAACTTCTGCACAAGATCAGTAATTTGGTCAGATACACTGATAAAACCAGCAGGATTTAAAAGTGCATGTTTGGGTGAAGCAAGATTTCCCGGATTGGGCGGTATAAAGTTAGCATTAACCAGATTACCTGTGATAGGATCAAAAGCTAAAACATTATCGTTTCCCCAATCGGGTATCAACAATAGTTTTGTATCAGAAGCATCAGTCTGTTGATTTTCTGATTTGGAGTTGCCCCAATTAATCTGAGCATCAGATAAATTATACTTGTTTATTATCTGATCGTAAGTCATAACTTCACCATCCTCAAATGGATGCAGAAGATTTTTAAAAACACTGTAGAGCAATTTACCATTCTCTACTTTTAGCACATCAATCAATATTCCTTCCTGAAGTTTTATACCGATGGGTAACGATTGCTTTATCGCTTCCCTTTTTGCTTCGATATAAGAAGACGGATTTAATTCTTTCTGAACAATCAATTCTTCAAAAGAATAATCCTGAGAGTAAACCGGCAAGACAGAAGTTATCAGAACAACAAAAAACAATCGTTTAATTATTGATTTCATACCAGCCTCCTAAATGATGAAAAATAATTTTTTGTTTTGTTGGATAAGCTGTTCTAAACCTACTGAATAAAACTTAAAAGGTCAATAATATTGCTTAATAATTTCAGTTTGTGAATAAGATAATCAGAAATATATGGGTAGGATTTCAAATGCAATTAAGAAAAGATATGCAATGCTTATAATATCTTTTGTAAACCCGCCTCTGATAAAATATGTTAAAAATATTGCTAAGCAGAAAGTATTCTGAGAACAGGATAAACATTTTCCACTTTGTCGTAAAAAGGAGAATGTTTGTAAAAGAAATCCAATCTTTCGCCTGCATTGTTTTTAAAGCTTTCATCATCATTCAGCTTTTTGTAAAATTCAGATTTTAGCTGCGGATCTTCTTTCAACATTTTCTTTGCGTAAGGCTCCATTACATAAGCTTCAGCATATTCTTTTCTTTCAAAGAATGAGTTGAAGAATCCCCAATTGACAAATGAATCAGGTGCTTCAGGTTCGAGTAAGTTTACAATAACTCTTAATTGTCTTTGATTTGTGTAAACTATAAATGAGCCGGCTGGTACATCACATTGCTCGGTAAATGATTCGGCATTAAATGACGGCAGTTGTCTTCCTTCATAAGGATACGATGAAAACTTAATGTTTGAAAATTTGTACTTCTCAACCTTTAATCTCTTTGCTGCTGTTAAAACTTTATATTTTATCCGATGTGACTTAATAACTTCAATTATATCGGTAAACTGTGCTGGTATAATATAAGCCTGGGGAACAAAGATTTTTTTTAATGAATTTGCTTTGTTGAAAATCGGTATCTCAATTTCAATTGGTTTGTTTGTGTATTTACGGACAGTGTAACCAGATACCTCGCTGTGTTCATCATACCATTCAAATCCTTTAAATAAATATTTATCAAACTTTCCGTTTCCTGTAAGAACAAGCGGAAATTTCTTTTTATCAGTTAAGTAATATTTTATCGTGTGTTTATCAGCATGATGATTTAATGAAACTATTTTTCCGTAATGATCATTCAAAAAGCTGATAGTGTGTTCCATCATTGATTTTGTTGAGTAAACACGATTTGCAAATGGCTTCAGACTGTGGGTTTCAACAAGCAAACACACCCTGTTTTGTCTTGCGCAATATCCATGAGATAATCTTGGAGGTGCCGGCAGATCCAAAATTCCGCTTTCAATAGTACCGGCTTTAAATTCCATATAAGGACCGACAATAAATCCGTCTGCTTCAACTCTTTCAATCAAATAAGGCAAATAATCTCTTTCGATCCAGTTAACCAGTCCTTTGTCAATATTCTGGTGAGTTTCAATTCCATAAGTTACATGATATTGATAATCAGCACCGTTTGTTGTGTGATTATCAATCATAAAATCCGGAAGCCATTCGTTAAATAGTTTCAGAAATGATCTTATTTCCGGTGTATCAGCTTTTAAATAATCACGATTCAAGTTCAGATTCAACGCATTAGTACGCCAGCCCATTTTTTTCGGTCCGTTTTGATTTGGGCGGTTAAACGGACTTAATCTTTCATGTCCATCAACATTTAAAACAGGAATAATTAATAATATTATGTTATCAAGTAAATGTTCTTTTTCCTTTGTGATAAGAATTTCCCTGAGCAAAAGCATGCAAGCATCTTTCCCTTCTATCTCTCCGGGATGAATTCCATTTTGAATAAGCACAATTGCTTTGCCGCTCTTTTTTGCAAGTTTGGGAGTAAATGCTTTATCCTTGGATACAACAACAACCTTTAACTCTCTGCCTTGTGGTGTGCTGCCGATTGTTTCAATATTTACGTATTGGGTTTTATCGGCAAATTTCTGGAAATAACTCAATGTATTTTCGTAATCAGGAGATTCAAGTTGATTCGATTTTTCAAAATGCGTTTGCCAATAATTCGAAGTATTTCTCTGCATATAATAAATTCTGATTAGCTAAAGTAATTAAAAAGTTGTTTAATATTCCGGGGACATGCCCAGATTATAAAAAACAAAACTCCACATATCAGCAGCTTCTTCAATAATTTTTGAAGTTGGTTTACCGGCACCGTGTCCGGCTTTGGTTTCTATTCTTATAAGGACAGGATTTTCACCTTTATATTTTTCCTGCAAAGTTGCAATGTATTTAAACGAATGTGCAGGAACCACCCTGTCATCGTGATCAGCTGTTATTACAAGAGTTGCAGGATAATTCAATTCGCTTTTAATATTATGCAGCGGAGAATATTTATACAAATATTTAAACTGTTCCGCATCATCGCTTGAACCATATTCAACAACCCAATAATAACCTATTGTAAATTTATGAAAACGCAGCATATCCATTACTCCTACTTGAGGAACAGCAACTTTAAAGAGATCGGGTCTTTGATTTATAACTGCACCAATCAATAAACCGCCGTTTGAACCGCCCGCACAAGCAAGCTTTGATGGTTTAGTATATCCTTCTTTTATAAGATATTCTGCAGCAGAAATAAAATCATCGAATACATTTTGTTTTTTATCAAGCATTCCGGCTTTATGCCACTGTTCGCCATACTCACCGCCGCCTCTGATATTAGGCATCGCATACACTCCGCCATTTTCCAAAAACATTAGTCTTGCCGCACTGAATGAAGGATTTAACGAAATATTGAATCCGCCGTAACTGTAAAGAAAAGTCGGATTATTTCCATCAAGCTTCAATCCTTTTTTGTAAACGATGAACATCGGAATTTTTGTGCCGTCTTTACTCTCATAAAAAACTTGCTTTGTTACATAATTATCAAAATCAAAATCCATATCTATTTTTAAATAAAGTTCAGAGCTGCCGCTGTTTACATCCAACTTGTAAATTGCACCCGGATATGTAAAAGAAGTAAATGAATAAAACGCTGTATTGTCATCTCTTTTGCCGCTAAGCCCGACCGAGCCTAATGCAGGCAGTTTTATTTCTGATTCAATTTTTCCATTAAGATCATAAACATATATATGATGCGACGCATCCTGCATATAAGTTGTAAAAAGTTTTCCGCCAATAATCTGAACTTTCTGTAAAACATTTTTTGATTCAGGGATTACATCTTTCCAGTTTTCTTTAGCAGGACTTTTCGGGTCAATCAAAACCAATCTGTAATTTGGGGCATTATAATCTGTTAGAACTAAAAGTTTGTCACCAAGGTTATCAACCACATTATAATTATTATTTAAATCATCAACTATGCTGATAAACTTTGAAGCAGGGTTTGACAGATCTTTTACAAGAAACCCGTTATTGTTGGTTCCTTCTGAAAAAGATATAATCAAAAATCTTTCATCATCCGTTGTATTTGCTGAAAAACCACGATCCGGTTTTGCCGCATCTTCAAATATTAAAGCATCCCCGGATTGATTATCTCCAATTTTATGATAATAAACTTTTGAATATTGATTTTTTGTAGAAAGCTCTGAGCCGGTTGGTTCCGGATACCGGCTGTAAAAAAATCCATCATCTTTCCACGCCATACCGGAAAACTTAATCCATTTAAGATGATCGTCAAGTTTATTACCGGTTTCAACATCAATAACAAAATACTCGTTCCAATCACTTCCTGCGGAGGCAGTTCCATAAGCAAATGTTTTTCCATCTTTTGAAAATGAAAGAACTGCTAAAGATATTGTTCCGTCATCGGAAAGTTTGTTGGGATCAAAAAATAACTGTGCTTCGCTATCCGGATTTTCTTTAACATACATTACACTTTGATTTTGCAATCCATCATTTTTAAAAAAATAATATCTTTTTCCTGCGCGAAAAGGAGTGCTGAATTTTGGATAATTATACAATTTCTCAAATCGTTGTTTTAACTTATCGCGGAAAGGAATTTGGGATAAATATTCATCTGTAACTTTATTTTCTTCCTTTACCCATTGAGCTGTTTCAGGAGAATTATCATCCTCCAGCCAGCGGTAAGGATCATCTACCTTTGTTCCAAAGTAATCATCCGTTACTTCAACTTTTTTTGTCTCAGGATATTTCAGCTTCTGCGAGCAGCCAATAAGAGCTGTTAATACCAAGATAACTCCGATTATTTTTTTCATTTAAAACCCTCGTAATTAAAATTTATCCAAGATCAGTTTTTTATATTCGGGATGCTCATCCACATATTTTCTTACATACCAGCAGGTTGGAATAACTTTTAAGTTTTTTTCTTCAGCATATTCAAGGGCGGCTTTTACAATATCGGCGGCTAATCCTTTTCCGCGTAATTGCGGAGGAGTATATGTTGAGTAAAGATCTATCGTACCTTTATCCTCTGCGTAAAGCTCATAAACCTCAAGCCCATCAATATTAATAACAAAACGACTGCCTTTTTTATCATTAATAATTTTATTCATAAAATATTTCTCCCTTTCAGATTCTTAACTAAATCAATATAACCATTAAACTGTATTCCATCCCAGCCTAATTGTTTTGCTGCATCAACATATTCTAAAATATCATCTATAAAAATATGTTCTCCGGGCAGTAAGCCGGATTCTTTTTCAACTGCCCGATAAATTTCTTTTTCGGGTTTAACAAATCCAACTTCATGAGAAAGAAAAAGCTTATCAAACAATTTCAGAAACTCATAATGCTGAAAGCCGTACTTCTTATGAATTGAATTTGTATTTGAAACAAGATATAATTTATACTTTTGCTTTAGTATGGGCAGTAATGCAACAACATCTTCATTTAATGAAAATATATCGGACCAGTATCTGCAAAAAGTCTCGCCATCAATTACATTATCAAGGTAATTCAGCATTTGATGTATAAAGGAATCTTCAGATATCTTTCCTCTCTCAAAATCCCTGTGAATGTGATAATTACTTTTATAAAGCTCTAAGAACTTTTCTCCGATTCCATTCTTGTAATTATTGACCTTTTCAACAAAGAATTTATAATCAAATGAAAGAATCACCTGTCCCAAATCAAAAACAACGGCAGAATATTTTTTATTTATCATTCAGCAATTACAAAAAGATCGTCGCTTAAACCTTTATTTATTTTAATGCTGCTAACGGCTACATCAATTACCTGTCCGGCAACCGATTGAGTAATTTTAAACGGATATTTTATTCCATCAACTTCGGTATAGTTATCATAATTAACTGTCTGCTGAATTATACCCATTTCTGTCTGCAATTCCTTTTCTTCCTTTACTTTAAGTCCGGTAGATGCGTCAAAGTATTCAAACCATCTGATTCCGGAAGGAAGTATAAATTTTATTTTAAACATATTTACATCGCCTGTATTTTCTTCACCCTCAAAAGATATCTTTATCCCAAAACTTTCCGGATCAAGCAATATATTCAAAGTCGCTTCAATTTTTAGCTGCTCTAATTCCTTTCCTGCAATATCAATTTTTTGTTCAGCAACTTTCATAATGCCTTTTTCACCGTCAAAGACAACCAGTTGATCCATTCCTCCGGCTTTAACTTCCTGTCTCATTTTATTCGGAGCCTTTTGTTTCACAATCATTGTCAGCGATTGACCCATTGCAGAGCCGCGCATAATAGTGGTTCTGTCTTCAATATTGGATAATGCTTCTCTTCCTCCGATAGCAGTCAGATATCTTTCAATTACTTCTTTTGCTTTTTGATTTGATACTTCCAGAGAATCCTGAGCATAGTTAAAAGTTTGATCCAAAATAATCAAACTAAGTATTATGATTATTAACGACTTTACTTTATTCATTGAGCTTTCCTTCAAAGATTTTTATGAAATTTAACAATTAAAAATAATAAGAAGATATTAATTTATAACCTAAAATATCACCGTTAATCAGCCATTAAAACCATATATTTAATTCACAGATATATAATTATCCTTTAAAATATTTTTCGGTTATTAGTTATAAATATTCTCTATGATTAAAATTGTTTTTGCAGCCCAGTTTATCCTGACAATATTTTCTATTCTGATTTTTCCACAGCAAATTATAATCAACGGAAAAGTAACTGATAAGGCAACTGCACAGCCTCTCAGTTTTGCCAATATAAGAATTAGTGAAACGTTTATAGGAACTGCTGCAAATATTGATGGTGAGTTTGAATTAAAATTAGCAAAAAAAGGATCTTATAAAATCATTGCTTCACATATTGGTTATTATTCTGATACCCTGATAATCAATACTGATTTACAAATAAATAAACTGGATTTCAAATTAAAACAGACAGAAGTTATTTTACCTGAAATAATTGTAAATCCGGGAGTTAATCCCGCACTGGAAATTATTCGTAAAGCGATCGGGAGAAAAAAGATCATAAAATCGTTATTAAAAACCTCTGAAGTTGAAGCTTATACCAAGGGTATTATCAGAACTACTGAAGATATTACTTCAAGCGATAACAGCATCGGTGTTGGAATCGGAGGCAATGATACAACTGATTTAGTAATATCGGGAATATTGGAAAACCACAGCATCAATTATTTTGAACAACCGGATAATTATAAATCAATTGTACTAGCAAGAACACAAAGCGCAAATATCCCGCCTTCAATTAACATTTTAACAGGCGGAAGATTGATACAAAATTTTTATGAAAACGATTTGAATTTTTTAGGCAAGGATTTACCAAGTCCGATTTCAGATAATGCATTGGATTATTATTACTATCGGATTGAATCAACTTCTTATAAAAATGCACTGAAGGTTTACAATATTTTTTTGGAACCCAACCTTCCCTCCGATCCGGGCTTTACTGGTCATATTTTTATTGCAGACAGCACCTATGACCTTATAAAAGCTGATCTGTTTTTAAATCGTGCTGCAAATACAGGCGGTGTATTTGATACCGTTAATATCTTTCAGCAGTTTGATGAGTTTTCGGGAATTCAGCTGCCGATTGATTACCGGTTATTTGTTAAAGCTAATCTGCTTGGACTTGTCAGGATTGGTTTTGAGTTAAATACGATTCTTTTTAATTATAAAATTAATCAGCAGTTACCTGATGATATTTTTAATAAGGCAATTTTAACTGTTCTTCCTGATGCTGATGATAAGGATTCATCCTATTGGATTTCAACACCAACAATACCAAATACTCCGGAAGAACAGGCTGCTTATGCCCGCATTGATAGTCTTGAAAAAGTCCCCTGGAATTTTTGGGAAAATTTTTCGCTTCTAAGCACACAAGTAAATTTAAATAAAAACATCTCGGTTAGTGCACCCCTTTCACTTTATCATTTTTCAAGAGTGGAAGGACATTCACTTGATTTTGGAATCTTTGCAAACGACCTTCTCAATAAAAGACTTAATTCATTTTTAAAACTTTCTTATGGTTTTTCGGATGAAAAATTTAAACAGGATTTTTTCGTTGGTTATTTATTGGGTGATTATCGCACATGGGAAATAAAACTAAACATATTTAATAAGCTGAAAGTTCTGTTTGAAGATTCAGATAATTATGGAGAGCTGTTTTCAACCCTTGTTACATTAATATCCAAAGATGAGTTCAGAGATTATTATTATTCCAAAGGCTTTGCATTTGAAGTTGAGGGTGAGTTGTTCCCGGTTTTAAAGGTTAGAACAGGATTTAGCAATAAGACAAACAGATCGGCTTTAGTAAATACAAATTTTTCTTTCTTTAACAGGAATAAAGACTATAGAAGTAATCCTATAATTTTTCCTTCCACAATAAATACTGTAAACTTTGGTTTTGATATTGATTTCAGGGACTATATTGAAGACGGATACTTTCGACGCAGAACATCTTTAGGAAGATCTTTTGTTTTGTTTTCCGGCGATATACATTATTCTGATAAAAATAAACTCGGCAGCGATCTGAATTTTAAAATCTATGAGTTAAAATCACGAATGTTTATCCGTACCTTTAAATCAGCTTCATTGAATCTAAGCATTTATACAAGATATACCGATGGAACCACTGCATATCAGGATCTTTATTCACTGCCCGGAAACATTGATGCAGTCTTTAACTCAGAAACTTTCAGAACATTAAATCTTAATGAAATAGCCGGAGATAAAATTTTTACATTAAACCTGACCCATAATTTCAGTGATGAGCTTTTCAGATTATTAAATATTCCCGTAATTAAAAACTGGGAAATTATGTTGTCCTTGATTTTTAATATGGCTGTTTCAGAATTAAATGAAAGCTCAAAATTAATTTCACCTTATTCTATCAGAACATTTAAACATCCTTTTTATGAATTAGGATTTGGAATTGGACAAGGTATAATTCCATTTAAAATAGAATTTATGTGGAAGTTAAATTATCTCGACGGAAATAATTTTAGAGTTGGGCTTAATATGCCAATGCTTTAAAGATGAAACAAAGTGATATTATTATATCTCTTCTTTCACATCTATGTAAATCAGATTTTAAATATCTTAGCGGCTTCTGAATCGTCTAAATTATCAGTGGAACTTACATCATCACTGATGTTGATTCTTTTTGAAATTGAATCTTGTCTGTTTTTTAAAATAGTCTGTTCAATTTTTAGCTTTTCTCTTATCTTCTGATATCTTTGTAAAACTCTCTGACTCTTGGCTATTTCTTCCTGAAGTTTCTTTTTCATATTTGCAAGTTTAACAATACTGCCGCGGTGTTCTTCGTGTTCAACCTTAATCATGCTGATTGCAGACTGCAGTTCAACTAATTCGTCCATTGATTCAGAAATTTTCTGATTCAATTCATCAGCTTTTTCTTCATACACTCTTACTTCTCTTTCTATCTTACTTCGCTTTTCCTTCGCTTCAACAAACTTCTGATTCATATTATTAATTAATTCCTGAAGGTTTTGCTCAACCGAAGTTCTCTTTTTCAAAATAAGTTCAGCTTCCAGTTTTATATCATCGTTAGAGTTTTTCTTTTCTAATATCTGCTCATCAAGTTTCAAAAGTTCGTTTCTCAGCTCTTCTTTCTTTTCGCTAAAAGCTTTAAGTATCTGCTCAAAGGCATCAATCTCAGCTTGTCTCATACTTAAGAGTCTGTCACTTTCTTCAATTGCATTTATCTTTTCAAACAGGATATGGTCTTTCTCTTCAATATCTTTTTCTTTCTTTAATACAATCTGATCTATTACACTTCTCCTTTTAGTAACCTCATTCATTTCTGCATTAAACTTCTGGAACATTTTAGTAAAGCGGTTTTCAAGATCAATATTTCCTTTCTCGATTTCTTCACGTCTTTGCTCAAGTAAGGGAAGTATTTCTTTTATCTTTTCTTTTTCTTTGTTCAGCTTGTCATAAGATTCCTGCTCAAGCAAAGTCCTTCTGTGCAGATCATTTTTCATATCTTCCAGCCGGCGGGTTTCATTCATCAATTCTGAATGTCTCTTTTCATTTTCAGCAACTTCCAGATTAAGCTTTTCAAGTCTCTTGGTTTTAATGTTTAATGACTCTTCAACCGCATAAAGTTCTTTTTGTTTGAGTTCAATAGTTTCAAATATTTTCTGCTGTCGTGCGGTAGTTTCATTGATCTCCCTTAACTTCTCAGCCAACTGAAATTCAAAACCCTGTGCTTCGTTTTCTTTAGCCGCAAAATTATTTTCAATTTGATTAAGTTTATCTACTTTATCTTTAATCTGTTCAGCAAGCTCATCAACTTTTTGTCGTGCTGATTTTTCAGCTTTACTTAATTCGTCAATAGTATTTCTTAACTGCTCGGCATCAACGGACTGTTTCTCAATTTGACGCTCTAACTGTTCAACTGTTGCTCTTTTTAACGATTCAGTATTTTCAAGCTCAATTATTCTTTCTGAAACACCCGCAGTTTTTTCATCAATCTCTGCAATAAGCTCTTCAAGTTTTATTTTTTTCTGAATATTCTCTTCAGTCAATTTCAATACTTCTTCACGCAGAAGATTTGATTTTTCCTCCTCAGTCTTTAATGTTTCAGCAAAGCCTCTGAGCTTATTTGAATACTCAAATTCCTGTTTTTCTAATTCTAAAAGTCTTATTTCCTTCTCTTCAATTTCTTTTTTGCTCTGCTCCAGCTTGCTCGAAATATTCTCCAGAACAGTTCTCTTGCTGCTCTCTTGTTGGGTTAGAGAGTCAAACTCTTCTTTTAACACGCGATATTTCTGTTCGTGATTGTTAATTTCACTAACCAACAGCTCTAACTTCTCTGATGATTCACTTTCCTGCAAATCAAGTTCAGCTAATTTCTTCCTTTTGGATTCTAATTGCTGCTCTTCATTTTGAATCTGATTTAAAATTTCAACAAGCCCGGTTTTTTTAGAGTCTATTTCATTTGTAATTCTGTTTAACTCTGATTGTGCAGGCAGAATTTTTTCAGTTAATGATTCCTGTGTTTCTTTAAGCTGATTTAACAAATCATTAAGCTCATCTCTCTTATCATCAACTTCTTCTGACAGAACTGCGAGATTGTCTTTTAATTTATCAACCTGATTTTCCTTTTCATAGATTTCAATATTTAATTCTTCTATTCTGTCTTTTTTATCTTGTTCTTCTAATACTAATTGCTGTGATTCACTTGATCTCTGCTTTATTATCTCTTCGTCGTTTGTTATTTGGCTGGTCAGTTCGATAAGCAAAGAATTTTTTTCTTCAATCTGGTTATTAAGAAACAGTAGCTCTTTTCTCAGATCATCAGCCTTAGTCTCCTGTGCGTTTAACTCTTCGGCAAGTGCTGAAATCTTATCAATTTTTTCCTGCTCCATTAGTTCAATTTCTCTGAATCTGATCCTCTTCTGATCAAGCTGCATTTCATTTAAATTAATCTGATCATCAAGAAAGCCTAACCTCTCTGATTTATCTCTTTCATCTTTATTTAATCGTTCAATCTCCTCTTTAATTACTTCAAGCCGGAGTTCCTGTTCTTTTGCTTCACGTGAAATCTCTTCTATCCAGTGAAGTCTTTCTTTTCCGATTCTATCAAGATCATCCAGATTTTGCTTTTTATCATCAGAAATATCTTCTTTAGATTTTATATGACCGAATACTCTGCCGAGCAGTGAATTTTTCTTCTTTTCCTCTTCCTCTAAAGCCTCTACCCTTGATTGCAGTACATCAACTTTTTGTTTTTGCTCATCAGCTTCTCTTACTAACTCTCTGATTTCCTTTCGCTTAGAATCTTCTTCTTCATATAAGTCATTAATTTTTTCACCAAGAAAATCAGCTTGTTTTTGTTTTTCAATAAGCTCTTCGTTCAGTTCCCGGATAATATCGATAGACGAAGTTTCTTTTTCCTTAAGCTCAAATAATTTTTTGTTAAGTTCGGTTATTTCAGCTTGTTTGCTCTGTATATCGTCTATTATTTGTTTTTGTTCACGAGCCAGATCTATAATCTTATCTTCAACTTCATTTGCTTCCCTGTATGATTGTCTTAATTTTTCATTATTAAGCGATTCAAGTTCTTTTTTCTTTTCTTTTATCTTCCAGCTTAATTCATCTTCAAGTGAGCTAAGCTCATCAATTCTTTCTTCGGCTGTAAAAATCTTATCACGCAAATCTTCATATTCAGAACTCAGGCTTTCTAATTGTTTACTTTTATGATTAAATTCTTCGGACTCTAATTCAATGTCAAGATTTTTAAGAACCTCATCGTTATTGATTTGATTTTTAATCTTGTCAATTCGGGATGAATACTCGAGCAGTGTGTTCTGTTCCTCGAGTTTAAGGTTTTTTAAGTTCAGAATTTCTTTGTTCAGTGCTTCAATATCAACTTTGATTTGTTTTTTCTGTTCGCGCAAAGATTCTATTTCGCCTGAAAGATTAAGTTTTCTTTCATTCAAATCAGCAACTTCAACACGCATTTTTTTCAATACATCGTTAAGCTGTCTTACATTGTCTTCTCTTTCAGAAATATTATTTAATCTGATAAGAAGCTCTTCTTTTTCTTTTTCTAATTCCTTACGCCGTTTATTTTCAAATAAACCCATGATGGCTCCTGCTAAGTATGCCTATATTATCGAAAATTCAAATAAATATATAATGTTTGGAAATGAAATTACTTATTGTGCAGATAAATTTCAATTTAACAAATTTTTACACTCAGTAATTATTACTGCCATATTTTGACCCCCTGAAAAGATTAAAGATTGCCGTTACGATAAAGTTTACGAAAATTAATTTTTTGTATCTGTCTTTCAATGATTAAATCAGCTAATTTTTCAGGGATTGTTTCATTGTTTTTAGATGAAAATAATTCTGATAACTTTTTCTCACTTACATCTATTCTATACAATGTGTTAATTAAAAGATTGTAATTATTATCTAAAAGATTTTTCATCTTTTCGATCAGGTATTCCCTGAACTCTTCGAGTCTTTTAAAATCGTTGTTCGGAATCAGAGACGAATAATCAATATCTGCAAAGTCTTTCGAAACAAACTTTTGAATTGCGCCGATGTCCTCGTTATTTAATTCGTTATCCATTAACTTTTCTGCGGCTAATTTTACTTAATAACTTATAACATGCATACGTAAAAAATATCGCGGCAAAAACATCTATTGTATAATGCACATGCTGCAGCAAAACGAAGGCTGCCACTAATATCGTACTGATTAAAAAATACATTTTAATTTTTTTCTTTTCAGAAACAAGATATAAAATGAACAATGTTGCAGTATGACCGGAGAAGAATAAATCTTTTGTTAAAGTTTTGCCTGACCCAAATAATTCTACAAAAGGATCTTTTAATAATATCATCTTTTCGGGTGGATCTAATGGCAGTAAAAACATTGCAATTATTCTTACAAAAACCATCAGTGAGTAAAGCTGAAGCGCAAACAATAATTTTACTGGATTATTTATTAATGATACAATTGCAAGTATCAATGCAAAATAAATCAGACCAAAAGTAAACCAGGTTAAATCTATCGGATTAAATAACTCAAGTAAAGGATCATTGAAAGCAACACCTTGTCTAAGCTCCACATAGTTAATAAACCAAGCCAGAACTGCCAGGACAACAGCTAAAAAAATCAAACTTACAATAAATTCAGTTTTATTCTTTTTATCCGATAAAAAATCTTTCCAGTTCATACGCCCCATAAAAATTAATTGCTAAAATTTAATATGACCTAAAAAATAAGGAAGCATACTTCTCCAGGTTGGCCAATCATGCGGCTGATCAAATCCCCACAGATCCAGCCAGTGTTTTACTCCACGTGCATTCAGAATATTTGAAAGCTGTTTTGATGCTTCTGGATCTTCGTAGTTACCCTGCCCTGAAGCAATAACAATTCTGCCTCTTCTCATATGATTGAACATATTCTCATCATCCCATCTGGGTAAATAATCAACAGGTGAATTAAAATATACATTCTGATCGTAATAACCTTTTGAGTAACTTTTCAAATCATAACTGCCGCTCATTGCAATAGTACCTGAAAAAATATCTGGTCTCCGGAAAAAATTATTTGCTGCATGCAGAGCACCAAGAGAAGCACCGGTTGTAACAATTGGAACCAACCCTTTGCAATGATTATGAATAAATGGAACAACTTCTTCTACAACATATCGGTTATATTGCTGATGTCTGATAGCTTTATGAGCAGGGTGCATATTATTATTCAGCCAGCTTTCATTATTAATACTATTAATTGAAAAGGCTTTTACTTTTCCATCGTGCAGATATCCACCAATGGTATCAATTAGTTTAAATCTTTCATATTCAAGATAATCGGCTGCAGCAGTCGGAAACATTAGTAATGCAAAACCATAGTGACCGTAAACAACAATTTCCATTTCTTTATTTAAGTTTGGGCTGTACCAACGGTGTATTTCCCGGCTCATTTGTTCTCCTAATTGAATGAATTGATATACGTGAAAGTAAGGAAATGGCTCAAATTATGAAAATAAATAATCCCTGATTTCAATAACTTCTTAGGCTTAATAATTTAACTTAAATGATATTCTTACAGAACATATTATTTCTAATAAATTTTAATCACTCAAAAAAATTGAGAAATAAAAATATTCCATTTGCATTTTATTAACATCGTATTATCTTTGCAATAGATTTGAAATTGTACTTGGTAATGAGTTCTCCCCCAAACTTATTATCAGTACTCCCCCGATGTGTCACCCCAACATCGGGGACTTTTTTTTTAAAACCATGTTGAGTTATAGCTAAACACCATCAATAGTAATTCTCAGATTAAAATGAATATTACTTCTTAATCTTTTAATGATATTCTAAATTTATTCGGATACCGGCTCAAATATACTTGAACAGATCTTTCAGCTTCCCAAAAGATATTTCACTATAAAATAAAAAAGCCCACATTTAATTGCAGGCTTCGGGAGGAAAATGAGACTTGTTTTATTATCGGTCTCGTATGATTTATAAATCACTAAATGATTCACTGAAATAATTTAAATCATCTTCAAGATTTATTATTTCAAGATAACTCTCACAATCAGGTTCTGAATAGAACGGAAGAACCGGCAGTTTTTTCAATAAGTTTTCAAGTTCTTTCATTTTTTCCTTAAACTTTTCTGAATCAAAATACATATCGAGTTCTTTTTCATTAAATCTTTTCATCTGTTCTTCAAATTTTTTCATATCCTCCTTAAACTTTTCCTTGTCAAAATCATGCTTGAAGTTAAAGAACTTATCCTTGTTAAAATTTTCTCTTAACTTTTCAATATCTTCTTTAAGCTTATCTGAATCAAAATTAAGCTTAGGAATGATACCAACCAGATAATCACGCTCACCGGTTAATTTATTAAGATTTTTATAAATCATCTTTTTGTACTGATCAATTTCTTCGGACGGAATTTTTACTCCATCTTTATATAAAGCAGATATTTTGTCATCATTAAAATCAACTTTCCAGTATGAGCCGTTTTCTTTAAAGGAAAATGATTTTTCCGGTGTTAAATCATCTGAATTGATTTGCTCTTCTTGCGGATATACTGAACTGCAGGCAAATAATGTAGCTATGAACAGAAGAGAAATTAAGACAGCAATTTGTCTTGGTTTACTTTCTCCTGAAAAAGAAATCGTAACTAATCTTTTCATACTGACCTCGCTTTTGATTTTAACTATTGATTAAGACAGGCGAGGCTTTGTAAAAGTTTCCTAATCGTTCTAATAATTCAGGAGTGGAAAAATTATCTGATTTGCGGATTATATTTATTTTAAGCGTATTATTTCCGTAATCCATATTTCTTAATATGCTTATAGGCGAAATATCCAGCAGCACCGGTTTGGATCATTCCTAAAGCATATCTGAACAGACTAAATTTTGAATCCCTTTGATATTTCTGTTCTAAAGGTCCTAAAAAATACGGTGAAAATTCCTGAGAAAACTTCTCATCTTTTGAGACGAGCAGTGAGGTTTTAAGCCAGACTGTATTTGGATCATCATCTAAAGATATTTGATTTTTAGAATTGTAAAATTTTTGATAAAGCTCAAACTCATCAAATCTTATAATGATTTGTTCTATGCCCTTAACATCCGACCTGATTTTAGAAGAATCAGTTTCAGAATTGAATAAATGTTCTTTGATCGTTTGTGGAAGTAAAATTGAAGTAAAGAAAAAAAAGAAAATCAGTATTTGAAATGTCTCTTTCACGAAATAAAAATAATAAAATGTATATGCGTTATCAAACCATTATTCTGCAACTGCCCTGTTTGGAGTGCGTTTTGAAAAACTTACCGAGTGAGTTATCAAATCCACAACTGTTTTAATTGTTGAAAACAAAACTACAACCGCGATGTTTGCATTAGCTGAAAATACCTGACCAATAGAACCGATAAACCCCCCAAAAATAATTGTTAAGTGCATTGGAATTATTCTTGCATAGGGTGCAGAGAATAATTTTCCAAGATTTGGTTCTTCAAACTGCTGTTCTTTTTTTGATTTAATATATTCAATCAAATAGTTTATAAAAAATACTCCGGCAGAAACCATTATAAATATGTAGCTGTTACTGTTTACAGAAAAATTACTAAGGGTGGAAAAACTTACAAGAAAAACAGCATATACAAGATGAAAGAGTCCATAATGGAATAAGAAAAAGAAAGCACTCACTACTGCAGCAGCTCTTGCTGCAACCGGCTTTTGATTTTCAATTTTAATTCTATCAGTAGAAAAATTTTTGATTGTAATAATTTTTGTAAAAGTAAATATTCCTATAATAACACTCTGAGACCAGTAAATCCACAGGACTTCAAGTGCAGATATTTCATCAATAATAGTAAATAATATTACAAGAACATTAGAAAAAATTAATGTAATTGTGGAAGTTTTTTGAAAATCAACCTGCGACCAAAGCTGAGAAAATCTTAAATCAGATTTTTTTAAGCTCATTTAGTTTATTTATTCGTTGCCCAATTACGAATAATATTTTTTTCTTCGGGCGTCAGCTTTGCTTCGCTATGACCGACACGATATAACCAAGGCGGCATCTCTTCTTCTTTAATCTCTTCCCAGATTTCCTCCATTTTTTTCTGAACTTTTTTAGCGTCATATAAACCCCACTCAGAAAAGTTGAGATGTTTTCTTCCATCTTTTACATGTTTAGCCAATAGAAAAGATATTGGTGCAACTTTAGTGTACCAAACCCAGTTTGTTTCATTTGAATGACAATCATAACATGCTTTTTTAAAGATTGTCTTAACTTCAGTAGGAGCATAAATCTCTGATTGAACAGGAGGGTTTGTTCGTTCAACCGAAATAAACTGAATACCAACTAATACTACAACCAAAAACACTATGAATTTTTTCATATTCGATCTTTCATTTTTTGATATTAATATTTTTTCTTATCCTTAAGAAATTTTTTCTCACCTTTTTTCTTTCCAAATTTTTTTCGATAAGCATTTGCAATATTACAATCCTTACAAAAATTTCCGCAGCATTTTTTCCATTCCTTTTCAGTAAAATCTTTTCTTAACCCGGACATTAATTGAACTTTAACTATTCAGAATCTTTCTTGCTAAAAAAATAATATTTTCTTTTGTAAATCCATATTGTTTAAATAAAACACTATCAGGTGCGGAAGCTCCAAATTTTTCAATACTCAGGCTGTCTCCATAGTCGCCTACATATTTACTCCATCCCTGCGATACTCCCATTTCAACTGAAAGCCTTGCTTTAACTTCTTTTGGCAGAACTGAATTTTTATACTCCTCAGTTTGTTTTTCAAAAACTTCCCAGCTTACAAAGTTTACAACTCTCGTTTTTACTCCTTCGGATTGAAGAGCTTCCGCTGCATCAATACAAAGCGAAACTTCGGATCCAGATGCTAATAAAATCAAATCAGGCTTGCCATCGGTATCCTTGATTATATATGCACCGTTTTTTACGCCTTCACAGACAGCATATTTTTTACGGTCAATTACTGGTAACTTTTGTCTGGTCAGGATCAATGCAACGGGTCCCCCCGTGTGCTTCAATGCGTATTTCCAGGCTTCGATTGTTTCATTTGCATCTGCAGGACGCAGTACAATTAAGTTTGGCATTGCCCGTAAAGAAGCAAGTTGTTCAATTGGTTGATGAGTTGGTCCGTCTTCACCAAGACCAATGCTATCGTGAGTGAAAATATAAATTACTTTTTGTTTCATCAGTGCAGCAAGACGAATAGCGGGGCGCATATAATCCGAAAAGATTAAAAAGGTAGCACCGAATGGAATTACCCCTCCATAAATTGCCATGCCGTTTAATATAGCTCCCATTGTGTGCTCACGGATTCCAAAATGAATATTTCTTCCAATCCTGTTTTCTGCAGAAAATGATTTAGAAGATTTTATTTCAGTCATATTTGATTCATTTAAATCCGCTGATCCGCCGATAAGAGCTGGGATATCAATAGCTGCTGCATTTAGAATTTTACCGGAAGCAACTCTTGTTGCTATTTTTTCATCAAAGTTATCAAACTTAGGAAGATGATTAAGCCAGTTGTTGTTAAACTTATAACTCATTACGGATTCAAACAAAGAATAATCGTTGGGATATTTTGTTTTGTATTCATTTACTTTCTCATTCCACATATCCTCAGCTTCTTTTCCACAAACAATAATTTTTTTAAAACGATCGTAAACCTCATCGGGAACATAAAATGTTTTATCTTCAGGCATTCCGAGATTGCGCTTGGTCAGCTTTACTTCCTCTTCGCCCAGAGGTGCACCGTGTGATGATGATTTATCCTGTTTGTTTGGGCTTCCATATCCTATGTGTGTTTTTGTAATTATCAAAGTTGGTTTGCTGTAATTTGAACGAACCATTTTAATAATCCGTTCAACCAAAACTATATCGTTAACATCATTAATAGAAAGCACCTGCCAGCCGTAAGATTCAAATCTCTTTGCTACATCATCTGAATAACAAATATCTGTTCTGCCGTCTATTGTAATTTGATTATCATCGTAAAAGAAAACAAGTTTATTTAATTTCAGATGTCCGGCAAGTGAAGCAGCTTCGTGTGAAATTCCTTCCATCAGGTCTCCGTCGCTGCAAATTCCCCAAATACCATGATCAATAAGCTTAATATCATCTTTATTAAATAGAGCAGCAAGATAATCGCGCGCTATTGCCATTCCCACTGCAGTTGCAAATCCCTGACCCAATGGACCGGTTGTAGTTTCAATACCCAATGAATGATCTATTTCCGGATGCCCGGGAGTTTTACTTTCCCACTGTCTGAAGTTTTTAATATCTTCAAGTGAAATATTGTAACCGGCTAAATGCAGAACAGAATATAATAGCATACTTCCGTGTCCGGCTGATAGGACAAATCTATCTCTATTAATCCATTCAGGATTCAAAGGATTATGTTTCATTGCTTTATAAAAAAGTGCATAAGCAATTGGCGCCATTCCCATCGGCATTCCGGGATGACCAGAGTTTGCTTTTTGTATTGCATCAATTGAGAGTGTGCGTATAGTGTTGATTGTAAGTTGTTCTATATTTACTGAAGAATCTGACATAAAATTATTTCCGGTTAAATTATAAATTGAATTTGCTAAAATAAAAAAAATTTTGCTTCGCAATAACTTTTAACTTTATGAGTTTATGCATTTTATCTCTTCCATTGTGTACCTTCATATAAATTCACTGCTAAAGCTGAAAAGAAAGTGTATGCGTAAAATATTCTGACTGTTTATTTTAACATCTCAACTTTTATTCTTTGTGTTTCTTTTATATGGTTTATTACCTTGTTTAACAAACTCAATTTCTCTGGTAATAATATCACTAATGATTACAGCAAGCTCTTCACGTAATCCGGATGTTTTACGGTGGATTCAATTGCACCAATAAAATCTTTAAGAATTTGATTCAGTAATAAGTATTCGGTTTTTTGAATATCTGATTTTCTGATGATTTATAACAGCAAAACAACACCACCAGAATACATGTATAACTTCGTTTATTAAGAAAAATATTGCATTTGTTGAAATGATAACAAATTGAGCTTAAAGAAAACCTTAGTTAAATCTGTTTAATACTAAAAAATTGCTTAGCTTTAGACAGGTGATTTTTACCCGCCAAAGTTTTAATTAAATAATAAGAAAATATTTTAACAACAATAGCATTTTATATAATAAAATAATGCAGTGAACTATTTAATCAGAAAATAATGATATCGTTCGGAGAAAATATGAATAACACAAAAAAACTTTTTTCTGCTTTTATAATCATTCTGGTCTTCTTTACTTTTTCAGGATCAGCATTTTCTCAATCATCAAAAGATAGTTTAAATAAATTTCCAATAGTACTGGATACCGACACTCTTTTTTATGTTCAAACCAGTCTTGGTGTTTTCAGTCCTGAAAAACGGGCAGATGAAATTACGTTAAAAATCAAAACCATTGCATCAAATGACACAATTGATTATGATTCGATAAAAATAGTGCCGCAAACCGATTTTATTCAGCTTCAGCTTTTCGATGAGGTTTTATTTGTTGTAACCAAGGATGATGCTGCAATTGTTGATACTACTGAAATATTTCTTGCAGAGAGTTACAGGAAAACTCTTATAGAAAAATTGAATGAAAGAAGAGTGATTTACAGTCAGAACAGTATGATTAAAAACGGAGTTTATACACTTGTTTATTTAGTTTTATTAATTGTTTTCTTTTGGATTACAACAAAAATATTTCCCCGGTTATATAAAAAGATTGAGCAGCTTGATGAATCGAAAATCAAGACAGTAACACTTAAAGACAAAGCAATTATTCAATCATCAACTATTGTAACAATTATTATCCTGCTTTTACGCGGACTAAGATTTGTCTTAATATTATTTGCAATTTACTTATTCATAACACAAACACTATTGCTCTGGCCCTATACCCGTCAATGGGAACTTCAGCCGATCATTAAAAGTTTTGCATTACTGATCTTCTACTCTGCACTTTTCTTTACATTGTTTAAGAGTGTCAACTCACTTCTAAGTTTGCTCAACGAAAAATATGAAAGCTGGAAAGGAACAAAAATACTATCAGTAAAAGTTAAATCAATTGAATTATTGTCTGCTGACAGAACAGTTGAATTTTTAATTTTAGTTAATAAGGTGCTCAGGTTCACAATTCAGATTATACTTCTCTATCTTTATATAACAATCATTTTTAGTCTGTTTAAATTCACTGCAACCTGGGCTGATAAACTTTTCGGATATATTCTAACACCCCTGATATCGGTATTAAATTCATTTGTAAAGTTTTTACCTAATTTGTTTTTCATAATAGTTCTCATCTTCGTATTCAGGTATATAATAAAGTTAGTTAAATTCATATTTACAGAAATTCATACAGGAAGAATTGAGTTTCCCTCCTTCCCGCGTGATTGGGCAATGCCTACATTTAAGATAGTGCGGTTTTTGATTATAATACTTGCGGTAATAGTAATATTCCCCTATCTCCCTGGTTCAGATTCACCTTTCTTTCAAGGCATCTCCATCTTTGTGGGAATATTATTTTCTTTAGGTTCCACATCTGCCGTTGCAAATATTGTTGCAGGGGTGTTGCTAACTTATATGCGACCTTTCAAGACAGGAGAAAAAGTTAAGATTTCAGATGCAATGGGCGAGGTTGTGGAGAAAACACTTTTAGTAACGAGAATAAGAACAAATAAAAATGTTGATATAACAATTCCAAATGCAATGGTGCTTGGCAGCCATATTATTAATTTTAGCTCATCTGCTGAAGACAAAGGACTGATATTACATACTACTGTAACAATCGGATATGATGTTCCATGGAGAAAAGTACATGAGCTGCTGATTTCCGCTGCCAGCGAAACTAATCTTATATTAAAAGAGCCGAAACCTTTTGTTGAACAAACCGGACTTGATGATTTCTCTGTTGCATATGAGATTAATGCATATACACATGCTTCCGGTTCTATGGGTGGAATTTATTCTGAGCTTCATTCAAAAATACAAGATAAATTTAATGAGGCAGGAGTTGAAATTATGTCCCCTAACTATAGTGCTGTACGGGATGGTAATCAAACTACAATTCCACAAGAATATTTATCCAAAGAGTATCAGGCTCCTCCGTTTAAATTTCTTGGAATCAATCTCTTTGGTAAGCAAAAGGGAAATGATTCATAATGACTGAATATGTTTTTATAGCTTTTGTTAAATGAAGCTGAATAGAATAATTTGTTGTTTAATAATCTATTGCTGTTTTTAATCAGCAAAATTTAATGAATAATTAATGTTTGCATTATCCTATGCTTCGGATAATTTTATTGCAGAGATTTCATTTTTTTATTTAATAGCATCAGGAGTAGCTAATGTATCGGACATTTAAATATTTCTTAATAATTCTGTTTATTGTTGTTTTAGTAATTCCGGTCAGACAGATTACAAAAGCACAGGAGAAACAACTCTCTTTTAATCAGGTGTATATGTTCGGCGAGCCGCGGATATTAAAGCAGCTACCGCGTTTACAGGGCTGGTTTGATGGTGAGCATTATCTTTTTCAAAAGCAGGACGCTTCAACAAATGCAATTATAAAAGCTAATGCTAAAACCGGAGTTGAAACTATAGTATTGGATTTCAATGCTATCAATTCAAATCTTGATGAAGCAGAATTTTCTGCAGATGAAAATATCGCCATAACAAAAGATTACAATGGTTTACTTTTTTACAGCAGCAATGATTTGTTTTTCTATTCCGTCCCGCAAAATAAATTGACACAATTAACAAACGATAAAGACGAAGAGGTTAATCCGGTGCTTTCTCCAGATGGAAAGAAAGCTGCCTATACAAAAAATAAAGACCTTTATGTTGTTAATGTTGAAACAGGTGTAGAGACACGATTAACTAACGATGCCAGCGATGTTGTTTATAGCGGATATGCTTCCTGGGTTTATATGGAAGAAATAATCGGGCGTTCATTAAACTATCGCGCATTCTGGTGGTCGCCAAACAGTGAGATGATTGCCTTTTTAAGATTTGATGATTCACCCGTTCCTGAATTTCCGCTTTATAAAGCTGATGGTGTACATGGTGAACTTGAATGGGAACATTATCCGAAACCGGGAGATCCGAATCCGCTTGTTAAAATGGGAATCGCACACATAAGCACAAATAAAGTTGTTTGGATAGAAGAAGACGAAGCTGCTGATCAATACACGGCATGGCCTTTCTGGACACCCGACAGCAAGGAATTGTTTTATCAGGTGTTAAACCGCGGACAGGATGATCTGCAGATTTTATCTGCTAATCCTTCAACCGGGAAAAACAGATTGGTGTACGAAGAAAAATCTAAAACCTGGGTTGATTTTTTTGAAGACATACATTTTTTAAAAAATAAAAGCGGTTTTATCTTACGATCTCAAGCTGACGGAAATGATCATATTTATCTTTTTGATATGAATGGAAAGTTGAAAAAGCAATTGACTAAAGGTGAGTGGAATGTCGGAAATATCATATTAGTCGATGAAGAAAACTCGCGGGTTTACTTTGACGGAAACAAGGATAATATGGTGGATAACCAGCTTTATGTTGTTGGATTTGATGGCGGAAAAATTACTGCACTCACAAAGATTTCAGGAACACACAAAACTTCAGTATCGCCAAATGGAAAATATTTTTACGACTCTCATTCTGATATAAATACTCCCGGCAAACTGGATATTTACGATAATAACGGAGAACTTATTAGAAATCTTGGTAACAGCAAAGCAAAAGAATTTGACGAATACAAGCTTGGAAAAGCCGAACTGTTCTACATACAAACCGATGATGGAATTAATTTACCCGCAATGTGGGTACTTCCGCCAAATTTTAATCCAAACAAAAAATATCCGGTATTGTTTGCAGTTTATGGTGCGCCCGGTTTTGTTGGAGTCAGAAATTCTTTTTCCGGTTATCTTGACAGATATTTTCTTTCTCAGAGCGACATAATTTATTTTGAAGTTGATCATCGGGGTTCAGGATATTTTGGCGGTAAAGGGAAGGATTTTGCTCATCGCAATCTTGGCAAATGGGAAATTAATGACTACTCAGAAGCAGTTAAATGGCTAAGAACTAAACCGTTTGTTGATTCAACTAAAATTGGTATTACTGGAGGAAGCTACGGCGGATATGTTACTTGTATGGCTTTAACCGCAGGAGCAGATTACTTTACACACGGAGTCGCTGAATACTCGGTTACTGATTGGCGTCTTTATGATAATGTCTATACAGAAAGATATATGGATACTCCGGAAGAAAACCCCGAAGGATATAAAAATGGTTCGGCATTAACTTATGCAAATAAATATAAGGGCTTGTTAAGGATTAGTCACGGTACGCTTGATGATAATGTCCATATGCAGAATACTATTCAGCTTGTTGATAAGCTTACAAATATGAATAAACATTTTGAGCTAATGCTCTATCCAAATGAGAGACACGGAGTCAGATTCCCTAAATGGGTTCACGCACAAACAGAATATGTAAGGTTCTGGTACAAGAATTTTCTTGGAAAAGATTTTGTGAATGAGTGAAAAGAAATAGAACGCGGATGACACGGATTAAACAGATTAACACAGATTAGTGCGAATCATTTCGATCTGTGTCATCAGCTTGCTATTTGCATTATTAAACTGTTCTAATAACTCTTCTGAAATGGAACCCGTAAACTGCAAGTGTCATTGCTGTTGGAAACTTACGCGGATACTTCCACAAGCTGATAAAGAAAAGTTTCCAGAAATATTTTTTCCCTTTCTCAATAATTCCAAGAAGCCATAACAATCTTACGAAAGCTTTTAGCTGTTCGAGATTTATAATCTTCGGAGTCCATTCTGGTACATTATATTCTTTTAAAAATATTTTTAAGCGATTATAATATTCCTCCTGAGAATAAATTGTGTTCAACAATCTACTGTAACCCTGAATAAGATTTTTATAATTCATCTTAGGAATAAAATTTATACTTGCATCCATATTGTTGCCGCTAAACATATCGAGTAATCTTCCCTCATCTCTCATTCTGTTGTAAAGTTTGGTTCCTGTTGGTGCGTTCAGCAATCCAACCATTGCATTTGGTATTCCGCTCCTTTGTATAAAATCAATCTGATCATCAAAAATATTTTCAGTATCGTTATCAAAACCAACTATAAAGCCGCCTGATACAAGCATTCCGTTTTTTTGTAAGCGATTAACCGATTGTATAAGATCGCGCTTAAGGTTTTGTTTCTTACCGCACTCGTTCAGGCTTTCGTTATTTGGTGTTTCAATTCCAACGAAGATGCTGTTAAATCCAGCCTCTACCATCAACTTCATTAGCTGTTCGTCGTCAGCAAGATTTATTGAAACTTCAGTTATAAAAAAGAAGGGATATTTTTTTTCTTTTGACCACTTGATTAAAGCCGGCAAAGTATCTTCTTTAAGTTTTCTTTTGTTCCCGATAAAATTATCATCAACAACAGAAACTCCGCCTCGCCAGCCTAACTCGTATAAACGATTCAGTTCGGTAATAAATTGATCAGTGGATTTAGCCCGGGGTCTTCTTCCATTTAGCATAGTTATGCTGCAAAATTCACAGTCATACGGACAGCCGCGGGAATACTGCAAACTCATTGATGCATATTTTTTCATATCAAGCAACTCCCACATTGGAACCGGTGCTAACGAAATATCAGGGAATTCATCAGTTTGGTAAATGTGTTTCGGACTTCCGTTTTTCAAATCCGCTAAGAATAACGGCAGTGTAATTTCAGCTTCGTTAAGAATAAAATGATCAACACCAAGAAGCTCGTTATACTGCGTTGTGCAGAGCGGACCACCGGCAGCAACTTTTACTCCCAGCTTATTACATCTTCTGACAATATCTCTGAACGATTTCAGATGAACATTCATTGCGCTGATAAAAACATAATCTGCCCACGAAATATTTTTATCCGTAAGTTTTGAAACATTAAGATCGATCAATTTTTTATCCCATTCTTCAGGAAGCATTGAAGCAATTGTTATTAAACCAAGCGGTGGTTCAGCAGATTTTTTTGATACAAACTTTAATGCTTCCTTAAAGCTCCAGAATGTTGAAGGAGTTTCAGGGTAAACAAGCAGCACTTTCATCACAATTCTCCGTAAAAATTATATATCAAAACTGCAGAAAAAACCGATACATATTTGTAAAAGAATTGTAAAACCCTTTTGTTAATATTTGATGTTCATCCGAATAAAAATGATATTTGATTATTGCGTTAAGGAATTTAGAATATCTTTTATGATTCGCAGAAAACATTACTTTGTTAACAATCTTGTAATATTTGTTTTAGCACAGCTTGTTTGGCTTGCACTTCTTGGCTTGTGGATTTACTGGTATGTTTCAAACTATCTGATTTTTGAACAGGTTGGTGAAACTGTTTCACCACAAATAAATATCGATACCCCAAGCGTTTTTCCTTTTGTAGGCGGAATAGTGCTGCTTGTGGGATTATCGTTCAGTCTTGTTTTAATTTTTCGTCACCTTAATGTTCAGATAAGGTTAAGACGTTTGTATGATAACTTTATCGATAACGTAACACACGAATTAAAGTCGCCGTTATCATCAATTCAACTCTATCTTGAAACATTAGTTTCCAGAGATGTTCCCCAAGAAAAGAGAAAAGAGTTTTATGAGCTGATGATGAAAGATACAGCACGACTGCAAAATCTTATTAACTCAATCCTTGAGATTTCTAAAATTGAAAGCAAAAAAAAGAGAAGTTCATTTGCCTTACATCAGGCAAACGAGTTTCTGCCAAAACTCATCGAAGATTCAGCAGCACAGTTCAGATTAAACCGGAATGATCTTAAACTTGAAACGACCGGCAGCTGCGAAATTGAAGTTGACGCCGGCTCTTTTAAAATAGTTTTTGATAATCTGATTGATAATGCGATTAAGTATTCAACCGGCAGCTTAAAGTTAGAGGTAAAAATAATTTGTAATCAGAAAAAACTTGAGATAACCTTTAAGGATAACGGAATCGGTCTGCCATCAAATGAACAAAAGAAAATCTTTCAAAAGTTCTACAGAATTTATGATAAGGATATTCCTAATGTAAAAGGAACAGGTCTCGGACTTTACTGGGTTAAGGAAATTATAAAAAATCATAAAGGAAAAATAACCGCGCATAGTGAGGGGAAAGCAAAAGGAACAACTATTAACATTGTTTTACCAGTTCGAAAAAGCAAGGTAACTGAGATTGAAAGGGAAAAAGGGAAACTACAATGAGCGCAAAAATATTATTGGTTGAAGACGAAGAAAACCTCGCAATGGGACTTGAATATAACCTTAAGGAAGAAGGATACAAAGTAGATTGGGCAAAGGATGGTAAAGAGGCAATAAAATTTTTTGCTGAAAATAATTATGATCTCATACTTCTTGATATAATGCTTCCATACTTAAATGGTTTTGAAGTTGCCGGATTCATTAGAAAGGAAAATCCGCAAATGCCGATTTTAATGCTTACTGCACGTACCGGTGTTGATGATAAAGTAAAGGGATTGGAAATTGGCGCTGATGATTATATTACAAAACCTTTTCATCTTAAGGAATTGCTGCTTCGCATAAAGGGGATGCTAAAACGAAAAAGCTGGTATAGCTCTGTTGTAAAACACGAGCCGATTTATAAGTTTGGCGGTAACGAAATAAATTTTGAAAATTTTAAATGCAGAAAAGGCAAAACAGAATTCCAGCTTACCTCGTATGAAGCGATGATAATGAAATATCTTATATTAAATAAAAATAAGATCGTTACCCGGAAAGAGCTTTTGGAAAATGTCTGGAACACCGCACCCGATGTTGAAACAAGAACTATTGATAATTTTATGGTACGTTTAAGAAAATATTTTGAGAACGATCCGGCTGATCCGAAATTTATTTTAAGTGTAAGAAGCGCCGGATATATGTTTCAGGATCAAATTTAATTTAAATTAGAGAAAAGTATGGATAGATTAATTCAAATAAATAAAGTCTCTGATATTCCTGCTGTTTATCAAAACACTCCTATTGGATTACTTTTAGAATATCATAATTTAAACCGCGGGTTTGAAAATTACACAGATGCACAACTACTTATCGGTATGTGTATGGATCATAGAAATAATCTCAACCTACCGGAAAAATTTACGTACAGAATCCGCACAGGAGGCGCTAATTTAAGATACAGTGAATTTAAAGTTTCATTTGCCATTTCTGTCGGCGGAGTTAAGCACATCGCACTTATTGGTCATAGTAATTGCAGTATGGTAAATCTTGTTTCTAAAAAGGATCAATTTGTAAAAAAACTTGCTGAAAATGGCGGCTGGAGTATTGAACAAGCTGAAGAACATTTTAACAACTATGCGCCAATGTTTGAGATCAACAATGAAATTGATTTTATACTTAGTGAAGCTGCCAGATTGAGAAAACGATATCCCAAAATTCAGATTGCACCAATGTATTATAGGGTTGAAGACGATCTTCTTTATTTTATAAAGGAAGATTAGATTATTTTAAATAAATCATCTTCTTAGTTTGAAAATAATCTCCGGCTTTTAATTGATAGAAATAAACTCCAGATGTCAATGAAGAATTTACAATGTACAATGTAGAATGTGAGCCTGCATTATAATAACCATCAACTATTGTTTCTAATTCTCTTCCTAATACATCAAATACTTTAATTGTTTGATGACTGCCGACTGGCGACTGCCAACTGATTTTTGTACTTGGATTAAACGGATTTGGATAGTTTTGATATAAAGCAAAATCTTCTGGAATTTGACTGTAAGACAACGATACGTTTGTTGCGTTACCATTATTTGTGCAAAGAATATTACCTCCGTCTCCCGCTACCCAACCATTTTGTTCATCTATAAAGAATACAGAATTCAGAGTATAGTGAGTCTTCCTCTCTTGTGCAACCCAAGTAGATCCGCCGTTTGTTGTTCGATGAATTGTTCCTCCGGATCCCACAGCCCAACCAAGACTGGGATTAATAAACTTTATGGAGTGATATTGAAGAATTGTTGAAATCTGTTGGTCTATCCAGGTGGATCCGCCGTTTGTTGTTTTAAGCAATCTTCCACTCCCTCCTGCAATCCAGCCTGTGTTTGCATCAAGAAAACAAACGTCTGCAAACCACATAGATGGGAAACTGGTAGTTTGAGTTTCCCAGGTATTTCCACCATTTGTTGTTTTCAGTATTACCCCCTGTGCACCTGTAATCCAGCCGGTTTGATCATCAACAAAATCAATTCCCCATAGCATTGAAACCTTACCGCTTATTTGTGCAAACCAGTTACTTCCACCGTTTGTCGTTTTAAGGATTTTTCCCCGGTCGCCGATAGCCCAGCCAATGTTTTCATCGATAAAATGCATACCTATAATTGCTGTGTCTGTAACAATTGTTTGTGGATTCCAATTATATCCTCCATCTACGGTCTTAAGAATTACTCCATCTAAACTCGCGCTCCAACCAATGTTTTCATTCACGAAAAAAAGAGGATATAAAGCAGCATTAGTCAGGTTGAAGGGAATCAACTGCCAGTTTGCGCCTCCGTCTGTTGTTTTTAAAATAGTACTGCCATCATTTGTTACTGGTGGATTTTGAGTTCCTCCAACAGCCCATCCTATGAGAGGATCGTTAAAGAAAATTGAAAATATTTCTCTGAGCGTACCGGAAGAGACCTCCTGAAAATTCAAGAATACTGTTGTAGATTTAAGAATATTTCCGTACTGCCCAACAACCCATATAGAATTTACATCGGATGCATATACGCTAAATAGATGGGGGTATCTTGCATTTCCTGGTTCGTGATTCCAAGTTATGCCTCCATTGATTGTAACAGCATAACCTCGTAAAAGATCAACAACAAAACCAATGCTATCAGAAAGGAAAAAAATTGAATTGCCAGGGACATATGATGTTTGAATTGACCAATTCAATCCTCCATTTGTTGTTGTGATGATGGCTCCTGTTCCGCAAGCCCAGCCTTTCAAACTATCAATGAAAAATAAACTATAAAAATCATGTATTGCGCTGACGCTATAAGGAGTCCAATTTGCACCACCATTTGTTGTTTTAAGAATTGAACCAAAGTGACCGCAAATCCAACCGTTACATGAATCAGAAAAAAACACGTCTCTGAACTGATTAGAACCAAAAGAACTCATAGCCCAATTAATTCCACCATTTGTTGTTTTAAATATTTTTCCGGTTCCGCTAACTGCCCAACCGTTATTGTTGTCGATAAAATGAACAGACCAAAGACTGTATATAAAAGATCCAACCGAATATCTAGTCCAATTATCTCCGTTATCTGTAGTTTTTAAAACTATTCCACTATCACCAACAATCCACCCTGAATTATTGTCGATAAAACACAGAGATCGTAAAATTGCTTTTGTGCCACTTTGAATAATATCCCACGAGGATCCTCCATCCGTCGTTTTCAATATCGTTCCGGTCCAACCAACAGCGATAGCGCTATCCGAGCTAAATACATGAATATCATTCAGGTCGTTACCCTGAGGTAATGGATTTTGCCACTGCCAGGTTGTTTGCGCAAGTGATCTAGAAGATGCAAGAAGTGTTAGTAATCCAACTACAAGCAAAATATAAATTCGATCCAGACAAACAATTCTTTTCATTTTCTTATCTCCTGTAAGATTACGGGACAAGAAATGCAGCACAGTATTTTTATTAAACAGGAGTAATTTATTAACGCAATGAATTACTCCTTTTATAGTATTTACTTAATTAAAATTATTTTCTTAGTATTTACATAGTTGTCAGTTTCTAACTTTATCAAATAAATACCCGAAGATAAATCTGCGGCAGTAAAATCAATTTCATATTTCCCGGCAGGTTTATATTCATCAACAAGTATTGCAACTTCATTACCAAGCACATCATAAACCCTTAAAGATTGATGAGCACAAACTGGAGATTGCCAGCTTATTTTTGTAGTTGGGTTAAACGGGTTAGGGTAGTTCTGAAAAAGTGCATAATCCAAGCTATTTTCTAACTCATCTTCTATGAATGATACTGTTGTGTAGGTATACAATATCTGTATATGATTTTGCCAGACTGAGTTTTCCCACATTTCCCAGGCAAAAACTGTTTCGTTTCCATTAGCATCATAAGTGGATATTAACCTGCTGTAATTTTCCCATTGGGTTGTTTGCCAGAATTGACTTATCCATTCTAAAAATTTGTTATCAGGGGTATATGTTCTTACCCATCTTTGCTGGTTTATCCAGCCGTTTATACTATGCCAGTACTGAGAGATATATTCAATCAATAAGTTGCTGCTGTTGTAGTTCATTGTTTGTAAAGAAAGGTTTGTCCAAACAGTATCAATCCATCCTTCCTGCAATGTTACAATTGTAAGATTTCCATTACTATACTGATTTGTAAATTTCGATTCAAGGAACCAGTTATTATTATCCCATCTATTATAAAGCGTTTCGATTATATTGTTTTGGCTATCGTAGGAGTTTTGAACTAATTCAACATTATTCCATCCCATTATATATTGTTGAAACAGCTTTTCAGTAAGATTGTTATTTACATAATTATATTGGAACCTCTCAACATTACTCCAATCAGAAACATTCCACTGCTGATACAGTTTTTCAGTTATATTATTACCCGTATATGTATTAACGGTTCTGTTTGAGTTTGTCCATTCTGAGGAATTCCAGTATTGGCTGGTTTCAATAGTTGTATTTTCATTTTCATCATATTCATATAAATATTTTTCTGAGTTTACCCAGCCGCCATCAACCCAGGTTTTATAAACCTCTTCAATAACTTTACCATTATTATTAAATGTCAGCCAGTACTGAGTTTCATTTATCCATTGATTGTTATCCCACACTTCCGTGGTTGTAAGATAGTTAGTGTTGCTTGAATCGTAGTAATAAGTATATCGGCTGACATTTTGCCATGCAGAGCTTATCCATTCCTGTTCAATGCTCTCAGTAAGAAGGTACACATCCTCAGTTGTTTTTTCAGTAATGATTGTTCTTGTATTAAGTTTATTATTAAAAAATTTTTCGTATTCGTTCTGTTGTGGAAATATCTGAATAAGACCAAAGTATATTACTAACACAGTAAACCTTAATTTCATTTATAACTCCATTTAATATTAATAACCTTTATTTCTTTAATAGCGTTTTAATTATTTCATTTCCCCGCTTACAATTCTTCCGGATATGCAGCAGCAATTAAGATTTTAATCACTGCTGCACTGTTATTTTAACCCTCCTGCTGACAACTTTTTCTGGTTAATCTCTTAAATACACCTGAAATGCAAATGTCAGACTGCAAAAGGAATTTTTTTGTATCAAATAACTGAAGTTTTAATAATCTAATTACTCCCTGAGAATAACAGCCATGCCAACAAAAGAAGAGTATATAAGATTTTAAAAAAATCGCGCCTAACCATGTTTATGTTTAGTCCTGATAAGTTTCTCATATTATCCCTCCATTAACAAGAGATTAAATATCAGCAGCATCAGAGCAACAGTAACGATAATCAACAAAGCGTAAATACTCATCTCCATTTTCTTTTCTTTCTTTCGAATCTTTGTTTGTGTTATATCATTGCCTGATAAATTCTGCATTTTATTATTACTTTTTTTTATTGCTAAACTAATTTTTTTTAGTGGGGTCAAATTGCTGTTTTGCAGCAATGTTCTGCTGTTTTGATGCAAAACGAATAAAAATAATTTGCTTACTGTTAAGTGTTAATAATATTTGTGTGGGCAATAGAACACAGAATTAATTCTGTGCTACGGTTTTATTTGTTTAAACTCTGAGGGTAAACAATTAAAGTGTTTCTGGAATGCGCGGGTAAATTGTGCCGGACTGCCAAATCCGACTTCTAAAGCTATTTGAGTGATGCTTAATTTCTTTTCAAGTATCAATTTTGCGGATTTGTTAAGTTTGCAGCTGCGGATAAATTCACCAGGTCCCTGTCCGGTAGCTGACTGCATTTTTCTTGTTAGCTGGCTTCTGCTCATAAACATTTCTTTTGCAAGTATCTCGCTGTTAAAATTCTCATCACCAAGATATTTTTCAACAATGGATGATGCTTTTTCGATAAGCTCTTTTTCTTCCTTATTGTATAAAACAGTTTCAGCAGGCAGAGTAATATCTTTACTGTACTTCTCTTTAAGCAGTCTTCTTTGTTCAATAAGATTTTTTACACGAATTAGTAATTCTTTTTGCTCAAATGGTTTTGTGATGTAATCATCAGCTCCAAGTTCCAATCCATCCAGTTTACTTTGATGATCAACTTTTGCTGTAAGCAGAATAACAGGAATGTGGCTTGTCTTCCAATCAGATTTTATTCTTTTACAGAATTCAAACCCATCCATTCCCGGCATCATTACATCACTGATAATCAGATCCGGCAGATCATTTTTTGTTACTTCAATTCCGCTTTCACCGGAATCACTAAGCAGAACATTATAATCGGATTTTAAAAGATCATTAACATAAACTCTTACATCCTCATTGTCTTCAATAAAAAGTATTAAAGGTTTTTCTTTTATGTTGTCGGGCGTTGCGCTTAATAGCTCTGACATTACAGGCTCAGGCTGTTCAGCAGCTTTCGCTTCTATGTTCATTTTTGATTTATATGAAGCTTCTGAATTAACATTCTTAATTGGAATTGTCAAAACAAATTCAGTTCCTTCGCCTTCTGCACTGATTACATTAATATCCCAATTATGAAGAGCAGCTAATTCTTTTACGAGTGCAAGTCCAATTCCTGACCCGCCATAATTTCTTCTTGATGAATTATCAACCTGATAAAATCTATCGAATATTTTATCACGGAATTCTTTTGGAATGCCTATTCCGGTATCCTTAACTGAGACTGTAATTTGGTCTGTATCCTTTAGCTTAAGATTAATATTTACGAATATACTTCCACCAGAGGGTGTAAATTTAAAAGCATTACTTAGCAGGTTATTAATAATCTTCTCCAGTTTGTCTTTATCTATCACTGCGTAAATTATTTCTTTTTCAGTTGTGAAAGCAAAATTAATATTCCTTTCATCTGCAAGGGTTTGTAAATTATTAAAACAAGCTTTAACTACATCAACAATATTATACCAATCTACTTTTAACGGAATTGTTTCTGCTTCTAATTGCGAAAGCTCAAGCAATTGATCAATAAGCTGTTGAAGTTTTTCTGTATTACGCAGCAGCATTTTATAATAACCCGTAATGTTGTCTTTTATATTTCCGTTCAGTAATGATTCCAACGGTTCCTTAATAAGCAGCAGCGGGGTTCTGAACTCGTGAGACAGGTTCGCAAAAAACCGTGATTTCATCTGTTCAATTTCCCGGAGATGATATGATTCAAACTCACGTGTTTTTAATTCGTGTTGAAGCTTTGCTCTGTTCGCCTGAAATTTTAGAATCCCCCAGATGCCAGTAATAAAAACAATAAAATACAAAAGAATAGCCCATCCGGTTTGCCACCAGGGCGGTGTGATAGTAATTGCAATTGACTTCATATTATCGCACCACACACCATCGCTGTTTGTTGATTTCACTTTGAAAATATATCTGCCGGGATTAAGATTTGTGTAAGTAACAAATCTTCGTCTGCCGCCATAAACCCAATCTTTATCAAAGCCTTCCATTTTATAACTATATTTTATGGATGAAGGACAATTGTAATCAAAGGCAGAAAATTCAAATGAAAAAACATTCTGTTTGTAAGACAAAGTAATATGATCCGTACAATAAATGTTTTTTTCAAGAACAGAATTTACATTTGCGGTTATTGAGTTATTAAATATTTGAAAGTCGTTTATTGCTATTTGTGGTATGTACGATGATTGCTTTATCTGATTCGGATTAAAGATATTAAGTCCCTCTATACTTCCCATCAGTATAAAACTATTATCAATCTTTAATGACGATACTAAATTAAAATCAATACCGTTTAATCCATCCGAAGCAGTAAAGTTAGTAAATGTATTACTTAGTATATCAAAGAGTGTAATTCCTGAACTGGTTCCCAGCCAAAGATTTCCATTATCATCTTCAACAATACTTTTAATTGAGTTATCCGCTAAGCCGTCCTTTGTTGTGTAGATAGTTATGTCATTTATTTTAAAAGGGTGTCCGGGGTTCGCGGATGATCGTTCAATGGTTAGTTTATTCAGACCGTTACTTGTTCCGAGCCAGAGAACTGATTTGCTTTTTTTATCCTGCTCAAGAAATGATTCAGTAATTGAATAAATACTATTACTGCTTAATTTATACTTTGCTGAACTGGTGGAATTGATTCTGATAAATTTTTCATCTGATTCATTAAAATAATTTAAGCCTCCTCCGTTTGTTCCGATCCAGATCCTTCCTGAATGATCTTCAAAGATTATCCAAACATCATCATAACTTAATGAATGCTCATCATCAGCACTATTCAACCAGTTTTTTACTTCGCCGGAAACTAAATCCAGCCTTGCAAGCCCAATACCCCAGTATCCTATCCACAATCTTTCTTTGCTATCCTTCCAAAGTGATTTAACAAAATTTTTTGACGGAGATTTGATTACATTATCAACGATTGCTTTCTTAACAATCTTATTTGTCTTATAGTTTAACAAGTACAAGCCCGATCCATAGGTTCCAATCCATAATTCGTTTTCACGTCCCGGTGTTAAGCACCATATATTATCGGATGCCAGCGATGGATGTTTTTTAATCGTTTTTTTCCCAACTGTTCCCGAAGTAAAGTAAAATCCGTTTTCTGTTCCGAACCAGATTGTTCCATCCTTAGTTTTGGTAATTGCCTTAATATTAAACTTTGATAATTGATTGGCAGCGAGTAATTTATCGTAAAATGAAAACGTATTGTTAAATTTTATATTCTTCTGCGAAAAGAAATTTAATCCGTTATTGGTTGCAATCCACAATACATTTGATTGATCCTTAAATATGTTATTTATCTGACTGCTTAATAGTCCGCTATTACCTTCTTCACTCGGTACAAACCTATCAAAGTGATGTCTTGATTGATTATATCTGATAAGCCCCGCAAATGAATTAATCCAGAGTATCTTTTCATCATTTATTATTTCTTCAATTACTGAACCGGCTCCTGTACCAAACATAAGATTATCCGGATTTGGAATTAATAATGTATTAAACTGTTCAGTATCAGTATTAAAGATTGACAGATTGTTGACTGTTCCGATGAATAATTTATTTTTTTCAAATCGGGAACTTGTAATTCCCCATATAGTATTTGCACTCAATGAAGAGGTATTATCGGGTAAATTGAAAAATCTGGTAAAGTGCTTCTCAGATATTTCGGGATTGAATTTGTTTAGACCATTAAAGGTGCCTATCCATAAATTGTTTTTTTCATCTTCAACAATTGCAGAGATATAGTTATTGCTTAAAGAGTTGTAATCGTTCGGATTATTACGCCAGTTTTTTATTTCTCCCGATTCAGGATTCAGCCGGTATAAGCCGCTTCTATAAGTTCCCACCCACACATATTTGTTATCATCAATGTGTATAACATTTATTGGATTATCTTTTTCCTCAGTTGATTTAATATCCCATTTTTTAAAACTATTAAACACCGGATCGTAGCAGTTAATAATTCCGTTTTTAGTTCCAATCCAAATCTTGCCTTCATAATCTTCAATTATTGCTATCGTGGTATTTTCAGAAATTGAATTTTTATCCTGCTGATCATTTCTGAAAACTTTAAATTCATAACCGTCAAAGCGATTTAATCCATCATCTGTAGTAAACCAAAGAAATCCCGATTTATCCTGGATTACGTTGTACACATTATTATTTGATAATCCATCGCTCGTTGTTAATTGTTTAAATGGGAGTGATTGAGAAAAGGATAAGGTTGAACAAAAAATGAAAAGAAGGATAAGGCAAATTGTTGTTCCTTTATTTAAAAATCTATCAGCCATAATTTGATCTTGTTATACTACATTTACTCATTGAACAACAAAAAAAACAGAAGCCTGCCATTAAAGAAATATTTTTTCAGGTAAGTTGCAAATAAGCTTGATATCAGACGATAGTTGGTGATTGTTAACTTTTAAGCACTCAGAATGAATAGGTAATTCTTGCGCTTACATGATCAGCGGAGTTTCGGTAAGATTTGAAATTAATACCGGCATAAATATTATCCCATATATTGTAAACCAGTCCCCATCTCTGATAAAAATCATCTTTTTCTTTAAACGGTCTGTAGATATACCCTCCGATCTGAATGCTGAAAATTGTTCTGCCCATTAAAAACTCTACACCGGTTAAAACCGAAGCTCTAAACGGATCAACATCAGTTCCCGGATTTTTGCGTCTGTTTATTTCAACAGCCCTTCCGTTTCTTTCAAGTTCTCCGGCAAGTGTAAATGCTGCAACTCTTCCGAATTGCCAGCTTCTTAAAACTGTAATCCCATACATTGGCACTTGTCCGGGCATCGGATAAGGCATTGAAGATATTCCCCAAGAAAAGGATAAATCCCAACGGGTTTTTTTCTCATGTGTTAAATAAGGATCGGAAATGTTTCGTTCATAAAAATCCGGCTTATCTAAAAAGTAATTTGTAGATAGAGAAATTGCCCAATAGTTTATACCTCCGTTCGGCTCAAGTATAGCTGCATTTGATTGATGATTCATACTTCCATCAAATTGTATTTCCAGATTGTCTGTTGGTCTTAACGAAACTCCCGCACCAACAGATATTAAAAAATTTAAATGAGTTGCATAAGCCATATTATCGGGATGGGTTTCTTTGTTAAAAGGTTTTGTTAAATAAGATAACCCTGCTTTTCCTTTTAAATGCGGATTAAAAAAATCCGGAATTCCAAAAAAATATGTAAAAGATAAGCCTCCTGAATAGCCTTCGCCAAGAACTTCTCTGTTAATCAAATTGTGATATGCAAGAAATAAACCTATCCGCGGATAACAATGACAATCATTCCATACTTCATCGTTGTTTAAATGCCAGCTATATGTAAGCTCATAAACCTGCGGGTGTAATCCTCTTAAATTAACAACCTCTTTTGCATGCGAAATCATATAACCGGTTAAAAAACCTGCACCAATAACCCTGACTGATGTTCTTTCTGTCTGCCCTGCTTTATCATCTGCAGCACTTTGTAAATCGTTGTTCTGTGAAAATAATTGTGCAGCACTAAAAGAAGCACACATCATAAATACAATTATTATATTCTTAATTTCCGTTTTCATATTTCTAATGGGAAAAATAATACAATGTCATTTAACAAAACAATTATTTGTATTACAGAACAGTATTTTAATAAGGAATCAATGCAAATATAAAATTTTAATTGTAACTGAAATCAGAATTTTCTAAGTTAATAAAAACACTTATCCGATCTATTTAATTTTTTTAAAGGAGTGTGTACGACATGAAAACAATACAAAGCTTTCTTCTGATTTTTATTTTGTTGAACATAAGTTTGACAGCTCAATGGTCATCAAATCCGGCTATTAATCTAACTGTCTGTGATACAACCGGTGAGCAGGCTCTGGCAAAAATAGTCTCAACTTCAGATGGCGGATGTTATATTTCATGGTTTGATACAAGAAGCGGCAGTTATTCTGTTTATCTGCAAAGATTAGATGCAATGGGCAATAAACAATGGGCACCAAATGGATTACTTGTAAGTAATAACCCGCAGGATACCTGGATTACAGATTATGATTTACTTGCTGATGATAATGATAATGCAATTATTGCTTTTAGTGATATCAGAAACGGAGGAAATCTTAATCCGGTTGTTTACGCAATTTCTCCAACTGGTGATTTTCTTTGGGGAAATAATGGAATTGTTCTTAATCCAACTACTGATTTTCAGCCAAGTCCTAAGCTTGCAAAAACCAATGATGGAAATATTGTTGTTGCATGGATAATCAGTGCAGCAAGGTCGCAGGTTGGGCTGCAAAAAATTTCTCAGGCAGGAGCAAAACTTTGGGGATCAAATCCGATTATACTTCAATCAGCAACCGAAGGTCTTAATTATCCTGATATAGTTACATCCGACAGCGGCGGAGTTATTTTGTTTCACACAGAAACTACCGGAAATTTTCCCGCACAAACAGTAAAGCTGCGTGCAAAAAAATTAAGTTCAACCGGAACAGTAAGCTGGGATGTAAGCATTCAGAATATCGGTACAATTGCTGCTTTTACTGTTCCTGAAGTTTACCCGGATAATAATTTCGGCGGTCTGATTGCCTGGCATGATGATCGTGATAATAATAATCTTCAAAGTGCTTTTGTTCAAAGAGTTTCATCAAGCGGAACTCTTTACTTTCCGGTAAATGGTGCTGAAGCTTCTCTGCTTTCAAACAGGCATAAGTTTAATCCTGTTGCTGCTTTTGATAACACAACCGGAGATACTTATGTGTTCTGGAAGGAAACAGAGCCGAATCAAAATCAAAATGGAATAACCGGTCAAAAATTTTCTTCAAACGGAACAAGACAGTGGACAGATAACGGAAAAATATTTAAGGATTTAAGCGCTCCCAATACAATTTCAATAAGCTATCTAACAGCAGAAATGGGAAATGGCAGAGCTTATCTTTTTTATCTCGAAGGTAATTCTTCCGGATTGAATGATAAGGTTGAGGGATTTGCCTGTGATGGCAGCGGAAACTTTTTGTGGCCCGGTAACTTTACTGTTCTTTCCAATCCAACAAGTGATAAACTTCAGTTGGTATCTACAGTTGATGTTTATAAAAATTGTAAACTTGCCTGGGGCGATAACCGTCTTGATGCAAGCGGAATTTATGCGCAGGATATAAATCCAAACGGTGAGCTTGGCAACTCTGTTGTGCCGGTAGAGCTTGTTTCATTCTCTGCAGATGTCTTGGAAAATTCGGTTGTATTAAACTGGGTAACTGCTACAGAGCTTAACAATCTGGGATTCGAAATTGAGCACAGCATCAATAATCATAATTTCAGAAAAATTGGATTCGTGCCCGGATCTGGTACAACTGCTGAGATGAGATCATATTCTTTTGTAGTTCAGAATGTATCATCGGGAATCCAATATTACAGGTTGAAGCAAGTTGATTTCGGCGGATCATCAACATTATATAATTCCATTGAAGTTACCGTACCTATGCCGGATAACTTTGTTCTTTATCAGAATCATCCGAATCCTTTTAATCCAAATACAACAATTTCCTTCTCCTTGCCTGTTGAAGCAGATGTTACAATAAAGCTTTTCAATATGCTTGGACAGGAAATTACAAAGATTACGGAAGGGAATTTTGCAGCGGGGATTCACAATATTAATTTCGATGCACAAAATTTATCAAGCGGTGTTTATCTTTACACTCTCGAAACAGCGGGTGTAGATGGTGCTGGCTTTAAATCAACAAAAAAAATGCTGTTGTTACGCTGATGCGTAATTGTTTATGTAATTCTATTATTTAATTGTTATAAAGTTCTGATTTCTTCAGAGCTGAATTATTAAGAAGGCTGACAATGAAAACTAATATATTGCTTGGATTTATTTTTTTATCTTTCATAATTTTTGCAAACAGCAGCTATTTCCACGGAATAGTCGGTATGACTTTGAGAGATGGCGGAATCGGATGTATCTGTCATAATTCTTCTATTGATGATTCTGTAAATGTTTGGATTGAAGGACCCGATTCACTGCAAAAAAACACTAACGCTCAATTTAAACTTTTTATGACAGGCGGTCCTGCTGTGCAAGGAGGATTTAATGTCGCCAGTTACACCGGTCAATTAAGTGCTGTTGATACACTTGTTAAACTTATTTCAGGAGAATTGACTCACTCATTACCAAATCCTTTTGAGAATGATACGGTAACATGGAGTTTTAATTATACTGCTCCTGATTCAATACTGACAGATACTTTGTACTCTGTTGGCAATAGTGTAAACGGAGATGGAAACCCTACTGGACCAGATAAGTGGAACTTTGGCAAAAATTTTATCATTCATATCGTTGATTCACCGGTTAATGTTGAAGAACATAATACAAAACCCGAACAGTATTTTCTCTATCAGAATTATCCAAATCCGTTTAATCCATCTACAACAATTAGTTACACTATTCCAAATAGCTCTTTCGTAACTCTTAAAGTTTATGATGTGCTTGGAAATGAAGCAGCTGTGCTTGTAAACCAGCAGCAATCTGCGGGTAAATATACTGTTACTTTTAATGCATCAAATCTTTCAAGCGGAATTTATTTATATAAAATCGATACGGAAGGTTTTTCTGAAATTAAAAAAATGCAGTTAATTAAGTAATTATGGTTTCTGTTTACTAAAAGGATTTAAATCATCTGGCGGTTTAAATCCTTTTTTTAATACAAAAACATTTTTGCGGTTTGAAAAATAATCAGACGAAATTCTTTTAAGTCAATCCTTGTCATACTAAACTTCCGAAGTTTGAATTTTTTAATTGTATAACCCTTGCTGTCTATTAAAGATTATTAAAACCGGATTCGTGTGATTATTTTAATTTGTGTTTAGGCATATAATTCGATATTGGGTTTTAACTGCTGAAGAAGTCTGAAAGAATCCATATATTTCACATAAGCATCATGATGGTATTGAATATCAAATTGGAATTACGAGCAAAAATATCTCTTGATTTAACAAGTATCTAATGAGTCCAAATAAAATTGCAGATTATATTTTAGAATCATCCCGATAATGAAGCCTGAAAAAAATTTTTTAACAATTAGTAAAACTGCTTCTTTAATCGGTGTATCTAACGCCACGATAAAAAATTGGGTTCGTCATGATTTATTAAAACCAATTTTTGAAGAGGGTTCGGTTTTCTTTGTTGAAGAAGATGTTCTTAAACTACATGCTAAAATAAAATCCGGTGAGATATACAGACTTAATAATCGCGCAAACAAAAGAAGTTCCGCTAAAAAATTTATTCCCAAAGAGTACGGTGAAATTAATAAATCAAGTGAGTGGTTAACAGCAATCATCAACTATGTCTCGGTTAATTCCTTAGAGTTAGAGCCTGCTGTTTTTTATCTTGCTCTAAATGTATTGATTTCTGAAAAATTCATCCGCACAAACGATGTTTCTAAAATATTAAGTTTTAATAAAAAGTATTTTAAAAATTCATATCTGCAAAATATTCTAAAGGACTACTGTTCAAACTTCATTTCTATTTCGAAAAACAAACTATATGAAAAACTTTTAGAGTATTATATTCCAAATCAACGAGATGTGTTGGGACTTCTTTATCAATCAATTAAATATGAAGGCGATAAAGCAAAGCAAGGATCATATTATACACCTAAAAATATTGTTGATAATATTGTTAAAGCGTATGTTAAAAAAGTGTCAACTGTTTTAGATCCATGCTGTGGAACGGGTCAATTTCTATTGAGTTTAAATGGTTTTATTAAAAACCCGGAACAGATTTATGGAATCGATATTGATGGAGCGGCTGTATTTATTTGTAAATTAAATTTAATTATGGCATATCCGACTTATGAATTTGAACCTAAAGTTTTTCACGCTGATACCCTTTTAGAAATTAAAACCAGCTCTCCTTTCAATCAGAATGATTCTCCTGATGGCTTTGATATTATAATAACAAATCCGCCCTGGGGCTTGCATTTTCCAAATGATAGTATAGGTAAGTTAAAATCTCTTTACCCCAAAATTTATTCATTAGAATCGTTTTCTTATTTTTTATTTAAAAGTATTGAACTACTTAAACCGAATGGGGTTCTATCTTTTGTTCTTCCAGAGGCTATGTTAAATATTAAAGTTCATAGTGATATTCGAAAGGAAATTTTAAATAGTACGACTATTTTAAAAATTGAGAAGTTAGGTCGTGCATTCACCAATGTATTTACTAATGCTATCAGACTTGATTTAAAAAAACAAAGCACAACAAATCATCCCGTTCAAATTATTAATAAGATATCATTTACCATAGATCAGCAGCGCTTTCGAACAAATCCCGATTATATTTTTGATATTGAAACAAATAATGAGGATAGTCAAATAATCGAAAAGGTTTATAGGAAACCTCATCATACATTAAAGAATAATGCTGAATGGGCGCTTGGGATTGTTACCGGAGATAACAAAAAATTTCTTAAAGATTCCATAAATAATGGTTATGAAGAAATATATAGGGGTAAAGAAGTAAACAAATACATTCTTTCCAAGGCTTCTGATTTTATTTTATTTGAGCCGGAAAAATTTCAGCAAACTGCCCCGATTGAAAAATATAGGGCAAAAGAAAAATTGATTTACAGATTTATATCTGACAAACTTGTATTTGCCTATGACGATAAGCAAAAGCTTACTCTTAATAGCGCAAATATTCTTATTCCCACAATTACTAACTATCCGGTTAAAGTTGTTTTGGCGCTTTTTAATTCTTCTTTATATCAGTTTATTTATTCTAAAAAATTCAACACAATAAAAGTTTTGAGAGGAAATCTTGAAGAGCTGCCTTTGCCCATATTCAGTGAAAAGATTTACAACAAAATTGTTAAGCTTGTAGATGAAATAATTTTGTCGGGGAAAACTAACGCTGAACTTGATTTACTAATATTTAAGTTATTAGATATTTCTGAATCTGAACAAAAATATATTTTAGCTTCCAGATAATCTTTTAACTGGAGTTTAAAATATCCAGCCGCTTAAACAACAAAATAATTAAACTATAAAAAATATCAGCTTGAGCGGGAATGACATTAGAGACACTTTACCTATTTTTACATGTTACAAAATCAAAAAAAAGCAAAAGTGTAGTTTGCCTTAAAGGTTAACTACTCACTAAGGAGCAAAATGAGCAGCGAACCTAATAAAATTATTTACTCAATGGTGGGAGTAAGTAAATTTTATAACAACAAACCTGTATTAAAAGATATTTACCTTTCATACTTCTACGGTGCAAAGATTGGAGTAATCGGCTTAAATGGATCGGGTAAATCATCACTGTTAAAAATTCTTGCCGGTGTTGACAAAAATTTTAATGGCGAAACTGTAGTATCTCCCGGATTTACTATCGGATATCTTGAACAGGAGCCTCAGCTTGATGATAATAAAACTGTCAAGGAAATTGTGCAGGAAGGTGTTCAGCTAGTAGTTGATTTGCTAAAAGAATATGATGAAATAAATGCAAAATTTGCCGAACCGATGGATGATAACGAAATGACAGCGCTGCTTGAAAAGCAGGGCACCGTGCAGGAGAAACTTGAAGCAATGGGAGGATGGGACCTTGACGCAAGGCTTGAGATGGCAATGGATGCTTTACGCTGCCCTCCTTCTGAAACTTTATGTAAAGTTCTTTCCGGCGGCGAACGAAGACGAGTTTCACTTTGCAGATTGCTTCTTCAAAAACCTGATATACTTTTACTTGATGAACCGACAAATCATCTCGACGCTGAAACAGTTGCCTGGCTTGAACAGCATTTACAAAAGTATGAAGGAACTGTAATTGCAGTAACTCACGATCGATATTTTCTTGATAATGTTGCCGGATGGATTCTTGAGCTTGACCGCGGCGAAGGAATTCCATGGAAGGGAAATTATTCATCCTGGCTAGAACAGAAACAAGAACGGCTGCGTGTTGAAGAAAAACAGGAAAGCCAGAGACAAAAAACTTTACAACGCGAACTTGAGTGGATAAGAATGAGTCCAAAAGCACGTCACGCTAAATCAAAATCAAGAATTACAGCTTACGATAATCTTCTTAAAGAAGAAAAAGAGAAAGGACAAAAAGAGCTTGAGCTTTACATTCCGGTTGCAGAGCGTTTAGGCGATATTGTAATCGAAACTGAAAATCTGAAAAAATCTTACGGAGATAATATTTTAATCGAAGACCTTACCTTTTCAATTCCGCCGGGTGCAGTTGTTGGAATTATCGGACCAAATGGTGCCGGTAAAACCACTTTGTTTAAGATGATAACCGGATCAGAAAAACCGGACAGTGGAAATATTAAGATCGGCTCAACTGTAAAGATGTCTTATGTTGATCAATCAAGAGATGCACTTGATCCGGGAAAAAGTATCTGGCAATTAATCTCTAACGAAGAAGATACAATTATGCTCGGCAGCAGACAGGTTAATTCGCGAGCTTATGTTGCTCAGTTTAATTTTTCAGGTGCTGATCAGCAGAAAAAAGTAAGTATGCTTTCTGGCGGTGAAAGAAATCGCGTCCATCTTGCAATGATGCTAAAGCAAGGTGCAAATGTTCTTCTGCTTGATGAACCAACAAATGATCTTGATGTTAATACCTTGCGTGCGCTTGAGGAAGGAATTGAAAAGTTTGCCGGGTGTGTTCTTGTTATTAGTCACGACAGATGGTTTTTGGACAGAATTGCAACACACATTTTAGCATTTGAGGGTGAAAGTAAAGTTGTTTGGTTTGATGGCAACTACTCTGAGTATGAAGAAAAACGAAAAGAAAGATTGGGTGTGGAAGCTGATCAGCCGCATAGAATTAAGTACAGGCATCTAACGAGGAGTTAAGAACCCATAGACAATAGAACGCTGATGACACGGATAGCGCGGATTAATACAGATATTAAATCTGCGAAGACCCGCGAAACCTGCGTTATCCGTGTTCTATAGGGATTAAAACTGATATATAATTAACAATTTACAAACAAACAGGAGAGGCTCAGGTACATCATGAAAAAACTATTTTTTACATTACTCGCATTTGCTTTTATAATTGCTTGTTCTAAAACGGAAGAATCTAAACCGGAAGACGGTAATCAGCAAACAAGCATAAATCAAGAAGCTCCAAAACCCGTTGTTAAACAAAGATATGAGATTAAATCAGGTATAATTCTTTACAATGCACCAATGGGTGCAAAGCAGGAATTGTATTTTGATGACTACGGCGCAAAGGAAGTTTTTATAACTTCTATCGATCTTGGTATCGCTAAATCAAAAACTACTGAGATAAGAATTGATGGCTTCAATTATAAGTTTGAGGATGACAAAACCGAAGGTATAAAAACAAAATGGTTCACAAATGATTTTGATTATTCCAAGGCAGACAAAAGTTTGATGGAAAAATATAAAGTAAAAGAACTAGGTTCTGAAACCATTGACGGAAAGGAGTGTAAAAAGTACAGCGCTGAGTTTGGCAGCACACCAATTACAACCTGGATTTGGAAAAATATTATGGTAAAATCAATTACTAATTTTAGCGGTAAGGATATGATTATCGAAGCAACCAAAATAGAGGAAACATCTGTTGATCCTAAAATGTTTGAATTACCATCAGGAGTAACTTTTAAGGAAATGTAATTCTGGCTTCGCGTCTTAGCGTCTTTGCGAGAAAAAATTCTTTCACGCAGAGACGCAAAGCCGCAGAGATAATTTTTATTTTCTATACTGCTTAATAAAATCTTCAACTTCAGGCAATCCGCCCTGATATATTAAATAACCATTGCTCGGTTCACGTTCGGTTATTTCCCCGGCAATAGGTGTTAACATTATTTCTTTAACTTTTTGCAGATCGTCTGTTTGCCCTAATGCCCAGCCGAGTTTTACAAATGCAACCTCGGGCAGCATATTTGCTGCAGGAATAACACCCAGTTCCATCATATCCCTTCCGGTATCATAAACATACATCTGCACGTAACCCCAAAGTGTTTGCACAGTCATATAAACAGCAACACCATTTTCTTTAGCTCGTTTCAATGCCGGATAAAGTGGCTTGTTAACATGTCCAAGTCCTGTGCCTGCTATTACAATCCCCTTATAACCATTATCAATAAGTGAATCGATCATATCGGGTTTCATATTCGGATAATAGTAAACTATTGCAACCCTGTCATCAAACACTGCATTTACTTTAACACTGTTATCGTTTCTTCTCCTTTTATAATCCTCCCTGAGAGGTGTTATCTTTTCACGGCTAACAGTTGCAATCGGAATATCACCAATCGTTCTAAAAGTTGAGCGATAACTTGAATGCATTTTTCTTACCCTTGTTCCGCGGTGAAGCAATCCATAAAGATCGCTTGTGGGACCAAACATACAAACCATTACTTCTGCAATATCACTTTTTGCAGCTGTTGTTACAGAATGAATCAGATTCAACGCTGCATCAGATGACGGGCGGTCGCTGGATCTTTGCGAACCGACCATAACAATTGGAATCGGAGAATCCTGCACCATAAAAGATAAAACCGCAGCAGTATGATGCATTGTGTCAGTTCCGTGCCCGATCACAATTCCCTGAACACCTTTTTCAATTTCTCTTCCGATTGCTTCTGCCAGACCAATCCATTGCTCGGGTCCCATATTTTCACTAAAAACACCATAAAGTTTTTCTGTATCCAGATTACATATATCTGCAAGTTCAGGAACTGAACCGTAAAGTTCGCCAGGAGAAAACGCAGGAATAACTGCACCGGTTCTGTAATCCAATCGTGATGCTATTGTTCCGCCTGTGCCAAGCAGTTTTACATTTGGTTTTTTAGGATCAAAAGGAAAATCCTTTTCAGGAATTTTATACTTAGCTTCTCTTCTTCCGAATATATTTATCTCTTTAATTTTTTCTGCTGCAATACCGATGTTATAACCAATCGGCATTTTTAAAACGATATGAAATTCATCAGCAGTTTCAGAGCGTGGCAGAACAAGTCCTTTATAATTTCCATCCTCAGTTATTATTTCGACATCACTCCAAACAGGAGAATTAAATTTATGCAGAGTGTTAAGTGCAGCTCCGCGGTATCCTTTAAATTCTTCTAAGTTTATTTCATCCATCATTTAACTCCTTTCGCAAAGCCGATTCGCTGAGCAATATCTTTTGCAGAAACCTTACCCCGAAGTTTTTTCATTATCATTCCCATCAATAATTTATTTTTCTTTTCCGGATTGATAATTTTCATTTTACTATAATCAGCTTGCGCTTTAACAATTGCATCATCAATCTCTTTATCGCTTGCAGGATTAAGAACCACCTCACCGGTAAATGTTCCAAGCTCAGCTACAGTTTTAAATGTTGTAAATAAACTATCTACGGGAATTTTATTATCAGCAAGATTTTTAAGAACACTCTCAAACATATCTTCGTTAAGCCATTCAATTAAATATTCCGTCTTTTTTAATCTCTTGGGATATTGAATAAGAAGTACTGCTGCGGTTGTTGGATTTACCTTCCATTCATTTACTGCTTTTTTAAAAAGCTCTGCATACCGGGAAATTGATAGCTCTTCAATTATATCTTTTGGGATTCCGAGTTTATTATACCATTCAATTCTTTTCCAGAACTGTTCAGGTAACCATGCTTTAATTCTTTCCAGTCTTTCCTTTGTAATTTTCTTTGGGGGAAGATCTGTATCGGGATACATTCTATCGGCACCCGGAAGAATTCTCTCAAAGCCGTTTGTTCCATCGCTTAAAGCCTGTCTTGTTTCAGATGGAATTCCGATTGTGGCTTCTTTAGCGCGAATAATAATCTCATTAACTGCTGTTTTTGCATCTTCGTTACTGCCCCATACTATTACCATTGTATCATCATCATTAGCATTTGCAAACTTTTTTATCTTCTGCCAATCCGAAGAAGTGATTGTATCGCTTTTGCTATCGGAGTGAATTATATTTGGAATGTTTGTTAAGCAAGCAATAACCCTGACACGATCAGAAATTTCCTTTGAGAAATAAGTATCAGTTTGTGTCTGCCAATGCAGAAGATCCTTAAATCCCTTTAACACAACTGCACAAATTTTCATTCCAGTATCAACTGCATTTTTAAGTGGAGCGTAATTGACTTTTTTTAAGAGATTAGTAACATCAAAATCTTCAGCTTTAAATGTTTCATTAGTAATTCCTCTTTTTTTCAATTCCTCTCTTAACCTTAAAAGATTCCACTGTCTCATTGCTTCGTTGTATGTTAGAACCGGAATCATACTTATCTGCGAAACCCCTTTAATTTCAACACGGGTTCCTCCTTCCACGCTTACATTAACATCCTCACGTGCAGCACCCATTCCTCTGCGTACTTTGTGAGTGCTTCTTACCAGCTTACTGCATTGCCAGGCAACCTCAGCAGCTTCCTGCGGTGTTTTCATTGCTGGTTCTGTAACAGTTTCAATCAAAGGCATTCCCAATCTGTCAGTCAGGTAAACTCTTTCGTGTCCAATATCAGAAACTTCTCTGCAGGAATCTTCTTCTATCGACATCTGAACAATTTTGATTTTTCTATCTTTATACGGAATCCATCCGTCAAGCGCATAAATTGCTGTCCGCTGGAATCCTGTTGGTATGCTTCCATCCAGGTATTGTTTTCTTGCAATGTGAAGTTCATCTACAGTGTTACAGTTATAAAGAAGCCCAATACCGATCGCAATATCCAATGCTTCTTCATTTATTAAGAATGGCGGAGTATCATCCATCTCGTAGGTACAAACTGTTTCCCGTTTAATATGATAGATAATGTTTTTTTTTGTTTTAAATTCCATCAGTGCTGTGCCGTCATAAACTCCCATTTCAGAAAGCGTCGGACGCATGTGTCTTAATATTTCGGCATCATACTCCTTGCTGTACTTGCCAGCCGGGCAGCGGCAGAAAAGTTTTTTTTCCGTAAGAAGCTGCTGATGTATTTCAAGTCCGGATTTAAAGCCTATTGTTTTATAATCGGCTTCGGTCATTTCATTGAAAGGTTTGAAAATAAAATCATACATAAGTAGGCTGCAAAAATTTATAGTTGTTAATATGAAAAATAAGAAAAGTTTATAGAAGTGAGAAAGTGACTTTTAAGGTTTAAATACAATTTAAATTTCTATATATGTTCAACAATTTAACATTGATAATCCTATTGAAAGAAAGAATCGCAACTAATTATAGAAATAAAATGAGTGGGTTGTTTTATGAAAGAAAAGAGAGATTTTTATTGTTGAAATTGACTTACCGAATTCGATTCAATAACTTTACTAAATAAGTTAAAATGGAAGATAGATGACATTATTTTCGATAAAGAAGTTCTCTTATAAAGAAAAAAGATGGGGGTTCTTATTTTTACTCACCATATTGAGCATCTTTGGTTTTATTAATATACTAAACTCAACAAAATCTTCTCAGATAGGGATAACACCAGATTCTGTTAATTATATAGCTGCTGCTCGAAGCATAGTATCTGGCAGTGGTATAACAATTTTCAATAATAACCCGTTAGTTTTATATCCCCCACTTTATCCAATATGTTTAGCCTCAATTGATTTGAGTATAGGAATAGACCCCATTAACTCAGTCGGTATTTTTAATGCTATTCTATTTGGGATAATTATATACCTAACAGGTTTGCTAATATTTAAATATATGAATTCATCGGTAATACTTTCGTTGCTAGGAACATCAACAATTTTGTTTGGAGTCCCATTGACAGTTGTTACCCTACTAGCCATGAGCGAACCTCTTTTTATTCTTTTAGTATTAGTTTATTTAATTATTATAGAGTTATATATAGAAAGACAAAATTTAATCACACTCTTAATTCTTTCATTCACAGTAGCCCTTGCATGTCTCACCCGATATATTGGGGTGTTTTTAATTATCACTGGGGCTTCCACTATTATATTACTGAACAAAAATAAAATCTCTTTGAGATTAAAAGATTTAGCAGTTTTTGTTTCAATTTCCATAATTCCAATTACGGTATATTTAATTAGAAATTATTTTTTATCAGGTACTTTTGCAGGAAGCAGACCAACTTCGAAATTTTCTTTATGGCAAAATATAAGTTTTACTTATAATACTATTTTATCATGGTACAGCCCGAAGAGAGTTTTTTTTGATTCATCCATTTTTGCTCTTCTCTTAATTATAGCTGGACTACTAGTTGTTTGGATAATATTGTTAAATCGAAAGAAAATATTGAGGATATTAGTAAAATACTTCAATTTAATTTCTGTCATAATCATTTATTTACTTTTTCTAATATTTTCTTCAACTACTGTTGCATACAATACAATAGGTAATAGGCTACTTTCACCTGTATTTATTCCAATAACTGTTTTTCTTCTCATCTTAGTGTTGAAAGCATTTAGCTTTCTAATAAAAACTTATTCACATAAGACCTATAGGATTATTGTACTATCAGCCATAATATTTCTTTGGGTACTTTTATTGTTTCCCAATTATTCTAAGATTACAACGCCACTCTGGGGAAATGAAGTGATACGAGAGTTGGGATATAATGAATATTACTGGAAGGAGAATCAAACTGTTAAATATTTTCAGAAAGATATTCAACCAACAAATGGAACTTTAATATATTCAAATGAGCCATATGCTCTTTATATTTTAACGAATATTATATCTGAAATAAGTCCTTATAATTCTGAATTATTCAATGGACTATCCTCTTATAAAGAGACAAAAAATATCTTACATTTAAAAGGATTATGGCCAAAGGAAAATAATTCTTATCTGGTTTGGTTTAATAGATATAGTTATCTCAAACCCAGTCTATTTAAAATTGAAGATTTAATGATGATTGCTGACTTTCAATTAGTTAGGCGTCTAGATGATGGGGCAGTTTATTTAATACGAAGAAAATAACTTATAATACTTTAGACTACTTTAATTGATTTGAAATAAATGTTTATAATAAAATTGCCGAACAAACTTAGTTGTGTTTCAAAAGATTGATTCTCATGAAATCAAGATTTTGGTTTAGGTTTTTTTAATTTTCATCTTGAGACTCCATTTAATTGTTTTTGTTTTTTTTGTTATTACAAAATTATTAATTATTTGGAGTCTCTTTTAATTAAACTTTTTCAACTAAGAAGTAATTTATACCGAAACTTTTAGTATGAATTATTTTTTAATCAATTATTAAAATATAAAGTGGTTTATCTCATTCTGATTTCTTCTAGTCAACAATTGTTGATGAATTTCTAATTTAGATTTGAATCCGACTTGATTGTAATCTTCTTCGGTCATTTCATTGAAAGGTTTGAAAATAAAATCATACATATAAAACAGCGGTATTAATATTTAATAATAATAATGGCACACTGATTTTTAAGATGATTAAGATTAATTATGATCGGTGCAGATCATAATAAATCATAAGAATCAGTGCACCATTGAACAATTTATTTAGTAAACTTTGACAAATAATCTTTAAACGCATCTTTATGAACCATAAAATCCATTATCTTCAGCTTAACATAATCTTCGTGATAGAAATAATATCCTTTGTCGCCAGTATTAAAAGATCCTGAGCCGGAATCTTTTATTAAAAACCATGTGTTTCCGTTTTTTTCCTGATAGCCAACTAAATGAATTCCGTGATCATCAGTTGTTGTTTCATTACTGAAACGGAATTGTCTTGCATTCTCATCAATATACTCTGAAGGTATATCAAATGTAGGAACAACAGCAGATTTTGTCCAGCTATCGTATCCTGCTTCGCTTACATCCCCTCCAATTGACATTGTGTAACCATTCTTAATTGCGTTTTTAATTATTTTCATAAAGTCATCAAGCGGAACATTGTAGTAATCTTTACTGTGCCACCAGTTGTCAGGAACCTGATACTCAACTTGCTGCCAGTATGGTTTCTGCATATACGACAGAACATCAACATAGTCATCCGGATTTAATTTTAGATAATTTGAAAGATATTCTTTCGGTGAATATTTTTTTCCTTCAACAACAACTTCTGTTGGGGGTACTGTCATATAATAATTAAGAATTGATTTAACTACACTAATAACTTCATTCTCATCCCATGCATTTGATTCTTTAACACTATTTAAATATCCATTAATCTCTTTAATAAGTTTACTATGATCATAGGCTTTTTGTTCTGGCAGCAAACCGGAATACGATTCCCGTGGTACCGTACCATATTTTTTATATATTCTTGTAACAGCATTTGCTTCAGAACCTTCGCCTACAAGAGATTTACCGCGGGTGCGAACAAATTCAGTTACTTTTTCAACGTACTCCCAATAAGCGGTAAACATTTGGGAAAGTGTAACTTTTTTTCCGGTTAAACGATAGACCTCTGATTCAAAAAATGATGTTGTAGAAAAAGACCAGCAGGTACCAGTCTGACCTTGATTAACAGGATCAGAATGCCAGTAATACTTAAACTCTTCTTTTGATTTGGGAAAATCAATCCCTGAGAAATCAAGTCTAAACATTTCCCTTTTTTCTTTGGGCGGATTGTTAAACTCGTCGATCATTTTTCTAACTTCAAAATAATATCCGGGCTTTGGCTCGGTAAATACTCCCTTGTTTTTTTCTTGTGCAGTGATAAATGAAGTTGAAATTAGAATTGATACGGTAAGTATATATAAGTAGGATTTCATACTTTTAACCTTTATAAAGATTGATAAAAAGTAAATTATTTTTTGCTGAACAAATTTAGATATATTAAGAACGAGTGAAAATTAAAAACAAAAAAAATTCCCTGGCAGATTGAAGGAGGCACAAACAATCTGCCGGGAATGTAAAGCGAGAATACGGTAACTTTAGTACGATATATCGCTTATTTCAATCATCTCGGTTTTTTTATCATATTTTTTCAGGTATTCAACAAACTCTGAGTTGAGGAACTTCTGATGAGTTTTCTTATAAGCATTAAGGTATCTTTCCACCTGCTTATGAGTCAACACGCTTTTCATATAATTTTTCTTTTCATTATCATCAAAAAAGATCCGATAATAATAAAGCTTAGCAGGCTTTGATTTTGCTTTAACTGCAGCAGTCTTTTTTGTTGTTTTTTTTACTGGCATTTCTTCTCTCCAGATATTACTAAATCAATTAAACTTTTCCGTTTTTCTTAATTAATTCTCTTGCAATAATTCCTTTTTGTATCTCATTCGTTCCCTCAAAAATCCTGTTAATACGGCTATCACGATAAGTTCTTTCAATAGAAAGCTCTTGTGAATAACCCATACCACCATGAATCTGAACTGCAAAATCTACTATCTTATCCAGCGATTCCGAACAATAATATTTAACGATTGCTGATTGTCTTGAAATATCTTTCTTCAAATCATAATCAACAGCAGTTCTATAAACGATGGATTCCATATTGTAAATCATAACCGCCATTTCGGCAAGCATAAATTGTATTGCCTGAAACTGTGCAATTGGCTGATCAAACTGAATTCTCTCTTTTGCATATTTTGTAGATAATTCAAGCAGCTCTTTTGAAACTCCAAGACAGGCGGCACCCAATCCTAATCTTCCGGCATCAAGAGTTTTCATTGCATATATAAAACCACGACCATCTTTCCCGATTAAATTTTCTTTTGGTATATGCATATCTTCAAAACTTAAAGCATTTGTTACACTGCCCCTTATTCCCATTTTCTTTTCCGGTGGTCCTGCTTTAAAACCCGGAGTGTTTGTTTCCACATAAAACAAAGAAATTCCTTTTTCAGTTCTTGCAAACAGAGAAATAACATCGGCGATACCCCCGTTTGTTATCCATAATTTTTCGCCATTAATTATCCATTCATCTCCGTTCATTTCAGCCTTTGTCTTCAGATGAAACGAATCAGAACCAGCCTGTGCTTCGGTTAGACCGAATGCTGCAATTTTTTCTCCGGATGCCAAAGGAGGAATATATTTTTTTCTTTGTTCTTCATCCGCTCCATTAAAAATAGCATTTGTTCCGATTGACTGATGTGCCCCAATAAAAGTTGCAGTACTCATACAACCCCGGGCAATTTCTTCCTGCATTAAACAATAACCAACTTCTCCAAAACCGCCGCCGCCATATTCTTCGGGAAAGGATACTCCTAAAAATCCAAGCTCAGCCATTTTTTGAATTAACTCTTTAGGGATATATCCTTCTTCATCAATTTTAGCTGCTATTGGTTTAATCTCGTTAATGGTAAATTCCCGAACCATTTCTCGGAGCATATTCTGCTCATCGGTAAACTTAAATTCAAACATAGAAAAGATGCCTGCTTTTTTTGTCGATTGTTATTGTCAAATAATATTCCATTCAGAATGGCTCGATATTGCTTCAAATATCAACGAAAACAAACCGCAAAATCCATCTGCTTTTCATATCAAAGAAGCAGTATAAAAGTTGTTCTTAATTGTGAGAAGGAATTAAATAATCCATTGAAACCTTATTCTGTTTTCATACACTTTCAGCAGCTCGGGAGAATCGCTGAACTTCCGCAAAAAGCCAACCCGTATAAAGTATTTGCGATTTGACATTATTTCACAAACAGGGGTATTGGATTATTTGTTCTGCTTGTTTTATGAAATTAATTATTATGAATATGTTTATAGCTAATAATGGTGTTCTGTTTTATTTTTTTGCACTAACAATATAAAAGTTAATTGATGTTTTAAAAACTGTATTTGGGTTATTGTTTATCTGTGTTTTTATTTTTTCAATTCCATTTTCATATTCTTGTTCTGATAGATTTGCAAGCTGAGAGCTATGATTTTTTATCAAAAACGGATCATTGAATACTTCATCTCCAATTCGTTCGTTAAAAACTTTTTCTGCTATACTTAGATTAATTTCATTAAAACCAGCTTCATTCAAAAATGTTTTAATTAAATCTACCGAAACGAATCTCATTAAATCATTCTTATATACATTTTCAAAATAATCATAAACATACCATTCATTATCTATATGCGGATCAACCCCAAACACAGCAATCGTTCCGTTTTGCTTCAATGTTCTTTTACATTCAGCAATAAACTTCTTCTTATCCGGGAAATGATGAATTGCATTAACACAAAAAATTAAATCAACAGAATCGCTTTTTAACGGAATGCCGCAGGCATCTGCATTAATTATTTGAGCATTTGAATCTTCCTTCTTAAAAATTTTCAACATCTCTTTGGAATAATCCAAACCAAACACTTTAAGATTTAATTCTTTGAAAGATTTTATCCACTTCCCTGTTCCGCATCCGGCTTCCAGAACTGCCTTGTATTCGTTCTTTATGATTATTTGTTCCAATAACTTTTCAATATTGGGCAAATAATCTTCTTTATATCGATTGTTGTATGTTTGGGCAATTATGGAGTAGTCGGTCTTCTGCATTTGATGCTTCCTTAAAAAAATTCGTGTTAAGCTGTTAGTAAAAATACAACATTCGGAGCTGCTAAGAATTTTAAGCGGTAAAATATTTTATTTTATTGATTTATATATTAACAAACTTCAGTTTTGTCTAACAGGACAGGTTGTTATTGCGTTTGTATAGATTATTATAAAAAGGAAGAAGTTACCTGAGAACTTACTAAAAATTGCCTGTTTAAGGAAATATTTTTAATATTTGCAAAAATAATCTCAGGCATTATTCTTGGGATTATTTATTTTTTGTAAAGTTTTATGTTGATAAATATTTTTTTAGTTATCATATTAATTAGTAACAGTTAAACAAATTATAGGATACAATAATTTCCATTTTATGAATATAACTTCTATTGGAGAGATACTATTTGATATCTACCCTAGCCACAAGAAGCTTGGCGGCGCCCCGCTTAATTTTATTTACCATATAAAAAAACTAACCGATAGCGGAAATATTATCAGCCGCGTTGGTAAGGATGTTTTAGGTAATAAAGCAGCCAGTGAATTAAAGCTTGCTCAAATTTCACTTGACTATATTCAACAAGACAATCTCCGTTCTACCGGCAAAGCAAATGTTCAGCTTAATCAAGATGGTGAGCCTAAGTTTAATATAGATTCTGATTCAGCTTTCGATTACATAGAGCTTAATGAAGAAAATGAAAATCTGATAAACTCGGAAACTGATTGTCTTTATTTTGGAACGCTTGCACAACGGTCTGAAATTTCCAGAAATACTATTCAATCTCTGTTTAACAGAGGAGTGAAATATTTTGCTGATCTCAACCTGCGCGAGAACTTTTACGACGAAGATATTTTAACATCTACATTGATGGCAGCAGATTTCATAAAAGTAAATTATCAGGAAATGCACATACTTAATGATTTGTTTTTACAATCTGATTACAACACGGAAAAAGCTGCATACGAACTGATGGAAAAGTTTGGAATCAATATGATTGCTGTAACGAGAGGGAAAAACGGCTCTTCGATTTTTGAAAATGGTAAAAGATTTGATTACTCAAGTGTTGATGTAAAAGTTATTGATACAACCGGTGCCGGTGATGCTTTTTCTGCTATACTGTGTATCGGATATCTTCAAGGACAGGAAAACACATTCATTAACAAACTTGCAAATGAGTTTGCAAATGAAATCTGCAAACTTGAAGGTGCGCTTCCCAAAAACGACCGGATCTACGAAGAGTTCAGAGAACAGTTAGGATTTTTTTAGGGTATTTTTAATCGGTAATTAATTTTAAGTTTTCATTATCAATTATAAAAGCCGGTTATGAAAACTATCTTTCTTTGTTTGATCCTTTCAGTAATTATTTCAGCTCAAAGTATTTCTGATGAAAGATTGAGAGCCATTGCTAATTTTCTTGTCTCAAACTCACCGGAGATTACTAAATATATTTTGTCTCAGGAGTTTGAAACAACAAACAGATTCGGGATTACATATAAAGATGTAAAGAATAAATTTTTCATCGCAAATGAATTTCCAAAGATAGATACAAACCTAAAGTTTGATTTTAAAACAGAATTAGTAGAAGATGATTACTGTCTGTTAACAATTTCCATCCCTTCTGAAAATATTTTAAAAGAATACTATCTGAAGGATTCATCTATCGTTTCAAAACCTTTCTTTTATTCACGAAATTGGCGGACAAAAGAATCTGATCATTTTAAATTTTACATCAGCGATGAAACTTTATTTAATAATTACTCGATTAATCAGCTTGAATCATTCGTCAGCAGAATGTTTAGCCTTATGAAATTTTCTGACGAGCAGATCAATCAAATCAAACAAAAGAAGATTTGTTATTTTTTATGCAAAGACCAAAACGAAATTCAAAGAGTAAGCGGATTTGTTACCCGTGGGATGTACATTCTTGCACAGGACTATATTGTAACTACCTACAACACTCATTATCACGAAATTGAACATTTTCTTATCAATTTTAAATTAAAAGAAGTGCCGCTATATACTCATCCCTTTCTTCAGGAAGGCTTGGCTGTTGCGTTTGGAGGGCGCGGCGGATTAGCCGCAAATACTGTTTTAGAAACCGGGGTCTTTATCGTAAAATCAGATTTTGCAGATTATCCTGAGCTGCTGAGCAGAAAATATTTTCTAAATACAGATGCTTCAATTTCATATCCGGTTTCAGGGCTTTATACTGATTTCCTGATTAAACAAATCGGAATAGAAAAGTTTGTTGATCTTTATAAGCAATACTCTACAAGTAACGATTTAAATAAGATTGAAACAATAGATAAAAATAATTTACCCGCACAGGAAAAATGGAATTTATATCTTGATTCATTACTGAATAAGAATCCGGTTAAGACTGCAGAAAATTCTGATATTAAAAATTTTGAGCCCGTAATAAAGAAAGAAGAATTTGAGATTTATAAAAACGATGAAGAATATTTATTCAGAATAAAAGATACTTTGCTAATCAGATCATCAAATAAATTTTCTGATTATAAAAGTAAATTATTTGCAGAACATTTTCCGGAAAGAGCATATCAGTCAGAAAAATATTTAATCATAGCTAATCCAAACGAAATATCTGTTTATAATCTTTACGCAAATAATCTGATTGGAAAATATATCGCTTCGTTTTCCATTCCGCCCAAACCTGTAAACAAGCAGAATAATTTCTATGAGTTCTTTATTAAAAAAGATCTGTTTGACGAAGATTTTATAGTCAAGGATTTTTAGTCCGAAAATTATTTGTAATTAAATTCTATGTCTCTCAATAATGTCTTCGGGAATCCTCGCCGGTCTTCCGGAAGATATTGAAACAAGGGTGTAAAGTATTTTTCCTTCAACACAAACTTTATTGGTGGATTTATTGAAGACCCAGACATTTATAGTAACCTGTGCGCCGCTCCATTGATCAACCTGAGTTTTAACCACCGCAATATCACCAAACTTCATTTCCCTTTTATATTTTAATTGGACTTCGCTTGCAAACCAGGTAAATCCCCTTTCAAAATATTCCTCCATAGGAACCTTATAACAATCACGCATCTGAATAAATCTTGCGGTTTGAATGTAATCAAGATATTTAGAGTTGTGAACATGATTGTTCATATCAATATCATCGGGACGAACAATGATCTCTGTTTCAAAAACCGAGTTTGTATTGTTACTGTTATCGTGATTTGTCATTTATATCTCAATAAAATTTTGTAAGATCTTCAAACCTGCATCGCCGGACATTTCGGGATGAAACTGCACTGCATAAGCATTTCCATTTTCAATCGAAGCGCAGCAGTTATTTTTATCAAAATAAGTTGCAGTTGATAAATCACTTTTAGGCAGGTAAAATGAGTTATTAAAATAAAACTCTGACTGCCCGCTTACTCCATTAAACAAAACACTTGTTTTGCAAATACGGATATTCTGCAGTCCCTTATAATAGTTTTCATCTATCGACTGATCAAATTTAATTGCTGTTCCGGGAAAGAATCCGAGACACGGAAAATTTCCTTCATCAGAATAATCAGACATTAACTGCATTCCAAGCCCGATCCCCAGTATAGGTTTTTTGACAACCCGAAGCACAGAATAAAGATTAAGCAACTGAATTTTCCGCATAACAGTTACTGCACTTCCGCATCCGGCTAAAATAATTTTATCAGAATTACAGATATCAGTCTCTTTTTTTGAAACTCTGAAATCATCGGTAATCTGTTTTAAAGATGCTGCAACTCTATCAATGCAAACATCACCGTAATCCACTAGTGTTATCATTTCTTATTCTAAAAATTTACGCATCAAAAATCAACAAAACTTACGGAGTATTCAATAGACATCAAATTCTTTATTAACTGATCTGGTTCAAATGATTAAAACAGTTAACATATAACTCTGAACTAACTGCTTAATCTTTGTTTTTCAGCAATTATTAAATGTTGAGATAATTTATCTTCTGATTACCCCTATTACTAATGAGATAATTCTCACAAAGAATTGTTTTTGTGATATAAATTAAAACCAGATACAATTTTAAAACAAATATTTGCGCAAATGAATATTGAATTATTATGCAAACAATTTTAGGCTCAACAGGTGTAATCGGAACGGGACTTGCAAAATCCCTGACACAATACACAGACAAAATCAGATTAGTAAGCAGAAATCCAAAACAAGTAAATTCAACTGATCAACTTGTTACCGCGGATCTGACAGATGCTCAGCAGACTTTTTCTGCCGTTGAGGGTTCTGATGTTGTTTATCTTACTATTGGACTGCAGTACAAAACAAGTGTCTGGAAAGAAAAGTGGCCTTTAATAATGAGCAATGTTATCAATGCTTGTAAAGAACATAAAGCAAAGCTGGTTTTTTTTGATAACATATACTGCTATGGTTTGGTAAAGGGCTGGATAAAAGAAGATACCCGGGTTAACCCAATAAGCAAAAAGGGAGAAGTGCGTGCTAAGATTGCACAAATGCTTATGAGTGAGGTTGATAAAGGAGGTTTTGATGCTATTATTGCCAGGGCAGCTGATTTCTATGGACCAAATACTCCGTTAAGTTTTGTTACCGTAACTGTGTTCAATAATCTGATAAAGGGAAAAAAAGCTCAATGGTTTGTTGATGCAGAAAAAAAACACTCTATGACTTTCACACCTGATGCCGTAAAAGCAACAGCTATTTTAGGAAATACAAGCTCTGCTTATAATCAAATATGGCATCTTCCAACAAATAAAAATGTATTAACGGGTAGAGAATTTATCGAGCTTGCTGCAAAGGAGCTTGGTGTAAAACAAGATTATATCGTATTAAAGAAATGGATGCTTCAAATGATTGGATATTTTTTACCAGTCATAAGAGAAAGCGTGGAAATGTTATATCAAAACGAATATGATTATTTGTTTGATAGTTCAAAGTTCGAAAAGGCATTTAATTTTATTCCCACTGATTATAAAGATGGAATTGCCGCAACAGTAAAATCAATGAAATAAAATTAAAGTAATTGCAGCCAATATTATCGTGCTTTTTACACTTGTGATTTTTTATTTCACCCTGCTCTTTATCAATTCATAAACTTTTTCCGAAAGCAGTTTAAACTTTGGCAGAGCCATTTCTTCTTCAATCGGTATAAAGCATGAAATTATATATTTAACCTTTCCATCAACGACAATTCCAACATCATTTGTCCAGTAGGCAAACCACCCTGTTTTATGATAGAACATTGCGCTGCTTGGTAATCCTTGGGCAAGTTTTGATTTGTCAAGCTGCCTTCCCAATAATGTTTTTAATTGCAGGCTAACCCACTCGTTAACAAGAGAGTTGGTATAAATTTTATACATAAAATCAGCGGCATGTAAAGCACAGGTTTCTGTTCCTCTTACATTTTCATAACCGGGATCTTCAAATTTCCTCTTTAAAAATTTTCTTGTTACTTCGCTCCCATACCAGCTGTATAAATGCAAAAGACTGTCAATGTTTTTTCTCTGTGCAATATCAATCAGACAATTTGATGCTGAGTTATCGCTGCGTGTAATCATTAAATCCAGAAGATAATTTACATTAACAGTATCTCCTTCTTTCAGTAATGGTCTGGGATCGGTTTTGATTTCGCTGGTTTTATCAACCATATTCGGATTGCCTGTAACATAGGATTCATAAAGAGAATACTTCCCTTCTGATATCTGATGTAAGACTTCGGCAGCAACATACATCTTGTAAACGGATGCCGGATAAATAAAATTTTCAAAATTAACTCCGCCAAGTATCGGTTCATCAGAAGTCAAATCAATGACTGCAAATGAGATTTGTTCAATTCCATCTTCACCAACATCAAAATCACGTGCCAGATCAAGCTCTGAAATAATCCGGTAAAGCTCTTTAGAAAATTTTTCATCTACTTTATAATAATCCGGAACTTTAACCTGCTGAGGGGAGAGATTTTCAGTTAAAAGAAAAAACGAAATGCTTAATAATATTATATAAAATTTCATCTTAATATATCTCCCCAATCTGTTGTAGGCTTACCAAGCCATATCCAGAATATTAAATCCACGACTGCAGGTTCACCTCCAAGTTCCCTGAATCTTAAATTTATCTGCCCCCGATGATATGAACTGTGAGAAACTACCTGCAGCATGGTTTCATCTAGTGTTGCCGGAACAACTTTTTTTCCTGTTATTCTTTCCACAAAAACTGACCACGGAATCTTTATTTCATTCTCTAAATTATTTGTTTTATCTGAATTGATAAACTCAATAAGTCTCTGCTGATATTCAAATCCCCACTTTGCAATTGACTTCAGATCATTAAACTCCTCTGCTTTGGCAATCTTGATTGGAGCATCATTCCATAAAAAATAAAATGCATATTGTACCTGATGAAGATGATAAATCAGCTTTTTAATTTTATCATCATCCTGTGCCGCCTTAAGAAGTAAAACCTTTTTCCAGATCTCGGCATCAGCCCACAACATGTGATAAAAAAGAACGTTTAAGTAAGAGTTCATAAATTTTCCTCAGCAGTTTTTATTAAAAATTATATTATCCATTTCAATAATGTTATCCAGCCTGATTATTCTTCCGTTATCTGTTTTAAGATATTCGGTATTGTCTTTAGAAAACAGATCTGTAATAATACATTCAATCAACTCATTGTCATCTTTAGCATTTAAAAAAATAATTTTTACTCTTTGCTTTCTAAGTGCACGAAGCTCAAGTTCATCATAAAGTCCGCAAGCTATCGGTTTATATTTTTTATCCATAAAAATTCAATTATTTATGTTTTCATTTAAGGATTTTTTCTGTCCAGCCAAACTTAAACAAAGTTTTCCTTTCATATCTTTTCAGAAATATCTCCCTAATTCTTATAACTATGGTATTGAATCATTAATCACAAATTATTAAAGTTAAATTAATTAGAATACCGGATAAATTTTTACAATTCGTACATTGAAAATTATATAACAAAATCAATTTATTTAAAATATTTTAATCACAATGAGTAACATTCTTGAAGTAAAAAACTTAACAAAAAAATTTAAGGATTTTACTGCTGTCAATTCAATTTCCTTTTCGGTTGAGAAGGGAGAAATATTCGGACTTGTCGGTCCAAACGGTGCCGGCAAAACAACCACAATAAAAATTTTATCAACACTTCTGCCGCTAACCTCGGGCAGTGCTAATATAGGCGGATTCAGTGTTATTAAAGATGCTGCTAAAGTCAGAAGATTAATCGGTTATGTGCCGCAATTACTTTCTGCAGACGGAAGTCTAACCGGTTACGAAAATCTGCTTGTCTTCGCAAAGCTTTATGATATACCTTCTGAAGATAGAGAAAAACGGATACGAGATTCACTTCATTTTATGGGGCTTTCAGAATCCGCCAACAAACTTGTAAAGCAGTATTCGGGCGGAATGATCAGACGGTTAGAAATTGCTCAGGCTGTTATTCATCATCCATTGATTCTATTTTTGGATGAGCCTACTGTTGGATTAGATCCTTTAGCAAGAGAAGGTGTTTGGGATTATGTAAAACAGCTTTCGGATAACGGCACAACCATTTTATTAACTACCCATTACATGGAAGAAGCTGATGCAATTTGCAATCGGGTGGCAATTTTAAATAAAGGAAATATCGCAGCAATCGGCTCACCATTAGAGTTAAAAAAATCTGTTGGTAATGAAGAGATAAGTTTAAATGAAGTCTATGAGTTTTATGTTGGTAAATTAATTGAATCAGAAGAAACAACAGGAAATTTTAAAGATGTATCAAGAACGCGGCACACAGCAAGCAGACTTGGATAATTACAGGACTATAAGTAAGTATAATCTTTTTAAGCGGGCAATAAACTTAATTAACAAGATTCTTGTTATAGCTGAATTAGAAGTAAGAAAACTAAAGCATGACCCAACCGAACTATTTACCAGAGCTGCTCAGCCTGCTTTATGGATGCTGGTTTTTGGCGAAGTATTTACCCGTGTAAGAGCAATACCAACCGGAAATTTAACTTATATGGATTTTATGGCTCCCGGTATCCTTGCACAAAGTGTTTTGTTTGTTGCAATCTTTTATGGCATTGCAATAATATGGGAAAGAGACCTCGGAATTGTTCATAAGCTGCTTGTTAGCCCAACACCACGGACAGCACTTGTTTTAGGGAAAGCACTGTCGGCGGGTATAAGAGCAATATCTCAGGCAGTTATTATTTATATTCTCTCACTCTTACTAAAAGTTGATTTATCCTGGCAGCCAATAAATTTAATAGGGATATTGCTTATAGTTATAATCAGCGCATCTTTATTTTCTACCTTTTCATTAATCATTGCCTGTATTGTAAAAACACGCGAAAGGTTTATGGGAATTGGTCAGGTATTGACAATGCCTTTATTCTTTGCAAGCAATGCGATCTATCCGATTGATATTATGCCCGAATGGTTAAAGGCACTTGCTCATATCAATCCGCTTACTTATGAAGTTGATGCTCTAAGAGCTTTTATGATTAATGGCGGACAAAGTGTTTATGGAATAGGTTTTGATTTCTTTGCACTAACCTTGTCAATGATTTTTTTAACTGCAATAGCTGCCAGACTCTATCCTAATGTCGTAAGATAAAGCTATCTTTACATAGTTTAATATTTTTCTCTTTAATAACCGGACAAAAAAATGAAAGAGATAAAATCATCTGACGATATACGTGAAATAGCCAACGCATTTCGTGAAAGCCGCATATTACTTTCCGCAATTGAGTTAAATATATTTTCGGTAATAGATAAACATTTAATTCCTGCGGAAGAAATCTCCAATAAAATAAATACTGATATAAGAGCAACCGATAGATTGCTTAATGCTTTATGTGCTATGGGATTATTGAAAAAAGTTAAGGGAAAGTTCTACAACTCTGATTTGGCATCAAAATATCTCGTTAAAGATAAGCCCGATTTTATGGGAAATCTATTTCATACAAATCATCTTTGGAATTCCTGGAGTAATCTTACAGAGTCAGTAAAAACAGGTGTTTCACTAAAGCGCGAACAGACTACGGAGGAAAAACATAACTGGACCGAGTCATTTATCGAAGCAATGCACTACCGCGGAGTTAATCAGGGAAAGATTATGGCAATGATGATTGATCTTTCAAATATTAAAACAATGCTTGATGTAGGCGGCGGTTCCGCTGCATTTTCAATAGAGATAGTGAAAAAGAACCCATCAATTAAAGCAACTGTTCTTGATTTACCGCAAGTAATACCGATAACAAAAAAATATGTTGCAGCAGAAGGATTGATTAATAATTTCAGCTTTGTTGAGGGCAGCTATTTTTCTATAGATTTCAAAAGTAAATATGATCTGATTCTTTTATCAGCGATTATACATATAAACAGTTATGAACAAAATAAAATGCTGATAAGTAAATGTGCTGATATGCTGAATAATAATGGAGTGCTGGTAATTAATGATTTTATTATGAGTGAAGATAGAACAAAACCTTATCACGGAACATTGTTTGCACTAAATATGCTGGTTGGAACTGCGAATGGTGATACTTATACCGAAAAGGAAATCAGAGAGTGGTTTGAATCAGCCGGACTTTCAAAGATTGAAAGAAAGAATACCTCATTTACTTCCGATCTTTTGATGGGATTTAAGTAAACAACAACTATCACCAAAGGATTCCGATTCGGAATTCTGAACCGGTATCAATGATACTATTCTAAATCAAACTAACTCAACTGACATCATTTGAGTTACTTTTTGTTATAGAAACTTACTCCATCTGCCTTTAGTTTTTCAATCCACATTTCTTCCAGCATTTTCAGTTCTTTTTCTATTTCTTGTTTTGTTTCATCTTTCAGTACCAGTTCATCCAGAACTTTTATTTCAAAATTTTTTTCTCCGTGTTTCTTATAATCATCTATTAGCTGCTGAAACGGAAAGCTATCCATCTTAAGAGTAAATTGAAATCTTCTAATTACCGAGGGCAAATCTTCGCTTATCCCGATGAACATTTTATTATCGTGTAAATTATGTACCGCAAAAATTCCCGCAGGTTGTTTTTTTAATTTATAATCTTCTTTAATTTGTTTTTTGTTTATCATACCGTTGCCCTGTTTCTGTCAATCCAATAACCCCAGAGAATAATTAACCATTGTGCGTTGCCAACAATTGCGATAGCTTGTACTGAATCCGGTGGTTGACTAAAAAGATTTGAAATATAAATCAGAACAAGAAAAATTATCAGTCCGATTAATGAATAAGTTCCGGTTTTGTTTTTAGTCTTAGTTGCCCTGAAATAGAAATAAATTCCTGCGATAAAAATTAATCCCTCAACAATCAAAGTTGCAGTAAGACTATTCCATAAACCGAATCCGACCTTAGTTCCGTTACCGATTAAAATCGGCAGATCCGGAATATGTACTAATAGGTCTAAAAACCAATGACTTAATACAAACAGTCCAAGTAAAACTGAAGTTTTTAAATTCTTTTTGATGAAGTAATAAACAGCTCCGAATAATATTCCCCAAATTACGGCAGCAAGCAGACTGTGAGTGAATGGATAGTAAACAAAATTAAGTGGAGTAACTGCTGAAATACCGGGCTCAATTTCCACTTGTTCAATTCCAAGCAGAAGAAAAATTGGCCAGATAAGGTCTATCCACTGAGCAGCCATAAAGTAAGTTCCGAGAGAAGCTGACTTACTGAATTTCTTTCCTGCAAATCCGACACCAAAATGACCAATAAACATTTAATCCTCTTTCTTAAAATTATTTGTCAAACAACTTCCTGTGGAAGTTAATTTGTCCTAAATGGTAATTGAGATAGCACATTGTATTAATTAACATCTGACAATTTGTAATTTTCTGATCATTAAAAAGTAACGGGTAATACTGATTAAGCATATCATCAGTAATACTATCCAATGTTTTTTCAACTACAACAACTGTTTCATCAATCTGTTTGACTAGTTCATTAATTGAAATGCCTTTTTGTGAAAGCTCTAAATCACGATTCCTTACATAACCGGTTTTTCCAATTACAGCACCGATAAAGTGGTTAAGATTTCCAAGAAGATGCAAACACAAATTACCAGCCGAATAAGAACCATCATCCTCTTTTTTCCAGATGTTCTCAGAATTTTTGTAAGAAGATATCTCTCTTTTTAACTTATCCAAATCTCTTACAACTGATGATTTAATTCCTTCAATCATCTTAATCCCTTTTACAGATTGTTTGATTAGTTTCCTCTCAAAGATAACCGTTTAAAAATAAGAAAGCCCCGATAAATATTTCGGGGCTTAACATATCTTTTTTACGAATTATTTCTTCTTTAATACTTTCTTCAATACTTCTTCTTTTGCGATGGGTTTGGTACAGAAGAACCAATCATGACACTTAACATCTTTTTCTTTCCCATCCATTCTGTCTTTTGCAGTGCCGCAGGAACCTGCGGTAGGAATAATCACATCATCACCCGGTCTCCAGTCAGCAGGAGTAGCAATACCAAACTCATCTGCAGTCTGTAATGCAATTAATACTCTGTACAGCTCATCGAAATTTCTGCCGAGACTTAAAGGATAATAAATAATTGTTCTGATTATTCCTTTCGGATCAACAAAAAACACAGCACGCACTGCTTTTGTTGAGCTTTCTCCGGGTTGAAGCATTCCATATTTTTTTGCAACTTCCATTGTAATATCTTCAATCAAAGGAAATGTTACTTCAACATCTTTCATTCCTTTGTATTCAATTTTTTCTTTAATAGTTCTTAGCCAGGCAATGTGACTGTAAAGACCATCAACTGAAAGTCCGACAAGTTCGCAGTTTGCTTCATTGAATTGTTTTTCCATTGTTGCAAAAGTCATAAACTCCGATGTGCAAACAGGAGTAAAGTCAGCGGGATGACTGAATAAGATTACCCATTTGCCGGAATAATCTGCCGGAAAATTGATATCTCCTTGTGTAGTAACTGCTTTAAATGAAGGTGCTTTATCGCCAATTCTTGGCATTGAGGTTATTGCTTGAGTTGTCTGTTCCATTTTTATCTCTCCTAATTTTTTTTTGAATTGATGACTGTATGATGTTGAATGCTAAACACAGATTCTACTTTTCATATTAACTGCATCACAATGAAAGAATATTTTAATTTACTTGCAAGTCTTTGAAAAAATATTTGATTTGTTGCTGGGCAATTATTGAGCACTCTAAACCGTCTTGTTTGATTCTGCTTTCATAATTATCAACCAATTGATAATGAAAAGGATTTGCCGGTTTATAAATTTTTAATTACTGCCACGAATTCAAAGATGTTCAGCCTTCTTAAAAAAGTATGTGTCTTTTTAATTATGTTATTTCCTTTACAACATCCTAATTCTATAAATAATAAAACTACTATGAGTTCAATCCCATTGGTATAAACTTCATTTTCATAAATATTTGGTGCTAACCCATCGGCTTAAGCGAATCCGCGTTCAATCTGCAGCAAATTTGTCCCGTCAATTTTTTTAATTATAACAAAAAGGAGTAAAAAAATGAAAAATTTGATCATCGCAGTTTTTGTATTCTTCATAACTGCTCAGATATCCGCACAGGATTTATCACTAACACATACAGGAAATATCAATCATAATCAATTTTATGTTGATCTTGTTGGTAAAACTGCTGCACTTAACGGCAATTGGGGACTCTTCGGTGGAATGAAAGCCGGTTATAATATCAACCCAAATGTTAGTATTGGATTAGCTGCTTTAGGAATGATCCCTAACCACTTAGGCGGCTCATATATTAATCAGGACGGAAGAGATACACTTCACTTTGGCTACGGTGGTGTTGAAGCTTCTTACAAATATAATATATCGAAAAGTTTTTCATTCACAGGAATGATGATGATTGGTGCTGGTCGTGTTGATTATAAAAATTTGGGCGGTAACGATTATTTCTTCATTATGGAACCGGGAGTTTCTGTTAATTATATGATTACAGAATGGTTCGGTTTGGGTGCATCTGCTGACTATCGTTTTGCTGCAGGAGTAAAGTATGCGGATTTTTCTGATAATAGTTTCAGCGGCTGGTCAACAGACCTTAGCTTTAAATTCAGATTTTAATCTTGCAGGATGATTCCTTTACATACTTATGATTGGCGGAGAATGCAAAAGTCTGCCAATCTCTGGCATAATAAAAAATAATAGAAGTGAAATGTTAAGAGAAAAGACAGCAATTATTATTAGTGTGGTTTCAGTAACGATTGCGCTTTTGGGTTTACTGTTCCTATTATTAGAATGGTAGAGCTATCAAATAAAATTCAAAACATCAGGATATCTGTCTTTTGAATTGTGATGGTGTTGTGCCTGTATGCTTCTTAAAGATTGTATTAAATGCTGATTTAGAATTAAACCCGGCATCAAATGCAATAGCAATAAGACTGAAATTATCCGATTCTTTTTCTGCTAATCTTCGTTTTACTTCTTCCACTCTGTAATGATTAATAAAATCGTAAAAGTTTTTTTTAAGTCTGGTGTTTAAAATTTCTGAAAGATTGTGTGTTGACATTGATAATTTATCAGCCAACTGCCGTAAAGTAAGCTCACTATTTAAATACGGTTTATCAGTTTCCATTATTTTTAGCAGATTATTCAAATAATCACTTGCTTCTTCGTTTGTAAGACCAGACTTCTGATAGCTTGTCCTTTCAGCCGGTTTTGTTTTTGTTTCTGCCGATTGTTGTTCATCAGGTTTTTGAATTAAACTATCAAATATTTGCGGTTGACGCAGGCTTAAATATCCAATTGAATAAATCAAAACTGTTGCCGCTGTGTAAATCAAATAATCCATTTTTATGTTTTTCCCGAAAAATATATTTACAATGTAGCTTATCACTACAACTCCCCAAACAAAAATTAGTCCCACAGTTAAATGACGAAGCCAGTTAAGATTTATACGTTCAACATTTGAAAAGGTATCCCTGACTTTATTATTATAAACTCTTACAACCTTGATTGTGAGAAAGACATATATTATTCCGTGCAAAGGTTTGAGATAGCTTATTATCTTTATCCCCGGCAAAGTATCTTCAACCCCGGTATTCATCAAAGCTAATTTGAATTCACTGTTTTTCAGATAAACGAATACAAACCCATAAATTACAACGAGTATAAATGGTATAAAGTGAAGATAAAATTTTGGATTAAAATAATTATCGCCCGAACTTATCAATCTTGCATAAATGTAAAAGATTGGTCCGTATAAAAAAGGAAACGAATAAGTTATTCCAATAAAGTTCGGATACTCCTTGTAATATCCAAACATAATATAAGCTGAGTTGAAGACATCAAAAGAAAGCGCAAGCATAGCAAGCGCAAGAACAACATTTGCAGTTCGATTAATTTTTCTTGTAAATAATAGTAACGATAACAATATACCCTGTATCGCACCTAATATTAATATGTATTCTACTATCCTGATGCTGAAACTCCGTTAAAATAACATTAAAAAATTAATACTCTTTTTGTTGAAATCAATATGAACAAATAAGAATTGTAATACTGCAGAGTAACAGAAGTTCAATAATAATTACATCTTCTGTATCTAAAATAAAAAACCGTATATCAGCATTTATTTTATTATCCGGAATAATTTAAATTAAATTATTCTCAATTAAGTACTATATGATTGTGAGAACGAGAGGGTTTGAACCTGTTTACCATATAAGAAGCGATTCGCTCTGCATTTGCGAGTATTGTTAAACTTGAATTAACAGCAAGTGATGTTGGAATTGCAGCTCCGTCAGAAACAAATATTCCCGGATAGTCGAATACTTCGCCATAAGGATTTACAACTCCATATTTTTTACTTTCAGCCATTCGGCATGAACCAATCATATGAGATGTTGTAAAAATAATACCATTTTCAAGTGCGCCTTCAGTATTGACATTTTCAATTTTCAGGACTTCGCAGCCGTTCCGCGAAAGTATTGAATTGAGTAAACTTTTTGTCTGCTTGTAATATTTGCGCAGCTCATCATCAATTATAAGATCAGTTGAAAACGTACTACCGCTGCACTTTATTTCGGCAGAAGGTTTAGTGCATCCAAGCGCATATAAAACAATCATTCTTCTTCTATATAGTTTCATAAGTTCAACATTATCCTTGCCCCACCAGGATGAATTTTGTTTGCTGGTTATTCTGATTCTTGCATCGCTTGTAACTACCAGCGGTAAAGGTTTAGCAGAAGAAATAGTAATACCCATCGAATCAAAAAAATGATAGCTGATCATTCCCGGATGCGACATACCGCTGAACATATCTCCTTGAATAAATCCTTCGGGTAAAAGACCGGCTGCTTTAACACTACCATTAAATGCAACATTTTTTCCAACATGAGAGCTGAGAAAAGGCAGATATTCTTTTGATGCAAGCAGAAGTTTTGCTGTGCCAATAGTTCCGCCGCCTAGTACTATAAATTTTGCTCTAATGTCAAAATATTCTTTATCCTCAATATTAAAACATCTTACTTCGTATCTGCCGGGTATTGCATCAGAATAGTTTGCGTTTTCAGATCTCTGAACCTGATTTAATATTGGTCTTATAAATTTTGCTTCGATGCTGCATAAAATCTGCATTCCTTTTTTACGTGCCTGCGGTAAATAATTATAATGCAATGATTGTTTCGCACCGAATATACAGCCCGATATACAATAGCCGCTTCCCATACAATTCTTAACAGCATATCTTGCCCGGTCGCAGCTATAACCTAAATTTTTCATTAGAAGTGAAAACGCAGCACCGGATTTCGGAATCCTGTCATTAGAAATTTGTGTTACATTTAGCATCTCTTCAGCAATGTCATAATAAGGATCCATTCCGCTTCTTGTGATGCTTTCAGTCCAGTATTTTCTTCCGCTTTGATCTCTGAGATCAAAAATTTTGGAAGGTGCTCTTAGTGAAACCATTTCATAAAAACCTGAGCCGCCTCCGAGAGCTTCGGCATAAGTAAATTTAATATTACTGCCGGATAATCCTTTTAGATATTCAAGAAAATATTTCGGGTCCTGAGTTTGCTTAAAATCATTTTCAGGTTCTACATACTTACCCTTTTCAATCATCAATACATTAAAGCCGGCTTCTGATAATCTTAAAGCCGGAGCAGCAGCTCCAAAGCCGCTTCCGATAACCAGAACTTCAGTTTCTATCGTTCTCATTTTATTTCCTTTTTATTAAACATAGTTACCATTCAAGGTTAATTCATTTGAAAGATAAGCTGTTGTGTTCGGATAAAACAATTCACTTTCAGTAAATCCGGTGTTACTGCCTTCAAAATCAATCAACTTACAGCCAGCTACATCATCATAAATTCCGCTGTAGTAAGAAACCTGAGTCATAAAGATTGCAGCGGTATATAATCTGCTAATCATTGAATCTCCGTTAAGCCCCTCTTGAACAATAAAAATTCTTTGTCCCTCGTTTAATAAATTAAATTCTTCGATGTCGAATAAATCCTTACTTTTTGTACAAAGATCTGAAATAAAAAATCCACAAAGAGGTTTGAACGAATAATATTCATCATAAAATATTTTAATCAGGTTGGGATCTTTTTCATCAGCACCGGGTATTACTGTAGTTACAAATGCTCTTAGACTCAGCTCGTTGGTTTTGTTTTCATTTTTATATTTATCTGGATAACAGCCTGTCAGATATTTGATTTGTGAGCATCCGGTTATTACAGCAGCAGCTGCCAGCGAAAAACTTCTAATAAATTTTTTACGGGTAATTCTTGTTTTAATTACCATCTCTTCTGATTGTTTAATTGTGCTCATCGCTTTATTTACTCTTCATTAATTCTTCCTGAGCAATTATCAAAAAGATAGGAGCAATATTTGTCAAAGACTTGTAAAATACTCGTAAAAGAATTCAATAAAGATTTTATAACGGTACTGATGTGAAATTATTTGATAAGTTAATCTCTACTCTTATAAATTAATGATGATAGAAAGACGATTTCTTTTTTCTAAAATATCCTTTATGAGAGATTCCTGACTTCCAAGAAAAAACATAATTAATATTTTTATGATGATCCAAAATCTTCTGAAAAAGTTATAATCTGAAGATCCGGGTAGTATGAATGAACGTTTTAATTCTTTAGCAACTTTATTTATCAGACTGGTTTTTCCGTATCTGCGCGGGCTTATAACTATTAAATGATTTGCACTGTTTAGAACGATCTAACTTTTTGTATCTCTTCAGCTCTGTTTTTGAAGTATGGCTCTTCTACGATGCAGCCAAACTTAAAAGGGATTTTTTTCATTTACGAATATTCACATTTGGGAATTTCTCGCTAGAGAGGTAAACTATTATTGTAAAAACAGAGGTTGACCATCAAAGAATTATGAAAGTGTGGCTGCCTTCCAAGGTAAATACAGCTTGCCCTGATTATTCAGGAGTCGCAACATGTCAGCACTTACTATTTACATCAAGGCGCAGACTCTGCCCAGGAACAAAATCGTTTATGGTAGCCGCAAGCTTCAGCTTGCGTTTAATGATAAATTCCGTAGATATAATTCGTCCAAGGCGAACTGCGGCTGCTGGTTTTCGACCAAGCGCACAATCGTGAGTCAAGAAGTACAAAATATTGTTTTACAAGTTCAGTTAAATTCTTCATCAAATCTAATTCCTCCGGTTGTTAAACCTTCCAGACTTTCTGTTATATTGAATTCTAACAAGTAGAAAGGGAGATTCTCAACACTGGATTGATAATCAGAAGTTTTTTTCCTAACTGCCCGAATTGATGGAAGTTCTCTCAGAAAAATAATTATTAGCCATAAAATAAAATTTACAAGTATGATAATCCAAATGTCAGGCAATACTTGTGAATTTAATATGAACATACAGATCATAGATAAAAAACTAAAGCTGTAGCCGATATCTAAAAAAAGATTACTTAGTTTAAACCACTTAAATTCTTTTGGGGTAAAGATATGATCGTACTCTTCTATCCCTTTTAATTGGAAAGCGTAAATAGAGTAATTACCAACCGGTATGTGAAAAGCATTTTTAAAGAATGGCGGTAATAATTTGCCAGAAATTACATTGTCGAGTTTACTAATAGTCAAATTTGATGAAGTAAGATTAAGCAAATATTTATTTATGCTTTTTCTATAATACCTTTGCCTAAATTCATCGCTATGGTTATTAAATGTTAATAAAATTGGAATGGATATTTTATCTTCGTAATCCCCGTAAGTATCAATGTAAAATAAGTATTCAGATTTGTACTTGTTTTTCAATAGATCAGACCCCCAGCTAGTACCAAGTTTTGCTAATTCCTTAATATTATTAATTAATTCTGTCGGGGGATGAAATTCATCATAAAATAATATAAGACCCGATTCTGAATAAATGAGTAAGTCCTCAATATGACCAGTATCGGATATAAGCGAATCTGCTTCTGGATTGAAAGATCTGCTGCAATGAATACAGATAGTATCGGATTCATTGACTAAACCGTGGCATTCAGAGCAATAGATAATATTGTGACTGAGCCTTTTTTTAATTGCCATTACATTATGCGATAAAACCGGAATAGTTTAATGTTATTATGCTGAAGGTGAATATATTATTTGAAGAATGAATAATTGTCATGATTTTGTAAAATATCAACAAGAATATTAGTAATTTTTAACTGGTTAACCAGAAATGAAAAATTCGAGTAGGTTATCTACTAAAATATTTAGCCAATAAACATTGACTTATATTTTTTGTTGACAGAAAGTTAAAAAACAAAATCACATATTTCTTTAATAAGTTTCTCAATATAATCCGGAAGAAGAATTCCAGATTTAAGTTTTGGGTCCTCTTGCGATAATTCAGATTTATTCGGGTATGCGGTTGGCTTTTATTTTTTTACTTGGTTTGTGTTGCAAACATTTATCCTTCTAGATTAAAGTAAGCCTTATTATTTATTAATCATCGACTATTTATTATCCTTTTAGCCACCTCGTATAAATTTCCTTTGTTTTTTTTCTAAGGATTCCTTTTTTACTCCAGATTTTATTATTCGTTCATCAATTACATTTTCGAATGATTTATTCAATGATAAAGCCTCATCATTTATTTTTATTATTCTCTCTAAATAATCAGTTAATTTATTCGGCGGATAAGAATTTGCGTGAGGTAAAATGTCTGACCAACTTTTGTGCGCCAACCAATTTCTTTCACGTTTTAGTTGTGACAATCTCTGTTTAAGAACTAAGGGGATGTCGGATATATTTTCAATTTGATTAGCTAATTGTCCCAGAGTCAATTCCCCATATTTTTTAAAGATCTCTTCAACAATGTTATTATGTGAATTATTGTCGATTTTAATCCCAATCAAAAGAATATGGACTAATGATTCTTCCAATGCTTGACATTGCCACAAAGCTGCACCTACCTCCGTTTGAAGTGAAGATATTAGTTCTGGATTTCTTAGCAATACATTCCCGACGTAAGTTTTGAAGAAACTAATTATTTATTTCAAACTTCCCAATTCTTCCCAAATAAAACAACAGTGTGAGCAAGATTACCCATCCCCAACCCCCTCGGTAAGAGGAGATTTTTATTGTCTTGTGATGTAATAAGATTGTAGTGTAATTCTTTATTTTTTTAGTCAACAATAAATATTAATAAAGCGCTCTGTCCCCTCCAAGGGAGGGGTGAGTCCAATAGAAAGTAAGGAAATTAATTATTATGTTACCCGCAAATGAAACGCAGAATAATCATTCCATATAATCCAAAGTTAAAAGAGTATGCTCGAAAACTCAGGAACAACAGCACGTTTACTGAAATTCAGCTTTGGAATTATCTTAAGAAAAAACAGCTTCGTGGATATGACTTTGATAGGCAAAAACCAATTGACAACTACATTGTAGATTTCTATTGCAAAGACCTGATGCTTGCAATAGAGGTTGATGGAGAAAGTCATTATGGAAATACAGACAAAGATAAAAAGAAAGATAAAAGACTAAATGAACTTGGTATTGCTGTTCTCAGGTTTGATGATCTGGATATTGTGTATAAGCTGGATAAAGTGATCGAAAAGATTGAGAAGTGGATTGATGAAAATGAGAAACCAACCCACCCCTAAATCCCCTCCAGGGAGGGGACTTCTGTCTTAAATAATTTTTTCATTTATCTTCCCAATTCTCCCCAAAGTAAACAACGGTGAGAAATAATTTCTAACCCACGACTTTAGTGGTGGGTAACAAACACAGAGCAAACTTCTGCAAAAACCAATTTATCGGTTTTCAACAGTTAATCCATATTTCTCGTTAAATCTTGAAAACAGAAAAAACCGTTTAGACAAAGTTATTGTTTCTGTTTTCTTTCCACGGACCTGCCTTTGCCGGCAAACAGGTAAATCCGTGTGTTACAAATTGTACATTAAAGGTTAGCAATTGCTAAATATTTCTGTATCTAAAATCCCAAAGAAAACAACAGTGAGAGCAAGATTACCCACCTCCAACCACATCTGTACTCGGGGATTTTTATTGTTTTGTGATGTAATAAGATTGTAGTGTAATTCTTTATTTTTTTAGTCAACAATAAATATTAATAAAGCGCTCTGTCCCCTCCAAGGGAGGGGTGAGTCCAATAGAAAGTAAGGAAATTAATTATTATGTTACCCGCAAATGAAACGCAGAATAATCATTCCATATAATCCAAAGTTAAAAGAGTATGCTCGAAAACTCAGGAACAACAGCACGTTTACTGAAATTCAGCTTTGGAATTATCTTAAGAAAAAACAGCTTCGTGGATATGACTTTGATAGGCAAAAACCAATTGACAACTACATTGTAGATTTCTATTGCAAAGACCTGATGCTTGCAATAGAGGTTGATGGAGAAAGTCATTATGGAAATACAGACAAAGATAAAAAGAAAGATAAAAGACTAAATGAACTTGGTATTGCTGTTCTCAGGTTTGATGATCTGGATATTGTGTATAAGCTGGATAAAGTGATCGAAAAGATTGAGAAGTGGATTGATGAAAATGAGAAACCAACCCACCCCTAAATCCCCTCCATGGAGGGGACTTCTGTCTTAAATAATTTTTTCATTTATCTTCTCAATTCTTCCCAAAGTAAACAACGGTGAGAAATAATTTCTAACCCACGACTTCAGTCGTGGGGAACAAACACTGAACAAACTTCTGTAGAAACCGATTCATCGGTTTTCAACAGTTAATCGATATTCCTCGTTAAATCTTGAAAACGGTTAAAACCGTTTCGACAAAATTATTGTTTCGACTTTTACCCACGGATGAATCCGTGGATTACAAATTGTGTTTCAATCCATATTTCTCAGCAAACCGTTTGTATTCTTCTGCAAAAGTAATCTTTCTATGATGTTCTTTCTGATTTGCTATATACCTTCGCACTTCATTGATCATAGATTCACTAACGGAGAAAGCACCGTATCCGGTTTGCCAGGCAAACTTAGCTTTTAAAAATTTATTTTGATTTATCCAGTGAGAAGAATTCCCTTTAATATTCTTTACAATTTCAGCAAGTGAATAATTTTGATTCAGTAAAAATAAAATATGAATATGGTCGGCAGTTCCGTTAATTCTATCAACAATACAATCAAAATCTTTTTCAGACAAATTCCTGATATGATCATATAGCTGCTTCTCAAAAGACTGATTTATAGTTGGAAATCTTTCTTTAGTTCCGAAGATCAGATGTATCCAAATTTTGGTTAGCGAGTGTGACATATCTTTGAGTTAAAACGGTTGAAACCGTTGAATTTTAATTTGTATTTATCTTTATACCCACGGACCTGCCTTTGCCGGCAGGCAGGTAAATCCGTGGGTTATAAACTGTACGTTAAAAATTTGTTATCGTTATTAATTTCTGCATTTAAATTTATCATTCTTCCCAAAGAAAACAACGGGTGGAAACAATTTTCAACCCACGACTTTAGTGGTGGGTAACAAACACAGAGCAAACTTCTGCAAAAACCAATTTATCGGTTTTCAATGTCTAATCTTTACTTCTCTAATTCTTCTCAACGAAAACAATAGTTTAGCAATTCAGTAACCGCTTAAAATTATCAGAGCTTTACTCTAACAGAACATTGCCGATCAATTTAATTCGGAATTGATCAAAGTAACTTCTTTAATTTTTTTGAAACCTCCTTCCAATGTAAGTTACGATGCTTTTAAGAATAGTACTGTTCAGCAGATAATAGCACCGGAAGGTTTTATCTTATAGTTGTTTTCTAAGCCTACTGTCTCGCGCTTATTTCTGAATTTAATCCGATCAAACCTTCTAAATCAAGAAAGTCTTTAATTTTCTTTAACCGCTTGCCATTCAACCAAATTCTCCATCTCTTGAAGGACCAGGAAAAATATTTTACTGTCATTGTTCTAATTATTAATATAATGCGGACCGCAGGAAAATTCTTCCGTACAGATTCTATAAGTTTTATCTTCAAGCAATGTGTTCCAAACCTTTTCTTTGGATGCTTTATTTACAACCGCCAAGTTAATTTTTAAATCTCAAAGTCTTTTCTTCAAAAAATTTTTTATTCAATTAAATATTAAATTGCTTTCAACTCAGTTCATTGCAAATAAATATGTTATCAATCCGGAATATCAGGGTTTACAAGATTAGCTAATTGGTCAAGAGAATCCTGCCATCCTAAATAGCACATCTCTGGTGGAATTAAATCCGGAACATTTTCCTGAACAAATGTTACATCTGACCCACAAGAAACCTGTTTGATTGTTATTGTTGTAATCATTTCACCGGGCAGATTTGGATCATCAAATTTGTCTGAATACCGGATAAGTTCATTTGGTTTTATTTCTAAAAATTTTCCGCCGAAGGAATGACTTTTACCAGTTGTAAAATTTTTAAAGGACATTTTATATATTCCGCCAACTTTAGCATCAAATTGTAGAACTTTACAAGTAAAACCATGAGGCGGAAGCCATTTTGCCTGGGCATCGGCATCAATAAATGCTCTGAAGATTTTTTCAGGTGAAGCTTTAAAAACACGGTGTAGTTTTATTGTTGACATAAATTCTCTCCATATTATTTTTTGTATGCATTCTCTAAATCAGAAATGATAATCTTTTTCATTTGTAACATGCACATCATAACCTTTTGTGATCTTATAGGATCCGGATCAGTAAGCAATTCAATTAATCTAGTTGGAATGATTTGCCAGCTAACTCCAAATTTATCTTTAAGCCAGCCGCACCGGCTTTCCGTTCCCCCATCAGATGTTAGTTTGTTCCAGTAATAATCAACTTCATTTTGGTTCTTACAATTAACTACGAAAGAAACTGCTTCATTAAAATCAAAATTGTGTTCACCTTGCCCGCTCATTGCATTAAAAAGATAATCGGCCAATTTAAACTGAATAAACAGTAAAGTTCCTTTCGGTAATCCGGCTGATTTATCATACGCCCACTCCATAATAATCCTTGAATCGGGAAAGACTGTAGAATAATAATTTGCAGCTTCCTTAACTTTCAGAACTTTATCATTTACAAACAAAAATGCAGGAAGAATTTTTTGTTTATTATTTATCTTATCAACATCAAGCTGCCATGATAAACCAAATTTATCAACAACCCATGCATATTTTTTACTCCAATCATATTTATCCAGAGGAAAAATTACTTCGCCGTCAGTAGATAATTTCTTAAAAATCTTTTCGATCTTTTCATCAGATTCGCAGTAAACAAAAAATGAAATTGCTTGATTTAATTTAAAGTGCGGACCACCGTTGAGTGCTGTAAAATTTTGTCCTTCAAGCTGAAACGAAATCGTCATCGCAGCTCCGGATTTTTGACCGGAAGCTGAAGCACTTTGTTCGTTGTATCTTGTAATAGCAGCAATATTTGAGTTATCAAATAACGATGTATAAAAGTTTACAGCCTCTTCAGCATTGTTATCGAACCACAAAAACGGAGTTATTCTTTGCATGGTTACCTTTTCAAATTGTTTCTGAAAATAAAAGTTTATCTGAATTTTTTCCGGATTCAGATTTATCAGTCCAGGCAGAGTCGGAGACTGACATTCAAAATAAGTTCACACTCCGATAGGAATGCAGCTTAGTGTGACAAAGAAACACTATTGTTGGGGTGCTGAATATCCAATCATCCATTGAACACCAAACTTATCTACAAGTGAGCCAAAATAATCGCCCCAAAACTGATCAGCCATCGGCATTTCTGGATTGCCGCCTTCAGAAAGTCCTGCAAAAAATCTGTCTGCCTCAGCTTTACTTTCTGTATCAATATAAATGTACATATTATTTCCAAAGTTAACATTAAACCCCATTGAAGGAAGTGCATCGGTTGCCATAATAATGTTGTTTGGTCCCATTGGTAAAGCCATGTGCATTATCTTCTGCTTATCTTCAGGGCTTAGATTTTCAGAACCCGGGGTTCCATCAAAACGAAAAATGCCGCCGGGGAAATCACCGCCAAAAATTTTTTTATAAAAGTTAAAAGCTTCTTCTGTATTGCCGGGAAAGTTTAGATAAGGATGAATTGCTTTCATTGTGCTGCTCCTTTTTATGATTAGTAATTGACTGTATTTGTGTAAACATAAATAACAGTATAGTTCAAAAAAATACCAAATGTTATTTTTCTTGTTATGAGTTTAAATAGTAGAAATAAACAGATAAAAAACTGTTTCAAGAGTATAAAGTTGTCGCTGGGGTTTATTAAACCCTGAAAATCTGAATTGCAAAAAATTCATCAGCAGCCGAAGGATAACAGAAATAAATACTTGTGCAATAACTTATGTTGCAAATGGATAAGTTATCAGATAGTAATGATCTGTATAAAATCCCAAAAGTTATTTTAGCTCAGATATCCAGTTAGAGGCAAATTTACGTGCAGCCTCTACCGGCTCTTTACCTGCTCTGAAGTAAAGTTTCCATTGCGAATCTTTTTTTTCATACTCGGGATTAACAAAGACTTGCCTTTTGTTTACAGTTTTAAGCTGAGCATTAAAATCAATATCCTTACTTTTAGATAGAAAGCCATCGAGCCATTTTTTAATTAATGGTTTGGGATTATTAACCGGATATTCTTCATTCCATATTTTAAGATCAGCAGCATAATACTCTAATTGCTGTTCATAACTCTGTTTAATTATGTCATCTGTCTGAGGAGTGTACAAGGATTTTTCAGGGTCATCAATATCTTTTAACTGTTGTTTTAGCTGATTAATAACCTCTTCAAACATCTGTTTCTGATCAGCTTGAAGATTTTTCATATTAGCTTCCATTTCTTTAATGGTGTTATTCAGATTGGTTTTTTGTTCTTCTTTTAACTCATCAGAATATTTTGGTTTTTCCGGTTCGCTTGGTTTTCTGGTTTCACGGAACTCATTATAATTATTAATAAACTCCTGAGTGTTAACATATTCTTTAATTCTGCTTCCAATCAATTCAACCATTTCGGCTCTATCATTAAGCGCAAGGCTTTTTAATATTTTTACATTTGGAATATAATAAGAGGGACCTGCAATATTATAAAGAACTGTGCTTTTGGCATCGCCTTCAGAAACATTAAACTGTGCCAGAAGTTTCTTTAAATTATCGTCAAGATATTTCTGAGTGATAAATCCAAATACAACGATTAAAACCGGCAGGAGAAAAAATAATTTTTTCATAACATACCTCTTGTTAATTTGATAAACACATCAAAGTATTTATATAAATGGAAAAAGAGTTATTTGTTTTTGTTTCAAAAACCATTCAATTCAATAATTATAAGAAATTTCCTGAAGTTGGGTTTATTAAAACTTTTATTTTGATTCTGCCGAAATATTCGTATTTGATATTAAAGTAGCAACAATATACAGACAGCTTAAATCAAAAATTTTTCTAAAAGCTTCACTATTCTTCTAATAGAAAACAACGGAAAGAATTAACTATCAACCCGCGACTTTAGTGGTGGGTAACAAACACAGAGCAAACTTCTGCAAGAACCGATTCATTGGTTTTCTTTGCTCAGCCTTTACTTCCCTCTTCTTCTCATAGAAAACAAAGAAATAGAAATTTAGTTTCACACTTCGAAAGGTTCGGTGTAACGGCTATTTACTAAACACCAGCCCCACTCTTTCAGCAACATCAACTTTAATTGTATCACCATCAACAAAATTACCGGCAAGCAGTTCCTGTGAAAGAGGATTGATAAGATATTTTTGAATAACTCTTTTTAACGGACGAGCACCAAAGGTAACATCATAACCAAGTTGGGCTAACCAATCTTTTGCATTATCTGAAACTTCAAGCATCATTTCTTTTTCTTTCAGCATTTTCTGAACCCGTTCAAGCTGTATATCCACAATTTTTCTTATTTCAGATTTAAGCAGCGGCTTAAAAAGAACTATCTCATCAATTCTGTTTAAGAACTCGGGCCGAATTGTTCTTCTTAATAAATCATGCATCTGTTCACGCAATTGTCCTAAAATCTCATCAGCATTTTCTTCATTGTATGATTCAAGTTTATCCTGAATGATATGCGATCCAAGATTTGAAGTCATAATAATAATTGTATTTTTAAAATTAACAGTCCTTCCCTGGTTATCTGTTAATCTTCCATCATCCAAAACTTGTAACAACACATTAAAAACATCGGCGTGTGCTTTTTCAATCTCATCAAGCAGCACAACCGAGTAAGGTCTTCTTCGTACTGCTTCCGTTAACTGTCCGCCTTCTTCATATCCAACATAACCCGGAGGTGCACCAATTAGTCGTGATACTGAAAACTTTTCCATATACTCACTCATATCAATTCGTATCATTGCGTGTTCATCATCAAACAATACTTCGGCTAATGCTCGTGCAAGCTCAGTTTTTCCAACACCGGTAGTGCCGAGAAATATAAACGAACCAATCGGACGATGTGCATCCTGCAATCCTGAGCGTGAACGGCGAATGGCATTTGAAACTGCTGCAACTGCCTCATCCTGTCCAACAACACGATGATGAAGTTCGTCTTCAAGCCGTAAAAGTTTACTTCTTTCGCTTTCAAGCATTTTGCTTACAGGAATTCCTGTCCACTTAGCAACAACTTCTGCAATATCCTCAGCATCAACTTCTTCTTTTAACATTTTTTTATCTTTTTGAGCATCAGCAAGTTTTTTAGTTTCATCTTTCAATTTATTTTCAAGATCTGCAATCCTTCCATAACGGATTTCAGCAACTTTGCCAAGATTACCTTCGCGTTCATAACGCTCTGCTTCAAGTTTAAGATTTTCAATTTCACTTTTCATTGAGCGAATCTTTTGAATATTTTCTTTCTCAAGATCCCAATGTAATCTTAGTTCGGTTCGCTCTTCGTTAAGACCGCTCAATTCTTTCTCAAGTTCATCAAGTCTTTTAGCAGAAGCATCATCTTTTTCCCTTTTTAATGCCTCTCGTTCAATTTCAAGCTGTTTAACTTTTCTTTCAAGTATATCAAGCTCTTCGGGCATAGAATCGATTTCTATTCTTAGTTTTGATGCGGCTTCATCAATCAGATCAATTGCTTTATCAGGAAGAAATCTGTCGGTTATATATCTTTCCGAAAGCTGGGTCGCTGCCACGATAGCTCCATCTGTTATGCGAACACCATGATGAACTTCGTATTTTTCTTTAAGTCCGCGAAGAATGGAAATCGTATCTTCTTCAGATGGCTCTTCGATGAGAACCGGTTGAAATCTTCTTTCGAGAGCAGCGTCCTTTTCGATATGCTTTTTATATTCATCAAGAGTTGTAGCGCCTATTGCATGCAATTCACCCCGAGCCAATGCTGGTTTCAGGATATTTGCTGCATCCATTGCACCTTGTGTTGCACCAGCTCCTACAAGCGTATGAAGTTCATCAATAAACAGAATAATTTCTCCGTTGGATTCCTGAACCTCTTTAATTACTGCTTTCAGTCTTTCTTCAAATTGTCCGCGGAATTGTGTTCCGGCAATTAACGCACCCATATCGAGCGCAACAATTCTTTTTGTTTTTAAATTTTCCGGAACATCTCCGGCAATAATTCTATGTGCGATTCCTTCTGCGATTGCGGTCTTCCCTACCCCGGGTTCACCAATTAAAACAGGATTATTTTTTGTTCTTCTTGAAAGCACCTGCAGCACTCTTCGGATCTCATCATCTCTTCCGATAACCGGATCAAGTTTACCTTGTTTAGCAAGCTCATTCAAATCCTTTCCATACTTTTCAAGAGATTGATATGTATCCTCAGGATTTTGAGATGTAACGCGTTGATTTCCGCGAATATCCTTCAGTGCAGAAAGAATATCCTTATAGGTTATTCCATTATCTCTTAATAACTGCCCTGCTTTCCCTTTATCGTTTGATAAAGAAAGCAGGATATGTTCGGTTGATACATAATCATCTTTAAGATTTTTTGCTTCCTCAGCAGCATCATCAAAAAGCTTTGCAAGCGATTGAGACATTTGCTGATTTCCCAAACCTGTTCCGCTAACTTTTGGCAGAGTTTCAAGGAGTTGAACAACTTTTAATTTTACAGCATTAAAATTTCCGCCGGTTTTTTTGATAATTGTTTCAGCAACATTTCCGCTTTCCTGAACAATTGCTGCAAGAATATGCTCAGGTTCAACGATCTGGTTTGTATAGTTTTGTGCAATCTCAATTGCACTTTGCACAACCTCCTGTGCTTTTACTGTTAGTCTATTAAAATTAAATGACATACTTTTTTATTTTCCCTTTCTTACTCTTTTACATTACAATCAACGTCTTTGTTATCATCATATTATCAAAACAATTTGATGTTTCCGTTCAATCCGGAAATGACAAACCGTTCTTAATTATCCTTTACCTTTACATACCAGCTGCTTGATTCTTCAAGCATCTTATTCAATCTGTTTACAAGTTTATGCGGATCATCCAAACTTCCTTCAAGCAATAATGCCGAGTCATAAAGCTGTTCGGTTGTATCCGCAATAAATGAATCATTTTCATTTTTCTTAAAAACGCTTACTAAATTTCTAATCAGCTTATGGTCTTTATTTATTTCCATCAATCTTTTTTGTGCCGGCATTGCTATTCCCTGATTAGACATCTTCAATATTTTCTGCATTGTTGATGACATTGTATCATCGGGATTTATTAAAGTAGCCGGACTTCCTTTCAATCTTTTGGACTCGTGGACTTCGGTAACTCTATCACCAAGAATTTCCTTCATCTTTAACATCAATCTGCCGAAAGCCTTATCGTCTTCCTTGCTCAATTTTTCCTTTGGTTTTTCTTCCTTAACAACATCTTCAAGTTTTTCAATATCTTTTAAACTTGCAGCATCAACAGATTTAAAATCAAAATCTTTATGCTTACGAATTGAGGTCATCACAAATTCATCAACCGGATCGTATAAATAAAGAACTTCCAAACCCTTCGATTTAAATATCTCAAGATGCGGATTCATATCAATTGCTTCTCTACCGGCACCAAGCGCGTAATAAATTTCTTTCTGATCCTTTTTCATCCTTCCAACATATTCTTCCAGAGAAACAAGTTCTTTTTCATCTTTGCTCTCGGATGAGTTGAATCTTAACAACGCCTGATATTTTTCCATGTTTGTAAAGTCCATATATCCAAGCTTAAAAATCTTTCCGTGTTCTTTCCAGAAATCCGCATATCGTTCAGGAGAATCCTTTGCAGTCTTTGTTAAATGTGAAAGAACATTGCTTGTTATACTCTGTGAAATTTTTGAAAAAATTATATTTTCCTGCAAAGTTTCTCTTGAGATATTCAGCGGCAGATCTTCAGAATCAACAACACCTTTAACAAAGCTCAGATATTCCGGAAGCAGATCTTTGTTTTGATGTTGAATCAGAACTCTTCTAACATACAAATCCAATCCGTAGTCATCACGATTCCATCTCCAGAATTCGTAACTTTTCTTTGGAATAAAAAGTAATGCATTAAACTGTATTGGTGCATCAACTGATGTATGAATTATTTCAAGCGGTTCTTCGCTATCATAAGTAAGGAACTTGTAAAACTCATCATATTGCTCTTTTTTTATCGATGACTTCGGTTCTCGCCAAAGGGCTGCGATTGTATTAATCTTCTCATTCTCCAGATAGATCGGAAATGAAATAAAGTTTGAATGTTTTTTAATTACTGATTCAAGGCGATGTCTTTCAGCAAATTCCTTTGCCTCGTCTTTTAAATAAATTTCAATTGTGGTTCCGCGTTTTATTTCTTCATTTAATTCTGAAATCTCATAATCACCAAGACCATCTGATCTCCATTCAACTGCGGGTTCATCTTTTTTGTAAGATTTTGTCTTTAACACAACTTCTTTAGCTGCCATAAAAACAGAATAGAAGCCGATTCCAAATCTTCCGATAATATTATTGACAGCTTCTTTATTTTCAGAAAGCTGTTTTAAAAATTCCTCTGAGCCTGATTTTGCAATTGTTCCGATATTTGCAATTAACTCATCGCGGGTCATTCCAATTCCAGTATCGGTAACAGTAACAAGATTTTTTTTATCATCAAAAGCTATTTTTATTTCTAAAGGAAGATCCTTATCAGTAATTTCGGCTCCTTTATTTGATTCAAACCGGATTTTATCCAATGCATCCGAAGCATTTGATATTAACTCTCGTAAAAAAATATCTTTGCTCGTATAAAGTGAGTGCACAAGAATGTCAAGTAATTTTTTTGTTTCGGCTTTAAATTCAAATTTTGTTTTAGTTGTATCTGCCATTGTTTCTCCTTTGTCCGAATAACTCTATTCCGGTCTTAATGATTTTAACTTATTAAATAATTCTTTTTCTTCTCTGTTAAGATTTTTTGGAACTGTAACGTGAATCTTTATGAACAAATCACCACGCACTCCATTTTCAATCAGTCCCAATCCTTTTAGTCTTAAAACTTTCTCTGATTCTGTACCCTCGGGAATATTTACACTTACTGTTTTGCCATCAAGTGTTTTGATATTTTCTTTTCCACCAAGAACTGCAGTATATAAATCAATATCAAGGTTATAGTACAGTTGGTTATCTTTAATTTCATAAAATGGATGTTGAAGAACATGTATGTTCAGAAATAAATCCCCTTTTATTCCTTCGGCTGTTTTAGATCTCCCCAATCCTTTTAATCTGAGTTTTTGTCCGTCTTTTGTTCCCGCATTTATTTTAACCTTAAGTTTTTTCCCATCAACATTAATTGTCTTTTCACTGCCGTTAAAAACATCCTCAAGCGTGACATTTAGTACTGCTTCAACATCAACTGCTGTTCTTTGCTGACTTGTTCTTCCACTAAATCCCCTGCTGCCTCCAAAAAATGATTCAAAGAAATCCGAAAATTCTCCACCCATTCCGCCAAAAATATCACCAATATCACCGCTAAATTCATAAGCAGCACCTGCACCTCTTCTTCCGCCTCCAAAATGAGTAAAGAAATCATCAAACCCCTGCCCGCCAGTGTGTTGATATTGCTTCCAGTTAGCACCAAGAGTATCGTACTTTTTACGTTTTTCAGGGTCACTCAAAACTTCATTAGCTTCAGTAATTTCTTTAAACTTTTCTTCAGCAGTTTTATTTCCCTGATTACGATCCGGGTGATACTTCATCGCAAGCTTACGATATGCTTTCTTGATTTCATCTTGCGTAGCTGATTTTTCTACACCAAGTATTTTATAATAATCTTTGTATTCCATTTTGTAGAAATTAACTTATCTCACTTTCTAAATTTACTAAAATTGTTTCTTCAACATTAATCCATATTATTCTCTTTTGATTTATCCAACAATATTTTCTCGAATAAAAAAAGGGTAACCAAACAGCTACCCTTTTTATCATCATCTACTCTGCTCTTATTTCACTTTGATTTCAATTTCTTTGGGCTTTGCTTCTTCAGCTTTTGGAATAGTAATAGTCAACTGTCCATTTGCAAATTCAGCATTTATTTTCTCTTCTTGAATCAATTCCGGCAGATTGAATGATCTGAAATATTTACCATAAGACTTTTCTATTCTATGGCACTTTGCATCTTTTACTTCATTTTCCTGAATTCTTTCGCCACTGATATTTAGTTTACCATTTGTAAAAGAAATTTTAACATCTTCTTTCTTTATCCCAGGTAAATCAATTTTTAAAGTGTAATTATCTTTGTTCTCATAGATATCAGTCAGCGGCATCCAAACAGCATTCTCATATTCCGTATCTACTTCTTTGCTTTTGGAGATACCAAATCGATTTTCTAGTGAGCTGAACATTTTGTTGAACTCTCTTTCGAAATCAATAAGATCTCTAACAGGGTTAAATCTTACTAGTGTCATTTTACTTCTCCTTATTTTATTTTGTTGATAGTTACTTATTTTCAAATTCACTTTGTCTAATGCAACCACCGTGCCGCTCTGTATAAATTCTCATAACTGCTTTATTTACAGGAAGTTACGGACATTTATAATTATTTTTCAATTGCCGACATATTGGCTGAGAAAATGACAGACGGTTGAAATTATTCAAATAATCGTCATATTAAGCTGACTTATTGACAATTCGATAGACTAACTTAAATGCCGATGAAATGTTGAATTATCTTTAATTATTAACTATTTTTGCAGTCTTAATTTTGAGCATTACTAAAGTGAATGAAGATACAATTGTCGCATTAGCAACTCCAGCTGGAGTTGGCGCTATCTCTATTATTAGAGTAAGTGGTTCAAAAGCTTTTGCTGTTACGGATAGATTCTTCTTCGGAAAGATTAAAATTGAAAATGCAGCCACACACACTTTACATTATGGTTATATAAAAAATCAAGATGAAGAAAAAATTGATGATGTTTTGATATCAGTTTTCAGGGCTCCAAATTCATACACCGGAGAAGATAGCATTGAAATTAATACTCATGGAAATCCACTCATAGTTCAAAAAATAATTGAGCTTTTAGTCAGTGTTGATGAAGTTAGACTTGCAGAACCAGGTGAATTTACAAAAAGGGCTTTTTTAAATAGTCGACTTGACCTGACAGAAGCAGAAGCTGTTGCAGATGTAATAAATTCACGGACTGAAGCCTCATTCCGCGGGGCAAGAAATCAATTAGATGGGTTTTTATCTGCAAGGGTTAACGATTTGAGATCTCAATTGCTTAATTTATCCTCGTTTATTGAATTAGAATTAGATTTTGCGGAAGAAGATATTGAATTTGTCAATCTGGACGAATTATCAAAGAGAGTAGATTCAATAATTATTGAAATTGATACTTTATTAGAAAGTTATGAATTTGGCAGAGTAATACGTGACGGAGTTAATGTTGCTATTGTAGGAAGACCGAATGTTGGAAAGTCATCACTTTTAAACTATATCCTTAAGGAGTCTCGTGCAATTGTAAGTGAAATTCCTGGAACTACACGTGATGTAATACGTGAAGAAGTATCAATTAATGGAATTTTATTCAGACTTTTTGATACTGCTGGCATTCGCATCTCTGAAGATACAATTGAGAGGGAGGGTATTTTAAGAAGCCAGGAAACCGTCAGAAACTCTGATGTGATTATTTTTCTGGAAGATGTTAAGCAGGGAGAATCAAGAGAACTTCAAAAAGATCTTTTGGATTTATCCAGCCCAGATAAAATAATTAAAGTCCTGAATAAAATTGACTTAGATTCAACCTCTGAAATTAGTGCAGATGTTAAAATTTCAGCTAAAACAGGGGAGGGGATTGACAGGTTATTTTTTAAATTAAAGGAAAAAGCCATTGGTTCGAGCAGCTATACTGAAAAAACAGCGATTGTTACAAATCTCAGACACCATAATTGCTTGAAAAAATCGAGAGAAAATCTTATCAATGCCAGAGAGTCAATAATAAAAAAAATGAGTGGAGAGTTTATATCCGTTGATCTTAGAAATGCGGAAATGACGCTTGCTGAGATAATTGGTGAAGTTACAACTGAGGATATTTTAAATAACATTTTTATGAAATTTTGCATTGGGAAATAAATTTAGTTTCACGTGAAACCAGAATTATTGTCCTTCTGCAAGTAATTTGTTTCACGTGAAAAAGAAAAGATTAAATAATGAAGAAATTTGATATTGTTGTGGTTGGAGGCGGACATGCTGGAATTGAAGCGGCATCTGTAGGGGCAAGAATGGGATGTTCGGTTGGCTTAATTACTATGGATAGATATGCTCTTGGTAGGCTTTCCTGTAATCCGGCTATAGGCGGAACAGCAAAGGGACATTTGGTTCGTGAAATTGATGCTCTTGGTGGAATTATGGGAAAAATCGCAGATCCTACTGGAATTCAATTCAGGATGCTCAATAAATCAAAAGGTCCTGCAGTTTGGTCGCTAAGATGTCAATCTGATAGAAAACTTTATTCTGCTGAGGCTTATCGTGTAATTGATTCAACTGAAAATCTGGAGATTGTTGAAGATTCTGCAATTGGAGTTCTTACAGAAAATGGAAAAGTAGTCGGGGTTAAGACACAAAGCAGGAATGATATACTTTGTAACGCTTTGATTCTATCATCAGGAACTTTTCTGAATGGATTAATGCACACAGGATTAAATAAAACAATTGGTGGAAGACATGGAGAACAATCATCAACCGGTATTACTGAATCCTTGGTAAACTTGGGTTTTGAGTATGGAAGACTGAAAACCGGAACGCCGCCGCGATTGAGAAAAGATACCATCAATTGGAACATACTCGAAGAGCAACCAGGAGATGAAAATCCAGAGCCATTTTCATATCAAACTGATATTTCAAAATTTCCAGTCCTTCCACAAGTGAGTTGTCATATCAGTTACACAGATAAGGAAGTTCACAAAATTTTGGAAAAGGGATTTGAATTTTCACCAATGTTTACAGGTAGAATACAAGGAGTCGGTCCCCGTTATTGTCCTTCTATCGAAGATAAGATAGTCCGTTTTGCTGATAAAGAAAAGCATCAATTGTTTCTTGAACCAGAAGGACTCGACAGTGACTTAATCTACTTGAATGGATTTTCATCTTCGCTTCCCGCAGAAATACAGTATGAAGCGTTGAAGAAGATTAAAGGATTGGAAAATGTGGAGATGGTTCGTCCTGGTTATGCGGTTGAGTATGATTTTTTTCCTCCGCATCAAGTTGATTTAACACTTGAGACTAAGCTTATTGACGGTCTGTATTTTGCCGGACAGATTAATGGAACTTCTGGATATGAAGAAGCAGCGGCTCAGGGATTGATCGCAGGAATTAATGCCGCACTTAAAATTCAAGGAAAGCCTGAGTTTATTTTGAAAAGAAGTCAGGCATATATAGGAGTTTTAATTGATGATCTTGTTACAAAATCTACAGACGAGCCTTACAGGATGTTTACTTCAAGAGCAGAACATAGGTTACTGCTAAGACAAGATAATGCGGATAGAAGATTGATAAAATTTGGATTCGATTTTGGATTAATTCCTAAAGAGTTGTTTGAAAAAGTTAATATTAGGGAAAAAACAATTGTTGGCGGTATTGATTATTGCCAAACAAAAAAATATCATGCCAGAGAAATCAATACTTTTTTAAATGCAACAAATTCAAATGAAATAGATTCAACTGAAACAATTTCTAAATTATGTAAAAGACCCGAAATACATCTTAAGCAGCTATTAGAATTTAATGGGTCAATAAATGAAAAAGCAGCAATTGATTTATTAAAAGATGAAATCGCACTTCAGCAGACTGAAATTGAATTGAAATATGAGGGTTATATTCAGAGACAATATGAGGCAATTGCAAAGCTAGAACGATATGAAACAACTACTATTCCGTTGAACTTTGATTTTAATAAAATTAAACACTTATCAACAGAAGGGAAATCGAAATTAAACAAAGTAAAGCCGCGTTCAATCGGGCAAGCTTCGCGTATCTCTGGAGTAACACCTTCAGATATTTCTATTTTGTTGGTATATTTAAAGAACTAATTTTTAAGGTTTTTACTAATGCCGCCTTCCAAACAAGAAATTTATCTTAAAGAATTACAGGACTACTGCTGGGATAATGGTTTTAATCCGGAACCAATGCGCAACGAGAGACTTGCTTTTTACGCAAACCTTGTTGTTGAAAAAAATAAAAATGTGAATCTGATTTCCAGAAAAGATGAGACAAATATTATTGAAAATCATATTTTCATCTCAGCATATATCACTCAGTTTCTCCCTGAAAAAATAACAAGATTTTTAGATATTGGAACAGGAGGGGGGTTCCCAGGAATTCCTCTTGCCATAATGAGACCTGATCTTAGGGGAGTGCTGGCAGATTCAACAAGTAAAAAAATTGATGCAGTAAAAGAGTTTATAGATAAGCTTAAACTAAGTAATGTTGTAGCAGAAAATGCTCGTGTAGAAAGTCCGGAGTTTATCGAAAAGCATAAAGAGAGTTTTGATTTGATTGTAAGCAGAGCTGTCGTTCCGCTTATAATTCTTTTTAGATATGCCCTGCCGCTTGTAAAGAATAAGGCATTTATTGTTGCGATGAAGGGTGGAGATCTTGAAAGTGAATTTCAAAAAGCTGAATTGAAGTATAAATCATTTATAAAAAAATCCACAGTTTATGAATTAGCTTATAAACCAACTAATATCAGAAACAAGAAAGGAAAGAAATTAGTAGTAATAGAATTACAAAAATAATTTTAAAACCATTTTAAATATTTTCTTACCTCATTAATGAGATCTCATCTCGTCATTTTATTAATTGTTCTCATCTCTTCGGTCTTATATCCGCAAATTGAAGATGGTGCAGAAAAAGACTTCAGAAAATTTTTTGAAGTTGGGGGAGATGTATTGACTTCTCCGAAATATTTCCAATCAGAGGATTGGATAAAACTTTCTGCTACAATTGGAATAACCGGATTGGCTATGATAATTGACGAAGACATCAAATATTTTTCACAATCTAACAAAACAGAGTTCCTGAATAATATCTTTAAAGTTGATGATTATTATCATATCGAATTTATGGCTTCAAGTATTGCTGTGCTTTATTTATATGCTTTGATAGATAAGAATAACGAGGTCAGAAATCTTTCATTGCGTCTTGCTGAATCAACTGTATATGCAGAGTTGATTAATTTAAGTATTAAGTTTATCAGCGGAAGAAGCCGGCCTTATTTTTCTGAATCAGCTTTTATGTTTGATCCTTTCAAATTTAATTTTGATCAGACATCATTTCCTTCAGGTCATTCCACATTAGCATTTGCTTATTCCTCGGTAATAGCAAAAGAATACAATAATTTTTTATGGAAGCTCGGGTGGTACAGTTTGGCAGTTATAACTGCTTATGCAAGGGTTTACAATAACAAACACTGGCTTTCTGATATTGTGCTCGGCTCGGCTATCGGTTTGTTTGTTGGTGAGTATGTAAATAATCATAAAACAAATCGCCGTTATAATATATCAGACGAACCGGTATCTCCGCCACCGCCAATTATTAATCTCAGAATGCCTTTATAGATTATGAGCAGATTTGATTATTTAAAAATAAGCATTAATTCTATTCTTGGTGAATCTCTTAAAGAGTCTGATAGTGTTCATATCAGTCCGCTTTATGGTTCTTCAAAAAGCTTTGTTGTAAAAGAATTGTTTGAAATAAATAAACAAATAGTCCTTCTTTTTTCTGAAACAAAATTAGTTAACGAGTTTAAAGTTGAATTAAGTGTTTTGGGTTTAAATGATTATCTGATCGTTGTTGATGATTTTAATCTTGAGTCTATTCAGGAAAAACTAACAGAAATTTCTAACAGGGAAAAATTTATTCTTATTTCTACATATCAGGTTTTAACTCTTAGTCTTCCCGAAAAAGAAAAAACAAATCATCTTACGACTAAAGTTTCTGTTGGTGGTGAATTGAAGTATGATGATTTAATTGAGTATCTGAATCTACTCATTTACACAAAAGATAAATTTGTTGAAGCGCCCGGTTATTATTCACAGAGGGGAGCAATAGTTGATTTTTGGTCTTATTCAGAAAAAAGTCCGGCAAGACTGGAGTTTGACGGTGATTTTATTGAGTCAATCAGATACTTTGATCCGGAAAGTCAGCGTTCTTTTGAAAAGATCGAAGAGATTACCTTAGCTGCTGCTTTTGAAAACCAGGTTACTGAGTATAGCTCAGATATTTTCAATTATTTAGATAATCCCGTAATTATTGCATCTTCTTTTGAATTAAATAACCTGAAATTTTTTAATGGTGAGATAACAAACTTCAGGGAGAATAAAGATTCTGTTTCAAATGATTCAGAAAAGATAAATGAAGATGATGGCTTCCCCGAAAGCATTACTGAATTAATACCTGAAGAATCCAACAATCAAAAAACTGAGATAATTGACTCTGCTCAACTGTTCGATTACAAAAGCAAAAATGCAACGTGGATTATTGAAGAAGAAATCAACTCTGAAACAAGGCTTGATACGGGTATTACTCATTCACCTGTTATTAATTCAAATTACCAGATTTTATTCAGCACAATAAAAGAATATTCAAAAAAGAATTTCAATGTTATTATCACCTCTGAAAATGAACTTCAAACAAACAGATTAAAAGACCTGCTGCCGGAAATAAATCCTGAGCTTGGTGAACTGATTGAAACCGGTAAAATAAAAGTTGAAACACTTGCAATTAAAGAAGGATTTGTAAATCGAAATGAGAAGCTGTTGATTCTGACTGATTATCAGATATTCAATAAGCCTTATCGAACCAAAATATTTTCGTCAAAAAAGCTTAAAAAATCTAAGGCAAAAAGTTTTGCTTCAATAAAGCGCGGAGATTATGTTGTTCACGAAGACTACGGAATAGGGCAGTATGCAGGACTTGAAACAATTAAAATCGGTGATGCAAATCAGGAGTCAATGAAAATTCTTTATGCCGAGGGCGGAATAGTTTATGTAAATCTTAATTATCTCGCATTAGTTAAAAGATATTCATCAAACGAAAATCTGAAACCAACTTTGGCAGCTTTAGGAAGCGGTGAATGGCAAAACACAAAAGCAAAAACTAAAAAGAAAATCAAAGAAGCAGCCCGCGATTTGATTGAACTATATGCAAAAAGAAAATCAACCGAAGGATTCAGATTTGCACCTGATTCTGTCTGGCAAAGAGAGCTTGAAGCATCTTTCTTTTATGAAGACACGCCAGATCAGGCTAAAGCAAGTGAAGATGTTAAACAGGATATGGAAGCACAAAATCCAATGGATAGATTGGTTTGTGGTGATGTGGGATTTGGTAAAACCGAAGTTGCTGTAAGAGCTGCATTTAAAGCTGTGCAGGATGGAAAGCAAACCTGCGTTCTTGTTCCAACTACAATATTAGCTGAACAACATTACAATACTTTTAAAGACAGACTTACACAATATCCTGTAAGGGTTGCTGCACTTTCAAGATTCCAAACGAAAAAAGAACAAACGGAAATATTAAAAAAGCTTTCACAGGGTCAGATTGATATTCTGATCGGAACACACCGTTTACTTTCTAAAGATGTAAAGTTTAATGATCTTGGTTTACTGATTATTGACGAAGAGCATCGCTTTGGAGTATCTGCAAAAGAAAAATTAAGACAAATAAAGGTTAATGTAGATACCCTCACATTAACAGCTACTCCGATTCCAAGAACGCTAAACCTCTCATTGCTCGGCGCACGAGATCTTTCAATAATCGCAACACCGCCTCCAAACAGACAGCCTATTTATACAAGTGTTTCAACTTTTGATTCAACCAAGATACGTGAATGGATAATGAACGAATTAAACCGTAACGGACAAGTTTATTTTGTTCATGATCGGGTTCACTCAATTGATAAATTAGCTGACTATATAAGACGATATGTCCCTGAAGCTAAAATTGCAGTTGCACATGGACAAATGAAACCGGCACAACTTGAAAATGTAATTTATGGATTTCTAAATCGTAAGTTTGATGTGCTTTTATCAACAAAGATTATTGAATCCGGAATTGATATCCCTAATGTTAACACCATAATTATTAATCGTGCTGATAGGTTTGGACTTGCAGAGCTGCATCAGCTGCGCGGTAGAGTCGGAAGAAGTGACAGACAAGCTTATGCTTATTTCATCGTTCCATCGTTAAGCGGAATTACAAAAAAAGCTTTACGCAGATTGCAGGCAATTGAAGAATACACTGAAATTGGTTCCGGTTTTAATGTTGCTATGCGTGATCTCGAAATTCGCGGAGCTGGTAATTTACTCGGAACCGAACAGACAGGATTTATTAATGAGGTTGGTTTTGATCTTTATGTTAAGTTAATAAACGAAGCTGTTGAAGAATTAAAATATCAGGACTTTAAAGAAGTATTTAAATCATTGCCCAAAATTGAAGAACGCACTGAACCAACTATTGATACTTTTTTTGATATTGGAATTCCGGTTACTTATATGCCTGAGCAAATGGACAGGTTAAATTTTTATACCGCTTTATATTCAGTTAAAAGCTTATCTGAAATTGAAGAACTTAAAGAGGAGATGCTGGATAGATTTGGCATCCTTCCCGAAATTGTAAAACGATTGGTTTTAACCGCAACACTTAAATTTTATTCTTCTTATGCTTTGTTTGAACGGATTGCAATTCAAAGAAAAAATATTCACATTATTCTGCCGCGCGGTGAAAAAGAAGATTACTACAAAATACGTTTTGTTGAGCTGATGAGATTTATTATGGATAATACTGCCTATAAAGAAAAAATTAAGTTCAGCCAGCAAAAAGAAGTGATGAAGCTTGTTCTTGAAAACAAATTCGAAAAACCTGAAGATATTCTTTCCTTTCTTATTACCTTTTGCAGCAGGGTTGCAAAACTTTTCGGAAACGAGATTAAGTTGAAAACCGATGTAGAAGAGGCTGCCTGATTGGGTTGATAATCGCTCTAATTTAAATTAGCTTACTTGTGTGATTTAAGCTGAATGGTAATTATTATGACGCCTCAGTTTATTATCAGAAACCTGTCTTTTGTTTCCTTTTTCAGGAAGTATCAATTCTATAATCTTTTCAGATTTATTATAATCAATTTTGTTTTAAGGGGCAGTTATGAAAACAAAAACTATTTTTTTCATTGCAATTCTCCTGATAATTTTAATTTCGGAATTAGTCTTTGGACAAGATATCAGAGTTCACACCCTAATCGGTAAACCAAGAAAAGAAATAATCAAAAAATACGGAAATCCCGTACATCAGGATAAAAGCAATCCCGATATGATTTGTATGTTCTATGAAACAAAGACAAACAGAATGATTTTTGTTTCGGACAACATAGCAGTTTATCAGGCAGAAGCTTCCGTTTATTATGATTCGGAAGCCAAAGCAAGAGCAGCCATTGATGATTTTATCAGCGAATCTGTTGCGGATGATTTTGTTGTTGATACTGTCTCGGTCAATGATTTTCAACTTTCAAAAGCTGGTATCAAAGCTGATTTACAGATAAAAGAAAATAAAATCACAAAAAAATTTGATGTAACCGTTAAAGCCAGAAGATACTCAAACTGAGCTTTGAACAGTCGGTTTTGCTTTGTTGCTAAGATATTCAATTGAAGCGAACTTGAAAGTTTTTTGTTAAGAATAATTTTTCTGTTACAGAATTATTCCGCCCGTTATTATCTATACAACAGGATATACACTTTGATATAATAATATTTTTCTCTTATCGTTTAATTAAAACCTCTCTCATGTGATCTGCTGCCTGTATTCTTTTAAGAATAAATTATTATCAGATAATTTTATTATTTTGAAAAGAAAAATAGAAAGGTAAAGTATTATGGCTAATCAAGACAAAAAGAAAAAATTATTTTCAGTTTCAGGCAGACCTATTGCTGAAAATCAAAATGTAAAAACTGCCGGCAAAAGAGGACCAATGTTATTAGAAGATTTTTGGTTTATTGAAAAGCTGGCTCATTTCGATAGGGAAGTAATTCCTGAAAGACGAATGCATGCAAAAGGATCGGGTGCATTCGGAAAATTTACTGTAACTAACGATATTACTAAATACACAAAGGCTAAACTTTTTTCTAAGGTTGGAAAGGAGACTGAAGTATTCGTCAGATTCTCAACTGTTGCAGGAGAAAGAGGAGCGGCTGATGCTGAAAGAGATATCCGGGGTTTTGCAATGAAGTTTTATACCGAGGAAGGAAATTGGGATTTAACAGGTAATAATACCCCTGTTTTCTTTTTGCGGGATCCATATCGTTTCCCTGATTTAAATAAAGCAGTAAAGCGTGACCCTAAAACAAACTTAAGAAGCGCCAATCACAATTGGGACTTTTGGACATTACTCCCGGAAGCATTACATCAGATTACAATTACAATGAGTGAAAGAGGAATTCCTAAATCCTATCGTCACATGAATGGATACGGCAGCCATACTTTCAGTCTGATAAATTCGAAAAATGAAAGAGTGTGGGTTAAATTTCATTTTAAAACCGAACAGGGAATTCAAAACTTAACAAACGAAGAAGCGGCTGCAATTATAGGCAAAGACAGAGAAAGTCATCAAAGAGATCTGTTCAATGCTATTGAAAAGGGAGACTTTCCACGCTGGAAAATGAAAATTCAGCTTATGACTGAAGAACAGGCAAAGAAGTGTCACTTTAATCCATTCGATTTGACAAAAGTATGGCCGCACTCTGATTATCCGCTTATTGATGTTGGAGTATTAGAACTGAACAGAAATCCTGAAAACTACTTTGCAGATGTTGAACAAGCTGCATTTAATCCCGCTAATGTAGTGCCGGGCATTGGATTTTCACCGGATAAAATGCTGCAGGCAAGATTATTTTCTTATGGAGATGCTCAACGATATAGATTGGGTGTAAATCATTATCAAATTCCAGTTAATAAACCTAAGTGTCCGTTTCATAATTCCTCGCGGGATGGATCAATGCGGGTAGATGGTAATGAAGGCGGAACATTGCATTACTTTCCGAATAGTTATAGTCAGTGGGAAGAGCAAAAAGACTATACTGACCCTGCTTTAAGTTTAGATGGAGATGCAGACCACTATGATTTCAGAGAAGATGATAACGATTATTATACACAGCCTGGAAATTTATTCCGGCTGATGAATGAAAAGCAGAAAGAAGCGCTGTTTAAAAATACAGCTGCAGAAGTTGGCGGTGCCGAAAAATTTATTCAGGAGAGACATATTAAGAATTGTTATAAAGCCGATCCGAATTACGGTAAAGGAGTAGCGGCTGCTTTAGGAATAGACATAAATAAAATTGATTTGAAATAATTATAAAAAAATTATCTGATAGCTAAAGCATTAAATTGAGTTTTATAGAAACTTCCGGAATAGTTTGATTAATTATTACAGATGATTGTCTCTGCTCTCTCAATTGCAGACAGATTTTTCGGAAGTTTCTTGTTTGGTTATCCTTACAAACAAAGTAAGTATTTTATGCCTGAGTTAATTGTCCAAGCCAGGGAAGCACTAATCAGCGAGCATTTAAACGTTCGCAGAATACTTCCTTTCCGGCAAAAGAGGATGGTTGGTCCTTTTATTTTTATGGATCATGCTGGTCCTATAAATAAATTTCCTTCAGAAATTACTTCGCTGGATGTGCTGCCGCATCCTCATATTGGGCTTTCTACAGTTACCTATTTATTCAGTGGAAATGTTACCCACCGCGATGGATTGGGTGTTGAGCAGATAATAAAACCCGGTGAAGTCAACTGGATGACTGCGGGAAAGGGCATTGCTCATTCAGAACGGTTTGAAGATCCTGAGCTGTTAAAAAGGGAAAGTCTGGAAATGCTGCAAACATGGGTAGCCTTACCAAAAGAAGTTGAAGAAACCGATCCAACTTTTTTTAATTATAAACCTGAGCAATTAGCTTTATTTACCGATAGGGGAGTTTGGATGAGACTGATTGCAGGAAATGCTTACGGATTAAAGAGCGGGGTTAAAACACATTCGCCTTTGTTTTATCTGCATGTTAAGCTCGAAAAAAATACACGCTTAAATTTACCCTCAGAGTATTCTGAAAGAGCTGTATATGTTGCTAAAGGAAGTTTGGAATTATCAGCTCAGACTTTTACCCAAAATCAACTGATTGTTTTTTCAAAGAGTGAAGATCCGGTAATAACTGCTTTAGAAAACTCTGAACTAATGTTATTGGGAGGCGAGCCATTGGGTGAGCGCTTTATCTGGTGGAATTTTGTATCATCAAGTAAGGAGCGTATTGAGCAGGCTAAAAATGATTGGAAAACCGGAAAGATAATTCTGCCGCCAAATGATAATAAAGAATTTGTTCCGCTTCCCGAAAATCATTTTAAATATTCGGAAAGTAAGGTTCCGCCGCCGGAGCCGCTTTCATAAAAAACAGAATATCTGTTCATTAAGAAATAAAGCATCACAGAAATTTTGTGTTATTAAATTTCGTAATCAACTACTCTGCGCTCGTGTCTTACTTCGGCAAGCCATTTTTTGATTTCAAGATGATCAGGATGAATTTGATATCGGTGCAATGCATCTTTATTTGTAAACTCGGAATATAATACAACATCACAGGAATCTTTTTCACCGCTGAAATCAAAACCTGCTTCTATTTTTATCAATCCATCAATCTTCGGCTGCATAGCAAGGATTTTTTCTTTTAAGATATCGGCATTTGTCTGTTTGTTATTTCCATAAGCAGTATCATTCAGGCGCCAAAACACAATATGTTTTATCATAAAATTCCGATAGTAAATACTATCGCCTTATCATTGTAATCATTAAATGTCATTATATATTCTCCCTGTACAAAAATCTGAAAGTTGTATGTATGGAATAATCTGACTCCGCCTTTTAATCCAAGCCCTATTCCATCTCCATCTTTGTTGTTTTCACTAAATATTCCTTCGTGTAAAACCCAATGAAACCCTAATGATGCACCGGCATACGGGCAAACGTCAGTTCTTGTAAACAAATAATTTGCATAAATATTTATTGCAAATCCTTTTCTTGCACCAATCATTAACCCGGCTGATAAATCCTGTAATTCATAGTCAAAGTATGCATTAATCGTAAAAGATTTATCGCTGTCTTTATCATAGCCCTCTGCTGGAAACAAATACCCGAATCCAACACCAAGATTATATCGTGCTTTTCTTCTTAAGGTTTCTATTGATTCTTGCTGAACGATATTCCCAACTTCCTGATTTGCATCAAAAGGGCTAAGTCTCGAAACACTGATTGCAACTCTTTTCATCACCGCATCAAGATCTTCGAGGGTTACAGATGTTGCTCTTTCAGATAAGATTATTTTACCGGATTCAACATTAATCAACTGATACTGCACTATAATTTTTTCCCCAAGCCGATTAAGTTTACAAATCAAGACTTCAGAAGCATCTAATTTTTCGCCGATATTCTTTGCACATTCTTCATCATCACAAATTTCATCACCCATAACCGACAAGGTTTTATTTTTAGAGATCAGATTAATATTTTCTCTATTTCCCAACTCCATTCTCAGAATTGATTCTGAAGTCTGCATTGAAGCAAAATCCACATCAATAGAAGTTAGCGGCAGCAATGCAATTTTTCTGATTTGGGTTTCTTGTGCGTTTAGTGATATCGTCAGTAAAAATAAAATAAGGGGATGAATTAAGGTTTTCACTTTTATTCCTGAAAAAATGTACTTCAAACTTACTGCTTAAGATTTCAAACAACAAAGTTAAAATCGGGTAAAAGATCAAACATTCTATAAAAACTAATTAGAAGTCTAATTTTTCTTTGCATTTTTAAATTGAAATTTTTTGACTGATAAATTGCCTGCCTGATAAAAATTGAAAATTTGTTTGCTTAATTCATTTTATAACTTCTAAAGATTGCTTATTTTTTGCTTTGATTATTTTGCTTGTATAACTAAAGGACAATCCCAATGGCTTTCAGAGATCAACAAAAATATCTGGATTATCTAAAAAAATTTGAATCCGGAATGGATAGAAAGGAACTGGAGGATTATAAAATGTTGGTTAAACGGCAAAAAGACGACGAGGATTTTGATACTGTTTCGATGAAAAGGTTAAAGGAGCTTTACGATAAATTCTTTCAACCGGTTGACAAATCAAAATATGACCATTTATTCAGGAAAAGTAACGAATCCGGAAACTAATCGTCTAAAATCGGAGTTGATTTTTATTTTCAAAATACATTTTTCCGCTCTTCGGTTTTGCATAGTAAAAAAAATATTTTCGTTACTCTGTTCAAGGCTGACTGGCGGCAATTTAATTTTCAGTTTATTCTAATCAGAGGTAATAATGAATTTCAATCTGCTTAATAAAATTATTGCAGGAATTGTTTTCTTAATTTCGTTTTTCGTATTGTTCTCAACAGTGCAGCCATCGGTTTCCTTTTGGGATTGCGGAGAATTTATAGCTGCATCAGTCTCGCTTCAGGTTCCGCATCCTCCGGGAACACCGTTCTTTTTAATTCTTGGAAATATTTTTTCAAAATTACCAATCGGAGATAATCTTGGTTACAGAGTAAATATGATCTCTGTTCTTTCATCAGCATTATCAATACTGTTTTTATATTTAATTGCTGTTAAACTGATTGAAAACTATAAAGGCAAAAAAGCAGATAATCTTTTTGATGCTGTAACAACCTATGTTTCTGCCGCAATAGGCGCGCTTGCATTCTCATTCAGTGATACTTTCTGGTTTAATGGAGTCGAGGCAGAAGTTTACGCATTCAGTACATTTCTTTTTGGTGCCGTTACATATTTAATTATAAGATGGAACGAAAACTCAGATAATATAGACAGTGAAAAATATATTTTAATGATTGCATATTTACTCGGGCTTGCAACCGGCGTTCACTTAATGGCTGTTCTTGCTGCGGTACCTGTGGTTATGATAATTATGTTCAAAAAATATGTTAATGATGAGGAGACTCTTAAAAAGTCAAGTTATATTTTTATCGCTCATGCCGCCATTATTCTCTTAATTGCAATTGTCTGGTGGGCGGGTGAAAAAAGTCAATCTGCTCCAACCATAGAAGAATACAAAGCCTTCGACTTTAAATTTAAAATGTTTGTGATAGTAATAAGTGCAATAATAATGGGTATCTTCTGGAGAAAAGTTTTCAACAGAAATTCATTCTATATGCCGCTTATCATCGGCGGTATAGCATTATCTGCCACCTATCCGGGTGTTGTAAAGTTGTTACCGGCAATAATGATATTTGTAGGAGGAGATAATCTTGCTGTTGAGATTTTTCTTCTTTTAATAATCTTTACTATTCTGGGTTTGGGAGCTTACTTCACAAAAAGAAAATCCAAGCCAACATTGCACCTTGTATTTATGTCTGCAATTTTCATTCTGATTGGATTTACAACCTTTGCAATGGTAATAATAAGATCAAATCAACAGCCGCCAATGAATGAAAACAATCCGAATACTTTTACTAAGTTAAAAACATATCTTGACCGTGAACAATATGGAGACTTTCCGACATTTAAAAGAAGATTTGCAACCGAACCACATCAGCAGATTGTTTACACAAACTATTCATCTGATTTAGATTTCTTTTATACTTATCAGATGGAACACATGATGACAAGATATTTGTTATGGAATTTTGCCGGCAGAGAGGGCTGGGAACAAGATCAAGGCGCTAATATCGCACCATTTAATTCTATTGGAAATATCTTCGGAAAGATTTTTGATGTTCACTTTGGAGGTGAAACAAAAGATTCATTATTTGGTATTCCTTTTCTGCTTGGTTTAATCGGAATATATTTTCATTTCCGTAAAGACTGGAAAATGGCAAGCGTCTTTCTGATTATGTTTATACTGATGGGGCATTTAACTGCATTCTATCAAAACCAGCAGCAGCCGCAGCCAAGAGAAAGAGATTATTTTTATGTCGGAGCTTTCTTTGTGTACGGAATCTGGATTGCTATCGGTATCCGCGGATTAATTGATCTGATTAACGAAAGAATTAAAAAAGCTTCAATAAGAAATGCTGCTGCTTATGGTGTGCTTGCTTTAGGAATTATTTTTGTACCGGTTAAAATGCTTCAGGCAAATTATTTTACTCACGATAGATCAAATAACTGGGTGCCATGGGATTATTCATATAACTTATTACAAAGCTGCGCACCTAACTCGGTTCTGTTTACTAATGGCGATAATGATACTTTTCCATTGTGGTATTTGCAGGATGTTGAAGGTGTGAGAAGAGATGTTAAAATTGCAAATCTTAGCCTGTTAAATACTGAGTGGTATATCAAGCAGCTTAAGAATAATGATCCCTATAAAGTAGGAACGGTTAAAATGCGTTTAACCGATGCACAGATAAATCAACTTAGTCCAATTCGGTGGGAGCCCAGAAATCTGACTATTCAACCGCCAAAATCGTCTTCTGAAACTTCTTTTGCGGATATAGTTCAACAATTTGGTTTAAAGGATACTTCGGTATTAAATCAGGGTGCGCTTAGCTGGACGATGAATCCGACTTTAAATTACGGTACCGTTAAAGCAGTACGTGTGCAGGACCTGATGGTTAAAGAAATTGTGGAGTCTAATAACTGGGAAAGACCAATTTATTTTGCAGTTACCTGTTCAGAAGACAGTAAAATTGGCTTGGGCAACTATTTAAGAATGGAAGGAATGGCTTTTCGGTTAGTACCGGAAAAACGGTCTGCTAACGATGAGTTTATCGAACCAAACATTTTAAAAGCAAATTTAACAGAAGCAGTAGGATACAGTAAAGATTATCAGCCGGGATTTAAATTCCGGGGATTAAATGACCCGAATATTTTCCTTGATGATAACCATAAACGGATGGTTCAGAATTATCGGAATGCTTTTTTAAGATTAACACTATATTATCTTGGAAAAGGACAAAACGAACTTGCAGTAAATACCCTTAATACAATGGATGAAAAACTTCCTAACAAACTTATTCCGATGGATTTTGGATTGTTATACGAAATCAGCAATCTGTATTTGCGTGCAGGCGCAATGGATAAATATAATTTATTTGCTTCTGATGTGGAGAAACAAGCGGTTGCAAAACTTAATTCTAATCCAGATGATGTTCAATCATATTATAATCCGTATCGGATACTGCTTGATATTTACGAAACACAAGGTAAAAACGATAAACTTCTGGAAATCTGGCAAATGCTCGGCACTAAATATCCCCAGGATCAGAATGTGCGGGCAAATATAGAAAAATACAGAAACCTTGTTCAGGGAAAACCAGATACAAGTAAAACGACACAATAAAAATATTTTTTGTATAAACTGTTCTGAAAACCAAAATGTCACACTTAGCCTGTCTGAGTGTGACAGATAATTAAAAATCTATCTTCGTAATGCTAAATCTTACACAAGCAAATATATGTTTTGCGGACAGTTTTAAAAATATTATTCGGCTATGAAAATTTTAATTCTGGCATTATCAGGAATTGGGGACGCATTAATGTTTACACCTGCATTAAAACTGCTCCGCTCGGAACTCCCTTCGGCACAGATTGATGCACTTGTAATGTTTAAGGGAACCAAAGAAATCTATCAAAACAATCCTGCACTTAATAATGTAATTCATTTTGATTTTCTGAAAGAGGGGCTGCTTAAATCATTAAAGTTTATTTTTTCGTTAAGAAAAAAATATGATACGGCTATAAATGTTTATCCTTCTAACAGAAAAGAATATAACATTATAAATTTATTGCTTGGGGCTAAGCAAAGAGCCGGGGTCAAATATTTGCGGATGAACTTTCAGGATCTTGGATGGCTGAACAATGTAACTGTTTTGGAAAATGATCAAACTCATAACGTACAGACAAATATCAGACTGATTGAAAAACTATTAGATAAAAAAACGGGCGAAGAACCGGCATTGCAGATTTTTCTTTCTGAAGCTGATACCCTGTATGCACAAAACTATCTTAAAGAAAATAATATTGCTGACGATGATTTTGTTGTTGGATTTCATCCCGGCTGTGCAACATTAAAAAATCATATCAAGCGAAGATGGGAACCGGAAAAGTTTGCAGAGCTTGGCAAAAGATTAATCCGCGATAAAGGCGCCAAAGTACTTTTATTCGGAGGACCCGAAGAAGATGATCTTAAAAAATCAATCAATAAAACAATCAGCTCAGAAAAATCTTTTACAGCAAAGACAGAAAAATTTTTACAAAGCATCGCAATAATGAAACGCTGTAATATATTTGTTACCAACGACTCGGCTTTGATGCACATTGCTGCCGCACTTGGTTTAAAAGTCGTTGCTATTATTGGTCCAACCAACCAATATTATATTCATCCCTGGAAAACCGAGTATAAAATAGCTTCGTTATATCTGGAATGTTCGCCTTGTTTTTTTTATTCGCCAAAACCGCTTACTTGTTCCAGAACTGATGTAAAATTTAAATGCATAAAAGAACTGACTGTTGAATTGGTATTAAATAAAGTAACTGAGTTTATAAATGAAAACTAAAGACAGATGGGATCTTGCCCAGCATTACGAAAAAAACTGGTGGATTTCAAAAGCCAGCGAGCTTGATCTGGAGTTTTATGAAAGATTTGCAAAGGATATGCTTGCAATCTTACAGCCTTATCTGAAAATTGAATCGGATACACACATACTCGAAATCGGAAGCGGTGCTGCCGGAATAATAACTTATTTGAAAAGCAGTTATCGTTTTGCAATTGACCCTCTTGAAAATATCTATTCATCAATAGAAAAGTTTACACAAATCAGAGATAAGCAGGTTAAATATTTCAACATCAAAGCTGAAGAAATTACTTTTGAGAACAATTTTTTTGACCTGATTATTATGGATAATGTGCTGGACCATTGCGAAGACCCCGGAAAAGTGTTTACTCAAATACAGCGGGTAACTAAACCCGGCGGTATAATTTATTTCCGGCAGAATACTTATCACGCTTGGGGAAAGTTTATCAGAAGTGCTATTGAGTTACTTAAGATTGACAAAGGGCATCCGTTTTCATTTTCTAAATCTGAACTGAAAAAATCTTTTTCATATCACAGGTTGTCTGTTTTATATTATAAAGAATCCGGTTATTTAAAAACCTGGTTAAAAGAAATTAAGTCTAAAAGATTTTATGATAAGATAAAGGCGGTTCTTTTTGCTACACGGGATAAGACCACATTTGTTCTGAGAAAAGATTAAACTGTCTTTATTAAATACTCAACAATTTCTGTAACGGAGCTGCAGTATTTAACCAAATCTGTATTACGGTTTTCTGATTTCAGCTGTTCGTTTATTACATCCGAAACTGTTTTCCACATCTTAGAATGACAAACAATCGGCTTCTGCTTCTGAAGATTTTTATTTGCATATTCCCAAACAGCGGCAAACTCCAGCAAGGTTCCTGTTCCGCCTTGAAGAATAACATAAGCATCTCCAAGCTCAATAAGTTTTGCGATTCTGTCAAATAGTTTTTTTTCTTTTACTTCAACAGTTATGTAAGGATTTGGTTTAACATCCCAAAGATCAACAGTAACCCCGTAAATCTTTCCATCATTATCAAAAGCTCCTTTTGAAACCGCTTCCATTATGCCTTTATTACCGCCGCTGCAAATATTAAATCCGGCTTTGGTTAAAGCAGCACCAAGCTCATAAGCAAATTTATATTGGGCATCATTTTCAACAGGGACTGCGCTCCCGAAAATTGTAATTGTATTGTTCATAAATCTTTCTGACTTTTATAAAACATTTATTTTTGCAGCTATACTAAAAACTGATTTTACGAAAATCAATTTATGGATTAAGTTTAATAATTACATTTAAATTATAACGGCTTTTATAATTGGATACTGATTTTTATTTTCAGCCAGCCGGATTTTTTCAGGTTATTTAATCAGAAAAAGGAGTGTGTTTATCATTAACAGAAAAAATATCTTTACAAGATTCGTAATAATGATTTTTATTTATCTTTTATTTTTAATGGTCACCGTGCAAAGCCAGAATCAAATAAGCTTCGGAAGGCTTGATAGCCTGATGAAAAAAATATATCCTGCAGATATTCCGGGTGCTGCCTTACTTGTTGTTCGGGATAATCAGGTTATAATCAATAAAGGATATGGACTGGCAGATATTAACAGCAAAGAAATTATTTCATCAGATACTCATTTCAGAATGGCATCTGTAAGCAAACAATTTACTGCTATGTGTATTCTGATTCTTCAAAATCAGAATAAACTTAACATCAATGATGCGGTTATAAAGTATCTTCCCTCCTTGCCGAAATTTGCTGAGGATATAACCATCAAACAACTGCTTACCCATACATCCGGAATTGCAGATTATGAATTGTTAATATCAAAAGATCAGAAAGAACAAATTTCGGATGCTGATGTTTTACAGCTTATCAGCGGATCAGACAGTTTATATTTTAAACCAGATTCAAAATTTAAATACAGCAACACAGCTTTTTGTCTGCTTACACAAATAGTAGAAAAAGTATCCGGACTTTCTTATCCTGAATTTATCCGGGAAAATATTTTCACTCCGCTTGATATGAAGCATACAGTTATTTACGAAAAGGATAAGAATATTTTCAAACGGGCTTACGGTTATCATTTAAAAGATAACAAATGGGTTTTTGCCGACCAAAGTATAACCAGCGCTACAATGGGCGACGGCTCGGTTTACACTTCTTTGAATGAATATCAAAAGTGGATTCAATCGTTATGGGATAAGCAATTTGATAATGATTTACTTAATCCGTTAAAGCCGCGCGCAATTATTAAAAAAGGTCTCAGTTACGGCTACGGATGGTTTATAGCAAATGAAGCAGATGGAAGCAATGTTTATTTTCATTCGGGTGAAAGTACAGGATTTCATAATATTGTTTATCACAATCCTGAAAAAAATTTTCTGGTTGTGTTATTTTCAAATTGTGATGATGACAGGGTTTCGGATGTATTTAATGAGATAATGAACAATTTAAATATAAAGCTGCAAGGTATCTCAAAGGGAAAAACACTGTTTGAATTTTTAAGCAATATTTACGGCGGCTAAACAGCGCGGGTTATTTTGTTTGCTATAAATTCTTTAAGGATACCTGATGCTGCTGTAATACATCGGCAGGTTTGGAATAATCAGATGTTATTTGATTTCAATTAGTTCTTTGAGGATATTAAAAACAACAAAGCGTTACAATTTGTTACGCTTTCATAGTTGTGGTTTGCTTTCAATTAGTTCTTTGAGGATATTAAAAACAACGAGATGGAGAAATAAAATGGAAAAGAGATAGTTGTGATTTGCTTTCAATTAGTTCTTTGAGGATATTAAAAACAACGTCTTAAGACCTAATGCCGAAGCGAACTCAGTTGTGATTTGCTTTCAATTAGTTCTTTGAGGATATTAAAAACAACATAGATGAATATAGAACAATTGGAAAGGACGTTGTGATTTGCTTTCAATTAGTTCTTTGAGGATATTAAAAACAACAAACGACAGTAATTTTTTAGGTTGGGATAAGTTGTGATTTGCTTTCAATTAGTTCTTTGAGGATATTAAAAACAACAAGTATTAATTTTGGCATTGGTAACAATTGTTGTGATTTGCTTTCAATTAGTTCTTTGAGGATATTAAAAACAACTAATTATATTCACGATCCAAATTTATTTTAGTTGTGATTTGCTTTCAATTAGTTCTTTGAGGATATTAAAAACAACAAGCATTAATAGAAGGAAATACGTGGGGCGGTTGTGATTTGCTTTCAATTAGTTCTTTGAGGATATTAAAAACAACTTTTACAAATTGATTTAACAGATATGGAAAGTTGTGATTTGCTTTCAATTAGTTCTTTGAGGATATTAAAAACAACCGAGAAATTCCAAAAGGCTTTTGAGAGCCTGTTGTGATTTGCTTTCAATTAGTTCTTTGAGGATATTAAAAACAACTTGTCTGAGTGCCTGATATATTATCGAGGAGTTGTGATTTGCTTTCAATTAGTTCTTTGAGGATATTAAAAACAACAAGATGCAATGGAAGAAGCAATTAACGGCAGTTGTGATTTGCTTTCAATTAGTTCTTTGAGGATATTAAAAACAACAACGAAACAATAAGAGCTGTTTAATCGAAGTTGTGATTTGCTTTCAATTAGTTCTTTGAGGATATTAAAAACAACGAAATAATAAAATGAATAATGCAATGGTAGTTGTGATTTGCTTTCAATTAGTTCTTTGAGGATATTAAAAACAACTATTGTTGGCTTTGAATTTTATTACAGGAGTTGTGATTTGCTTTCAATTAGTTCTTTGAGGATATTAAAAACAACTATTGTTGGCTTTGAATTTTATTACAGGAGTTGTGATTTGCTTTCAATTAGTTCTTTGAGGATATTAAAAACAACTGTAGTATTAATTGTATTATTATTGGTTAGTTGTGATTTGCTTTCAATTAGTTCTTTGAGGATATTAAAAACAACTTGATAAAGTTTCTGCTCGTTCCTTTCATGTTGTGATTTGCTTTCAATTAGTTCTTTGAGGATATTAAAAACAACCGAAGTATGAAGGTCTATCTCCTTTGCCGTGTTGTGATTTGCTTTCAATTAGTTCTTTGAGGATATTAAAAACAACACAAAGACTTGAGAATAAATTCACTGAGAAGTTGTGATTTGCTTTCAATTAGTTCTTTGAGGATATTAAAAACAACTAAACCCCCAATCGAATAAATCATCAAGTTGTTGTGATTTGCTTTCAATTAGTTCTTTGAGGATATTAAAAACAACTTGATAAAGTTTCTGCTCGTTCCTTTCATGTTGTGATTTGCTTTCAATTAGTTCTTTGAGGATATTAAAAACAACTTTAAGTTATTGCTCTTTAGTTTGGTTGCAGTTGTGATTTGCTTTCAATTAGTTCTTTGAGGATATTAAAAACAACGGCACAGGCAAACACAATAGAAGAAGCTTAGTTGTGATTTGCTTTCAATTAGTTCTTTGAGGATATTAAAAACAACGTAAAAAAAAATAATGCGCCACTTAGGTAGTTGTGATTTGCTTTCAATTAGTTCTTTGAGGATATTAAAAACAACCTGCCGTTTTTTGATGTTCCGACTTGACTCGTTGTGATTTGCTTTCAATTAGTTCTTTGAGGATATTAAAAACAACCCCGCACCAGCCGATGCCGGATAGTGCAAGGTTGTGATTTGCTTTCAATTAGTTCTTTGAGGATATTAAAAACAACTTAGTGAGTTGGAGTACCGTTTAGGTACGTTGTGATTTGCTTTCAATTAGTTCTTTGAGGATATTAAAAACAACTTTTTCGTTTTCATTAATGAAACCTGCACCGTTGTGATTTGCTTTCAATTAGTTCTTTGAGGATATTAAAAACAACTCGTTCTCCTCAATCTCAGCAAGAACTTTTGTTGTGATTTGCTTTCAATTAGTTCTTTGAGGATATTAAAAACAACTCGGGTCATCATAGTGATATGTAAGGCTTGTTGTGATTTGCTTTCAATTAGTTCTTTGAGGATATTAAAAACAACCTTGTTGCATTGGTAACATCCGTAAAGGTGTTGTGATTTGCTTTCAATTAGTTCTTTGAGGATATTAAAAACAACCATGGTAAAACAGCAATCTTCAGGATCTAGTTGTGATTTGCTTTCAATTAGTTCTTTGAGGATATTAAAAACAACTCATTGTGTTTTACCTCATTGATATACAAGCACTTACAGCAATTACAGGATTAAAAAAATCCAACTGTAAATTTAACAGACCGTTTTTAATATCAGAAAAATGACTGATGACTTTGTCACCCTTAGAAAAATTAAGGGTGACAATCAGTCAGTTCAGAAAAGTTCGAGTTGATGAGCTTCTATGAATCCAGATTCTTCTTTTTTCTTACCATAAAAAATTTCCATCATACCAAATTGTTTATCGGTGATTGATAGAATTCCTACATGTCCTTTTTCAGGTAGAATATTTTTTATTCTTTTTACATGCACATTTTTATTTTCTTTACTAGCACAATGACGCACGTATATTGAGAACTGGAACATTGAAAAACCATCTTTTATAAGTTCTTTTCTGAAACGAGCATAGGTTTTACGATCTTTTTTTGTTTCTGTTGGTAGATCAAAAAAGACTAGTACCCACATAATGCGATATTGGTTTAAACGATTATTCATTTCTCTTATTAAATCACCACAAACCCATTAATCAAAAGATAATGGATACAACATTTTTAATATAAACTATTTTGTTTCTAAATATTTTGAACAAATGTATGCTTTTTTATTCCGATAATGATTATTAACTGCTTAATAAAACAAGACTAACCTTTTTTCTGAAAGATTAAACTTGTGTTAACAAATCAATATACATTTAATGAAACATAGTTGGATAAATAATTTTTTTAGCCTCTCCGCTGAAACATTTCACTAAAGAAGAGGTGGTTTTTTGCATCCCTACCATCAATGGACTTTTCTCTCCATCGATAAAAATATCCACTGCTGGAATTGTTAATAGTTGCTTCTTAATCGAATGTGTAAGCTCAGTAAAGTCCTCTCCATCTTCAACAAATGTAATAACAATCTCATCAACATACGGTCTGTAAGGCTCCATAATATCATCTGCAAGGCAGTAAGCATTGTATTTGTTGTGATGATGGATGCCAAGTGTAGGCAGCAAACCGGAAGCAACTAAACCGCGAGCTACTACTGCTCTTAAAATCGCATAACCATAATTAAGCAAATTATTAGGGGGCTGTCCGTATCTGTCTCGCTTAAATTCTAGTCCAGGTGGAAATATAGTTTTCCAATAATATGAAGCTGCCCTTCCTTCTAGATTATCAACATCACCGGATCTTACATCTTTTGCCCATCGCTTCATATTATCGTTAGATTTTTTATGATTACTTAGAACAGCCGCCTGATTGTAAATCTTTGCTGAAATTGTCTGCTGCCATAGTTGTTTTTTAAGCGGTTCCGAAGCTTCTATCTGAGATTGAAATCTTTCGCTCTGAACAAGATTGCTTTCCAGAGGAAGGAATAAACCGATCGGATGATGAGAAAAGTTACAAGATACTACTGCAGTATTGTTCTCCAGAAGCGAAGAGAGTAAGCCTTGTGATATTGTAATTTGCTGATGATCCAGAATTACAATTCCAATATCTTCAATAGGGATTGAATTAACATTGCCGCGTTCCAGATATTTTTGATTGAGTTTTAACTCCATTTTATTATCTGTTTCGCTCTTTTCTTCAGGCAATCTAATCAAAAGCTGATCGTTCTTTTTTGAAAGATATGCGGGGTTGCCAAAATATAATGTTCTTTTAATCATCTGTACGTTTTAAGAATATTTCCCAATCTATCAACTTTGAGTTTTATGCAATGTTCCTTTATCATAATTCCATCAATACTTTTCTCCATTTTGTTTGATTTTGAATATTCTGATTTATCCACAATAGAATTAGCCACATCATGTTTTATAAAAAAGCATTGACTACCTGAAAAGCTTACTGTTTTATAAATATTATTAATTTGCTTTGTTGTAAGATTATAAAAATCAATAATTGAATTGTTTTCTCTCTCATCTTCATCAGGAACATAAACAAGATCATTTGGGGAAAGATAAAATAATAATTTATGCCCCTTCTTATTGTTTTCTGGAACAGAGCTTAGACCTTGTTTTTGCCTTTCAATAACTATGTTTAGTGGAATTGTTTCGAAATTCCTTTTTTCATCTTCGTTCTGATAAACAGCAAAGAATAAGTTTGTACCTTTAGCAGCTTCAACATATTTTAACTTTTTATTTCCAGTCAAACCTAATATAAATTTACTGCCAAGCTCAAAAATCCTAACTTTATAAATTGGTTTATGAGGCTTTCCATCATTGTACAGTTTAATATTTTTATTCATCTCCTCAATACCCTCTGGAGCAAAAGCAATCGACGAATTGCTTCCTTTAGATAATAAATAATTCTTAAGGATCTTTTGAATACCTGTATCTGTTATTGAATCTATAGTTTTTAAATCAAATGAAGCATCAAGATTCTTTCGTGTTGCTGTTAAAATCTTTCCATTAGGAACTTTTACTTTTCCTAATTCAACTTTACCAGCAAAAGTCTTTTTATGCAATGGTTTACGTATAGCCCAGTTTACACCTGATTGTTTGACTTCTTTTTTTACCTTTCCTTTGTTAACCTCAACCCATTTCTTATAAATATTTGATGTCTTATTTATAACTCTGATATTTTGTTTAAAACTTACAACTATTTTTTCAAGGAAATTTTTTAAATCAACTGTAAAATTATTCCATGGCTTTAGAAATTCTTTTGGAACCTCTCTCTCTATTCTTTCACCACTTTGTGGATGATTATATGCTGTTCTTTCAAATTTGCGAAGTTTTCTATTAAGATCGAATCTCTCTTTTGATTTAGCGTACTTATTGTTTAATAAGTTAACATGGTCTCTGGTTGCACAAGCAATAATCAATGCGTCAAGAGCATGATGCCTGTGATCAATTCGTTTTGCTTGATAATTTTTTGAAAATTCAATTGGGACTGTTGGCAAATATTTCTGATACTTCTCACTATATCTTGTGAATGAATCACTATTTGTTATTTTGTTCATTCTATAAAAGCGAGGTAAGATTAAATCATTCCATACGTCATTGATACCCCAGTCTTGTTTAAGTAAAGAAGTAATTTTACCATTTACCTGGATCAAATTTTTAGAATTTACACCATCATCATTACTTGCAGAACGTACTAGGTTAGAAAGTAATGTACTAATAAACTTAGCAATATACCTTGTATCGTTAATTTGTCTTTCGATCATTTTTTCAGGAATTTCTTCCATCAATAGCTTATTCCTTTTAGAACGGTTCTTTATATAATGTGTTTTCACAAAATCCTGATATTCGCTCTCTTCAAATATTTTTACACTATTTTCAAATCCAGTTTGCACAATTTCTCCGTGATGATTCTTAATAAATTCTAATCCCATTTGATTATCTTTTAACTTGTTCACTGACGATTCACAGATAACTTTGTTATTAAAGCTATCGTCGAAGTAACGACTTTGGGGTATTATATGTTCAATTTCATACTCTGTGGTAAATAATCTGGAAAGAGGAATTATCTGTCCAGTATATGGTGATCTGTATTTTTGTTCTAACCACAATTTGTAACGCTGCAAATCTGGGTTTGATGGTTGAGCTGTTTTGCTTATTTTGAAAATATCTTCTGGGATTTCTATATCAGAATTTAATACACCCTCTTCATAAATCTTTAATAGTTCCTGTTGAACAGCTGAATTAGGACGAACATTTTGGATGCTCGAATCATTTTTTAATTCTGAGAGTAAAGATTTAATGCGGATATTGGTATTCTCATTATCAATCATTTGATTTGTAATTCTTTTGCGTTCATCAGCATTATTTTTCATTTCTCTACCTAATTCAATGTGGATTTCTTCAAAGAAATTGTTTTTATCTTTGCCAAAATGATGCCAGATATCTTTTACTACACGTAAAGTTTCAATTATTATTTGCTCTACAATAGGATTGCGTAAAGAGTGTTGCTTAAAATTATCAATGTACTCGCCTAGCTGTTGTATTGTCTCCCATTTATTTATTGTCGCTGCCTCTGAATGACGATCGTAAACAATATAACTAGCCAGCCAGAGTTGTAACCCTTGAAAGTGATTATTATTAGTTAAGCTAATCGATTTTTCGCGAACTTTATTTTTAATTTCTTCATCAAATTCTCCTGTAACTATTTTATCTATTCTTGATTTAGTTTGTTCATCAATCTTATCCAGATTCCAATACCTGCCGATTCTCATAAGTGGTATCAACTTCTTAAGAGCTTTAGCGGAATAACTTCCATATTCATTTTTAAACGTTGGGAATTTCTTAAAGTTCTCTACAAAAGATTCTATATCAAGTCTATTCTTCTTTGCAAAAGTTATTAGAGCTTTTTCATACTCATTCTTATCCTTTACGGAATATATAATATGCCAAAGATATTGTTCTGTTTTATCGTTTAAAAAGTTCATCGGTACATTTTCAACCTTTTCAAGTCTTGTAGAAATAAGGGATCTTGTTTCATAACAAGGATATTTTTTATTTTCCACAAAATTCCACCGATGCGTAGAATCTTTTAATTTAAAATATTTCAATAAGGCTTTTTGTTCGATTTCTTTTCTTTTACTTAAAAACTCAAATAGATCAGCATATCTTTCATTATCGTTCAAATAATTAATAGTAACATCGCAATCATCATTTCTACTGTAGATTCGCAGATTATAAATCCATTGCCAAAGTCTAAATTCCTGATATAAAGGATGAGATTTGGGTATAGCTTTTAAGTATTCAATCCTTTCTTCATTATCTACACTATATTTTTTGAACTCAAAAGAGCAATTACTGATTGAGGATTTTTGGCTCTTTAATGGGCGCTGATAAAAAATAATATCATCTGAAAATAGATGAACAAAATCCCTTTTGCTTAATAAAAATATATGATCTTTATTGTTTTTATATAATTCTCTAACACAATCATTATATAAATTTTCACTTCTAAGTTCTGAATGAAATTCTTTTTGTTTCTGGAGGATTTTTTTTAATTCTTCTCTATAGAATTTGCGATCTATTGTACGTATCAACTTACCCCTAATTTTTTGGAATGGACTTTTAAGAAGGTTCTCATATATATATACTCCTACAGTATTACCGCTATTTTCGATTGCTGTTTCAGTTTTTGTCTTAATTTTTTTATAAATCTTGTCTTGTTCCCCTTTACTCATTAAATCAATCTCATCAAAAGTTGGAAGAGGAATTATTCGCCGATTTTCTTTACCTCCTTTATCAGATTTTTTATCTTTAACAATCTTAATTTGTCCGTTTTCATCTAATTCTTCGCTTATAAGAAATTCTTTTTCATTGTTTAACCATTGAGGCTCTAAAGCAAATGTTGCATTATATACCCATCCATTTTCTAAAATAATACTATACCAATTTTTATTTTTACTCTTTTTATCTTTTTCACCTTTTATAATCTGTGTTACTTTTAATGAAATCACATATTCCTTTTTATTTATATTTTCATCATTATCTTCACGGACTTGATAATACCCACGTTTCTGATTAAAGTTTAATAAAATCCAGGCTAATTCTTCTTTTTCAATTTTCTTAGTTAATGCTTTTTTACGAAGAAAATATAATGTCCAGTCGTACGGGATTTTATTTCCATTTGCTACAATGTCGGGCTGATATTGTCGAAAATCATCTAACATTTCTGTAAATGATTTCTTGAAAAGAAAATCAAATTGGATTTTACCATTTGTTCCATTAATAATGGAATTATAAGCTATTTTTGGTTCTGCCTCTTCCTTGAACTTACCTAGTCTTGTTTCAAAATCAATTTGATTAGAATAATGTTGTGGTAAAAACCCTATTATATTTAACACTCTGTGTAAACGCTCTCTTCTAAGCAGATAACGTTCACGTAGTCTTCTTATGCTTCTAAAGTTTGTCCTCTCTGCAGTTTGTGATATTGAGTTTCCTTGCCCAAATTCTCCTAAAATATCTTGACTCATCGGTATAATTCTACTACCCATTCCAATAATTTTGTCATTTTCTTTATCAACTAAAGCCCAACCAATTGAGTTAGTGCCTAGGTCAAGTCCAAGTATATTTTTCATTTCTATCCTTTCTAATTAAAAAAATTTTTATTAAGTTTCGTTTAGCTAATTGAAGCAAATCACAATAAGGATTATTCCGTTGTGAAAACATTTACAATAGTCCCGGTTTTAAGCCGGGATTATTGTTTTAAATTAAAGAACCAAACACCGCTTGATTATTGAGTGCATAATATTACCCGCCAAATCAGCATCCCCTAAATGCGTAAAAGGATTGAGGAAAGAAGGGAATGATATCTTATATATTACTTTGATAAACATACTTCCTCTGCTAACTTAACAAGTAAGAGAAACAAAGGCAACAATTCTGGTACAAATTCAGATCAATAACTTTTTATGCACCCGATCCTTATTTGCAATTTGTTATTGCCGGTTAACGAGTAATAATTTTTTTCCTCCTTTAGCAAATTCATTAGTAATTTTATGGTATGAAAAAATTAAAAGGTCTTATCAGACTAATAAGATTTGAGTTACCGCTTGCAGCAGCAATTTGTGTAATGCTTGGTCAGCTTTTTGCTCTTGGAAAATTTGCACCGCTGCATTTAACTCTTTCGGCTGCAATATCCGTTTTTCTTATCTCGGCGTCTATACTCGTTTCAAACGATTACTTTGATGTTGAAACAGATAGAATAAATGCACCACACAGACCCATACCATCTAATGCTGTTACTTCCAATGAAGCACTGCTGCTTGCATCTTTTTTATTAATAACCGGAATAATATTAAGCTATACGATCAGCATTGAGGCTTTATTATTTTCAATCGGTTTAATTGTAATCGGTTTATTATACAACAGAAAATTTAAACCTAATGGTTTAACCGGAAATCTTATGGTTAGTTTTTCTGTAGGTATGACTTTTATTTTTGGCGGATTATCTGTTGGATTACCATTTAACAAAATCGTTCTGTTCTTTGCACTTATTGCCGCACTTGTTGATCTCGGAGAAGAAATTGCTGCTGATTCAATGGATGTTAAGGGTGATCTGCTTATTGACTCGAACTCGATAGCAATCAAATATGGTAAAGAAAAAGCATTAAGATTAAGCGGATTAATTTTTACATCTGTAATATTATTAAGTTTAATACCTTTTTTATTACAGTGGTTTAAGCTGATATATCTTTTACCAATAGCTGTAATGGATTTCTTTATCGGTATTTCAACATATAAACTCATCAAATCAAAAAATGAAGAAGGGCGTAAATATATCCGCTTACTTTATCTTGGAGCTACCTTTGGTTTGTTAATATTTTTATTTATGAGATTGATTGGAGTATAGTTAACTGTTCTTTTCTTAAATTTCCCTTTCAAAAATAATTTTAAAATTTCTTTTTTATGAATCCCTGGAAAGGATTAAAAGATTTACCGCATGATATGTGGGCGCTGTTTTTTACTTCGCTCATTAATCGTTCTGGCACAATGGTAATCCCTTTTCTTGCACTTTATCTTACAAAAAAAATCGGTGTAACACCAACAGAAGCGGGAACTGCATTACTTGTTTACGGAGCCGCCGCTTTTATTGCAGCACCATTAACAGGAAAACTTTCTGATAAAATCGGCTCGATTAAAATAATGCAGTTTTCATTATACGGTTCGGGTTTGCTTTTTTTTATATACTCATTTATATCTGATTATAAACTGATACTTGCCGCAACCTTTGTGCTTGCCGCTGTCAACGAGGCATTTCGTCCGGCAAATCTCTCTTTAATTACCGAGATAGTAACTCCGCCGCAGCGCAGAATGGCTTTTGCATTAAATCGTCTGGCTATTAATGCAGGAATGAGTATTGGTCCGGTTATCGGAGGTTTTTTAACCCTTATTGATTATCATTATCTTTTTTATGCAAATGCTTTCGCTTCAATTGCAGCGGGAGTTTATTTTAATTCTGTCAGATGGTCTTCATTATCACCGGCAGAAGCAGATATTGTTAAAGAAAAACCGAAGATAAAGTTTGGGATATTAAATGATAAACATTTTTTGTTTTTTTTGTTTGCTATCATTCCGGCAAATCTTGTTTTCTTTCAACATCTCGGCGCACTACCGCTTTACATAGTTAATGATCTTAATTATTCCACAGCAGCATTTGGATTGTTCGGTTCGATAAATACTGTATTAATAATCATCGCAGAAGTTCCGCTTAATAATATGATGAGCAATACACCATACAGAAAATCTTTAATGATCGGGGCATCACTTGCGGGCTTGGGTTTTGGCGGATTTGCGATTGCTGGATCTACATTACCGCTTATAATTGCCATAATCATTTTTACATTCGGAGAAATGATTTTTTTCCCAACTACAGCCGCATATACTTCTGAAATTACACCGCCGGAAAGACGCGGTGAATATATGGGGTATTATCAAATGACTTTTAGTTTTGCATTTTCTGCCGGTCCCTGGCTGGGCACTGTTGTTTATGAAAATTTTGGCTCTGCTTTTTTATGGAACTCTGCATTATTTTTTGGTATGATTACAGCAGTATTAATGTTTTTTATTAAAGAAAAGAATCCTTCAAATGAAAACGGAACTGATTAATATTATCAATTATCTTAAACAGGATGTTATTTCAAATATCAGCACAATCGGTTTTATTGAAAACAACCCGATTACAGAGATCATCGAATTAAACAACTCATTTCTGATTAAAGGCTCAAGCGATGTTGATTGGGTTTATATTGTCTGCAATAACGAAGCAGAACTTAAAGCTTTGTTAGAGAAAGCAGGTAACAGCACTTACTTTGCATCAGTAGAAAGCTGGATGATACCTTTTATTACCGGAAAAAGAAAAGCTGAGTGGATACTTACTACGATGCGCTACTTTCTGCCGGATGATGTGGAGATTCCGGTAAATAAAAAAGATGTAATACCTTTAACAACAGATCATATAGGTTTTATAATTTCTCAATCGAACTACAGACAGTTTTTAACCGCTGCTTATGTTGAAGAAAGAATAAACAAATCTATAAGTGCTGCTATAATGAAGAAGAATAAACTTGTAGCCTGGGGTTTAACTCATGACGATGGTGCTCTCGGCTCTCTGCATGTTCTTGACGATTATAGAAAAAAGGGTTATGGTAGAGAAATTCTTCTTTCGCTTATTCATCAAAACAGAAAACTTGGCAGAATTTCTTTTGCACAGATTGAGGAAAAAAATCAAAAGGCAATTAATCTTGTTGAGCAATTAGGGTTTGTTAAAGACAGATTGGTAAGCTGGATTAAATTGATTTAGAAAAATTTTAAATGCTAAAACATTAAAACTCTGAAGTATTATAAAGCTTTGAAAATTATTCTTTAATTTTGAAATGTAATTTAATAACTGGTTGTGAAAATGAATTTAATTGACCTGCTTAAAACACAAAGTTCAGAAATTCTGGAAAGCGCTCATCAGTCTTTAAACTGTGCTTATTTAAAATCTTACAGTAAATCTTCACAAAGTGAAAACAGAACAAGACTGTTAAATCTTCTTACATTAACTCAGCAATGTGTAAGTGAAAGAAATCTTCTGCCCATGAAAGAATATTCAGCACAAATTGCAAGAGAAAGATTTAATGCGGGATTTGGCTTGCACGAAGTACACACAGCATTTAATGTTTTAGAAGTAGAGATATGGAACCGTGTTACTAAAAACATTGCACCCGAAAATCTCGGCAAAGCTTTAGGATTGGTAAGCACTGTTCTTGGTGCGGGAAAAGAAGAGCTTGCTTTAACTTATGTTTCGCTTGCAAGCAAATCCAAAACTCCGACACTAAACCTTACTGAACTGTTTGGCAGAAATTAGAAAAAGCTTGGTTGTAAGTCATTCCCACGCAAGCGGGAATCTATTGTTTGTGGTTTAGATTCCGGTTTTCACCGGAATGACATTGCGGGTTAATAATAATTATCTCAGTACTAAAGTATCAGGTCCGGATACTTTATTAATGTGACATCTGCATCTATCAGTATTAAACATAAACTCGCCATTTGCTGTTCTAATTCCATCCGTTGCAGAAAAATAGATTTTTTGCTGGGTACCACAAGCACACATTATGTGAGTAAAGGAATCGTTTAGCACGGTATATTTACCTTCATCAGTAAAATACTGGTCTTGCTGAACATCAAGCTCATCTCCATCAATGTCTTTAATGGTTACTATTAAAGAATCTGCCGGAATCCCAAGCGAATCTACAACAGTTACTATACAATAACGAAACTCCGTTGAACATATACAATCATCATCTAAGACTGAGCATGATACAAAAGCGGACAGAATTAAGAATACAACCGGTCCGGTTTTTATATGGCTTATAATCAACTGATTAAATTTTCTATATAAATTCTTATTAAACTTAATCTTATTTTTGCACATAATCCACAAACAAGTTTTAACAAACCGATGAGTATATTATGCTTGATAACACGGGCAAGAAAATAAAACACCGGACAAAAAAGCAGTTAAGAAAAGTAAGCAGACTTATTAAAAACAAACCAAAAAACATCGGGCTTGCGCCTGGTTCGCTGGTTTATGTTGGTGATAAGGAAAAACAGCCGGTTACAATTACTCTCATTTCTTATAATGACGATAAATTTACTGAGCAAAAAATTTCGCGGGCTGATGAATTGTTTAACCTTAAAGAATCTGATGCTACTAATTGGATAAATGTTGACGGTGTGCATAATATCGGTATTCTTGAAATGATCGGAAAAAATTTCAACATTCATCCGTTAACCCTTGAGGATATTTTAAATACAAATCAAAGACCAAAGGTAGATGAGTATCCAAATTATTTGTATATAGTTTTAAGAATGTTTTTTCTGGATGAAAAAGATAAGTCGTTAAAAAATGAACAGGTAAGTTTGATGCTTACAAAAAATTGTCTTATTACATTTCTTGAAAGTCCGGGAGATGTATTTGATCCTGTTAGAGAAAGAATAAAAAAAGCAGGAACAATAATGCGGAAAAGCGGAACTGGTTATCTTTCTTATGCTTTAATTGATGCTATTGTTGACAGCTATTTTCATATTCTGGAAAAACTTGGCGAAGAAGTCGAGACGCTTGAAGATAATATCGTTTTAAATCCAAGCAAAAATGATATTCAGACTATTCATCTGTTAAGAAGAGAAATGTTATTGCTTCGGCGAGCTATCTGGCCATTAAGAGAGGTGATATCATCTCTGCAAAGAAATGAAGTTGATTTTTTCGATGAGAAAATAAGAATTTATCTGCGTGATGTTTATGATCATACAATTCAGGTTATTGATACAATAGAATCTTACCGCGATATGATCGTAGGCATGCTTGATACTTATCTTTCAAGCACCAGCAACAAATTAAATGAAGTAATGAAAGTGCTTACGGTTATTTCTACAATGTTTATCCCTCTTACTTTTATTGCGGGTGTTTTTGGTATGAATTTTAAGAATTTTCCGGAGCTTGGTTTTGAATGGATGTATCCCTGGGGTTTTTGGGCTTTTACAGTACTAATTATAATCGGTATGACTTTCTTTTTCAAACATAAAAAATGGTTTTAGTGCTTAAAGATGTGTGCTTTAACAAGCGGTTAATTAAAAACTTGCTATTGCTCTGAAAAAGATTATCTTATTATCAAATCAAATTTCTAATAAATTTAAAAACAAATCCTGAGTGCTCTAAGTTTGTTGAGCTTAAAGTTTTTTTCTCAGGTGTTTAGCAGTATAGTTTTATTATTACTTAAACTGTGATCAAAACTAATTTGCGATTACAGTGAACAAGTATTTTTAGTTATCGATTTTGAACAGGAGTTTCGATGGAAAAATATCACATAGTAATAGCTGGCAATGGCGAGCCTGCTTTAGTTTGCGCTTTATCAGCCAGAAATACTTATAGCGATAAAAGTATTGCAATTATTAAACCGGATAGAAGAAATACAATCATTGAGGAAATACTAACCCCGGTTACCGGTGCTTTTAACAATACGTTCAATATCATTTATGATGATATCATCGCCAGAGAGCAAAATAAAATTATTTTAACCAACGGCAGGATTATTGAATTTGAAAAACTTGTTCTCGCCAGCGGATCACGTGCAATTGAACCGCCGATTGAAGGAATAAAAAAGGATGGAGTAATTCTGATAAACAAAGACGTTGAACTGATAAGAAAGACAAAAAAGGAAGCTGTTTGTGCTGAGAATATTGTTGTTTATGGCGGCGGCTATATCGGTGTAGAGCTTTGCGATGAATTGCTTAGGTTAGGTAAGCGTGTTACTATCATCGAAAAATCAACGAGGTTAATGCCGTCTTCTTTTGATGCTGAGATAAGTTTTGAAATAAAAAAAGTAATTGAAAATCTTGGCGGTCGTGTTATACTTGATTCCAAGATCAGACAGGTTATTGGTCTTGATGCTGTTACAGGTGTTAAGTTAAGCTCAGATGAGGTAGTGGATTGTGATTTTCTAATGATCTGTGCCGGCTCAAGACCAAATGTTGATATAGCTGAAAAGCTTGGAATTATTTACGATAAAGACAGAGGAATTCTTATTGATGAATACTTTAGAACATCTGATAAAAATATTTATGCGGTGGGGGATTGTGCTGCAAAACATGATTTTTTTGCAAGCGACTTGTCAAACGTTTTAACTTATTCTTCCAAATTAGAAGAAGCAAAACTACTCGGAGCTAATTTATATTCAATAATTTTTAACCGTGGAAAAATGATCAGCTATCTATCTGAAAAGACGGATATAAAATCAAAAATTCTAACCGAACTAAAAAAATTGGAGATAACCGATGACTCAGAGACTTATTTACATTTGTCAAAATTGTAAAAATGAGTGGAGTGCAGAAGATAAATCAAAAGCATGCAGATTCTGCGGAAGTTTAAAGGTTTATAAAAGCTATAAACATCAGCGGGCTGCTAAAAAAAGCAGAAGCAAACAGCGGTGGGCTTACAAAACAAGATAACGCCATATAATTTTCTGTTTTTTAATTTACCTTCCTATATTTGTCCCGGACAACATTAAATTTTAGTATTAATTTTTATCACTACTTCCGGAACATGTTTAATGACAAAGAATAAAAGACCCTCCTGGGATGAATACTTTTTAAAATTAGCAATGCTTGCATCTGAAAGAGCAACCTGTCCGAGAATGCACTGCGGATGCGTGCTTGTTAAAGATAGGTTTGTTCTTGCAACCGGCTACAACGGCTCTCTGCCCGGTCAACCGCACTGTGAAGATGTAGGATGCTTAATAGTTGATAACCATTGTGTGCGGACAAATCATGCTGAAATAAATGCACTGGTTCAGGCAACAAGACAGGGAGTTAATGTTTTCGGTGCAACTGCTTATATTACAAATATGTCCTGTACAACCTGCGCTAAAGCATTAATAGCTGCCGGAATAAAACGTGTTGTTGTGTTTTCGGATTTCCACGATACTCTTGCTACTCAATTTTATTCGGATGCCGGGGTTGAAATTGTAAAAATGGATATGCCCGATACACAGATAAATTACGATCTGGCAAACTATTCATCTGCAAAGAAAACTGAAAAGTCTCTGTAATTATTTAAATCTTACTTAAAAATTTATAGACTTAGCAATATGCCAAAACTGCGGAGAGAAGTCTGAACACAAGGGTTAAATCAACGCTCAGGATTTTGAAAAATATTTTTTAATTGAAATTGCTTTCTTATATAACAGAGAGTTTTTGTTCAGGAAAATATATTTATTTGCGCCTTTCGGAAAATAATACCATCTTATTTTTCCATAAGCATTTGAACATTTTTTGGAATGATTAATCATAAACTCAATCGGGTCCGGTTCGTGATTTTTAATCAAATAAAATTCAATTTCATAAAGAACATCTGTAAAAATCTTCTTTAATAAATCAACATCATCATCAAAGTTTAGTAAAAACTCAACAATAAAGGTCTTATGATTACTGATCCCAATCCTTGCAACAGGTCTGTATATATAACCATACTTAAGCTCGAAGTAACGATTGGACATATCCACTTTGCCGGGCTGCCAGCTCCAGTAATCTTCAGCCATTCTTCTGAACCGGAATTGTTAATGGATGAGTTTTTGTATTAATAGCGGATTCTAATAAATTCAACTCACACCTGCAATGTTTTCTCTTTGTAAAAAAGAAACAGCTTTTTTCAGCTCAAATATTATCATCCTGCAAACTTATAAATGGATAAAATACTTTATGAGCTTTGTGCCGGTTTATGCTGACTTACAAATTTATTATAAAGCAGCAGTCCGATAATTGTAACAACACCAATCATACTAAAAACTATCCATAAGGTTGCCGGCTGATTAAGTTTATCAACAAAATGCACATAAAGATTTGCACCAAGTATTCCGCCGATAAAGCTTCCTAAAACTCCATACAAAAATGAGTAGCCCAGGTATAGAGCCTTTTTATCTTCGGGTGCGATCAATCCGACATAACTAATAAACTTTGGATGAGCAGTCATTTCGCCGATTGAAAAAATTGTAATGCCGAGCATAAAAATCCAGATATTGGTATTAATAGCGAGTATAGCCATACCAGCAGTGCCCATTGCAATTCCGGCAATCATTGTGGGTAAGGCTTTTGTATGTTTTACTATATTTGAAACAATAATCTGAAGTAAAATAATTGTTCCGGCATTAATTACCGTAACATGTTCAACATCAAATTTCCAGTTTAGGCTAACTCCAATTCCGTTAAATAATCCGTTAACAAAATTGTTCAGTGATGTAGCATCAACATATTTTTGAACGTACCACAAAACGGAATCAAACATCTGGAAGTAAAGGATCCAGAAACCTGAGTAAATAACAATCAATCCGATAAATCTGAAATCGGTTAGAACTAAAGCAGCTCCTTTTAAAACCTCAGCAAGTGTTTTTGCGCTTTCCGGTCTTTTGGGTTCTTTGTATATAAAAAATGTGGGAATAAGCATTGCGGCGGTTCCAATAGCAGATGCAACCATTACATATTGCCAGCCAAAAGCATTTTTAATATAAGGAACAAGAATCAGCGGGAATAAAAATGCGCCAAGATTTATTGACCAGTAAAAGATCCCAAAACCAAGTGTGCTGTTGCTTTCATTAGTTTCGCGTGCAATAGTTCCGGATATCATTGGTTTAAAAGCACCTGCACCGATAGCCATAATAATCAAGCTTCCAAAAACCATTGCATATTCTGTAGTCTGGCTGGTAAGAAAATACCCCAATCCTAAAAAGATAAATGCAAATGTTAAAACCCGTTTATAACCAAACCTGTCTCCGATTGCTCCTGAAAGAATTGGAAGGATATAAAGCATTGGCTGAATAACACTTTTAATTACTCCAACACTTTCTTTTGTATATTCTAATTGATCGGTCATATAAACAGAGAGAATGCTCATCATTCCGTAATATGAACCGCGTTCAAAAAATTCCATTACTATTACTATCCAGTAATTGAGCGAGAATGATTTGAATACAGATTTTTTAGCTTGTTGTTCAGTCATCTTTTATCCGTTTTATGTTTTATGGTTTGGATTATTGAGTGCAAAATTAGTGAAATGAGAGTTAAGAAATAACAAAAAAAGGCGATTCTGTTTTGAATCGCCTTTTAAAATAATCACTCGTCAGAGTTACTTGATCAGAACCATCTTCTTGGTATCGGTAAAGGTTTTGCCTTCTCCAACTGCTTTCATCTGATAAATATACGTACCGGATGTAAATGCTGAAGCATTGAAGCTTGCTTTCTGATAACCAGCTTCCATTGTTCCGTTAACAAGCGTAGTGACCAATTCACCAAGCGTATTGTAAATAGAAATTGTTACATCAGCTTTTTCGGGCAGTGAATATTCAATTGTTGTAACCGGATTGAATGGATTTGGATAATTTTGATAAAGCGTATAATGATCGGGTGTGCTTACATCAACCTCTATAACAGGAGAATATTCAAATGTTCCATCCAGATCAATTTGTTTCAATCTGTAGGAATAACTTCCGACAGCAAGTCCCTTATCAATAAAACTATAATTTGTTACTTCGGTTATTGTTCCTTTGCCGCTGACAAACGATACATTGGTCCACTCGCCCGATCCTTTGCGTTGTCTTTCAACCTGAAATCCCGAGTTATTTGTTTCTGTTGCGGTTGACCAGCTAATATTAACATTGTTTCTGTCTGAAATTGCTGTAAATCCTGTTAACTCAACAGGGATTATTGTTATCTGCATTGTTACAGGAACGGTAACCAGCGGATTAACGGGGTCGTTGCTTGCTATGTTCAAATCCATTGAATAATTACCAAGCGGAAAATCTTCGCTCTTAAATGTTAATACAACTTTAGCACTGTTGCCATTAAATAATGTTCCGCCGCTTACGTCGTTAGTAAGCCATTCTGGTTCAGCAGAAAATTGCAGTGCTTTATTATTGGCAACATAATTGGCATTGTAAGCAACCAGCAATCCAACTGTACCTGCTGCATTTTCAATTCCAATTGTAGCCGAGTTAAGAGTGCCGCTCATATTATTATAATAAACCATTATCTTGCCGCTTGAGTAGAGAACTACCTGAAATGTTAAAGACCCCTGATTGGAATATCTGTGCCAGCCGGTAAACTGCACTATAAACCTGTTGCCGTCTTGTTTATAATGAACCGTACCGGAAGATACACCGTCAAGATCATCCCAGAATGGTGCGATAAATTCATTTGGTACTGCGGTACTTGGGATTGTAGCATTTGTATAAATGTTAGACGTAATTGGTGAAAATAATATTACTCCATTTGAACTGACATATATCTGAGTCTTAATATTTCCATAAAACTTAAAGTTAAAGCCTAATGGAAACGGTCCTGCATATCCTTCATCTTTCGGGTTAAACGTGCTGGTTGCAGTCCAGTTTGTTACTAATGTTCCGGTAGAAACAATATCATCCCAAACATATTGAGGTCCGTTGGGTTCATCACTATCAATCCACTTATAACCAAATAAATCTGGTCCTCCTTGACCATCAATACTGACTCCGCCAATTTCCTTTGGATTATCCTTATCATCGTTACTGTTAATATCCGCACTGTTTCCAACCTGTGGAATTAGATAGGTGCTTATTGAACTTTCAGGGAAAGTATTGTTTTCCAATGTAACAGTAAAATCTAAAGTAGATAGATTTGCAGAAACATTGGATATTGTAACAGTATCAACAACTATTTCAGCGGGATTTAATGTATGATGTATGCTCATCGGAGAAACAGATATTTGCGGAGCGCCTAATGTTGTTCCGCTGGCATTATTTGATAATCCTGACCAGTTGCTCCACACATCTCTTGACTTAATAGAAAAATAATATGTTGTTGCAGCACTTAATCCTTCAACTAAATAATTCTCTGTTGCACCTGCAGTATCAGGCATTGCTGTAAACGGTAATTGAGTTGCGTTATTAAACGCTGTAGTATCGTTAATAGGAGATGTAGAATATCGAATATCATATCCGGTAACTCCATTCATTGAAGAATCGTAAGGAACGGTCCATTGCAGCGTTAAAGAATTAGAAGTAGGAGAGCCAGCCGATAAATCAACAATTGGATCCGGGGCAGTTGTGTCTGGTGTACCCAAACTTAAAAATGCTGCATAAACATCAATCAGTCCCATTCCATAATTGTTATCTTCTCCGGGTGTGCCAAGATCAACTGCTGTGTTATAAAGAGCCTCTAAAATTTCTTTTCCGGTTAAATTCGGAGCAAATTGTTTTAGCAGAGCAACTGCGCCTGCTACGTGCGGTGCAGCCATAGAGGTTCCGCTTAATACTGTATAACCGGTAGCTGAACCAGAAGACCTTACATTAACACCAGGTGCCGATACTTCGGGTTTTATCAGCAATGAGCCGGTTCCGCCGCAAAGTGAAGGACCACGGCTTGAAAAACTTGCAATAGGGTTATTATTACCGCCGATATAAAGAGCACCATCAATTGCTGCTGTAGATAAAACGTTAACGGTGTTTGTGTTTATATTTTTTGGTTTTGTAATTGTTGATGAGCCGGGTCCGCTGTTTCCGGCAGAAAATATTACAGCAATACCAGCAGCTTCTACTGCATCTAAGGTGGTTTTATAAATACCTGAACATTCATTTGAAACATCCGGATCGTACCAGCTATTGCTTATTGCATCCGGCATATCATTAATTGTTGACGGATTTCCATCTGGATTCATTGCCCATTGAAAAGCTGCAATTGAGTTTGATGTATGAGGGCTTGAACATATAGTTTTTGCAGCAATCCATTCGGCACCGGGTGCAACCCCAACAGTATCACCGGTAAGCGGCGACCAGCCTGTCATAGTACCTACGGTATGGCTTCCGTGTCCATCGCAATCGCTTGGGGTTGTTGTTCCGCCACCTGGATCAAACCAGGCTTGGTTATGCGGTACATGATTACCTCTCCATTTATGCTGCAAAGCTGGATGGTTTGGATGAACACCAGTATCAATACCCATAACTAATCTGCCCTGACCGGTAATTCCCTGAGCCCAGAGAAGGTGTGCGTTGATTATTCTTAAACCCGGCTCAACAGACTCAGTATTTTCAGGAATATAATCATCGCCGGCAATTGGTCTGTCTAATTCGATTAAAGCATCAATATCAATCTCTGCTACATCCAATCTGTTCATCAGCTCATAAATAACACTCGGTTTTGCTTCTATAACGAACATATTAGAAATCCAGAATGATTTAAACGAATAAACATCTGCCGATTCGTATTTTGATGAAAAGTAGTTGTTTAATTCACCCTGCGTTCTTTCAGCATTTTGCTGCAAAGCTGTAATAACCTGATAGGCTCTTTGCTGTAATGATGCTTTCTCTGTGTAAAGTTGTTGATCCAGGGTAGCAAGATCAACCTGAGAACGAAGTAAAACAATTACCTGAAGGTAATCATCCTGTCCTGCTCTGTTAAGAGCATCTTGCAGTCTGCTGCTTATTTCAACCTGTGAAAACCCAGTAGATGAAATCAGAAGAAGTGCAAGGAAAAGTATTAATTGTTTCAAGGTACCACTCCTTATTGTTTGTTAGCGAAAGTTAATAACTAAAACTGAAGACAACAAATTTTTTGATTTTCTACTTTGAAAAGTTTGAGATTTTCTAAAGATCTTTTAAAAGAAAATTGCTTTTTTAAGTATTGGACTATACTTTTAGAACAAGAAAAATAGTTCAATATATTTTTTAGGCGCTTGACTACAGAATTAAATGACATAGAACTGTTCAAAAGAATTCTAAACAAAGACTCAAAGGCTCTCGAGGCTCTTTACGACAGATATTCACCCGTCTTATTTACTTTTATAAAAAGAATTGTAAATGATACAGCAATCGCTGATGGGGTTCTTGCTGATGTTTTTGTGATTATCTGGCAAAAAACATCCAAGCTAAATTTTGAGCATCATAATCCCTATGCTGTATTAATTAATCTATGCCGCAATAAAGCTCTTGATACTTTGAGAAGAGCTCAAAATATAGAGTTGCCCGAATATACCGGTGACTTTGAAGATGAGTTTATTTTACCGAAACTTTCTATTCATACACCGCAAAACGATCTATCGAAAATTTTGCTGAATAGAGAAAAAATACAGTTCGCAATTCATAGTTTAACTGAAGCGCAGCAGTATGTAATATCATTAGCTTATTACGATAGTTTAACAGAATCTGATATTGCTGCCAAACTGAACATTCCGCTTTTAACAGTTAAATCTAAAATACGGGTAGCACTTAACAGCATAAAGGAAAACCTTGCCAAAGAGGGAATCCAATGATAGATGAGCAAAAAATAATTGGATTGCTTCAGGCAAAGGCATTGGGCTGTCTTGATCCTTCTGATGAAAAAATACTTTCTGAATTTATTGATGGAGGACATTTATTTCCCTGGGATGAATTAGGTACTTTTCAAAGTATTGCTTCGCTATTACCCGTTTCGCTTCCATTAGAACAGCCTGATCCATCATTAAAAGATAAGATCGCTTTGCGTTTAATTAAGTTAACCGAAGAAATTCGCGCTCAGAAGATTATTGAAGAAGAAAAACAAATACCGCCCGAAGCAGAAATTAACTTACCACAAGAACCGGATTTTATCGAAGAAGAATCTGAACAGCAGGTTGAAGAAATTAATGACCTTCCAGAATTAACTCCTGAACAGCATGGAGATTTTGAAGAGGTTACCGGAATTAAAATAAAAATGCCAGATGTTATTGAAGAAGAGTTTAAGCAGCAAGTCGAAGAATTAAATGACTCTCCGGAATCAACATCAGAACAACACAGAGATTTTGAAGAGGTTGCCGGAATTAAAATAAAAATGCCAGATGTTATTGAAGAAGAGTTTAAGCAGCAGGTCGAAGAATTAAATGACTCTCCGGAATCAACATCAGAACAACACGGAGATTTTGAAGAGGTTACCGGAATTAAAATAAAAATGCCCGATGTTACTGAAGAAGAGTTTAAGCAGCAGGTCGAAGAATTAAATGACTCTCCGGAATCAACATCAGAACAACACAGAGATTTTGAAGAGGTTGCCGGAATTAAAACAGAAATTCCGGATATTATTGAGGAAGATAATTTCAATATGGAAATTGAGGAAGCAACTTTTAATCTTGATGATGTTGCTTTACCCGATTATGAATCAACAAGCTCAACTGAAACTGATTTTGATCAAATTGAGCAGCCCGGTATAGAAAACATTACCGAAAAACCTTTTGAAGAACCTATAATTGAAACACCTCCGATTGATACTATTGAAACTTTTAAAGAATCATCAGCCGAAACATCTATTGATGATATAATTGAATCAACTGTAATTGATGGGGTTGAATCATTTAACGAACAATTTACTGAAGAGCAGGAAATTGAAGAAGCATTTGAAGAACCGCTGACTAAAACACAGTCTTCAGATATGGCTGAACAATCAGAAGAACAGCAGATTGAATCTGTATCAGCCGGAATATACGCTCAAACTATTGAACCTCTATTAGACAGCGAAACAGTTGTTGAATCAACTGAAAAAATTTCAGAGGAAACAACTGAACAAGTTCAAGATAAAGCCGTACTGGAAACAAAAGAGATTTCAGGGTCTGATTCTGAAAAGCAACCGGATATTACAAAACGGAGTGTTGCTGATAAAATGTTTAAAGCAATTGAACAGGATTTTGATTCACTCAGATATCATTACGAAAGAAGTGAAGCAAAACTTAAACGAGGCTTGTTTGTTTCTTACATAATTATTGCAGTGCTGTTTTTACTGCTCATCTTTTCGTTTTTTAAACTCAGCGGCGATATAAACAATTTGTTGGATGAAATTAAAAGCCTTAAGAAAAATACAAGTTCATCTTTATTGAACGAAAAGAAAGTTAATTCATTTTATCAATTCTTCGGTTGAACCGATAAGATATCATACTGATAACTGCCGCTGCTAAAATTATTATTAACCAGTAACTTTTTAATATAGAAAAAACAGCCGAGGAAAATAATTCTATATTAGCGGTTCCTTTATCCCAGATAAGCCAGATAGCTGCAATAATAATTAAGACTGAAAGAATCAGCGAAGCTTTGTTGAGACGAACCAGTAAATTACCTGTTAAAAGACTAACTCCAAGAATAAACAAAGAGGCGGGTATAAATATCTTTTCGAATCCAATAATCTCATATCTTGTAAAAACAAACAATACAGAACCGCTTAAGAAAAGCACTGAGCCGATAAAAACTCCGGGAAGATGCTTTTTAGCGTATGATGAATAAAAGAATCCTATTCCAATAATAATTAACAGATATGAAGAAATAATTAAAACGTTTGCTGTTAAAATTCCGCTGATAAACAATAAAAATAAAATTACTGCCAGAACAATCAGAAGTTTATTAAATTCGTTTGAGTTCATTATAAAATTCTTTGACCCATGCTTGAAGCTATCAAATCAGCGGCAAAAACAGCGCTGCTGTTTTTAACATCAAGAATTGGGTTCACCTCCGCAACACCAAGTGAAGACATGCATCCGCATTCTGCTATTGATTCCATCAACAAGTGAGCCTCGCGATAATTTAATCCGCCGGGCACTGGGGTACCAACTCCGGGTGCAAAATTCGGGTCAACACTATCAACATCAAAACTGACATGAATATGATCAATCTTTTCTTTGAATTGTTTTAAAACACGGCTTATAATTCTATGAATTCCAAGTTTATCAACATCGCTCATAGTATAGACGGCTGGATTAAGTTTTTTGATTATTTCTCTTTCCTCAATATCAATACTTCTGGCAGCAATAATAGTACAATTTTCCGGTTTTAACTTTGGTGCAAATCCGTAAAAATCAACAAGCTCCGGATGCCCAAGCCCCATTGAAGCAGCAAGCGGCATTCCGTGAATATTTCCGGAAGGAGTCGTTTCATCCGTATTCATATCTGCATGAGCATCTATCCATATTACACCGAGGGTTAAATTATTTTTTCTGCAGTAGGATGAAATTCCCGCCAGCGTACCCAAAGCCATCGAATGATCGCCGCCCAAACAAAGCGGAAACTTATTCTGCTCTAAAACTTTTTCAATTCTTGCAGCAAGTTTTCTGGATGTTTTTAAAATTTCATTCAGGTACTTAAGCTTTGGATTGATAATTTTTTGTCTTTCCATTATTTCAATGTTGATATCGCCGGTATCTTCTACTTTATAACCTAATGCTCTTAGTTTGCTTTCTAATCCTGCTATTCTTAAAGCAGATGGACCCATATCAACGCCTCGTCTTCCGGCACCAAGATCAACCGGGAAACCAATTATTGAAACTATTTGTTCTGTTTGTTTGATCATAAATGTTGATTTTGTTTTTAACAAGTTAATAAGATTGAGGCTAAATTACCATTGAATAAGACTCTTCTATTAACATCATTTCAGCTCTGTTTGCTCTAAAACAAATTTTATTTATTAACAGCATAAACAAAACACGGACACATATACTAAATCAATTTGAAGGAGTGCTACAACAGATATTTGGGCTGCAGGTTCTCAAATATATTATAGATTGTTTTTTGTAAACTCTGATAATATGATGTTCTAATATATTATGAATTTTGACAAACCAAATTCCTCTAATGAGTTGGGTTTATTCTCAAATATTCACCGCTACAATCCTTATATTTTGATGGTAATTAAATATCTTTATTTAAAATAAAGGCTATCAATGCTCGGTTATGAAAGCGAACCGCTAATAAGTGTTGGAATCCTGACAGAAAAGAAAATCAAGTTTGAATTATACGGGGATTTCAGTTCATACGGATTTAAAAATTTCTTCAGCGGAAAATTTGAAGCAGAAATTATTAACGGCAGAATCGTTTGTAAAAGCGATAAGGATAAAATAGAAATTACAAACGAAATAATTTTTGAACCTCAGGAACCGGATAATGAATCTTTTCTTATCCGTGATGTAATAATTGGTGTAAAGTTTCACTGGGAGCGGAAAGAAAAACAGCGCTTTACACACTCATTAAAGCTTCTTAAAGATGATGATAAAATAGCAGTAATAAATATTATTCCGATTGAAAAATATTTAATGAGTGTTATCTCATCAGAGATGAGTGCAAAATGTTCTTTGTCATTATTAAAGGCAACTGCTGTTGTTTCCCGAAGCTGGCTTCTTGCACAAATTGAAAAATCCAAAAGAATACAAACCGAACATATTAATTATCATACAACACATCAAACAAAAGATGAGTATATAAAATGGTACGACAGAGAGGATCATAAATTATTTGATGTTTGTGCAGATGATCATTGCCAGCGTTATCAGGGTGTAACCAAAATGACTTCTGAGGCTGTCAGAAAAGCTGTCGAACAAACCGCCGGCATTGTTCTGCTTGAAGATAATAAAATACTTGATGCACGCTTTTCAAAATCTTGCGGCGGAATATCAGAATCTTTTGAAAACGTCTGGGAACCGGTAAAACATCCTTCCTTAAGCTCGGTTTATGATTATAAATTTGTTGCTGATGATTTTGATGATGATTTTTCTATAGAGCAAAATGCTGAAAAGTGGATTAAGGCAAGTCCGCCCGCTTTCTGCAATACAACAGATCAGAAAATATTAAATCAAATTCTTTTGGATTACGATCAGGAAACAAAAGATTTTTATCGGTGGGAAGTGCATTATACTCAACAGGAATTATCAGCCCTTATTAGAAAGAAAAGCGGAATTGATTTTGGATTTATTAAAGACCTTATTCCCGTTGAAAGAGGATTTTCATCACGTCTGATTAAACTGAAAATAATTGGAACTGATAAAACTTTAACTGTCGGAAAAGAGCTTGAGATAAGAAGAATGCTTTCAGAAACGCATCTTTACAGCTCCGCATTTATTGTTGAAAAGTTTGGAGATGTTAACGGAGTTCCTGAAAAATTTATTTTACGCGGAGCAGGATGGGGACATGGTGTAGGGCTTTGTCAAATAGGTGCAGCTGTAATGGCTGAAAAGGGTTATCAATTTGATGAGATTGTCATTCACTACTTTAAAGATGCCGTGTTGAAAAAGATTTATTAATGAATGAGTGTAAGTTTACAGGTTTAGGTGCTTTTAAATGAAGGTTTTATATTCATGTTTATCCAAAAGCTGGGGTGGTATGGAAATGGTCGCGATTACCGGAATTAAGCAGCTTTTAAAATATAATATAAAAGTAGGGCTTCTTTGTCTTGCGGAATCACGGATCCAAATAGAGGCAAATAATTTGGGAATAATTATTTATCCGATTAAATCCGGCAGAATTCCTAATCTTTTTTCAAGCCTAAAAATTAGTTCAATAATTAAATCCGGTTCTTTTGATTTAATCCACAGCCATTCCTCAAAAGACCTTTGGCTGATAGTTCCGGCTTTAAGTTTTCTTAAATCCGGAATTCCGCTTGTATTTACAAAACATCTGGAATCATTTATTGTTAAGAAAAATTTTCTACACAACCGGATCTATAAGCGCGTCGATTGTGCAATTGCCATCAGCTCTGTTATTAAAGAAAACTTATTAATAACCACATCTTTAAAAGAAAACAAAATAAAAATTGTGTACAACGGAGTAGATTTAGAAAAATTTAATCCGGATAATGCTGTTAGAAGTAAACTTAGAGATGAAATAGGAGTTGATAAAAATAATTTACTGATCGGAATGACAGGAAGATTCAGCCCCGGGAAAGGACACGAGGATTTATTATTAGCAATAAACAGATTGAATAAAAAATATCCTCAGATAAAATATGTTATTGTCGGTGAAGCAAGCCGCGGAGAAACTGAATATGAAAATAATATTAAACGGCTTGCAGAAGAATGCGGAATTAAAAATATCACTTTTACCGGATATCGGACAGATATTCCAGACGTGCTTGCTGCGCTTGATATCTATGTTTTCCCTTCACATGCAGAATCTTTTGGCGTTGGGCTGATTGAAGCAATGGCTTTGTGTAAGGCTTCAGTTGCTTCAAATAGCAGTGGTGTGCTTGATATTGTAGATGATAAAGTTGACGGATTATTTTTTAATTCAAAAGACGGATATGATCTGGCAGATAAAATAGAAATTCTTATCAACGATTCAGAGCTGAGAAAAAGACTTGGAGAAAATGCACGCAAAAAAATCTCAGCTAAATTTGATTTGACACTGGTTACCGGACAAATTATTAACACTTATAAACAACTAATTAAATAAGTTAATGAAAATATTTGCGGATAATACTATTATTAAAGATTTCATCAATCAGAACAACTATTCTGATGCATCAAAAACCTTGTTTGAAATTCAAAAAAACGATTGGCAGATGTTAAAGAACGGGGTTAACTCGCTTTCAGCAGTTAAAACAAAATCTTTTCAATTTGATGGATTTAAAATAAAAGCTCAGTTTAATGCGGGCAGAATGACATCTACATCTGCAAAAGTTGATTCAAAATCCATAAGCGAAAGAAAATGTTTTTTGTGTGTTGAAAATTTACCGGAACAGCAGCGCGGCATTTTGTATAATAATTATATAATCCTTTGTAATCCGTTTCCAATATTTCCTGAACATTTTACGATTACACATAAAGAACATCAGCCGCAAAGAATTGTTGATACATTTTCAGATATGATCGATATAAGCAGGGATCTTTCTGAATATTATTCTGTTATTTATAATGGACCAAGATGCGGTGCTTCTGCTCCGGACCATTTACATTTTCAGGCAGGCAATAAATTTTTTATGCCTATTGATGATGAATTTCATCTGATTAAAAACGAGTACGGAAAAGAAATATATGAATCTGATGATCTTTCAATGTTTGCAGTAGATGACGGAATAAGAAAATTTATCTCAATTGAAAGCATAGATAGAGATTTATTGATAAAAACATTCAGCCGGTTTTATAAAATATATTCTGAGATAATGAATGAAGACCGCGAACCGCTGATGAATCTTATAAGTTTTTATGAAGCTGAATATGGCTGGAGAGTAATTATATTTTTAAGATCAAAACACCGCCCGGCAGCATTCTTTGCTGAAGATGAAAGTAAAATGCTGGTGAGTCCTGCTGCTATTGATATTGGGGGAGTATGCGTTTTCCCGAGAGAAGAGGATTTTAACAGAATTACAAAAGAGCAGCTTGCAGATATCTTTAAAGAAGTTTTTGTGGATAGAAGTGAATTAGAAAAAATTATTATTGAGTGCACTAAAATATAATTCGATTTTCAGGTTATTTTATCAAACTAACATTTGATCGTCAAAAACCAATCAAAAAGATTTTTCCAATAATTAAACTTTCTCTTAAGTGGTTCTTCTTATTCGCTTATTGATTATTTTACACTGTTAATTTTAGAAAATATGTCTTATGAAATCAATTAATAAACCTGCTTTATTATTGCTGCTTTTTATATTGCTGATAACTCATTCCCTAACCGCCCAAGAATTATATATTAACGAGTTTATGGCTTCGAACTCAACAACGATTAAAGACCCTGATTTTAATAATTATGCTGATTGGATTGAGATATACAACTCTGGAACCGCCCCGGTAAACTTAAAAAATTATTATTTAACTGATAATTTATCACAACCGCAGAAGTTCAAAATACAGATAGATCTTTTTATTCCGGCAAATGGATATGTAATTATCTGGGCAGATGATGCAAACACCGGTAATCACACAAACTTTAAACTAAGCGCTGGCGGCGAAAGTATCGGATTATACAGTCCGGCTTTACAATTAATAGATACAATAAACTTTGGCGCACAACAAACAGATGTATCTTTTGGCAGATTCCCTGATGGAACAAACAACTGGTATAAATTTTCACCATCAACACCGGGCAGCGAAAATCTTGAATCCGGAATATTCAATCTTCTTCCGTCTCCAATAATATCTTTGCAGAGCGGATTTTATTCTTCACAAATTACTGTTACTGCTTCGCATACTCTATCTGGTGTTACAATTCGTTATACACTAAACGGAAAAATTCCTTCTGATGCAAGTGATGTTTATTCAATACCGCTGCAGATCGATTCAACATCAGTATTAAGAATCCGTGCTTTTAAAAACGGATATACACCAAGTTTAACTGAAACAAGAACTTATTTTATCAATGAATCGACTGATCTTCCTGTTTTTTCTCTTGTAACTGATCCGGATAATTTTTTTAGCGATACATCAGGAATTTATGTTGCAGGAACAAATGGAATAATCGGCAATTGCAGCACAGAGCCAAAAAACTGGAATCAGGATTGGGAACGACCAGTTAGTCTGGAATTTTTTGAATCTGATAAATCATTAGCGTTTAGTGTAAATGCAGGAGTTAAAATTTTCGGAGGATGTTCAAGACTCTATGCACAAAAATCGCTGGGTTTTTATTTTAGAAAAATTTACGGCACTGATAAATTAAGATACCGCCTGTTCGATGATTCCCCGATTTCTGAATATAACAACTTTATTCTGAGAAGCTCCGGACAAGACTGGTGGCGAACTATGTTCCGCGATGCAATGGCTCAGACACTTATAGAACAAGGAATGAAATTAGATTATCAGAACTACCGCCCATCTGTTTTGTTTATTAACGGAGAGTACTGGGGAATTCATAATATAAGAGAAAAGCTCAATGAGCATTATGTTTATTATCATCACGGTGTAAACAAGGATAATATTGACCTGATCGAAATTGGAAAGGGAGTCGCCGGTGCCAATGGTGATTTAGTTGCATATAATAATATGATTACATTTCTTTCAACAAAGAATATGGCTCATCCGGCAAATTATGAATACATTAAATCTATAGTGGATATTGATGAATACATTGATTATCAGATAGCAGAAATATACTCGGCTAACGGCGATTGGCCCGGTTCAAATATGAAATTATGGCGCGAGCATGTTGATGGTTCCAGGTGGCGCTGGATAATCTATGATCTTGATTTTACTTTCGGCGGAAACTCTGAAGGACTGGCTACAACTAACACATTAGAACAAGCAACTGCTACAAACGGACCAAGCTGGCCTAATCCCCCTTGGTCAACATTGATGCTTAGAAAACTACTTGATAATCCTGATTTTAAAAATGAATTCATACAAAGATTTGCTGCCCATGTTAATACCACATTCGAAACAAATCATGTTCTTGCAGTAATTGACAGTATGGCAAATGATATCGCTTCAGAAATTCCAAGACATAAAGAGCGCTGGACTCAGTCAATTTCCTATGGTCCGACATGGCAGTATCTTATAGATATAATGAGAAATTTTGCAATTGATAGACCTGCTAACGTCCGAAACCACTTTTATGCTAAGTTTGGTATTAGCGGATCAAACACATTAACAATAAGCAGAAACAATACCGAGTGGGGTAAAGTATTTACAAATACTGTAGAAATTAAAAACAACGGATCTGTCAATACTTTCTTTAAAGGAATTCCGATCAAAATTAAAGCAATGCCAATGCCGGGATATAGATTTGTAAACTGGCAGGGAATATCAAATTCAACGTCTCCTGAAATAACAATTATATTAAACTACAACACAAATTTAACCGCAGTATTTGAGCCTGATGATTTAGCAGTAACTTCAATTGTGATAAATGAGATAAATTATAAATCATCTTCAGTTTTTGATACTGAAGACTGGGTTGAGTTTTATAATCCCGACAATAATCCGGTTGATATTTCAGGCTGGAAATTTCTTGATGATAATGCTTCCAATCAGTTTACTTTTCCAGCCAACACAATCATTGCTGCAAAAGATTACTTTGTTATCTGCAGAGATACTGCAAAATTTAAAGCACTATATCCAGACCATACAAAGATACTTGGCAACTTTAATTTTGGCTTGAGCAGTGATGGTGATCAGGTAATATTAAAAGATAATTCGGGAAATATTGTTGATGAAGTTGTTTATTCATCTACAGGTAATTGGACCTCACTGCCAAATGGAAACGGACCGACGTTATCGCTGATTAATCCTCAGTTTGATAATTCATTGCCAGAAAACTGGCGTGCTTCAGGAATGTATGGAACACCCGGATATTTAAACGACGTTTACACAAAGACTGAAGAAGAGAAGAGTCTGATTCCACAGGAATTTATTTTATTTCAGAATTATCCAAACCCATTTAATCCTGTAACAACTATAAAATATGATCTTCCGGTTACAAGCAATGTATCGTTGACAGTTTATGACATAATAGGAAGAAAGATAAAAGAACTGGTAAACACTAAACAAGCGGCAGGGAAATATGAACTTCGTTTTGATGCGTCTAATCTTGCCAGCGGTGTTTACATTTACAAACTGCAGGCAGCTGATTTTATGAGTTCGAAGAAGATGCTGCTTTTAAAATAATAACATCTAAACTATTTGAGCTTATAACTCACCCCCTTCTTTTTCAAAAGAAGAAAAGAAGGGGAGTGAGCGATTAAGTTACCTTAAAGATAACTCTTCCCTTTTTTATTATATAGATAATAAGAGTGCTGCTCGGCTAAAGACAAAAACATTTACCGGTAAAATGATATTAAAACTGAATTTTAATTTGCCATAGCATCTCACCACAGCTGATCTAAACTTTAAATAATTTAATATCATCTAGAAGATCAAAATTATTGCTAAGCAGGCTTTTCTATTTTTCTCTTGCAATTTATCTTATTTGCTATTATGTTTGTTATGAGCATATGCTCATAATTAAAGAAAGGCTTTATGGCGAGACCCGAAAAGAAAAGACACATAAGATGTAACCCTGCTTGTTATTATTTCAAACCAACCGGAATTCCTATGTATGAGCTTGAAGAGGTTGAGCTTGCTAAGGATGAATTAGAGGCTATCCGGCTTGCTGATTTTAACGAACTCTTTCAGGAAGATGCAGCTATAAAGATGAATATATCACGGGCTACTTTTGGCAGAATTGTTATGAGGGCACATTACAAAATCGCTGATGCAATCATAAATGGTAAGGCTATAAAAATACAGGAGAATCTCCCTCAGGCTCTAAGTGAAAAAGTAAAAACAACCCGTAAAAAGTGCAGCAGAAAAGCCGACAAACAAAACAACTAAAAATTTCTTAACAAATTCTTAATTATAAATATGGAGTAAATATGAAAATAGCAGTAGCAACAAACGATGAAATCAAAATTGCCGGACACGTTGGCAGATGCAAAGGATTTCTTGTTTTTGAAACGGAAAACAATAAGATCACAAGCAAAGAAATCAGGTTAAATACTTTTACCCATCACAGACAACAGGGACACAATCACCACGAACATCATCACTCGCAGGAACATGGACACAGTCACCATAGCCTGATAGAGGGATTAAAAGATTGTACGGTTTTAATATTTAATCATGGCGGCTGGAGATTGATTGATGATCTTAAAGAAAATAATATAAAACCAATTCTTACCGATGAAGTTTTAGCAGAAGATGCTGTTCAAAAATATCTTGATGGTACGTTGATCATAAATGAGGATAATGTTTGCCAGGGACATCATCATTGAGTAATAAAAGACAAAGGATGACATCACCAAAAATGCTGTCATCCTTTTTAATCACAACAGAGTGTTAATATCTTCTTCTGTTTCCTTGTCCGCCGCCGGATCTTCCGCCGCCGGAAAAGCGTTTTCTGCTGTCGGTTTTTGGGCGTGCTTCATTAACAACAAGCTTCTTTCCTTTAAACTCTTTTGTGTTAATACCATCAATTGCCTTCTGTGCCTCTGCAAGTCCTGGCATTTCAACAAATCCAAATCCTTTAGTTTGCTGTGTAAACATATCACGAATGATTTTTACTTCTTTAACCTGTCCGAACTCTGAAAAAAGATTTGTTAAATCTTCTTCTGTAACTTCGTTAGTTAAATTACCAACGAAAATATTCATAGTAACTCCTGAAAAAAATGATAAATATAATTAATAACTGGAGAGCATTAATATGCATCTCTGATCCTGTGGATAAAAAAAAGAACGAATATTATGGTATGAATTCAAATTTTTTTAGCAGGCACCTGTAAGATAAATTAAATATTCTCAGTTCACAACAAAAAAAACAGAATATAACAGAACAATAGCCCGTTATGGTATTTAATCGCTGCCTTTGTGTTTTGTTTAACAGCTTCTAACAGCACAATAATTTAGCTAATTGTTGTGATATAATTAATCAGTCTTATCAGCTTCAGCTTACAAAAGCGGCACCCAAAGACTTTTACGCTCTGATTATGGAAATACATTGCATTGGTGTTTTCAACTATAGTCAGGATTTCGGGTGATATCAAAATGCACTTAACTAATAGTTGAGTATTGGACTTAACCATCTTTCAATTTCAATCAGGTTCATTCCTTTGCGGCGATGATAATCAAGCACCTGATCTTTTTCTATCTTTCCAACATTAAAATATTTCGCTTGCGGATGCGAGAAATATAACCCGCAAACACTTGCCGCAGGATACATAGCCATACTTTCTGTAAGTTTAATTCCGGAATTTTTTTCTGCATCAAGCAGCGAAAATAAAATTGGTTTTTCGGTATGATCCGGCTGTGCGGGATATCCGGGCGCGGGGCGAATGCCGATATAATTTTCTTTTATCAATTCTTCGTTGGAATAATTTTCGTTTTCTGAGTAGCCCCAATATTCCTTTCTTACAAGCTCGTGTAAATGTTCTGCAAATGCTTCAGCTAACCTGTCTGCAATAGCCTTAATCATTATTTTATTATAGTCATCAAAATCTTTTTCAAATTTCTCAATCAGCTTCTCAATTCCAATTCCTGCCGTAACAGCAAACATTCCGATGTAATCTTTTACTTCTGTTTCTTTCGGTGCTATAAAATCTGCAAGAGCAATATTAGGCTCGCCTGATGATTTTTGATTTTGCTGTCTTAAAGAATGCAAAGTTCTTTTCACTCCGCTTCTTGCTTCGTCAGTATATATTTCAATATCATCAACCCCAACCGAGTTAGCTGGAAATAGTCCGATAACTCCATTTGCAGTTAGCGATTTTTCTAATATTACTTTGTCTAACAGGCTATTAGCATCATCAAAAAGTTTTTTTGCTTCTGCCCCGACATTTTCATCTTCAAAAATTGACGGATATTTCCCTTTCAGTTCCCACACCATAAAAAAGGGAGTCCAATCAATATATTTCCGTAAAACATTCAGATCAAAATTATTTAAAACTGTAATTCCTGTTTTAGCAGGCTTTTTAACAGCGCTGTTTTCCCAGTTGATTTTTAATTTGTTCTCGCGTGCTTTATCGAGGCTAATCAGGTTTTTCCCCGATTTTCTTTTTATATAATCTTCTCTGAGATTTAAATATTCTGTTTTAATATCCTGAGCAAATTTCCTGCGCTCATCTATATTTTCATTTAATAGATCAGAAACTACCGGAACACTCCTTGACGCATCAAGAACATGAACAACCGGTCCGCTGTAATTTGGATCTATCTTTACTGCTGTATGAATTCTTGACGAAGTTGCACCGCCAATCAATAGCGGAATTTTCAGTCCTCTTCTTTCCATTTCTTTTGCAACATGTATCATTTCATCCAGCGACGGAGTTATCAATCCGCTTAAACCTATTATATCAACTTTTTTATCTATCGCTGTCTGAATAATTTTTTCAGAATGAACCATAACTCCAAGATCAATTATGTTATAATTATTACAGCTTAGAACAACCCCAACAATATTTTTTCCAATATCATGAACATCGCCCTTGACTGTTGCGAGCAGAATTGAAGCACCTCCTGAGTCAACTCCTGCCGGAAGGATTTTGGGAAGAGCTTCTGTCATATATGGCTCAAGAATGCTGACAGCTTTTTTCATAACTCTTGCGCTTTTTACAACCTGCGGAAGGAACATCTTGCCTGCACCGAATAAATCTCCAACCACATTCATTCCCGCCATTAACGGTCCTTCTATAACTTCAAGCGGCTGTGAATATTTTAATCTCGCTTCTTCAACATCCAAATCAATAAACTCAACAATACCTTTAACTAATGCATACTTTAGTCTTTCATCAACATCCAAAGAGCGCCACTCATCTTTCTTTTCCTCTGTTTTATCTTTCTTCTTAATAGTTTCAGCAAACTCAACTAATCTTTCTGTTGCATCCTGCCTGCGGTTAAAGATAACATCTTCAACTTTCTCTAAAAGATCTTTCTGTATTTCTTCATAAACTTCAAGCTGTCCGGCATTAACAATTCCCATATCCATGCCTGCTTTAATAGCATGGAAAAGAAAAGAAGAGTGCATTGCCTCCCGAACAGCATCATTACCTCTGAAAGAAAAAGAAAGATTACTTACACCGCCGCTGACTTTAGCGTGTGGCAGATTTTGTTTTATCCATCTCGCAGCTTCAATAAAATCTACCGCATAATTATTATGTTCCTCTATTCCCGTTGCAATTGCAAGTATGTTTGGATCAAAGATTATATCCTGAGGAGGAAATCCAATTTCCTTGGTTAAGATATCATAAGCTCGTTTACAGACTTCAATTCTTCTTTCAAAAGTATCCGCCTGTCCTTTTTCATCAAATGCCATAACAATAACCGCAGCACCGTAATTTAAAACTTTAATTGCCTGCTCTTTAAATACATCCTGACCTTCTTTAAGTGAAATCGAGTTTACAATTCCTTTCCCCTGTAAACACTTTAGCCCCGCCTCAATCACACTCCATTTTGATGAGTCAATCATAATAGGAAGTTTTGCAATATCGGGCTCTGAGCCGATAAGGTTTAAATATTTTGTCATTGCTTGTTCCGAGTCAAGCATTCCTTCGTCCATATTAATATCAAGAACCTGAGCGCCGCCTTCGACCTGGCTGCGAGCGACAGAAAGTGCTTCATCGAATTTATTTTCTTTAATTAATCGTTCAAACTTTTTTGAACCGGTTATATTAGTTCTTTCACCGATGTTCATAAAATTTGAGTCTGGTCGTAAAACAACTGATTCAAGACCGCTCAGTTTTAAGTATGGTTCTCGTGGTTTAATTATTCTCGGCTTATAATTTTTTGCTATCTCAGAAATTTTCCTTATGTGGTCCGGAGTCGTTCCGCAGCAGCCTCCTACAATATTTACAAATCTGCTTTTTAAAAAATCTTCCAAAACTTCTGCCATTATTTGCGGAGTTTCATCATAACCGCCCATTTCATTCGGCAGTCCAGCATTCGGATAAACTGATAAAAATTTATCTGAAACATTTGAAAGATCTTCTACAAAAGGTCTCATTTGTTTTGCACCCAGTGCACAGTTTAATCCAACGCTTACAAGATGCTTTGAGTGTGAAACTGAGATGAAAAAAGCCTCAACTGTTTGTCCTGATAATGTTCTGCCGCTATTATCTACAATTGTTCCTGAAATCATCACCGGAACGTTTAATGATTTTTCATTTAATAATTTTTCAACAGCAAAGATCGCAGCTTTTGCATTTAATGTATCAAAGATTGTTTCAATCAGAATAATATCAGCACCGCCGTCAATCAATCCTTCTGCTGCATTATAATATGCGCTTGCTATTTCATCAAAAGTTACAGCTCGGTACCCGGGATCGTTTACATTTGGGGAAAGAGAGAGTGTTTTATTTGTCGGTCCTAAAGCACCAGCAACAAATCTTTGTTTAGATTTATCCTTGCTGTTAAATTCTTCTGCAACTTCTTTAGCAATTTTTGCTGATTCATAGTTCAATTCATACGCGAGATCCTGCATCTGATAATCTGCCTGAGAAATCGAATTGGCATTAAAAGTATTTGTTTCAATAATATCAGCCCCGGCTTCAAAATATGCGCGGTGAATTCCTTTTATAATGTCGGGCTGTGTAATTGACAGAAGATCATTGTTGCCTTTAAGATCATGTTGATAATCTTTAAACCGCTCTCCTCTAAAATCTTTTTCTGTCAGGTTATGGTTTTGAATCATCGTTCCCATTGCGCCATCAAGAACAAGTATTTTTTCTTCTAATATTTTCTTTAATGATTCGACTGTTAGTTTCATAATTTTTCCTAAAATAAATTCGCGCTTCTTATCTTTTTAAGATTTTTGGATTCTGACTTTATTTCAAGTCTGTCCTATTTAACTTTCAATTGAAACGAGATAATGCAATAAATTCAGGTTGACACAGTTAAATTAGTCATACAGAGCTTGCTTTTGTATCCGGCATAAAAAGTGTTTAAAACAAAAAACCTCTTACAATGAAATGAAGAGGTAAAACAAATCTTCATCTCATTTTTCCTCCGAATATCCGGAGGCAGGATTTAGCACCTGACATCCCGAATCCGGAATCGGTTGCTACGGCATCTATGGGCCTGTTCCCTTCGCCGTTCTTAATAAGATATTTTTTTTTATAAGAACAATTAAATCTGCGGCAAATATATAAATTATCTTCGCATTGTCAATAAGACGCAAATCAAATTATAATTCTGTTTTTCTTTTTTTTAAAACACATGCAATATGGTTAAATTACCTCAACAAATTTTCAAAAGGATTTTTTATGATAGTTGTTACCGGTGGAGCCGGATTTATCGGCAGTGCAATAGTCTGGAAATTAAATCAGCTCGGTAAAACAAATATTATTGTTGTTGATGAACTTGGTAAAAATGAAAAATGGAAAAATCTTGTCGGGCTTAAATATCGTGACTTTGTAAACAAGCTTGAGTTTATAGAACAGGTTCTTGATGATGTTGTGCCCTATAATATTGAGGCGATAATTCACATGGGTGCTAATTCCTCAACTACCGAAAAGGACGCCGATCATCTTCTGGATAATAATTTTCATTATACAAAAGAACTTTCAAAATACTGTGTTGAAAAGAATATCAGATTTATCTATGCCTCATCTGCTGCAACTTACGGTGATGGCTCTTTGGGTTTTGATGACGATGAAAGCAAACTTGAACTGCTCCGTCCATTAAATATGTATGGTTACTCCAAACACCTCTTTGATCTCTGGGCAAAAACAAATCACATATCTGATAGAATTGCCGGAATAAAATATTTTAATGTTTACGGTCCTAACGAATATCACAAAGGCGATATGCGCTCAGTTGTTCATAAAGCATTTGAGCAAATCAGAGATACCGGAAAGGTCCGCTTGTTCAAATCACTGAATCCAAAATATAAAGACGGTGAACAAATGCGTGATTTTGTTTATGTTAAAGATGCCGTTGATATGACACTATATTTTCTGGACAATCCAAACATAAACGGAATATTTAATGCCGGTGCCGGAAAAGCCAGAACATGGAATGATCTTGTAACCGCGCTGTTTAATGCTGTCGGAAAGCCCGTTAACATTGAATACATTGACCTGCCTGCACAGTTAAAAGAAAAATATCAATACTTTACTGAGGCTAATCTTATTAAAATAAAAGATGCCGGTTATAATCAGACAATTACATCTTTAGAAGACGGCATTTATGATTATGTAAAAAATTATTTACTTAGGAATATGTACTTAGGCAGTTAGCCCGTAATGAGTGAGATTTGTTTTTGTTCATACTCCCACTCATAATCTTACTCTTTAGAATTCCGAATCATCATCATCAAAATCTTCGTCTTCATCTTCATCAAAATCAAAATCCTGCTCATATATATCGTCTTCATCTTCGGGTTCTTCGTCTAACGAATCATCCTCTTCATCATCGCTGTTATAATAGTCATCGTCGTCTTCAAAATCTTCGTCTTCTTCATCATCATAATCTTCGTCGGGATCTTTTTGTTTTTTCTTTGCGGCATCATAAAAATCAACGCCAAAGATGTTTTCATCCAATATTGCAAACTGATTTTCGTTGTCGTCTGTTGTCTGCAGGTTTAATTCGTTCAGTTCCATTAAGTTATTTTCTCCGATTAATCTTATTTATTTCACTTGTTAATTTATACTTGATAAATAAATCTCCAAATAAAAAATATCCTATGTTAAAAATTTATTTTCTTGACAATTATTGTAAAGAACATATATTGTTTTATTATATTTTTCAACAACTAAAAAAATCACAAGAAATAAAAACTAAAAGTTATGAAACTTGCTACCCTTTGCTATGTAACAGATAAAAAAACTAATTCAACTTTAATGATATACAGGAACAAAAAAAAGAATGATTACCACGAGGGGAAGTGGAACGGACTTGGCGGAAAGTTTGAGCAAGGTGAGTCTCCGGAAGAATGTGCGATAAGGGAAATTGAGGAAGAAAGCGGGCTGAAAGTAAAATCTGTAACGATGAAGGGCTTTATCACTTTTCCGTTATTTGATAATAAAGATGATTGGTATGTTTTTCTTTTTACTGCTGATGAATTTGAAGGCACGCTGATAGATTCGCCGGAAGGTAAACTCGGTTGGATACCAAATGAAAAACTGACAGAAATTAATCTTTGGGAGGGAGATAAAATTTTTATTCCCTGGCTGTTTGAAGAAAAATTTTTCAGTGCAAAATTCAATTATAAAAACGGGGAGTTTGTGGATCATGCGGTATCCTTTTATTAATAAAACTATTCTTATCGGTAAGATATTCCATAAGCATTAAACAAACCTGCACACGCATATCAGCTCAAGTGCTGCTGAAGATACATTTGCCAACCGATGCTTTATATTCTAAAATTAATTAAGTTTGATAAAGCAAATCTCATGTTTATGAGAGATATAAATGAGCCTGCTGTAAAGTTAAAGGATAACACATCAACAAACAGAGTATGAAAGCAGATATGCTGACTCTTCCACTCCAAAATAAAGCATCAACGATGGAAAAAGAATCACAAATCATAATATCTATTAATTTAATTTTAAAATATCATGAATAAACACAATGTAACAGAAACAATAATCGATTTAGAGACAACTGCGCTGGATGCCTGGCACAAAGGTAATCCTACTCCTTATCTTGAGCTTTATTCAAAGGACTTTACTTATTTTGATCCGGCTCAGGAAAAAAGACTCGACGGATGGAACAAAATAAAAGAGCTGTATGAAAGTATGCGCGGAAAAGTTAAAATGGATAATTTTGAAATAATAAATCCCGTTGTACAACATACTAACACTATGGCAGTCCTTACATATAACCTCAAATCATACTCCGGAGAAACTATCTGGAAAGAAAACTGTACCGAAGTGTATAGGCTGGAAGAAAATAACGAGTGGAAAATCATACATAGTCATTGGTCGTTAACAAAACCTTTAATTGATTGATTACACTCTTAACCTGTTTAGATTGATTATGGATACAACATTGACATTCGCCGATAGACAAGCCTTTCGGAAATGGCTTGGTAAGTATGGTTCAAAGAGCAATGGTGTGTGGTTAGTCTTTAGTAAAAAAAAGAAATCTGTTACACTATCTGCTGCTGAAGCATTGGAAGAAGCGCTTTGTTATGGATGGATAGATGGAAAGATACAGTCCATTGATGATAACTCTTACAAAAAATATTTTACCCGGCGTTTGCCCAAGAGCAATTGGTCTGTTAAGAATAAAGAACTTGCACAAACTCTTATAAAAAAGGGATTGATGACTCATCCGGGTTTAGAAGCCATAGAGTGCGCTAAGAAAAATGGTTTGTGGGATAATGCTGAAACTAAAATTATTAACGATGAGCAAATAGAGATGTTTAAAAAAATCATTAAGCCATATAAGATTGCTTATACCAATTTAATGAGTATGTCACATTCAGTACAGCGTACATATACAGGGTTTTATCTTGATGCCAAATCAGATAAAACACGCCAAACCCGTTTAGATAAGATTATTGAAAGACTTAATAAGAATTTAAAACCTATGTGATATGGTGGTTAATATTATAACCGTAAAGTGGAATAAGACTGAAATAATATAGAGAACAAAACAAAATACACTCTGCAACAAGGTTTAGTCCGCTGCGCATAAATTGTCTTATTCACAAACCTCTGCATCCATAACCACAGCACTATTACAATGATGCTAATTGATAAATTCTGATAACATAGAGACGATGATATTACCGCAAATTAATTCCCGGCTAAAGATTTTTTGAGCTGACATATTTAAAGCATCATAAAAACAGAGTATTAAAATGAACAACGGAATAATAAACATTGAAGTTTAATTACAATGTATAACAATATTTTTACTTCCGGTGGATTGAGAGGCTGTTAATAAATATTCTTGTTATAATTGTAGTGCGGTTTTTCTATAAGAAGATAATACTTTAATTAATGAACAAACCAATACTGCAATCTGTTATAGTTAATGATATATAAGTCAAAATTATCAAGGTTAAAATCAAAACAGGGCATAAAATATGAAAACAATCTGCTTAAAATCAGTTTTAATTATATCAATATTGTTTACATCAGCCGGACCTCTTATCGCACAAGAAGATGCTGAAGGGTGCAAAGATCACTATCTGTTATCCAGGCTCGAAAATTTTTATATCTCAGCTTGTGAGGAAAACTATAATGAGCTTCAGCTTCGTACTAACAATGATAAAACCGAAACCAAAGAAGGAAATCTATTTAATATATATTACCGCTACAATCCCGATGCGGGAGTGAAGCTAAAAAGCGCCTTGCAGATTATGAAAAATTATGAAGCGGCTATTACAAAAAACGGCGGTAAAATGTTGTATAAGAACGCCAGTACGCTGGATGCCGACTTAGAAGCTACTTATTACTTGTCAACCAAAGAAAAGGAATATTGGATACAGCTGACTTCGTTTGCAGGTACCGATAATGCTGTAGAGGCGTATGCGTTGAAAGTTCTGGAAATTGAAGCGATGAAGCAGGAGGTTGTTGCAAGCGAAATGTATGAAGCCATTCAAAAAGATGGTTTTATAACTTTATATATCAATTTTGATACGGGAAAATCAACTATAAAACAAGAGTCTCAAAACATAATAGATGAATTGTATAATATGTTAAGCGCAAATCCCACACTCAAAATAATTGTAGAAGGACATACCGACAATGTGGGTAGTTCGCCTTCAAACAAAACTCTTTCTGAACAACGTGCGTTGAGTGTAAAAACTGCTCTTGTAAATAAAGGTATTCCGGCAGAAAGAATAGAAGCTGTCGGCTACGGACAAGATGTGCCGGTTGCAGATAATTCAACAGAAGAAGGCAGAACTAAAAACAGAAGGGTAGAAATTAAAAAACAATAAACTATGGGACTAAAAATTCAACTCAAGCACCCTCTTGGAAAAAAAGCGGTAAGCATGGATAAGCTCAAGTATGACATCTTGAAAAAAGCTTTTTTAAATCAACTTAAAAAAAGAGGGAAAGCAACACATACAGAAGTATGGAAAGCAATAGCAGAGGATTTTAAAAGTAACAAAATAAAGTTCGAGGGTTCTATCCAATGGCATGTGGAGTGGGTTAAGCTTGACCTTGAAGCAAAAAAAGAAATCTTGCGGGTTCCTAAAACATCTCCACAGAAATATGAAATAAAAACATAACTTGCAGCAAAGGAAGAACACAACACTATGGCTTTAACCTGTCAGAAAATGCTCCCGGCTGTAATGGCTTAACAAAAACGCCGTTAGCTGGCTGAATGAATCTGGTTGAAATGCCATATAAAAGCATGTATATCAAAGCCGTCTAAAAAAAGTAAGTTTAATTGGCAGAAACAACAACATTTGAATGGAACGAAGATAAAAACAGAATTAACCGGAAGAAGCATAATATTTCTTTTGAAGAAGCTTAATATGCATTCTCTGATACAAAAAGAATTATAGCCAAAGATTTAGAACATAGTGAAAGTGAAGAAAGGTATTATTGTTTTGAAAGAATCGGAGAAAATATAGCAATAGTCCGATTTACATATAGAAATAATAAAATCAGAATTATTGGAGCTGGATATTGGAGAAAGGGAAAACTGATATATGAAAAAGCAAATAAAATATAGTAATGAAGAAATAGGGAAAGTAGAAGTTGTAAAAGATTTTCTACCCAAGCCGGAAGATTTGGTATTCAAAGAAGATACTATAAAAGTTACACTTAATTTAAGTAAATCAAGTATAGGTTTTTTTAAGAAAATAGTTCAAAAACACGGAAGCCAATATCAAAAGGTAATTAGAAATTTACTTGATAGATATACCTCTCATTATTCTCAATAATTTAAATAAAATATTCATTGTGCCAGAATGCCAGCTAACAAGTGCTTCAACCCGGCTGCTTTTTCGCACCTGTCTTCCGGCAGATACGATTGAATGAATTACCAACAGGATTATAAAAATGTGTTGATGATTTTTTCATAATTTTCTTTGATTATTTGCTGCTGTGCAAATATAAAAATTTGATAATTGATGAGCGAATGAAATACCATCGTTGATTAATTTACCTGTTCTTTTAATATTAAGATTGTAAAAAACAGGATTTGCTGAAAAACCAGTGTAGGCAATTCCTGATAAGTATTAGTTATACGCAAACAAATAGAGAGGTGCAAAATTGAAAAAAGGATGTTTTGTATCATTAGCGGTTGTTGCTGGTTTAGTTTTGGTTTTTATAATATATAATAAAATTCAAAGAGACCAAGAAATAAAAGAAGCCGAACAAAAAGAAGCTCAGAGATTAGAAATGATTCGGATGAATAAAGAGCAAAGTATTAATAATGCGTCATCTGAACAGATTGAATTTGAAAGACAAAGAGCAAACTATTATAATCAATATGTAAACGCTAAAAACGATATTAGAAAATCACAAATTTATAATGAAGCTAATAGTTATTCTCGAAAATATGCAGAGAAACATAACTTTCGTTTTAATAATTGGTATGGAACGCTAAAAACAATTTATACTAGCCAAGGTGGAACCAATCTATTTTTTGAAATTACTTCAAAATTAAGTGATATAACAATTAGATATAAAGTTAACTATGATATATCTCCCCAATCTAAAATATATAATCAAATAGCAGATTTGGGAGAAGGTGACAAAGTTTTATTTGATTTTGAATTTATTCCTGATTCAAAGAGAGGAATTGTTGAAGCAAGTTTTTCAGAATCTGGTTCATTAAGAGCACCAGAATTTAATGTTTTTTTTCATAATGTAAGAACAAAAAGGTAATGCAGATGAAAATGTTAAAAATTTTACTTCCCCAATTATTAGTTCTTTCTTCGTTTTTCTTTGGTTGCACCGATAACAATAATAAACCACAGCAAAATAATTCTGATACAAATATTAGCTGTGATAAATGGTTATTGAATTATCAATATTGTGATGATTCAGTTAAAATCGTTAAAACTAAAATTGAAAGCCTTATTTATGATTCTAATAAAAACCTTATTGAACGGGAAACAGACAATTTAAATTCATTTTTCGGAATGTTAGGTGATGATGAAGAATATCATAAGTTTGGGAAAATTTGCAATAGGATTAAGTACAGATATGATGATAAAAAACAATTGACTCATATTGACAGATATTTGAATGATAGCCTAATTCAATCAATAAGCGTTGCGTATAAATATGATGAATATAGTTACAAAGAAGGTGATGCTTATCAAATTGGACACAGAAAGGTAGAAGAATTATTTATGAGTGGAGCTAATGTGGTCTCAAAAATCAGTTACATATATAATAATAATAAGTTAACGGAAATTATTAAAAACGAATCTGATAATAATGAAATTATAAAATTAATTTATGCTAAACCCGAGTATAGCAATGAACTGAGATTGGTAAAAAAAATTATAAATCGAAGTGGTTGGATTACTGAACAGATTATTAATTCTGATTTACTTGTTGAAAAAGAAATATCTGGTCTCAGCGAGTATAATTATTTTTATGATTGTAATAATAATTTGATAGGTAAATATGGTTTTGAAAATCACGGTGGTTATTTTGTCCAGACAATTTTAAGAAACGCAAATAAGCTAATTGAAGAAATTACATTCACAATGGAGGGGAGTAGAATTTATAAAGAGATATATGAGTATAAAAATCTATAATAATTTTCTGTTATGTCTAAATATTTAGATTATTTAATCGAAGCATTCCAGCAAGTTGAACAAAAATATTATTCCTGGTGGAGCATTAAACACTTTAATGGTAAAGTTGAAAATCAACAAATTAATTACCAGAGAATTGAAAGAGTTTTTGCATTTGAATTATACCATCAATTTCGAAAACAAATGGAATTTAATTCAATTGATTTTACTGATTTACTCCTGAATGCAGAACCATTGAAGAGTTTTGTTTATGAAATTCTTGCTACTGAAAATTATCTTTTAATTGACTCTGTAAATCATCAACATTCTTTTATTCCAGATTTAGTTTTGCACAAAGGTCAAGATACGGTTGGAAAAGAAAACCAAAAATTAACAATAGAAATTAAAGCACAATTAGAGCCTGATGTAAAAAAAGACCTAAGTAAACTATTATTAATGTCTGATAAGTTTGGTTTTGAGTATGGTGTTTTCATAACCATAAATTCAAAACAAGAATACATTACTAATAAAATAAAAGAATCATTTGATTTAAATGGTTTTAAAAAAGATGTCAATAAATATGAAGATTTATTTAAAAGAATAATTATCCTTAATAGAAAATCTACTCACGAAATAATATTTAAAGAAAATCTGTTTAATTTATTATCAGAGTAAATTGTGCATAACAAGCCAATCAACCCGACTGCCTTTTCGCACTTGGCAGTTTATAAATTTTTTGGCTTGGTTGTGCTGTAAAAAGTTTGTTGTTCAAGGCGTTCTCCGCCGCGGCGGACTAATTAATTAACTTACAAACTGCACTGGCGAAAGCAAGTTAAGTGCAGTTTACTAAACCTGCCTGCCGGCAGGCAGGTCTTTTGCTTTGTCGCTTTAATCTGCATTGCTGTTCTTGGCAGCGGCTTAGGCGCAACGCCGTTAGTTGGATAAAAAATTAAAGGAGTTTAATGTGAAAATAATTTATTTCCTTTTATTAGCTGGGATTTTCTTAATTGCTTGTAATGAAGATAATTCAAGTGTTGGGGTCTATGATGTCAACACACAGTTTAAGCTTTATGACAGTAATGGTGTTGAAAAAACAACTTTCAAAAGTGGTGATGATTTCGAGATGAGATTCTCGTTAGTGAACCTAAGTGGCAGAGATTTATCTTATCATTATACCGGAATACCTGTATTTTTTGAAATTCATCAGAATGATTCCATTATTGCAACATCTGTTGATGGATTATCTTTTGCTCAAGTTGTTTTAGGTGGTGAAGTAAAAAACGGTGCAATATTTAAAGATAATTGGATAGCGCCCAACTCATTAGCAAGAGATCCAAAATTAATTTCGTCGGCTGGTAATTATAAAGCTTTTGTTAAACATTATGGTTTCTTCGATAGAGTTAAATTAAAAGATTCCAAATCTGTAGAGTTTGTGATTACAAATTGATTTTCCAACTAATCCGTGCCTCAACCCGGCTGCTTTTTCTCACCTGTTTGCCGGCAGGCAGGTTCGGCATTTTAGAAATTTTAGTGTTAGGTGTTCGGCTTCGGTTAACTTATTTAGCTTAGTTCAATAATGAGAAAATTTTCTAAAAATTAATTTTAATTAACAAGTTCGGCAGTCTTGTTCTGGACTGCGGGTTAAGCACAACGCCGTTATACAATATGAAAAGAAATATTCTATTATCCGTATTTACTTTTTATTCTTTTACAGTTGCCCAAACAGTTGACATCACTAAATGGATAAGTTATAACAATACACTACTAAACATTACATTTAATTACCCATCTTTTATGCAAATTGAAGATGATTTCAGTTCTGAAAATGTAGAAATGGATTCTTCAATAACAATTGGTTTTACAGATTATCGTTTTTTTGATACTGAGGCTGGCTTAGGTATTGGTGATTCTACAGATACATTACACATTGCATTAGATCAATCGTTGATTATTATAGTTTCAAAATTATCCATTGTTGAAATTGCACCAAAGTATGGTTACCTATATTTAGATTCTGCTTGGTATGATTCAGAAATGTACGAACACGGTTGGTCTGATGAACCTGCATCTAATTATTTAATTGATGATTGGGCTGGTTTTGTAACTTTTACTCCAACAAGTGTGTATTTTAAAGAAGGTGGATGTCTTACACACGCTGGGAATATGAGAGTATTTTTTCTCTCAAAAAAAATTAGCGAATCCGAAACAGTATTTGTATCTGGTGAAAGGTTTGATTTTGATGATGCAGAAATTATTCTTAAAAAAATCTTAAACAGTATTTCTCTAATTAAATAATATTGCCTAACCAACGATTTAAGCTGACTGCGAGTTCGCACTTGGCATTTATAAAGTTTTCGGTTTATTCGTTATTAGTTAGCAGACTTGTTCATGGTAGGAGCATTAACGAAAGTAATTTCTAATTATTGTTTTTAATTGGCATTGTTGTTCCCGCCTTCGCTGAAACTTCGGGGGCAAGCTGGGCCTCAGCATAACGCAGTAAGCTTTTCAGATTTTAGGTATGAAATAAAGATAAATTGTGTGTATATTAGTACTAAATTATACACAACAAGGATGTTAAATGAGAACAAATATTGTAATTGATGACAAACTTATGTCCGTTGCTATAAAAACTTCAGGCTTAAATACGAAAAAAGAAGTTGTTGAAGAAGCATTAAAATTATTGATAAAAGTTAAGAATCAAGGAAATCTCAAAAAACTGAGGGGAAAACTAAAGTGGGAAGGTGACTTAAATGAGATGAGGACGTATAAATGATATTTGTCGATTCTTCTGTATTGATAGATTACTTTAATGGCAAGGAGAATTGGCAGGTTGAAAAGTTTGATGAAATGTTAGGGAAAGAAATTATAGTTACAGGAGATTATATATTAGTTGAAGTATTACAAGGTTTTAGAAATGATAAAGATTATGAAACTGCTAAGAATGTTCTTAATGCTTTCCCTTGCTTCAGTATATGTGGAGAAGAAATTGCAATTAAAAGTGCTGTGAATTATCGGATGCTGCGTAAAAAGGGAATTACGATCCGAAAAACATTAGACATTATAATCGGTACGTTTTGTATAGAGAATGAACTTATTCTTCTACATAACGATAAAGACTTCTTCCCATTAGAAAAACACTTAGGTTTAAAAACAGTAATATTAAAAAGCAGCTAAGCAAAGGTCCAAGCAGACCGCCTTTTCGCACCTGTTTGCAGGCAGGCAGGTTCGGCATTTTAGAAATTTTAGTGTTAGGTGTTCGGCTTCGGTTAACTTATTTAGCTTAGTTCAATAATGAGAAATTTTTCTAAACATTAATTTTAATTAACAAGTTCGGCATTTTTGTTCTGGGCTGCGGGTTAAGCACACGCAGTTAACAAGCTTAAAGGGAGAAAATAAAATGAAACAATTTATTATGCTCTTTGTTCTTTTATTTAGCATATCAAATACTATTTCCGCTCAGCAAAATGAAATTACGCAGAATCAGATTTCTGTGATCGGTAGTGTTGAATTAAAAGAAATTGCTGATCAAGCTTCTTTTTATTTTACGATCAAAGGAGTTGGAGAAACTTTGCGTTTAGCTGTGGAAGATGCAGAGAATAAAACGAAAATTCTTTCAGAAAAGATCATTCAGCTTGGTATAAAGAAAAACAATATTTCAACTTCCGATTTTTTGAGTGGTGAAAACTATGGCGATAAAGCATTCTTATCATCTAGTAGAGATTATCAAGCCACAATAGTAACGATGATTAAAACTGACAGTCTTGATCTGTTACGTTCACTACTATTTTTAATTAGCGAAGCCGAAGTAGAAAATATTTCAACCATTTCATTTTCGCTTAAAGATGAATTAGGATTAAGGAGAAGAGCAAGAATTGAAGCCGGATTAAAAGCAAAAGAAAAAGCTGAAGACATTTCAAATGCGTTAGGAGTCAAACTTGGGAGGGTACTGACAATAGAAGAAATTCAACCCACTCAAACATATACTAATCAAAATCAGTATCTGTATATCCGAGGAGGGTTAAATTACCCTAATCCTTTTAATCCGAGCTCATATAATGTAGTGCAGGAGAAAAATTTAAATTCACAAACAATTGATGAAACTAAGGGATCTGGATTTTTTGCTAAAACGGTTTCAATTACAAGTCAAGTAGAAGTAAGTTTTGCTATAGAATAATGAATTACTAACAAGCCAATCAACCTGATCGCCAGTTCGCACCTGTTTGCCGGACAGGCAGGATTGAATTAATTGCCAACAGGATTATAAAAAGTGTTGATGATTTTTTCATCATTTTCTTTGATTATTTGCTCCTGTGCAAATATAAAAATTTGATAATTGATGAGCGAATGAAATACCATCGTTGATTAATTTACCTGTTCTATTAATATTAAGATTAAAGAAAACAGGAATTGTTGTAAAACCAGTGTAGGCAATTCCTGATAAGTATTAGTTAGGTGCGTAGCCAAAATAAAAGTGGTAACTAAAACATAAGGTTTTATGAGCAAGATTTTCACGAAAGATAAAATACTTGCCTTTATATAAAGTTTTACAAAAGAAAGTCACTAAAAAATTGGTGCGAAAATGAAAAAATTATTTTTACTAATATTATTACCAACTATTATCTTTGCTCAAAAAGAACCGCTACACACAGGTGAACTAATTATAAATCTCACCAATCAAGGTTCTTCTTGGAATGTTACTTTTACTTTAACTGCAATAAGTGCCAGGTGGGATGAGAATGATAATCTAACTGAAGATTATGAAACCGCTTCTGTTAATATACACAACCCAGATGCACCAGTAGCTTATTTCGATCATATATGGACTTCAACTGCAGGAGATAATCCAATATTTGCTGCTGGATTGTATAAAGTAAGCGCTATCGAGAGTGGTGTTGAAAAAGCTTGTTTTTATATGGATTGGAGAACATCGACAGAGGGTTGGACTGAATCAGTTGATGTTTATTTTAAATATGATTACTCAAATAAGCATTTCAGAAACACTGCGAATACACAAATCATTGATCATAGTTATCAGACTCTTTGGAACCTTACTTCTAACCTTTTAGAAACATCTGGTTTAGAGGATTACTGGGATAATTGCTTAGCTGTTTTCAATAATGGAGACGATCATCCTAAATTTGCTTGGGGTCCATATCCAGGATTTTCAAATAATTATTACAAAATCTACAAGAAGAAAGGAACTCCAAATTTTGTTTTGTATGACAGTACAACATCAACAACTTATTTAGATGTTAATGAAGAAATTTTAACTGGTCCACCGCAGGCTAACGAAGGTCATATTTACTACAAAGTTACAAGCGTAGGATATCCTACTGATAATCCATTAATTCCTCCTTATGAATCAGGTTACTCAAACACTGTTGATATTAGATCATTAATGCCACCATTGGAAAAACAGGGAATAAATTCAATTGTTAAAAATGATTACCGTTTATTACAGAACTATCCAAACCCCTTCAATCCCACGACAACCATTACCTTTAATATCCCGCTATCTGAAAAAGTTACCATCAGGGTATTTGATATTTTAGGCAGTGAAGTTGCTACACTTATAAACGAGCTGAAAGAAGCAGGGACTTACTCATTAGACTTCGATGCTAAAAACCTTACAAGCGGAATCTATTTTTATCAGATACAGGCGGGTAAATACTCTGAAACAAGAAAATTAATACTACAAAAGTAGTCGTTTTATTTTTAGTGAAAGATTATCCCGAACTCCGGGATAATCTTTCATATAATTACTTAAGAGTTGAGGAAAAACAATGATAAAAAAAATAATGATCATACTTTTATTAACAACATTAAATTATGCTCAACAACAAACTGATATTCCCTGGCCAACTCTTGCAAATACAGATTGGCCGATGATAAAACACGACCCACAGTTTACAGGACGTTCACCGTATAAAGGCCCACAAACTCCAACTATTATTTGGACCAGGGATCTGGAAGATGGTATTTTTTCAGGTCCCGTAATCGGGGATGAAGGATATTTATATTTTGGTACTTACTATGACTACCCCGTAATTCAAGCATTTTCAGATTATTTCTATTGTTACGACTCTGCTGGAAATTATGTTTGGGAATATAATCTTGGTAGAAATCGTCCACCTCAATCAGGAATTTTAATAGATTCAAGCAATACAATATACTTTGGTTCACTTGACAAATATTTATATGCGTTAAATTCCGACGGTACATTAAAATGGCAGTTTGAAACATCTGCTTCTATTGTTGAATTAGCAATACCTAATATTGATTTACAAGGCAACGTTTATATAACAAATGGATTAGGACGATTATATTCAATAAAACCTAACGGCACTTTAAACTGGGATACAACTTATGAAAATGGTTTTTTTCAAAGATCACCGGTGTTCTCACCTGATGGGAATACTATATATATAGCAGGAAGAGATTCAAACCTATTCGCATTAAATCTTGACGGAAGCTTAAAATGGAAATTTAGCTGCGGAAATATTATAAAGGCACCTGTAGTTGATACGTATGGGAACATTTTCTTCTCAACTCTCTCTGGGGATTATTATTTTTATTCAATCTTTTCAAGTGGTCAATTAAGATGGAAAAAAAATGATATTTATTTTACTACTAGAACTGTTCCTACGATAGACAAAGAAGGAAATATTTATACTATGGCAATTGATACTGCTTGCTGTCCTTATTATCCAGCAGTAGCATCATTCACTAATACTGGTGGATTCAGATGGAAATATATTTTCAACGATGAAGAAAGCGACGACTTTTGGCAGCCATTAATCTGCGATTCAGAAGGAACTGTATATGTTGGTTCTACATTTGGATATAATTATTATGCTATCTCAAGTGATGGAACTCTAAAGTGGAAATTACCATTGGAATTCAATAATCAGCAGGTCGATAACACTGGAGCAATAAGTAAGGATGGCACACTTTATCTTGGTGTCCATAATACTTCTCTAGTTACAAATCAAGCTAAGACATTAATTGCAATAAAAGATACAAGTGCTGTATCGGTAGATGAAAACAATATTACAATTAATGAATATTCGCTTTCACAAAATTATCCGAATCCATTTAACCCAACAACAACTATAAATTATACTGTTAAAGAAAACGGACTCGTTCAATTAAAAGTATATGATATTTTAGGAAATGAGGTGACAGTTCTGGTACACGAAGAAAAACAACAAGGAAGCTATTCCGTTACTTTTAATGGAAGTAATTTGTCAAGCGGAGTATATATTTATACTCTAAGAGCAAATAAATATATACTCAATAGGAAGATGGTTTTAATGCAATGAGCCGTAAGTATAACAAGCCAATCAACCCGTTATGTAAAAAGTCAAGCGCCGGGTAAATGTTCTTACAAATATTTAACTAAAAGAATCAATCTGTTATTAACAGTCCCCGATTAATTGGGGCTGCATTATGTCTTTCAAAAACCATATAATGGCGAGGCTGTAATCTGACCGGAAACTCACTTACGGCTCCCGGTAAATTATCGGTATGACCGTCGAACCACAGGTTCTGTGAGCAGGGTTGAGTAAGCAGTCCTCGCCCTTGAAAAAAGAGAATTTCTTTTAGCTTGCTTCTCCTTAAATTATATGGAGAATCGTTCTTTGAATAACTGAACAAGTATCTATTCTTTAAGCAACCAGAGCTTTAACGTAACTATCCTGGTTCATCCAAACGTGTCTTATTCTTCTTAAAAGTTTCTTAGCAATACGGATAATTGCTTTTTGTTTGGACATTTGTTTTATAAGTTCATTAAACCTTAAAGTAAGAGCAGGATCTTTCCTTACTGCAGTCCAGGCAGCTTCAATAAGCAGCGGACGAAGAAACTTATTGTGACGAAAAGATATTCCTCTTGTGTATTCAGTTTCACCGGTTGAATAAACAGAAGGAACAAGACCTACAAAGCTGCAGAGTTCATCAAATCTCTTGAAACGCCTGATATCAATTATTTCTGTACAGATGCTCATAGCAGTAATGAAAGCAACACCAGGAACAGAAGTAAGAGCGTTTATAACAGCAGATATATCTTCCTGCTTAGCTTCCTGTCTTAATTGCCTGAGTACGTTCTTAAGATGTTCTCTTGTTTGTTCGAGTTGATCAATAAGATTATTGAGTGTAAACTGCCCTGCAGAAGAAGAAAGTTTAACGGATTTTAACCAATGGATAAAATAACCGGACCATCGGGAGTTGGTTAAATGTTCTTTGGGGAATGAAATTCCATAGTTATATAAAAGCATTTTAATTCTGTTCTTAATCCTGGTTTGACCCTGAGATAAGCGAAAGCGATGGCGCATCAAAGAACGAAGCTGCTCAGTATACAGATCAGGAACATAGATTGGTTTAAGCGAACTATTTTCAAGTTCACGAGCAAGTTTACGTGAATCAACAGGATCGGATTTAGCAGATTTCTCTTTACCTGAAGAAGGAACATCAGCGGGATTAACAATTATGCAGTTTATACCAAGTTCAGTAAGCTTTCTTTGAGGCCAGAAGCCGCAGAATCCGGCTTCATAAACAACAAAGTAAGTTCCATTGGGATAGTGCTTGTTAAGGTATTTATAAAGTTCATCCGGAGAAGGATTCATTGAAAAAGTTTTTAGCTCGATACCACAGTTACGGATAGTAACTTTCCATTGTTTAAGGTGAGTATCGATGCCAACGAAAAAATGCAGGTTGGAAAATGTTATGGCTTTCATTATTAAGTCTCCTTATAAAATGTTTGATTAACGAATAAAGTTAATCACAAGGACTTTTTAAACATAACATCTGACCGCTTATTACGCATTTGGCATTTTAGAAATTTTAGTGTTAGGTGTTCGGCTTCGGTTAACTTATTTAGCTTAATTCAATAATGAGAAATTTTTCTAAACATTAATTTTAATTAACAAGTTCGGCATTTTTGTCCTGGGCTTCGGCTTAGGCACAACATCGTTATACTTACTCAAAAGAGAAAAAAGTTACGGTAATGAATCAACAAAAATATTTTTACTCAACTGGATTCGTTTAATAAACGTATTTACAAAATTTAACATATTAAAAATTAAGAGGAGTTTATGACAAAATTAATGTGGTCTTTTATCGTTATTACTATAAATATGACAGTGGCTCAGAATAAACCGGATTGTATTATGCTACAAGATTCTTATCTAAATAAATATGAAGAGATAAAAAGTATCGTCGCATTTGTAAATGACAAATACTTATCCAGCATGGCTACCGACGAAATTTTGGTAAATAACTATATTACAACTAAATATTGGTTAAACGCAGGTATTGGAAAATGTTATTTTGGCCCAACTCTTAAGCTTGGGATATCTTATGAGTACAATCAAAACATTTTTTCATTCAGATACTTAAAGGCAGATGAATTCCGCTTTAGTGCAGGTGGTTATAATTTTGATGAGCCCCCTTTGAAATTCTATGAGATTTCAATGTTATACGGCTACCCTTATCGGTTAAAAAATATGACGATTGGTTTTTTAGCAGGCATTGGGTATTTAAATGGAATTGATCGAGGAACGCTTATACAAAACAGGTTGTATGAGAGTATAAAAATTTCGCAACTAAGTTTACCTCTAGAAGCATATTTTAAAATTGAGCCGCTTAAGTATTTCAGTTTAGGTATTACAGGTTTTGGAAACATCAATGCTAAGAGAAGGTTTTTCGGAGGTATGATAGAATTATCGATTGGGAATATTTAATCCAACTGATTATTCTTAAAAATTTTAAAATCTATATAAAAACTAGATGAGGTAAAAAAATGAAAAAGTATTTATTGGGTATATTAATTTGTATTAATATCAATCTTTTCGCACACGACCAATTATTACACCAACATATAACCCGCGAAGCATTTAAATTATTAAAAAAATCATTCCCAAATCATTTGATAGATATGGGAAATTACATTGGCACGAATCAAGTTTGGAGTGGTAATTCCGCCGACGGTTCATTTGGTGCTTTGAAAATTGTTTCTGGTTCATATATAGAAGATGAATATGATGTTGTATATGGTTATGGTATAACAAGAATACCTAATTATAACCAATTTCTTCCAATACCTACATTAATTTCTTGGTTTGGAGGTGAAGATGCTTTGCGAAAAGCTCACACAACTATTACTCATTTCTGGGTCGCTGACAATGGGCCATATTCAACTATCGCACTAGGAGATAATACACATTGGGGCTACTGGAGTTTTACAATTCCTGAGAATGCAATGTAGAAAATGTGGAAATATTCAAATGGATTATATGATTTTATTTGGGCTTATAAAAATGGAAGTCAATCATGGAACTGGTGTGCACCAAATTGGTTGCATATTATTACAAAATTTGGTGTGCCACCCATTACTAATTTTTATAAAAGTCTAGAAAGCTTTAAAGTAAAGAGTTTTTTCGCTGAAGATGGACATTGGTATTCAACCAACTGCCCAGAGTGGGATCCAAGTTTTAATGCTTTTCATAAATCACACGCATACGAAATTCTTGGTAGAATGTGTCATCTTCTACAAGATATGGCAGTTCCAGCACATGTACACGCAAATTCTCACGCTGGTCAAAACGGCATGTATTCAGACCAATAAGAAATTAATGCACCGTTTTATAAAATATGGACTGCAGATGAGTTATACAATATTGGTCAAACTTACATTGATCCTTATAATTCTTGGAGTGATCCATTATATTATTTAATGTATTTTATGAATCAGGCTACAGATCATTACGCTTCCGGATTAACAAATGGAAATGACAATTTTGATCCATCTTGTCCTGGGTTATCACCCGTAATTTCTTCATTGGGTTTACCAACAACAAGCGCCCAAATTAACTCACAAAATCTTAGCGATATGCATAATAAGCTATTACCATTAGTTATCCGAGCTACTGCAGGTTTATTATATTGGTTTGCAGTAGAGACTGGTCAATTACCGGCAACAGCACCGATAATTTCCACCTTCACGCAATCACCAAATCCACTTTATAAAGGATCAACTGGTTTTGTAACCTGCAATCTTTCACAAGGAAATGGCAGCTTGAATTTTAATTGGTCAATCGTTTCTGGTAACACCGGTTTTTCAATTTCAAATGTAAACTCTCAAACAGTTTCTATTCATTACATTAATACAGATGTAATTGAAAAAAAAAGTCCAGAAAATATTTCATCTCCTAAAGAGACCCCAATTGAAGCTCCAACTGGAGCAGTACTCAAATGCAAAGTGTGGAATAGTGCTGGCAATGATTCTGCGAATGTGTTTATAAATCTTGCAACAACACCGCACGGATGTCCGTTTCTTTATACTTGGAACGGAGAAACCTGGGTTGAGGACAATAACATCTTACCTCAAAGTCAAGATTCATCAATTCTTTGGCAAGATGTAACCGACTTTTATCAACTATATACAAAACCAATTCTTGAAGATGATAAATACTACCTTGCAATTGGCGAATTTGAAGAAGAAATATCTTACTTGGATCAACTGAAGCTGCTTATAGTTGATCATCCTCAAGAAACATTCATTACAGTTGATGACGAAGGAGAGATAATTCAATTTGCAAAACCAGCATATTTTGCTAATGCACAACTCGATTCAATTGATGTTTACAAAAAACTTATTGGATTAGATAGCATAAAAGCAGAAGTAAGCCGAGACGAAACATTAAGTCTATCATTTGAAGATGTTAGCGTAGGTACAGAAAAGTGGTTATTGCTAATCGGTCAACAAGAGCCAATTTACAAAGATAAAATAGCTGGAAGTATTCTGGGCTATGGTAAGGAAAACACAACAGAATTTTCATCATTCCGATTAAGAAAGAATCCAACTTATCAGTGGGTATTAGTACCCGATGGAAATTCAAGTTCTTTACAAGTAGATATAGCATTCCAGAGCGAAGCAGAAATAGACTACACGGAACTAAGCCATAAACTTGAGCTGCCATTTACTGTTTATACGCCACAACTTTTATATGCTGTACATTCTGTTTTTGGTGATGTAACAAGTCTATTAAGTCAGATAGACGAACAATATTCAGTCCTCAATACAGATGAGATGATAACCTTAGAGTATTCAGCACCGCCAATAAACGAAGGAATGGAAAGGACATTTATATTTGTTTCAAGAGGAAGATACGAACGATTAGAAAACAATATGTTAGCAAAAGATAAAAGCCATATTGAAAACAAAAATCAAAAGACAGCATCAACTGAAAACACAAATATTGTTTATGAATATGGATTAAGTCAGAATTATCCGAATCCTTTTAATCCGGTAACAACCATTAGTTATAAAATAAAGGAACAAGGATTAGTTCAGTTGAAAGTGTATAATTTATTAGGACAAGAAATAGTAACGCTTGTAAATGAAGAACAGCCGTCTGGGATATATGAAGCATTATTCGATGCAAGTAATCTTACAAGCGGTGTTTACATATACTCGTTAAGAGTGAATGGCTTTGTTCAGAATAACAAAATGACATTGCTGAAGTAAATCCTTATAAAAATAGAGGGCAAGTTATTTTTAACTTGACCTTTAAATTTTAGAGCGTAAGTATAACCCGCTGCTCAACACCGACCGCCTCTTCGATGTGGTCGTTTTAGGTTTTGCAAGTTAGGTTATAAAAGCAAGTTTCTTATTCAAGTTTGTTCTGTTAAATAAGTTTTTATAATTATTGGTGTTGGTTTTTCAAAGCTGCATAGCTGTTTTGGGCGTCGGCTTATCGGCAACGCCGTTAGTTGGATATAAAATTAAAGGAGTTTAATATGAAAATAATTTATTTCCTTTTATTAGCTGGGATTTTCTTAATTGCTTGCAATGAAGATAATTCAAGTGTTGGGGTCTATGATGTCAACACACAGTTTAAGCTTTATGACAGTAATGGTGTTGAAAAAACAACTTTCAAAAGTGGTGATGATTTCGAGATGAGATTCTTGTTAGTGAACCTAAGTGGCAGAGATTTATCTTATCATTATACCGGAATACCTGTATTTTTTGAAATTCATCAGAATGATTCCATTATTGCAACATCTGTTGATGGATTATCTTTTGCTCAAGTTGTTTTAGGTGGTGAAGTAAAAAACGGTGCAATATTTAGAGATAATTGGATAGCGCCCAACTCATTAGCAAGAGATCCAAAATTAATTTTACCGGCTGGTAACTATAAAGCTTTTGTAAAACATTATGGTTTCTTCGATAGAGTTAAATTAAAAGATTCCAAACCTGTAGAGTTTGTAATTACAAATTGATTTTCCAACTAACCCGTGCCTCAACCTGAAAGCTTTTTCTCACCTGTCTGCCGGCAGATACGATTGAATGAATTGCCAATAGGATTATAAAATGTGTTGATGATTTTTTCATAATTTTCTTTGATTATTTGCTGCTGTACAAATAAAAAAATTTGATAATTGATGAGCGAATGAAATACCATCGTTGATTAATTTACCTGTTCTATTAATATTAAGATTGTAAAAAACAGGAATTGTTGTAAAACCAGTGCTGGCAATACCTGATAAGTATTAGTTAGCTGTAATATCCAAGTTTATTAGTGAATAAGAAATCAAGTTTGAGTATATTTGTAAAAAAAGGAAAAATTGGATGGATTTTTTAGGTAGCGAGCAACATAAAATAATAAACGGGGATGCGATAAAAGTCTTAAAAGAATTTATTGATGATAATTCCATTGACCTTATTTTTATTGACCCGCCTTATAATATCGGAAAAAATTTCAACGGTCATAAAGATAAATGGGATAAAGATGAAGATTATCTTGAATGGTGTTATGAATGGTTGAAATTATGTATTGCTAAATTGAAATCCAATGGTAGCCTTTATGTTATGACTTCAACTCAATTTATGCCCTACTTTGATATTTTTCTGCGTGACAAAATTAATATTCTTTCAAGAATCGTCTGGTATTATGATAGTTCTGGAGTTCAAGCAAAAAATTATTTTGGTTCATTATATGAACCTATTCTATACTGTGTAAAGGATTCTAATAATTATAAGTTCAATTCTAAAGATATTTTAGTTGAAGCAAAGACTGGTGCTCAAAGAAAGCTAATTGACTATAGAAAGAATCCGCCACAAATATATAATTCAGAAAAAGTCCCGGGAAATGTTTGGGAATTCCCAAGAGTTCGTTATCGTATGGATGAATATGAAAATCATCCAACTCAAAAACCAATTGCATTGCTGGAAAGAATAATTAAGGCGAGTTCTGATGAAGGAGATATTGTTTTAGACCCATTTTCCGGTGCTTTTACAACTGCCTTTGTAGCAAAACAGTTACATCGTAAATCGATTTCGATAGAACTACAAGAGGACTATATAAAGATAGGATTAAGACGACTCGGTTTGAGTGACGAATATAAAGGAGTTAAATTAGAAAAAGAATTAAAGACTTATGAATTACAAAAAATAAATAAAAGTCAATATAGATTATTCGAGACAAATTATGGAACATACCTTCACAAAGAAAATCAAGGAAATTCTAGGGAAACACTTTAAAGACAAAGCAGATGATATTTTTGATAAGAGTGAATTACTGCAATATATAAACTTCAAAACTAAATCAGCAGAAAAGGGTTCAAAAGCTCGTTCAAGTTTCGCTAACTTATATGCAATTTATGTTTTGATTGAAGATTACGTTAAAAAAGGTTTTCATAAAAAGAATAAGTATAAAGATTATGAAGGTGTTGAGTTTACTAAATTGTTTACAAGACAAAGAGAATTACCTTTTGGAAGTAAACTTCAAAATCACGCATTAAATAATCGGATGAATTCCGAATTTCAAAAGTTTTTCCCAACATCCAGCTACATTCCCATACTTAGAAATCTTGAAACCAACAGATATTGGATTAACGAAAATCTTATTAAAATCTCTCTTGCTAAAAAAGAACATAATATTGCTGAATCAATTATTGAAATAATTGATGAATATGTTAAAACAAAACGTGGCTCATTTGAAAGATTTATTTCAAGCTGTCTTGAATTACAAAAGATAGAAAAAGAAAAATCTTCTAAAGTTCAAGAATTCATTAAAAGTCTTTTACAACCAAATGTTGATGCAAGATTATTTGAAATAGTTAGCTATTCTATTCTCCGTTCACATTATAAAGACCAAAAAATATATTGGGGATTTGAGCAAACAAAAATCAAAGAAGATTACTTGAAATTATTCAAGACTGGAAGAACTAATGCAAATGATGGTGGAATTGATTTCGTAATGAAACCACTGGGAAGATTTTTTCAAGTAACAGAAACTTTGGATGTTAAAAAGTATTTTTTGGATATTGATAAAATTGAACGCTACCCAATTACCTTTGTTGTGAAAACTGAACTTTCCGAAAAAGAAATTATTTCCCTTCTAAGAAAAAATGCTGAACAACTTTATGCAGTAAAGGACATTGTTAATAAATATATGGAATCAATCGAAGAAGTTATCAATATACCAAAGCTAATTGAGATATTTGATAAAAGTGTTAAGAAAGGAAATCTTGAAGAAATACTTGATGAAATAATTCGTCAGAGCAAAGTAGAATTTAATTATCAAGAGATTGAGCCATAAATAAAAAATTACAGCTAACAAGTTGCTCAAGCCGACCGCTTCTTACGCATTCGGCATATTCAAAATTTTAATGTTAGTTACTCCGCTTCGGCTAACTTGTTTAACTTAGTTCAATAGTAAAAAGTTTTTCTAAACATTAATTTTAATTCACAAATTTGGCATTGTTGTTTTGGGCGGCGGCTTAGCAACAACGTCGTTAGGTGCTAATAATTTTATAGGATAATTTCTAATGAATAACATAAAAATTAGAAAAATCTCATTCGCTATAAGTCTAATTGCAATTTATTTAATCATTACTTTAGCTATTACAGAGAATATTAGTTATTGGAAAGATTTTGAAGACAATTGGTGGTGTTGGTTAATATTTATATTACTTTCTCAATTAACCCTCTTACAAATATTTAAAACTCAAGAAATTTCAATTTTCCATTCAATCAGAAATGGATATAAATCAAAAAAATATTTAATAAAAAGAATTATCTATTATGTTTTAGCTGCAATAGTAATAATTGCAATTTCATTTTTTGCTTATAAACATATTGAGAATCAGCCAAAATTAATGAATGAATTTCTTAATGTTTCATTGGATGATAATAAAGAAGATGTAATTTTTTCAAAAGGAAAACCCAGTAGCATTGAAGATGAGATATATTGGATGTATGACGGTTTTTATATTGGATTTAATAAAGAAAATAAAATAAGATTTATTCTTCACTTTGACGAAAAAAAATATTTAAATATGCAAGGAATCTACATTGGTGATGATAGAGAAAAGGTTGAAGAAAAATTTGGTAAATGTGATAGTATATCTGTTTCTCCAGATAAATTACAAAGACTTTACAAATATCCATCCTATAATGTCTTTTTTACTTTACAACAAAATAAAGTCACAGAGTTTGGCATATACAATCCGAAATATGTATTTGCTTTCAAAAATGTAGTTTTAAAAAATGAAGCAGAATTAAGCGGTGCCACAGAAAATGTTATTTCTATTTCAATTAGTCCAGATAATAAATATATAGCTGGCGGCACGGATCAAAAGGCACTCTTTGATGATACTGGAAAATTTGACATTCTTATCTGGGATACAAAAAATAATAAGGAATTTACAAGACTTCGTGGGCATAATTCTTCTATTCAAGCCGTTACTTTCAGCCAAAATGGTGAATTGTTAGCTAGTTGTGATTCAAGGGGCGACGTTAAAATATGGAATACAAACACTTGGAATTTATTACATAACTTTTCAAATAATGATTGGATGGATGAGTTAGTATTTACAACTGACAATAAATTTCTTATTGGTTCAGAACGTTTTAATAAAAACCTAAAGGTGTGGTCAGCAAATGATGGAGTATTATCATATAAAATAAATCTTGGTCAACAGATTGATGCCTTTGATCTTCAACGGACAAATGATCTTATTGTTGCTTGCTGTTATAAAGAACTACAAATATGGTCTCTCAAAGAAAAGAAAAAAATATATTCAAAAATGTTTGATGAAAGTTTATTCTCTGCTTGTTTCAATAATGATGGTTCTAAATTCATTATTGGTAATCGTATTGGTGAAGTATTGCTATTTGAGACAGGTTCTAAAAAATTGGTTAAAAAAGTTTCTGCACATACGATGCCTGTTTTATCCTTGGCTTTTAACAATTCCGACGAATACATTATTACTTGTAGTTCAGATAAGACCATTAAACTTTTGAATGCAAACGATCTTTCAGTAGTTGATTCACTATCTAACCCTCATAGTGGTAATGTAAATAAAGTGAAATTCTTTGCAGATAAAGAGGAAAATAAGTTTTTGAGCTGTGGTGATGATAATTTAGTAAGGGTTTGGGAAATAATTGACAATTAATTTCTTATTAAATGTTTGTGCTTCCAATTGTCAGCCTTGTTCTCAACTGCTTGTTAAGCAACACAGTTAGGTGCTCATAAATATGTTTTTTAAATCAAATAGATTAATAGAACGTCAAGAAGGAATTGACGAATTAAATGAATTGGTAAGGGATAAGAATAATACATTAATTATTCATTATTCTTGTAAATCATTTGTAACCAACCACGGCAATACTCCTCGAATTACTTCTATCAGTATTCGTAATCTTAAAACTGCACAAACAAAATCTTTTTCAATTCATTTACAAGCGCAATTCAATAAACTTACTTTGCAAAGTTTAAATAATGATGATTATGATAATTTGGAGAGAGAGTTGTTAAATGAATATTTTAGGTTTCTAGAAAGACATAAAACTCATCGCTGGGCTCATTGGAATATGCGGGATACAAATTATGGTTTTGAAGCAATAAACAACCGATATAGAATTCTTGGTGGAACTCCAATAGAAATAGATGATGATAGGAAATACGATTTACCGCGTATTATTGGGAAAATATATTCTTATCGGTATGAAAAGAATAGACCTAAAGGTCGATTATTAAACTTAGCTGATAGGAATAATATAACTACTCTTGAAGCTATAACTGGTAAAGAAGAAGCAGATGCTTTTGAGAATTATAAATATTTGGAATTACATAGATCAACTTTGAGGAAAGTCGACATAATTGAAACTATCATATATAAAATTATAAATAGAAAATTGAAAGTTAATTCAAGTAATAAAGAAATATACGGGCTTTCTATTTCGGGCTTTTATGAGATTATAAAAAATAATTGGATTTTATTTATAGTATGGTCAGTTATCATTTTCATAATTGGCGCAGCATTTGAACCTATTATTCAAAAATTGTTTGGAACTAATAATTAAAAACGCACCTTACCAGCGCATCAACCCGACAGCCTTTTCGCATTTGACTGTTTTGGAACTTTTGGAATAGTAGTTGTGTAAAACGTTTGTTTTAATTAGACCACACCGAGATCTTAATAAATAGAAAGTACCGCCAATGAAGACGAAAATACTTATAGCCCCTGCAATACTGCGAAAAACTCTGGTAAGGTTTTACCGGATCTGTAGAGCTTATTACATTTAAACTGCTGGATGGTCTGATATTTTTAGATACATCTGTTTCCGGCGGCATAAGAATCATTCGTGAATTCGTGACAAATATTTTTGATGACTGCCGCGAATACACGAACAAAACTTAACTACTTAATAACCGTCTCTCTGATATAATTTCCATTTGCTGTTTCAAGAATTGTAAGATGTGCAAGTCTTACAACTTTTTCAAATAACTCAGGGTTTAGTGTGGAAAATTCGTCTGTAGGAAGATGAAGATGATCATAACTATTTGTGGTTACAAAATACAGACTGGGGATATCTTTTTCGTGAAAGGGAGTTGCATCCGCCCCGCCTCCGCTCCAGGTTCTGCTTACCATTGAGTTGAAACTTGTTTCATCAATTTGCTTTGCAATCTGCCAAAGGTTAGGTGCGCTTTTACCGTTTCCAACCTGAATGCTATCGCCGTAGCCAACGCAGTCCAGGTTTATCATTGCAGTTATCTTGTTGTAACCATATTTCCAATTATCAACAAAATATTTCGATCCGATTAAACCTTGCTCTTCGCCGGCAAACAATACAAAAATAACCGAGCGCTTTGGTTCTATTCCGCCTTTGATAAATGCTTCTGCAATTTCCAAAACTGCTGCCGAGCCTGATGCGTTATCGTTTGCACCGGGGAATAACAACCCGGCTTGTGAACCAACATGATCCAAGTGTGCACCAACAATTACAAATTCATTCTTCAATTCAGGGTCTTTGCCTTCCAGCAATGCTGCAACATTCATTGTGCGAGCATATTTTTCATATTTTGCTGTTACCTCAATAACTGCTCTTGTTGCCAGATTCATTGAGATAGGTTTTTTCTTTTCATCAATTTTTGTTTGGCAGTCATTTATTGTAAATCCGGTTAGATTTAGAAGTTCGTTAGCGGCTTTAAAAGATATTTGAAGCTGAGGAAAATCTTCCGGCTGCTCACCGTCTCCATGTAACACGCTTGAAATCAAGGGCTGCGGTTTGTTATCATTGGGAAGTGATACAAACAAAATACCCTTCGCTCCTTTTTTTCTTGCAACAAGAGATTTTTCACGGGGATAGTTCGTTCCCCAGTCTTTATCATCATTTTTCCAAGAAGGATTTTGTTTAAACACCATCACTATTTTATTTCTGACATTAATGCCTGCATAATCATCATAAAAAAGGTCTGGTCTGGAAATTCCGTATCCACAGAACACCACCGGCAGATTAAAACTATTTGATCCGGTAAATCCCCTTAACACAAAATCTTTTCCAAGCTCATAATTAATTGTATCGCCATTTACAATTGATTTGAATACTGCCGGAGATTCGATCTTGTTGTATTCAATATTAAAATGCTGAAAATACATCTCGCTGCCTGCGGGGGTTAAACCAAGCTCAAAAAATTTATCGGCAGCAAACTGAGCTGCTTTATTATAACCTTCGCTGCCAGGCAATCTTCCATCAAAATCTGGTGAAGAAAGAATTCTAACATTCTTGATCAGGTCTTCTTTATTAATTTCTGAAAGTCCGGTTGATCCTTGTGAATAAACAACAGCGGAAGCAATCAAAAGAAAAACGGCTGTAAATAATTTTTTCATATAAAAAACAAAAAATTGAAATTATTATTCTTTATTATACAAAAAGCATACTATTCGTATAATAAAAAAAACGCCCCAAAACGAGGCGATTTTTTTATTAAAAGCACAAATCACTGTTATTAACTAAGCAAGGGCTGGTCATTTTTTCCGTTTCCGTTACCGTTACCATTAATTCCATCTTCGTCTTCCGGAACAACACGGGCAATATCTGCAATAGAATCACCTTCGTTCAGACGAATTACTCTTACTCCCTGAGTGTTTCTTCCCATAACCCGTAAATCTTTAACGCTTTGTCTGATGACCATTCCTTGTGTAGAAATAATTACGAGTTCATCACGATCAACAACTTCCATCATTGCAATCATCTTGCCGACTTTATCTGTAGTCTTAACTGTTATCACGCCTTTACCTCCGCGTTTAGTAATCCTATAATCATTTATATCCGATCGTTTACCATAACCCTTCTCTGTAACAACAAGAACAGTTGTCTGATCGTTTCTTATTACAAGCAATCCAACGACCTGATCACCCTTGCCTAATCTTACACCCCGCACTCCGGTTGCTGTTCTTCCCATATCCCTTACATCTTTTTCGTTAAAGCGGATTGCAAAACCGTTTCTGGTTCCGATAACAATATCGTTCTTTCCGTCGGTCATTTTAACTTCAATCAGTTTATCGCCAGGAACAAGATTGATTGCATTAATTCCTCCTTTACGAACATTACCGTATGCAGAAAGAACTGTTTTCTTAATCGTTCCCTTTTCTGTTGCCATAATCAGAAATTGGTCTTCGCGGAATTCCTTAACTGCAACAAACGCAGTAATGTTATCATCTTTATCTTTATCAAGAAGATTTACAATTGATCTGCCTTTTGCTGTTCTGCCGCCTTCGGGCACTTCGTGAACCTTTAACCAGTAACAACGACCTTTGTCCGTAAAGAACAAAATGTATTGATGTGTTGATGCAACAAACATATGCTCGATAAAATCATCTTCTTTGGTTCCCGCACCCGTTACACCTTTACCGCCGCGTCCTTGTCTTCTGTATCCGCTGACAGGAAACCGTTTAATAAATCCGCCGTGAGAAATTGTTACAACAACATCTTCCTCCGCTATTATATCTTCTAATGAAAACTCTTTATAATCTTTTATAATTTCTGTTCTTCGTTCATCGCCGTATTTTTCCTTTAACGCAAGCAGTTCGTCTTTAATAATTTTCTTCCTTGTTCTCTCGTTCTCCAAAATTCCTCTTAACTTCTCAATGAGTTTAATCGTTTCTTTATATTCATCTTCAATTTTTTTACGTTCTAGTCCGGTTAAGCGCTGCAGTCTCATATCCAGGATTGCTTTTGCCTGTATCTCGCTCAGCTTAAACTTTCTCATCAAATTGTTTTTAGCTGTTTCAACATCTTTAGATTTTTTAATTGTCTCTATTACTTCATCAATATTATCAAGTGCAATTATGTAGCCTTCTAAAATATGAGCCCGTTTTTCAGCCGCTTCCAATTCAAATTTTGTTCTGCGAATAAGCACATCCATTCTATGATCAAGAAAGTGCTTAATAATTTCCTGAAGTGTTAGTACTTTCGGCGCTCCGTTAACAAGAGCCAGCATTATCACACCAAAGGTAACCTGCATTTGTGTATGCTTAAATAACTGATTTAAAATAACCGCCGGCTGGGCATCCCGCTTAAGCTCGATAACAACTCTTAATCCGTCTCTGTCTGATTCGTCTCTGATATTTGAAATATCATTTATCTTTCCTTCTCTTACAAGATCAGCTATTTTTTCAATCATCGCTGCTTTGTTTACCTGATAAGGAATCTCGGTAATAACTATATTCTCTCTATCGTTCTTCAGTGTTTCAATATTAGCTTTTGCCCGGATTACAACCCTGCCTCTTCCTGTTAAATAAGCGTCTTTAACTCCTTCATATCCGTATATTATTCCACCGGTAGGAAAATCCGGTGCTTTAATAATTTTCATTAAATCGGCAGAAGTTGCCTTTGGATTTTCGATCAACGCTACACAGCCATCTATTACTTCGCTGATATTATGAGAAGGAATATTTGTAGCCATTCCAACCGCAATTCCGCTTGCACCATTTATTAAAAGATTTGGAAGATATGATGGCATAACGGTTGGCTCTTGTAACGACTCATCAAAATTGGAAACAAAATCAACCGTGTTCTTATCCAGATCACGCAGCATTTCGTCTGCTATTCTTGCAAGTCTTGCTTCTGTGTAACGCATAGCTGCGGGCGAGTCGCCGTCAACTGATCCAAAGTTTCCCTGTCCATCAACCAGAGTATATCGCAACGACCACTCTTGCGCCATTCTAACCATTGTATCATAAACCGCACTATCGCCATGCGGGTGGTATTTGCCGAGCACTTCACCGACAATTCTTGCTGATTTTTTATATGGTCTGTTGTATGGCAATCCAAGTTCGTGCATTCCGAACAGAACTCTTCGGTGAACTGGTTTTAATCCGTCTCTTACATCAGGCAATGCGCGAGAAATTATAACGCTCATTGCATAATCTATATAAGAGGACTTCATTTCGTCTTCTAATGTTCTGGGTAAGATTTTTTCAAATATTGTAGTCATATATTTTTAGTTATTACTTTTAAATTCAATTAAATCATATATCAAGTTTAGCATACTTAGCATGCCGTTCAATAAATTCTCTTCTGGGTTCTACTGCATCTCCCATCAGGGTTTCAAAAATTTTATCTGCGGCTGCTGCACTATCAACACTAACTTGCAAAACTGTTCTTGTTTCGGGATTCATTGTAGTTGACCAAAGCTGTTCGGGATTCATTTCTCCCAATCCTTTGTATCGTGAAATAACAACTCCCTTTGGCTGTCCTTCCTCGTCAACTTCGCCATCTGCTCCGTTTCCGGATTTTGCTTTTAAATCTTTTTTATACTGTTTTATTATTTTATCTCTTTCATCATCATCAAAAGCGTATTGTTCTTCTTTGCCTTTCTTAATTTTGTAAAGTGGTGGCTGGGCAATATAAATTTTTCCGGCAGTTATAAGATCCTTCATGTGTCTGTAAAAGAAAGTCAGCAACAATGTTCTGATATGGCTTCCATCTACATCCGCATCTGTCATTAAAATAATTTTACCGTAACGTGATTTTTCCGGATTAAAATCTTCTCCTATGCCGGCACCAATTGCGGCTATCATCGCCTGAATTTCCTGATTTTCTAAAATCTTGTTAAGCTTTGCTTTTTCGACATTAAGAATTTTCCCTTTAATTGGTAAGATTGCCTGAAACCTTCTGTCCCTTCCCTGCTTTGCTGAGCCGCCGGCTGAATCTCCTTCAACAATATAAATTTCACAATGTTCAGGATCGTTAATTGAACAATCGGCAAGCTTGCCCGGCAGATGCATCGAGTCCAGCGCATTTTTTCTTCTTACAAGATCGCGTGCTTTTCGTGCCGCTTCTCTTGCCTCTGCTGCGCGCAAACATTTTTCAATAATCTTTTTACCTATTGATGGATTTTCTTCCAAAAATTCGGATAGCTTTTCACCAACAATTGTTTCGACAATAGATTTTACTTCGCTGTTGCCAAGTTTTGTTTTTGTTTGTCCTTCAAACTGCGGTTCCAAAACTTTTACAGAAATTACTGCTGTAAGTCCCTCTTTAAAATCATCTCCGCTCAAAGTTATTTTACTGTTTTCTTTAATAAGTCCGTTTTTATTTGCATAATTATTAAACGTTCTTGTAAGTGCTGTTCTGAATCCGACCAGATGGGTGCCGCCTTCAATGGTATTTATGTTATTAACATAGGTATGAATGTTTTCTGAATATGAATCGCTGTATTCAAACGCAATTTCGACCGGAGTGTTTTCTTTTTCTCCTTCAAAATAGATCGGCTTGTGCATTGCGGTTCTATGTTCATCCAGATACTTAACAAAGTCAATAAGTCCGCCTTTAAATCTATAAGACTCTTCAAGCTCTTCAACTTCATCTTTTAATATCATAGTAACTTCTTTGTTCAGATACGCAAGTTCGCGCATTCTTTCTGCAACAGTTTCAAAATTAAATTTCGTTACTTTAAAAATTTCAATATCCGGTTTGAACGTTATTATTGTTCCTGTTGAATCCCCTTTATAGGTTCCGGTTTGTTTAACTTTTTCAACGGGAATGCCGCGTTGATATTTTTGGTAGTAAATTTTATTATCTCTTCTAACTTCTGCCGTCATCCATTCCGAAAGTGCATTAACTACTGAAACTCCAACACCATGTAACCCGCCGGAAACTTTGTATGATCCTTTATCAAATTTTCCTCCGGCATGTAATACAGTCATAACAACTTCAAGCGCAGAGCGTTTTTCAATGGGGTGAATATCAACAGGAATTCCTCTGCCTTTATCTTCAACAGAAACAATTCCGTCTTTTTTTAATGTTACTATTACTCTGTCATTAAACCCTGCTAATGCTTCATCGATACTATTATCAACAACTTCGTTAATAAGATGATGCAGCCCTCTTGAGCTTACATCCCCAATATACATTGCGGGGCGCTTACGAACAGCCTCTAATCCTTTTAATACATTTATACTCTTTGCGTTGTAATCATTTGAGTTGTTTTGTGCTTTTGCCATAAATACTTTTTATCCTTTGGTATCCTTAAATAATTATCTTGCCGAAAATTTAATTTTATTGACTCTTTTTTCTTTATAAAAATTATTAATCTTTTCTACTATCAGAGTTTCTTTAAACTTAAGTTCACTGCGCCATGCAGCATTTTCAACTTTGAGCGTAAGAATTGTATTATGCACTTTTACAGCTTTGGCTATCTTTTTAAATTCCGGAAAAATTTCACCAAAATCACTTACTACTTTATTTTCGTCAACAATAGCTTTAATATTCTTTAATCCGGGATCAGTATTAAAAACATCTTTTAAGCTTTTAAAATCCTCAGGCATAGGTAATATTTCCGCTTTCTATTTTGATAATCAAATCCTTATCCTCTTTTGACAGAAAAGAAAAATCTGCAAAATCTGTAATAGTAATAAAAGCCTGTCCAACCTGTTTAAGATAGCTGCTTATTCTACCAGCTCTATTAGCATCTAATTCTCCAAAAACATCATCAAGCAGAAATATTGGTTTTTTGCCTGTTAAATTTTTCAAATAAAAAAACTCTGCAAACCGAAGAGATGATTGAAAAGTTTTATGCTGACCTTGTGAGCCGAATGTTTTAAGATTTATTCCATTGATGCTAAAAATATACTCATCCCTGTGTGGTCCTGCCAGATTAGTTGTTCTTCTTATTTCTTCATCTCTTCTTTCAGCTAATAATCTTCTGAAATTATCTGTATCATCACCCTGACCGCAAACATTGCATTCGTATTTAATATCCGGAATCTCGGTTTGTTCAACAATTTTTAAATAAGATTCTTTTATATAACTGCTGAACTCATCAACAAATCTTCTTCTGTAATTTATAAGATCAATACCTTTTTCAATCATTTTTTCTGTCCATGCATCAAGCTCAAGCAATGTTTGTTTATCATAATTTTCTCTTAATCTTGTCAGAACAGCAGATCGTTGCTTAATAACCTTATTATAATCCAGTAAAGTTTCTAAATAAACTGAGCTTGCCTGCGAAATTATTGAATCAACAAACTTTCTTCTATCCGAAGGAGAGCCCTGAGTTATTTGGTGATCTGCCGGTGAAAGAATAACTACGGGATATTTTCCTATTATTTGTGAATTTCTCGAGATCAATTTATCGTTTTGAAAATAGTGTTTGCGGTTTTCTGATAAAGAAAAATAGATTCTGATATTATCCTCAGTTAAATCTTTAAATTTGCCATATATTTCAAATTCCTGTTCATCAAAATTTACTGCTTCAGAATCTTTTGAATTAAAACTTTTAGTAGTACATAAATAGTAGGCAGCCTCTAATATAGTTGTTTTACCCTCTCCATTGCCGCCAACTATATAGTTTAAATTTTCAGAAAAATTCAGGTGTGCATTTTTATGTGTTCTAAAATTTCTTAAAAAAATTCTACTCAGAATCATTTTAGTTATTTATTCGTACCGGCATTAACAACATCATCACATCTTCATTTTCCTGCTTTTGAACAGGTTCAATAATTCCTGCTTTTGTTGGTGAATGTAATTTAAAAACAACCTGTTCACCTTCAAGATGAGAGAGAACATCATTAACATAATTAGTATTAAACCCTATCTCCATAGAATCGCCTTTATAGTCACACACAATATTTTCCTTTGCATCTGAACCATGATCAATGTCTTCTGCCGAAACATCAAGTGAGTTGTTACCAATACTAAATTTAACTTGTTTCGGATTTGAGCTTGAAAATAAAATCATTCTTCTTATTGTAGAAAGGAGTTCCATTCGGTTTACTGTAAGTATATTTTCGTTCTCCAGCGGAATTACACTATTATATGCAGGATATTTTTCTCCAATCAATCTTGTAATAAATTCTAATTCATTTATCTGAAATGAGGCGTATGTTTTACTTAAATAAATTTTAACATCCTGATCACCTAACAATTTAAGCAAAACAGAAATAGCTCTTTCCGGCACTATATATTGCTCCTGAGCTTCTGATACTATTAATCGATTTATATATTTAACAAGTCTATGTCCATCCGTTGTAACGAATTTCAATCCCTCCGGAGAAAATTCAAAAAGCATTCCGGTCATTGGCGGACGCATATCTTCCTTACTCATAGCAAAAGCTGTCTGGTCTAAAGCTTTTTTCAAATCAGAACCATTAATTTGTATTTCTTTTTCTTTAGAAACCGATGGAATTTCAGGAAAATCTTCTGAAGGAGAATAGCTAAGATTGTAAACACCTTTATCGGTGTTTATTCTCATTTTTCCTTTTGAATCAATAGTAAAATTTATTAAAGTATCGTCAAGATTTCTTACAATATCATACAACAATCTTGCAGAAATAACCATCTTAACATTTTTTTCCGCTGTAATATTTATAGAAGATCTTAATGCAATTTCTAAATCAGTTGCACTAATTGTTAAAGATCCATCTTTAATTTCAAACAGAAAATTTTCCAGAATAGACATTGGTGTACGTGATGGAACTGCGGGAATTACTTTTGATAATAGTTTTTCTAAAATCTTACTGTTTATCTTAAAATCCATGAATAAATCTCCTATTAAAGCGTATTAAAATACTAAAAAGAGAAGGAATACTCAATAAAATTAAAATATAAAGTAAGCTGTAATTAAACTATTTTTAGAGCGGTTGAAAACATAAAGAGCTGATGTATAAGATCAGCTCTTTAATAATTTTTTAATGAAAATTATTGATTTTAGTTTTCAAAAGGATCTGTACGGTTTACATCATCTGAGGATGTTTTATAAATGTAAATTTTATATTTATTATCCAACAGACTGCTTCTATAAATAAATAAAATTTCTGTTCCGGCATTTAGCACAACTTCACCTTCAAATTCACCTTCTGTCTCTGTTTCAGTTACTCCTGCCGGTATTGAATATGTGGAATTATATTGAAAAGTTCCTTTTTTCAAATCGTTTAATACCAATGTTTCGCCACTAGGAATTATATACGTTTTTGCACGTAAATTAATTTGAACTTCATCCGCAGCAAGATTTCTTACTATAATCTTATTTACCAAAAAAGGTTCACAACTGGTAAAACTTATTACAGACAGAACTACTATTGATAAGAGTATAACTATTTGTTTTTTCATAAAAGCCTCTAACATTTTATAATTTTCTTATTTATAAATTTCTCTATTTTGAAATTAAACAATTGTATATACAAATACATTAACACACTAATTATAATTATTTAAGTTATTCTTATTTATATAATAATTATTATAACGATGTTAATATGTTAAAACACTTTAATTACTTTAATTATGAATTAAATTAAAATATTATTATTAACAGACAACATATAATAAAATGTTAATAACCAGATACAATTAACCAATTCTTTAAAATCACTATTAAATTAACAAATTATATACCACTGATTAACATTTTATCCACATCCTAAAAAGTGTTAATTGACAAAAAAAACAAAGGCTCTGAACAGAGTCTTGAATTCAAAAGGTAAAAATTTCAGGAATAATTAAGCTCTAGTTTATTTCTAATACTATCTATCAGATCACGCATTGATGTATCGGATTTGTGCATTTGTTCAACATTATTGCAAGCGTGAATAACAGTTGAATGATCTCTGCCGCCGAAATGCAGCCCAATAGTCTTTAATGAGTTTTTTGTTAATTCCTTGGAAAAATACATGGCAAGTTGTCTGGCAAGAACAATTTCTTTTTTACGGGTCTTTTCCCTGATTTTGTTTTCCGGAATGTTAAGTTGTGTACAGATTATTTTACTTATATCATCTATCGTAATATTGATTTTTCTATCGGTCGCTATTTCTTTAACGGTTCTTTTAGCCAAATCAAGAGTAATTTCTTTAGAATTTAATGAAGCACTAGCCAGAAGTTTAATTAAGGAACCTTCTAACTCTCTTATATTCGAAGTGATATTATTAGCCAGATATTCTAATATTTCAGTAGAGATCATCATTCCATAATCTTCAGCTTTGTTTTTAAGAATAGCAATACGCATCTCTAATTCAGGCGGCTGAATATCTGCAGATAAACCCCATTGAAATCTGGAAATTAATCTTTCATCCAATCCTTTTAATTCTTTCGGTGGTTTATCGCTGGAGAGAATAATTTGTTTCCTGGATTGATGCAGTGTATTAAATATATGAAAGAATAAATCCTGTGTTTTTTCTTTACCGGTTATGAATTGAATATCATCGATTATCAATACATCCATATTTCTATAAAACCCGGAAAACTCATTAACGCGGTTGGCTTGAATTGCTTCAACAAACTCAACAGTAAAAGAATCAGTTGAAAGATAGATTACTTTCTTGCCGGGGAATTTTTCAACTATACTGTTTCCTATAGATTGTATCAGATGTGTTTTGCCTAAACCAACACCACCGTAAACAAAAAAAGGATTAAATGAAGTTCCACCCGGATTATCACTAATTGCCCCTGCAGCAGCTCTTGCCAATTGATTACCCTCACCTTTAATAAAGTTTTCAAACTTATAGCGCGGATTTAAATTGGTTTCATGAGATGGTTTTTTTGTTTCAACAGTTTTAATAATTACAGGATTGCTGGTATTTGCAGAATTAAACAGATCTTCTTCTTTAATTTCTTTCTCATCAGCAATTATATATGAAAGTTTACCGTTTGGTCCTAAAACATCATAAATAGTTTTTTTTACTATGGTACTAAAATGTTCATCAATCCATTCCCAGAAAAAAGGATTGGGCAACTGAACTTTAAGCGTATTCTGATCGAGGCTAACAGGTCTGATAGGTAAGAACCAAGTATTGTAAGTCATTAAAGTAACATTTTCCTTAATGATTGTTAAACACTTTTTCCAAGCAGAATTAGCATCAAGATTTTCGGTTTTTTGAATTAATTCCAGATTAACAAATTTTGAGTTATCCACAACAGGAGCATTTATTAAAAGTTCAAATAAATGGTTAATTAAAAGACAATAAAACTAAAAAATTTAAGCAATTAACAAGTTATCAACATCACCCGGAACAAGCCAAGCGGCTATTTTATAAGCGATTACAGAAACTATTTTAATGTTCTTGAACAATTACAAGTAAATTTTACATTAAAATATCACCTGCCTTAATTGTGAAACCTTTTCACACCAACAAGATATCAACAAGTTATAAACATCCAAATTGTTCGAGTGGCTTCTGTAAAAGATAGACACAAATTTATCTATCAGCAAGCTTGTTGGGAAAAAATTTTTTATTAATAAAGAATATTTTTTTATGCACAAAATTTAATGTAGAGAGATTATTTTTAAATTATTGATAACAATAAATATTGTACAGCTCTTCGGAATGTTGTAAAACAGTGAATATATCTATATTTTTGCAAACTTTATGTAGAATAGGAGTAAATAATGAAACGTACATTTCAGCCAAGCAATAGAAAAAGAAAAAACAAGCATGGCTTTAGAGAAAGAATGAAAACAAAAAACGGTAGAAAAGTTTTAGCCGGCAGAAGAGCAAAAGGCAGAAAAAAACTTACTGTTAGTGATGAGAAATAATAACCTTGAAGAGTTTTTCTTTAAACCGAAATGAAAGGGTTAAAAAGAAAAAGGATTTTAATAAGGTTTATAATTCTGGAAAAATAATTTTTAGCTCAGATTTATTACTAAAACTCCATTATTACGTAAATAAGAACGAAGAGCATAATGGAGTTAAAATTGCCGCCTCACTTTCAAAAAAAACAGGAAAGGCTGTTTGGAGAAACAGGGTTAAAAGATTAATAAAAGAATCTTACAGATTAAATAAAAAACGACTTGTTGAAAAAGCATCAGAAAATAATGTTGAGCTTCTGCTGATCTTTTCACCGTATAGACTTTCAGAGAAGAAAAATAAAAAATTGTATTTAAAAGATATTATGAACGGTGTTGTTGATTTGATTAATAAAGTTGCTGATAATATTTAACAGGATACTTTTGAGTTCTCGATTTTCAATATTAAAACCTCCATCTAACACATCTTATAAAATGCTAATTCTAATTTGAGTATGTAAATGGATAAACAAACAACAATTGCTTTTATTTTAATTGGTGCAATACTGATTTTGTGGCTTTACTTGACCGCGCCGGATCCTAATCAGCAAACCAAACCTAAGTCAGATACAACACAACTAAAAGACACACTTTTAAACAGCGAAAAGCAGGATACCGTATCTATAAATCAACCAAAAGAAAATATTAAGAATGATCTTTTAGTTGAACAGACAAAACAAGACAGCATTCCTGAGGTTATTACTGTAATAGAAACAGATTTGGCAAGGTTTGAATTATCTAATAAGGGCGGAAACTTTAAAAAGATATTCTTAAAAAAGTTTAACAACTGGTACACTGCTGATAAAAAAGAAAATCAGGATGATTATCTGGACAAAGTTCAGCTTCTAAATTATTCTAAAGGAGGATCGTACGATATTTCATTTGTTTCTATTGATGGTCACGGAATAAACACAAAAGATTTTACGCTTCAGAGCAGTCTAACATCTACAAACGTCAGGTTAACTGGAAAAGATTCAATCAAGGTAGATTATGTACTACAACTTGAACCCGGGAAAACCATAACAAAAACATTTATATTTTTTGCAGATAAGTATGAGGTTAAAAGCGATATTATCTTTTCCGGACTAAGCAGCAATATCAGCAGCAACTCGTATGATCTCGTTTGGAATAACGGAATTAGATTTGTTGAAAAAAACTCAGTTGATGAAGCGAGCTATTCAAACGCAAGTGTTTACTATGGTGATGAGCAGGTTATTGTTAATGCATCTTCAACCGGTGAAAAGGAAGTCAAAGAATTTAGAGGAAGAATTGATTGGCTTGCGGTTAGAAACAAATATTTTGCCGTTGTTATAATTCCCGATAATCCGCAAAAAGTTGAAGGAGCATATATTGAAGGAATATCAAACCATGCGGGTAAAGATGGGCTGACTAAACAGTATAATGCAAGACTAACACTTCCATTTCAGAACAAGGCAGAAGAAAAGCAATCTTTTACTTTATTTATAGGTCCTGTTGATTATAAAGAATTAGAATCTTATGGGAGAAATCTTGTTGCAATAGTAGATTTTGGAAGTTTCTTTGGGTTGAAGTTTATTGTCAGACCAATAGCTGAATATATTCTGCTTCCTTTATTTCTTTTTATTAATTCTTTTATTCCTAACTATGGCGTTGTGCTGATAATCTTTTCAATTATCATTAAGATAGCAGTATATCCGTTGACGAAATCAAGTTTTCAGTCAATGAAAAAAATGCAGGCACTGCAGCCCATGATTACGGAGCTTAAAGAGAAATATAACGACGATCCGCAAAAAATGAATAAAGAAACTATGAAGCTTTATTCTACTTATGGCATTAATCCAGCGGGGGGCTGTCTCCCGATGCTTTTGCAAATGCCTATCTTTATAGCGCTTTGGGGTTTGTTTAAATCTGCTATTGAATTAAGACAACAGCCTTTTTTTGGATGGATTACAGATTTATCACAACCGGATGTTATTTTTAACATCGGATATAAAATTCCAATTTTCGGTATTAGCGAAATAAGCGGCTTGGCTTTGCTAATGGGCATTACAACTTTTGTACAGCAGAAGATGACGGTAAAAGATCCCAAACAACAGGCATTGGTTTATATGATGCCGGTTATGCTTACGTTATTATTTATGAGCTTTCCATCCGGTTTAAACCTGTATTATTTTATGTTTAATATTCTTTCTATTGCACAACAGTATTACATAAACCATAAAGGCGGAAAGGTTGAGCTTGTGCCGGTAGCCAATCCAAAAAAGAAAAAAGGTTTTATGTCTAAATTGATGGAAGCTGCAGAAGAACAGGCTAAAACCCAGCAGAAGAGAAGAAAATAAAAATACTTTCTGTTTTCGGTTTGCATAAATAAAATCTAATTATGAAAAAGAGAATAAAAATACTTTTGCTTTTAATAATTTTCTTTTTCAGCAAGCTATACTCTCAGGATATTTATAACTTCAATTTTCCTGTGGAAAGCAAGCAGCTTCCTTTTGGTTTGATCGAACTGATTCCAAAAAACAAACCTAAAATTGCACTGGCTTTAAGCGGAGGAGGCGCAAGGGGATTATCGCAAATCGGAGTTCTTAAAGCATTGGATGAAGCAGGGATTAAGGCTGATGTTATTGTTGGAACCAGTATGGGAAGCATCGTTGGCGGATTGTATGCTGCCGGCTATTCTCCGGAACAGCTTGATTCAATTGCGGTGGAAACAGACTGGAATGATTTACTTACTCTTTCAAATCAGTCAAACAGAAGAGATTTATTTGTTGATCAAAAGGTAACAGAAGACAGAGCAATTTTTTCTTTGCGTTTATCCGGATTTGCACCGATTCTTCCTACTTCCTTTAATGATGGACAAAAACTTTCAAATCATTTAAATGTATTGGCGCTTAATGCTCCGCTTCATTCTGACGAATCATTTGATTTATTAACCATAAAATTCAGAGCAGTTTGTACAGATTTAATAACAGGCAACCCGGTTGTTCTTAGTAAAGGATCAATTAGCGGTGCTTTGCGCGCAAGCTCCTCGGTTGTGTTTTTTCTTGCCCCGGTTAAAATGGATACTCTGCTGCTTGTTGATGGAGGTCTTGTTGCCAACATTCCTGTTGATATTGCCAGAGCTAATGGCGGGAATATTGTTGTTGCAGTTAATACAACAAGTGGTCTTTGGAACGAAGAAGAACTTACTACACCATGGATTATGGCAGATCAAATGGTTAGCATACCAATTAAACAAGACAATTATGAGCAATTACAAAAAGCTGATTTTATTATTCAATCGGCAATAGGAAATATTTTATCAACTGATTTTAATAAGGTTGACACACTGATATATATTGGTTACAGCACATCTAAACCATATATAAATAGTCTTAAATCTAAAATTGATTCTGCAATTTTTAACTCATTACCGGAAAAAGAAATTTACTTTAAGAACTTAATTTTAGATAGCAGCCTTACTTTGAAAGAGCAGGCTTTTTTCTATCATTACAGAGATTATGATTCCGTTTCTAACAAGATGATCAATTATGATCTTTATAAATTGTTAGAAACTGGGGATTATAAATATCTGAGCGCACAGATACTGATGTCTGATAGCGAAAACATTCTGCAGCTAAGCAGGGAATATAATCCAATAATCAGGCACATAGATGTAATAGGTATTTCACAAATTCATTCAGAAAGAGTAAGCTCTGTTTTCTCTTCCTTAAAAGATGAAAGGTTTTCCGGACAAAAGGTGCTGGATGCACTTTTACAGCTTATAAAAATATATCGCGAAGATGGATATTCGCTTGCCGGAATTCAAAGTATTGATTTTAATAAAGAAGAAGGAAGACTGAGAATTTTTATTGATGAAGGGATCATTTCTAAAATTGATATAACCGGCAATGAAAAGACAAAGGAAAATGTAATAATCAGAGAATTCAAGTTTGATGAGGGAGATTATTTTAAAATAGATGATATTAAAGAGGGATTAAGAAATCTAAGGAGTACAAGAATCTTTGATAATATTGATGTAGTTGTTAAAGAAAAAAACGGACAAAATATCCTTACTATTAAAGTAGATGAAAAACCTTCGAGCCTGTTAAGAATAAGTTTTAGAAGCGATAATGAATATCGGGCACAGCTTGGATTTGATTTAAGAGATGAAAATTTTTATGGCTCCGGCACAGAGCTAGGCTTAATTTTATTCGGCGGACTTGATAATCGGGCTTATATAATTGAACAAAAAGCAAACAGAGTTTTTGAGACTTATTTTACTTATAAGATAAATGGATTTTACAAATTCAATGATGTGCATGTTTACAAAGATATTCCTTTAACCAACAGCGCAAGGTTTTCCAGAAATGAAATTGGAAAATACAGACAAATTTTTTACGGGGTTTCTTTGGGCATAGGCACACAGGTCGGCAGGTTTGGTAATCTTATACTTGAAGGTAAATATCAATTTGATCAGATTAAAAACAAAGACAATGAACCAACGACAGCATATAAAACAAAGATCGTAAGTCTTAAAGCCTCAACAACCTTAGATACGCAGGATAAATATCCTTTTACTGAAAACGGAGTTTACTTTTCAGGATTTTATGAAACAGCGATTTCAGTTTTAGGCGGCGAGGTCGGATACAGTAATATCGGTTTTGAATATAAAAATTATTTTAAACTATCTTCAAGGAGCGTAATCTCACCATCATTTAAATTCGGTTTTGCGGATAAAACCCTTCCATTAAGTCAGCAGTATTCGATTGGCGGGCAGGAATCATTTTTTGGAATGCATGACAATGAATATAGGGGAAGACAAATAATGCTTGCTTCTTTAATGTATAGATTTAAACTGCCATTTATAATTTTTTTCGACACATATCTTAAATTCAGATATGATCTTGGCTCGACGTGGGAATTCCAGGAACAAATCAGATTTAAAGATTTAAAACACGGAATTGGAACATCAATTTCATTTGATACACCAATCGGTCCCGCAGAATTTGCGGTCGGAAGAAGTTTTCTGCTTCGTAATGATCTCCCGAATAATCCTATTAGCTGGGGTGATGTGCTGTTTTATTTTTCTATCGGCTATTATTACTGATGAGGAATATGCTAAAAAATTATTTTTGTGTGAACAATTAATTCCTTTAACCTAATCTGAATCTTTCTTAAAAAAATCAAGACTCCGCTGTTACGTGGCTGTTGGCATCACTCTGAATATATCAATTGGCACCACTCTTTTAAATCTTATCTCTTCTCCTTTGCCATTTTGTATAGCTCCAGATATTTTTCTGCGGATATTTTCCAGCTAAAATCCAGATTCATTCCGTTAAGCTGAATTTTTTTCCAGATTTCTTTTTCTTTAAAAGTATTTACAGCCCGCTCTACTGATGATGAAAGAGCATAGCTTGTGTAGTCATAAAATGAAAATCCGTTTCCGTGATCGAACCCGTAATGATTTTCCTCGTCCCAATCTTTAATCGTATCAGCAAGTCCACCTGTTTTTCTGACAACAGGAACGGTTCCATATTTTAAACTATAGATTTGATTCAAGCCGCAAGGTTCATAACGTGAAGGCATAACGAAAATATCTGCAGCAGCTTCAATCAGGTGAGACAGTTCATTATTATATCCGATGTAAGTTCCTATTCTGCCGGGAAAATATCCGGGCAGTCCGCGGAAAAAGTTTTCGTACTTGCTTTCACCGCTGCCAAGTATTATCCATTGTGCATTAAGATTCATCAATTCATTTACTGCTCCGGCAAAAATGTCGAATCCTTTTTGCTGCACAAGTCTTGATACCATACCAATCAAAGGTCTGTTTTCATCAAACGGAAGATTGAAATGATCCATTAAAAATTTTTTATTTTTTAATTTTCCGGAAAGATCTTTTACAGAATATTTATACGGAAGAAATTTATCGGCTGCGGGATCCCATTCATCGTAATCAACACCGTTTAAGATTCCATAAACATCCGGCTTACGGGCACGAAGTATGTTATGCAGCCCGGCACCATGTTCTTCTTTTAATATTTCGTGCGAATACTTGTTGCTTACAGTATTTATTAAGTCAGCAAAAACGATTCCTGCTTTCATAAAAGAAACAGAATCCTCAAACTCTACCGGTCCGCCCGGATAGTATAAACTGCTGCGTATCTCTGCCGCAGATAAAGTAGATTTAGAAAATCTTCCCTGATAGGCAATGTTATGAATCGTAAACACTGTTGCAGTTTTATCAAACATCCTGTCCCAGTTATAATTATCTTTTATAAAAAGCGGGATAAGTCCCGACTGCCAATCGTTACAGTGAATTACATCCGGCGCCCAGGCAAATCTTTGCAGCGTTTCTATCACTCCTTTGCTGAAAAGAATAAATCTTTCATCTTCATCTATATCGTTTGTATAGATTGAGTTGCGGTAAAAGTAATGGGGACAATCAATAAAATTAACCTCAACGCTGCTGTTAGGAAGTTTTGCCTGATGAAGATGAACCGAACGGTCTGTTCCGTTAACCCGGATAATCATCTCGCCGATATCCCAATTATATCTCAACCCTTGTCTTGATTCTTCGATAAAGTTATACTTTGGCATAAATATTTTAACTTCACACCCAAGTTTTTCCAATGATTTCGGCAGTGACCCGGCAACATCGGCAAGCCCGCCTGTTTTTGCGTATGGAACGCACTCAGTTGTTATAAAAGCTATTTTCATATCTCTGGACTTAATTTTTATTGGCAAAGATAAATATTAACTTATTCTTAATGAAAGGTTAAATGATACTGAAGAGAAAAATATCATTACTATGGTTTATGATTACACTGTTGAATTATAAGAACAGTTCTTTAGTTCCTCACATCAAACAAAAAAGTTTTTTTACTATATCATCTGACAAAACAGGAATGATGTGAAAGATTGAAGCAGCACAAAACCCGCTTAAGATATACCTCACAGCCTGCTTAAACGCCGTTTATTTTTACTGAATTAAATTTATATTTGGCAACAATTTTTATAAAAACTAATCTAACAAGGAGAGAAAACAATATGAAAGATCTTGCACTTCTAATCCTGAGAGCGGGTGCTGGTTTGTTTATAATAATTAATCATGGTTTAATGAAAGTTCAAGCACTGATGTCGGGTGGTGAAATAAAATTTGCAGATCCTCTTGGTTTTGGGATGGGGACAAGCATGACACTTTCAGCTTTTGCAGAGTTTTTCTGTGGAGGTCTTTTAGTTCTTGGACTTTTTCCGCGGGTTAGTGCAGGAATATTAGCGTTTAATATGTTTGTTGCCGGGGTTATACACCATGCAGCCGATCCTTTGGCAGCTAAAGAATCAGCATTGCTTTATCTGATTGTTTTTATTTCTCTGTTAATACTTGGAGCGGGTAAGTATTCTATTAACCAATTATTACCGGCAAAATTCAGAAAGTATTAAATATGAATCTGACAATTAATGATCTTGCAGTTTTTACTAATGGCAGTTCCAATAAAAAACCAATAGTCTTTGTTCATGGATTTCCTTTAGACCACTTTATGTGGGATAAACAGGTAGATTTTTTAAGCGATGACTATTACTGTGTCCGGTATGATATCAGAGGATTGGGAAATTCACCGGCTGGCGACGGACAATTTACAATGGAGTCATTTGTTGATGATCTTGAATCTGTAGTTGTTGATTTAAAACTAAATAAACCTGTTTTATGCGGATTATCAATGGGCGGATATATTTCACTTCGTGCGCTCGAAAGAATGCAAGATAAATTCTCTGCAGTTATTTTATTTGATACAAGATCTGAGGCAGATGCAAATGAAGGAAAATTAAAACGAGCAGCAGGAATAAAAAGGATAAACGCTGAGGGTCTGGCTCCCTTTACAAAAGATTTTATAACTAACTGCTATGGAGAATACTACAAGCAGAATTATAAAACTGAAATTGATAAACGAATTTTAAAATCATCACAATTTGATCCGGCAGGTGTTAAAGGCTCGCTGCTGGCAATGCTCGGAAGAAATGATACAACAGGGTATTTAAATAAAATTAATATTCCGGCACTTGTAATTTGCGGCGAGCAGGATGCACTGACACCTCCGGAAGTAATGAAATCAATGGCAGAAAAAATAAACGGAGCGGAGTTCATTGTTATTAAAAACAGCGGGCACCTGAGTCCTGTAGAAAATCCCGGGGACGTTAATGAAGCTGTTAAAAATTTTTTAGATAGAATTTAAAAGCAATTCTTTTGTGTTTCTAACCGGCTCATTTCTTAAAAATAAAATACACGGATAGAACCAAAAAAATAAATCCTATAAAGTGATTGATTTTAAATGTTTCATTTTTAAAAAGAGTAACTGAGAATAAAGTAAACACAAGTAATGTAATAACCTCCTGAATTACTTTAAGCTCTACCAAAGAAAAAGGTCCTCCGTTTTCTTTATATCCGATTCTGTTTGCAGGCACTTGAAAAGTATATTCAAACAGTGCGATTCCCCAGCTTATAAGAATAATTGAAACAAGTCCGAGCTTGTTAAACCATTTCATCTCTGCAAATTTTAAATGTCCGTACCAGGCAAAAGTCATAAAAGTATTTGATAAAACTAAAAGCCCTATTGTTGTAATTTCTTTCATAAAGATTTTTCTAAAATAATTGATTTAGTGTAAACCGGCAGATTGTTTTGTTAATTGTTTTTGGATAGTAGTTTATAAAAAATATATGGAGCAATTAATAACCAGAATAAAAACAAGCCCCATATCCTGCCTTCTGACAGATTATAATCATGAAAAAGTTTTTCCCACGGATGCCCCATTACATAATGTCCGAAACCAAACTCAAACGAAATCGTTAAAACCAGCCAGATAAATCCCAATATTAAAGCATGGTCTTTTGTCTCTATTTTCCATTTCTTAAATATGAAGTAGAAAATTATTCCGAAGATAATAGTTCCTATTAATGTTGATATTTGATGTGCCGCCAGATCACCAACAAGGTTTTTATAAGTTGCTTCTCTTATAACTCCGTTTAATATTGCTGCAAATGGAAAAGCAAACCACCATAGGATGTGGATGTAGATATTTTTCATGAAAATCTTTTTAAGAAAATGTTATACAAAATTATTAAATAGAAATTAAACTAATAACAAAATATTTAGTAAAGAAAGAAAATAGTTTTGATTTGATTGCGCATAATCGTGTATTAGCAGTAAGTCCAAAAAAATCAATATCAAATCAAGACTGCAATAATTCTTTCTTTAATCAGCATCTCCTTTATTAACAAAACATTAAAACACTTTCAATTAAATATCTTTTGTAATCGAAATAAAATTTAAACAGAAATAACACCAGCTTATAATAGTTCGGTTATTCTCTATCCATTAATTTCAAAAGCTTATTACCGATTAAATAATAAGGCGGATAAGATCCTCCAAGTCCGCCGTCCAAGTTTTCAGAAACCGTTGCCACTGTTTGAAAACCGGTTGAAATACTCCCGCTAAGAACACTGAAAGTCTGATTGTGATAATAGTATTTACCGCAAGCGAAATTATCCGATATAATTTCCGTTATCCATGAATCAGCGCTGAACAGACCAGATGTAACCGGAACGGCAGGGTTTGATAAATCTAAAATTTTGTAATCCAGACGTATATTATTTCCTCCCCATCCATTTTTTGGGGTAAGTATTACATGTTTTTTATAAAAGAACCCTGTTTGATATTCCCATTCAATTCCGTTGTAAAGAAGCTGCGGCGAAGCCGGATTTGAAATGTCAAATATTGTTGGCAGACTGTCGCTGTTTCCGAGTAAAACAATAGCCGAACCAATTCTGAGCATCTTTCTAACAAAATAATTTTGAATTCTGGAAAGTTCGCGGAAACTTCCATCATTTCTGTATGCTATAATTATTAGCGGACCGGGTTTCCAGAGATCGCCAAGCACAATAATCGAATCCTTAACTACAAAAGGACCTAGATAACCTTGAACTGGAATATGGAACAAAAGAGCAGGGGAAGCTGGATTCTGAATTGAGAAGGCAAACAAACCCGAACTATAAGTAGCGAACCAAAGAGTATCACCATATAATTGAGTTTCCCCCACATCAATAATTGAATCATGTAAATGAGTACTGAATGTTTCATTAACACTTTGATTGTTGTAAGTGTAAAAATGATATGTGCCGTTATAATCGAGTGTCAGGATTTTATTTTGATCGAACCTGATTGCTTTACCGGAAACATCTCCTATCGGTTCAAATTTTTTAATAGTTTCTTTCAAAGTGTATTTAGCAGGTGACATCACGCTTAGGACAGGAAGATAGTTATCCTTGTAGATCACCGCCCCTCTGCCGCGGATTGAACCCGGTAAGATCGCAACGCCATCAGAGTTTGTTTTAACCCGGAAAATATCCCAATCAATACCGCCCTCAATTATTGCACCCTCGATACTCTGTCCATCCGGCGATTGAACTGTAATCTGAAACGGTAGACTGTATTCTACCGGAATTTCTTTTTCACAGCCAATCAGTAATACCGCTAATATGAGAATAATCGATTTGTGTATCATACTATACTCCTTTTTTGTTATTGAAGCACAGATGAATAATGAATGTAGAAGATCTCATCTGAAGCATCAGCGAATTATTAAGTTATTTAAATAATATTTTATAATCTTTTTCTTTTCCGGCTTTCCAATATTCCTGCGGGATGACCTGCCAGTTACCTATTAATTTTGGAGCAACTGTTTTTTCTTTTTCAATCCACTTCATCAAGTAATATCTCAGATCTTTCTCGGTTGAATTGATAATTCTTTCGGATAAATCTGATTGTGGAATTTTAGCTCCGCGGGTCAGATGCCCTCCTCCGCCATTTCCACGGTATGAATTGATTGCCACGCTGTAATTTGCGTTTATGTCAAAAGAATTACCGTTAGAAAAACCAATAATGTTTACACGTTCACCAACAGGTTTTGTAACATCAACCGTATAATCGATTCCGGCTGCAGCATCATAATTATAAAAACGCTCATCAAGCTCCGGAGATTTTGTTCTCTCTGAGTATTGAATATTTCCTTTTTCATCAAGTTTAAATTTTAACAGATAATCTTCTTGGTCTTTCATCTGATTAAACCAATTACCGTATGAAAACTCAAGACAGTCTTTTATTTCCTTACCGCTTAGTTTCATTGTATATAGAAGATTTTCAAATCTGTAAAGATCGAACATATCTTTTACATAAATGGTTCCTTTGTCAATCAGGGCATTAAAAGAAAGAGGTGCGGTAAAGGAAACATCCGCATCGGTAAGCTCCAGTTGAATACTTTGAATTAAATCAACAAACTTAGAAGGACCGAAAATAGCATCGCGTGAAGAGATCGATTCGGTAAATTTACCAATCGGTCTGTTTACAAAATTTTTTACCTCAGTAAGATTTTTTTCGTATCGTTTAATAAAATCCGGATCAGGGGAATAATCTTTAATACTTACAAGCTCACCGGAAATTTCCTTCTTATCATATATCATACACATTTTATCATACTTTAAAACATAAGAAGCAACAGCAACATTTTGAGCACCGGCTGTTGTTCCCAGTATTAAAACATCTCTTCCCGCCGGACCTTTAGTTTTAAAATTCCAACCGGCATGATCATGACCAACAAATATCAGATCAAATCCATCTACTTGCTCAGCGATAAGTTTAGAAGCATTTTCATTTCTGTCTGTATTCTCATTTTCACCTCCGTAAGTAAAATCCACACCGGAGTGAAAAAGTCCCACCATTATATCAGGTTGTTCGGTAGCTCTGATTTTCTTAACCCATTTTTTTGCTGTTTCAATCATATCATCAAACCGGATTCCGCTCCAGATTTTTTCCGGCAGCCATTTTGGGATTGCTGGTGTAATCAATCCCAGTATTGCAATCTTTACACCGCCACGCTCAATAGTTGTATAAGGTTTAAAATAAGGTTGTTCTGTATTTGTATTTACTGCATTTGCTGCAAGCCATGGAAAATTAATTTCCTGATTAAATTTATCATAAACCTCATGTCCGGTTTCAATATCATGATTTCCTGCTGTAGCAGCATCATACTTCATATAGTTCATCACATCAGCAATAAGATGAAGGGTATCTGTTTTTTCAAAGTTGTAATAATAAACAGCAGGATCGCCCTGCAGGATATCACCGTTATCCAGTAGAAAAACTATTTGATTAGTATCCAAGCGCTGTTCTTTCAGATAAGATGATACTTGTGCCAGAGATGAATTTGACGGACGATTATTTATTAGATCATAAGGAAAAACTGCCCCGTGAACATCAGAAGTTTCAATTATCTTTACCCGCAGGGTTTGAGAGAAGGAGAGAGTAAATGAAAAAAATAAAACACCTAAAAAATAGAAATATTTCTTCAGCATAAAACATCCGGTTGATTTTCACATTAAAGATACAAAATTGAGATTAAAAAGATTTTAAAAAGCAGAGCAATTAACAGGAATTTATATTTTATTCTCAGGTTTAAGATATATAGAAAACCATATCAGTATGCACTTAAGCATATTAAATATAAAGCTCTTATTGTAATTACTGCTTTGCTGGGATTATATGCAGGGATGGTCTATTATTTTATACCGCCAGGAATCGGCGAATTTTTTTCTTTTCACCCAAAGAATAAAAAGTTAACCCGGATAAATACCAATTGGATGTAAATTGATTATCTATGTTCGTGGTGTAAGATTAAATTCCAGACTTATTGATTCAGGCTCCACATTGAAATCCAATTCAAGCGGTGATGAGTTATCAGTAAGATGATATTTAAGATTTTGCGGAAGGATGTTTAATTCAAAATCTTTAATTAGTTCGTACTGTGTCGAAAAAACAAAAACCTTCGAACCCTTTTCATAATTGATAACTTTGATGATGTAAGTTTTTTCTTCGTCATAAAATGTTTTTGAAGATACTTTCGGTTTTTCCTCTGGTGTTGCGGCAGCAAGTCGTACATTATTTGACAATTTCCTGTTCTGATATTCATCAACAGGATAAAGATAAACTATATTACCTGGCTTATATGCATCAACCTTCAAAGCTATCTTTTGTTTAATTTCTGAATTAAGTTCTTCACCAATAGATTCTTTCAAAGATGAGTAAAGCTGTATCTCGTCCCGGAAATCTGATGAGCTTTCCAAAAACTTGCCTTTCTCCTTTGAAATTATATCAGGATAAAACACAAAATTAAAAATATCCTTTTCAGTTATTTCATTTTTCATATTGTTTGATGTTCTCTCAATTTTATAATATTAAAAAATCTTACCTTCTCGGAAAAATTTCCGATGCAGATATTATTGCACTAATTCATCTGCAATGTTCTGTTTTAGCACTTTTAGCAGATATTCCAGAATGTTATGATACTTCTGCTTATATGTTTCTTCATCAAGAGCCTGAATGTGAGCCAGCAAATATTTATATAAACCAGGATTTACACCGCCATCTTTAATATCCCGAGAAATATCCATCAAGGCTTTTCTAAATTTTTCACCCTCATCCATTGAGAGCTTTTCTTTGGAGATATAAGTATCGTCAAGCTTTTGTATAGTTTTATTTAATGCCTGTGCTACAATTGAATTGATCTCAATATTATCATTCTGCTCGGTTGTTGATTCGCTAATGTTATAAAGCGCAGTATTTAATTCCTTCAGTTTATGAATAAGTGAATTAAATGGAATTGCTGAAGCATAGCTTGTTTCTGAATTCAAGTATAGAAAAATATTTTGCAAAAGATTTTTCTTTCCTGTAAAAAGTTCAGCAGGCAGTTTTTCAAACTCTTCAATTGGAATTGTTTTGCCGGAAATATTTTCGGTTTCTGAGTTAATAATAAATATAGTTCCGAAGTAACTTGTTTTTCTATAACTGTATTTTTTAAGCAAATAATTTACCGAATCAGCGAGCTTTGAAAATAACGGATCTGACTCTCTTAAAAGATGTGATATATACTGCTCAGCTCTTTTCTGGACTAATTTAGTTAAAAAGAACAATGCTTCTTCTTCTGTTTTTATTGGCGGCTGCCAGGAATTGAAAGGTTCAAGAATATTTTTAAAACATCCCGGCTGGTCTCTTTCAAAAAGTGAAGTGATTGAATCAATCGCAATATCTTCCAAAGAAATTTCATCTCTTAAAATTATCCTCTGCACTTTTTTGTAGTTAAATCGTATATGACTTAAAGCAATTTTAAAACAGATTTCAACCAGATTATTAATTGATTGTTGACAATCCAGAGTTGAGAATAAATTCAAGATTTGGGATTTCTTTTCCATTTGAATGAGAAAATTAAATAATTCAAACTAAAATCTGAATTAAAAAGTGTGTTTTTTCGCCTGAAATATTTAGTCTACTCTTAAATACCAAAAATCTATTTTGAGGAATAAATAATGTAGGTGAAAACTGAAATAGTCGGTAAAATAATTCAAAGATATAAAGGGAATAAAAGGATGATTTCCATTTTCTCATCATCTTATAAAATTATATACTGCTGATGATAGCATTATATTTATTGAATCGCCGGTTATTCCTTTGTAATAGTTCCTTTTCACTCTAGATCTGACCCCGGATGACCTATTATTGTTTCTCTAATTTGTTCTGTTTGTCTTTCGTAAGTGTCTTTTTGTTAAAGGGTTATGGGCTTTGTATTATCACTTTGATACTACCCCATATAGTAGAGACAATGAAAAGCAACAATATTCAGTTAAATATAAAAAACTTTAAGGGCAAAAAAGACAGAAGACAACCCCGAAGAAGTATTGATAAGGAGTTCTTTTTATAAGCAAAATGGTTAATAGCTATAATTTTTCTTTTTTCCGAATTTAACCGTTTTATTTATATATCAAACATTGGTTTTCCCCCAATAAATAGCAGTAAATAAAATGGAGTAGTTATGGAACTAAAGATAGAAGAACGTTACCATTTAATTGTTTTAAAGCTTAATGGTAAGCTTGTCGGTGGTCCATTTTCTGAAGAATTAAATACGACTTTGCATAAATTAATTATCCAAGAGAAATTGAACATAATTGCTGATATGAGCAATGTATCGTTTATTAATAGTACTGGGCTAGGTATTTTAATCAGTGGCTATACCACAATGAAAAATGCTGATGGTCAGTTTAAACTTGCCGCAATCCCTGATAAAATTGATGGGATACTATCAGTTACTAAATTAAATCAGATATTTGAACAATTTAATACTGTTGAAGAAGCAATCAATAGTTTCAAATAGGCTGATACTATTTCACTTTTACTAAGATCAGCGTTATATCATCTCTTGGTTCAATTGATGCACTCCAACATTTAATTAAGTTGATGATAGAATCAAGTATCTCCTTAGGTGTAAGATTTGCGTTGTTTTTCAGCGTATCCGAAATAAGTTTTGGATCTATCATTTCGTTTTGAGGATTGAATAATTCTGTAAGTCCATCACTGCAGATAAGCAATATATCTCCAGGGTTAAGATCTATCTGTCTTACGTCATACGGAAAGTTTTCAACGTGCCCAAGAGGCATTCCTTTAAGAACTATCGTTTCAATCTGTGAAGTTTGTGCTCTGATAATGATAACCGGAGGCATACCCGCAGATGTAAATTCAAGCTTATAGTCTTTATAGCGAAATAGAGAAATACATACATACAGCTTTGGGAGGTGCAACTTTTTTATAATTGAACTCATCTGATTAAGCGCAGCACCTAACTCCAGTTTTTCTCTTATATTAATAAAAAGTGTTTTTACAACGGTAACCATTGTCCCTGCTTTCAATCCATGCCCTGTTGCATCTGCAATAACAAATTTTAAAATGCCATCTTCATCTATGAAAAAATCGTAATAATCTCCTCCAACCAAGGCAGCTGTGCTCATATAAGTTTCAATATCTATACTATCAAGTTTAGGTAGCGATGGTGGAAGCATTGACAACTGGATTTTTTTTGCTTCTATCATTTCGTGTTCTTTCTTCAGATTTTCAATTTCAGCAAACTTTTTATCCCTTTGTGTAAAGTACTGTACCTGGATTATGAGCAATACAAAGGATAAGATAAAAAAAGAATTAACAGATATTGTTGGTAGAATAGTATAATTAATTGCAAGTATCCCAATGGTGATATTTAGTAGAATGATCAGAACAATAAAAGCTAAATAGAATATTTTTATATCAGCAAAAAAAGTAGAAACTGTTAATAGTAATAAGACAATAAACAGCAGTATAGCCAACTCTGTATTGGATAAACCTTTCATAAAAGTCTTTGTTAATAGAGCATTCAACATATTTGCTTGAATGTTTAACAGAGGTGAGTTTTGACTTAATGATGTAGTTCCTATGTCAGCGATGCCCGTTGAGACATCACCCACAAATACAAATTTGCCTTCAAAAAAACTAAGCAGCTGACCTTGTTTATCAGTCTGGTCAGCCATTTTATTGAATGTATTCAAACTGAGATTTTGAAAATCCTTAGCCCAAATATCAACAAAAGGGATTCTGGTTCTTCCACTCTTGTCGATCGGAATCTTAATATCTTCATTTAACCAACTTTCAGCTAATTTTGGCAAAACAAGATTTTTTCCCCATTCAATTATTAGATCATCTGCCGATAAGTTAACATAATCTAAATATGCGGAAAGATATAGAGCTGGTAGAAATGCACTATCAACTTTAATAACAAGAATCGAATGTCTGTATATGCCGTCTTCGTCCGGTTGTTCGCTTATATGTCCGGAACCACTGGCAGTTGATAAAAATCTTTCATCTGTTAAAACAGATCTCCCTGTTATTAATGGATTCCCCAGATTGAGAGTTTCTGGTCGGCCTAAAGATCTCTTGATGCTACTGCTCTGAATTAAGTCGGACAAATTTCTTGAACTAACTGGTGTTCCAAGTAAGGAAAATGAAACTGGTAAATAAACATTATTGAACTCTGATAAACTTTGGGCTAGTACTGAATCAGAAACCGGATCGCTGGGGTAAGCAAATATCAGATCCAGAATTATGGCTTCTGGGTCATATTTTTTTAACTTATGCAAGCTTTCTGAAAATAGCTTTCTATTAAAAGTATTTTCTTTAAAGTATTCATTGTATGTTTTATCATTTATTGTCAGGTAAACTATCTGTTCAGAATTTGGAAATAAGTCGAAGTTTTCTCTGCAGAAGTTTATTAAATAGTCATTTAAATGATGGTCGGCCCTTGTCCCTTCTTTAACGATCGTAATCTGAATGTAACTGCAAAGAAACCACAATACTGTGCCCTGCCAGACGAGTATCTTGATTACCTTTTTATCTCTTAACATTAAATTTAAATTCTTTTATCAGATAATTTATTCCAGAATATTTATTCAATCGATTTCCGTTTGAACCGAGATCACGCAAGTTTCCGCTTATGTTAATAATATCATCTCCCTTTTCCGCAATATTACAGTTTGATTGTTTAGTAAGCTCTGTTAAGTAGGCTAATAGATTTTTATCCTTAAGATTTCCAATTTTTTCTTTGGATTCAGAAGTTAGTGCAAGCACAATTATAATTTTTTCAACCTCAGCTTTACCATCGAAAATATATGACTGATTAGTTGCTGGAAAGATATAATAAGATCCTTTTTGTAATATTGAATCTACAATAATCAATGTGCCTTCCGCTGAAGAATTTATAATCCAGATATAACTTTTGTTATATGGTTTTAAGTGAATCCTGAATTTTTCACCGGCTCGCACTTTTTCAAATGGTTTTGAATATCTTTCTTCATTCCCGGATAGTATTGTTATATCTATCTGTGCCGTTAAAGTATCCGATGTATTGGCAATTGAAATTGTTTCATTTGTAAGGCTACCTGGTAATAGGAGAAAAGCTAAATATATGAGGAGTAAAACTGAGACCATTGGCATTGATACCTCCTAAACATGATTAATTTCCAGAATTATAATTATCATCGATTTATTATCACTTTTAGCTTTAAAAATAATCTTTGATTGATCCTTAATCGTGGAAGTGTAATTACTGACAATGTCTTTTTTGAAATACTTAAACACACGTTTGACAAAATCTCCCGATTCCTTTTCAATTTTCTTCATTGCTGTCTTTATATCTATATATTTGTTAGCATAGATAAAACACAAGTATGTTTTACCCACATTCTTATCAAGCATTAAATTTGAGCGCTCATCAGGAAGTGAAAGATTGTTTTTTTTGTAAGAAAGCAAAGGACTTATGTTTTCTTTAGGTGGAAAGAGTATTGTGTTTTTTCTCTTTAAGTCCGATCCAAAGGCATATACAAATGCCGGCTGATCATTACTCAATCTGATATTAAACTTTGTTCCCGAGGAAAGAGAATAGACTGTACGAAATATATTATCAGACTGTTCGAGTTGAATGGGGATTTCATTCTCGATAATAAAACTTATTGATCCTGAAAAATCATATTCAGACGTCTCATCTTTTATATTATCAATCAGCTCAAATCCATTATATGTGAAAAATTCAAAATCAGTATACCTGATCCAGGTATAGCCCTGATTACCCCATTCAGTTCCCCAGCTATTAATAATTTCAAAAGCTCCTCCGTAAAGAGTATCATCATAACTGACTACAACAAGTGCATGTCCATTTTTGCCGTTTTTATATTCTTCCTTTTCAGGAATCCACACATCTTTACAACATTCAAAGGATCGGGGTACATCTATTGCAATGACTACCGGGCGATACTCGCTTATACTTTTTTTGGTAGTAATAACCTTATTGTATGAAAACCGGTTAAAGATTTCTTTATACTCTAAAATTCTATTTTGAATCGCGCGGTATTTGTCATGAGATTCGATATCTTTCTCGCATTCATAACCAAAGTCTTCTAGTAACAATACCCCCTGATCTTTCATAATTTCAAGTGCATCAACCAGGTCCACTCCATTGTTACAAGTTGAATCTCTCCGTATTTGATTATAGATGTATGAAGGTGAAAAACTATTTTGATCAATCAACGGGTTTATATAATTATTCTTTATGGCATTTAATATTGTTCTTCCTGAATATGCAGAAGCCCAACCCGCGCACGTTGCGTACATTCCCTGATTGCCTGGGGTTGGACAGTACTTTTTAAGTGAAAATCTGGGGGGTAGTTCTTCAAAATCTCCTCTCATCAATGTCGCAGAAACGATTGTTCTCTCACTAGATTGTTCACTCAGATTTAATCCCCGCCCATACAGCTGAGCAATCAAGTTATACGATGAAACAATAAATGTTAACAAGATTAAAGTTGTTTTCATATATATTTTTATCGCTTTATGAAAATAAATTGTCCACCCTTATCACCATCTAATTCTCCATAAAGTGGCCTTTGTCCTGTAATGCTGTTATTAGTTACTGCATCACGAAAATCTAGGTAAAGGTTTTCTGCAAATAAGTATTTTTCGTTATTCTCTTTCAGTCGCCTGAGCAGAAATTCTAAAAAAATACTTTTATCTGGTACAGGTGTATTTGCACCACTAGTCAGACCAGTTTTACTCTCTAATGAGTAGGCTACTTCAACAGCTTTATCATAGTTTATAATTACATCTCTTGTGATGAATATGCTTCCGGAAAAACAAGCATCAGCAATTAGTAAAGTATGTTTAGCTTTTATTCCTTTGAGCAGGCTAACTATTTCAGAATTACTGATCCAGTTACTCTTATTATATCTCGTTCCATCTGCGGGTATCCAAAATCCCTGATCCATATTTTCTTCGTACTGTCCATGTCCAGCATAAAACACCAGAAAATTATCGGACTCGGTGATCTTTGATTTAAGTAATTGAAACGCATTAAAAATTTTAATTCTATCGGGGTTTTCCAGTGTTACAATATTATTTTCACTAAATAAATAATCTTCCGTTAGTATATCCTTTAACATTTTCATATCATTAACCGGAAATTTGAGGTTCATACTTTTATCCAAATATTTCTCAACTCCAATCAATAATGCATAATAGTTTTTTTCATTCACGTTTATGAGTAATCCAGGTAGTTCCTGTTCTGGGGCGTAAAGAATTTCACTTTTTTGTTCCTTTAGTATTTTGATCTTAAACAGATGATCCGTAATTAATTTTGACTGGAAACCAGCTTTATTCCAATAATTCAGCTCACTTCTTAAATACGAAACATCTTCACTTGGGCCATAAATCTCCAGATGATTCAATAACCTATCAGCCCTGTCCTCATCTCCGGTATGTATACAAGCAATAGCCCAGTGAATGATTTTCTCAAAATTTGTATTAAGCGGATTAATTCTGTTAACTAGTTCTATAAAGATTGTATGCGAATCAATGCTTAGCTTATAACAGATTTTGGAATACTCGTATAAAAACCTATCATCATAATCTTGAAATTTGTTGCTTAATATCTTTTCAAGCGCCGCGGTAATCAGACTTCTGGCTCTTAAAGTGTCAATTGAAATGTCCAGATTTAAAAGATCATATTCCTTTATATTGTTAGCGAGATTAGAATGTTGAGATTTCTTTAATAGCTCATCGAACTGGTCGAAATGTCTTTCATTATAAAGTTTAAGAAGGTCATAACCTTCTAAACTTACTGATTGAAAGATCTTGTCTGCACCAGATTCTCTACCGATAAGGCGAAGGGTAAGCCCAAGCTGAATTAATTCCTGATTATTAAAAAGCGCAAAGTCTAATTCTTTTGGGAAATATGGTTCAAAAACCATTACCAGCTTTTTTGCCATTTCCGGATTCTTTTTAATATCAATTTGAAGAAGGTCATAAAAGCTGATTTTTAATGGTTGGGCCGATACTTTTATTTTCTGGATAACTTCATCTAATTTTCCCTCGTTCCCTGTATTGTAGTAATAGATTGAGGCTGTTATTGGATCACTGAATTGAATTAAATGGAATATATTGGTTTTAATCTCGCTGATAAGAGTAGAGTTTCTATTTGGATTTTTCTTGTAATACAATTCAAGTACTCTAGAAAACTCAGTTGAGTCATTGCAAAAACGAACAGTATCAATTTTTTGATCTAACTCGTTAAGAAGAATATATATATTTTTTTTGGGTTCTAAGAGCAGGTGTAAAAAAATGTATTCTGAAATCTCATTCTCTTGAACATATGGTTTTAAAAGCGTAATGATTTCTTTATAAAGTTCAGGGTTCTGACCCGGGTTCATTTCAAAAAGCGGCGCTAATTGGACTTTAAATTGAGCCTTATTACCCCGATAAAGTTGGGTGAAAAGTTTTTTTACTTCATCAATTTCGTTGTATTTATAATACTCTACTAATACCGGTGTAACAAACCTTTTATAGTCTTCACCCAAAACCAATGCACATGAGTTCAGTAAATCTTTATTTCTTACAATTTCGTCCAGATAACTACGAAGCGCAGATAATAACTGTTGACGGGCCATTATATTAGTTCCATCTATTTTCAGTATCTCTGCTAATGTTTTAACGATTCCAACATGATCATTTTTCTCATTACAAAAATTTACCTGTGTAAATAGCTGTTCTATTCGTTCTTCTGCAGCTTCATCTTGCGAATAGCTAAACCTTATTGATATCAGGCAGCATAGTATAATTAGTAAATAAGTTTTACTCATCATTAAAATGTATAAATTATTTGAAATTCAAATTTTCGTATAAAAGCTTCAAATGAATCAATTCCATTCTTTCCTGGATATAGCTCTTTGCTTAAGACCCTGTATTCTAGAATATTATTTGAATTTATCTGTCCGGCTATACCCAAAGAAGATCTTCCAAAATCAAAAAGAAGCCCTGGCCTGAAGCTAAGAGGAATAATATTTAATGAAGCTATTGTATGTTTTACTATCTGACCTTCTTCTAGGATGGCACCATTACCACCAACATTAATTATATCTAATCCGAAAAAGAATGTCAGAGCAGAGCCATGCTTAAAAACATATGTTATCTCGGGTTGGAATGATAAACAAAATAAGTCAAGGTTTATCATATAATATTTCAGATTGTCCTTTGGATAAAGTTCTGCTGGGTTATTGATTGATATATTTCCATATGCACACCCTATTTTATATGAACCTTTTAACAAAAATCTAAATTCTACTTGATTAGAAATATTATATTCAGCAATTCGAACCAGATCGTAATAGTTGGTGTAGTTTATTCCATTGAAATCAATTCTCTTTCCGCCGGCGAAATCAGAGATAGGAAAAGAACCTGAAAAGTATCCAAAAGCAGAAAAAACTGTCTCCCTTGAGTAAAACTCAATATTACCGTACTCAGAAGTTTGAGAAAACAAACTAAGGTTGATATTCAACAAAACAGCTATGATGGTTATTATGTCTCTCATTGCTTCTCCAGATTTTTAAGTTGCTTTTTAAATATAAAATCACCCTTCATTCCTTCATCACCAGTATTAGGTATTGCCTTGTATTCAGGGATTTGATTTGTTCTCGAATTATTAATTACTGGCTCTTTCAAGTGATTAAATAGTGTTTGAGCAGGAAAATATGGTCTGTCAATTGACTTCAGAGATTTGATCAGGTATTCAACAAAAACACTTTTATCAGGTGTAGCTTCAATGCCGCTGATTATTGCTTTCCGGCTTTTTACTTTGTATATCTCATTAATTGATTTCTCTGCCTCAGGAAAAAAATCTCTTAGTAACGAACCAGAAAAGCAGGCGTCTGATATAACGAGAGTATGCTGTGTTTTAATTGCCTTTATATAATCTCTTATAGAACTATTCTGTATCCAGTTTGCTGTATTATCATAATTTGCATCTGAAGGTAACCAGTATCCCGTTTCGGTTTCCTCATCAAGTTTCCCATGTCCAGCATAGAATATTAAAAGATTGCAGGATTCATTTAGTTTTCTTTTGTACTCATCGAATGCTGTTATAATTTGAGTTCTTGTTGCATTCTTTAAAGCTTTGATATTTTTTTTATTAAAATTGTATGATTCTTGTAGTACACTCGCAAGATTTTGACCGTCTTTAATAGGTCCATCAAGATCATTAATTTTTGGGTCCTTATAGGAGTTAATGGTGATGATAAGTGCATGATAACTTATATCCGTCAATTCTTCTCCGAGCAGCATTTCGGGTGGGTCTTGAAATTGAGCCGTATAAGTAGCAAGGTTCCCATAAATATCTGCAATCACCAAATCAATTGTGTCAGGAGTTTCATTGTGGAATGCATGATAAAATCTATTTGGAAAGATAGAATCTACTGGAGTACCATTTACCCAAACACCTAATATTTTACTTTGATCTGAAAATTTTCCAGTAATAGTAATTAAGGAATCAAATAATTCTTTAGGTACGATCTGAATGCCTCTTGATAATTCAGTATAAGGTGGATTTAGTTTTAGAATAGGCGGTGTCACATCTGCTTTGGGATCATAGAATAATGTTAATTCCTTTTTTGTGATGTTATTAGCACGATCAGAAAAAGCAAACTTCATGATATTTTCACCTGTTTTTAGATTTACTTTTAATACATTATTACCCGGAGCAATAAAGCCCAAATCAATATCATTAAGCACTACTTTAACTCTTTTGCTGTCATCTTTGATTATACAATTCAAAGTATAAATAGAGTCTCTGCTGTAGTATGGATAATTCTCCATAATTCTCGGAAGTTCAAAAGTAATCACTGGCGTAGTAGTATCGGGAGGAGGAAACTTAATGTTAAGCTTCACGTATCCGGATTGTCCTCTGTTTGTTTGCGGAGTGAGCTCTGAAATCAAAATAAAAATTATTAATAAAACTATTGCATATTTCATGTCTCTTTCTCCTAATCAACTGTCTGCTTTGTTAATGATCGCGCTACTCGAAATCCTACATCTGAAGCATATCTGTGCGGCGCAAGAAAACTTCTTTCAGTCGTACGAACAGCCTGCGCTGAATTGTAGAAAGAGCCACCGCGTATGACCTTATATTTACCTAACCACGGTCCGGTTGGATTTATTGTTTTTTCAGGATCATAATTGTATTCATACCAGTCAAGACACCACTCCCATACATTTCCACTCATCTGAAAGATGCCAAGAACATTTGGCGGATAAGCTCCAACACTTTGCTGAGTTAACATACTTGAATTTATTTTGCTATCGCCGGATGAATTAGAATCTGATGAAACATTAAAATTAATTTCTCTTGGATTAGCATATTCGCGCCCATTTGCATATTTGATCTTCTTCCCTTGTTCTCTGGCGGCATATTCCCATTCTGCTTCAGTAGGTAGTCTCAGTTTATAAAACCTGCAGTATTCCATTGCCCCATACCAGGTAACACCTACCACAGGAAAATTTTCGTAACCGATAGAAGGTTTCCAGGATCCTTGAAGAAATTTTAAACCTTTTTCGTTTTCATAAATCATTTTTTCATCTTCATACTGGCCGCTTTTTACTTTGTCACTTCCATAATCACTTATAAATGAAGAATACTGAGCATTGGTTATTTCAAATTTGCTAATCTCAAAATCGTCAATTAATACTTCGACTGGTCGCTCGTCAAAATCGCCCTCTTTAGATTCATCACCTAAGATATAGGTTGATCCTTTTAGCTGAACAAATTCAAGCATTGTCGAACTACCAGGCACTGATAACTTCAGTCTAAAAACAAACTTCTCACCAACCAGCTCAATACCTTCTTTTAAAGGTTCCCACCAGATCTTGCGCCCGTAACCAGTTTTTACGCCATAGCCAATATCACCTTTGGCCAGTCTGGGAATTATGGTAAAACTAGCTCCACCATCATTTGAGACATCCATTTCTATAAAATAAGACTCTTGGTTATACCCCCCCCATAATTCATAAGCAACAATAATAGTATCTTCAGAACTTGATACAATGATATTTTGAAATACTGTCTGCGGGAAGCTTATGGAGATAAAAGTCATAGCTAATGAAATAAATTTTACCAGTGTCATCGCGTTACTCTTTTTATTTTGATCAATAAAATATTTTTCTCATAGTATCCAAAAGAGTCCCTGAAGTCTTGTACTTGAGGCAATCTTAGCATTGAAAGCATGAGCAACACATATCTAATAGAAGCGAAATAGTCTAATTAAAGAGATAATAGTTGAAAAAATAGGTTTATCGGAAATGTTTTGATATTTATTTTAAGACTGTTTTTAGGATATAAAAACAAGGGTTTCCACAAGATTAGGAGAATGTATATATCTTGATTGCTAAGTATTTAACATTTAACGCGCAAAGGTCTATTTTCTGCTGGAGTGCTAAAGCAGTCAAGACTTGTATTTGTATCCCAAATTGTCATAAGCAAGATTTTTCCAAAGATCATCAATAGAGAAAACATCAGCTAATTTATTTTATGATAATAAGAAAAGTTTTATTTCTAAGTTGTAGAATGAAATAATGGGTAAAATAATTCGATAATTAAAGGAGGATGTGTTGTCTCTAAAGTTAGTCGCGTCTTTAAAATATTTTGTATAAATGATTCTTCTAATCTTATCAGGTATTTGAAAAACATAGCAGCATGCTGCCAGTTCTGTTTCCAGGTTCTGATTGATAAAGAATATTTCTTTCCCCAGTTTTCTTCAAGTCTGTCAAGAGCAATAAGAGCAGCTTTTTCAGTTGGTGCTGAATAAACTAATCGAAGTTCTTTCATAAATAACTTCTGATCTTTGCTTGCAATGTATCTAAAAGTATTCCTGATTAAGTGAATGATACAAAGCTGTATTTCTGTTCTATGGCAAACAGTATTGATCGCTTCAGGAAAACCCCAACCATATCAATACTTATTCTTTTTCTAATACCAATTATCAATTATTGCAGGAAAGGATAAATGAAACTGCTAATGAAGCTCATTTAACAATCTGTTAATTGGCTGAATGAAGATAATTGAAGTTTTGAAGGCTGCTATTCATTCCAAAGAGAAACTTAAGAAAAATTTGTGTTTGTTGGGGGAGGTTTTCAGAAGGAGTGATTTTTTAATTTTGGGAAGTAACATCCAACTCTTCCCTCTTCACCCATTTTCCATTTTTATAAAACAGTAGTTTGCTTTTTATCAGATTGCAGTACTCTTTTGTATCTGTGTACGGCGGTTTCAAAATACCGCGTGCAACAAGTGTATCTCTTTGCACTCTATAACTGCTTAAAATTACTAAATCAATATCTTTAAAGTTGTAGTCAATTCGGAAGCTAATTGTTGGTTCGGAATTGTCCTTATTCTTTGCAAATCCAAATGTGTACTTGCGGCTTTGTTCTTCATCAGAAAAACTGCCAGTAACCAGAGAGGGCGTTCTGGTCTGATGATATATTTCATAGTCAGTTTTAGGAAACCTGATGTATGCTTTCATATCAGCAATGGGATAATTTCTGATGAGATATTTTTCTGTTGTCGGTCTTACTTTAGTCAGCGTATCAATTTCATAAACAAAAAAGACAATATCTTCAAATCCATTGTCGTAACCGAATCCCACAATTTCCGGTTTACTATCAGAATCAATATCTTTAATAAATGCACCCATTATATGACCCGAAGCCCAGAACGTTCCCGGCTGTCTCCTGCCATCTAAGAGACTGATTCGTGAAATAGCAGAAGAAAAAGAATTTCCATTGTTTGATATCAGGAATAAGCTTTTTTCACCATTAATTGTAAATGTATCGCACAATAAACTACTATATTCTGTATTCAATTCTTCCAGCTCAGAGACCACTTCATCCTTAAAAGAATATTTCCAGATTATATTACCGGAATAATCATAACACTTGATATTTGGATCTGAAGATATTTGCTCATCTTTTATTCTTTCCCTGGCGGTTACTACTTCATTCACCCCATCAGAATTTATATCCACAATCAATATTGTTGATTTTAAAAAATTTGGTTGACCTATTAAATATTTCGGTACATTAATGTCCTTATCCCAAAGCACCTTTCCGCTTTTATTTTTTATGTATATCTTGCTTCCATCAGCAACAAAAGAAACCGGATTAGTATCAATGTCTCTAATGACAAAAAAGGAAATAATCGCTGAAAGAAAAAGAATAACAGCAACAGCAGCCCAATTCTTTTTTATAAACTTTCCTGTTCTTACTGCAATCGGCTGCTTTTTTATTTCTATAATATTTCTTCTGTTTAGAAGATCATTTATGTCTTCAATTCCAATAATCCTTAAATCTCTTTCAGGAAATTCTTTTTTCAGGTCGTCAAGTTTTTCATTTGCTGATTCTTCTTCATCTTTCGGAACTATAAAAAGATTCATCCCAGAATAAAATAATAGTTCGACTTTTTGCTTTATTATTTCAAAAGATGTGTTGCTTATTTTCCCCTGTTCATTCATTCCACCTGTGAATGCAATTCCTTCTCCAACTTTTATTGTAACAGGTGAATTGTATGTTTTTAGTATTTCTTCTATAAATGAAAGTGTAAGTGCAGTGCCGAGAGAATTTCCCTTGCAGAAACCGGCTTTATTATCAAAGCTGATTATTACCTCGTGATATGGGTGAACCTTTCTAACATATTTTTTTGAAATATTTATTGCATTCTGCCAGGATTGTTTTATCTGCTCAGTTATTTTCTCTTCAATCTCCTTTTCACTTGGAACTATGATAAACTTAGTTTCATTTTTTGCTTTGTTAATTTTAATAGTTACTGATTCAATTACACCGATTGTAATCCCGGTTGCTTTAATTGCTTCTTCTTCAAGCAATGGGAAGTATGCTTTGGGTTCGAATGTTTCTAAGTTTTTACCGTTCAGAATCTTTTGCAGCTTTTCAAAATCATCTTTCAATCTTTTAACAATTCCCTCAAATGCAATATGACTCGTAGTAAAACCAGTCTCGAAAATTTTCTCTGCTTGTTTAATTAGTAATTTATGAACTTCTGCTTTCATTCCACAAACAGTCCACGACGCGAGACAATGAATGTAATCTGATAAAAATTCTGGAAGGTAAGATCCGACTAAGTTTTGGTTTTGTGTTGCTAGGATTTTCTCAAAGAAATCATAAATGAAAAGAAGTTTGGCTTGATTGGAAAAACCTGTATTAAGTTTTTCTTTTAATAATACTCTCTCCTGCTCAAGGTATAGAATGTTCATTAGTAATTACTATATCATTAGGTGCTAAAATAATTACTTATCGTAAAAAAAATCAAATTTAATTTATAATAAGGAAGATGAGAATTTTTCATCCGGTTAAACTCTTATAATAATTTTAACCCGGAGTACTTTACCTCATCTTAACAAATAGCACTGCTATGATTACAGAAAATACTAATGAGGAGTTAATTAAATAAGCTTTTAGCGATCTTTAAAATATCTGTGGTTTTGAGCGCAATCCTTTTGCTCACAATGCTATTCTTAACATTGGTTATTATTAAAAAGACCAAGAAGAGAATTAATAAATGAAGAAATAGTTTTTATGTAGGAGCGTATATTATTCAGATGCAGCTTATTACTTTTTTTTCAATTAGTTCCGATCATTTCATATTTTAAAACCCAACAGCTTAAAAATTAAGATTATTATAAACCAGAATGATAATTAAATTAAAGCATACGCATTACTAATAAATATTGGGAAAAGCAACTGTGTCGGCAGAAACTCTTTTCAAACAGCATAACCAAAAAAACAATGAGAATAGAAAAAATTATTAATAACAAAAAACAGTATCTTGATTTACTGCTATTAGCAGACGAGCAAGAGGATATGATTGACAGGTATTTGGAAAACGGAGATATGTTTGCTCTGTTCGATGATGATTTGAAGACTGTCTGTGTTGTAGCAGCTATTGATCAAGAAACCTGCGAATTGAAAAACATAGCAACATATAAAAAATATCAGGGGAAGGGATATGCCAAAGCTATGATAAAGTTTATTTCAGATTATTATAGAAACAAATATAAAACAATGCTGGTTGGAACAGGTGAAACTCCGACAATACTATCATTTTATGAAAGCTGCGGATTTGAAAAATCTCATTATATCAAAAATTTTTTTACAGATAATTATGACCACCCTATGTTTGAAGAGGGAATACAGCTTATTAATATGGTTTATCTGAAGAAAAAATTATAAACACAGCTTCGGCATTGGCTTAATGGCTGCTGAACAGCTTAGGTTGAGTATTTGTGCAAGCATTAATCGTTATGTTTCTATTGGATTGCAAAACCAGGAATCTCAACTTTAGAAGTAATATAATCTTTAACGAAAGCACTAAGAAAGTAATACCACACAGCTTAACAACTAAACAAAATCTATTATGGATAGAAAAGTAATATTATACATCGCAGCGAGTTTGGATGGTTACATTGCAAAACCAAATGACGACCTGAGTTTTTTATCAATCGTTCAGAAAGATGACGAGGATTATGGATATTCTGTTTTTATTAATTCGGTTGATACAGTAATTCTTGGCAGAAAAACCTATAATTGGGTAATGAAGCAAGTTCCGGTATTTCCTCACGCGGACAAAAATACTTTTATAATAACCCGCAATGCAAAACCCAGTATCGGTAAGGTAAATTTTTATTCAGGAAGTCTGAAGGAGCTTATTTCAAAACTTAAATCTGAGTCCGGGAAAAATATTTTCATAGACGGCGGTGCCGAAATAGTGCACGAGCTTTTAAAGGAAAATTTAATCGACGAATTTATTATTTCAATTATTCCGGTTTTGGTTGGCAGCGGTATAAAACTTTTCAAAGATGGACGACCCGAACAAACATTAGAATTGGTTTCAGTAAAGAAATTTGAAAAAGGACTAGCTCAACTCCACTATAAACGTGCAGATAACTAAATAATTACAATTACAATAAAAAACTTTTTACCCCCAACCCCGATTCTTCAAAAGTAATTTTGATTGAATGTAAAAGCACAGATCAAAAAGCATTCTATATTTTAAGTTTTCCAAAACACGCCTATATGAAACAGATGTTCCACATAGTAGCTGATACAATTTTAAATGTAAGTCGGGATTCATGGATGATAGAACAAACAAGAAAAAATTTTTCTCACCGTAAGATTGGCGATAAACTTCAGACCATAAATTATTCTAATGGAAAAAACAAATAGTTTTATTAAGTTAATAACCGAGCATACAGGACAAGAATTCAACTTCAACAATGTTTAATTAATTTTGAGGCATTAATTATGGCACAAATAAATCCTTACATAATGTTCAACGGGAATACCGAAGAAGCATTTAATTTTTACAGATCAGTTTTTGGCGGAGAGTATGCCGCAATAGTTCGATTTAAAGATTTACCCAAAGATCCAAACAACAGATGGACCGAGGCTGAAGCAGACAAAATAATGCACATTGCCTTGCCTATCGGTAAAAATAATTTGTTAATGGCTAACGATGTTCCGGTTAGTATGGGTCGGGTAAATGAAAACGAAAACAGAAGCAAGATTTCGATTCGTGCTGAAAGCAAAGAAGAAGCAGATAAAATTTTTAACGGACTATCTGCCGGCGGACAAATTGAAGCACCGATTGGAGACAGTCCCTGGGGTTCATATTTTGGAATGTTCAGAGATAAATTTGGTATTGAGTGGATGGTGGACTTTGATCCTAAAAACAAAGGATAAGTTTAATCCGGCGAACAACGAATCGCAGATATTCAACCCCCGATATGCAAGGCTTTAAATCAGGATATAAACAAAGTAAGAATAATGATGAAAAAATTTTCTGAAAACGAAAAGAAAAGTTTAATTAAAGTTCTGAAACAGCGCTTTGAGGAAAACCAGCATAGACACAAAGGAACAAACTGGAATGATGTTGAAGTCCGTTTAATTAATCAGCCGGATAAACTATGGTCGCTGAATGAAATGGAAATTAGCGGAGGTGAACCAGACGTAATCGGATTTGATAAGGATGAAAAGGCGTTTATTTTTTGTGATTGTTCAGCCGAAAGTCCAACAGGCAGAAGAAGCCTTTGCTACGATCACCAGGCATTGGAATCCAGAAAAAAACACAAACCAGAGGATAGCGCTGTTAATATGGCTTCGAAAATGAAGATAGAAATTTTGAATGAAGAACAATACGGTTATCTGCAGTCGCTGGAGAGCTTTGATACAAAAACATCAAGCTGGCTTAAAACACCCGATAAAATCAGAGAACTTGGCGGAGCAATTTTTGGCGATTTCAGATTCGGGAGAGTTTTTTGTTACCACAACGGAGCTGATTCTTATTACGCAGCAAGAGGTTTTAGGGGGTTTGTAAAAGTTTAGGACAAATACAATAAATAATATTAACTACAAAAAGATATGAACAAGTTATTAATACCGGCAGTAATTATTTTATCAGTAATCGGCTGCACTTCAAAAAACAATAATTTAAAAGTTATGAAAAAACAAAAATCTGACACCACAATTTCAGTTAACGATACTACACCAAAAGTAACAGGAATTGGCGGAATTTTCTTCTTCTCAGAAAATCCTGAAAAAGCAAAAGAATGGTATTCGAAAAATTTAGGGCTGGAAGTAAACCAATGGGGTTCAAGTTTTGAATTCAGAAATGCAAATCGACCGAATGAGATTAATTATCTGCAATGGAGTCCGTTTAAAAAAGGCGATAAATATTTTGAACCTTCAAAAAAAGATTTCATGATAAACTATCGGGTTCAGAATATCGAAGCACTTATTGTAAAGTTAAAAGAAAACGGAGTTAAAGTTCTGGATAGTATTGAAACTTATGATTACGGAAAGTTTGTTCATATTATGGATGATGAAGGAAATAAAATTGAATTGTGGCAGCCAATTGACAGCGTCTTTACTGCAATGGGCGGAAAGACTACTAAATGATAAATGTATTGCCAGATATCCCGGCAGCTAAAGCCGGCTTCATAACAGGTAGTTTAACAATATAACAGAGAAGCAGCTTCGATTGAGCATTCTTTGTAAACTTGATCTTGGATTCTCTGCGTGTCATCATCATAAAAAATTTCTATCAGCTTCAAGCCGCCAGCTCTTTATTGGTCAATTGTAACGAACAACACAATCAGCAAAAAATAACAGGATATGAAATCAGGAATTATCTATTTTGTATTGACAATTTTTTACTGACTTCGTGCAGCGGTAAAATATTAAAATCAGAGAATAGTGTGGCACCAATAACAAGCGATAGTGTGACTTTTAATTACGGTTATTCCGATGTAAACGGATTGAAAATGTATTATGAGATTTACGGACAAGGCAAGCCTCTTGTTCTAATACACGGCGGGGGTTCGACTATTCAGACAAATTTTGGAAAAATCATTCCATTGCTTGCAAGAAACAGAAAAGTAATTGCTGTTGAATTAGAAGCACACGGACGGACGAATAGCCGAAATACTGATCTGACTTTTGAGCAGGATGCAGATGATGTTGCAGAGCTTCTTAAAAATTTAAACATTGGCAAAGCGGACTTTTTTGGTTTTAGCAATGGAGGAACAACTGCTCTGCAAATAGCCATTCGTCATCACGAAATAGTTAACAAAATAATTTTAGGTTCTGCACTTGCCAAAAGAAACGGAGTTCCTGATTGGTTTTGGGGTTTTATGGAAAACGCCCGTTTAGAAAACATGCCCGCACTGCTTAAAGCCGGATATAAAGAAGCTGCAGCAGATACAAATGGTTTGCAGTTAATGCACGATAAAGATGCTAAGAGAATGATTAATTTTAAAGACATTTCAGATGAACAAATTAAATCAATTAAAACACCCGCATTAATTATTATTGCCGATAAAGATATTATTACACCAGAGCACGCAATTGAAATGCACAGACTAATTGATAACTCCGAATTAGCAATAATTCCGGGTGAACACGGAGAATATATCGGAGAAATAACAACTATAAAACCAGACTTTAAAGAAAGCGACCTTATTGTAACAATTATTGAAAGGTTCCTTGATAAGAAATAAAAATATACAATGGACCGGAAAC
>Ga0208041_1000021_pt1 | contig 247346 bp, 224 predicted proteins | sample AD_SCU002_MetaG_FD_184453 | JGI IMG/M metagenome (GOLD analysis project Ga0208041, IMG submission 184453) | Active sludge microbial communities of municipal wastewater-treating anaerobic digesters from China - AD_SCU002_MetaG (SPAdes) (version 2) | ecosystem: Engineered > Bioreactor >... | reverse complement strand
AGGTAAATAATTATGAAAAATTACAGTTACTAAGAACAGCATTAAAAACAGAATTAAAGATTAAACAAAAGAAAGCAGCTTAATAAATGATGGAGTCTCTATTTTCAACTAAGTTTGACTTTTTACCTGAATACCTGGACAGTTTAAATCTTTTTAACCTAAATATAAAAGCTTACTATATACCGGAATCAACAAATAGAATTGAAACCCACATAATGTTGGATATTGAAAACAAAGGAGAAAAAGAAATTATTTTTGATTCGAGTTCAGTGATAATACAATTTAATCATCGAACAACAGATTTAGTGTTCATTGAACCAAATAGAATTTCAATAAAAAAAGATGATAAAGGTAGTATAGATTATTTCTTTGATACTAAACCAATTAATAATCAAACCGAACTCGATAAAGAAAGAGAAATATATCTTCTAAATCTAAGCCCAGTTATCAATGGCAATAAAATAAAAGTAATAAAGGAACTTGTTCTAAAGAGGTAATAAATCTTATGTATATATTTAAAATCTCCTGTGCACAAGCATAAGTTAATGTATTAGATGAATAATTTGGATTATGGAACGAACAAGCTGCAAATCACTGCCAGAAGTGGAAACGATTATGTTAATGATGCAAATGGAAATATTACAACAGCAACCCCAAAGAATATTCCAACTATTTCTTATGATCCATTTACACAGATGAAAAAGAGTATAACAGTTTCCGGTTCGCTTAACAAGACAATGTCATTTAATTACTCGGCTGATAATGAAAGAGTATTAAAAACAGAAAGTTCCGGCAATTAAATAGGTGAAATTATGGAAAACATAGATTTTGTAATAATAATTTTTTCGCTGCTACTATTGCTTTGTTACATTTTACTAAAAAGAAAATTTATTATAGTCTCCATAATACTATATATAATTCTTTGCCTTTTTATAAGTATACAAGAATATAATAATTATCAAGAAGCATTTTTTTTATTTAATAGACAAGGAGGCATTTTCAGTGGTGACGTTCCGGAAATACTAAAAGGTACCTACATTACGTTCGGATTATTTATGGTATATAGTTTTATAAATATCATATTGATTTCACTATTTTATAAAAAGCAGTTAAAGCAAAATGCGATAGTTAAGCCGTAAAAATTTGCTCTTTGTTCGTTAACTATCTGTACGATAACAACCACAGTCGATTTAGAAAACAGGAAGGAACAACACTACGATTAAGACCAGAATTTGTTGAGAAGAAATTTGGTGGTGATCTAGAGAAAGCTCAACAGTGGTTAGATGAGCAAATGCAAAATGAAAAAACTATGAGAGGAATTACAGGTGGCACGCAAGGTTGGGAAGATTATAAACGTTTTATCAATGAATTAAAATAGGAATATATATTATAATGCATTCAACTAAATTTATCTTTCTAATAAGCTTTATCATATTTGCCAGTTGTCAGCAAGACAAAGCCGTAGAAGTTGTAGAAAATTTTTTAGCAGAAACAAATCCACAAAACAAAATGCAATATGTCAGGGACAGTAGTGATTATCTGAGAAACAATAACATATCAGATTTATTAAAAGAGCTGCCTCAAAATTATATTGAAATAAAACATTCGAAAGAAATAGTTGATGACAAAGAAATAATAGTTGAAGTAGTGATAGATAAAATTTCAGTAGGTGGGAAAATAGTGGATAAAACAAAAGAGTTTTTCGTCTTCAACAACAATGGCAAATATAAAATTGATTTAGATGCAAGTTTTGTTAAGCGAGATACAACTCTTGAAAGATTGATACGAAATAAAATAAGCTTTATAAAAGAAATAAGAGCTTACGTAACAGAATTTTCTATTAGAAATGAAAAATTCATTTCTAATAAGAAAGTATTAATGTTGTTAGATGACCAAGAGAATAGTGAACGTTATTATATAATAGATGAGAGTTTATATGAAAACATCAAAAGCATTTTCTCTAAAAATAACTTTGTCCATTTAATTTTACAAATAAACTATTTACCAGAGAATGATATTTACATTATTGCTGATTCACTTATTCAGAAAGGCTGGATAAAAAATAAGGGCTTATAATATCAATAACTATTACAACATCAGCAATCTTCCCGAACAGTTAAGCGCAAGTGGAAATACCGTTAGCTACTGGTATAATAACAACGGTAACCTTTTTAGAAAACAGGAAAGCAATTTGGATGAAGTTTATGTTTTAGGAATAAACGGTGAGACAGAAGCCGTGTTTAATGCAAACAACACTTTGCAATTTTTTAACGTTCTTGCGGGTAATGAAACCATTGGAAGATTTGCACCAACACCTGTTGATTTATATTTTAGCAACACAACATTGTCCGGCACTTACGAAGCAGCTAACTCAATAACAGTTGAAAACAATGTAACCGTTATAGGACCAACAATATTGAAAGCAGGAAATACAATAAACCTTAAACCCGGCTTTACCGCACCAGGCGGAATTGATTTTACTGCAAAGATTGGGACAGTTACAAATACACCTAAACGCTTTTATTATTTAAAAGACCATTTAGGCAGCATACGAGTAGTAGTAAACGAAGCAGGAGAAATTGTAAGCAGTGATGACTATGACGCTTGGGGAATGATACTTACTGGCAGAAGCACTGATGGAAGTTACCTTAACGCAAAGTACAAGTTTACGGGCAAAGAGCTTGACACAGAAACAGGTTACTTTCATTTTGGCTGGAGACCTTATGATGGACGTACCGGAAGATGGATGCAGGTGGATCGAAGATCTGAAAAATATCCTAATGTCTCTCCTTACTCTTATGTGTTTAACAATCCATTAAGATATACTGATCCGTTTGGTGACACTGTAAATGTTGATCCGCAACTGCTCAAGCCAGTTGTAAATACAGAAGGAAAACCAAAAAGCAGAGAAGATATGACGCCAGCGGAAATACACAGAACAGATTTCCAAAGCTGGTGGAGTGAAAATAAAGAAACCGTAGAAGGATTATTTGGTGAAGGTGGTAAATATGAAAGCACAACTATTAACTTCAATTTAGGAACAATGCCTTATCCGGAACGTACGCTTTCAAATTTGTTTGGTCTATTTAGACGTAGTAAATCACTTTGGAATCGCTATGATGCTTTAACATCATTTGGATTTCATGGTAGTGATCCGGGCACTTTTTTCCGCGGCGAAAATCCTGTCGGTCCTTTGAATATGTCAGTAGGTAATTTGGTATTTAATATTTGGTTTAACCCCGAGAGACATTTGCTACCTCAAAATGCAGCTGAACATGAATGGAAGTATCATGTGAATCTTATTTTTGATCATGTAAAAAATAACTTAATAATACCAATAGGTAACGCACAACATTCATTACCAGTTAAGGAAATAAAATAGGTAATAAATTATGGAACAAACAGATATTTCTATAATAATTTTTTCTTTAGTACTGTTGTTGAGTTTCTTTCGAATCAAAAAATCTTTTTTTAGAATTTCATTAATTCTTTTCCTAATTCTAAGTGCCTATATTATAATTATTGCTTTTATTGATTATCAGGGAGCTATAGGATTAGTAAATACTGGTGAAGGCTCCCCAGGTGTAATACCAGATTTAGTAAAAGGAATTTATACAACTTTTATTTTATTTATGATATACAGTTTTATTAATATCATATTACTCTCGTTGTTTTATAAAAGGCAGTTAAAGCAAAGTAAATAATTTATGTTGAAAGATTTGTTATTTGATTGTTAATTATTGGTATGATAACAACGAAAACCGTTTCCGAAAACAGGAAGGTGCTTTGGATGAAGTTTATGTTTTAGGAGTAAACGGCGAAACCGAAGCAGTGTTTAATGCAAGCGGAGTTGTAAAGTTCTTTAATATTAACTCAGGCAGTGAAATTATCGGCAGGTTTATTCCCGGCGCACCGACAGATTTATATTTTAGCGACACAACATTGTCCGGCACTTACGAAGCAGCTAACTCAATAACAGTTGAAAACAATGTAACCGTTATAGGACCAACAATATTGAAAGCAGGAAATACAATAAACCTTAAACCCGGCTTTACCGCACCAGGCGGAATTGATTTTACTGCAAAGATTGGGACAGTTACAAATACACCTAAACGCTTTTATTATTTAAAAGACCATTTAGGCAGCATAAGAGTAGTAGTAAACGAAACAGGAGAAATAGTAAGCAGCAACGATTATTATCCGTTTGGAATGATACTAAATGGAAGAAGTACTAACAGTGCTTACACAAACGCAAAATATAAATTTACCAGCAAAGAAAGAGATGTTGAAACAGGTTATGACTACTTCGGAGCCAGGTATTACGACAGCAGGATTGGAAGATGGCTGCAGGTTGATCAGTTATTTGAAAAGCATCCCGACTTTAGTCCTTACAACTACGTATTGAACAACCCGCTTAAGTTGATAGATCCAGATGGGAAACAAGTATCTCCATGGAGCTTAGGAATGCCAATGACACTTCCCAGATCATTGGAAGAATTGAAAATAAGGACCATTGCCTTCTTTGGAATGATGGCAGTAAGTGCTGCTGTATATTATACACCTGAAGTTGTTGCAGGAGTTGCAGGTTGGTGGATGAGAAATCCAGTACGAGCAAACGAGCTAGCAACTGGGTTAATGGAAAACATATCAAATGCACCTACTGGTGTGGGTACAGGCATTCATATTGGTAAAGCTGATTTTGCTGTTATAGGACCAGGAAGACCAATCGGTGGGGGAGAAAGTTGGTTTAAAATGGCAGAAAGGGTCGGAGCTTCATATTTTCGAATAGGAGAAAAGGAAGCAGCAAAATTAGGCGAGAAGGCTGTTCTAAAAGCTAATTTCGAATTTTTAGATTGGGGAGCCAAACAGGGAATGGAATTTAGATTGTCTACTAGTCTTGAAAATATTAGCAAGAAGAGCTTTACTCATCAAGAGATTCAATATCTTATTGAAAAGTATGGCTATAAATGGAATGAAGATAAATCTGCTTTAATTGCACAATAAAAATTGGGTAAAAACATGAGTATAGATTTGCAATCAATAATATTTAATAAATTCAAAATTTTATTTGAAGTTTATGGATTTGAATTGATAGAATCCAAAAAGTGGGATGCTTTTGATAATGCGGAAGTAAAAATTAAGTCAAATGATTTCTATTTAATTTTCGTTAGGGATAGAGGAATAATTTCAGTTGAATTAGCTTCTATACAAAAACCTGATAAATTTTATGAATTGGATTTTATTAAAGAATTGATTGAGAATCAAGCGGTAAATGAAGATATAAGTTTTGTTCAACTGATAGAATTTTTTATTAACAATTATGAAAAAATAAGTGAGCTATTTTTGCCTGATAGAATCGCGAAAACTGAATTTAAACTTAAGGAACTCAAACAAGAATGGATCAAAAAGAAATATCCTGACATATGATTAATAGTATGTCCTTAATTTTATCACAATTGGTTCTTAATGAAATATAAAACTTTTATTATGTTAAAGACCATTTAGGAAGCATAAGAGTAGTAGTAAACGAAGCAGGAGAAATAGTAAGCAGCGACGATTATTATCCGTTTGGAATGATACTAAATGGAAGAAGTACGAATGCTGCTTACACAAATGCAAAGTATAAGTTTACCGGTAAAGAACTCGATACGGAAACAGGTTATGACTACTTCGGATCCAGGTATTACGACAGCAGGATTGGAAGATGGCTAAGTTCAGATCCGCTGACAGATTTATCTTCGTCAATTAGTCCTTATGCTTATTGTTTTAATAATCCGTTGAATTATACAGACCCAGATGGAAAGTGGCCTTGGGACGAACCAAATTATATTTGGGATGATGAACTTGGAAGGTGGAGATTAAGGTCTATTGATGAAATTCTAGCTATAACTGGCAGGGAAAAACTCAATAAATATAGTGTAGAGCATAACGGTGATAATTCTTTAGCAACAACACTCCTTGTTACCGGAGTTAGTACAATAGCAATTGGTACAACAACGGTATTAGGAGGATTGTTAGGTCTGATAACCATCGGACTAAGTGGTGATACGGATCCGCATCAAAGACAATTGTTGATGAATGAAAATGTCAACACAGTAGATGAATCTGGTGAAGAAGGAAGGAATCAATCACAAGATAAGAAACTTGTTAAAGAAGTTTTAAAAGGAAAAAAGGGATCAATAAAGAATGCCCCTCTTCCCCCTGATTCTCCTAGTTGGGAAGAAATTGAAAACAAAACAATGGGAGAAATAAAAGACGGGGCTAACAAGAATCTTCCGGATATAAAACTATTAAAAAATTATTAGGCGATAAACGATTTGACAAAAAATGAGGAGATCATTAGTATGAAAGAATTAATATCATTCTTAAATAAGTTAGAAGGCAAAAAAATGTTTTACTATCTTTCAAAAATAAGAAATGAAAGTATCTTGATAGAAGTTACTGTCCCTGGGCAAAAATGGGAAATAGAGTTTATGGAAAATGGAGATGTTGAAATAGAAAAATTTTTGAGTGATGGAAAAATTTATGGAAAAAATGAATTGGAAATATTATTTCAGAAGTTTTCTGATTAACTCAGTCCGATATGATTAAATTCAATTGAAGTGACATAAGTGCAACAAAAAACGAAACCGGAGTTTTTATAATCGCACAAGTCTATTTTGCTTATGTTGAACTATTGAGAGAACATAACTCAGTGGATAGATATAAGTTTACCGCTAAAGAAAGAGATGTTGAAACAGGTTATGACTACTTCGGTGCGAGGTATTATGATAGTAGAATTGGAAGATGGCTGCAGGTGGATCCGTTAGCAGAAAAATATTTTGGCTGGAGTCTGTACGTAAATGTTAGAGATAATCCACTTGTATTAATTGATCCGAATGGAACAGATGATTATTATTATAATCAAGATGGTTCACGGAGAGTAGTTGAATATTCTTGGTGGCATAATCTATGGAATTCTGATAGATATTATTATCAAGGTTCTGAAAAAGCACCTAATAGTTTTGAAGGGAAAAATTATTATGAAGTGGAACGAAAAATAGGAGAACTTCTCAGTGAAGGTAAACAATTCAATCTTTATGAAAATAACATTGACATTAATTCTTACGTAAAATCAAAACTATCCAAAGGACAATTTCCATTAAACATTCCTGAGGTGTTAGAAAAATCTGGACAGAATAAGGCATGGGATACTAAAAGAACTCTAGACCCTAGAGGCATTTACTTATTAGAAAACAAAGGTTATTTGGCAGATTATATAGGAAATGCAATTTGGGGTGGGATTATGTCAAATGCTGGTTATCATCAAAATATTTCTTTCGCTGGAGCTGGTGCTAGGCAGATTTATGATGCATTAAGTGGTGTTTCTCCTATCTATTTTAATCTCAAAGGGTTTTTCGATGACCCCCGTGATACTGAAGCCATTGAATATGGTTATAGTAGATCAACAATATGGATTAGCAGGTGATATTATGAAGAAATATATAATTTTTCTTTTCTCTTGGGTAGTATTGTTAATAAATGGATGTTCCAAATGTGGTTACGAAAGAACACAAGTTATAAATGGATTGAAAAACTATCAAAGTGTTGTTGGCTTTGTAAGAAATTGTGGTTCAACAACTCCTTATAGTATTAATGTAACTTTTGTTAATCCTGGGATGGACTTAGGTGATATTAAGGCGGATGTATTTTCAGCAACACATAGCGTTGATCTATATTTAGAAAAAGTCTCTGTAGATACCATAAAAATAATCTTTTGTGCATTAAAGGATGATATATTTATACAAGAAAAAAAATTATATGGTGTACATTTTATTTATGAAAATAATTGCAGATTTTTTAATAAAAATAATTATTAGTCAAATTAAATGAGTAATATTATCCGCGAACAATTTCGTGACATTAGCGGCATAACATATAACCTAAGCAATCTGCCGGAACAATTAACAGCAGATGGAAATACTGTTAGCTACTGGTACGATATCAACGGTAATCGTTTTAGAAAACAAGAAGGTACGCTTAATGAGGTGTACGTTTTAGGAATAAACGGCGAAACTGAAACTGTGTTTAATGCAGGTGGCTCAATAAAATTCTTTAACATAAATGCAGCCCGTCCCTTTGGGAGTAATGAAACGATATGTCGTCAAACTCTGGTGAGTTTACCGGACTCAAGAGGTGTAAACACTATTTACCTAAACACGAAATATAAGTTTACCAGCAAAGAAAGAGATGTGGAAACAGGTTATGACTACTTCGGTGCCAGGTATTACGACAGCAGGATTGGAAGATGGCTGCAAATAGATCCATTATCTGAAAAATATTTTGGATGGAGTCCGTATAATTATACTTTAAATAATCCATTAAAAAAGATATAAAAAATAAAAACTTATTACTTTATATTAGTTCCGCATTAATTTTTTATTTATACACTGGACAACATTGCGGAATATTTTCTTATTCACTTTTCAGATATTTATAATATCCATTTCACTTTTGAGCTTTAACTCGCAGGCACAGGCACCTGGCAGACTGCGTGGAGTAGTTACTGATTCAACAAATGGTGAAGTGCTTGCTTTTTGTAATATAGTTATTGAAGATTTAAAAATCGGAGCTGCTACTGATAAGCGGGGAATGTTTGTTCTGAATAAACTTCCGGCTAATACCGAGATGACCGTTATGGTATCTTACATCGGATACAAAACAAAAAAAATTTCTTTTCTGTTAAAGCCTGATGAATTATTAGATCTCAAAATACAGATGACTCCATTAAATATTGAATTAAATGCTGTAGAAAAAATCGGGGAAAGATATGTTGATAAAAATGTAACTGATCTTGGGCTTGAAATTATTTCTATGAGGCAGCTCGAAGTTATACCCAAAGGTGTTGAAACAGATGTTATGAGATCTCTTCAATATTTATCTGGTGTAAGTTCTACCGGGGATATCTCTGCAAGATATTATGTACGGGGCGGAAGCAGTGATCAGAATCTTGTTTTACTTAATGGGATTACTTTATATGCACCATTCCATTCACTCGGTTTGTTCAGTTCAATAGAACCTGATATGATAAATTCAATTGAGTTTTTTAAAGGAGGATTTACATCAGAATATTCAGGCAGATTGTCTTCAATTCTGAATGTGATTACAAAAGATGGAAATAAAAACGCATTTAACGCATCTGCCAGCGCAAGTTTTTTAACAGGTAAAGGAATGATTCAAGGTCCGATTCCGAATGGTTCTTTTATGCTCTCAGGTAGATTCAGTTATTCGGACAAAATCCTGAAAAGTTTTTTAGATCAAAAAACTGTTCCTGTAAATTTTTATGATATAGCAGCCAAAATTAATTATTCAAGTCCTGATATTTTTAACAATGCAAAGTTCAGTTTGTTTGCATTTATAACTGATGACAAAATAAAATATTCTGATCCGTTAAGAGAATCTTATTTATGGAAAAATAATTTATTAGGATTTGAATGGCTTCAGGTTTATGATGCCCCGGTTTTTTCCAGACTCGGGATATCTCTAAGTAAATTTGAAGGTAAAATAATTCCTAACGGAAGTAATTTGAAACCTTTAGTGAATAATCTGCAGGATATTTCAATTTCTTTCGATTTAAATGCTGTGTTTGATAGTAAAGATCAGATTGATATTGGTTTGTTGATTAAGCTGATGGATTCTGAATTGCGTTTAGAAAACAAAAGCGGAATCGAATCCGATATTTCCAGATTTACAGGCAATATCAGTGCTTATGCAAAATATAAACTTTTAAGATTTGAAAATTTTGGTCTTGATATTGGATCGAGAATTAATGTATCAGGATTAAATACAAATTCCTCCGGCAAATTGGAACCAAGAGTCAGCTTAACTTATAACCCAATCGGAGATTTAATAATTAAAGGCTCAGCCGGAATTTATCTGCAAGAGATGACAACAATATCTGATGAAGATGAAATCATTTCTGTTTTTGATCCGTGGATTATAATTCCTGATTATCTGAATCCAGCAACGGGATATAGTCTTTCAGGCGGTATTCAATATAACTTATCTTCAAATTCAAATATCCAGATTGAAGCCTATCACAGGAATTCAAATAATACTCCGGTCTTAAATGATGAAAAGTACTTTAATTTTGATCCTGATTTAGTAGAAGGCAGTCAGGAATCCTACGGCTGGGAATTTACTTACGATTTAACTGAAACAAGTTTTAGTTTATCTGCTTCTTACTCTTTAAGCTGGGCTTATAAGAAAATTGACAGCTATATATATTATCCAAAATACGATTCAAGACATTCAGGTAATTTAATGTTTAGCTGCAATCCCGGAGCAGGCTGGAATCTTACTTCCATCTGGTCGGTTTATTCCGGATTACCATTTACCGAAATAATTTCTTACTATGATAAATATAATCTTGTAAATCCATTTGAAATAACACCAGGTGCGTCTGATTATGTTCCCTACCTTATTCTTGCTGATAAGAATCTTGGCAGGCTGCCATCTTACCACAGATTAGATATTGGTTTATCAAAAAAGATCGCAATTGCATCAACTATTATTACCTTAAGTATTGATGCAATTAATGTGTATAACAGAAAAAATATATTTTATTATGAACGTGATACAGGAAGAAGAGTAAATATGCTGCCATTCCTGTTAACCGGAACTGTGAAGATAGAGATATGAAGTACTTGCGAATAATAATCGTGGTAAATATTGTTTTATCATTTTCAGGTTGTGATGATTCTTTTAATCCTTATACAACCTTCAAAGAGAAGTATTCTCTGGTCAGCATATTAAGATCTGATACTACTTTGCAGATTGCAACGATTACTAAAAATTATCTTGATGAAAATAATAACTCAGCACATAAATTATTATTTGAAAAAAATGCAGATGTAAGAATTTGGTACGGTGATTCTGTTTATAGATTAAGAGATACAGTCTTGACTTCTGATGCAGGCGAGGATTCAATACAATGTTACTATACTCAAAAATTTTCTGTTGGAACCGAAAAGTTAATTGAAATTGAGGCTTTGCTTTCAAATGGAAAAAGACTGAAAGCGATTTCTGAAACTCCATCTAAAATAGAGTTTAAAAATACAAGTGAAGTAATTATCCCGCCAATCGGAAAAAATGTTGTTCAGGTTTACTGGAACCCTGCCGGAAGTCAGAATTTTTATCAGGCGCGTCTGAAATTTAAATGTGAATTTGTTGAAAACGGGATAAATAAAATATTTTATAAAGAACTGCCAAATTCGGTTTCAGTTAGTGAAGGGAAACAATATGCAGTTTTTCCAAAAGCTTCCAGAAATAATTATGTTGTCTATAATCTTGATGCAATCAGTTGGTATTTACAATCAATAGCCGATTCATTATCGGAGCCAGTTAAATTCAGTGTCCATCAAAACTTAATTCTGGAATTGCTGACATTTGATCTGGAACTATCCCGTTATATTTCGATATCTGCAAGCAGTATTGATAATTTTTCCGTTAGATTTGATGAAGGTGACTACACAAATATTAATGGCGGATTAGGAATCTTTGGTTCGCAGATTAAAACAAATTATACCAAGCTGAAGTTTATTGATAGTTATATAAGAGGTTTTAAGTTTAACTTTATTTATGATCCAAAGTAAAGATAATATGCTGTCAAAGAGATTAAGTATTTGTTTAGCATCTGTTTTAGTTTTGTTATTGCTATTAAGTTGTGATAAAGAAGTATCAGTCAGTCCTGAAGAACTGCCGCCGTTTACCGGTAAAATGATTATTCAATCTGAGCCTGCAGGATTTTCAATTTATCTGAATAACAAAAATACAGGCTCTATAACTCCGGATAGTTTACTGTTTATGAATCCGGGCGATTATCAGATTACATTAAAAAAGAAATATTTCAGAGATACATCTGTTGTTATTCACTTAACTGAAAATCAGGAAATATCATTAGATGTTGATCTGTTGAATAATCAGGCTATGTATGGAAAGTTACATATATTCAGCCTTCCTGCCGGTGCTGCAATTTATATAAACGATTCTTTAACTCAACAGGTTACCCCTTATACTTTTACTCATTTACTGCCAGGCGAGTATAGTATTAAATTAACTTATCCTCAATTCCGATCATTATCATTCGATGCTTTAGTAACGAGCAGTCAGACAAGTTCTTATTCAAAATCATTGCAAGACACTTCTGTGTGGGTTGATTATCTGGTATCGAACTCCGGACTTACAAGTAATATACTCAGCAGCATTGCAATTGATGATTTCGGAAACAAATGGATTGGATCGATTGACAAAGGTTTAATAAAGTTTAATGATGTTGATTTTGTTAATTACAATACATCTAATTCGGGTATTCCAAGCAACAGAGTTTTGACTGTTGAAGTTGATCAGTTTAATATTGTCTGGGTCGGCACTCAAAGTGGAATTGGAAGATTTGATGGCACAAACTGGACGGTTTACAATAAAAATAATTCTGGACTTCGTACTGATGAAATACTATCTGTAAAAATTGATCCGCAGAATTCACTTTGGGCAGGAACTTCTTCCGGTCTTTATAAATTTGATGGTAATACATGGAACAGATATAATGATTCATTATTATCAATCTGGGCAAATGATATCGAGTTAGATAATGAAAATATCTGGATAGCAACAAATGAAGGAGTTGTTAAGTTTACTAATGGTGCATTTCAGTATTATAAACAACCCGATTATAACTATCCATCATTTATAGTTTCATCAACTGCCAAAGATATGATTGGTAATATTTGGTTCTGCCATAAAAATTCCAGTAAGTCAAGAAATGGGATCTCATATTTTGACGGTACTCAATTTGTTAATTTTTTCCCGGGTTCGAGTTTAAATTCAGTAAATCATATAAGCGTTGATATGTTTAATAATAAATGGGTTTCAACTAATGAAGGCTTGGTAAGACTGAGTTCAAACAATAACATACTTATTTATAATAGAGCTAATTCACTGATTAGTTCAAACGTAATTTCTTCATCAGCAATTGATAAAAACGGCATACTTTGGGTTACTAATTCTTCTAACGGTTTAAATAAGTTTAAGTTTAATTCAAATTAATTTTCAAATTAATTTATCGAGGTAATATGAAAACGATTAAATTCATTTTAATTATTATCCTTCTTCATTCAGCAGTATTTGCACAGGATTCTGACCTTTTAAATTGGCTTAAAAGCCAGCCTGATATAGAAGTGGTAAATAAAATTGATTCAAAAAACTTTTCAGAAGTTTATGAGTTATATATTACTCAACCTGTTGATCATAATAATCCCGGCGGATTAAAATTTAAGGAACAAATATTTTTATCCCATACTGATAAAGATAAACCCATGGTGATTGAACTTGATGGTTATTCAGTTGATAACAGAACTACTGAACTTGCAAGAATATTAGACTGCAATCAGATAATGGTTGAGCATAGATATTTTGGTGAATCTGTTCCTGCTCCGTTTGATTGGAAATTTCTTACCATTGAACAGGCAGCAAATGATCATCACAGAATTATTGAATTGTTTAAAAAATATTATTCAGGTAAATGGATTACTACCGGAATAAGCAAAGGTGGTTCCTGTGCAATATTTCACGGCTATTTTTTTCCTGATGATGTAGATGTATCTGTACCTTATGTTGGTCCGTTAAATTATTCTATTGATGATAATCGTGTTTATGAATGGATAAAATCTGTTTCAACTCCCGAATGCAGGGAAAAAGTTTTCAATTTCCAGAAGTTATGTTTTGAGAAAAGAGATGAGCTTTTTCCGCTGTTTATGAAGAATGCTGAAAACAAAAGACTAACTTATGATATTGTTGGTAACGAAAAAGCTTTTGAGTATTCGGTGCTGGAATTCTCTTTTGCATACTGGCAATGGAGTGATGGTGATTGTTCTAAAATACCGGATAAAAACTCTTCACTTGATGAGATATGGGATGAACTATCAAACTATGGCGGTGTTACTTATTTTGATGACGCAAGTATTACAGGTATATATCCTTTTTTCTATCAGTGTTATACTGAATTCGGATATTATGCTTATGATGTAACTCCGTTTAAAGAATATTTAAAATATGCTGATGGACAGACTCCGTTCTTTATTCCTAAAGATTCAAACCCAACTTACGATCCAAGACTGCTAAAGAAGATAAATGATTGGGCATCGAACAAAAGTAAAAATTTTATTTATATCTATGGCGGAAATGATCCCTGGACATCCACGGGTGTATGCTTAACAGGAAAAACAAATTCAATTAAAATGGTCTGTCCAAATGGTTCTCACGGTTCAAAGATAAAAAGCTTTTCCAAAAAAGATCAGGAATTAATTTATTCGCGTTTGGAAAATTGGCTGGGTATTCAAATTGAAAGATAATTGATCAGATTTATCTGTAAGAGACTTCTGAAAAATTACTGCTTTGATCATTCAGAACTGACTAAAGGTAATCCTGAAATTTTTAGGAATTCGGGTTCTTTCTACAATCAAAGCAATGGATTTTGAAATTATCTGCCTCTGATTATTGGAATGATATTATTCGTTTCATAATTGATAGAAAAATTTTTCAGAAGTCTGTGTAAATTAAAAAATGGTATTTCTAATACTCTTTTTTTGCACTCACCATTTAAATTTACCTTTCATCATTGTATTCTTGGTAAAGAATCACCTGTTAAATAGTTTCGCTTGAATCAAAAATCAAACTAATCTGATGGATACTAAAAACGCTGACTTATCATCTTTAAAGATTAATAGGTCTGATAAAGAAAATAATAGCAAAGGTAAAACTGGATTTATTATTGCTGCAATAGTAATCATATTCATTGTATTAGGATATTTTATCCTGCCGAAAATATTAAGCGGAGCTGTTGAAGTCAGGTTATCAACTGCTGTTTTACAAAAACCGGGACAAACTGCTGCTTCACTAAATGCAAGCGGTTATGTTGTTGCACAAAGAAAAGCTGCTATTGCATCAAAAGGAACCGGCAGATTGATTTACCTTAGCGTTGTTGAAGGTGATAAAGTTAAGAAGAATCAAATCATTGCTCGTCTTGAAAATACTGATATACTTGCTCAGCTTGATGAAGCAAAAGCTAATCTTAAATTAGTACAGGCGGATCTGATAAATGCAGAAAATACATTTGATCGCGAACGTGAATTATTTAATAAGGGATTAAGCTCTCAACAACAGTTTGATCAGGCTGAGGCGGATTATAATAGACTGCTTGCATCAATTGAAGCAGCTAAAGCCAGAATAAAACAATATGAAGTAGCACTTGAGAATACATTAATCCGGGCGCCGTTTGATGGAACAGTTTTAACCAAAAATGCAGAAGTTGGTGAAATTGTTGCACCATTTGGCGGCAGTACAACTTCTAAAACTGCTGTAGTTACAATTGCTGATATGAGTTCGCTGCTTGTTGAAGCTGATGTTTCTGAGTCAAATATTGAAATGATCAGGTTAAATCAGGATTGTGAAATAACTCTTGATGCATATCCTGAAAAAAGTTACGCAGCTTATGTATTTAAAATCGTTCCCACTGCTGACAGATCAAAAGCAACTGTACTGGTGAAAGTCGGATTCAAAAACTATGATTCAAGAGTTTTACCGGAAATGAGCGCTAAAGTTTCCTTCTTTACAAATCCAATTGATACTTCAGTAGTAAATCAGAAACCAATTTTAGTTATTCCTTCTTCATCTGTTAGAAGTGAAGATGGTAAAAGTTATGTATTCACAATCTCTGATGATAAAGCTGTTAAGAACGAAATTATTACAGGACAGAAGTTAGGGTCTTATGTAGAAGTGATTTCCGGATTGCAAGCAGGACAAAAAGTAATATCTGATCTTAATGAGAAAATAAAAGATGGTGTAGAAGTAAAGTTAGATAAGTAAAAAGTGTTCATTGATAGTCTCTTTTTAGATGAGACAATCTGATATAATTGTTTAAGATTGTCTTATGCAAAGGTTCTTTCATTATGACTTAATAAATAAAAAATCATGGAGTTAAAATGTCATCTATAATAACTGTTCAAAATGTTTCTAAATCTTATTGGCGGAATAAAATTGAAATTCCCGTTTTAAATAATATTAGTATAAATGTTGAACAAGGTGAATTCTTAGCTTTGATGGGACCTTCAGGTTCAGGCAAAACTACTTTATTAAATCTTATTGCAGGAATTGATAAGCCAAGTGCCGGAGAAATTATTATCAATGGAACTGTAATTTCATCACTTGGAGAATCAGCCCTTGCAAAATGGAGAGCGAATAATGTTGGATTCGTTTTTCAGTTTTATAATTTGATTCCGGTTCTAACTGCTTTTGAAAATGTTGAACTGCCTTTGCTTTTAACAAAACTAAGCAAAGCTGAAAGAAAGAAACAGGTAGAAACAGCTTTAACACTTGTTGGTTTGGGTGACAGGATGCATCACGCACCAAAGCAGCTTTCTGGCGGTCAGGAACAACGGGTTGCAATCGCAAGAGCAATTGTTACAGACCCTGTTATAATTGTTGCAGACGAGCCTACCGGCGATCTTGACAGGAGTTCGGCTGAGGAAATATTGATACTGCTTGGAAGGCTTAACAAGGAGTTTCAAAAAACAATTATTATGGTAACACACGATCCGCACGCTGCTGAAAGTGCTAACATAATTAAGCATATTGATAAAGGTGATTTGGTAGGAGCATAAAATGAAAATCCTGAAAATAATTTTTGCAAATGCACTAAGGCACAAGTTAAGAACTACACTTACAATTCTGGGAATTGCTATTGCAGTTATTGCTTTTGGCGTTTTAAGAACTGTGGTTACTGTTTGGGATTCCAGTGTTGATGCCGCGGCTGCAAACAGACTGATTACAAGACAGGCAGTCTCGTTTATCTTTCCTTTGCCTTATGCATATAAAGAAAAAATAAAAAATGTTGAGGGAGTTAAAGAAGTTAGTTTTGCTAATTGGTTTGGCGGTGTATATAAAGATAAAAATAATTTTTTTACAAGAATATGTGTTGATGCTGATACTTATTTTGATGTGCTGCCTGAGTTTATAATTTCTCCTGAAGAACTTGAAAATTTCAAGAAAGAAAGAAACGCTTGTGTTATAGGGCAGGAAATCGCTGTTCAATATAATTTAAAGCTTGGAGATCAAATGGTTTTAGAGGGCGATATTTTTCCAGGACAATGGGAGTTTGTTGTACGGGGAATTTATAAACCAAAAAATAAAAATACTGATGATACACAAATGCTCTTTCACTGGGATTATATTAATGAAAGAATGAAGGCTGAAGCTCCTTTACGTGCTGGTAGTGTTGGCTGGTATATTGTTCAGATTGAAAATCCTAACGATGCAGCAGAAGTATCTGAGAAGATTGATGCACTGTTTAAAAATTCATCTGCTGAAACAAAAACTGAAACTGAAAAAGCATTTACCCAGGGATTTGTAGCTGCTTCAAGCGCAATAATTACAGCTATGAATTTTATGTCATTTGTAATTATCGGAATTATTATGCTTGTTTTAGCCAATACAATGATAATGGCAGCTAGAGAGCGTACCCGCGAATACGCAGTTTTAAAAACACTTGGCTTCTCAGCTTTTCATATTATTGGATTAATCTTAGGTGAATCATTAGTAATTGCTTTGATTGGAGGCGGGATAGGAATTGCTTTAACTTATCCAATAGTAGCTGGATTTGAACAGGCAATGCCAAAGGGATTTTTCCCGTTCTTTTATATCGAACCAATTACAACTATTTTGGCTTTAAGTGCAGCTATTATTATTGGAATACTGGCTTCAATTTTCCCGATTCAACGTGCATTAAAAACCAATATTGTTGATGGGTTTAGATTTGTTGGTTAAAAAAATTAATTTAGAACAAATGACAACTGAACCATAGATAAAATATTTAATAACTTTTATTCTTTTCTATTCATCTGTTAACAGAGGATTAGAGAGAGGCTGATTAATATGAAGATTCCATTTAAATATACTTTTAGAAGTTTTAAATCCAGAAAATTAACTGCAATCATTACAGTTACCGGAATTGCACTGGTTGTGTTTGTATTTGCTGCTGCATTAATGATGGCTTATGGTGTTGAAAAAACTCTGGTATCAACCGGTTCACCAGATAATATTAAAATACTTCGCCAATCTTCACAAGGAGAAATTACAAGTATTATTGACGGCGAAACACAGGGTATTATAAGAGCATTACCGCATATTGCAAAAGGAAGCGATGGAAATTTACTTATCTCAGCTGAGCCAGTTGTAATAATTAATCTCGAGATAAAAGGCGGTGGAATGAGTAATGTTACTGTTCGCGGAGTTTCACAATCCGTTTATCAGTTAAGACCGCAGATTAAATTAATCAGCGGAAGATTATTTAATCCTTCATTGCGTGAATTAATTGTTGGGAAATCAATTGATGATAAGTTTGAAGGCGCTCAAATCGGCAGTAAGGTTAGATTTGCTGGTGATGAGTGGAAAGTTGTAGGAATATTTGAAGCTGATGGCAGTGGATTTGAATCTGAAATGTGGGGCGATAGCCAGCAATTATTAAATGCCTTTAATCGTGGTTCTGCTGTATCAACTGTTACACTTAAACTTGATGATATAGCTAATTTTGAAGAGTTTAAAAGAGCTTTTGAAACTGATAAAAGATTAAAAGAATTTGAACCTCAAATCGAACAGAAATATTTTGAAGAGCAATCAGAGATTCTCGCTACTTTTATTAGAGTATTAGGAATTTTCATTACTGTAATTTTTAGTTTTGGTGCAACAATTGGCGCAACTATAACTATGTATTCAGCAGTTGCTAACAGAACAGTGGAAATAGGAACGATGCGTTCACTCGGATTTAGCAGAAGAAGTATTCTAAGCGCATTTTTGTTTGAAGCAATTTTAATTTCGAGTATTGGCGGTGTAATCGGATTGTTTCTTGCTTCGTTTTTACAGTTCTTTTCAATATCAACTTTAAACTGGAATTCATTTTCAGAATTGGCTTTTAGTTTTTCGCTTTCACCGGTGATTATATTCGCTTCAATGATTTTTGCTATTGCGATGGGCATCCTTGGCGGATTTTTTCCTTCTGTGCGCGCAGCAAGATTAAATATTGTAAAAGCTTTAAGAGCAGGATAAGAATTGTTTAAAATAATCACAGTTTCATCAAGTAAATTATTTTGTAAGCAATTTATCGAGTTCTCGTTTTAATTGTTCTTTTGCTGGCTGTGCCTGACTAAATATTGAATCTGCTTTCAAAAAATCAAAAACTCTTACATCATAAATTTCCGGTCTGATATAAATATCAGGTTTATAGAATTTCAGTCTCTCTTTTATAATCGAGTTCTGCATAGTTTGATATGTTGTAAATACGGAATCGAAAGTTGGAGGAATTTCACTTTCTGTTTGAGATTTAAAAGCAGTTACATCAATAGCAATTGTTATATTACATTTATCTTTTAATAAATCATAAGGCAAAGGATTAACAGCACCGCCGTCAATTAGAACTTTGTTTTTTATTTTTACCGGCGTAAATAAACCGGGCAGGGAGTAGCTTGCCTTTATTGGATTTAATAAATCACCTTTGTCAAATATAACTGCTTCTTTTTTCCAATAATCCGTTGCAACTACGATTAACGGAATTTTTAATTCTTCAAATCTGGAAACTTTTAAATTAGATTTCATATAACTCTGAAACTTTTCACCTTTAATGAAACCTGATTTAATAAATTGCGGGTCAAACATTGTAAACATTTTTACAATATCTGATTTAAGCAGAAAATCAAAAACTGAATCACTTTTAGGATTGATAAGCTGATTAAGAATTTCCTTCATCTCTTTTGAAGAAAATCCCGCTGCACAAAATGCTCCGACAACAGCACCAATACTTGAACCTGAAATAATCGAAGGTTTTAATCCCAGCTCATCTAAAGCTTCAATCATCAGCAGATGTGCAATACCGCGGGCACCACCGGCACCGAAAGCAATTCCTATGGAAGTGGTGTCCGCATTCTTTTCACTCATTCAATTTTCCTGATCAGTTTAAATCCGTTTAATCAGTAATATCCGTGTTCCATTTATTTTTCAACCTGAAAAACTGAATCAAGCACAGTTCCATCAACCCATTTTATTATTGCAACAACTTTCTCCTTATTAACTTTTGGTTTTGCCGGAGCACCGCCGCAGATTATGTCAATTCCTTTCTTTAATTCTTTTATATCAATAATAGGAATTGAAGAATTCTTCATCACTTTCAATAAATCTTTTCGCTTTGGATTAATGCACAAACCTCTTTCGGTTGCGATGACATCAATTAGTTCTCCTGGTCCGCAAAGTGTTGTTACTTCATCAACAATAACCGGAATTCTGTCCCTGAAAGTTGGTATCGCAAGTATTGTGCATTTTGAATAAAGACAATTCTGCCAGCCGCCAATTCCGTGAAGTAAATATCCATCCGAATGTGTTACAACATTTGCGTTGAAGTTTACATCAACTTCAGTTGCACCAAGAACCGCAGCATCAACTATTGATGCAAAATTTCCTTTTCCATGAAAATTGTAGCTTGTAAATGGAGAAGTGTTTACGTGTCCGGCATTTTCTCTCATACTTCTTACGCCTTCAAGATCAAAAGTTTGTCCGTCAAGAATATAATCAGTTAATCCTTCTTCAAGCATTTGCACAAGATATTTTGTTGAGCCGCCTCTTATAAATCTTGCTTTTACATTTTTCTTTTTCATCTTTTCTTTTAAATAGACTGCAAATGCAAGCGTTGTTCCGCCAGCACCAGCCTGAAAAGAAAATCCGTTTTTCATTATTCCAGCTTCGTCAAGAAACTGAGCGACATACTCTGCAATTAACAAACGATCAGGTGATTTAGTTACTTCAGTTGTTCCCGAAACAATTTTTGCGGGATCACCAAGTGTTTCAACTTCAACTACATAATCAACATTGTTGCCTTGAATTTGCCATGGCACACAAGGGAAGGGGACAAGATTATCTGTAACAACAATAACTTTATCAGCATATTCGGAATCACCAAGTGCAAATCCAATCAAACCGCAAGCGGATTTTCCGCGGTCACCAGTTGAATTTCCAAAAGGATCGGCAGTTGGGGCAGCAATTACTGCAATGTCAATATGTACTTCGCCGTCCTGAATTGATTGATATCTTCCGCCGTGTGAACGAAGGACTCCGATGCCTTTCATCTTTCCTTCGGTTGTAAATTTACCGAGTGGTCCGTTCATACTTCCTTCGATGTGATGTATTGTACCATCTTCAAGATATTTTATCAGATGTGAATGAACAGGAAAACTTGCAGAAGGGAACCAGCGGATATTTTTTATTCCCATCTCTTTAACTACATCAAACAGCATATTTGTAACCGCATCACCATTACGAAGATGATGATGAGTTGAAATTGTCATTCCGTCTTTCAATCCTGCTTTCTTAAGCGCAGTCTTTAAATCTTTAACGACTTTATTTCCATCTGTTGGATAATCTATGCAAGTTTTTATTTTTGGTTTCGCTTTTAAACCAGTTGGTTTGTATTTGTTAACTCCTTTAAAAGGAATCTGTTGTAATCCGTTTACTTCTGTTGGGACTAATCGTCCCGCTGCGTTTTTTATTAGTTTCATTGCTTTATTGTTAAATTGTTTTATTGTTATTCTGTTCTAATTAGATGACTACAAATGATTCAATTACCTTTTATCAATGACAAAATCCTCTGTGCACGCTTAACCACCGGCGGATCAATCATTTTACTTCCGAGTGATACGACACCAAGTCCCTTTTTCTCTGCTTCATTAAAAGCATCTACTATCTTTTTTGCTTTTTCAATTTCCTCTGAAGTTGGTGCAAATGCTTCGTGAACAACCTGAATTTGTCTTGGATGAATACAGCCTTTACCTTCAAAGCCAAGTGATTTTGCTTCAAGCACACTTTGACGAAGTGCTTCCATATCGGATACATCTGAAAAAACAGTATCTATTGCCTGAATGCCAGCAGCTTTTGCAGCGTTGATCAGCATCTGTCTTGCAAAAATACTTTCGCGTCCTTCGTTTGTTCTTTGTGTGCCGATATCAGCAGTGTAATCTTCAAGTCCGATTGCAAGAGCGCAATTATTTGTTGATGCAGAAGCAATCTCAAATGCTTTGATTACACCAAGGGCGCTTTCAATAATCGGCATAAAATAAATTGGGTTTTGAACTTTATGCTGTTTCTTAAGCTTCTCCACTTCTTTTTCAAGTTGCTGAATTTGTTCTGCAGATTCACACTTGGGAACAAGAATTAAATTTACATTATGCGGAATAATGTATTTCAGATCATCCAGACCTTTTGGCAGTTGATTTATACGAACCATTCTTTCTGCATTATAAAAATCAACTGAACGTAGCGCATTGCGAACAAGAAGTTGTGCTGCATCTTTTTCAGTTGGTGCAACACTGTCTTCAAGATCCAATATTATTCCGTCAGGGGAATGAAGTCCAGCGTTAACAAAAAACTTAGGTTCATTACCGGGAAGATAAAGTCTGCTTCTTCGTAATTGATCTTTTTTTGTAGAATATAAATTCTTTTTATTGAATGGAAGCAGATACTCTTTTTTATTATCCGGGAATAATCTTTTTATTGCCAATTCAAATCTTGCTGCCATTACAAATGGAAGTGCACCACTATCTTCGCAAAGAATTTTTGCATCCTTTAATCCGAAGAATTTGCTCATATCGAGAATCATCTCTTTAATTGATTCTCCGTACATTGACTGAACTTTACTTTTAATGTCGAGTTTAATTCCTCCGGAACTTTTTAACTCAATTTCAAAGTAACAATCCGAGCGGACTGAATCGCCGCGTTTACCACTAATTACCTTATTTATTTTTTTTGCCATAAAAAACTCATTAATTATTTAATATGAATATGGTTAACAACATAGTTTCATTGATAGATTGTTTCATTGTTATTCAGACAATTTTGAATTAGTAAATTTGATCAGCTGATGAATTAATTTAGGGAGCTTTTGAAGTTCGCTATAAATGTAATCATAATCAGTTTTTGAGATCAACTTTCTCTTTAAAGCTTTTTCATTCCAATCTAATGATTCATACATAGATCCAAAACCGATACGAAAAAATTTAACTTTATCCTTCTTTGAATATCTTCCAAAACCTTCTGCTATATTTGCTGAGATTGAATCAACCGCACGGACGAATTGTATTCCTAAAGTATCTTTACTAAACCGATCCAACTTTACAATTAAATCCCAAACATAATTACTCAAGTTAAAAGCAATCTTGTAAGCATCAATATCATTTAATTTTAAATATTTCTTTTCCATTTTATAACAATGTAACAATTAACAATTGAACAATGAAAGATCAGATTATCATCTTCTTCATAAATTCTCTTGCTGTCATCAGCTCAGCGTTAAAGATTGCGTCTTTAATTTCTTTTCTTCTTCCGGCAACAAATAGTTGTGAAGATAATCCATCGAACTTATTCTCAAGGTCTTCCATTGTCATCGGTTCTCTTGGATCACCTTTCGGGTATTCGAGATATTCCGAAAATTCTCTGCCGTCTTTTGTTTTTACTACAACTTTACTTGGCTGTTTTGCGGGAAACATCTTTTCAAATTCAATTGATGGCTCACCTTTAACCCGGTCAATTACTTCCCAGATTCTCGGGTCTTTTAGTTTTTCATCAGAGAATGACTGTGTTGTTATCTTGTGATCAACCAAAGCAGCAGCTATACAATAGGGAAGAGAATGATCTGCTGTTTCTCTTGATTCAGGTCTATACTTATGCGGGTCGAAAAGAATATCATAAGCTTGTGCAAGAGTAGTAAGGGTTACAGTGTCAATCTGATCGTAACTGATATTATTCTTTGTAACAACTTTTAAAGTTGCAGAAAGATGAGTATGGGTTAAAGCTTCAGTCGGAAAAGCTTTCATACTGCATTCGAGAATTTTATATGATTCACCGAGTCCACCAATTAATTTATCAATATTCCATTTCCATTCAGAAACACCGTCACGTCCTCTCATACTAACCGGTTCAACTTTTTGTTCTTTAGCATTCCAGCCGAGGAATGTATCCATAAATCCTTCTTTCCCCTCAAAGACTGCTTCGGTTCCAGAATAACCTCGCTGAGCCATCAATGCAGCAAATACTCCCGATTGTGTAGCCATAGGATCAACGGTGTTTTTCATCATTGTTAATTTACCAGCAGTCGGACAGCCGATTGTGTGATTATGGCATCCGCTAATTCCAATTGCGTTTACCATCTGATCAACACTAAGACCAAGAATTTTTCCTGCAACAATAGGAGAAACAAATTGTGTTAAGGTAGCATGATGCCATTTACGTTCACGTACTCCGGGTGAAGCAAATAAACATAACCGCTGTTCAAATTCGTAAGCAAGAACTATAGCTGTAATTACATCCTCCATTGAAGCACCGACTAATTCAGCAGTTGCAAGCGCAGCAGGAATTATGTCCGATGGATGCGATGGATCTTCTTTCCAGTAAATGTCGTTAAAATCGAGTGCACGAATCATTAACGAGTTTACAAGTGTTGCATTAACAGCAGGAATTTTATCGCCATATCCTATTACCGTTGCTTCTTCAGTTCCACCCATATCGTGGTAGATATTACGTATTATTCTTACATCTTTTGTATGATATCCTCCGAATGCACAACCGAAAGAATCGTAAAGATACCTTTTCACTTCGTGGATTACTTCTTTCGGTAAGTCTTTGTATTGTAAGCCTACAGAGTATTCAGAAATTATTCTTGAAATAGATTTATTCATTTTAGAACTCCTTTAATGTTATTAACTGCAATCCCGACTTGTCGGGCTGATATTGTTCTTGAAATAGATTTGTTCATAATATTTTATTGCGCCGCTAAATAATAATATTTTTGATTTTAAAGTTAATCAATTGTTAAACTAATTTTAAGATTAAAATTATAAATTCTAAACGGTTCTTCTTTTATTTTACCGCCATTACTTGACAATGGTTTTAATTGGTGTTAAAATTAAATAAAATATATATATTTTCAGGGCGAGAAAAATGAAGAAGCAAAAACGGTGCTTGTTTGGTCAGTCTTTCTCAGGTAAAAAACTCTTCTCAGAAGTTATTCCACTCATAGTATTATTTCTATCCTTTGCTTCCTGTGATGTAGTTGATAATAAGGATATACAGCCCGTATTTCGACTTAATGATTGTGTTTTTTCCCCTCAATGGACGGTACGAAATAAGTTTGTTTTTAATTGAAATTACTTTTATTCGAGTTATTTACTATAAAAAGATATGAAAAAAACATACATTCAATTTCTGTTAATAGTTATCATTACAAGTTGCGAAAATAGCGTAGATACTAATAACTTTATCCCCGTTGAGAATGCTAAGACTATTGATACTGAACCTGATTGGTCGCACGAAGGAAAATATATTGCTTATGTTCATTTTGCTCAAGATAGTATTGAAAAAGAATATGGGGTAGTTCAAATAAGAATCTTAAATGTTGATAGTTTACAATCAATCTTCTTAACGAATGGATATACGCCAAGATGGTCACCCGATGATAAGTTTATTGTTTATGAAATGAATGGTAATATTTATAAAATCAATGTCGAAACAAAAGATATTTATCAATTAACAGATTGGGGAAATTGTTTTTTCCCTTCGTGGTCGCCTGATGGAGAAAAGATAGTATTTGATACTAATGAATATGACCCAAATGGTGCCAATGTAATTTGGGTAATGAATTCAGATGGCTCAAACAAAATAGATATTAGCGAACATAGCACAGGCGAATGGAGAGAACCTAATTGGTCGCCAGGCGGAGATAAAATTTTATATTCTCGTTTTATAGGTATTGGTACACCAGAATTATTTCTAATGGATACTTCGGGTCACAATCAATTTCGTTTAACTTATAATAATAATGAAGATTGGCATACTGACTGGTCTAGAGATGGGAAAAAAATTGCTTGGTATTCTATTGGTAATAATAACTGGGGAATTTGGATTATGAATTCAGACGGAAGTAACCCTAAACTACTATTGAAAGGTGCAAGTCACCCTTCATGGTCACCAGATGGGAAAGAGATAGTATATTATGATATAGATTCTATATTGAACATTGGTACTATTTGGATTTTGGATGTATTGAATGGGACTAAAAAACAACTTTTTAATTACCCAAAATAATTTGAGTAACTCTAAACAATATTTTTTAACAGAGATTAATAAATGTTCTTTAACAATAAAACTCATTTACACAAATTATTTTACAGACTCAATTGATAAGGCAGAGCGTAATCCCTCTGCCTTATCACTCTTTAAACACTGGATTGAAAATTGAAATTAACTTTTTTAATACTAATCTTATCATCAAGTATTTATTCGCAAAATAATTTCATTAAAGCGTCAGGCGATAATTTCATTCTAAATAATGATGAGTTCAAATTCTTTGGTTTTAATGCATATTATCTTCAAAGCGAAGCTGGCAAAATAGAAAGAAGATATATAGTTGATGATATATATCAATCGGCAAAAAATATTGGTGTGAATGTAATTCGCACTTGGGCTTTTAATGAAGGGCCTTCTTTTTCTAATCCTTCTGTAATAAGAAAGTATCCTTATGAAGTGCAGGAATCGGGTTTGATTGCACTCGATTACGTTCTGCAAAAAGCAAAAGAAAACGGAATCTACATAATACTTACTCTCTCAAATAATTACTCAGCTTTTGGTGGAATACCACAATACATCAAGTGGGCAAATAATATTAAACTGAATGGCTCTGATAATTACTCTCACAATGATTTCTTTGTAAACGATTCGCTTAAACAATGGTTTAAATTCTATATAGAATTATTACTAGACAGAACAAATACCTTTACCGGAATTAAGTATAAAGACGATCCAGCTATTTTCTCTTGGGAAATAATGAATGAAGCTGAGAACCCTCACAAAGATTTTGGTATAATTAAAAATTGGTACGAGGACATATCCTTATTCATAAAATCAATTGATCAAAATCATTTAGTTACAACAGGTGAAAATGGCTACGATGTTTATCCCAATTTTTATTCAGATGTTGATTTGATGTACAACAGCTCTTACTTTCTTGTTAATGGATATAAAGGAACAAGTTTTTATGAAAACTCTCAACTGGAAAACATTGATTATATTTCTTTTCATAGCTATCCAAACGGATGGGGATTATCTGCAAAAGCTGGTAAAACTTGGATAAAAGATCATTACAGAATTGTAGAAGGTTTTAACAAACCTTGCTTGTTGGGTGAATTCGGAATAAAGGAAAATAAATTATCTGTTTATAAACAATGGCTTGAAGATATAAAAAAATCATCCACGAAATCAGCAATTGTCTGGCAATATCTTCATCCTAATGTTATGAACACTGATGGTTATGGATTTAATGAATTTAATTTACCTGAATTAGTGGAAATATTTCAGAACTATATTGAAGAAATTAATTCCGATACTGCAAATAGTATTTCTGTTCCTGAGAATGTTGTTTTGTATCAGAATTTTCCTAATCCTTTCAATCCTGTAACTACAATTAAGTTTGCCTTGCCCATAAATGATTATGTTTCATTTGAGATTTATACATCTCTTGGAGAATTAGTTGGTGAAGTTGATAAAGGATATAAAGAAAAGGGAGAGCATGAAGTAATACTTTCGTTTGAAAACTTTCTTCTTAGTAGCGGTGTTTACTTTTATACTTTGCGAACTTCTTCACACATCATAACAAAAAAAATGATTCTACTAAAATAAAACTTCTTTTAGAAAAAATAGTAAAAGGGAAGTGTAAACAGCTTCCCTTTTTAATTAAACAGAAATGACAGGTAAGACACAAAAATCTGTTTTTATTAAGTTCAGCCTGCCTGCAGGCAAAGGCAGGTCTGTGCGTGCTATTTGTGTTTACAAATTCTTTTTCACCCATTCTTCCAATCCGCCGTTAACGATTAGCTCTTGTGCAGCTTCTCCAACGGGGTCAATTGAGTAGGTTTTATTATTAAATGCTAACGATGAATTTTCAAAATCAATTCTAAGATTCATTCCGGATTTAACGGTCAATTTATCTTTACCATACTTTGCCTTCAAATCATTAACAAGCTGAGGACATTCAATCAACAGGTATCCATTGTTCAGTGCGTTACGTTTATAAGTTTCATTAAATGTTCCTGCAACCACCAACTGAATCCCTTTATACTTTAGTGCAGTTGCTGCCTGTTCGCGTGAAGAACCTGTTCCAAAGTTAAAACCACCGACCAAAATATCTCCTGAATTTGCAATCTTAACAAACTCAGGATCGTAATTTTCCATAACAACTTCAGCTTGCTGCTGCGGAGTAAAATCATCAATGTAAGTGTATTTGCCGGGATAAATTCCGTCTGTATTCATATTATCCTGATGACAGAAAAGTAATTCACCTTCAATTACTGGTTTGAATCCCTTAATAATTTTAACTGATACTTTTACATCTGACTTTTTCGGATTAATCTTTACCGAGCCTTTAATTTCACGAAGCTCTTTGTTGTTCCAGTCAAAATCAATCTTACCGGAAACAGCAGATGAAGCAACAACTGCAGGTGAAGCAAGATATGCCTGTGCATTTGGCGAGCCCATTCTTCCTTTGAAGTTTCTGTTTGTCGCGGAAATTCCGACTTCACCATCTTCAAGCAAACCTGTTCCAAGACCGATACACGGTCCGCATCCGGAAGGAAGTGGTATCGCACCAGCTTCAAGAAGTGACTGCCAGTAGCCGTATCTTTCTGCTTCTTTCTGTACTTCGCTTGATGCTGCAGCGATATAAAATTTAACATTGGGATTAACTTTCTTACCTTTAACAACTGCTGCAGCTTCAGCAATATCATCAAGTCTGCTATTGACACAAGAAACTAGATAAGCTTTATTGATCTTAATTTCCTTTCCTTTAAGTTCAGAAACAGAGGCGTATGTTTTAACAGTATTTGGTCCTGAAACATAAGGTTCGATAGTTGTCAGGTCTATTGTTAATTCTTTTGCATAAAAAGCATCGACATCAGCCTTTGTAATATTATGCTCTAATTCCTCAATTCTTTTATTATTAATTCTTGGATGCTGTCCGTTTCCATCTGCATCTGAAAAAACTCCTTGAAGTCCCCGGTGTTCAATAAATCTTTCACGTTTCTTCAGCCAAAGAATAGCTGCAAGATCAATTGGAAAAACTCCAGCCAGCGCGCCCCATTCAGTTGTCATATTTGCAATTGCCAGTCTTTCATCGATAGTTAAATATCTGACACCATCTCCGACAAATTCAATTGCATGGTTCAACACCTCATCCTGATTGAAATATCCGCAAAGTGCGATGATAACATCTTTGCCGGTTACACCTTGTCTTAAACTGCCTTTTAATTCTACTCTTGCAATTGGTGGAACCTGCCACCAGGTTCTTCCGGTAGCCCAGATTGCGGCAGCATCAGTACGTACAATTGGAGTTCCGAGACAGCCAAGTCCGCCATACATATTTGAATGTGAATCTGAGGCAACAACCATTGTTCCGGGCCAGGCATATCCTTCTTCACACATAATCTGATGTCCGATTCCTCTGCCAGCGGGATAGAAATCTGCTCCCATTGACTTAGCAAACTCTTCAATCTTTCTATACTTCTCAAGATTTTTTTCAGAAGTATCCTGAACATTATGATCAAGTGTATTTACGACCTGCCGGGGATTAAAAAGTTTTTTTGCACCAATTGATTTAAATTTTGGAATTACCGCACCGGTGTTATCGTGCGTCATTACATAAGCAGGTTTAATTGATAAATAGTCGCCTGCTCTAACCTCGTGTTTTGGATCTAATCCAACAGCGTATTTTTGTGCTATTTTTTCTATTAGTGTCTGTGACATATTTTTCTCCTAATGATTGTCATTGCGAGTCACGATCTGAGTTGCCATTAAGGAACCAATCGTGACGAAGCAATCTGTAAAATTGTTTTCTACATTTATTTTTTTTGAAATACTATATTGAAGATTGTTTCACAAAAAGACTCTTTACCAATGACAGTAATATTATCATTTATAAACTTCTTCAAAATTATATAAGTCTTTCCAATCAGGATTTTATTTATTAATAAGTTCTATCTTCTTTTTTCTAGAACCAGCTTTTATTTGCTTTTCTCTTTTGATAGCAGCTCTGGGATTATCAAATGATTCAAAGTAAACAAGCTTATCTACATTATATTTTTTTGTAAAACCTTCGATTAACTTAGCTTTATGCTCCCACACTCTTCTCATCAAACTATTAGTCATTCCAGTATAAAGTACAGAATTATTTTTATTAGATAATATGTAAATGTAATAATTCTTCATTTATCATAGAGATTGCTTCACTCGAAGACTCGTTCGCAATGACTTCCACTGTGTCAAGCTTTAAACGGATCGAACGAAACAAAATCTGCATGATGAACTATTATTGCTTCAACATTGCGTTTTGCTAAATCACCTTCTTTTGCATGATAAGCAATTATATGCTGAACTTCATACGGCAAACCAAATCTATCAGCAATTGAAACTCCGCTGAACGGATGACGAAGTAAATGTCCTGCTTTGCTTGTTACAAGTTTTCCATCGACTTTATCATATTCAATAAGCTTTCCGATATCTATTAAGATCGCACCGGCGATTAGCAAATCCATATCTATTTTTATTTCATTACCGAAATTCTCTTTCATTCTTTTTGCTATATCTACTGAAAGCTGAACAGCAGTACGTTTGTGATTCATAAATGTGATCTTGCAGTCTTTAATTAAAAGTGAAAATGGAATGACTTCAAGATCTTCAGGGGTAAGAACTGAGTTTTCAATTGCATAGACCCAGCAGTTTAAAACTTTTTCTCTTAGCTCTTTATTTTCAATCCAGTTTATTTCCGGCCAAATTTTTAATACTTTTTCTTTCATTTTTTTCTCCGTTAGATGCTAGAAGTAAGACAAAAAAAGTCAATCACTTCTTTTATTATTTTTTATACTCTTAATGAATTTTGATAACATTGCAAACGAATGATTAATCTTTTCTATGAGTCGATTAAAACCCGTAATGCTTAAATGATTTAACTTAACTGCAACTTCAATCTGAGTATCTAATTCAACTAATGAAACTCGAGCAATATCAAGAAATCGGACTGTTTCTGATTTTGTTGATCTTGCCGCTCCTTCGGAAATATTTGAAGGGATCGAAATTGCAGCTCGCCAAGGATGAGAAGTAAGACCAAATTGTTCTTGAATTGGGAACTTTGAAGTCAACTTGTAAACTTCGGAAACAAGTTCAATTTTCCTTTTCCAAACGTCAAAATTTTTATAGCTAAGTTCTGACATTTAACTTATAGCCGTCTTTCGTCTTACTTCTTTCGTCTCACAATTTAGCAATTATCTCGTCAGTCATTTGCTGAGTTGTGCAGGCACCTTTACTAAATACATCAGGACCACCGCGAAGTTTCATCATATCGTAAGTTTTAACTTTTCCTTCTTCAACAACTTTTGCAATTGCTTTTTTTATTTTTTCTGACTTTGCAGTTTCACCAATATGATCAAGCATCATACAGGCACTCATTATCATTGCAATCGGATTTACAATTGATGGATTTAATTCCTGATACTTTGGTGCGCTTCCGTGAGTTGGTTCAAAAACTGCTACCTCTTCACCGATATTTGCACTGCAGGCAAATCCAAGTCCGCCAATTAATCCTGCAAAACCATCCGAAATAATATCACCGAACATATTTTCAGCAACCACAACTCCGTAATCTTCAGGATTTTTTGTAAGCCACATCATCTGTGCATCAATATTTGTATCCCACAGAGCAATTCCGGGATATTCTTTTGCTAATTCTTTTCCAATCTTTAACATCATTCCTGAAGTTTCGCGAAGAACATTTGGCTTTTCGCAAACAGTTACATTTTTATAACCGAATTTCTTTGCATACTCAAAAGCAGCGCGGATAATTCTTGTTGCAGCATGTTTGGTAACTATTCTCGTTGATATTGCAAGCTCTTCATTCGGAACATCTTTAAATGCTTTCCATTTGGGATGAGATTCAAAAGCACTGCGAACATTTGCTGGTGGATTAGTCCATTCAATTCCTGCATACAGTCCTTCTGTATTTTGTCTGAAGATTACAGTATTAACTGATGGTTGTTCAAATCCACCTTTACCATCCTGACGGATAAAGTTAAGCGGATTTCCTTTGAACGCGATACAAGGACGAATACAAATATCAAGATTAAATATTTGTCTCATAGAAACTATTGGTGAAAAATAAACATATCCTTTTCCTTTCAATGAAGGGTCTAGTTCTTTATCGGCTGCATCTTTTGGTTTGGAAGTGATAGCACCAAAAAGACCGAGTTTATGCTGTTTTAATAAATCAATAGTGCGTTGTGGAAGTGCATTTCCTTCACTGCACCAGAAATCCCAGCCAATATCTCCATGGACATAATCGGCTTCAAAACCGGCTGCATTTAAAACTCTTATTGCTTCGGGTAATACTGTTTTACCAATGCCGTCTCCGGGCATTGAAACGATGGTTCTCTTCATAAAAAAAATTCCTGTATAATTAGAAAAAATTGACATCTCAAACTTAGCCATTTGGAGATGATCAAAGCAAGGATTAACGCCTGCGTTAGCTTTTGAAAGGTTAAGAAAATTTAGTTTTAATTGACAAAAATATTAAATTAGTAAGGAATTTGACGATAATATGATATAATCTGCCAAAATTAGAAAAATGCCTGAAAATCTATCTGAAAAATCTTTAGAGCAAGTTAATCTTGAATCATTATTGGATTCTTCAATTGATGTTATAATACGAATTTCTAATAGTGCAACAATCTGTTATCTGAATGCCTCTTCTATTTATTTAATCGGGTATTTGAATTCGGATTTATATGGCAAATCACTGATTGCTTTTGTCAGTGAGGACCAAGTGGAAGAGTTTAAATTTAAACTTTCAGAAGTTTTCCAATCTGATAAAACTCATAGTTTCAGATCTGAATTAATTAACAATAAGAATGAAAAAGTTGCAGTAGAGTTTTCTCTCAAACGAATAGAGATTGAGGGAAACCAATATGCACAGGGAACAATAAGAGATATAAGAACTCCTAATGATACAAAGCAGAAATTATTCAGTTCTGAAAACATTTTTAATTCTATCTGGAGTAATACAAAGGATGGAATGAGATTAACAGATCAGGATGGAATGGTTGTACTTTGTAATACTGCTTTTGCTAATCTATTTGGTAAACCAGTCGAAGATATTATCAATCACCCGTTCAGCGATCTTTACAGTACAGATAGAAGTGAACAGATTATTAAAAACTACAAACGAAATTTTATTCAAGGTACAGTTAGAGACTATCTGGAAGCATCTGCAACATTATGGAATGGAAGTCAGTTGTATTTTGAAGTCTCAAATTCAATAATTGATGATATTGCCGGAAAGAGATTTTTATTAAGTATTTTCAGAGATATCGGTGAAAGAAAAGTTAATGAAAATCTGATTGATAAAAAGGGAAGGCTGCTTCAGGGAATTGCCAAAGCCTCAAACGCACTGATAACTGATTCTGAATATATAGATGGATTTAATATTGCTCTGGAAATCCTTGGTGAAGCTGCCGGTGCCGACAGGGTTTATATCTATAAACATTTCGAAGATGACGAAACCGGCGAATTATATTTCAGTCCTCAGTACGAGTGGACAGCACCCGGGATTAAATCCCAATACAAAGATTCTATATTAGGCAAACTATCTTATTCCAGATTTGCTCCATTAAAGTTTTATGAATCGTTTATTAATGGTGAATCATTAAAATTTATAATTAAAGAACTGCCAAAGGAATTTCGTGAAGTTTTTATTGATAGGAATATCCGCTCAATTATATTAGTTCCAATTATGATTGACGGCGCTTACTGGGGTTTTATCGGATTTGATGAATGCCACTCTGATAGATTATGGAGCAGTGATGAAGAATCAATGTTAAGTGCACTTGCTGCTACATTTGGTGAAATATTAAAGAAGAATAAGTTTCGTGATGAACTGTTAAGAAAAAACGCAGAGCTGGATAAGGCAGTAATTGAAGCACAAAACGCAGCAAAAGCCAGAAGTGAATTTTTAGCTTTGATGAGCCACGAAATCAGAACTCCAATGAACGGAGTTATCGGAATGACTGGATTATTGCTTGAAACAATGCTGAATGAATCTCAGAAAGATTATGTTAGCACTATAAGATTAAGTGGTGAGCAGCTTCTGGTTATCATAAACGATATACTTGATTTTTCAAAAATTGAATCTGAAAAGCTTGAGCTTGAAACACAGCCCTTTGATCTTAGAGAATGTATTGAAGATTCTATGGATCTTGTTTCTACAAAAGTAGCAGAGCAGGAAATTGAACTATTTTATAACATAGATGAAAATACTCCTTATGCAATTAACGGTGATGTTACAAGATTAAGACAAATTCTAACCAACCTTTTGAGCAACGCTGTTAAGTTTACAAAGAAAGGTGAAGTTGAGATAATAGTAACATCTGAACAAATTGATTATAAGGAATATTTATTAAAATTTAATGTAAGAGATACTGGTGTTGGAATTCCTGCTGATAAACTTGACAAACTGTTTAAACCTTTCAGTCAGGTTGATTCATCTATTACCAGAAGTTTCGGAGGTACCGGTTTAGGACTTGTGATCAGCAAAAAACTTGTTGAATTAATGGGCGGTGAAATTGGTGTTATCAGTGAAGTGGATAAGGGAAGCAATTTCTTCTTTACTATAAAAACTGAATCTGTTACTTCGGATAAAAAAGTTTACTCTTTTGAATCCTCACCCAAACTGATTGGCAAAACTGTTTTGGTTCTCGATCAGAATTTTTCAAATGGAATGATGCTTAGAGATTTAATGATTAGATGGAAAATGAATTCGGAATTAATTAACAGTCTAACCGATTTAATTCCGAAGCTTGAATCAAATAACAACGCTGAATTATTCATAATTAATTCACAGGGATTTGAAAATAAAATTCAAATCATTATTGAAAAAATTAAAAATACATTTAAGTCCAAAGAAATTGGATTCATCATTTTAAAAACTTATGGTAAAGAAATTGGTGTCCTGGAAAATGACCGCACACCTTACATTAAAATCATTTCCAAACCAATAAGACGAAAACAATTATATCAATCAATCTTAGGCTTTTTTGAATCGGAAATTAAAGACGAACAATTAAAACCTGTAAAAAAAGAGTTCACTCAGTACATCCCTGCAAATAAACTTAAAATACTTCTTGTTGAAGATAATAATGTTAATCAGATGGTCGCCACAAGAATGCTGCAAAGAATCGGTTATATTGCAGATATTGCTTCTAACGGAAGGGAAGCAATTGAAGCATTGGAAAGTATCGGTTACGATTTAATATTTATGGATATTTCAATGCCGGAGATGGATGGGCTTACGGCTTGCTCACTTATTCGTTCAAACAAAGAATTAAAAAGACAGCCGGTGATTATCGCAATGACCGCAAATGCTATGCATGGTGATCGAGAAAATTATTTGAAAGTCGGAATGAATGATTATATCAGCAAACCGGTAAATATTGATGATCTGAAAATGATTATTGAAAAATGGACTGAATCAATAGTTCAGGAAAAACAAACAGATATATCTATCGATCATAGATCAGAGATTGAGCTTAAATTTATTGAGGAGAAAAAAATATTATTCTTGCAGGACTTAAAGTCGCAAGCTGATCTTGAATTCTTTAAAGAAATGCTTGATATATATATAAATGAAATCCCGAAAAATATTGAGCTGATTAGAAATGCAATTTTTCAGAATAATGCTGAACATTTGCGTTTTTATGTTCATAAATTAAAAGGCTCATCTTTAACACTTGGAATAGAAAGTGTCCTGGAATATTTCAAGTTACTCGAGAATATGGCATTGGATAATAATATCACTGAAGAATCAATCGTTCTGTTTAAAAAAGTCTCAGCTCAGTTCGAAAAGATCATAGAGGATATTGTTTTGTTAAAGAACAAATATGCAAATGTCAGCTTCCCTGATATTAACTAAATGAATCACGCTAATAAAAAACGGGCACCGTTAAACCGAACTTTAAATATTACCGCTAGGGAAGTTGCTCATTTCCGAAAGTCGCTTTTAAAATTAAATAATAAAACAACTGTTGAAGAAATAACCAATAGAATAATCAATCAGGATATATTTAAAACAGCCGATTATTTGCCGGCTAAATTTGTTGATCTATTGTTTATTGATCCTCCGTATAATCTGAATAAAAATTTTTCAACTCTTAAATTCAGAGAGATGAAAAATAATGAATATGAAAAGTGGATAGATTCCTGGCTCAGAGAAATTGTTAAAATCTTAAAACCTTCAGCGTCAGTTTATTTTTGTTGTGATTGGAAAACTTCAATTCCTGCTTACAATATTTTAAGAAAATATTTTATTATCAGAAACAGGATTACCTGGGAACGTGAAAAGGGAAGAGGTGCCAGAGATAATTGGAAAAATTCTTATGAAGATATCTGGTACTGCACTGTTTCGGATAAATTTACTTTTAATACTGATGCAGTAAAATTAAAAAGATTAGTCCGCGCTCCATATAAATCTGATGATGGAAATCCCAAAGACTGGAAGAATGAAAATGGAAAGAATTTCAGAATTACTCATCCTTCAAATTTGTGGAATGATATAACAATTCCATTCTGGTCTATGCCTGAGAATACAGATCATCCGACACAAAAACCGGAAAAACTACTTGCAAAAATTATTCTTGCAAGTTCAAACAAAAATGATTTTATTTTTGATCCGTTCCTTGGTTCAGGTACTACTGCAGCAGCCGCAAAAAAACTCAATCGCAAATTCAGCGGAATCGAAATTGATGAAGTATATGCAGCCTTAACACTTAAACGATTAGAAATAGCTGAAAAGGACAAATCTATTCAGGGTTACAGTGATGGAGTGTTTTGGGAAAGAAATACATTGATTGAACAAAAGAAAGAACAATCAGATTAAAATTGTGCTGTAATAGTTAATTAAAGCTTTTGATATTATAATAAAAACTCTTCAAAAGTTTTGTTTCTTGTATTGTTGAATTATTTTCTACATTTTTGCAACCCGATACAACAATTTTAAGGCACCGGTTAACAGGTTAATACCCAACCCCGTCAGGTCCGGAAGGAAGCAGCGGTCAGTATATAATTTGTGTAACTGTGTGCCTCTTTTTTTTTTGACTCTGTTTTTGTGAAAATTTTAAAAACAGTATGCAGCTTATATTATTGATGAATGGGAGGAATTAAAAACAACAATCTTCCTCTGTTGTATTTAATTGCATTGTCAAACTCAATTCCTGCAAGTGCTGCCGGAGGAAAAGCAATGCTCAGGCTGCCCGAATTACAAAAATTATTGATATGGATTGACAAGTCAGGCTGATGACCAACTACAGCAACATTTTCATATTCCAATGTATTTAATAATTCTATCAGGTCTGAAGAACGGCTGCCGGTTCCAAGATTATTATCTTTAATGATAACCGGAGCAGGTTTAAACTCAGATAATATTATCTCGGATGTCTGGACTGCTCTAATTAAAGGTGAAGTTAATATAACATCAATTTTTTTTATGAAGTTTTTCCAGTTTTTAACAGAATTTAAAATTACAGTTTTACCTTCTGTGGTTAATTCACGATCAAAGTCTTTCTTATCCATTGCAATATTTTCTGCAATACTATGTCGTATTAAGTAAAGATTCATTTTTTCAGATCATAATTTATAGAAATAACCGTAATCATCTGATGAAAATCCATAAGTGTTTTCGCTAATTGTTTGCCGGCTTTAGAATTCATTAACTTATCCATATCATCTTTTGAATTGAATTCTGCTTCACAATAAAAAGAATACTTCTGGTCAAGAAGCAGATTACTTTCAACTTCAGCAAGTTCGATTTTCTTACCGGAAATTTCTATGAGCAATGGAATAATTACATCATTAAAATGCGAAAGTGCTTTGTCTTCTTCAGTTTTATGAAGAAAAAATAGTTGTTTGTACATTGATTATAAATTTCAGATGTTAATACTTTTTAGTTGTATCGGTAATTAAATTTTTATTTGAAAAAGTTTTTATAGCTCTTATTTCTCTGATAATTAGTGAATCAAATAAGTTTTTATTGCTTAAGTATCTCTGAAGTCCCGCATTATAATTAAAAACATCTTTAAGGCTGCGTTCATCTTTTGGTTTTGTAAAAAATATATTTGTAACGATTGCGGTATCAGATATACCGGTAATAATCTGTTCGGCTTCTTTTTCATCAGTGTTTATGTTAGTGAATTGCCTGAAAGTAAGTTCAGAGTTATGCTGTTCTAAAGAATAATATGAAATCCTTCTAAGTTTTACACTTGCCTTTGAAATAAAATCCTCAGTAATTACAGCAAAAATTCTGGAACCAGATTTTTTAAAATCCAAATTAAGATAACCGTTAAGAGATTCATCTTTTAATAAAACATTTAGCTCGTCATCAACAATTGCAAAAAGATTATGGATAGGATTTTGATTTTCCATAAGTAAAGCAAAATATCTGATATTGTTTATCAAAATACTATCGACAAGAATTTTATTGTAACTGTTTAACGGAACGTTAAAATTGTGCAAGCCCTGAAAAATTTTTTTACTTGCTTCATTTCCGTTTATTGCTTCTGTAACCTGTTCAAGAAAAGAAGTTCCGTTAAAAACAAATGGCTCTTCTTTAATTTCTTTTTTGCAGGCAGTAAAAACAAGAATAAATAACAATAAGATTGAAGAAGAAATTTTAATAGTCATAATTTGCAAATAATGTTATGCTAAGATAATTAATAATCTAATGTATGGCTATAATATTTGTTTTAAAGTATTCTTTGAGCAATTGGGTTTTCTTTTTGCCTATAACACTTTCCAGTTCTTCTATACTGCTGTTTCTTATGGCATCAAGACTTCCGAATTTTTCAAGAAGCTGTTTAGCAGTTTCGTTACCTATTCCTTTTATATCGGTTAGTTCGGTTTTGATTATTCTCTTGCTTCTTCGCTCACGATGGAATGTAATTGCAAAACGGTGAGCTTCGTCTCGGATTTGCTGCAGCAGCTTTAATCCTGATGAAGTTTTTGGAATCAATTCAGGATCTGATTTGCCCGGTAAATAAACCTCTTCAAGTCTTTTAGCCAGACCAATTATACTGTAATTCTTAATTCCAAGATTATCCAAAACCTCAACCGCACTTGATAGTTGTCCTTTACCTCCATCAACCATAATCAAATCAGGCAGCGGCTGATTTTCTTTAAGCAGTCTTGAATATCTTCTTTCAATAACTTCGCGCATACTTGAAAAGTCATCGGGACCTGCAACTGTTTTGATAATGAATTTTCTATACTGACTTTTCTTTGGTTTACCATCTTCAAAAACAACCATACTTGCAACTGTATCCGTACCCTGCAGATTAGAAATATCAAAACATTCAATTTTTTTTGGCAGGATCTTTAATCTTAAATCTCTTTGTAAAGCAGAAACGGAATAAGAAACATTACCAAGATTTTTCATCTTTTGAAGCTGAATTTCTTTTAACTGAAGTATTGCATTTTCTTTACACATCTTAATTAACGATTTAAGATCACCGCGTTGCGGCACAGTAATTTTTACTTTTTTATCCGATTTTGATTTTAACCATTCAATAAGTATTTCTTCATCAGTTGGTTTTACTTCAAGCACTATTTCTTTTGGAATTTCTGCTGACTCACCGTAATAATATTTAATTGCAGAAGAATAAATCTCTTCAATCTCTTCACCTGCCTCAATTAAAAGTTTAAGTTGTTTTTTACCAATTAGTTTTCCATCACGAATGTTAAAAACTGCACAGGACGAATCCTTCCCTTCAAAAGCTATTGCAAATACATCCCTGTCTTCATAATCATCGCTGACAACTTTTTGCTTTGCAGAAAGGCTTTCAAGCTGATTTATCTTATCCCTTACTTCTGCAGCTTTTTCAAATTCAAGTTTAGTAACATTTTCCTCCATTTTCAGTTTTAATTCTTTTATTAACTCATTTGTTTTACCTTTTAAAAGTTTAACAACTTCATTAACCATATCGTTATAATCTTTTGCTGAAATTAAACCTTCACAAGGACCATCGCATTTATTAATATGGTAATCTAAACAGACTTTGAATTTTTTTGTAGCAATGTTTTCTTCGGTAAGATCCAGTTTGCAGCTTCTTACTTTAAATATCTGGTTTATTATTTTCAGCGAAGTTCGCATACTCTTTACATCTGTATAAGGTCCAAAATATTTTGAGCCGTCATTTACAACATTTCTTGTAGCGTAAATTCTCGGGAATAGTTCGTTGGTAATTTTTATAAATGGAAATGACTTATCATCTTTAAGATTAACATTGTATCTGGGTTTAAATTGTTTGATCAGGTTATTTTCAAGTATCAATGCTTCAAGTTCAGAATCGGTAACAACTAATTGAAGATCATCAATCTTACTGACAAGTGCAATGGTTTTTGCAGAGCCGGGATTTTCCTGAAAGTAACTGCGAACTCTGTTCTTCAGATTTTTTGCTTTGCCAACATAAATAACTTTGCCATTCTTATTTAAGAATTGATAAACGCCGGGAGAGGATGGCAGATTTTTTAAGTTGGTTTGTAATTTCTGATTCACAATGAATAAAGTAATTATTAAAAATGTTTATCACGGATAATTCCGGACAAAATTAAAACAAATTGATTTTAATAAAAATGACTTTGTGAGAGCATGTGATTAAATACAGATTTATCAATACAAAGATGAAAGTTAAAAGGCATATTCTGATTCATATTTCTCAGTCAGAAAAGTAACAATGAAAAAATAATATGAATTAGTTTTTTAATAATTATTTTCCGTCAGATACAACCAGATTTTTAGCAATTACAACAATACCGGTTTCAGTAACTGTAAATCTCTTTTTATCTTTTTCAGGATCAAAACCAATCTCGCATCCTTCCGGTATAACAACATTCTTATCAATTATTGCTCTTCTGATTCTTGCATGTCTTCCGATTACAACATTATTCATAATTATCGAATCAGTTATGTAAGAGTAACTGTTAACCTTAACATTAGGACCAAGCAGCGATCTTTCAACCAAACCACCTGAAACAATAGTTCCATCACAAACAAGTGAATTTAATGTTCTTCCGACACGCTCACCTTCGTGAGATACAGTTTTAGCCGGCGGAAACTGAACCTGATAAGTTCTTAAAGGCCAATCAGGATCATAAAGATTAAATTCTGGTATTACGCTGATCAAATCCATGTTTGCAGCGTAGTAACTGTCAAGTGTTCCAATGTCTTTCCAATAGGGCTGACTTTTTTTATTTTCATCTAAAAACTTATATGCAACTACTTTTAGTCCTGCCTGTATCATATATGGAATTACTTGTTGACCAAAATCATGGTTTTTCATCTTCTTTGATTCCATTTCAAGTAAAACTTCTCTAAGAATATTTGCATTGAAAACATAGATTCCCATGTTTACAAAGGAATAATCAGGTTTATCGGGAATGACAGGAGGATTAGCCGGTTTTTCGATAAAGGAAGTTACATTATAATTTTCATCAACTCCGACAATACCAAATCGGCTTGCTTCATATTTAGGAATTTCTAAAGAAGCAATCGACATATCAGCACCCTTCTCGATATGATTATCCAAAAATTTCAGATAGTCCATTTTGTAAATATGATCACCGCCGAGAATTAAAACCCATTTTGCTTTTTTATCTGAAAATAAATTTAAGTTTTGATGAATTGCATTTGCTGTTCCAAGATACCATTCGTTGTTAAGCTTGCGCTGCGGTGGAACAGAATAAATAAACTCTCCAAGCTCAGGATTAAAAATACTCCAGGCTTCATAAAGGTGCATATTAAGAGAGTCAGATTTATATTGAGTTAATACATAAACTCTTCTAAAGCCTGAGTTTAAACAGTTAGATAATGCAAAATCGATTATTCGGTATTTGCCGCCAAATGGAACGGCTGGTTTACTTCTTACAGCAGTTAAAGGATGTAATCTCTCACCTTGTCCGCCGGCAAGAATAACTGTAATTGTATCTCTTAAAATTGATGAACCTTGAGATGGCATATTAAATCCTTAAATCTTTAATGAAATATATTGAAATATCGATTGTTTGACAATTGGACTAATGGTTAAATTAACATAAGTAATTTTAATAATTTGAGTTGATCCTTTAATGACTTTTTACAGAAAATTTTCCTTTTTTATTATTGTTACTGTAATTTTTACTGTAGCTGTTTATCCTCAATCTTTTCAAAAAAATAAGGAATATAACGATAAAAAGTATTTTGTAAGCCAGCAGCAAAAAGTCCTCGACATACTGCATTATGATCTTTCAATTGATCTGAATGTTGATAAAAAAGTAGTAAATGGAATTGCAATCTTAACCGCAGTTAAAGATCAATCCAATTATTTCAATTCTGATTCAGAGATTGAACTTAACTTTTATGATAATATGAAGATCTATTCTGTTAAGATTAATAGCAAACCTGCAGAATATAGCCGAAGGAAAAACAGAATATTTATTAAAGAAACAGAAGTCTCTCTGGATACTTTGAAAATTGAGATAGAGTATTCCGGAACACCGCAAAGAGGTGGATTTGATGGATTTGTTTTTGGTTGGGTAAAAGGTAATTCACTTGTTTATAATATAAGTGAACCGGATTTAGCTTCTACTTTTTTTCCGTGTGATGAAGATCCGTCTGATAAGGCTTTGCTTGATATAAAAATTACAAATGACTCACAGTTTGTTTCGGTTTCAAACGGAAATTTGATTGAAACTAAAAATAGCGGGAATAAAAAAACTTATCATTACAAAACTGTCTATCCAATATCTCCGTATCTGATTGCTGTTTATTCAGCTCCATATAAAAATTTCACTGACAGCTATGTCAGTCTTGATGAAAAAGATACTATGCAGATATATTATTATGTTTTACCTGAACATTTTGATAATGCTAAAATTGATTTTGCAGGACATTTAGATTACATGAAAACCTTATCAGAACTTTTCGGAGAGTATCCATTTATTAAAGAAAAGTATGGTATTGCAGAATTTTTATGGAATTACGGCGCAATGGAAAATCAAACAATTACAGGGTTTGGTTATAACTTCGTTAGTGGTAATAATTTTTTTGAAGACACTTATGTGCATGAACTTGCTCATCACTGGTGGGGCAATTCTGTCGGACCAAAAACATGGAATGATATCTGGTTAAGCGAAGGTTTTGCAGCCTATTCTGAAGCGTTGTATGCTGAAGCAAAGAACGGTAAAGAAGCATTGAAATCCAAAATGCTTAGTAAGTTTAACAGTAATTTTAATGGTACGTTGTATGCTCCAAAAGATCTGTTCAGCGAAACAATTTATGATAAAGGAGCATGGGTTTTGCATATGCTGCGTAATGAAATTGGTGATACAGATTTTTTTGAAGCATTGAAGAGCTATCATAACATTTATAAATATTCCAATGCTTCAATAGATGATTTTAAAACAATTTGTGAAAATATTTCGCGTAAAGACCTTACTAAATTTTTTGATCAGTGGATTTACAACGGTAAAGAGAATATTTATTTTATTTACAGTTTTGAAGCAGAAAGCAATGAAGGTATGGAAGAGGTAACTTTATACATAGATCAAAAGACAAGAAATTATCCGGAATTTCATTTTAATCTTGATGTAGAAATATTTTATAAAGATGGCACATCTGAAACTAAAAGTTTTTTCATAGATAAAATAAAGAACAAATTTAATTTTACAACCGGCAGGAAAGTTGAAGCAATTTTACCTGATCCTGAGTCTAAACTTCTGGCAGAGTTTGATAGTGAATATTAAACAAGAACAAAAGATGAGTTTTATTTATTTCTCGTATTCTGTAAATTTCCTGTAAACAAAAACGATTCTGTGTGAATAAAACTTATCTGTTCATCTCCGATATACATCTTGGTCTCCAATCAAAAGAGACCGAGACTAAAAAAGAAAGACTACTTGTTAAGTTTCTTGAGTTTGCTGAAGATAATTGTAATGAATTGTTTATTGTTGGTGATCTTTTTGATTACTGGTTTGAATATAAAAGAGTATATCAGAAAGGTTACTTCAGAACTTTAACCGCATTACAGAATCTAACCGAAAGTGGAATTAAAGTACATTACTTTATCGGTAATCATGACTTTTTCCATAAAGATTTTTTTGAAAATGAAATCGGTGTTCAGTTATATCCTGAAGCAAAAGAATTTGTTTTGAATGATAAAAAATTTTTTATTGGTCACGGCGACGGACTTGTTAAAAATGATCTTGGTTATAATATCCTGAAAAAAATACTGCGCAATCGGTTTATTCAATGGATGTATGGACTGATTCATCCGGATCTTGGAATTGCAATTGCCAGCAGAACAAGTAAATCAAGCAGAGATTATACTGCAAAAAAAGATTACGGTGAAGAAGATGGCTTGTTTGAAGCTGCAAAAAATTTTATAGATCAGGGTAATGATTATGTTCTGTTTGGACATCTGCATAAAAGATGTTTTTATAATTACAAACAGGGAACTTATATTAACCTTGGCTCCTGGATAGACAATCCTTGCTATGGAAAGTTTACAGATAAATTTGAAATAACAGACTGGAAATAAAGAGTTTTGTATGACTAAATCTTTTAAGAAAAAAAATAAAAACAATAAAAAGAAATGGATTATCTGGGGAAGTGTTACTTTCATTTTCTTGTTGTTTGCAGTTTACACAATTAGCGGTCTTCCGTCTCTGGCAGAGCTGGAGAACCCCAAACCGGTACTTGCAAGCAGAGTTTTCTCTTCCGACGGTGAATTGATTGGTCAGTTTTTTATAGAAAACAGAATTGAAACTCAGATTGATAGTTTACCGCCTTATGTCTTGAAAGCTTTAATTGCAACCGAAGACAGAAATTTCTATGATCATTGGGGTGTTGATCTTACAAGATTTGTTAAAGCGATGATAAAAAATGTTTTTTCGCTTTCTTTGCGCGAAGGTGCAAGTACAATTACACAGCAACTTGCAAAAAATCTTTACTCGCTTAAAGAAGGAAGAGAAAATTTTCTTGATAAAGGTGTAAGAAAAATCAGAGAATGGATTTCTGCAGTTCAGATTGAAAAAACATTTACTAAAAAAGAAATTGCAGAGCTTTATCTTAACGTTTCTTACTTCGGTAGAAGTGCTTACGGAATTGAATCAGCTTCTAAAGTATATTTTAATAAAAGAGCAAAAGATTTAACCCTGCCTGAAGCCGCATTGTTTGTAGCATTACTAAAGTCTTCGGTTATTTATGATCCTGTCACCCGTTACGAAAGTGCATTGCAGAGAAGAAATGTTGTAATGTATAATATGGTCGAAACTGATATGCTTAGCAAAGATGAGTATGATAGACTTAAACAGCAGCCTATTCAGCTTGCATCAGAAAGATTAAGCCATGTAAAATCTGATGCGCCGCATTTCCTTGAATATATCCGTCAGCAAATGACAGCTTTAGCAGATAAATATGGTTATGACCTGTATCGTGACGGTTTAAATATTTATACTTCGCTTGATATGAGAATGCAGCGAATCGCTAACCGCTCGGCAAAAAAGCATATTGCTGATTATCAGGTATTGTTTGATAAAAACTGGAGTTGGGATCGTAATAAAAGTCTGCTTACTGATATTCTTGATAAATCAATTAAGAACGATATCAGATATAAAACTGCCGAATCAAAAAATGATAAAGCTCAAGTTTATAATAAGCTGAAATATGATCCTGATTTTATTGACTCTGTTAAAAAAGTTGCTGCAAAAGTAGAAGTTGGATTTGTTGTTATTGAACCGAAAACAGGAATGATTAGAGCACTTGTTGGAGGTGAAAATCAGGATTTCGGAAGAGGATTAAACCATGTAACCGGAATAAGAAGACAACCTGGTTCATCATTTAAGCCTTTTGTTTATGCAACTGCTATCGAAAATGGATATACTCCGGCAACAACTGTCCTCAATCAGAAATTTGATTATAACGGCTGGTCGCCATCTAATGCAGGTAATGAATACAGCAGTTATGAAACTTTGAGATGGGGACTTGCAAATTCTATAAATGTGATTGCCGGAAGATTAACAATTTCAGATATGGCTCCGCCGTATCAGGTAGTTAAGTTTGCTCAAAGAATGGGAATCAAATCTAAAATGGATGCTTATCCCTCAATTGCACTTGGAACAGTGGAAGTAACGCCTTTAGAAATGGTTTCTGCAATGGGCACTTTTGTTAATCAGGGTGTGCATGTTGATCCGATTTCAATACTAAAAATTGAAGACCGAAACGGTGTATTGATAGACGAGTTTGTACCTGAATCTGTGCAGGCAATTTCTCCTCAAACTTCTTCAATAATTGTTGATATGATGGCAGATGTTATTAACTATGGAACCGGAGCAGGAGTCAGAAGATACTTTCAATATCCTGCAGCAGGAAAGACCGGAACAACACAAAAATTTTCTGATGCATGGTTTGTTGGTGTTACACCGGACCTTGTTGCCGGAGCTTGGGTTGGTTTTGATGATCATCGAGTTAAGTTTACTAACTGGTATGGACAAGGAGGCAGAGCTGCGTTACCAATTTGGGCAATGTTTATGGAAGGTGCATATAAAGAACTTAAACTTCCTCTTAAGTACTTTACACTTGCTGATGGAGTTGAGATGGCAACATTCTGTAAGGAAACAATGGACCTTGGGGATGCAAAACTTGCTACCGATGCCTGTCCGAAGACTTATACTGATCTTATTGATATTAGTAAAGCACCCGGATATTGCGAAATTCACAGCGGAAGCGGCGGTAGAATAATTCATGAAAACCGTGAAGGTGATAGTCAATGGTAAAATATTTTTTTTACTCATAAAAATAAGAGTGAGATTATTATGAAATATTTATTGGCTCTTCTGATAACAGTTTCAGTTTACTCTCAGCAAAAGTTAGTTTATTTAGCTGATATTGACGGAGAGATTGATCTTGGATTAGCTCCTTATATAACCCGTGTAGTTCGTGAAGCTGAAAAGAATAATGCTTCAGCAATAATTTTTAAGATTAATACATTTGGCGGCAGGGTAGATGCAGCTACTCAAATTAAAGATGCAATCCTTTCCAGCAAAATATTAACAATTGGTTTTATAAATAACCGTGCAATATCTGCCGGTGCTTTAATAGCACTTTCTTGTAATAAAATTGTTATGGTTCCTGGCAGTTCAATCGGTGCAGCAACTGTTGTTGATCAGTCGGGAGAAAAGGTAGGAGAAAAATATCAATCCTATATGAGGTCTGAAATGCGCTCGACTGCCGAAAGGAATGGAAGAAGAACCGATATTGCAGAAGGAATGGTTGATGAAAGAGTTGTAATCGAGGGGTTAACCGATTCAACTCATCTAATTACTCTTACATCAGAAGAAGCTTATAAATATAAAATTGCAGATTCACTTATAACGGATTATAGAAACGTTCTTACTGCATTCAATTTGAAAAATGCTGAAATAGTACATGTTTCATCTAATTGGGCAGAAGAGGTTGTAAGATTTCTTAATAATCCGATTATCTCTTCAATATTAATTATGATCGGATTTTTTGGTTTGATGGCTGAAATTAAAACACCGGGCTGGGGATTGCCGGGGACAGCAGGATTAATTGCACTAATTTTGTTTTTCGGCTCTTCATACATTCTGCAATTGGCTTCTATGCTTGAGATATTGCTTTTTGTTTTAGGATTAGTTCTGCTGCTTGCAGAAATTTTCATTATCCCAGGTTTTGGGGTAACAGGAGTATCAGGTATTGCATTGATATTGGTTTCAATCTTTTTGGCATTGTTAGGCAGCGATCCTTTTCTGGATATGAAAACAGTTTCAATGGCAATAATACAACTTTCAGTTTCACTGGTTGCAGCTTTAACAGGAATATTTTTATTGGCAAAGTTTCTTCCAAAATCTACTGCATTCAGCAGACTTGTATTAGCCGAAACTCAGACTGCTGACAAAGGATTTGTTTCTTTTCCTTCTGATACTAATTTAATTGGCAAAACTGGAATTGCTTATACAACTTTAAGACCAGGCGGTACTGCATTAATTGATGATAGGAAAGTAGATGTTGTTGCTGATTCGGAATACATTGAAAAAGACAAAAAGATCAAAGTAATTCGTGTTGAAGGTATTAAGGTAGTTGTAACTGCTGTTAAGGACTGATGAAATTTTTAGAATTCCTGTTGCTTCTAATTGCTAATAACTTATAAGTAAAATTTTATTTACGCATAATCTATTAGTTGAAACAGCCCGGATTGAAAAAAAATTAGGGGCATTGAAATAAAAAGTATAAGCCGGTAGTTAGCCGGCTTAAGTTTAAGATTTATTTTATTAACTCAACAATATTGGTGTTGGTTACAACATCCGATCTGCTGCCTTTTTGTTTCCCTTGTGGTGTGTTTGCTTCCATTGAGTAGTTTAATTGCATGCTTGTCTTTGTTCTGGATTTAATCTGTAGTCCCTGATCGACATCAAAATAAATTTTCCCCTCGGCAGTAGATTTAGGTTTATCAAAATTATAAGTTACATTTCCCTGACTTAATTTCGGCTGCCCCTGGTAGTTAAAGCTTATACTGGCATTAATTACTGCAATTCTATGATCATCAAGCTTTTCGACATTTTCAACTTTGTATTGATTTACATAATTAATCTGATAGACCATCATAGGAACAGGTGCTTGTTTAAGTTCCCAGGTTGAATCTTTATAAACTTCTTTATCAGAAAGTTTGCGGATAATCTGAGTGATTAATGGTGCAAGAATTCCTGCAATTAATTCTTGTCTGATTGTATTACGGTCATTTACAGAAATTGTATCAGCAGCACCTTTCAACTCAAGAAATTTATTGGATATTTTATCAGCCTTAAAAACTTCAATCACCTCACCTTTTTTGTTGAAGGTAACACTAAAAGGATTATTGTGAAGCGAATGATACTCTGCAAACTGAATTAACTTTGAAGTATCTGTATCTTTTCCTGATTCAAATTCAAATTTTTCCTTATTAACCTCTGCATTAAGTTTAATGGAATTAATATTTAATTCCGCTTCAGTAATTCCGTCTTTATCAACATCTTTAACTTCAAAATCAATCAGATAAACTATGTTTTGTTCTGCTCCGGAAGTGATGGTTGTATCCATTACAAGTTTTTGAATATTTTTTGAAATGCTGGTAACCCTGTAAAGATGTTTATCGCCTTTCTTGAACTTGTACTCCATCAGGAAAGGTTTCCCTGAATTATCTATACCTTCTGTTTTAAGGTTTGTTGAATCAAAACTAAATTTATTTTCACCGGATAAATCATTAGCTGGTTTATCATTTTTTTCACCGCAGCTAATTAATAAAAATACGAATGAAATCAGGACAAATAATTTTTTTAACATTTTTTCCTCTAATAAAGTAAATAAGTATTTCTTTTCTTTTCAAATTTTGAGAGATCTTTTTGCCAACTGCCAAAAATTTTATCAGGTGCAGTTTTTTTCTTGATAAGCTCTTTTAATTCACTGCTGCCAGCAAGCTTATCAAAAGAATTAGTAAAATTTAATTTATCGCCATATAATTTATTCAGCACGAATAATAATTTTACACCAAACTTCACAGATTCAAATTTTAGCGGATCAGTTATTTTTAGTTTAATTCCGTAACAGGTTTTCCCTTTAAATTTCGGGTTTGTTGCCATACCGTCAATATCTTCAGGTACAAAAGCAACCGATTGCAATTCAGCACCTTCAACTTTTAACAAATTAAGTTTTGTAATTACATCTTCAGAATTAATAAATGGAGCGCCAAATTGTAAAAACGGAAATTTTGTCCCTCTTCCTTCGGATATATTTGTGCCTTCCAATAAACAGATCCCCGGATATACAATCGCAGTTTTCAGTGAGTTAATATTCGGAGAAGGTGAAATCCACTTTGAATAAAACTGATCAGGAATTTCTCTTTTCCAGTTTCTGCACTTAATAATATTAAGAACTATTTTATTAGAATTTGATATCAGTTTTTCACCAATAAAATAATTTGCAAGTTCACCAACTGTCATTCCATGCGTAATCGGAATAGGAGCTATCCCAACGAAAGACTTAAACTCTTCATCAAGCACTGGTCCATCAACATAATTGCCGCCGATAGGATTTGGTCTATCTAAAATAATTATAGGAATATTATTTTCAATTGCAGATTCCAATACATAATAAAGTGTTGAGATATAAGTATAAAATCTTGCTCCAACATCCTGTATATCAAAAATCAACAGATCAATTTCTTTTAAATCTTCCTTGGCTGGTTTTCTGTTACTGCCATAAATAGAAATGACAGGAACTTGCTTATACAAACTTTTTTTATTGATAAGTTCACCAGCTTCAGCACTTCCTTTAAATCCATGTTCTGGAGTAAAGATTGCCTTTAAAGTAACATCAGGCAGATTGATTAAAGTGTCAGCTAAATGAGTTCCATTTGAAAGTAATGCTGTATGATTACAAATCACTCCAATGTTTTTACCAGCAATAAGATTCTGATTTTCTGAAAAAAGTAAGTCAGTACCAGTAAGTATTTGTGCAATATTTGAAACAGGGAAAACTGTAAGTATAATAAAGAATAAAAATCCGAGTTTGTATTTCGAGACCATTTTATACTCCTTCTACTACTTCGTTAAATCATAAATTTCAGGTTTATCTTTAAGGAGACTGAAATTTAAAATGTCACACCAGAACGAAGCTCAGTGTGACATATTGAAATTTAATTTTACATCGGAAAATTTTCGATTAATTCTTTACTGCTAAAAAAGAATGCAATCTCCCTTGCAGCATTTTCGTCAGAATCAGAACCGTGAACAGCATTAAACTGAACACTTTTAGCATATAATTTTCTTACTGTTCCTTCTGCAGCTTTAGCAGGGTCAGTTGCACCGATAAGTTTTCTATAATCTTCAACTGCATTTTGTTTTTCCAAAACAATTGGTACACAAGGACCAGAGGTCATGTATTCAACCAACTCATCATAGAAGGGTCTGTCTTTATGAATTTCATAAAATGCTTTTGCAGCATCCTTAGAGAGTTTAATCATTTTAAGTGCTTTAATCTTAAAACCTGCTTTGTTAATCATAGAAATAATTTCTCCGATATGATTATCACCTACAGCGTCAGGTTTTATTATTGCCAATGTTTTATTGTTCAATCAAGGCTCCTATTTCTTTTTACTTTTTACCTTATTTGATTTTTTAGTTTGTTTCTTTGGTTTAATAGCCTTCTTCTTCTCAACTTTTTTCAATGTCTTTGATTTAGAAGATTTAACAGATTTATTTTTTTTATTTGACTTCTTAATTTTTTCAGCTTTCTTTGCAGCTGGTTTTTTACTTTTAAGTTTTTCGATTGCTTTTAACATCGTTGTACCGATATCGGCAGGACTTTCAATTACCAGAATACCTGCTTTTTTCATTGCAGCCATTTTTTCTGATGCAGTTCCTTTACCGCCCGAAATGATAGCACCAGCGTGCCCCATTCTTCTTCCCGGAGGTGCAGTTCTTCCGGCAATAAATCCAACAACTGGTTTTTTAACATTCTTCTTAATAAACTCAGCAGCTTCTTCTTCGGCACTTCCGCCGATTTCGCCAATCATTACAATTCCTTCTGTATCAGGATCTTCGTTAAACATTTTGATAACATCAATAAATCTTGATCCAATAACAGGGTCGCCGCCAATACCAACACAAGTTGATTGTCCAAGATTTACATCGGTTAATTGTTTTACTGCTTCGTAAGTTAAAGTGCCGGAGCGTGATACAACACCGATATTTCCTTTTTTATGAATGAAGCCGGGCATAATTCCAACTTTAGCAATTCCGGGCGAGATTACTCCGGGACAATTTGGTCCAACAAGTATCACTTCTTTATTTCTGATAGAATCATAAACCTTTAACATATCATTTGTCGGAATTCCTTCTGTGATGCAGATGATATATTTTATTCCGGCGTTAGCAGCTTCTAAAATTGCATCCGCAGCAAAAGCTGGTGGAACAAAAATTACTGATGTGTTTGCCTTTTGAATTTTTACAGCCTCTTCAACTGTATTAAATACCGGAACTCCTTGAAATTCTGTACCGCCTTTACCGGGTGTAACTCCTGCGACTACTTTTGTTCCATATTCAACCATCTGTGATGTATGGAAAGAACCTTCACTACCTGTAATACCTTGCACAAGCAGACGGGTATTTTTATTTATGATAATTGGCATAATGATCCTTTTCTTAATTAAATTTTATGAGCAAAAATAATGAAATTCCTGAATATAGATAAATCTAATTTTGTGATGATAAATGTTGCAGGTTAAATATTCGATTAAATTGTAAAATGATTTGAAGATAAATCTGATGTCTGATTTAGTTTATGATATATTTTTATAACCTATCAGATGCGTTACTGAAGTTGAGCCCATCTGAAAAGGCTCTTCTTTAACAAATTCAAATCCAAGTTTAATATACCACTCCAAAGATTTTGTATTTTGTTTCATCACTCCAAGCCAAACTTTATTATATTTTTTTTGTTCAGCTATTGAGTAGGCATGATTTAATAATTTCTTTCCGATTCCGAAGCCTTGAAATTTTGGAAGCACATATAGAGAAGAAACAAATAATTTTTTCTCCACATAATTATCAAATAATTTCATCCAGCCAACAGATTTTGAATTTACTTCTGCTAAAATTCCACTTGAAAAAGGATCGATAAGTATTTCCTTTAACCTGTCATCAGAATAAAATTCGTAAAAATATTTTTCAATATCTTTTATTGGTATGAAGGAATAAGTGTCTTTCCATGTCGTAAGTAAAATATTTTTTACGATAGAAAAATCAGATTTAGTCCATTCGCGGATGTTTATTTCAGTTTGTAACTTCATCCTGAATATGTTTTGCTAACTGTAATATTTTTTCTTCGTCAAATTGTTGTGATAAAATCTGTAAACCTATTGGCATATCTTCTGAGTTTCTGCCTATTGGAATACTAATTCCCGGCAGCCCGGCAAGGTTAGCCGATGTTGTGTAGATATCACTCAAATACATCTTTAACGGATCATCGGATTTCTCACCTAATTTGAACGCAGTTGTCGGAGTTGTTGGAGTAATCAATAAATCAACTTGCTTAAACACATTATCAAAATCTTCCTTGATTAGTCTTCTAACTTTTTGTGCTTTGCGATAATATGCGTCATAATATCCGGTGGACAAAACATAAGTACCAAGCATTATCCTGCGTTTTACTTCTTTACCAAGTCCTTCAACTCGTGTGTTTACATACATTTCGTTCAGGTCATTAAAATCCTTTGATCTGATTCCATATCTTGCCCCATCAAATCTTGCTAAGTTTGATGAAGCCTCAGCAGTGGTTAAGATATAATAAGCCGCAATGGTATATTCAGTTTTGGGGAGAGAGACTTCTTTTACAAAGTAATTTTCAAGTTTTAATTTATCTGCTACATTTAACACTGCTGTTTTGATTTCCTCATCAAGTCCATCGGCAAAATATTCTTTTGGTATCCCGATCTTAAACTTTCGTTCATCTTTCAGCGATGCAAGAAAATCCGGAACAATTTTATCAACTGATGTGGAATCATTATCATCTTTTGCTGAAATTACTTCCATTACCAATGCCGCATCCTCAACATTTTTTGTAAATGGACCAATCGTATCAAATGATGATGCGAATGCAGTTAACCCGAATCGGGAGACCCTTCCATAGGTTGGTTTAAATCCATACACACCGCAAAATGCCGCAGGCTGCCTAATTGATCCGCCTGTATCTGTTCCAAGAGAAACATCACAAAGATTTGCCGCTACCGCAACTGCAGAGCCGCCGCTTGAGCCGCCGGGAACTCTTGTTTTATCTACAGGATTAAGAACATTTCCAAAAGCAGAGTTTTCATTTGATGAACCCATTGCAAACTCATCACAGTTTGTTTTACCGATTATAATTGCATCTTCATCAATCAGCTTTTGCACTGCTGTAGCTGTATAAAGCGAAGTGAAATTTTTTAAGATGTTTGAAGAGCAGGTGAGAGGATGACCTTTATAAGCAAGAACATCTTTAATTGCAATTACCATTCCTGCGAGCTTGCCGGCAGAATTATTTTTTATTTTCTGCTCAACTTCTTTTGCTTTTTCAATTGCCTCATCACGAAAAACAAAATTAAATGCATTAAGATCTTTTTGGTCATCTATATTCTTTAGAAAATGTTTTACATTATCTGCAAGACTTAGCTTACCTGTTTTAATAAGTTCTAATTTTTCTTTGTGGTTTTTGTAGAAAGTCATCTTATTTTTTTAATAAAGATTTTGATGTTTAAAATAATACTTTTGAGCTAATTACAGAATTGTTTGTCTGTAAGCTTTAAAAGAAAATACTACTGTGTATCTGAAGATCAGTTTAAATGCAAGTATCAAAATATTTTTTGAATTATTTGAATTTATAGCATATATTTTTGATGTCATTTAAACAAGTATTATTCCACTTAACATTTAATAATTTGAACAAATACATTTTAGCAGGACTTTTCCTTTTATTTTTTTATTCGGGTGCATTTGCTCAAAAAATCACTTCACCTTCTTTAGTGTTAAGTGATATAAGTTTTAAGATAAGTGGAACGGGATATTCTGATACATTAAAAACAATTGAAATAAAATTACTTGGTGAATCATATACGAAAGAATTAAAAGTTGTTTTAACCAAAGGTTCATTTGATACAACTTTAACAATCCCAAATTCAGGTAATTACAAACTGAATATCTCCGGCAGCAGCGATGATATTTCGATAAATGTCATACCAGGAATTTTAAGTATCGTGCCTCCGCTTCTTGCTATTGTTCTTGCGTTGCTTTTTAAGCAAGTGGTTATTTCGTTGATACTCGGGATCTATTCAGGTTCGCTATTTATAAATGGTTATAACCCGCTTACTGCATTTTTAAGATTAATTGATAAATATATTATTGAAGCTGTAAGCGATGTGTCTCATACGCAGGTTATCGTTTTTACCTTGTTGTTTGGCGGTGTGATTGGTTTAATTTCTAAAAGCGGCGGTACAACTGGAATTGCAAATTCACTTTCAAAATTAGCACGCACAAGAAAGTCCGGAATGATTGCGACCTGGCTTTCGGGATTATTAATTTTCTTCGATGATTATGCAAATGCACTTGTGGTTGGCAATCTTATGCGTCCAATAACTGATAAGTTAAAAATTTCGCGTGAAAAACTTTCCTTTATAGTTGATGCAACTTCGGCACCGGTCGCAAGTATTTTTATTGTCAGTTCGTGGATAGGTTATGAAGTTGGATTGATCCAGGATGGTTTAACTTCGATTGGTTCCACATTAAATGCATATTCAGTTTTTCTTGATTCAATCATCTTCAGATTTTATCCGATTGCGATGCTGTTTTTTATACTTGTTGCTGCTATTACCAACAGAGATTTTGGTCCAATGTTAAAAGCGGAGCAAAGGGCGGTAAGAGAAGGTTTAGTTTCATCTCCGACATCATCAAGCAATAAATTGCTGGAATCCAGCGAGTTATTTGGGAATGAAGATAAAGCAAAATGGTATAATGGGATTGTTCCGATATCCTCATTAGTGCTCATTACAATTACCGGTTTGATCTATACCGGATTGATTTCATTAAAAGAACAAGGATTAACCGGTTATAGTGTAAGAGATATAATCAGCAATTCAAATTCATATCTTGCTCTGCTCTGGGGAAGCTCTTCAGCGTGTGTAGTTGCTGCAGTTATGATAATTGCTCAGAAAATTCTATCTGTTAAAGAAACAATTGATGCCTGGTTTAACGGTATCCGTTCAATGCTTCTGGCTATTCTTATATTAACACTTGCCTGGAGTATTGGCGCTGTTACAAATGAAATGCGGACTGCTGATTATCTGATTAGTTTAATCAGTCAATCCATTGATCCAAGATTTCTTCCTGTTATTGTTTTTGCTGTTTGCGGACTGATTAGTTTTGCAACCGGCACAAGCTGGGGTACAATGGCAATTATGTTTCCGATTGTAATTCCGCTTTCTGCAGCAGTTACTCAGTTGAATAATTATTCGCCCGCTGATACTCATTTAATTTTAATTGGAGTTGTCAGTTCTGTTCTTGCTGGCTGTGTTTGGGGTGATCATTGTTCGCCGATTTCTGATACAACAATTTTAAGTTCAATGGCATCAAGCTGCGATCATATTGATCATGTACGCACTCAACTTACTTATGCTGTTTCGGTTGCTGTTGTTACAATGTTGATCGGTGATATTTTAACAGCGTTTGGCTTATCACCATATATTGCTTTGTTACTGATCGCTGCAGTACTAATTGGTATTATCTATTTATTTGGAAGAAGAGCAGACAATGTTTAATCAAAAGATTATTAGAAATATTAGTCTTTATTTTTCCTATCGGAATATCTATTGTAAAATAAAATTCCCGCTGCGTTGGTAGCGGGAATAAAAGAAATTAAAGCTAATATAATGCAAAAGATTTCGCATCAGCACTTTTTTGTATAAAGAATTACAAAACGCTGGTCAAGACTTATCAGTTTTCTTCACATCGTCATCAGTCTTTTTAATTTCATCTTCAACATCCTTTAGGGATTTTTTGAATTCTCTCATACCCTTACCTAAACCTTGAGCAAGTTCAGGAATTTTTTTCGCACCAAATAATAGAAGAATAACAAGCACAATTATTATTATTTCACCAGTGCCTAAGTTTCCAAACATAATATCACCTTTAGTTTAATATATAATTTGCAATTGATTTAAAAATTAATTGCCCATCAGTTCTGCCAAGAGTTGGGTTACAAGCTCTTTCAGGATGAGGCATCATTCCCATAACATTACCGTTTTTGTTTACTATTCCTGCAATGTTTAATTGAGAGCCATTTGGATTTACCTCATCATTGACATTGCCATCTGCATCAGAATATCTGAACAAAATCTGTTTATTTAATATAAGTTCTTCCAGCAGTTTTTCATCAGCAAAATAATTACCTTCACCGTGTGCAATAGGGATCTTTATAGATAATAAATCTTTCGAAATCTCACTTGTAAAGATTGTGTCACGATTATCAACTGAAAGATATACATCTTTACACGAAAATTTAAGTGAATTATTCCGTATCATAACGCCGGGCAATAAACCTGCTTCTAATAAAATCTGAAATCCATTACAAATACCGATAACGATTCCGCCTTTATTTGCAAAACTTATAACAGAATTCATAATAGGAGAAAATCTTGCAATTGCACCAGTACGAAGATAATCACCATAAGAAAATCCGCCTGGCAAAAGAACAACACTGCTTTGTTTCAGGTCTGTATCTTTATGCCATAGAAATTCAACACTGTAATCCAGAACTTTTTTTAACGAGTAATAAGCATCGTGATCGCAATTTGAACCGGGAAAAACCACAACTCCAAACTTTAAACTCATTTTACTTCTTCCAGATTGAACTCAAAATCTTCCATAATAGGATTTGCCAGAAGTTTTGAACAATACTCAGTTACTTCTTTTTCGGCTGCAGTTCGATCATTTACATCAACATCAAACTCAATTAGTTTTCCTATCCTTGTTCCTTTAATATTTGTGATTCCAAGATGTTTAGCACCTTTTTCAACGGCAACACCTTGTGGGTCAAGTATTGAAGATCGTCTTTTTATTAATACTGTTGCTTTAAACACTTTTCACTCAGATTTTTTATTTGAGAAATAGTTAAAAATTTGTCTAAAAATACCAAATACAATCATGAAAACAAAAATGAAGAACAAACCTTTAACAGTATAGAACACAAGTAATACAAATACTAAAAGATAAACTAAAATTAAATAAGGATTTTTTTTGAAATTTTTAAACGCATATTTTGATAAAGTATCATATTTAACATTGCTGACCATAAGTAGGGATAAACCAAGAACAAGCGGAATAATAAAATGTTTTTCGACTCCGTTAAATCCATTATCATAAAATCCGAGGATAAAACTTACAATTGTTAATGCTGAAGAGGGGATTGGTAGCCCTGTAAAATACGCTTTATCAAATCCAACTAATTGAACATTAAATCTTGCAAGACGAAAACCGCCTGCAATCATTATCAGAGAGCTGAGAATGATACCGAGAGTTTCAAACTGATAGAAATAAGTTTTGTAAAGCAAAAACGAGGGGGCTGCACCAAAGCTAATTACATCCGAAAGCGAATCAAGTTCAACTCCAAGCTCGCTGCTTGATTTTGTCAGACGAGCCATAAATCCATCAAGCGCATCAAATACTGCAGCTACAACAATCAACCATGCTGAATATGTATAATTTCCCTGACTTGCTGTAATTATCGAAAAAAAACCGCTGAACATATTCATAGCGGTAAACAGATTTGGTATTACAGAAGGTGTAAGTCTAAATCGATTCATTAATTAATATTCAAAAAGAATTGTTTCACCGGCAGTAACATTGTCATCTTTTTTTACTTTTACCTGCCACTGTTCCGGAACAATTATATCAACACGACTTCCAAATTTAATCATACCAAACCGATTTCCAATGGATACAGTTTCTCCGATTTTTACTTCGCTGACAATTCTTCTTGCTATAAAACCGGCAATCTGGATAAATAAAACTTTTCCAGCCGGCGAACTGATACCAATTTCATTTCTTTCATTTTCTTCCGATGCTTTATCTTCAAAAGCAGCAATATAGTTTCCTCCAACATATTTCAGATAATCAACTCTTCCTGTAATTGGTATTCGGTTTACGTGAACATTAAGAGGAGACATAAAGATAGATACCATTTTTGCTTTGCTGTTAAGAAATCTCTCATCAATTATGTCTTTTACAAATAAAACTCTTCCATCTGCAGGCGATACAACTATATTTGATTTTTCAGGTAGCTTTCTTTCAGGATCGCGAAAGAAGTTTAGTGTAAAGGCAGCAAGTAAAACAGCAATAAGAATCAAAGGGAATCTGATATAATTGGCACTTGAAAAAATACTCAGAACGATAAGAATGAAAACAACAAAAAATACAACACCCATTGTGTTGTAACCGTATTTTGTAAACATTATTTTACACTCGCAATATTAAAAAGCTGGTCTGTATATTTTCTTATTTCGGCAGCAGTTGTAAGTTTATATGGGTTTATTCCTTTAACAGAATCATTTTTAGAAAAGATTTTTATACTTGCTGGTGAAAAATCCCCGATTAAAAAAAGCTTATCATCAGTTTTTCCAAAATGACAGCATACTTCAGCAAGATTTTCATTTCTTCTTTCAAAAAATGATTTAAGAACTGCATTTATTTTTGAGCACATTCTTGTAATTAACTTCATATCTTCGGTATTACAAAGATCAAAGGCAATTAAATGACTCTCACTAATAATGCTCTCTTTACCGCATCCATAATGAAACTCGAACACAGGCAGATTTAATTCTGCACCTTCTTTCATCCCAAAAATTTTAGAATTTCTTTTATCAGCATTATTAAGAATTTTTACCCTGAAAGACAGCTCATTACTTACAGAAAATTTTAATGAATTTTCACCATCTTTTCTTAAGAATGTTGTTGGGATATGATATTCTTTTAAATAATCAAAGAAAAATGCGCTGGTCAGAGCTATTTTTCTGCCAATATCTTTAACTTTTACTTTTTTGCCATTAACCTGGTAACTATCCAGATACTCAAGCAGTAGATAATTGCCTTCATCCAAAGGAATATCTTTATGTAGTAAAGTTTCTACCATTTTACCTCTAATCTTTTATTTTTACTTGATAAAATTTCAATTTGAAATTAGGCAAATTAAATATATAAAGTCAAACGATTGTATTATATTTGGCTTCAAAAAAACTTAAAAATTACAAAAATCAGGAGATGAATATGAAAGGCGGTATGCAGGGAATGTTGAAACAGGTGCAAAAAATGCAGGCTGAGATGCAAAGAGTACAAAATGAGCTAGGAAATATGAGCGTTACGGAAGAAGCTGGCGGCGGGATGATTAAAGCTAAAGCTAATGGGATGAAAGAGCTTATTTCCATTGAAATTGACCCGCAAGTGATAAATGCAGAAGAAAAGGAAATTCTTGAAGATTTAGTAGTTGCAGCAGTTAATAAAGCTTTACAATCAGCAAATAAAATGGCTGAAGAAGAAATGGCAAAAGTTACCAAAGGGATGATACCCCCTGGGTTAAATATTCCGGGGTTTTAAGTGCAGATAGCTGAACCTCTTTTAATTGCAATAGAAGAGTTGAGTAAGTTACCCGGGATTGGGAAAAAAACTGCGCAAAGACTAGCTTTGTATATATTAAAATCTGAACAGGATTCCGTTGACAGATTAGTTAAATCAATTTCTGATCTAAAACTAAAATTACATTTTTGTTCAAGATGCTTTAATCTTACCGAAGAAGACCTTTGTGAAATCTGCAAAAGTGTTAAACGTGATACAAGTAAAATATGTGTTGTTGAAGAAGCAAGCGATGTGATAGCTATAGAGAAATCAAATGAATATTTTGGTTTATATCATGTTTTAGGCGGAGTTCTTTCCCCGCTTTCCGGTATAACTGCAAATGATTTAAAGATTAAAGAATTACTTTTAAGATTTGAGAAAGAAAATATCTCAGAAGTGATCCTTGCATTAAATCCCGATACTGAAGGTGAAACAACTTCTCTTTATCTAGCCCGATTGATTAAGCCATTAAATGTTAAGGTAACAAGAATTGCCCGTGGAATACCAATCGGAGGTGATCTTGAGTTTGCTGATGAAGCAACAATCGGCAGGGCAATGGTAAATCGAATTGATTTATAAAATTAAATCTGATAAGGTTAGACAGCTACTTGGATATTTATCTTAAATCTTTTAGTGAACTATAAAATAAACAGCATCGAAGGAATTCTGTTTTTAAGGTTCACATCTTTTATAAGTAAGATTGGAAATAGTTCTGTGAAATTCCGCAATTCATTTTTTAAAATTTTTAATGTTTTTTTTGATAATAAATTTGAGCATTTTACTTTGTAAAGATTGATTTTGATATGCAAAGGATGAAAAAAATATTTTTTATTGCGATTATAACTTTTACACTGGGTTCCTGTAATTTATTTGATACAAGAGATGCTGAAGCACCTGACAAAGGAAAATCAAACTTTATACCTGCTGTAAGAGCAGAAGATGTTATTAATAACCTTATAAATTCCTTTGCTGATAAAAATGTTCAGAACTACATTGCCTGTTTTGTTGATACACTTTTTGGAGATAAAAAATTCAGTTTCTCTGCCTCAAGCGAAGCAATTGCTCTTTATCAGGTCTTTTTGCAAGACTGGGGATTGAATGAAGAGAAAAGATATTTCAGCAGTGTAATTAATAAAGTACCCGTTGATTTTCCTATATCATTAACATTTTCTGATGAGAACTATAGTAATTTAAGTGGTGACTCACTGATTTATACTGCTGCTTATAATATAAATCTTCCTATTTCAAGCACTGATCCGACACCAGCTAACTATGCAGGTATATTGCAGTTTAATATGTTAAGAGATGCAAGGGCTGAATGGGTAATTTATTTTTGGAAAGATACCAGAGGTGAATTATTTCCGAGCTGGAGTGAATTAAAAGGAATTTTCTATTAGTAAATTTATTTCTATATCGTTTACATTAATTCTGATTGCTGGTTGTACAAATCCATTTGCACCAAAACTTGATTTAGATCCTGATCAGACTGTGCTTCCTATTTCTGATCAGAAAGATATTTCCGGGGTCTTTCAAAATTTTCAATATGCCTACTCTTTCAAGGACACAACTATTTATGGCAATCTTCTTTCAGGCAGTTTTACATTTACATACAGAGATTATGATCAGGGATTTGATGTTACCTGGGGAAGAGATGATGAAATGCGTACAACCAACGGACTTTTTCAAAATGCTCAAAGTCTCGATCTGATATGGAATAATATTGTATTAAGTACACAAGATTCAGTTTCAGCTAATATAGTTAGAAGTTTCAATCTGACAATTACATTTAATCCGACTGATGTTGTTCACGTTGATGGAAGAGTGAATTTATCATTAAATAAGAACCCATCAACTCAGGTTTGGAAAATAGAGCGCTGGATAGATGAATCAAATTTTTAAGTAATCTTATGATAAAATTCTGGATTAAAGAAGCATTTAAACTGATTGAAAGATCAAAATTCTCTTTTTTTCTTTCACTTGTTTCGATTACACTTTCTGTAATACTAATAACTTTATCTGTGTTCATTATACAATTTTCTAATCATTTTGAACAGGAATTAAAAGGCAATATTGTTATAAGTGTTTTTATAAAGGATAAAATTGCAAAGACAGAGATTGATTCAATTAAAAATGAAATGAAAAATCTTAACTTTCTCAAATCAGTTGATTATGTAAGTAAAGAAGAAGCCGCAGAAATTTTTGTTAAAGAGACCGGTGAAGATTTCAGAAAAATTCTTGATTATAATCCTTTACCGGCATCTTTTAATCTGAAACTGAAAAGTGAATATGCTGTTAACGATTCGATAAAATTAATCATAAAAGATTTATCAAAATTAAGCTGGAGCGATGATGTTGTTTTCAGGCAGGATTTTTACCAGAGGATTTTATCATATATTGATAAAGGGAAAGTGTATGTTTTTACACTAACCGGATTAATCTTTCTCGTATCAATGTATCTGGTTTATAGTACGGTAAGGCTGATATTAAATTCCAAATACTCTGAGTTAGAAACAATGAAATTTGTTGGTGCAAAGCTTTCAACAATAAAGATGCCTATAATATTAAATAGTGCTTTAGCAGGACTTATTGCAGGCATAACTGCATTGGCAATTTCAATACTGTTGTATCATTATGCAAGTGAGTATTTATTTTCGCTTGATCAAATAATCAGGAACAAATATTTGTTTGCAGCGATACTATTATGTATTGGACCGCTTATCGGAGTATTTGTTACAGTAGTTTCTTTAAGAAAGATATCATTAAAAATTTAGTATCAAAGAAAATATCTTTCAATAATTATTATCTATTTATTAACTTTGCAGCACTTAAATAATCTTGGTTACAAATTGATAAGCAAAAAAATATTATCTGTTGTTTTTTCCCTGTTACTATTAACTAACTTATACTCGCAGATACTTCCTACTTATCCAGAAAGATCTTTCAGTTCAATAAAGGACACTTCCGCTAATATATTTCAAAAAATGGAAGCCTCGGAAGGAGTTATCAATCCTGATGAATATAAAGTTGGACCGGGTGACAAAATATTTATTTCAATCAGTGGAGTAGAAGAAAGAATCTTTAACTTACTGATCAATCATGAAGGTTACTTATACATACCAAGAGTAGGTGCAGTTGATTTAAGAAATAAATCACTTGCAGAAGCAAAAAAAAGTATTTTTGAAATACTTGAAAAGAATTTCAGAAATGTTGATATCTATATTGCACTAGCTGATGTCAGGAAAATTAAAGTATCCTTAATCGGTGATGTTTCAACCCAATCTTCTTTAATCCTATCTTCAAATTCAAGATTACAGGATGTTCTTAAAGGCAGATCACTAATTACTTCAACCTCAGATATAAGAAATATTAAAATTATTTCTAAAGATGGAACAACTGGTACTTATGATTTGGTTTCATTCTTTAGAATGGGGGATTTGAAGCAAAATCCATATTTAAAAGATGGTGACATCGTTTTAATAGAAAAGGCTGATAAGATTATTTCAATATTAGGACAAGTAAGATACCCTGCGACTTATGAATTTAAGGAAGGAGAGACAGTAAAAGAATTAATTGACCTAGCTGGCGGATTAATGTACAAAGCTAGAAAAGATACGATAGAACTAATCAGATTTGAAAATGATGGTGTAAATCAGTACAGTAATTATTATTCGTATGATTATATTCAAAATAATTCAATAGAATTAAAGTACAGTGATCTTATTGTTGTTAGAGAATTATCCACTTATTATGATGAACAATGGGTGACTATAGAGGGTGAAATTAAATATCCGGGGGTATATCGAATAACAAAGAATAAAACTACATTAACTGAAATTATTAATGAAGCGGGGGGAGTTTTGGATGATGCTTCTTTAATTGATGCAACACTATACAGAAGCATTGCCGATACATCTTATGATCCCGAATTTGAAAGAATAAAGCTAATACCACGTTCAGATATGACCGATGATGAATATGATTATTTAAAGGCTAAGTCCAGACAAAGAGTTGGTAAAGTGGTGGTTGATTTTCAATCATTATTTTTGGAGAAGCAATTAAGCGAGGATGTTATACTCAAGAGATTTGACAAAATTGTGATTCCTAAAAGGAAAAATTATATAACAATTATTGGTCAAGTTGTAAACCCAGGCAGTCTTATATTTAATAAGAATTTTTCAGTTCAAGATTATATACAATTAGCTGGTGGCTTTAGTTGGCGTGCTTTAGAAAATGATGTTAGAGTAATTAAATCAAATACGGGGGAATGGGTAGAGGATGATGACATTGACACTTTAGAGCCTGGTGATACAATTTGGGTTTTAGAAGATCCGCCTGGCCCAAAATTCTGGGAAATATTTACAACAACTCTTTCCGTACTCGGACAAGTAGCAGCAGTAATTGCAGCTACTGTAGCGGTAATTGTAGCAACGAGGTAAAAAATGAGCTGGCATGAAATACTAAATGTTATTTTGTTTAATATAAAGACTATATTAAGGGTAACTATTTTATCGACAATTTTGATTTTTATCATTTTGTTTTTTATTTATCCAAAAACTTATAATTCAACTGTTGTAATACTTCCACCGGAAAAAAACTCAACAATGGGTGGAATAAGTTCACTAATTGCTAATCAGGATTTTTCAAGCTTATTAACTGGGAACATGTCTAATGCAAACTCTCAATTGTTTGCTGAAATATTAAGAAGTAGAACTGCTGCACTATATGTTTTAGAAAAATTAAAAATTCAACAGCGTTACGATAAAGATAACAAATACGAAGCAGCTAAAGAACTTACCGAGGATTTAAACATTGAAATTACTAAAGAAAATATTTTGAAACTAAGTGTAGATGTTAGAACAAAATATATCCCGTTATTATTAAGTGATGAGAGAAAGGATGAACAACTTGCCGCAGATATTTCAAATGCTTACGTCGAAGCTCTTGATAAAATCAATAGAAATAAACTTGCTTCAAAATCGAAACGCATAAGACTATTTATTGAATCACAATTAGGGGAAACTAAAGCAAAGCTTGATTCAGTAGAAACCGCACTGATGTTATTTCAAAAAAATAATAAGACAATTTCTTTACCAGATCAGTTAAAATCAGCTGTTGAATCAGCAGCAAAGATTAAATCGGAGATTGTAAAAATTGAGATGGAATTGAAATTAGCAAAATACAATGTTCAAGAAGATAATAGGATAGTTCAGTCATTAAGTAAAAAATTGTATCAGTTGAAAGAACAATTTGAGAAAATGGAAGTTGGCAACCATGATTATTTGCTTGCATTTCAAGATGTTCCTGAAATAGGTAGGGAACTTGCTGTGCTTTATAGAGAAGTAAAAATACAAAATGAAGTATATATGCTTTTACAACAGCAATATTATAAAGAAAAAATACAAGAAAATCGGGATCTACCAACTATTGAAGTTTTAGATGAAGCTGTACCTCCAAATAAAAAATCAGCACCTAAAATTATTGTATCAACAATAACGGGCGCACTAATTATTTTTCTCTTAATGACAATCTTCGTGATTTATAGAAAGAAAACTTATAACTATTAAGATTACTATTTAATGATTGTGCATTAGTTATATGGATCTGTTAAGATTTATTAATAAGGCATTTCTTAAAATCTATAAAAATAAACTTTATAATATTTCTATTTGATCGTTTTCAAATATTTTATGGGCTTTAGATTTAATTTTGAAACAAAAAAGTTTACCACAACAATTGCTGGGGCATCGATTTTTATTGCTGTGTCAGGTTTTTTATCCAAAGGTATTGGTTTTTTTAGAGAAATTGTTATTGCTAACTTTTTTGGGTTAAGTGTTGATTATGATATTTATTTGGTTGGTGCCGTTTTGCCTTTAACTATTAATACAATACTATTATGTATAGGCCAAAACTATATAATACCACGATATAATAAATTAAGAACTAAAAATGAAGAATTAGCAATCGGTTTTGTTCAATCAATGCTTATTGTTTTTTTTTTATGTAGCACCTTCGTAACAATTCTGCTTTATAGTTTCTCTGATTTATTTATAACATCCTTTTTTCAACTGAATAATTCTAATTTTCATGAGATTGTAAAAGAAATCTTCAGACTTTTCTTATTTACAATACCTTTAACAAGTATCATTTCAGTTATAATTGCTTACCAGCAAAGTACATTTGAATTTAGATATTTCGTTATTTCGAATATATTATTGAATACAATGGTTTTGTTATCAGTGATTTTGCTAAGTAGTATTAATATATATTCAATACCCATTGGGTACATCATAGGAATAGTTTTACAATTAATATATCTTGTAACGAAATCTAAAATTTTATTTGTGGGTCTCAAATTCTTTTCAAATATTAAAAATGTGGACTTTAGCTTCTCATACTCCATTTTAACTATAATTCTAATTGAAAGTATCAGTCAATTATATGTGATTTCAGATAGGTATTTTTTCAATAAGGTCTCAATAGGTGGGATATCAGCGCTTAATTATTCACAAACTTTATTTTTATTACCAATCTCTATACTGACGATAGCACTATCTACGGCGATTTTCCCTAAATTTTCTGAACTCATAAATAGAAAATTAATTGTAGATTTAGAAAAACTTTTAAATCAGGGAATAAGTTCAATTGTATTTTTATTTGTACCTATTATGTTTTTGTTTATTTATTTCGGGAAATTTATTATTAAAATCATTTTTGAAAGAGGTATGTTTTCAAGTACAGATACTCTTATCACTAATGATGTTCTTGTATTCTACTCTATTAGTATTGTCTTCTATGCAGTTTATGGAATATTTAATAAATTAATATATAGTGCCGGTTTAATTTCTAAACTCTTCATAATTACACTCATTGGTACAATGATTAAAATTGCTTTGAACTTTATTCTTGTTAATTACTTTCAACAAGTTGGACTTGCTTTAAGTACATCCCTAAGCTATTTTTTCTTTTTTACAACTTCCTATTTCCTGATTTTAAATAAATTTAATTTTGTAGACAAATATATATTCCCAAAAGAATTTTTTTTTCATTCTATAAATGGTGCATTTGCACTTTTAATAGCAGAATTATTATTAGTAACGGATCTTATTTCAACAAATAGTCAAATTATTGAAATGTTTATATTTATACTCTTCTACCTTGTAAATTTAAGTTTATTAAAAAACGAATCTATTAAAAGTATTTATAAAGTATTTATAAAGAATTAAACCACAGTACCTTAATTTTTACTATTTCACGAAAAATATTTACATTTAGTTTATCATATTTTATCAAGTACTCAAATATTAAATGTAGAATATTATAATGAATATGAATTGTTACCAATAAAAGTTATTATATATCAGCTCGTTTTCAGTACGAATATTTTAGAGAAACAGATTAAATATAGTACCACAAAAAGATTTTAGACTAAATGAATAAGTATTGCTTAACAAAAATAAGCGAATAAAAAGAGTTAAATTATTGTTGTTCTGGCTGATTCATTAAATAGTTCCAATATATTACTCTTCTAATAGACTCTATTATCTTAAAATTAATACAATGGTAGCTTAACTTAATTTCCTAATTATTTGACTCAAAATGTTTCTTCAGACGGGGTTATTTTTATAAAAGCAATTAAATTGGCTTCAGAAGCATTTTAATATTTTAATAATGGAATGATGTTATCAATACTTTTAAAACAAAATTCTTGATACTTATGTGAATATTTATCACTTTCTGCTTTCAATAAATTGACTGACTAAGTCGATTTTACAATTGTAGTTTACTATATGTTTCTGTTTTATAAAGATATCTTATTGCATGATATTTTGGTTAGATATGAATTAATAATATCTTTGAGTATATCGAAACCAAAAGAAAGCCAGAATTATTCTTTGTGATAATTATTGTTTTAATAAAAGTTAATTGTCCGAGCTTTTTGAAGGATTATTTTGTTTGTTAACTGAATAACTATCTATTATTAAGAAAAATTCAAATGTGATAGGATATTCTCCCTACGTATAATTTATAGAGGACTAACTAATATTACTATTTTTAATGACGTATCTTTAGTACAGATATTGCACTTAACAAATTTTAATAATATTGCTTGTTTTGAAATTCTGCATATAACTAAAATCTAAGAAAAATAATATGGCTTTAATTATTGAAACCAGTAGTATTGCGAATGAGCTTTCTAAGGATTTTACTTATGTTACAAAGAAATAAAGGTCGGGATTAAATTATGATAATTTCACAAACTCCATTAAGAATCAGTCTTTCCGGTGGAGGAACAGATTTTAAAGATTATTATAAAAAACATACTGGTTATGTGGTTTCAACAACTATTGATAAATATGTTTTTGTTATTATAAAAGAGCGATTTGATGATTTGATTTATGTTAATTATACAAAAAAGGAAATTGTAAATAATGTTGAAGAGATAAAGCATGAATTAGTTCGAGAAGTTTTTAAGAAAACTGGACTTGATAAGGGTGTTGAAGTTACAATGCTCGCAGATGTTCCTTCAGAAGGGTCTGGGCTTGGGTCATCAAGTAGTTTAACAGTTGGATTACTTAATGCGATGTATGCTTATCAAGGTAAACAAGTCGTGGCTGAGCAACTAGCCCAAGAGGCTTGCGAGATAGAAATTGATTTGTTGAATAAACCTATTGGTAAACAAGACCAATACATTGCAGCTTATGGTGGATTACGATCTTTCACTTTTAATATTGATGGTTCGGTTTCAATACAGTCTATTAATTTCCCAAATAATCTAAAAAGAAAGTTAGGTGCTAATCTTTTACTATTTTATACTAATATAACTAGAGCATCATCTGGAATATTGCAAGAACAAAAAGAAACTATTGTAAGAAAAATAAATTATCACCACAAAATAAAAGATTTAGCCATTGAAGTGGAAGACACTCTAAAGAGTGGTAAAATTGATATAATTGGAAAAATATTAACAAAAAATTGGGAACTTAAGAAGAATCTGGCTTCAAACATCACTAATTCAGAAATTGATAAAATGTATCAAACTGCTATTGAAGGGGGCGCGGATGGAGGTAAGATAGCTGGCGCTGGAGGAGGTGGATTTTTATTACTCTATTGTAAAAGAGAAAATCATGATAAATTAAGAGAAGCAATGAAAAGTTATCGTGAAGTTCCATTTATGCTAGAACCGCATGGAAGTAAAATTATTTTTAATTATAGCAGATATCAACTAAAATAGTAATTTTAATATGAGTTTAGTCTTAGTTACTGGAGGAGCAGGATTTATTGGATCTCATACCGTTGATGGATTAATTGAACTCGGTTATGATGTAAGAATTTTAGATAATCTTCAAAAACCTGTTCACTTTAAAGGTAAACCATCTTATTTAAATCCAAAAGCAGAATTTGTCCTTGGAGATGTTAGAAACAAGACTACTTTGGAATCTGCACTGAAAGATGTTTCTTATGTCTATCATCTAGCTGCCTATCAGGATTATTTACTTGATTTCTCAACATTTTTTCATGTTAACTCAGTCAGTACAGCATTGATTTTTGAAATTATGATTGAAAAAAAGCTACCCTTAAAAAAGATAATTACTGCTTCATCGCAGTTTGTTCAAGGTGAGGGTTTGTATAAGAAAAGGAATGGCGAAATTATTTCTCCTACTTTTAGACCAATTGACCAATTGGAAAGAGGAGATTGGGATTGGAAAGATGAGAAGGGAAATTTAATGGAATGGCAATGGACTTCTGAGAAACATTCAAGCCCTCAAAATGCATACGCAATTTCTAAATATTCTCAAGAGTTAATAACAATTAATTTTGGTAAAAGGTATTTAGTCCCATCTGTAGCTTTAAGATATTCTATTGTGCAAGGTCCGAGACAATCCTTTTATAATGCATATTCAGGTGCTTGTAGAATTTTCAATCTACACTATTTTTTTGACAAAGCTCCCACTCTTTACGAAGATGGCTCTCAGGAAAGAGATTTTGTTAATATTCATGATGTCGTTGATGCTAATATTTTAGTTCTCCAAGATCCTAAGGCAGATTATGAAGTGTTTTGTGTCGGTGGGGGAAAATCTTATACTATAAAGGAATTTGCTAATATAGTAGCTAGAGCTCATAATAAAGAACACATACAACCTAAAATTCCAGGTGAGTTTAGAATTGGGGATACCAGAAATACTTGTTCTGATATCTCTAAATTAAGAGGTCTTGGTTGGGAACCGAAAAGAACAATTGAAGATTCTGTTGCTGAATATTTAGAATATTTAAAAGAACAAACAGATATTGACGATATTTTAGAATATGCTGAGAAAACAATGAAGCAGTTAAATGTAGTTAGAAAGGTAAAAACAGTGTAAGTATGAAAGCATTTCTACTAGCTGCTGGACTTGGTACACGGTTAAAACCAATAACTAATTCAATACCAAAATGTTTAGTAGATATTTGTGGTAAACCACTATTAGGTTGGTGGATTGATCTTTTTCAAAAACATGCAATTAACAAAGTCCTCATCAATTTACATCATTTTAGTGAGCAGGTTATTTACTTTATAGAATCATATAATCATAATTTAAGTATTGAATATTTTTATGAGGAACGATTATTAGGTAGTGGAGGTACTTTGCGAGCAAACAAGGATTTTGTAAAAGAGGAATCGAGCTTTTTTATATGTTATGCAGATAATTTAACAAATTACAATCTGACGGAATTTTTCAATTTTCACAAATCAAAAATGTCTGATTTTAGCATGTCCTTATTCAAGACTGATCAACCTACTGCAAAGGGAATCGCGTTACTCAATAGTGATAATGTAATAATTGATTTTGAGGAAAAGCCAAAAAAACCAAAGTCTGAAATGGCTAATGCTGGAATTTACATTTCATCACCAAGAATACTGGATTTCATTCCAAATGATCAGACTACAGACATAGGGTTTGATCTTCTTCCTAAATTAGTAGGTAGAATGACTGGTTGGAAAACAAGTGATTATCTAATCGATATAGGTACATACAAGGATCTGGAAAAAGCTAAAATTGAATGGGAAAAAATTTTAAAGGGAAATAATGAACTTTAATGAATATATAGCTTATTTATTTGATACTCTTGTTAAAGTTAAACAGAGTGAATTGGATAATATTATCAATATAATACTTAAAGCTTATAATGAGGGAAAAATGATTTTTGTTATTGGCAATGGGGGTTCAGCTGCCAATGCTTCACACTTTGCTCAAGACCTTGCTAAAGGCACACGTAAAACCTTAGAAACTGAAAAGCGAATTAGAGCTTTAAGCTTAACAGATAATTTAGCATTCATAACAGCACTTAGTAATGATGATGGCTATGAAACTATTTTTGAACAGCAATTAAGAACTTATGCCAAAGAAGGGGATGTAGTAATTGCTATTAGTGGGTCAGGAAATAGTTCAAATATAATTCAATCGATAAACTGGGCAAATAAAAATGATTTAACTACTATTGGAATTACAGGATTTGAAGGTGGAAAACTGAAAAAACTTGCTCAGCATTCCGTGAATGTTCCTATTAATGATATGTGTACTGCAGAAAGTATTCATTCAATAATTTTTCATTATCTTATTTTAGAATTACAAAAGTCAGTTTAAATAATGGAATTGTTATAATGTCCAGAGGAATATTACATTGTATTAGATTTTTGTAGGTATATGAAATTGATTGTTCAATGGCTGAAGCAAAATAATAAAAAGATAATTCTTTCTATAATTTTAGCTGTTATTACAATGTTTCTCTTACCATTTAAATCTGCTTCAATTATAGTGATTATTATTTTAATTGCTGTATTGTATTTTGGAGAGAAACTATTACTCAGTCTTACAATTATTAATTTCACAACAAGTCTGACTGAATATATCGGTGTCCTAAGACAATATCTTAATGCGATAGCGGTGATTTATTTGATTTATCTATTTCTAAAAAGATATGGATTAGACGTCAAGAATTATCCTATCCTACCAAAAGAGATAATTTATTTTTTAATTTCCTTATTTCTTTTATTATTCATTACCTCGATGTGTTCTGCATATCCTTTGATTGGGTTTATCTCCTTACTGACAATGATTTTGTTTTTTTGTATTTGTTATATCTTTTATAGCTTAATCAGCGATGAACGAGATATATATTTATATATTTATTCACTTTGTATTAGTGTTTTATTCTTAGCAATAAGAATCTTTATTGACTTATTTAATCTTGGAGTTGAAAAATTTTTTATTAAAGCGATATTAGAAAGTAATGATGAGTTGGCGGGAAGCACAGGTTATACCGGTTTTACTATCTTTTTTATAACTATCGCTTTTGTTACTGCTGTTTTATTCTTGGATCAAAAAAAGAGAGTAATTAGCAAATCAATATTAATATCATTTCTGATTTTAAACATAGTTACTTTAATATTTGCCAATTCGAGAGCTGCAATTGTTTCTGCATTCTTAAGTGTTGGGTTTTTATTTTTCAATCTTAATAAATCATTATTAGTAAAGATATCATCTTTTTTCGTAATTGGCTTTGCTATTATCTTTTTTTCTGTTCCGGGAGCTGAAGAAGCAATCAATACCTTTATTCGTATTGATAGTATTAGTCAAAGAGATGTTTTTTGGAACTCTGGAATTGATGTAATAAGGGATTATCCGGTGTTAGGTGTCGGACCAGGTGCATTTTATAAATACTTTTATTCATATTCACCTTCCTTCCTTTTTAGTTTTTTTGAATCAGATATTTGGAGATACGGTAAACCATCTCCACATAATATTTTTTTATTTTATTGGGCTGAAAATGGTATATTTGGTTTAATTTTCCCTATACTTTTGTTTATAATATTTTTCTACTTTGCATATAGAACGATTAGTTTTACAAAACAATCTAGTTATGAATATTATTGTTTATCTGTTGCAATAACTGGGATAGGAATAGGCATTCTTTTTAGAGCATTCTTTGAAGTAACGGGTATATTGTATTATGGTTATATCACAACAGATCTACCTTTTTGGATAGTGTTTGGGATTTTAGTTCATATATATCAGAATTTTAATAGGAAGAAAGAGCAACTTCAATAATATATTATATAGTTATTGTACTCTTAAAACAGAATTTTAAATGTTTTTTTACGAAAAGATCAGAAATAATAGATTCAATAACAAAGCTGCAATACTTATTTTTAATTCTCTAATTATTTTTTGTAGACTTTTTATATTCAAAAGAAAGAGATCAGAAATTAGAATAGTTATCGTTGCCCTTCAACGGTTAGGTGACACAGTATTTACAATCCCAGCTGTCAAAAGTATAATAGATTTCCACCAAAATTCAGTCCATATAATATGCTATCCTGAGACCACTCCAATCTTCAAGTTGATTTTTCCCAAACAAGAATATGTAGAATTAAAACACGAATTTTTTTTTATAAATAATCAAATCGCAAAACCCATAGCAAGAAAAATATTAAGAGGTTTGGACCCAACAATAATTTATGATATGACAGGTAATGTTACATCAGCTTCTTTACTTTTTAATTCTTCAGCAAGTGAAATAATTGGAATTAATGAGAAATACTATAAAAGTATTTATACAAAATTTAATCCTTTGAGGAGAGAACCTCATTTAATTGATAATTATCTAGATGGTATTCGAGATTTAATGCCAATTTATAAATCAAATGATGCTAAGATTATTACAAATTTTAACCAAAATAGAATTCTGATACATCCATTTGCAAGTAAAAGATCAAAAGAATGGGGGCTTAAAAAATTTATTAAATTAGCAGAAAGTTTAAATAAGGAATTTGAATGTATTATGGTAACACCACCGCTTTCTATTTCTACTGATGTGAAAGAAGTATTGCATATAAAACAAATTCCTTTAATAGAAACGAAAACAATAGATGAATTGATTGAGCTAATTAAAGGTAGCTTGATGCTAATTGGTAATGATTCAGGTGCAGTGCATATAGCTAATCTTTTAGGTAAACCTACATTTACGATTTATGGTCCAACAAATCCGGAATACCATAAACCACTAAATGGAGTAAATGAATATATAATAAAGGAATTACCTTGCTCAGCAAAAGAGAATGAAAAAATATGCTTTACATTTGGAGGAGTATACTGTCCTTCATATGAGTGTATGGTAAATCTAAAGTATGATGAAGTGGAAGATAGAATAAAATTGTTTTTAAAAACAAATTCAAATAGAAAGAGCAAATAAAGGTTATATATGCATATTAAGGTAAATTGGACCCCAACTAAGTATATAGAAAAGGGAAAAACATTTAAAGTAATAAATAACAAGAAATTTGTTAAAAATGTGAACAGGTTTATTGGTGAAGTCCAAGCTAAGAATTATCACAAAATAATAGTTGCATATGCCAATGGTTTATTGTTGGTTCAATACTGTAGAAACGTCCTTGTTTATCAGATGCACCGAAACTTATGGGCTGATTGGTCTAATACATTTCATCATAATTTATATTTTGATTTAATTTCTAATCTTGATAAGCTTTTAACAATAAAAAATATTTCATTTTCATCTTTGTTTTCTAATCTTAATTTTTATTTTGGAAAAATTTTTTCTAAACCATTCTTGGATAAAATAAATTATTCACTAACTTTTTCAGAGTATCCGTTAGGGTATTGTTTGGTAGCTAAAAAATAATATGAAAGTAATTTTATTAAGTGACCCAGCTTCAGCCCATACAATAAAATGGGCTAATGGAATTCATTCCAAGGGGGTAGATGTTCTAGTTTATGGATTAACAGCTTGTGATCCTTCTCAATATAATAGTGGGATTGAGATTGAGGAATTTAAGATTCCTGAATTTATTAAATGGCAAAAAGATGGTAATATTCTAAAATCCATTTATCTATTAAGTTTACCTCGATTGAAAAAAATAATACGACAATATAAGTGTGATATCCTTCATTCCCAATCAGCTTCAAGCTATGGATTGTTAGGAGCTTTGTCAGGTTTTCATCCACATATTATGTCCGTTTGGGGCAATGATGTTTATATCTTTCCAAATAAAAACAAATTTTTTGAAAAGATTCTGAGATATAATCTTAGTACTGGTGATATTATTACCTCATCTAGTAAAACGATGGCTGAATATTCAAAACGATTTGTCAATAAAAATATACTTGTTACTCCTGGTGGAATAATGCTTGATAGATTTAAACCTATGAAAAGAGATAATTCTTTTTATAAGGAAAGCGATATTGTAATCGGGACAATTAAAATGATGGAAAAAAAATATGGTTCCGAAGATATTCTTGATGCTTTTAATATATTAACAAAAAGAAATCCAACACTTCCATTAAGACTTTTAATGGTAGGACGTGGTTCACTAATAGAATATCTAACTGAAAAAGCTAAAAGGTACAATATTTCTGATTTAGTGATCTTTACAGGTATGGTACCATTTGATCAGGTCCCTATATATCATAATATGTTGGATATTTATATTGCACCATCAACTGATGATAGTGAATCTTTTGGAGTTGGAATCCTAGAAGCATCAGCTTGTGGTAAACCAGTGATAGTATCAAATATAGGTGGTTTACCTGAGGTTGTAATAGATAACTATACAGGTTTTATGATTCCTCCGAATAATCCGCAAGTATTGGCTGAAAAGATAGAGATTTTATTATTGAATAAAGAAACTAGATTAAAGTTTGGAGAAAATGGAAGACGATTTGTAGAAGAGCAATATAATTATGATAAAATATTGAATTACATAATATCTATTTATATTAATGCAATCAAAAAGAAATAATTAATTTTTAATTTTTAAATAGTTGTAAGTTAAATTTTGTTTTAAGATACACGAGAATGACATTTAAAAATAATACAGAGATTTTAAAAGAAACGATGTCAAAAGATTACTGGCATCAAAAATGGATTGAAACTTATATTGAAAACAGTAAAATACTGTATGATATGGCTTTTGATAGAATAAAAGAAATTGTCTGGAATTCTGAAAAAAACAGTATCCTTGATGCAGGTTGTGGTAATGGGGTTAATACAATAAGACTGGTAGAAAGAAATTTTAAAGTTACTTCAATAGATTTTTCAGATGCAGCATTAAAACTTTGTAAAAACAATCTTTTAAAAAACAATATAAAAGCTAATGTAACTATTGAAAAAGATGATTTACTTCATCTTAGATTTCTTGATAATACTTTTAATTCAGTACTTTGTTGGGGTGTATTGATGCATATTCAGGAACTAGAAAAAGCACTTTGTGAATTGAACAGAGTGATAGTCCCTGGTGGATATCTTATACTTTGTGAGGTAAGTAAGAATGCTATTGATACTATATTTGGACGAATTGTTAAAAAAATATTTAATAGTAACAACTACACTGAAATCAAGAATAGCTTGGGTATAGAAACTTGGACTGATACCGATGCAGGAAGAATGTTGGTTAGAAAAACTAACATTGCTAAGATAATTGAATATCTTTCAAACAGAGGCTTTAGTTTAATTGATCGTTTTCCAGGTCAGTTCACTCAAAGTTTTACAAGGGTTAGCAATAGTAAATTGAAAAAAGTCATTTTGAATTTTAATCGATTTTGGTTTAAGTATGTTGGATTAGCAAACCCTTCACTTGAACAAATTTTAATTTTTAAAAAGAATGATTTCAATTAGAACAACAATTGGAAATGACTTAGATGATATTATTAGAATTCATTTGCTATCATTTGATAAGTCTCATTTTTCAGCAAATTTCCCACCTAAACTACTTAAATCATATTTGGAATGTTTGCTGAAAAGCTGCCCCTTTAGCTTTACATTACTTTCAGATAATAAAGTAGCTGGATATATTTTTGGTGGTCTCAATCCTTCAGTAGGAGTCAAAGATTTTATAAGAAAAAATTTGTGGGAAGTCATTAGCGTTTTTTTTAAGTATCCAAGATTTATTAAGGAAAAAATTATTGAAATATTGTTTGATAAGGATTTCAAAGTTAAAAATTCTAAAGAGATTCCAACAGTTTATATAATTGCAGCTGATCCCTTTGTTAGGATAGGAATAGGTATAAAGCTTATTAACAGTTTTGAAATGAAAATCAGAACTGAAAATTTTTTTGAATATAGACTTGCTGTTCGGAAAGATAACGATAAAGCAATTAAGTTTTATGAAAGAAATGGTTTCCATCGCTTGTTTACAAGTAGGACATCTTATTGTTACTCTAAATCTTTAAGATAATTATGAATGAACCACTGGTATCTCTAATAGTGTGTTGTTATAACGAAGAGAAGTATATTGAAAAGTGTTTGATCTCTTTATTAAATCAAGAAAATATTTTAGGGGAGTTTGAAATATTAGTTATAGATGGAATGAGTAATGATAGAACTAGATCTATTGTGAAAAATTTTTTACAATTAGATAGTAGGATAAAGATGCTTGACAATCCTGCTAAAGTTAAACCACCAGCCGTCAATCTTGGTTTCAGAGCTTCTAAAGGGAAATATATTGCAATATGTGATGCACATACTCTTTATGATAAGAACTATTTTTCGAATTCTATCTCTATAATAGAAAGTCATCCTGAAGCTTGGTGTGTTGGTGGACCAATTATAAGCATTGGAGAATCTAATTTTGGTAGAGCAAATGCTTTAGCAATGTCTTCACCAATCGGCGTTGGCAATGCAAAACATCGTTTTTCAGAATATGAAGGATATGCAGAAATGGCTTGTTTCCCATTATTTAGAAGAGAAGTTTTGGATTGGGTAGGATATTATGATGAATTTTTTGATATAAATCATGATGATGAATATTGCTTTAGATTGCGGAAAGCTGGGGGAAAAGTATTTTTATCACCTATTGCAAAGAGTTATTATTATGTCCGAAATTCAATAAAGGGTTTGTTCAGACAGTATTTTAGTTATGGCTATTGGCAGATAGCATTTTTAAAAAAACACAAAATTCCTATTTCAATTAGACAACTAATCCCCTTTCTTTTTTTCTCTGTTATTATAATTCTCTTATTCATTTCCATTATTCTAAAAAAATTTTGGCTCGGATTACTCCTACCTTTGGTCTATGTAAGTATATTGGTTTTGTCTTCGATTCCAATTCTATTTAAAAAAGAAATTAGAGTCGCAATTAATTTTCCAATAGCAGTCTTTATATTGCACTTCTCCTATGCCCTTGGGTTTTTCTTTGGTCTATTTAGGTTTTCAGTTAACGATTTTAAGAGAAATGAATAAAAATATTATGATGTAGATGTTATATTTTGAAAAATTAAATATATTATTATCTTTGACTTCATTTTTGAGGATTATTTTAATATTGAGAAGTAATTTTTACTTACAGATTCTTATTATTATCTTATAATTGCAATTACAACAAAATTTTTATGAATAAAGATTACTTATTATTCCACAAACCATTTATATCTGAAGAAGAAATTAATGAAATGGTTGATACTTTACGTTCTGGCTGGCTTAGCATGGGACCTAAAACTATCAAGTTTGAAGAAGAATTTAATAAGTATATTGGTGCGAAAAAATCTGTTGCTGTCAACTCCTGGACTGCTGCGGGGCATTTAACTTTAGAAGCTTTTGGAATTGAAAAAGGAGATGAGGTTATTGTGCCAACAATGACTTTTCCAGCAACAGCAGAAATTGTTTGTTACTTTGGTGCAAAACCTGTAATAGTTGATGTTGAAGAGGAGACGTTGAATATTTCCCTTAAAGAAATTGAAAAAGCTATAACACCAAAAACAAAAGCGATTATACCGGTTCATTATGGCGGGCAGCCCTGTGACCTTGATGAAATACAACAAATTGCAAAAGCTCATAATCTTAAATTGCTCGAAGATGCTGCTCATTCTTTACCAGCAACTTATAAAGGAAAAAAGATTGGTACCATCTCTGATGTAACCTGTTTTAGTTTTTATGCCACTAAAACCCTTTCTACCGGCGAAGGTGGAATGATTTGTACAAATGATCTGGAGATTGCAGAACGTTGTGCAATTATGCGGTTACATGGAATAAACAGAGATGCCTGGAAAAGATATAGCGAATCTGGTTCCTGGTATTATGAGGTTGTTGCCCCCGGATATAAATATAATTTTACTGACTTACAAGCTTCATTAGGTTTACCTCAGCTAAAAAAAGTTGATATGATGTGGGAATCCAGAAAAGGTATTGCAGCAAAATATTATGAAGCATTCAAAGATTTGGATCTATTGACTTTACCAGTTATAAAAAGTGATAGAGAATCATCATGGCATCTTTTCCCAGTCAGGTTAAATCTGAATATGCTAACAAAAAATCGTGCTCAGATTATTGAAGAATTAAAAGCTAATAATGTGGGTGTCGGTGTTCATTTTATGCCTGTTCATCAACACCTTTATTATAGTGAAACTTTTAAATTGGATGATAAAAATTTTCCTGTAGCATCCGCTGCTTTTCCAAGATTAGTATCTTTACCAATATACCCCGGTATGACTGAACAAAGTGTTGAAAAAGTTATTACAGTAGTAAGAGAAGTGTTAAATAAATATCGAAGATAAATTTTCTTGTATGGGAAAACAGGGAAGTTGCTTAAAAAGATTTACTGATATAGTTATTAGTATAATAACTATTATTATAACATCACCTATCCTATTAATTTCCGCATTAGTGATAAAAATTGATTCCAAAGGTCCGGTGTTCTTTTTTCATGAAAGAACCGGTCTTAAAGGCAAACCCTTTAAGATGATAAAATTCCGTGGCATGATAGACAATGCTTTGTTACACGGACCAGGTATTACACAGGTAAATGATCCAAGAATTACCAGGGTTGGTAAAATTTTAAGAAGAACAAGTATTGATGAATTACCTCAGCTTTTTAATGTATTAAAAGGTGAAATGAGTATAATCGGACCAAGACCTGAAATTACAAGCATAACCGCTTCATATTCAAAGGAGCATCAGAAAGTGTTTGAATTTTTACCCGGCATAACAGGTATATCACAGATCAATGGCAGACAGACTTTAACACCTGAGCAAAGGAATAAAATGGAGATTGAATATTACAGTAATGAAACTTTCTGGAAAGATCTCAGAATATTCTTTGTAACTTTTTGGGTAATTGTAACAAATAAAGGAAATATTTAATTACTGATGATCATTGGGTCAATAATTAATATATCAGTTTTTTTTGACCTTGTTTAGGTTTAGTATTAAACCTAATTTTTTACAAACCTTATTAACTTTAATTATTCAGGCGAGCAATAATGAAGAATTATCTTATAATACTTTTGAATATTTTATTTTTTCAAAATGTAATATTCAGCCAGTCTTTGTCTAAAGATTATAAAGTAATTGAATCCAATGAAAATTATGTAATTCTTGAATTTAATTTTGAGAATGAGTTTTCTATTGAAGATTTTTTCATTGATGGAATAAAATTCACAAAAATTGTTGACCCAATATTTCCGATTCAAGAGCCTGGTAATCCCTATTTACCAACAAGATATTATAATATTGGTATTCCGTTAAATTCTGAAGCAAAGGTTACTGTATTGGATGAAAAGAAAGATTTTATTAAGGATAAATTTATAATTGCTGTACCTGATTCGGCTGATCAGCCGTACAAAGACCTGAGATACAATCAGGAAGTTTACGGAGTCAACAGCTATTTCCCAGCTAATTCAGTGAGCATTAATTCAACAGCAATTTTTAGATATTTAAAGACAGCTTCGTTATTCATTTCTCCCTTTCAATTTAATCCTGTTGAAAGAACATTAATCTATAATAAAAAGATAAAAGTGAAAATTGATTTTCAACAAGACAAAACCTTTACTGACTTGATTACACCCATTTCAGATAGAATGACTGAAGGTTTAATCTATAATAATATTATAAACCCAAAAGAAGCTATTAATTTCCAAGGGAAAGTAAAAAGGGTTATACAGGAATCTTCAGAAAAATATTGGTATGATCCAAATAAAAATTACTATAAGATATTTTTAAATAAAAAAGGTGTTTATCGTGTAACTTGGGATTATCTTATTAATGCAGGCATTCCTGCAAATGCTCTTGAAAATATGAGATTTGAATTATTTAATGAGGGAAATTCTATTCCTCTTGATGTGGTAGATATTAACAATGACAGTTTGTTCAATTCAGGAGATTATTTTCAATTTGTAGGTAAACCAGCTACACCAGTGGATCAATATACAAGAATGAATATATATAATACTTCAAATGTTTATTGGTTTTCATATCAAGCTGATTCAGTAAATTTTTATAAACTTCGCGATGGTGATAAAAGAACAGGTACATCTTTAATATCTAATACTCTAGAGATTTTAAAATATGAAAAAGATTCTATTTTTAGTCACTTAGGTCAAGCAGATAATGGAAATAGGGACTATTGGTATTGGGATAAAGCAGAGAAGAGATATGGTGTTTCAATGAGTTTTTTTCGAAAGATGGTTGAAGATACTATTTGGGATAATATTTATCTGTTAAAGCCTCAGGGAAAAATAAAAATTGGGTTACATGGATTAACTAGTATTAACTGCAGGACCGGTTTTACACATACAGCGAGAGTGATTTTTAATGGTCATCCTGTTGGAACTCTTCAATGGAACGGACAAGAGGCTGCAACCTTTGAAAAGAATGTTTATTTTTCTTTTAGTAATGTTGGTGGTGATACAGTTTATTTAAATTGGCAAAGTCCACAAGAAATAATAGTTGAATCTACAGGGGAGGTTTGTAACACCTCAGGTGAGGATGTTTTTTTAATAAACTATGTTGAGCTTCAGTATTGGCGATGGAATAAAACTTACGATAACCACTATTTTTTTACTAGCCCGCCTGGTGACTATGGTGAAAATATTTATTGGATGTATAATTGGCAAAGAAATAATATGAAGGTATATATTCCAAGCCGTAATGAGCTGATATACAATCCTTGGATAACAAATGATTCATCAAAAAGTGTTAGATTCGTTGATACTCTCTTTCAACAAACCGACTATTATTGTGTTGCTGATGATTATTTCTTTATACCAGATTCTATATCTTATAATATTTCAAACTCAGATTTAAGAAACATAAATAATAGTGCTGACTATATTATTATCACACACCCATTATTTATAGAAGCAGCAGAACGATTAGCTGAATATAGAACTAATAATCTTAAAGATTACTCTGCTCCTAAAGTTAAAATCGTAAATATTTTGGATATATATGATGAGTTTTCTTTTGGATTACTCAATCCATTTGCACTTAATGACTTTGTAAAATTTACTTTTCAGAACTGGCAGCAACCAGCACCTGCATATATTACTTTGTTTGGAGATCTAAGCTCAGATTATAGGAAAATAATAAGCACAAGCAGAGAAAATTTTATTCCCTCAATACCTTATCATTCACAACTTTTCGGTTACTCGGCTAGTGATAACCAAATTGTAACAATAGTAGGTAATGACTTAATACCAGATTTAGCAATTGGGAGGATATCTTGTGAAACAAATGATGAAGCAAATATACTAGTTGATAAAGTTATTAATTATCCTGCAGATGTTTCTAAAGAATGGAAACAAAATGTTTTGTTAATGTCCTCAGGTTTAACCGCAGCCGATGAAAACCTATTTAAATTCAATGATAGAAACATTTTACTTGATAACACTTATTTGAAGCCAAATGGAATAAATTCTTCGAAAGTATTCAGATATCCTAATAAACCAGAATACATACAATACCAAGGCGAAGGTCCAGATATTCGGAGAGAAATTGATAAAGGAGCTGTAATAGCTAATTATTATGGGCATGGAGGAGGATATCAGTGGGATTTGGTATTTACTGATGATGATATATTAATGCTTAATAATACAAATCGACTTCCCTTTGTTATTAGCGTAACATGTTATACTGCACATTATAATAATCAAGAAGTATTTGGAGAAATCTTCAATTCCATTCCAGAAAAAGGAAGTATCGCATTTTTCGGAAGTTCAGGTGTTACATTTTGGCCGACTACTGCTAGTTTTAATCAAAAGATGTTTGAAGAAATATTTAATAAAAGAGAATATGTTGTTGGTGATGCCATCTTAAAAGCAAAAACTAATCCTCAATTTGGTACGATGCTTGCCTTACTTACTTTATTAGGTGATCCTGCATTGGAACTTGCATTACCTAAAAATCCCGATTTTGTTATTAAACCAAGTTACATTTCAATTGATCCTGGAAATCCATTAATCAATGATACTACTCAAGTAAAAATTGTTATTAGAAATTTGGGAACAACCTTCTCAGGGGATTCAGTTTTAGTAGAATTGTTTGAAAATAGTATTTCTGATTCCACATTAATTGGTTCGGTAAAACTGGGTAGTTTTGGAGAGGAAGATTCGACTTATTTTAGCTGGATCCCATTGAAAGAGGGAATTAATAGTTTGATTGCAAGAATTAATAACGATCAAGCAGTTGAAGAAAGTGATCTAAGTGATAATATAGCTACATTAAACGTAATTATTTTTAGTATTGATAAGCCAAAAATACTGAAACCTGTTAGTAATTATTTTAGTAATGATAACACAATCAATTTCGTATTAGTAGATGTTGGACAGTACATTTCTCAAAATTTTTCTTACCAGATTATTATAGATACGTCACTTGATTTGAATTCAGTATATAAAATTTCCTCTCCAATATTAAATTCAAAAAATGGTTTAGTAAAATGGACCACACCGCAGTTAGTTCCTGGAGTATATTTTTATAAAGTATATATAATCTCTGAATCTGACACTAATAAAAGTGATCTTGAAACTTTTTCAATTACATCTATTGGAGGAAGAGGATACTTAGCAAAATCAAAACAACTCTTAAATTTTAATACTAACAATATAAATTATTCAGATTCACTATCAAGTTTAGTTTTAAATACTTCTATTTTACCACCTCACCCTTCAAGAGAAAAGTTGTTGGATTCATTAATGGTGGAATGGCCTCCAGATACAACTGAAATTACCTCATGCACAACAGATGGGAGTTACCTTTATTTTGGGCATTTGTCGTATTATCGCAATGGAAGGAAATCTAAAATTTATAAAGTTGGTACTGGTTACAACGGAACTATTAAAGCTGAGCTTTATGGTTCGATAGGAGATTTAGAAATTGACATAAAAAATCAGATATTTTATCATAGTGATGGCTATTTATATGCTGCCACTGGAGATGATACAACTCTTTTGAGAATAAATATTCAAAATGGCGATACTTTCCGTGTTATGATTCCAGGAGGACTTCTTCCTACAGAAGACGGCTTATTAAAAAATGGCGGGTTTTATTTAACATCTGATGGTAATTATGTTTATAATATTTCAGCTGGATATGGTAATTATAGAAATAAGTTTGTCCTAAGAACATTTGACCCTTCAGCAGGTTGGAACAAAGTTAGGGAAGACCTAATTCTTGATGGTAGCGCATTTATTGGATTTTCTGGATTTTTTGTAACTGCTGGTTATATTCAAACATATGAGTCATATATTAATGGATATACTAGAAGGTATCGACTTTCAGATGGTTTCTTTGAGGAAGAGTACCTTCCTTTTTTGGATAACAAAAAAGTTTATAGTTGGACATATGATTGGGTTAATGATCTATTGTATGGCGGATTATTTACCCCAGCTACATTAAACTACGATTTTGGATTTTTTAAATTTGTTGGTAATTATATAGAAGCCAACGGCAGGATTACTTCTCAGGAGATTGGCCCAGCTTCCAGATGGGATAATCTGGAGTTTAATTTTGATCAGACTAATTCTAATGGTCTTTACAAATCATTTTTATTGGGAAAAAGAAGAATCGGCTCCGAATGGGTATTGCTTGATTCATTAATTCAACCAAATTATGATTTATCATCAGTTAACGTAAAAGATTTTAATTATATTAAACTCAGATTTGATTTAGTTGACTCTTCTTTTGGCGCTGGTGAACCGATGAAGTTCAATTCACTTAAAGTGAACTATGAATATCTGCCGGAGATTTCGGTAATTCCAAATAATTTTACATTTATACCGGATTCTATGTTACACGGTTTACCAGTTCAAATGGACTTTAAAGTTAATAATGTTGGTTATATAAAAGCTGATAGTGTAAGATTGGATTTCTATCATAATCTTGCTGATACAATTTTTTATTCAACTTATTTAAATGTTGATCCTGATTCTTCTGCAAGTATAACCCACACTATATCAACAAATAATTTATTATATACTGCACCTGTTTCTACTATAGACGTCAAGGTAATCGCTACACCAAAAAACGAAGAATACTACACATTTAATAATATGACTAATAATTATTTTTATGTAATTAGAGATTCTGCTAAACCGATATTCAATATCACGTTTGATGGAAGAGAAATTATAAATGGAGATATTATTTCTTCTGAACCAGAGGTTGTGATTACACTTGAAGATAACAGTCCGTTGCAACTTGATAGTACCTTTTTTACTATTGTTCATACTTTCAAAAATGTTCCTAAAGTAATTAAAATTCCGGGACAAGATATTAAATATGAATATACTCCTTATCCTAATTCCAAAGCTGTGATAACCTGGACTCCAAAATTGGAAGATGGGAGACATGTCCTTGAAGTATTAGCTAAAGATGCTTCGGGTAACTTCTTTGATTCTACTTCTTCGAGATCAGTCTTTTATGTTTATAATAATCCCGATTTGTTACAAGTTTACAACTATCCAAATCCATTTTCAGACAATACTTATTTTACTTTTGAAATAAGAGGTACTATTCCACCTGAAGAATTAAAAATTAAGATTTTTACTGTGGCAGGAAGATTGATAAAAGAATTTGAGTTAAATTCATCAGCTTTGCAAATTGGATTTAATAAGATCTTTTGGGATGGTAAAGATCAAGATGGTGATGATATAGCAAATGGTTTATATTTCTATAAAATTATTTCCAAGCATGGTGATGAAACAAAAATTACAACACAAAAGCTGGCTAAAGTTAAATAGTTTTTGTTAAAATGATTTTAATTTCAGGAGTAACTTATTAGATGTGTGGAATTGTTGGTTATGTGGGCAATAAGAATTGTGTCCCAATCTTAATTAATGGTTTAAAAAGACTTGAGTACCGCGGTTATGATTCAGCTGGTATTGGTATTGTCAACCATAATTCGATAACCATAGTTAAAAATAAAGGGAAGGTAAGCTTTCTTGAAGAAAAAGTTGATAAGTTAGATCTGGAATCAGAAATCGGACTTGGGCATACACGATGGGCTACGCATGGTATTCCAAATGAATTGAATGCACATCCGCATGCGAATGAAGATCAAACAATTTTTTTAATCCATAACGGTATAATTGAAAATTATCAGGTGCTTAAAAAAGGGTTGCAGTCCTTTGGTTATGAGTTTAAAAGTGAAACTGATTCTGAAGTATTAGTACATCTGATAGATAGTTTTACTAAACGCGGACACGATATAACAAAATCTGTTCAACTTTCACTTCACGAAGTTGAAGGAACTTATGGGTTAGCTGTAATTTCATCAAAAGAACCTGATAAAATAATTGCTGCCCGTAAAGGCTCACCTTTAGTTGTTGGCATCGGAGATAATGAAAATTTTATAGCATCCGATGTTTCTGCTATAATTTCTTATACTAAGCAAATTGTATATCTGGAAGATGGTGAAATTGCTGTTATAAAAAAAAATGAGTTTACAGCTAAAACTGCTTTTGATAATGAAATTGAAAAAGAGATTCATGAAATCTCTATGACGCTTGATGAGATTGACCGCGGCGGCTACGCTCATTTTATGTTAAAGGAAATAATGGAACAACCTGAATCTTTGCGCAACTCAATAAGAGGTAGAATTATTGATGAAGATGGAAGAGCAATCTTGGGTGGATTGAGAGATGTAGTTGATAAGCTTGCAGATTCCAAAAGGATTATTCTTGCAGCCTGCGGTACATCCTGGCATGCAGGATTAGTTGGTGAATATATGTTTGAACAGTTTTGCAGAATCCCTACTGAAGTTGAATATGCCTCCGAGTTCAGATATCGTAATCCGGTTATTGAAAAAGAAGACACTGTGTTTTTTATCTCACAAAGCGGTGAAACTGCTGATACTTTAGCGGCATTGAAAGAAGCAAAAATTAAAGGAGCATTAGTTTTAGGAATTTGCAATGTGGTTGGTAGTTCAATAGCAAGAGAAACTCAAGCAGGTGTTTATACACATGCTGGGCCTGAAATTGGCGTAGCATCTACTAAAGCATTTACTACACAATTGACAGTATTAGCTTTAATTTCACTTTTAATTGCAAGAAAGAAAAATCTCAGTAAAGTAGATGGGCAGCAAATCGCAAGTGAACTAAAACTTATACCCGAAAAGGTGGAAGAAATTTTAAAACTTAACCTTCAGATTGAAAAAATTGCTGAAGAATTTAAGGATGCATCAAACTTTCTTTATCTTGGTAGAGGATATAATTTTCCGGTTGCATTGGAAGGTGCATTAAAATTAAAAGAAATATCTTATATCCATGCTGAAGGTTATCCGGCAGCGGAGATGAAGCATGGTCCAATTGCGCTGATTGATGAAAATATGCCGGTCGTATTCATTGCTCCAAAAGACTCAACTTATGATAAAATTGTAAGTAATATTCAGGAAGTAAAAGCAAGAGGCGGTAGAATTATTGCAATTATTACTGAGGAAGATGAGCAATTGAACAAATTAGTTGATTACGCAATTAGAATTCCCAGCACTATTAGAATGTTAATGCCGATTCTCACTGTAATTCCTCTTCAATTATTAGCTTATCATATTGCAGTTAAAAAAGGATTAAATGTAGATCAACCAAGAAATCTTGCAAAAAGTGTAACTGTAGAATAGAATATTTATAGATATTTTTTGTGATTTTGCAGATTTTCCATATTTTTACGCCACTAAATTTTTAAGGGCAGGTAGCTCAGTCGGTAGAGCAAAGGACTGAAAATCCTTGTGTCGGCGGTTCAATTCCGTCCCTGCCCACAATCTAACATAGAGACATAACAACGGTCTCTATTTTTATTTTAAAATTTTCAGAAAATTAATTCTACCAGAGTTTTATTGAATTCTGAAGCCCATCTCTATATATTTAATCACATATAAATATAGATTTAGTATGAAAAATAATGTAATTCTCGAAACTAACTTTCCGACACTCAAATTTGTAAAAAAGGGCAAGGTAAGAGACCTGTATGATCTGGGTGATTATTATTTAATTGTTTCAACCGATCGTTTATCTGCATTTGATGTGATAATGGCACAAGGAATTCCTTTTAAAGGTAAAGTACTTAACAGGATATCTGAATTCTGGTTTAATCATACCAGCCATATTGTTAAAAACCATCTTATAACTACTGATATAAATAAATTTCCTAATGAATGTCTAAAGTATGCTGATGTTCTTGAAGGTCGAAGTATGCTTGTTAAGAAAACAGATGTAATTCCAATTGAGAGTGTTGTAAGAGGTTATATTACAGGTTCTGGTTGGGCTGATTACAAAAGAACAGGCGAAGTATGCGGAATTAAATTACCCGAAGGAATGGAAGAGTCAGAAAAATTTTCAGAACCATTGTTCACACCCTCAACCAAAGCAGAGATTGGTTTACACGATGAAAATATTTCAGAACAAAAAGCTAAAGAAATTGCAGGTGCTGATACAATAAAATTTATTAAGGAAATGACAATTGAGATTTATAAAAGCGCTGTTGATTATGCACTTAGTAAAGGAATCATAATAGCAGATACTAAAATGGAATTTGGAAGAATTGGAAATGAGATAATTCTGGTAGATGAATTATTAACTCCTGATTCTTCAAGATTCTGGCCTTTGGATAAATATGAAAAGGGAAAATCCCAGGAAAGTTTTGATAAGCAATTTGTCCGCGATCATCTGATATCTGTGAAATTTAATAAACAACCACCTCCGCCGATGCTGCCGGAGGATATTATACATAAAACAAGTGAAAAGTATTTGGAAGCACTAAAAATGCTTACTGGTGAAAGTCTGTAATAATGCAGCCTAAAAAAATAAAGCTGGTAGATGGAATAAATTTGATGATCCTTTGGAATGATGGGTCTGAGGAATATATAAGTTTAAAAAATTTGAGGAAACACTGTCCTTGTGCTACTTGTTCTGCTGAAAGAGATAAGCAAGGGAAAAAATATATACCTTTATATACTGAAAACCAGATAAGTGTAAGGTCTATTAGTCAGGTAGGAAATTATGCAATTCAAATAAGATGGCAGGATGGACATGATACAGGGATTTATGAATACAAATTTTTAAAAAATTTCCAACCTGTCGGTTAGTAATATGACTTTACCTAATCAACTTACAATATTAAGAATCATACTAACTCCGGTTTTCCTATTTTTCTTTCTATCTGATGATAGCACTTATATTCAGATTTCTTTAGGAATATTTTTAGTAGCCGCACTGACTGATTGGTACGATGGATGGCTTGCGAGAAAATTTAATTACATAACCGAATGGGGAAAGTTCTGGGATCCGCTTGCAGATAAGATTTTAACATCCGCAGCATTTATTGGATTTGTTTTAGTTGGCTTTCTGCAATTCTGGATGGTAATCTTGGTAATTATTAGAGATTTATTGATAACATTACTAAGAATATATGCAGAAAACCGCGGCTATAATTTTGTTACCAGCTACTATGCAAAATGGAAAACCGTATTTCAAATGGTATTCCTTTATTATCTGCTTCTCCTTTATGTTGGATTGCATACTGCACAAATTATGAATGATTACCAGGATATTTTAAAAATACTCTCAAATCAGAAATTTATTTATTCAACAATGCTGATAATAACTGTTATTACTGTCCATTCAGGTGTATCTTACATAGTGAAAAATAAACACTTAATTGCAAAGTTATTTAATGAAACCAATAAACTCGTTTGAAAAAATTGTTGGTTCTGGTTTATATACTGGCTATATCCCGTTTGCTTCAGGAACTTTTGGAAGCTTAGTTGGTACCCTAATTTATTTTATTCCCGGATTTGAAAATTCTTATGTAATTATTCCTTCAATAATAGTTTTATTTATCTATGGCATTTATGTTTCAGGTAAGTTCGAAAAACAATATGGCAAAGATCCTTCTCAATGTACTGTGGATGAAGTCGTTGGTACCTGGATTTCATTTATTTTACTTCCCAAAAAAATAATCATTATTATAATTGCGTTTTTAGTATGGCGATTATTAGATATTGTTAAACCTTTTCCGGCAAGAAATTCTGAAAAGTTATCAGGAGGTTTAGGAATTATGCTAGATGATGTTATTTCAGGAATTTATACTCTGATAATTATTCATTTAACTGTTTACTTTGGAGTACTTCAAAAATGAAAGCTTATTTAATCTCGATTGGGGACGAATTATTAATTGGGCAAACTGTTAATTCAAATGCTGCATTTATTGGTGCTCAGTTGTCTGATAATAATATTTCAATTATTAAATCATCGGTTATCAGCGATGATATTAAAACAATAATTAATGAAATTAATCTTGCAGTATCACTTGCAGATTTGGTAATATGCACCGGCGGTCTTGGTCCTACAGCTGATGATTTAACCCGTTCGGCAGTTGTTCAGTATTTTAACACAGAATTAGTCTTTAATGAACAAGCCCTTGAAGATATAAAGTCTATGTTTAAAAGAAGGGGCAGGGAATTAAAGGATGCTCATAAAGATCAGGCAATGGTTCCTAAGAATGCAATTATTATAAGAAATGAAAATGGAACAGCACCCGGATACTGGATTGAAGATAATAACAAAATTATAATTGTTATGCCCGGCGTTCCTTATGAAATGAAAGCAATGGTTACAAATTTTGTCATTCCAAAATTGGTTGATTATATCGGTAAACCAAAAGAATATATAAAAAAAATTACCCTTCAGACTACCGGTTTACCAGAATCTCTGTTAGCAGAAAGGATAGGAAATCTGGATGAACTGCTCGGAGAAGCTAAGCTGGCTTTTTTACCGAATCAATACGGTGTGAGACTGAGAGTTACAGTTCAATCAACTGAGGAAGAACAAGCAAATAATTTTCTTTCAGAAATTGAACAGAAGCTTCGTAGTAAAATTGGACGCTATGTGTATGGCAGAGGTGATGAAACACTTGAAGAAGTTGTTGGAAGAATGTTAAAAGAACGTGAACTCAGAATTGCAACTGCTGAATCCTGCACCGGCGGCGGACTTGGAGATAGAATAACTAATATCAGCGGAAGCAGCAGATATTATGAAAGAGGAGTAATAACATACAGCAACGCAGCTAAAGTTGAATTACTAAAAGTCAATGAAGATATTATGGCTGAAAAAGGTGCTGTCTCGGCTGAAGTTGCAATGCAAATGGCTGAAGGTGTAAAATCCATCAGCGGTTGTGATATTGGAATTTCTTTGACCGGAATTATGGGACCTTCGGGAGGAGTAACAGATAAACCAGTTGGAACTGTATATATTGGCTTTTGCGATGATAAACTTTGTACTGCAAAAAGATTTCAGTTTGGAGAAGACAGAATCTTAAATAAAAACCGTGCTACACAAGCTGCACTTGAGATGATTCGCAGAAGTTTACTCGGAATTCCATTTGATGAATAGACTTTTTATTTCTTTAAATATTCCGGATTATGTAATTGATCGACTTTTAGAACTAAGAAACTTATGTTCAAATGAAGAAAAATTAAAATGGGAATCAAGAGAGAAACTTCATATAACTTTGAAGTTTATCGGAAATACTGATCAGGGAAAGACCGATGAATTGATAGATCGGTTAAAGATTATTACTGATTACTCAGTTATCAAATGCTCTTTGGAAAAATTTGATTTTTTTTACAGAGATGATATCCCATCAATATTATGGGCTGGATTAAAAATTGATGAATCCATAACAAAAGTGATAAAGCATATTGATGAGATACTTGAAAGTCTTTCCATCAATTCTGATAAAAAGAAATTTAAACCGCATATTACATTAATAAGATTTAGAAAGGATCCTGGAATTAGTTTTGTAAACACATTCAAAAACTTTAGTTTTGAACCAATCATATTTCAGGCGAATTCAATTACCCTTTTTAATAGTGTCTTAGAGCCTAAAGGCTCTGCATATTATGAAATGAAAAAATATTTTTTAAATTAATTGGAGATAACATGGCTTCTGACAGAGAACAAAAATTAAAGATTATCGATGATGCAATTGCCGGTATTGAAAAAACATACGGCAAAGGTGCAATTATGAAGCTTGGTGATGGGGTTATCAGCGATATTGAAGCTATCCCTACTGGCGCACTTTCTTTAGATATTGCATTAGGAATTGGCGGAATTCCAAGAGGAAGAATTATTGAAATATATGGACCTGAATCAAGCGGAAAGACAACCCTTTGTCTGCATATCATTTCTGAAGCTCAAAAAATGGGAGGACTTGCTGCTTTTATTGATGCTGAACATGCTCTCGATGTTAACTATGCAAAAAAATTAGGAGTTGATACTGCTAATCTCTTAATATCACAACCAGATTATGGCGAACAAGCTTTAGAGATAGCCGATACTTTAGTTAGAAGTAACGCACTTGATATTATTGTTATTGATTCAGTTGCAGCACTTGTGCCGCGTTCTGAAATTGAGGGTGAAATGGGTGATGCTACTATGGCTGTTCAGGCAAGATTGATGTCGCAGGCATTAAGAAAACTAACCGGTGCAATTTCAAAGTCAAAAACTTCGGTTGTTTTTATCAATCAGCTTAGAAGTAAAATTGGTGTGATGTTCGGAAATCCTGAAACAACAACCGGCGGTAACGCATTAAAATTTTATGCTTCTGTAAGAATTGATATCAGAAAGATTGCGGCAATTAAAGAAGGTGATGAAGTAATTGGTAACCGGACAAAAGTAAAAATTGTAAAAAGTAAAGTGGCTCCGCCATTTAAGCAAACTGAAATAGATATCTTGTATAATGAGGGAATCAGTAAAACCGGTGATGTGCTTGATCTTGCAACTGAATTAGGTATTATAAAAAAAGGCGGTGCATGGTTTACTTATGGTGAAGAAAGAATTCAGGGCAGAGAGCAGTTCAGGCAGAAATTAATTGAATTTCCCGAAATGTATAAAAATATTGAACGCGATATAAAACAAAAACTTGGCATTCTCAAAGAACCAGTATCTGCTCAAACTGAAGAAAAAGTTGAAGATAAATCTAAAGCAAAAAAGAAGTAATGATTTTTGTGTATGAGGATTGTCAGTATAAGAAAAAAAGACGATGAAAACGTAATTATTAAACTAGACGATTCTCAACAACTGATTATATCAGTTGATACTTTATTTAAAAGCGGTCTTAAGAAAGATGATGAAATTTCTGAAGACCGCTACACTCTTTTAATCGAGAGCAACATATCCTATCATATAAAAAAGAAAGCTCTATCATATTTAGCCAGAAGAGCCCACACAGAAAAAGAATTATTGATAAAACTAAAAACTAAATCTTATAACGAAAATTTAATTAAATCAGTTATTAAGGAACTTCGTAATCTATCGTTTATAAATGATAGAGAATTTGCTGTTCAGTTTGTAAGTGAAAAATCTCAAAGAAATAAATGGGGCAAATTAAAAATCAAATCTGCATTAATAAGTAAAGGCATTAACCATAAAATTATTGATGAAGTATTATCTGCCGCCGGCTTGGAAGAACTGGAATTAAACCGCATAAATGAGTTAGTTATTAAAAAGTATTCTATCTTAAAAAAAAGAGAGACTGATGAAAAAAAAATAATCCGGAAACTTATTTCTTTTCTGGTAGGTAGAGGCTACAACTATGAATTAGCATCTAATGCAGTCAGAAAAATTATCAAAACTGATTTCATCGACTCCTAAGTATTTGTTCAGCAAGTTTATTTACTACTTGTTTAATTTCCCGGCTATCACTTAATTCAATCACCTCATTTAGTTGCATCCATTTTTTTCTTCTTAAATTCTTTTCCGGATAATCGTTTAATTCTTTAGTTACTTGCATTGAAAAAACTTTGACCAAGCACTTTCCGCTTTTTTTAATTAAAATAAATGACCCGAGTTCAGAAGTATCATTTTCTCCGATAACACCTGCTTCTTCAAATGCTTCTTTCTTTGCCGATTCGAATGCTGTCAGATTAAATTCAATAAATCCTTTCGGAAAAATCCACTTCTTCTTTTTTATGGAAGTAATCATTAAAAATTCAATTGCATTGTTAATGCATCTGTATGGAACCACACAAGATTGTATATAATCAAATTGTAAATCTTTTTTCTCTATCATTTATTAAACTGATTATTGAAATAATTATCAGCTCTAATATCTAAATGATTTCATTTTTTTAGATTGTTAACAATCACAGTTAACATAGTGATTACTTGGATAAAGAATCCGATTTGGCTAATTTTTCAAAGTGAATTCTAATTAACCTAACTAATTATATCAAATTATATTTCAGAGGAGTGTAAAATGGCTTTAAAAGTTGGAGACAAAGCACCGGATTTTCAATTAATTAATCAAGATGGTGAAACTGTTTCATTAAGCAATTATAAGGGTTCAAATGTTGTTGTATTATTTTTCCCTGCTGCTAATACAGGAGTATGTACCAAAGAAATGTGTACGTTCAGAGATGATCTGAAGATATTTGAAAAGCTGAATGCGCAGGTTTTAGGAATTAGTGTTGATATGCACTATTCCTTAAAAATGTTTCAGGAAAAAAATAATTACAATTTTCCTTTATTAAGTGATTTTAATAGAAAAGTAATAAACGATTATGATGTTGTTTTAGATGTTTTTGCACCGGGTAAATTTGATTACCAGAAAGTTGCAAAAAGAGCTGCGTTTGTAGTAGATAAAGATGGAATTCTAAAATATACTGAAGTACTTTCCAGCCCAGGTGATGAGCCGAATTATGAAGCAATAAAAAAAGTACTTTCTTAATACAGAGTAATATTAAAATGTTAGAAGTTGATACTAAAGCTCCTCAGTTTTCTTTGTTAAATCAGGATGGAAAGGAAGTATCATTAAAGGATTATTTAGGCAAAAAAATCGTACTGTACTTTTATCCAAAAGATAACACACCCGGATGCACAAAAGAAGCCTGTAGTTTTAGAGACGCTTTCCCAAAATTTAATAAATCTGATGCTATTATTATTGGCATTAGTCCCGATTCAGTAAGCTCTCACAAAAAATTTGCTGAAAAATATCGGTTAAGTTTTGATCTTCTTGCCGATGAAGATAAAAAAGTTGTTCAGCTTTACGGAGTATGGAAAGAGAAAAGTATGTTTGGCAGAAAATATATGGGAGTAGAAAGAACAACATTTATAATAGATGAAAAAGGCAGAATCAAAGACATTTTTAAAAAAGTTAAAGTTATCGGACATGCTAAAGAAGTAATTGAAGCATTGAAGGATTGAGATGGTTTATATTACGCGTAGAGAAACATTTGCCGCTGCTCATAGATTATTTAAGGACGGTTTAAGTAATGAAGAAAATCTTAAACTATTTGGAAAATGCAGTAATCCTAACTGGCATGGACATAATTATATTTTGGAGGTTGTTGTGGCGGGAGAAGTTAATCCTGCCACAGGATTTGTTCTTGATTTAAAAGAACTTAAGGAGATTATTCATAAACATGTAATTTCTAAAGTCGATCATAAAAACCTGAATATTGATACTGATTTTATGATTGGTTTAAATCCGACTTCTGAAAACATAGTTATTGCAATCTGGAAACAACTTGAAGATAAAATTCCTGCTGGTAAACTTTACTCAATTAAACTTTACGAAACTGAAAATAATTATTTTGAATATCGCGGTGAATGATATGGATAAAACGAAAACAAAAAAACTTATAAACGATTTGCTTTTGGAAATTGGTGAAAATCCGAAGCGGGAAGGCTTGTTAAGTACACCTAAACGTGTAGCTGAAGCATACGAATTTTTAACAAAAGGTTATCATCAGGATATTAAAGAAGTTTTGAATGGTGCAATCTTTCATGAAAAGTATAGTAACATGGTGATTGTTAAAAATATAGATTTTTACAGCCTGTGTGAGCATCATATGCTTCCTTTTTATGGTAAAGTACACGTAGCTTATATCCCTGATGGTAAGATTATCGGTCTTAGTAAAATTCCGAGAATAGTTGATGTCTTTGCTCGAAGACTACAAGTTCAGGAAAGAATGACTCAGCAAATTGCTGATACCTTAAAAGAATTTATACAGCCAATCGGTGTTGCAGTAGTATCAGAGGCTTTTCATATGTGTATGATGATGAGAGGAGTAGAAAAACAAAATTCGTCAGCATCAATGAGTGCAATGCATGGCATTTTTAAAGAAGACGCTCGTACAAGGACTGAATTTCTTAATTTAATTGCAACAAAAAATTTATGAGAGATGAAAAGCCGGGTATCTGGATTACTGGTGCAAGCTCTGGTATCGGCAGATCAACGGCAATTGAGTTTGCAAAGACGGGTGCAAAAGTATTTGCTTCTGCACGAAGAGTTTCTGAATTAGAAAGATTAAACAATGAGTTAGAAGCAGATAATCTGTCAGTTGAAATATATCCATGTAATGTTGCTTCTCATACTAATGTAGATCAGACAGCAAAAAAAATACTGCAGAATTATAAAATTGATTGTCTGATAAATAATGCAGGGATAACCTCCTTTAAACTAGCAGAAGATAATTCAGTAAATGAAATAAATGAAATCGTTACAACAAATCTTTTAGGTTCTATCTACACAATAAAAGCTGTTTTACCTCATATGATTTCAAATAACGGCGGAACAATAATTAATATTCTATCTGTTGTTACAAAGAAAACCTTTACAAAAAGCTCCGCTTATGCAGCTTCGAAAACCGGATTACTCGCTTATACAAATTCACTTAGAGAAGAATTAAGACAATACAATATAAGAGTGATAAATATTATCCCCGGTGCTACAGAAACAGCAATGTGGTCTAAAGAGGTAAGAAGTAAATATTCAGACAGAATGATGAACACAGAAAATATTGCACGTATATTAGTTTGGGCTTTTTTACAAAAGGATAATCTTGTTACTGAAGAAATTTTATTAAAACCTATCAGTGGTGATTTGCAAAAGCCGGATTAACCGGCTTTTTACTTTAATCTGTTTGCATTCTTCGATGCATAAGTTTTCTATTCACTTTGTTTTTCATAAATCCGGGATTTCTATCCATTTCGTTCCAGATCTTTTTCTGATTCTCATCAAGAATTTCATAAACATCCATTCTGTGATTTGCTCTGGCAAGTTCAATTTTTCCTCTTGCTTCGTTTATTTCCTTGGTCAAGTTCAACACATCTTTTCTGGAAAAATTGTCTGAAGATTTTAATTTCCTCAGTTCCAGTTCCTTAAGTTCTAATTCTGATTTTAACTTGATCATTTCTTCCTGATTTGTTAAACGAAGCGCTTCAATTTTGGATTTTTGCTCAGTTGTTAAATTTAGTTTCTCAAAATTATTTTCTCTTTGATACTGTCTGCCTTTATACTGATCTCTCTGAGCAAAAATATTCTGATTTAATCCAAAGATTACCAATAAAGCAATGATTGGGATTAAGAACTTTTTCATAACTATTCCTTTCTGTTTTAATTTTTGATTTTGACCTTTTGACAAATCAGGTTTAGATTTGGTTTAAATATTAAAGATTAAACCTAAAGTTCTTATTGCTTGTCTAAAATCATAATATAAATATTTATGCATAATACTGATGATGATTTTAAGCTGATTGAAAATTTTATTGATGGCAATGAATCTGCTTTTAATCGGCTAATCTATAAATATCAGGATAAGATTTACTGGCACGCCAGAAGAATGACCGGTAATCATCTTGACGCGGATGAAATAGTTCAGGAAGTTTTGCTTGTTATTTATAATAAAATTAAAACTTTTAAATTTAAGTCGTCATTTTACACGTGGATTTATACAATTACTAATACAAGAAGTATTAATTATCTTAAAAAGAGGTCTGTAAAAAAATATTTTAGTCTTGAAACGGCTGCCGGTCAGGAAGATAGTGATAACATTATTTTAAACCTTGAACAAAAACAGCAGTTACAAATAATAGAAAGAGCTTTACAGAAACTTCCAATCAAGCAAAGAGAAGTTTTTATTATGAGAAATTATGATGAGATGAGTTATGAAGAGATTTCTGAAATTACCGGACGTGCGATTGGTACATTAAAGGCAAATTATTTTCATGCAATAAATAAAATTAAGGAGCTGGTTGGCAATGAAATATAATGATGAAGATTTTGAAAATTACTTAATTGGTAAGATGTCTGAAAGTGAAAAAAATGAATTTGAAAACTCGTTAATTGCTTCATCCGAACTGCAGAACAATTTTGATAATTATAAAAAGCTTAAAGAATTAATAACTAATACCCGGTCAATTAAATTAAGCGAAGAGTATTCATCTGGTATCCTTCCCAGATTCAGAAATGAGCTTCAGGAAAATAAAAAAAATAAAATATATTATAATCTTGGTGCAATTACAGCTGCTTTTGCATCAGTAATAATTGGATTTGTTTTGACTGTTAATCTGTTTATTAAAACCGATCCGGATAAGCCTTCTGACCTGATTACTATTATTGAAAATGATAGAGATTCAATAATAAATTCTTTTGACATATCTGATAAACTTATTTCCAAAGCAGACTCTGAAAGCTTTCAGATAATTGATTCCGTTTATAATGATTTATTAAGTCAGAATATAAACGTTGAATCTGAGACTGATGATTTTGATGCATTTGCTTTTGATATTGAGAATGCTGATCTCGAACAATTTATCAGTGAAGAAGAAATTGATCAGATTTATGCTCAATTGATGGAAAAAAAATTTTAATGTGAGGTTAAAATGAAAAAAATATTATTATCACTTTTTTTAATTGGGATTATCTCTTTTGTTGGTATCCCACAAAGAATGCATGATAAACCAAATAAACACAGAAATAAACTGGCACAATTAGAAAAAGCGAAACTGATTGAGGCTCTTGAACTTGATGAAGAAACCTCAATACGGTTTTTTGCGCGGAGAAATCAATCAAAGAAAGATATTGATGATCTAGAAAAAAAATCTGATGAAATAATTGTTCAGCTTGAAAATACTATGAAGGAAAAGGATTCACCTAAAGACGAGAATCAAAAGCGGCTTATTGCGGATTTGTTGAAGACCAGACTACAAATTGAATCAGAAAAACAAAAATTTATAAATTCGCTTTCTGATATCTTATCAACTGAACAAATCGCAAGGTTATTGGTTTTTGAAAAGCGCTTCAGGGAAGAGATTCGTAATGTATTATTTGACAGAAGATCGCCAAATAAAAAATAAAAATAATTCAATGCACAACTGTTTAGGGTTGATTTTCACAGCTGATACATATAATTTGCCCACCAAAATTTAAGCGGAAGTGGTGAAATTGGTAGACACGCTATCTTGAGGGGGTAGTGCCTCGTTTGGCGTGCGGGTTCAAGTCCCGCCTTCCGCACATAGCTCTAATATTTATAAAATAAAAGGAAGGATAGTATGAATAGAAACAGCTTATTATTCATAGCTTTAATAATCTTTAGCTTTTCAATAAATAGTATAGCACAGGAAATGAAACCTGAAGCTGGTAAACTTTATAATGAAGGTAATGCATTATTGAAAAGTGAAAATATTAATGGGGCTATTGAGAAATATAATGCGGCATTACAGATTGAAAAAGATTATAGAATTTATTATCAGAAAGGTGTTGCACTTAAAAAAGCTAATAGATTAGAGGAATCGAAAACGGCTTTTGAAGAAGCAATTAAACTAAATAGTAATTTTGAAGGCGGATTAAATGCACTTGGTGGTGTTTATTTTTCTATGGGAAATTATTCTGCTGCAATTGATAATTTTGAAAAGATTCTAAATTCTAATGCAAGTAATTCGGTTAAACAAAAAGTTAAGAAAAATATATCACTTGCGTATGCAAAATTGGGTAATGATTATTTATCAAGCGGAGATGTTAATAAGGGAATCGAATTTCTGAAAAAGGCTGTTGAGAATGATAATTATGATGCAGCATACCTTTCACTTGCAAAGGTTTATTCAGAATTAGGAAAGTATGATGAATCAATTGAAGCTGCTTTAAATGCTCTTAAGTATCGGTCTAAAATTACAAAGGGCGGTCCTTATTATTATTTGGGCGTTTCATATAAAGGCAAAGGTGATATGACAAAAGCAAAAGAAAATTTTAAACTTGCTTCAGCAGATCCAACATATAAAAAGACGGCTGATTACGAACTAAGCAGTCTAAAATAATTTTATAAGTGTTTTAAACCCTCCTTGTGAGGGTTTTTTTATTTTAAATATTCATGAAAAAAACAACTGAGCTAAAAAGCCTGAGTGAGGTTGAGTTATTAGCATTAATTTCAGCTGCTTCAGTTTTGAGAAAGAAAAATTATTTCGGAATTATTCTTGAACAATTATTAAAGAATAACACTCCTTCAAAAAAGATTTATGAAGCTTTGCTGCAAACATATTTATTTGCCGGTTTTCCCTCAGCACTCGTTTCACTTAAAATATTTCATAAGGCAGTTAGTAAACAAAAAAGTTATATTGGATTTGACCTGAAGAAATACTTAAATCGTGGTCAAAATAATTGTAAACTTATTTATGCAGATAAATATGAGAATCTTCTAAAAAATATTAGATCATTTTCACCAGAAATGGCTGAGTGGCTGATTATTGAGGGATACGGAAAAGTTTTAGGTCGAAAAGGACTTTCTCTTAAAGAAAGAGAAGTTTGTATTATTTCAATTTTATCTGCAATGAAATTTGAAGAACAGCTTTATTCACATATAATTGGTGCTGTAAACATTGAAGTTGAAAAAAAAGTAATACTAAAGTCAATTAGAAATCTGTCATTGATAAACGCGGAATCATCAGCAAAATTTGGTGAAACAGTTTTTAATCTTTATAACAGAAGACAAAATAAAAAATCATCGTCCTGATATATAATTCCTTAACTCATCCAAACTTTTTAAGACTTTTCTTTAGAAGATTGCCATATTTCATTTAGTGGCTTGTTTTTATGAAATATTGAGGTTTATATTTGAGCTGAGTTTTAATAAAATTTACCTGAAAACTTAAATCTTTTAGATTAGTCTAAAACTCAGTTACACAAAATTTCAAGGCAAGGATTAAGTATGCAGAAATTCCTGTTAATTACACTCATTTCCGCTTTTTTTCAGATATATCCACAAATATCAGAAAAGTTTGATTTGGCTATGAATGCTTTTCACAATCAGCAATACGCACAAGCTAACAGACTTTTTGAAGATTTTTTTAACGATTATAAAATTGTTGATGAATTATATGCCACAGCAAAGTATTATTCTGCTGAATCTTTACTTAAACTTGGAAGAAAAAATGAGGCTGCAATTTCTTTTGAATATGTCGTAAACACATTTTACTGGTCGAATTACCGCGACAAAGCTTTATACAATTTGGGATTGATTTATTTTAGTACTGCCAAATATGAATTGTGCAGATTAAGACTGAAGAAACTTCTTAACGAATATCCTGAAAGTGATTTTTATGGCAACGGATTATATTGGATTGGGGAATCTTATTCAATTGAAAATAAAACAAAAGAAGCGATTCAATTTCTTGAAGAAGCTGTTGCCGATAAACGGAACAAAAAATTTGCTGATTATTCTTTATATGCTTTAGCTAATGCTTATGAACAAACAGGTGATTACGATAATGCTGTTAAGTATTATGATCAGTTGTTAACATATCATAAGAATTCCTCTTTGGCTGCATCTGCACAGATTAGAATCGGGATATGTTATTTTAAATTAAAAGATTATCAAAGCTCGATTGTTGAACTAAAAAGTCCCAGACTTACAAATCTATCTGATGAAATGTATTCTGAAAGCATTTATTTGTTAGCCACTGCTCACTATAGAGTTAATGAATTTCCGGATGCTGAAGTAAGTTATCAGGAAGTGATGGAGAAATTTCCGGAATCTGAATATTACCGTCCTTCAAAGTACGGACTTGCCTGGTGTTACTTTCAGCAAAAAAGATATGATGATGCTTTCAATCAGTTTGATGAATTATCAACAGAACACGATTCTATTGGAATTAAATCTTTCTTCTGGAAAGGCGAGTGTAAACGGTATCTGGGCAAATACACAGAAGCGAATAATATTTATAAAGCGTTTCTGGAAAATTTTCCTGATGACAAGCTTGCTGAGGAAGTTAAATATCAGCTTGGTGTTGTTTACTTTAATACCAGCAATACAGATATGGCTACGCGCTATCTGATTTCTGCCAATACTTCCGACAATGATTTAATCAAAGCAAAATCGTTTGCAATGCTTGGTGAAATTGAATTAAGTAAAAGAGATTATAAGTCTGCAAAAAATTATTTTCAGTTGGTTCTGGATAATCAGAACACTGAAAAACCGGTTTTTAACAGAGCGTTGCTTGGGATTGGTATAGCAGAATATCATCTGAATGATTATAGAAACTCATTAAAACATTTAAATCAGTTAGATAATTCTGATCCGTCATTTGAGGCACAAAAACTAAACTTCTTCATTGCTGAAAATCATTTTGCTTTGAATAATTATAGTGCAGCATTAAATCGTTATAATTTTGCAGCAGGTAACGATCCAGAAATTAATTTACAATCAGTGTACGGTAAAGCTTATTGTTATTTTAATAGCGGTGATTATGAAAATGCAGCAATTCAGTTTTTAGACTTTGTAAAAAAATATAAAGATGATAAAAGATTCTCTGATGCAAAACTTAGACTTGCTGACAGCTATTTTGGAAGCAAGAATTACTCCGCTGCAAGTAAAATTTATGAAGAATTATTTACAGCAGATACAAGACTAAGTATAAATCCTTATGCCAGATATCAATACGCTCAGGCTTTATATAAATCCGGTAAAACCACAGAAGCAATAAATGAGTTTATCAATATTCAGGAAAAATTTCCTGCTTCTGAATATGCTGAGGTTTCATTATTTACTATCGGCTGGATTTATTTTCAACAAAGAAATTATCCTCAATCGATTGCTCAGTATAATAATGTTATTATAAAATATCCCGGTACTAAACTTAAACCAGTAATTTATTACTCAATAGGAGATGCTCAGTTTAATCAGGGTAAGTATGATTCTGCAATTGTTAATTACGAAAAAGTATTATCACAATTCCCATCATCTCAATATGTTTTTGATGCCGTAAATGGTATTCAGTATAGTTATGTTGCAAAAGGAAATCCGGAGAAAGCCGTATCATTTCTTGGTGAATTTGTTTCTAAAAATCCCGGCTTGGCATACTCAGATCAGTTGTTGTTTAAGAAAGGTGAGATTTATTACAGCTTACGGCAATATGATAAAGCCAAATCAGAATACACACATTTTACTTCTGCATATCCAAACAGCAGTCTTATCCCGGATGCATATTATTGGATTGGAAAAAGCTCGCAGAATTTAGGCTTGGGTGAAGAAGCAATTTTTAATTTTGATAAAGTTGTAAATAATTATCAATCCTCTGAATTAGCATCTGCTTCTATTCTTGAGATTGGAAATATTTATCGTTCCACTAAAAATTATCAATCAGCTATAAATATTTACGACAAAGGAATAAACCAACTGAAAAAATCAAACAAGGTTCCGGAATTTCAGTATAATAAGGGTATGACGTATTTAGAGATGTCAAAATATCAGGAAGCTTATTCAGTCTTTGAGGAAGTTGTAATGTATTATCCTGAAACTGTCTTCGGAGACAAATCAAAATTTGAACTAGCACTTATTGATATTGCCGGAGGCAGATTCTCAAGTGCAGATGGGTATCTTATTGCACTTGCAGAAAACCGGACAGATGAGTTGGGTGCTAAATCTCAATACTACCTTGGTCAGTCACTTTATGATCAGAAAAAGTATAATGATGCTATTACGGCGCTGGTAAGAGTTAGAACTGTTTTTTCCAGATATGAGGAGTGGCTGATGCGTTCTTATTTGTTAAGCGGTGATTGTTATGTAAAACTTAATGATAAACGAAACGCTGCTGAAATGTACCGGGCAGTTCTGGCAAAATACAGGGGCACCCCAATAGGTGATGAAGCAGCACAAAAATTAAGGAAAGTACAATGAAACTATATATTTCTCTGATAATATTTTTTGCAGCCTTTGTTTCATTTGCACAGGATGATAAAACAAAAAATCCTGAAGTAGAACTTCCTGATTTTGTAATTACCGGAAGAAGTCAGCTTAACATAAAAAAGGTTGATAAGATTAAACCGGATTTTATTTCATCTGTTAATGAAGAATTTATAAAACCATCATATTCACCGGAAGAATTGGAGATCGGCAGTTTTTCAAATCCGCTTAAAAGTGATATGAGTTTTTTAGATGATGTTACTTTCTACAAAGGAAATCTTTCGGCAGGCATCGGAATTTATACAATCCCAACAGTTTCCGGTAATTATGCTTATCCTTTTGAAAACGGAATTTTAGAAGGGATGTTTAACGGTAACTATATAAGAGCATACGAAGATAACAGTGACAGATATAAAACAAGATTTGGTTTTAATTTAACTTATTGGTCTGATATTAATAGTGAGATTTTTCCCGGCACTCAATTATCACTTAACGGAAACTACGGAACAACCAGCTTTAAGTTTTTCGCTTCAGATAATCCAGGCGAAAGAAGAACTCTGAATTACGGTAAAATTGAAGCTTCAATCAAAAATGATTTTGGTAAGTATTTTTTATTTGGTGTTAAGTTTAATGATAATGTTACCAATATTTCTCAGGAAGTTTTTAGTGAACAAAATCTCAGATTAAAAGCCGAAGCATTAGCCAAATTTTCAGCATTTAATCTTGAAACAGTAATTGACTATCAAAACCATATTATTAAGAATAACTTAAGCAATAATTCAGGAAACAGTTTGTTCCAGATCAGACCGGCGGCAGGTTTAAATTTTACTAAACTAATCAAAGGAAGTATAGGCTGGACTTTTTCAACAACGGATGGTAATGTATATAATGCAATTTATGCTTCCATAGCGATGAAATTAAATAAAGATATTACATTGTTTGCTGAATATGCTCCTTCAGCTCAGTTTGAAAGTCCGGGTAATTATTTAAGAAAAAATCATTACTTCAGAGTTGATAGTATTGGAAGTATTTACTGGAAAAAAAGTAGTGCTTTAACAGCTTCTGTTAAATATGAATATGACAAGTATTTTCAGATAGATGGCGGATTAAAATATTTTACATCAGAAAATTTTCCTTATTTTACTCCATCAGCTGATTCTGGTAAATTCGATTTGAAATACGCTGATATGAAAAACATTAGTCCGTTTGCTGACTTTTTATTTTATCTCGGACCTTATGGTGAATTCTACAGTTCATTTGAGTTATCGGATATCAGAGATATTGATGGTAATCAGATACCTTATCAGTCCGCATTAAAATTAAATGCAATTTACAGTTACAATTTTTCTAACGGATTAAGCTCAAGCATAAAATTGGATTATCAATCAAAAAGATATTCTGATATAAAAAATGAAATATCCCTTGGCGATTATTTTGATTTAGGATTATCCTTTATATATTCTTTTCAGCAAAATCTTGATTTAACATTAGATATTAATAATCTTTTAAATCAGAAAAACTATTTTTGGAATGGTTATCGGGAAATACCATTAAATGTTATTTTCGGTATAAATTATCGTTTATAAAAAACTGATTATGACCAAAGCAGAATTAATAAGAAAACTTGCAAAAAATTCGGGTATCCCGGATCAGGATGCCAAGATATTTTTTGAGCTTCTGTTAAAAAGAATTTCTTCAGATACAAAAATCGGACAGTCATTATTTCTGAATGGTTTTGGATATTTCTATTTGATTAAAGGAAGTATTAAGAAACCAGTATATAGTTATAATGATAACCAAGTATCGGAAGAAGAAATTGATCTTATCTTGTTTTCTGAAGAAAGTGATCTTAAAAATTCTGATACCAAAGGATTGGTATTTAGTATTCCGTTTTCTGATGACGATGATTTCCATCCAATTGATGCCGCCTTCAGCCTTAGTATTGGTAAACCTCTAATACCATTAAGAGGCGTTCCTTTTGACAATATTTATATTCCGACTTCAGGATATGAATACAGAAGATTGATTGAATCAAAAGTAGATAAAGTTATTTCAAATGCTGTTATTGCAGAATTAGCAGAAAGTTTTCCCATCCTTGTTATTGATGCCAGGTCTTATAACTCTAATCAGGTTCAGTTAAAATGGACTGATACTGCCGATGCTGAAACATCTGAGAAGGTAATACCTGATGAACAGCCTGTTCAGAAAACTGAATTAAGTGAATATGAAAAACAAACTCAGGAACTCAAAAACATTGCATGGGATTTTGGTGAAGATCTATCACAACAGATTGAAGCGGAATCTATACTTGATATTGCTGATGAGAAGATTAGTTTCGACTTAAATCAAAAAAAGGATGAGACCACTCAGGATGAAATAAAGCAAGAAAAATTTAATGAAGAGAATACTGAAACTTTAATTGAGGAATCTTTTATTGAAATTGGTGAAAAAGATTTAACGAAGCCTGTTGAAATTTCTTTATCAGAAAATGCTGATACTGAATCATCTGAAAAGTTGGATGAATTACTTAACTTTAATGAGAATACTATCGAAGTAAAAAATGAAGATGCAGATGTTATTTCATCAGAATCATCTGAACCATTGTTAATTCAATCTGATATTTCGGGTAATAGTGATGAATTACTGATTGATGAAATACAAATTGATGAAATACAAATCGATGGAATACAAAATGATGATACTTCAGAACAGACAATAGAAATAACCGAAACTCCTGATAGTGATGAGGATAAGCAATTCTGGGAGAATACATCAAAGTATTTTGAAACATATATACCCAATAAATCTCAGGGAGAATCAAAGGAAGTTGAGGCAACAGCATCATCCGATAATGAGATAATTAATGAAGACCATAATCATTCAGAAGAAATAAAGGAAGATACTTATCCCGAACTTTCTGAAGCAGAAAATGAGAGTGCTAGCAATCTGCAGGAAGAAACTAATAGAAATGATATATCTGATGTAGAGTCAATAGAAGAGGATGAAGAAGCTGTTAAAGAACAAACTGAACAAAAAGCTGAATACTATGAACCGGTAGAAAAGAAAAATTATCTTCCATTTATTATTTTCCCATTGATTGTAATTGTACTTTCTCTTGCTCTTTATTGGTATTTGGAATTTTTCCAGAAGAAAGAAATTCCGGTTAAGAATGTTAACATAAGTCTTAACACAGCTAATACAACTGTTATTAAAAGAGATTATGATATTCCCGTTTCAACTCCTTATCCGCTTCAAACTGAGGGAACTACATTAAATCAAAACGCAGCTACATCAGAAGAAGTTGTAAAGGAAGATGTTAAAAAAGAAGATGTGGTGATAAATGAACAGGTTGATAAACAACCCGAAGTTAAAATTGAAAAGAAAGAAATCAAACCGGAACCTCCGGCTAAGATTCCTGATTTAAAACCACTATCATCAACAACAACTACGTTAACAAAACCTAAAGCATTAAATGTTGGAAACAACATATTTAAATATGGAGATTACTTCGTTGTTCAGGTTGCATCTTTCAGGGCTAGTTCAATTTCTGAAAATGAAGCAGGAAAATACAGGAACAAAGGTTACAATGCGTTTGTAGAAACAGCCGAAATTCAGGGGCGTGGTACCTGGTACAGAGTAAGAGTTGGGAATTTTTCTACAAAAGAAGAAGCTCAGAATTTTATTAACAAAAATATAAGACCATAAATTTATTGAAGGAATAATATGAACCTATTTGATATTTTTCTAAAAGGCGGATTAATAATGTGGCCGATTCTTCTTAGCTCAATCATCGGTCTGGCAGTTTCAATCGATCGTTTTTTGATGTTAAGAAAAGCTAAAATAAATGTACCGGCTTTTATGGTTAGGATTAGGGGATTTATTAAGAAGAAAGATATATCAGGTGCAATTAGTTATTGTATTGAAGAGAAATCGCCTGTTGCAAATATTGTAAGGAAAGGATTAAATAAATACAAGTACGGACATGACAGAGTAAAAGATGCAATTGAAAATGCTGGCAGTCAGGAAGTCAGTAAATTGGAAAAAGGACTTTCTGTACTTGCATCGGTTGCTGGTATTGCTCCATTGTTAGGTTTTTTAGGAACAGTTACAGGTATGATTCAGGCTTTTATGACAATAGAAGAACTGGCCGGGGCGGCAAATCCAAGTGATTTAGCAGGCGGAATATGGGAAGCATTAATCACTACCGCTTTTGGATTAATAATAGGAATACCTGCTCTTGCACTTTACAACTATTTTTTAGGAGCTGTAAAAAAACTCGTTGGAGAGATGGAAACAGTTGCTAACGATGTGATTGATGTTATACAGGACGAAAGTAAAGGTGATTCTGATTCAGATGATGAAGTAGAAATGGAATTATAGGTAATCAAATGAAATTTAAATTATCTAAAGAACCGTTAAGCATTTTTGCTTATTCATCTTTAACTGATATAGTGATGCTGCTGCTGATATTCTTTTTATTAACATCACATTTTGTAATACAGACGGGAGTAAAAGTTAAGCTGCCCGGTTCAAAGATGAACGAAAGATCTCAGCCGTCGCAGATGATTGTTACATTAACTGCCGCAGGAGCAGTTTTTGCGGGAGAAGAAGAAATAAATATTGATCTGTTATCAGCAAAACTGAATGAGTTAAAGACAAAAACAAATGAAGATAATCTGATAATCCGTGCAGATAAAACTGTATCAATTGATTTAGTTATTAAAGTTATTGATGCTGCAAAAATTTCTAATATAGAAAAGTTTACAATAGAAACTGAAAAAGAGAATCTATAAAAATGGAAATATCAATTCGAAATATTAACAGGTTTTCTTATTCTGCTTCAATAGGATTTCATCTTATTCTATTTCTTATTTTATTACTGGTTAACATCTCGTTTGAATATCAGCCTAAAGATTATGTTGAATTATCATTCGGTACTACCGGAGGAACCGGATCATCGGGAACTGAAGGTGTTGCATTTGATGAAAGACTTGAGAAAGCCGAGTTACAAGAACAGGAAACTACCAAAGATAAAAATCTTGAAGTAAAGGAAGTTGAACTGCCTAAAGCAAAGAATACTGATGTTACTGATGTTAATCCTGCAAAAAAAGATAAAGAAATAAAGAAGGAAACTACCAGTCAAACTGATGAGCGAGTTAGTAATAATCCGCCCGGTGATAAAAAAGGAAATTTAAATCAGGGTAGTGGTGATTTTGGTTTCCATTTTGAAGGCGGCGGATTGGGGACACGGAAGATTTATAGTTATGTTATTCCGACATATCCCGAAGGTGTTAATAAAGAAATTGATATCAGACTGAAGTTTACAATTAAACCTGACGGGACAGTTGGTTCAATATTTTTATTGACAAAAGCTGATACCAGACTTGAGAATGCAGCTATTAATTCGTTATGGCAATGGAGATTTGAACCATTAACAATTAATCAGGCTCAAACTGATCAGACAGCGATTATTGTTTTTCCTTACCGCCTGCAGTAGGTTCTTCTTTGTAATAAAATTTATAAAAGAAAAACTCAATCAATGTAAGCAAGGCAAGTGAAAATGTATCTCTGTCGAAGTGGATACCCAATCCTTCCTGATCCATAATTAATTTTGCTATCATTCCTGTTATTGACCAGCCAACAGCAAAGAAAATTCCTATAAAAGCTAAATTTTGAAAGCCAGAAGCGAGATTATCATCCTGCCATTTTTTAGTAAATATTACAAGTGCAAAAATCAGATGGCAGAAAAAAATAAGTGCTGTTATCATTTAAGTTATTCTTCCTCTCTTAATTTTCTGTTAGCCAGACTCATACCAAAGACACCGCCTATTAATCCAAAAATTGTATTAATAATAAAATGACTTGAAAAGATCATCAGCAAATAGATAGATGAAAATCCGGTCTTTTCAATTTTGTGTGCAGCATTCTTCATCATTTTTAATGAGTCATCAAACAAAGGACCTAAATTCCATTGCTGCATTATAATCTCTGACTGAGGTAAGGTTTGAATAAAGTCGTTAGTTTTGGTTATATAAGTTATCAGCATATCAAAAATAGTTATGAAAATTGTTGCAGTAAGTCCGGTGAGAAAACCAAAACCAAGTGATTTGTTAAGTAAAACCCTTTCGTTTGAGTTATTAATTTTTTTATCAATTAAAATGCTGATTGCTGCTGCTCCCGGTACAAGTAAACAACAACTAAAATTTTTTATTCCCGGTACAGTTGAAAGAACTGCTGCCCCGAATCCGGAAACAATTGCTGGCAGATATTTTTTAAAATTCATGGATTTTTTTCTGTAAAAGTAAATTTTCAATTGCACTTAAAATATATAGAAATACGATTGAACCGAAAAGTAAACCGGTAATTGCTGAAAGCAATTTGTTGTAATTATACAGCTTAATTGTTGTAAACAATACATCAGCTAATAAAGGTAAAGAAAGGAGAACAAGAAGTTTTGTTTTAATCTTAATAGGTCTGTTTACTAAAATAACGGCTAATGAAATTATAGCTGAACCCAAATATATTCCGCTGCATCTTGCACAAACCAAAAAGTAAATATTGCTGCAATTAAATGATTTATTAATATCCTGATGACAAACTATGGAATAGACTTGCTTTTGAAAAGGATATAAAGCTCTAAATAATCCGATATCGAGGCAGGGGGAAATAATGCCTGTTAACCAGATAACAGAAGCGGTAAATAAAAAAAATCTTAATAGCAGTAACTTTATCTGAATTGATGATCTCAATATGCATCAATCAATTTTTGAGAATACTAAAATATTTTTATCAGTAAGCACATAAAGTTTACTGTTCAGGACAATAGCTGAACTAATCTTTATATTCTCAAAAGAATAATCAAAATGCAGCCGGATTACATTTCCATCACCGGATTTAAGATCAGAAAAGAAAATATTCCTGTTCACATCTGTGATGATAAGATTATTAAACAATATTCTTACAGATTGAAGTGTGTTTTCAAATTGAAGTTTAGTAATACCATTGCCAAAATTATCAAACAGAAAAATATCTTTGTTATCTATTACATAAATATTGTTAACAGATGAAATTGCAAGTTGTGAAGGATTATTAAGCTGAAATTTTCCCGCATCAATGCCGCCAAAGTTAAGAAAAAAATTTCCATAGATATCAAATTTAATCACTCTTCTGTTATCAGTATCAATCAGGTAAAGATCACCTTGGTTTGAAACCGCTACACTTGATGGAAAGCCAAATTGCTCTTCAGAATTACTGCTTTCTTTTTTATTAAACGAAGAAAGGAAATTCAAATTCTTATCTAATCTTTTAATTGAATTATTATTCTTATCAGAAACATAAACTGATAAAGGATCAGCGAAGACATCTGAAGGGTCATCAAATGAATCGTTTGTCCAGCCATATCCGCCAAATGTTTTTAATACATTTCCGAGAGTATCAAGCAGTATAATTTCATCATCACCTTTATCACATACATAAACAAAACCATTGGCAGTGATATAAAACGAAACTGCATTATTGAAATCACCATAAGAATCAATAATCTCAAACTTTTGAGCAGGAGAGCAAACACTTAAAGCAATCAGTAATAAAAATATTCTGTACATATCAACAATTTTCTTGATTAACATCTGCAAATTAAAACAACATTCTTCTTATTCTCAAGGTATAATTGATTATAGTTAAATTGCATTTATAGGCATCAATAGATATATTTGTCCAACAAAAAACAGAGAAAAATCTCATTGTCCCGTGGTGTAATTGGCAACACGTCTGACTCTGGATCAGAAGAGTTCAGGTTCGACCCCTGACGGGACAACATCAACATTGATGATGAATAATTAAAAGCGGCTTCTGAAAAATTCGTTTTGTTATCCTGTATAAACTTGATTCTTTTAGCTCTTTACAAGATTTCCGTATTCGTAAGAATTACAACTACATCATAACTAATTATTCAGAAACTCTAAAAATTAACGGGTAAAAAAATTGCTCGTTATTTTTTTTTAATTACGGCGCGTTCGTCTAGTGGCTTAGGACATCGCCCTCTCAAGGCGGGGATCACGGGTTCGAATCCCGTACGCGCTACAATTTATATTAAGCAATTATTATTTAAGCGGAGCCTTCCGCTTTCTTTTTCATGAAACGATTTGAAAAACATATTTTTGTGTGTGAAAATTCAAGACCTGCCGGACATCCCCGCGGTTGTTGTGCTCAAAAAGGAAGTCTTGAAATAAGGGAATTGTTTAAATCAAGATTGAAAGAATTAGGTTTGAATTCAACAGTCAGAGCTAATAGCTGCGGCTGTCTTGATGCCTGTGAATTTGGACCTTCGATTGTTGTTTATCCTGAACAAATTTGGTATGGCGGGGTAAAGAAGGAAGATGTTGAAGAGATTATTCAATCGCACATAATTAAAAATACTCCCGTAAAAAAACTATTTATCAATCATCCTCTTTATAACAAAGATAGTGAAGCAGACGAATAAAAATATTGCTGTAAAAATTTTTGATATTCTGAAAAAAGAATATCCTAAGATTAAACCTGCTTTAGAGTTTTCTAATCCTTTTGAGTTGTTAATTGCGACTATTCTTTCTGCACAATGTACTGATGAAAGAGTTAATATTGTTACTAAACCTTTATTTAAAAAATATAAAACACCTGGTGATTTTGTTAAGTTGACCAATGATCAGTTAGAAAAAGAAATTTATTCAACCGGATTTTACAAGCAAAAGGCTAAAAGCATACTGGCTTGCTGTAATACTTTAATCGAAAATCATAAAGGTAAGGTTCCGGCTGATTTTGACGAACTGGTAAAATTACCTGGAGTCGGAAGAAAAACAGCTTCAGTTATTGCAGGAAATGCTTTTGGTATTCCGGCTATTGCTGTTGATACGCATGTTAAAAGATTGTCTAATCTGCTTGGATTTGTAAGCACACAGAATCCCGATAAAATAGAAATTGAGTTAAAAGAGTTATTGCCCAAATCATATTGGATTAATTCATCTCATTTACTTGCAGTACACGGTAGAAAAATTTGTATTGCCAATAGACCAAAATGTGATCATTGCGTAATTTCAGATTTGTGCCCAAGCTACAAACCCGAAAAATTAATTAAGAAAAAGTAATGGATATCCATACTAACAGAGATTATTGCCTTAGTCTTCTTGAAGAATATACAAAAAGTGAAAGCTTGCTTAAGCATGCTTTTGCTGTTGAAATCTGTGTAAGAGCTTATGCTGAAAAATTTGGCGAAGATATAAATTATTGGGGTAACGTGGCTTTATTGCATGATTTTGATTATGAAAAATATCCTTCACTAACTGAACATCCATTTAAAGGTGCTGAAATATTAAAAGAAAAAGGTTTTGAAGATAATTTTATAAAATCAATTCTTTCGCATGCGGATTACAGCGGTGAACTACGGGATACTTTATTAAAAAAAGTTCTTTATGCTTGTGATGAATTAGCCGGATTTATTACGGCTGTCGCTTATGTGCGTCCTTCAAAATCTATTGATGAGGTTGAAGTATCTTCGGTTAAAAAGAAAATGAAAGATAAAGCCTTTGCCAAGGCAGTAAATCGCGAAGATATTATTAAAGGTGCTGAACTTCTGAATACTTCTTTGGAAGAACACATTATGTTCTGCATTGAAGCGATGAGGAAAAACAAACAGGTTTTAGGTTTATAGATAGAGTAAAAAGTAAAACATAAAAAATCAGATTAGCCTGATTCGGGCTTAAAATTAATTTATTCAGATTAAACAATTATTAACCAGAATTTAGAAATCGCAACCAATATAAAGACTTGACTATTTGATAAATAGATACCATTTTTGCTCAAAAATTCGGAGAAACTTAGAGATTCTTGCTACAATACTGAAAAAACCATATTAGATTTATTCTTATTATAAAAATTCGATATTAATGAAAAGCAAGCTCTCAATAATTCTGTTTCTCATCACCATATCATTTATTTATCCCCAGAATGATGTTAGAGTTCTTAGTTCAGACTTTAATTCTGTAATTATTGAATATTCTCCATTGTATATTGATACTTCGCTAGTCTCATTTGATGGACAGCAATACCGAAAAACAGAATTTCTTTTTGCTTCAGTTAAAAATATTGATGACTGGGGTTCACCGATGATTTTAGAACGCAGAATAAGTATTGGTGTTCCATCGGAATTCGGGAATACAATTGAAATTATTTCTTATGCGTACAAAGAATTAACCGGCAGTCTTGTTCCGGTTCCTACTCCGGTTTTTGATACTCTTTCGATTTCATATCAATACAAACAAAGCTCGGATTATTTGTCTTTTAAATCCCCGGAAGAGATTGTTGAATTTGGTGGCTTTGGAATGGTTAGAGAAATTGCTTCGCAGACAATTAATATTAATCCGGTTAGTTTCGATCCGTTAGATAGAAAGATAAGACTTTATACAAGAATTCTGTTCAGAATAAATTTTTCAAAGAATGCAGTTATTTCTTCAGTACCTGCAGGCGATTTTCTGGAAGATGTGATTCTTAATTTTAATACTGCCAAATACTGGAACCATAAAGAAACAGATAAGCACCTTAATAAAAAAACAACCACAAATTCGGTTTTATCTACTGGTAAGTGGGTAAGATTTGAAACAGAAACCGAAGGAATTTATAAAATAGGAAAGTCTGAATTATATTTATACGGAATTGATGCTAATACTGTTGATCCGCGTACTATAAAAATTTATAACAACTCGGGGAAAGCATTACCTGAGTTGAATTCAGCTCCGAGACCGGATGACTTAAATGAAAATGCAATTCTTGTTATTGGTCAAGAAGATGGAAGATTTGATGACAATGATTACATTATATTCTATGGAAGGGGTAGTAGTTTTTGGGATATTGATTCTGATAATATTTCAATTAAAAGATTTTTCAATCCATATTCCGCAAAAAATTATTACTGGATAACATCAGGCGGACAAAATGGAAAGCGTATGCAGAACAAAACAGGTTTGACAGGAACTGCTGACTTTACCCAGACAAACACTCTTGCTTTTGCTGATTGGGAAATTGATAGGATAAATATAGGTAAAACAGGGCGTCAGTCTTTAGGAGATAATTTTTCTGCATCAATTGTATCTCGTACATATATAAACAATCTTGATGGGAGAATTGATACTACACCAATAAAATACAATTTCAGATTTGTTGTCGCAGCCCCATCAGCTATGAATGTTAATATTACTGAAAATGGTACTTCTGTATTTCAACAGAATCTTAGCGGCTATGTTGGTGAATACAGAGTTGGTAACCAGCATTTAATTAACGCAACATTCAGTAATCCGCTGCCTCAGAACAGAAGTGTTTTAACCATAAATGCTAATCCGTCAACTGTATCTACAATCTTATATCTGGATTACTTTACCATTGAATACCAAAAAGAATTAAAGGCATTCACCGACAAGCTGTTGTTCTTTTCCAATTTAAATACCGGATTAACCGAATATAGACTAAATGGATTTTCATCTACCAACATTAAAGTATTTGATATAACTGATTATGCAAATGTTAAGCTTGTAAATAACTATTCAATGTTAAGCGGCGGCGAGTGCTGGTTTCAGGTTGATGAATCTGCTTCACAAAGAACCAAGTATTTTGCTCTGGGTAATGATATCTTTTATACACCGGTTAATCCTATTGAAATTCAAAACTCTAATCTTCGGGGCGAAGAAATTGGTGCAAAATTTATAATTATAACACACAAAGATTTCAGAGAAGCGGCTGATAAACTTAAAAACTATCGTGAAACTCAGTCTCAGGTACCAATATCAACTTATGTTGCTGATATAGAGCAAATATATAACGAGTTTTCCGGTGGATTACTTGATCCGACTGCCCTTAGGGATTATATAAAGTTTGCTTATGAAAATTGGCAAATAGAACCCGAATTTGTTCTGCTTTTTGGAAAAGGTACTTATGATTACAAAAATCTTGAAGGTTATTCTGATAACTTCATTCCAACCTGGCAGACTGTTGAATCGAATATTTATATAAATGGAGGTAATTCATTTACTACTGATGATTATTTTGTTCGTGTTGTAAATGATGATGATAAAGTAGATTTAGCTCTCGGCAGAATCACTTGTTCTAATCTAAATGAGGCTAATAATTTTGTAAATAAAATAATTAACTATGAACAAAATAGTGAAAAGGGTCTTTGGCGAAATCTGATTACTTTAGTAGCAGATGATGGATTAAAATCTGATGGAACTTATGAGGGGTCAGAACACACCAAACCGTGTGAAGATCTGGCAAATATTTATTTCCCGGGTTCATTTAACTTTAACAAAATATATAGTGCCGCTTATCCTGATGTTATTACAGGACAGGGTAGAAGAAAACCTGAAGTTAATAAAGCTATAGTAGATGCAATCAATAATGGAACATTATTTCTTAATTACATCGGTCATGGAAGTCCTGAGCTTTGGGCACACGAAGTTATTTTTGAAAAGAGTGTCGTATTACCTCAGCTTTACAATGATAAATATTTCTTTTTAAGCGCTGCCACTTGTGATTTTGGATATTTTGATATTCCAAACTATAAAAGTTCAGCAGAAGCATTATTATTATTACCTAACTCAGGTGCAATTGCTACATATACTGCAAACAGGGTTGTTTACTCTACTCCTAATCATCAATTGAACTTCAGGATTGTTAATTATCTGTTCAACGCTCAAAGGGATACATTAAATCTATCTATTCCTATAGGTAAAGCATCATTAAAATATAAAGACCTGTATTTTGCTATAAATGATCAGAAGTATAACATTTTCGGCGATCCGACTTTAAGATTGCATATGCCTCAATATTTTTCATCGATTGATTCAATAAATGGGCAAAATCTTTCAGCGGATGTGCAGATAAAAGCTTTAAGTAAAGCAGTAATAAAAGGAACGATATTAAAACCGGATAATACTGCCTGGACAGATTTTAACGGTGAAGGGATTTTAACTGTTTATGATTCCGAAAGAACTGTTTTGCTGGAGCAGATTGGTAATTATGCTGTTAAAATTCCAGGCGGAGTTATATTTAACGGCAGAGTATCTGTAAATAATGGAAAGTTTTCTGAAGAGTTTGTTGTTCCGAAAGATATTTCTTATGAAAACAAAAATGGAAAAGTAATTTTTTATTTTTTAAACAATGAATCTGACGGATTGGGTTATACAAACAAAGTAATTATTGGCGGTACTGATTCATCAGTTGTTAATGATGGTAAAGGACCGGATATTGAAATTTATTTCGATAATGTCTCTGCTAATAATGGATATTTGGTAAACCAAAACCCGAAACTTATTGTTAATCTAAGTGATGAAACAGGATTAAACACAACAGGTACCGGAGTTGGGCATAAGTTAGAAGGAATCCTGAATAGTGATGAAACAAATCCAATTGATTTCACTAATTATTTTACCGGCGATTTAGATGCCGGGGGAAAATCGGGTACTATTAATTACAGATTTTCTTCAATTCAGTTAGGTGATTACCAACTGCTTGTTAAAGCATGGGATGTATTTAACAATCAATCAGAGGAAGAGACCTACTTTTCGGTTGTTGACGGAAACGATCTGATTGTAAGAGATGTTTATAACTATCCGAATCCGTTCAGCGAAAAAACACAATTTACTTTTCAGCAGAATCTTTCACAGCCAATTGATGTCAAGATAAAAGTATATTCAATAGCCGGAAGACTTATAAATGAAATTGAAAAAAACAGTATAACTGATAGGTTTGTTGTTGTTGATTGGGATGGCAGGGATGCCGATGGTGATAAACTTGGCAATGGTACTTATTTTTACAAAATAATAATTAAATCAACTGATGGTTCATTTACTAAAAGTGTGCTCGGTAAACTAGCGGTTGTTAAATAGCAGAACATAATTTTTTGTGTTTCGTTAGACAATAAATAACTATATTTATAAACTAAAATAAATTGTAAATAATATATACTCAATTATCTCGGAGGATAACTAATGAAAATAATTCTCAGACTTACGATGATCAGCTTGTTGATGTTAAACTTTGTCAAGGTTTCGTATGCACAAGGTGAAGCTGCTGTTCCGTTTTTATTACTTGCTCCTGATTCCCGTGCCGGCGGTATCGGAGAATCCGGCGGAGGTCTGGCAGATAACTCATCCGCTATTTTCTGGAATCCTGCAGGAATTGCATTTCTTACCGGAACAGAAGTTAGTATTACACATAGTAACTGGCTGCCTCAGTTTAAACTTGATCTTTTCTACGATTATTTAACTTACAGACAGTATTTTGAAGAACTTGATGGAAGTGTTACTGCAAGCATTACATATATGAATTTTGGTGAATTTGTCAGAACCGGTGAAGTTGATCCAACTCCGCTTGGCACATTCAGATCTTTTGATGCTGCATTAACTCTTGGATATGCAACAAAGCTTTCGCCTGATTGGGGAATCGGTATTAATGCAAGATTAATCCATAGCAGACTTTCTGATAAACCTACTGCAGAAGAAAAAGGCAGCGGCGTTGCAACTTCTGTTAGTTTTGATATTGCTGCAATGTGGCGCCCTGAAGAGCTTTTTATTCCTTTTACTGATGAAAATATCGGAGGTAAATTGAGTATCGGTGTTAATCTTAGCAATCTTGGTCCAAAAATTTATTACATTGATAAAGCACAGGCTGACCCGATACCAACCAATTTCAGATTAGGATTTGCTTATCAGATTATTTCAGATGAGTTCAATAGTCTGATTTATACTTTGGATTTTAGCAAACTGTTAGTGAGAAGAATTACCAGACAAGTTCAAATTGAGGGAACTGATTCTACTACTACTGTTTCAACTTCTGATGAATGGTACAAAGCAATATTTACTTCATGGGCTGATAAGCCATTCAGTGAAGAGCTAAGAGATATTGTTACATCAATGGGTCTTGAATACTGGTACGGTCCGCCAAATGATTTTCAGTTCGCTCTTCGTTCAGGTTTTTTCTATGAAGATCCATCATACGGCAACAGAAAGTTTTTAACCTTTGGTGCCGGAATCAGATATGATATTTACGGTTTCGATTTTAGTTACATAACAACATCTGTTTTCAAAAATGGTGAAAATCATCCTTTGTCTGATACTTTAAGATTTACAGTATTAATTGGCTGGGGTGCTGTTCCTGAATCAACAAGAGGTTTACCAAGGGGAATCTAAAATCCTATGTTAAAAAAAATTCTAACTCTGTTAATTTCAGTACTTACTTTGGGCAGTTTATCTGCCCAAAGTTTTATTGGAAGTCTTAATCCAAATCCTGTTCAGAAGAAAGATATTATTGCGGTCGATACGGTTAACATATTGGCAGTGATGGTAAATTTTCAGGAGGATAAAGATGGAGCAACTTTCGGTAACGGAAAATTTGGGTCTATCTATTCTCAGAATTACGGTACAAATATCCTTGATCCATTACCACACGATAAAGATTATTTTGAATCACATCTGACTTTTGTTAAAAACTACTTTCAAAAAGTTTCAAACGGAAAAGTTCAGATTCAGTTTACAATACTGCCCGATACTTTTTCAGTCTCAAAGACCATGCGTAATTATTCACCGGCGCCTGGCTCCAATGACTTATCACCAGTTGGAATTTTTGCACAGGAAGTATGGAACAAAGCCGATCAGTTAAATCCAACTTTCAATTTTTCAGATTTTGATTTGTTTTTAATATTCCATGCAGGAGTTGGAAAAGATATTTCATTACCCGGCAGCCTTGGTAACGAAAGAGATTTGCCTTCAGTTTATTTAAGTGAAACCACATTGAAAAATATTTTTGGCGATAGCTTCACCGGTTTTCCGGTTTTAAACGGCACATTCGCCATCAAAAATAGTATGATTATTCCTGAAACTGAAAGCAGGGAGCTTGAAACAATAACTGGAAAATTTTTATTTGAAATAAGCATTAACGGACTGCTTGCTGCAAGTGTTGCAAGTCATCTTGGATTACCAGACCTTTTTGATACTGAAACAGGTTATAGTGCAATAGGAAGATTTGGTTTGATGGATGGTCAGTCAATTTTTGCTTATAACGGATGTTTCCCTCCTGAACCATCTGCCTGGGAAAAAATTTATATGGGATGGGCAGAGGCAGAAGTAATAAATCCGGGTGATCACTTCATAACCTTAGCAGCTAAACTTGCGGCTTCTGTTTCTGATACTGTAATTCTTAAAGTGCCGCTTAACTCAACTGAGTACTTTTTAATTGAAAACAGGCAAAGAGATGTTAATAATGATGGAGCAAATATTGTTTATAAATCAAATGGTAATATTATAAACAGAAAATTTACCAAAGACACAACTGGATTTTACAGCTATGACACTGATTCTTTAGCAGGGGTTGTGCTGGATGCAGATGAATTTGATTGGGCTTTACCGGGTAACGGAATCGTAATCTGGCATATTGATGATAATGTAATAAATGAAAAATTATCTGAAAATAAAATCAATACAGATAAATTCAGACGCGGTGTTGACGTTGAAGAAGCAGATGGAGTGCAGGATATTGGTGAAAAGTTTTTTACAATCTTTGGTGATCAGGTGATTGGCGAAGGGACTTATGAGGATTTTTGGTTTGCAGGTAATAAGTCATTACTTTATAAAAATATTTTTTCAAATGTTACCCGCCCTGACAGCCGCACTAACACAGGGGCAAACAGTTTAATTACTATAAAAAATTTTTCTGCTGTTTCTAATAAAATGTCGTTTAAGGTTGAATATGGTGATTCAATAATTAAACCTTTGTTTTCATTGGGTATAACCGGCTTATCAGATATTAATAGCTTAACTGGTTTTGGTATTGATAATAAATATTTTGCAATTAATTCCGATAACAGTTTAGTAATCCGGAGCGCTGATTCACTCTTATACACTGCATCAGACTTTTCTGATTTTAAACCCGCATCGTTTAATATTGGAAATACAAGTTATCTGACAGGCATAAAACAAATTGACTCTTTGCAGCAATATCCATCAAAGATAAATATTATCAGCTTTGATGGAAGCCAATTCAATTCAAACTCAGTTGATGTTGGTTATTATTTAACTACGCCTCCGGTTGTAAGAAAAACAATTACTGAATCTTTTCAGGTTTTAACCGGGACGAACGAAGGGAAAATTCTAATTTTAAATTTTAATGATCTGCTTAACGGGAATGCTGCTGCAACCGAACAACTTGTTGAAGACGATGCTGTAATAACCCAATTAGCATCTGTTGATTTTAAAATATTTGCTATCGGAAGCAGTCGCAGTGCTGATCCGAATTACGATTTTATTTATTCCGATGGGAAGTTAATAAAGTTTAATGATGAAAAACTTTTTAGACTTGCTATTGCAAAAGATAATAAAGGAAATGATTTGGCGATTGTAACTTCAGAAAAAAGTAACAGTTATTTTGCAAATGTTTTATTGTCTGAACAGATCATAAATAAATTTGATTTGCCTTCCTTACAATCAGCAGTAAACTATTCACTTGCCGATATAAAAAATGACGGCAATATTTATCTTGTTACTGCTTCAGATTCAAAATTATATGCTTATTCATTAAATGGTTCTTTAGCAGATAACTTTCCATTTACAACAAAATCATCCGAAACTTTTGAAGGGCTGCCTCTTGCAGCAGATATTGAAGGAGATAGCAAATCAGAAATTATCTTTTATACAGATTCCGGCAAGCTGTATTCAATAGATGGAGGAACCGGGAAAATTGTCAATGGCTTTCCGATTTCATTCGGTTATGAATTAAGTACTTATCCAATTTTATTTTTAGCTGACAATAAAATAAATATTGCAGGAATTGATAACACAAATTCTTTTAAAGGATGGTCAATTTCTGCTACTGAAGGAAGATTAGACTGGGCTGACCAATTTGCCGATAAAATGAATCAGTCATTTATAACCAGTGCATTTACAAATAATACTGTAAATGAGTTTTTCCCGGAACGTAAAGCATATAATTATCCGAATCCTGTTTACGGAAATCAGACTGTGATTAGATATTATGTTAACGAGGATTCAAAAATAAATATTAAAATATTTGATCTTGCCGGGGATTATGTAGCTGAGCTTAATGATAATGCTCAGGGTGGAATGAATAATGAAACTGTTTGGAATGTTAATGATATTCAAAGCGGAGTTTACCTTGCGAGAATCGAAGCCGCTGGATTAAGCGGTAAAACAGAATCAGTTGTAATTAAAATAGCTGTAGTTAAGTGATTTCTTTTTTCAACTATTAATATCTTTATGAAATTCTTATTCCCGTTTTTAATTTTTGTTTTAAACTTAAATCTTTTTGCACAATTCACTGAGTTTCATCCCGAGCTTGATTGGTACACAATTAAAGGCAAATATGTCGAAGTTCACTTCCATGATGGAGCAGAAAGAACTGCACAGGTAGTACTGAAAATTGCTGATGAAGTATGGGAACCAATTTGTTCATTGTACGGATATCAGCCGGATAAAGTGCATTATATTATTAAAGATATTGATGATTATTCAAACGGTGCTACTTATTTCTTTGATAATAAGATTGAGATTTGGACAAGCGCTCTTGATTTTGATTTGCGCGGCACTCATAACTGGTTAAGAAATGTTATCTCACATGAATTTACTCACATGGTTCAGATCCAATCAGCGATGAAGACTACGAGAAGTATCCCTGCTGTTTTTCTGCAGGTGCTCTCTTATGAAGACAAAAGACGTCCGGATATTCTTTATGGTTTTCCTAATTTTGTTTTATCATATCCATTGGCTACTGTAAACGTTCCTGCATGGTTTGCAGAAGGAACCGCACAGTATATGCGGACTGAATTTAATTATGATAACTGGGATTCGCATCGTGATATGATTCTAAGATCTTACGCTCTTGAAGATAAAATGCTGACATGGAATGAAATGGGAGTATTTGGAAAGACAAGTCTTGGCAATGAATCGGTTTATAATTCCGGTTTTGCATTAACCAGATACATAGCTCAGAAATATGGAGAAGATAAATTACGTGATATTACCAAGTCACTTGGCAGCTTTGGTAATTTTACAATAGATGCAGCAATGAGGAGTGTTATAGGTGTTGATGGTGATGAAGTTTATAATGAGTGGAGTAACTTCCTGAAAGAAGATTATCGCAGGCGAAGTGAGAAAGTTTTATCAAATTTAATCGCTGGTGAGGAAATTGGTAAAAGCGGATTTGGAAATTTTTATCCGGCTTTTTCTGCTGATGGTAAAAAAGTTTATTATATCTCAAATAAATCTTCCGATTACTTTAGTCCAGCCGGTATTTTTGAATATGATTTGCAGACAAAAGAAGAGAAAAGTATTACAGAAAATGTAAGATCCACTTTTTCTTTTATACCAAATCAAAATAAAATTCTTTATGCCAGAATAACTGATGACAATAAAAACTGGTATAATGTCCACGATCTTTTTACTTACGATCTTGACACAAAAGAAGAAAAGAGGATTACCCGCAACTTAAGAGCTAATAACCCTGCTGTATCTAATGATGGGAAATCAATTGTGTTTATCTATCAGAAAGATGGAACAACAAATCTTGGTTCAGTTAATATTGATGGCACAAACTTTAAGCGGCTAACTTTTTATGAAAATGGAGAGCAGGTTTATAATCCGAAATTTTCACCTGATGATTCATTTATCATATTTGATTACTCTTATGGAAATACAAGAGATATTGCTAAAGTATCTGCGTCAGGCGGAAATGTTGAATTTATAATCGCTACTGCTGATGATGAAAGAAATCCTGTCTTTGATAAAGAAGGAAACATGATTTATGCATCTGATAAAACGGGAATATTTAATCTGTACAGATACAGCTTCTCTGATGGATCATCAAAGCAGTTAACAAACGTAGTTGGCGGTGCATTTATGCCTGCAATCAATAATTCAAATGATATTGTTTATGCAGGCTACACTTCATCCGGTTATAAGATTTTTTATATAACCCAAGATGAACAAAAAAAATTAATTGAAAATAACAATTACATCCGGATATCAAATCCTCCGTTAAATACTTACAAATCATTAGGTGATATTAATAATTATAATATAACTTCTCTGATTAATTATGATGATAAAAATATTAACCGGCAAGAACGAGAAACATACCGCGGTGCTTTTTCCAGACTGACTTTTTTCCCGTTCCTGCGGTTTGATAATTATAATACCGGAAATACATTTATGGAAAAAATTAAACCCGGTGTATTTGTAACCACTGATGATATGTTAAACCGGTATTCTCTTTTTGCTGGCGGTTCAATTAATTCAAGAATGGAAAGAGATCTTTTTCTTGTCTTTGATTATAAAAATAAATTACCATTGGTCAGTTTGTTAGGATTAAGACCAGAGCTTTCGCTTGAACTTTACAGCATCAGCAGAAAAACTAATGTTGATGTTATGTTTGGCGCTGATACAATCGGGACTGTAATTAACTATGATTTTATTATTCCTACCGATGTAACATATAATTTGTTTGAATTTGATTTTATAATTAACCACAGATTATTTACAAGAAATCAAAACCTGCAGCTTAAGTATGTTTACAGTAGTTATACAGCAACCTTGGGCAGTTTCTTTTTACCTGATGCTGATAACACTTTATATCCCACAACAAAGGATAATTATTTTAATGGTCATAACCTGGAAGCAAAATTCACCTGGCGCGAAATCCTCCCGACTAAAGATGATGAAATAAATCCAATTGGAATGGATATCAATTTTACCTATAACTATGAGTTTAATGACTTTAATGACAAAGGTGAATATACTGTTGAGGATGGAATATTAAAGCCTTTATATTCAGATTTTAATTTTCATCGCGTTGAATTAAAAACAGGTTTATTCCTGCCGGTCTTTGATTCTCATACGTTAAACACAACATTAAGATTAGGCTCAATATTAGGACCTGAACAACCAGACTTCTTTGATTTCTATCTTGGTGGATTGATGGGTATGAAAACCTATCCTTTCTATGCAATCAGTGGTAATGAAATCGCATGGTTAAATCTTACTTACCGCTTTCCGCTGTTCAGAAATATTGATACTAAGATCGGGCATCTTTATCTCGATAAGATTTACTTTTCTGTTGGCGCTGATATTGGTAATGCATGGAATGGTGATATTCCCGGATTTGATAAATTTAAAAAAGGTATTGGTGCCGAATTAAGAATACAGCTTAATTCTTATTATCTGTTTCCAACAAGTATATTCTTTAATGCGTCGTATGGCTTTGATGAATTTTCCAGAGTTGTAAATAATGAAACGATTAAATATGGTAAAGAGTGGAATTTTTATGGCGGAGTTTTATTCGGATTTGAAATATTAAATTTTAATCAATCCCAACGAAGAAGATAAAAAACGGTGAGTGTATGAAGATTTTATTTTATTTGTTTTTAATCCTTTCAATCAATTCTGATTTAATTGGACAAGAAAAAATTTCTTTTATTCAAACCGGAAATCTTAATTCGGATGCAAAACAAATACTGCAATCATTTAATGAATCTGAATTACCGCAGATAGTTTTACAGAGCGGAAATAAGAAATCACCGTTTCTTGCAGGCATTTTATCTCTGGTAGTACCAGGAGCTGGTGAAATTTACTCAGAGGAGTACTTAAAGGCAGGGATATTTCTTGCAATTGAAGCGGCTGTTATTACTACTGCCGTTGTGTATGATAAAAAGGGAGATGATAAAACAACCGAATTTCAGAATTATGCTGATGCATATAATAATCCTGATCATAACTGGAGCGTTGTAAGATATGCGCAATGGTTAGTGCAGTATGAGCATAATAACGATCCTGATTTACTGAGTAAGATCATAATAAGCAGCGATGAATCTTTACCGCCCTGGCAAAGAGTTAACTGGGCTGAATTAAATGCTGCAGAAAAAGGCTCGCATAAATTACCAAGATACGGCGAACAGCAGTACTATGAATTGATAGGAAAGTATCATCAATACTCATCTGGCTGGAATGATTTTACCGGAGGTCCAAATAAAGATCAAATTTCACCTAACTTTTTATTTTATGCTGCTATGCGGGGTGATGCAAACGATTTATACTCTGTTGCTTCAACTGCTGTAATCGGAATTTATATAAATCACTTTTTAAGTGCTTTGGATGCCGTTTGGTCTGCGGTAAGTTTTAATAAAGATCTGGCAGTTCAATTAAGAATTGATAATGTTCAATTAACTGATAGAGCAATATTTTATCCCAAGATTAATTTAAGTTTTAACTTTTAAAAATTTTTGAATTTAATAAAGTAAACCGAACCACATAAAAATAGTTTTTAAGAAATTCCTGACTAACTGCTGAATCAAATAAAAAATTGTCTGTAAATATCAGTTGTTAACAGGCAGAAAACATTTTCTACTTTTAATATTTAAAATAGTTTTTCAAAAGACGATAAAAGTAAGTAAAGGTGTTTTTAATTCAGGTTTTTTACTCCTTTCATTACGAAGTCTTATTTGCTTATTTTTCTAATATGAAATTACCAATTGTTGCAATAGTAGGTCGCCCCAATGTAGGCAAATCAACATTGTTTAACCGCCTTATCGGTAAACGTGAAGCAATCGTGGATGATCAAAGCGGCGTAACACGCGATAGGAATTATGGCGATTGTGAATGGAATGGAAAAATATTCCACATTATTGATACAGGCGGATATGTACCTGAATCATCCGATCTTTTTGAAACTGCAATTCGCGAACAGGTGGAAGTTGCAATTCAAGAAGCCGATTCGATTATTTTTTTAGTTGATGTAAAAGATGGTGTTAATCCGGTTGATAAAATTATTATAGATATTCTTCGGCAATCGGGTAAGATTTTCTTTCTTGTTGTTAATAAGGTTGATGCTGAAGTACACACTATAGCAGCAGCAGAGTTTTATTCATTAGGTGTTGAAAAAATTTATGATATATCTGCATTGAGCGGACGGAAAACCGGTGATCTTTTAGATGATATTACAAAAAATTTTCCTGCATCTGATTTGATAAAAGAGGACAAAAGATTAAAGATTGCAGTTGTAGGAAGACCAAATGTTGGTAAATCTTCTCTTACTAATGCACTGCTTGGTATCGAAAGAAGTATTGTTACCGATATTCCCGGAACAACACGTGACAGCCTCGATTCAGTATTAAAATATTATGGAGAAGAAATTGTCCTGATCGATACTGCCGGATTAAGAAAGAAAAAGAAAGTTGAAGAAAGTATTGAATTCTTTTCTAATATCAGATCTTTAAAAGCAATAAGTGAATGTGATGTAACAGTGCTTATGCTTGATGCACAGACCGGATTTGAAAAACAAGATCAGAAAATTATTGATGAGGTTGTACGCTGGAGAAAAGGACTGATAATAGCTGTTAATAAATGGGACCTTATTGAAAAAGAAACTAATACTGCCCGGAAATTTGAAGAAGCTATAAAAGAAAAACTCGGAACTGTTGATTTTGCTCCTTTGATTTTTATTTCTGCACTTACTAAACAAAGGATATTTAAGCTTATAGAACTTTGTAAAAAGGTGCAGGACGAAAGAAGTAAAAAAATTCCAACATCGGAATTAAACGATACAGTTTTACCTGAGATTGAAAAAAATCCACCTCCGGCATCTCCAAGCGGTAAAGAAATAAAAATTAAATTTGTTAATCAGGTTGGTGACTACTATCCGATATTTTTATTTTTTACCAATTATCCAAAACATATTCCTGATCATTACAGAAGATTTCTTGAAAGAACATTAAGAAAAATTTATGGTTTTGAAGGAGTGCCGATAACGGTAAGTTTCAGACAAAAATAATTTATTTAATATGAAAGATAATTTATTCATCGTTGAGCATCCTGTTATCAAAAGAGATGTTACAATACTAAGAGATAAAAATACTGAGTCAGAAACTTTTCGTGCTGTACTGCAGAGGGTTTCTAACTTACTGGCAGCAGAGGTTTCAAAAAAATTTTCCTTGACAAGTATTATGATTGAAACCCCGCTTGAAAAAACAGAAGGGAGTAAACTTACAAATGAAGTGATACTTGTTCCTGTTTTACGTGCCGGACTTGGAATGGTTAACGGTTTTTTGCAAATAATTCCTGAAGCAAAGGTAGGGCATATTGGTTTACAGCGGGATGAAGAAACTTTGCAGCCCATCGAATACTATTATAAAATTCCTAAAAATCTTGCCTCAGCAGAAGTAGTAATGCTCGATCCGATGCTTGCTACCGGCGGCAGTGCATCAGAAGCTATATCATATCTGAAAAAACATGGTGCCAAAAATCCTGTATTTGTCTGCATTGTTGCTGCACCCGAAGGAGTAAAGAAGCTTCTTTTAAAACATCCTGATATAAAAATTTATGCTGCGGCTCTTGATAGAGAACTTAATTCTAAAGGTTATATTTTGCCCGGTCTTGGCGATGCAGGTGACAGAACATTTGGCACGCTTTAGATTTATTTGGTTTTTGTTTTTTCTGCTTAGTGTTTTACCGCAGATAATTTTTCCTCAAACTTATCCTGATAAGTCTGTAAATATTTTTTTAAAAAACGGAATTGATCTTATCATTAAACAGGAATATGATCAAGCAGAGAAAGTATTTTTACAATTAGAAAAAACCCGTAAAGATATTCCATTTGGAAAAATATATCTGGCAGCAGTTCTAATAGCCCGATCGTATGACTATCAAACAGAATATGATCACGAAAAGATTACTGCATATCTTGAAGAAGCAAAAAAAATCTCTGAAAGATTATTGAAAAAAGATCCGGGTAATATCTGGAATAAATATTTTTATGCTTTGAGTGAAGGATATTCCGCTTATTACGATGCACTACGCGAGAAATGGCTAAGTGCCTTTTCAACAGGAGTAAATTCGGTTTCTGCATTTGAAGATTGCTTTGTTTCTGATCCGGATTTTTATGAAGCAATGATAGCCTTAGGCAGTTACAAATTCTGGAAAAGTAAAAAAACAGAGTTCCTTAGCTGGCTGCCTTTTATTGATGATGAAAAAGAGCTTGGAATTTCGTATTTGCAAAGTGCAGTTAAACATTCCGGTTACAATTCTCATCTTGCAGTTTACTCGCTTGTCTGGATATATATTGAGCAGGATCAGTTTGATAAAGCAATTTTACTTGCTGAGGATGCTTTGAAAAATTATCCCGAATCAAGAATGTTCAAATGGGGTTTAGCAAGAGCATTGGAAGATATCAATCCCGAAAAGTCAATATCTGTTTATTATGATATTTTAAATTCTTATCCTGTTGCGTTAAAAACAAATAAGATAAATTTTATAACATTAAAGCATATTATTGCACAGCAATTGGTAAAGCTAAAACGCTATAAAGAAGCACTGGAAATTTGCAATGAAATTTTGAATCTGAACGGATATACTGAGTTTGAATATGATAAACTTGAAGAAAGAATAGAAAGAGTTAGAGAACTTAAAAAATCGCTTATCAATAGATGATTAATGTATCAGAGTATTTCCAGTCACTTTAACAAGTCAGTAAAAAAAATTAAATTAGCTGCAAATCTTTAATGTGTTCATTAAATAAGAATAATGGCTATAGATAATCCAAAATATCAGAAGATGCTTGATAACCTTATTAAGGTTAGCAAAAAAAATTTGTCATCGGTTAATGAACCGTTGCTGGCAAAAGCATTTGAGCTGAGTCTTGAAGCTCACAAACATGATTTGCGTGCTTCAGGTGAGCCTTATTTTACACATCCTTACGAAGTTGCAATGGTTGTTGCCGAAGAATTTCCGCTTGATGATGTTACTATTGTAAGTGCTTTGCTGCATGATGTAGTTGAAGATACTGAATACACTTCTGATTTTTTAAGAAGAGAATTTGGACAGGAAGTGTTTGAAATTGTAGATGGAGTTACAAAGATAAGCGGAATTTTCAGAGGACACGAAATTACCAAAGCAGAAAATTACCGTAAACTTTTGCTTTCAATGGTTAAAGATGTAAGGGTAATTCTTGTAAAGTTTGCTGACAGACTTCACAATATGAGGACTCTTGAGTTTGTTAATCCTGATAAGCAAAGAAGAATTGCTCAGGAAACATTGGAGATATATGCACCGTTTGCTCATAGGTTTGGCCTTGGAAAAGTTAAGTGGGAACTTGAAGACCTTGCGTTTAAATATCTTAACAAAGAAGCTTATGAAGAGCTTGCACGTAAATTAAAATCCAAAAGAAAAGATCGTGAATCTTATATTAAAAAATTTGCTGAACCAATTAAGCAGAAACTTAATGAGGCAAATCTTAAATATGAATTAAGCGGAAGACCTAAACATCTTTACAGCATTTACCGGAAAATGGTCAGAAGAAATAAGCCATTTGAAGAAATTTATGACCTGTTTGCAATTAGAATAATACTCGATACAAAAAATAAGAATGATTGTTACACAACGCTTGGTATTGTAAATCTTGTTTATCTTCCGGTTCCTGACCGGTTTAAAGATTATATATCAATTCCAAAAACAAACAACTATCAGTCAATTCATACTACAGTTGTGGGACCTGTCGGCAGATTAGTGGAGGTTCAGATAAGAACACAGGAAATGCATGAAGTTGCAGAAAAAGGAGTTGCGGCTCATTGGAGATACAAAGAAAATAAAACTGCTACCGACAATGAGCTTGAAACCTGGGTAAACTGGATACGTGACATTTTTGAAAATACATCCAGAGATGACCAGAGAAAAGAATTGATGGAAAGCTTCAAGTTGAATCTTTATCAGGATGAAATATATGTGTTTACTCCAAAAGGTGATTTAAGAAGATTACCCGTGGGTTCAACTCCGGTGGATTTTGCATTTGATATTCACAGTAAAGTTGGATTTCATTGTATTGGTGCTAAGATTGATGGTAAAATAGTTCCTCTTGATACACAACTTCAGAGTGGCGATCAGGTTGAGATTATCAGTTCAAAGAATCAGCATCCGAATAAAAACTGGATAAAATTTGTAAAGACTCATAAAGCTAAAAATGAAATAAGAAAATGGTTAAATAAAGAGGAACAGTTAATTGTAGATAAAGGAAATGAGATTTGGGAAAAGAAATTAAAAAAGCTGAAGCTTACTTTTACACCCGATGATGTACTTAAATTAGCTCATTCAAATAAGTTTGATAATACCCGGCAGTTCTTTAAAGCAATTTCGCAGGGAACGATAAATATTGATGAAGTTCTGACAGCAAGCTCTCAGAAAGATGAAAAAGAATTTGAAAAAGAAATTGAGTTTAAAAAATTTGCTAATTCTTCAAGAAGTGATATTGGCGGAATTTTAGTTGATGGTAAAAAATCAGGAATTATGTACACTTATGCCAAGTGCTGTAATCCGATTCCTGGTGATCCCGTAATAGGCTATATCACTGTTGGAGAAGGGATAAAAATCCATCGTAAAAATTGTGTAAACCTTATTAACCTTTCATCAACCGATGCAGATAAATTGGTTAATGTTCAGTGGCCTGAAGTGGAAGGATCATTATTTGTTGCCGGTATTACGCTTAAGGGTAAGGATAGACCAGGTATCTTAAATGATATTTCACATTCCATAGTTACATTTCAAAATACAAATATTAAATCGCTGAATATTAATACAAATGATTCGCTGTTTGAAGGAAGTGTTACTCTTTATGTAAGCAATCTCGATCATTTAAACAGAATAATGGAGAGATTAAAAAAAGTTACAGGTGTTTATTCTGTTGAAAGATTTGAATCTGCATGAGTTCTGTAGTTACTGAATCAAGAATTATGGCTATTGATTTCGGTATTAAAAGAATCGGCATTGCATTGTCCGATTCATTAAAACTTTTTGCTTATCCATATGTTACTTTAACAAATGATTCAAATTTTTTTGATGAGTTAAAAAAAATTATCGAAGTAAAACAGGTTGAAGAAATTATACTTGGTATTCCATCGGAAAGCAAGGAATCAAAAACTTCTGTTGTTAAAAGTATTGAGAAATTTAAGGAAGAACTTAAGAGCAAAACTAAAGTAAAAGTTATTTTATGGGATGAGTCTTTTACTTCATCTATTGCTCAGCAGAAAATAATGGAATCAGTTGCTAAAAAGAAAAAAAGACAAGATAAAGGATTGCTTGATATGTATGCTGCAGCGGTAATACTGCAGGAATATCTAGATTCCATTAAAACCGTTTGACTTTGCATTCTTTACGGTTTATTTTTTCTTATCGAAAATTATATCTGGAGCAAACACTTGATTGATAAATCTCTCGGAATATTTGAAACTAATAGCATATCTGCTTCAATTAAAGCACTGTCGCTTATTATAAAAGAGAATTCTGTAAATATTATCAATAAGCAGGTTTTGGGAGAGGGAATAGTTGCTTTAGTATTTACAGGAAATTTAGGAGCAATGAAGAAAGCTTTTAATAAAGGAGCGGAGCATTTAAGTGCTTCAAATGAATTCAGAGCTTTTCATATTATTCCGATGCCGCATAAAAATTTACTTTCTCTATTTGGAATAAGAGGTTAAAATTATGTCAACTTCTTTCGGATTAATTGAATCAAAAGGATTGGTTGCATTAGTTGAAGCAGCTGATGTAATTCTTAAAAACTCACCTGTTGAAATTCTGGGAGTTCATAAATTAAATAACGGATTAACTGCTTTGGCAGTAAGCGGTGATCAGGATTATGTTAACGCTGCTGTTGAATCAGCAGTTGATGCAGGTAAAAGAGTCGGTGAAATAAATGCTTTTACAGTAATTGATCAACCGCCTAAACAAGTATTAAAAATATTTGGTGATTTGTTTTTAGCTTCTTTGGAAACTAATGAACTGATTTCTGATAGTAATGATGAAACAAACCTTAAGGTCAATAGAGTTTCAGCTTTTGAAATCGAAAGACCAAAAATCAAAAATAAGGGAGTTCAAGCTGTTAAAGGAAGGGTGATATCAAAAGAATCGGTTAAAGCAATTCATTCTGAAAAGGAAACTAAAAAAATATCTTCAGGCAAAGTTGTTCAGGAAAAATCTAAAGCGAAAGATGATTTACCATCCCCGCAAAATATTCTTCTTCAGAATGATTCTGAAAACTATACTCAGGATAGTGGGTTAAAACTAACTACTATTGAGCGCTTGAGAAAGGAAGCTTTAGGAGTTTCTGTAAAAAAAGTTTATAATGAAAATGCTGTCCCGTTAGCTTCAGTTAAAAAGATAAACCCAAAAAGTGATTCATCTGAATCAGAAAATCTAAAAGTAGATTTTGAATTAATTGATACAATGAATGTGCATAAACTAAGAAATTATGCGCGGAAGTTTTCTGAATTTCCAATTAAAGGCAGGGAAATATCCAGAGCTAACAGAGATGAGCTGATAGAACATTTTAATAAAATAGATAATCTGCGATAAGTGAAAAATAAAATTATTATAATAATTGCATCCGTACTGTTTTCGATTTCGATCTGGATATCAATTACATTATCAGAGCAGTTCTTTTCTTCTATTGATATGAACATCAAAGTTGTAAATCAACCTAATGGTTACGCCTGCGGATATGTTAATCCTGAAACAGTTTCACTAAAGATTAAAGCGAAGGGCTGGCAGTTACTCTCATTAAATCTTAGCAGAGAAAATTATTTTTTAATTTCTGCTGATAATGACAGCGGATTAAGGAAAAAAGATCCATTTAGCCAGATTAATGAAAACTCATGGGTTAGTTCAGGAATTAATATTATCGAGATATCTCCGAGAAACATAACCTATGATGTAGAAAAAATTAAAGTTAAGAAGGTAAAGATCCGACCTAATGTCAATATTGATTTTAGTGAAGGATATGGATTAGCTACTCCGATTAAGGTTAGTCCTGATTCTGTTTTTGTTGCTGGTCCGGGAAGTATTGTAGATACTCTTTCAGCTATTGAAACTGATCTGGTAGAATTAACTTCACTTGATAATCCTGCTAAAGTAATTGCAGATATCAAAGAGATAAGAGGTTTTCAGTTTGAAAGGAAAAATGTTGAACTGAATCTGGATGTGCAGAGAATTGTTGAAAAAGTTTTCAGTGATATAAAAGTAATAATAAATGATATTCCCAAAGACCGTCAAATTCTTCTTATTCCAAATACAATTGAATGCAGCTTAAGAGGCGGTATAAGCATCTTGGGAAAAATTAATAGTGATCAGATAATTGCATCTGTATTTTACAGCCAGATTGTTTATGATACAACAGGAACTATCCAGCCAAGAATAATAATTCCTGATAACACACAACTTGTGTTTACAAAACCTGCAAGACTTAATTACATAATTAAAAAGTTTGAATAGCACTAACTGAATTTAATTTAATCAAAGGCAACTATTTATGTTTATTAGCTTTGAAGGGATAGATTTTAGCGGTAAATCAACACAGGTAAAACTGTTAGAAAGTTACCTTAAAAAACAGAACAAAAAAGTTAAGCTGATCCGGGAACCAGGCGGTACAGTAATATCCGAGAAAATCAGAAATATTTTACTTGATAAAGAAAATAACTCAATGGTTATAGAAACAGAAATCTTTCTATTTTCTGCAAGCAGGGCACAATTAGTCAGAGAAGTTATCAGACCTTGTCTTGAGGATGGATATTATGTTATATCAGATAGATTTCATGATTCGTCAACTGCTTATCAGGGATACGGAAGAGGTTTATCAGTTGATTCAATTGTTAAAATTAATAATCTTGCAATAGGTAATACTGTACCTGATATAACTTTTTTTATTGATATTTCTAACGAAGAAGCGGCTGAAAGAAAAGCTAAAACGTCAATGGCTGACCTTGATAGAATTGAGATATCTGACGAGAATTTTTTTGAAAGAGTAAGAAATGGTTATCTTGAAATTGCTGAATCAGAAAAAAGATTCAGAGTTATTGACGGTACAAAGAGTGTTAAAGAAATTAATGAAAAGATTATAAGTGAAATAAATATTCTTGAAGGTGTTAATAAATGAAGATTCGTAAATATGTTTTGTTTTTAATGTTAATTGCAGCAGCAATAAGCACATTTGGATTTATCTATTCAAACAGAGATATCTATTTTGAAATAACAAAGAATCTTGAATTGTTTGGAAAAGTTTATAAAGAAATTTCTTTTAATTATGTTGATGAAATTGATCCGCAGGAATTTATGAGAGCCGGTATAAAAGGTATGCTAAGTAAATTAGACCCTTATACCGTGTTTATTGATGAAAAAAATCAGGATGATATTGACCTGCTTACAAATGGAAAATACGGTGGGGTAGGTCTTTCAATCGGAGTTAGAAATGATAAAGTTACTATTCTTGAAATCCTTGATGGATATTCTGCTCAGAAACAAGGACTAAGAGTCGGCGATGTTATTACTTCGGTTGGTGATAAATCCGTTTCTGTTGAAAAGATCGATGAGATTTCTTCGCTTGTTAAAGGTGAACCTGGTACTTCTGTTCAAATTAAAGTTTTAAGATCGAATGAAAGCGATACTTTAATATTTAATTTAATTAGAGAAGAAGTAATTATTAAGAATGTTGCCTTTGCAGATTTCTTTCCGGAAAATTCCGGGAACGTTTATATAAAACTTACTAATTTCAGCCGTTCAGCAGGAGATGAGTTAAGAAATGCTCTGCGCGAATTAAAAAGTAAAAAAGAAATCAGCTCAATTGTTCTTGATTTACGCGGTAATCCTGGCGGATTGTTGGATGTTGCTGTAGATGTTTGTGATAAATTTCTTAATAAAGATGTTTTGATTGTTTCTACAAGAGGAAAAGATATCAGCAGTGAAAAAAAATATTTTGCAAATGAAGAGCCTTTGGCTGGTACTGAAAAACTTGTTGTCTTAATTAATGGAAATAGTGCATCAGCGTCTGAAATTGTAGCTGGTGCAATTCAGGACCACGATAGAGGAGTAATTTTAGGTACTCAATCATTCGGTAAAGGTTTAGTTCAAACTATAACTCCGCTTAGCTTTAATACATCTTTAAAGATTACAACTGCTAAATATTATACTCCAAGCGGGCGCTGTATCCAAAAAGTTGATTACTCAAAGGATAATAAAGTAATTCCAGAACATGACTCGCTTAAAAAGGATATATTTTCGACTGATAATAAAAGGGTAGTGTACAGTGCTGGTGGAATTACCCCTGATACTGTTGTGGAATACTCGATAAAAAGTGATCTGTTGAAAGATCTGTTAGCTAAAGGAAAGATTTTTGATTTTGCGGATAAATATTTTTACAAAAATGAAAAAACAGATTTTAAAAAAATTGATGAAAAGAAATTGATTGCAGAGTTTAAACAATATCTTAATGATTCAGATTATAAATACGAATCAGAAACAGAAAAGAAATTCAATGAATTTGTTAAAACAATTAATGAGAAGAATAAGACAAATAACATTGAAAGTTCATTACAAAAAGTAAAAACTGATCTGGATAAGATCTTTGAGAATGAGTTTAATGATTTTTCAAAAGAGATTATTTCTGAACTTAAAATTGAAATTGCTTCACGATATTTTGGTACAAACGGTGCTATCAAAGAACGTTTAATGAATGATAGACAGTTTAATGCGGCTCTTAAAATATTTTCTGATAAAAATATATATCCAAGATTGCTCAACAGTAGTAATAAACTGTAATAATTATGACTAATTCTTTAATTAAAGGAGTTAAAGCATTTTACAGGGTAAATCCAACCTATGATGTTTGCCCGTCATGTAAAGCATCAGGTTCATTGCAAAGATCTCACAGCCGTAATCTGAGGGAAAAGTTTGTAAGTAAACTCTCATTTCATAAATACTACAGATGTAAACAGTGCGGATGGCGGGGTGCTATAAGAATAATCAGGTTTACTCAGGCTTCAATTACAATCATATTATTTTATCTGCTGCTTATATTTGGAATAGGATTTATTACTCAACAGATTTTAAAAAGACTGTTATAAGCAATTATTATTTGAGATAATATTTTTAATAATAATTTTGAATTTATAAAATAATGTTTTCGTTTGTTTTAAAAACATAAATTTATAACTTAGAACATTTGAAATATAAATAATTGGTATTTGACAAACAGGGAAAACCTTCCATTTTTTTCCTGTGCAATCCGTACTTTAATCTAAATAGTTAATTAATATAGTTCCAGGCTAACCCTGTGAAAAAATTTTTACAATTTTGCCTTTAAGGTAAAGGAATACTGATGAAAAAATCTTTTCTGGATTACATTTTTAGAAACAGATTACCTGTTGTGATTTTTGTTGTTATTGCTTCATTTACATTAACATATTTTGTATCAAGCGCTGAACGTGATGGTGTTGGATATACTCCTGATCAACCAATTGCCTATTCACATAAACTACACGCAGGGGATATGAAAATAGATTGTCAATATTGCCACGTTGGTGTAGAAAAATCCCGGCACGCTATGGTTCCCGCTGTTGCAACTTGTATGAACTGTCATACTGTTGCAAGAAAAGACAAACCTGAAATAATAAAACTCACTGAGTATTATATAAATGAAATTCCGCTTAAATGGAAACGAATACATAAAGTTCCCGACTATGCTTATTTTAATCATTCAGTTCATGTTAATAAAGGTATAGACTGTACTGCTTGTCATGGTGAAATAACTACAATGGAAAAAGTCGGTCAGATGAATTCGTTTACTATGAGGAGTTGTTTAAATTGCCACAGGAATGCACACGAAAAGCTCCCTGAATTAAGAGACAAAATTAAACCTGGTCCTGAATATTGTTCAGCTTGTCACAGGTAATGGATAACTAAAAATCAGAAGTTAATATGAACAGAAAAAAATTTTTTACATCATTAACAATCGGCACATTGGGCTTTGCTCTTTTCAATACATATCCATTTAAATTATTTAAAGATAAATCAAAAGCAATCAATACAAATATAAAGTTGAAGATCAATCCAATGGCTGTTAGTAGAAAAAATAAAGGTGGTAAGAATGTCTGAACAGAATAATGGTTTAAATGCAGCTAACGAAGATAATACTCCTCATCCAAACTATTGGAGGAGTTTTGAATCATTATATAATGACCCAACAGTAATTGAAGCTAAAGCTCACGAATTTAAAGCAGGTGTAACTGATGATTTTTCCCCTTCTGGTTTATCAAGTATTTCCAGAAGAAAGTTTATTGCATTATTAGGTGCTTCTGCTGCTTTAGCAGGTACATCTTGTACAGATTATCGTGATAAAGGTGAAATAGTTCCTTATAACGTAAAACCAGAAGAGATTACGGTCGGAAAGCCTAATTATTATGCCTCTACTTGTACAGCTTGCCCCAATGCCTGCGGAATATTAATTAAGACGCGGGAAGGGCGCCCTATTAAGATTGATGGCAATCCGGATCATCCTGTTAATAAAGGGAAAATTTGTGCAAAAGGACAGGCTAATATTTTAAATCTATATGATCCTGAAAGAGTAAAGACACCCCAAAAAAATATTGACTCATCTTTCACTGAAGTAAGCTGGAAGGATGCAGACAATGAGATAATAACAGCTCTCGGATTAGCTGACAAAGGTGAGATAGCACTGATTTCTCATACTATTGTTTCACCTACGATGCTTAAAGTTATAGAAGATTTTAAAACTAAATATCCTACAACTAAACTTTATAGTTATGAATTATTTAATGACTCAGTCAAGAATTCAGCCTGGAGAAAAACCCACGGTTCTGGAAACTATCCTTTATTGAAATGGGATGAGGCTAAAATAATTCTTTCACTTGAATCAGATTTTCTGGGTACAGAAGAAAATAAAGTTGAAAATTCCCGGATGTATTCACAAAACAGAGATGTTGATAATAAAAAATTTACCAGACTTTATTGTGCTGATAGCAGTTTAACGATAACCGGAATTAATTCTGATTACAGACTTCGCATTGATCCGGCTGCACAGTTAGAATTTGTATTAAGTTTAACTAATGAGATTGTTCAAAAGGGAAATATCACCTCCGCAATCAATGCTTCTAATTATGATCTTAACAGCTTTGCAAAAAAATACAATCTTGACTCAAAGATTTTAAATCATCTTGTTTCAGATCTTATTTCTAACAAAGGTAAATCTATTATTACTGCCGGTAATGCACTTTCAGAAAATGTCCATATAGCTGTTAATCTGTTAAATGATGCTTTGGGGAATAAAAACTTGTTCCGAACAGATGCATCATCAGTTACACTTGTAGAGCATTCCGCTGTTGGAGAATTTGAAGAATTAGTTCAAAAAATGAATAACGGTTCTGTAGCTGTTATTGTAAATATAGACTGCAATCCGGTTTACCATTTTGCAAAGGATCTTGGTTTTGAGAAAGCTCTTTCAAAAGTACCTTTAAGTGTAACCCTTACAGAAAGATTTAATGAAACAACAGCAGTTACAAATTATACACTTCCGCTTAGTCATAATTTTGAAAGCTGGGGAGATGCACAAGTAAGAACCAATGTTATTTCATTACAACAGCCGGTTATTTCGCCAATTCATAAAACAAGACAAAAAGAGTCAATATTTTTAACCTGGATATCAGGCAAGTCAGATAGTTTTACAGAGTATTTATATCTTAGTTATCTGAAGAATAACTGGGAAAAAAATATTTATCCAACTCTTAACTCTAAAATAAATTTTGAAAAATTCTGGCTTGGTGCTTTGCACGATGGAATTGTAGAAACAAATTCTTCCGCAATAGTTTCTGGTGAAATCAATTCAGGTACTTTTGATTTAGCAAAGGATGAACAGAGAAAGTCTGAAGGTCTTACACTCATTATTAAAGAAAATTATTCACTTGGTGATGGCAGATTTGCTCATAATGGCTGGCTACAGGAACTGCCTCATCCGGTTTCAAAGGCAACCTGGGATAATTACGCAGCACTATCTGAAAAAACTTGTAAAGATTTTGGATTAAAAGATAATGATCTGATTGAGGTGAAAGTTGAAAATAGAAAACTGATATTACCAGTTTTTATGCAGGCTGGAACAGCGGACAATGTGATTGTTGTAGAAAGCGGATATGGCAGAACAAATTCTGGTATTGTTGCTACCGGAGTTGGGTTCAATGTAAATTCACTTCTTTCTGCTAAATCTGATCTATCTCCCTGGATTTATAATAATGCAAGCATTACTAAAACAGGTGATAAATATTTAGTAGCCACAACTCAGGAACATCACGCATTTGATGATCCTTTAGTTCAGGATTTACACATAATTAGAAAAATAATTCAGGAAGGTACTGTAACTCAGTATTTGAAGAATCCTTCATTCATAAAAGAAAACAACACAGAACAATTACCAAGCGTTTCAAATCCATATCCATATAACGGTGTAAAATGGGGAATGGCAATCGACTTAAATAAATGTACTGGCTGCGGAGATTGTATTGTTGCCTGCGATGTTGAAAACAATATTCCGGTTGTTGGTAAAGATCAGGTCTTGAAAAGCAGGGAAATGCAATGGTTAAGGATTGATAGATATTATTCCGGCAGCCCTGATAATCCGAAAGTAAGCGTGCAGCCGATGTTATGTCAGCATTGTGATCAGGCTCCTTGTGAAAATGTATGCCCGGTTGTAGCAACAACTCATAGTCCTGATGGACTAAATCAAATGACCTATAACAGATGTGTTGGTACAAGGTATTGTTCAAATAACTGCCCGTACAAAGTAAGAAGATTTAACTTCTATAATTTCAGAGATCACTTCAGAGATAGTTATCAGGAAAACCCGATTTTAGCATTGATGCATAATCCTGAAGTTACAGTCAGATCACGCGGTGTAATGGAGAAGTGTACTTTCTGTGTTCAGAGAATTTCGGAAGCAAAAGCTGATGCCACTCATCAGAAAAGAAATCTTAAAGGCTCAGATGTAACAACTGCCTGTCAGGATTCCTGCGGTTCTAACGCAATTTATTTTGGTGACATAAACGATAAGGAATCAGAATTTTATAAATATAGAAATCACGAGCTTGGATATTATGTTCTTGAAGAGCTTAACGTCAAGCCGAATGTAACTTATATTGCAAAACTTAGAAATATCCATTCGGAGGAAGTTTAGTGAATATCGATTACTCTCAGGAAGCGCCTTTAATAGCCGGTAGGTTAAAATTAGCTCAGATCGAAGAACTGATTGCTAAACCTATGGATACAAGACCTGACCGCAAATATTATATTGCGCTTTCAATATCTGTAACTGCCCTGCTTATCGGAGCTGTTTCTCTCGGTCTTACTTTCTATTATGGAATTGGACTGTGGGGAAATAATCAGCCTGTTGGTTGGGCTTTTGAAATTGTTAATTTCGTTTTTTGGGTTGGTATCGGACATGCCGGTACACTAATCTCTGCGATATTATTTCTGTTAAGACAGAAATGGCGTACCGGTATTGCAAGATTTGCTGAAGCGATGACAATTTTTGCTGTTATGTGTGCGGGTATTTTTCCTGCAATACATACCGGCAGACCCTGGCTGGATGGCTATTTGCTGCCTTATCCGAATCAACATGGTCTTTGGGTTAATTTTACCTCACCATTGCTCTGGGATGTTTTTGCTGTTACTACATATTTTACTGTATCTCTGGTTTTTTGGTATGTAGGTCTTATTCCGGATTTTGGCAGTTTGAGAGATAGAACAACTTCAAAAATTAAAAAAACTATTTATTCTATCTTCTCACTTGGCTGGAGACATTCAAACAGACACTGGTCGCATTACGAAAAAGCTTATATGCTTTTAGCCGGATTTGCTACACCGCTTGTTCTATCTGTTCACACCATCGTTAGTTTTGACTTTGCGGTTTCAATAATCCCAGGTTGGCATACTACAATTTTCCCGCCTTACTTTGTAGCTGGTGCTATTTTCTCCGGGTTTGCAATGGTGGTTACGGTATTAATTTTTGTAAGAAAAATTTTTGATCTGCAGAACATCATAACAATTGATCATCTTGAAAAAATGAATAAAGTAATTTTACTTACCGGTATGATGGTTGGTTATGCGTATTCGATGGAATTTTTTATTGCTTGGTACAGCGGAGTTCAGGCAGAATCATTCCTTTTTCTTACCAGAGCATTTGGACCGTATGCGTGGGCATATTGGATAATGATTAGCTGCAATGTTTTAATTCCGCAGCTCTTCTGGTTCAGAAAAATCAGACGCTCAGTTCCGCTAATGCTGATTATTGTAATTTTTGTAAATGTTGGTATGTGGTTCGAAAGATTTGTAATTACTGTTACTTCATTAAACCGTGATTTTCTGCCTTCGAGCTGGGCTTATTTTATTCCTACATTATATGATTTCGGGCTGCTGATCGGCAGTTTTGGTTTGTTCTTTACTCTTGTAATTTTATTTACTAAATCATTACCGGTAGTTTCAATCTCAGAAGTTAAAGCTGTAGCAGATGGTGCACAGCCCGCTCACCACGGAGGTGCTCATCATGAATAATGATAAGAATTTATATTGCATTGCTGCAACATTTAATACTCCGGATGAAATTATCAATGCGGCAAAAAAAGTTTCAGGAGCAGGCTATACTCATTTTGATGTAAACACTCCGTATCCTGTACACGGAATGGATGATGCTATGAAGCTAAAACCATCTAAACTTGGTTTTGTTACCTTGGTTATGGGATTAGCTGGCGCGTCAATTGCTTTACTTTTTATGTATTGGAATATCTCTGTTGATTATCCGTTGGTAATTGGCGGTAAACCATATTTTGCCCTGCCTGCTTTTATTCCGATTACATTTGAACTGACAGTTTTGCTGGCTACTGTATCAACGGTAGCTGCAATGATTATGCTTTTCTTTCAATTACCTGATAATAAACATCCTTTGCATGATACTCAGTATATGAAAAGTGTATCAAACGATAAATATGGAATTACTATTGAAGCAATTGATGATAAATTTAACGAAACAGAAGTTGAGAACTTTCTTAAAAAACTTAACCCGCTGAATATTGAATATATTTATTTTCCGCCGGTGGAAACATATCCGATATTTCAGCCTAAGTTTCTTTTATTATTAGCCGGCATTGCTTTGGTTGTTTCAGGTGGAACATATTTTTCATTAAATAAGTTGATGTTTATGACTCCATTTACCTTTATGATGGATCAGGATAAGCTTATTCCGCAAAAAGGCAGTGAGTTATTTGCTGATGGTTTTGGAATGAGAAAGCCTGTTGCCGGAACTGTAGCAAGAGGATTTATTCCTTATCCTTATAAAGGGCAGGTCAATCCAACAGAGGTATTATCAAATCCTTTTTTACCAACTAAAGAAAATATTTCGTTGGGAAAAGAAAAATACGATATCTATTGTTCGCCTTGTCATGGTTATTTTGCTGATGGAGATAGCCGTTTAAATGGTCAATTTCCGAATCCGCCAACATTGCATTCGCAAAGGGCAAGAGATTTTAGTGATGGTATGCTTTATCATATAATGACAAACGGACAAAATGTAATGCCGTCTTACGAATCTCAGATAACAAGAGATGAAAGATGGGCTATAGTAAATTATATCAGAGTATTACAGCGTGCAAAAAATGCAAGTGATGCTGATTTAACAGAAATGAATAAGGAGGCTGGTAACAATGTCGCAAACTGATTTTCATTACCAGAAAAAAGAACTGCCTGCAAGTCTTACAAAATTTGCACTTATTCTGCTATCTATCGGAGTTGTTCTTTCTTTAATTGCGTTTTTTGTTGATAGAGAAAGAGCATTGTTTGGCTATTTAGTTACTTATATGATGATAGTCAGCATAGCAATAGGATCATTATTTATGGTCGCTCTTGAATATATTGCCGGGGCAGATTGGAGTACGCCGATAAGAAGAATACCGGAATTCTTTTCAAAGCTTTTGCCCTTTTTATTTATTCTGGTAATTCCGCTTCTTATATTTAATCATGATCTGTTTCATTGGGCGCATGAAGAAGCAGTTGCAGAGGATAAAATACTACAGGGTAAAGCACCTTATCTTAACATAACTTTCTTTGTGATAAGGACATTTGTATTTCTTGGTCTTTGGACACTATTCTATTGGATGATGATAAAAAATTCACGTAAACAGGATACAACAAAAGATCAGAATCTTACAACAAAGAATATCAGATTATCAGCAATATTTATTCCCGTATTTGCAATAAGCATTACTTTTACCGCGATTGATTTTATGATGAGTCTTGAGCCGCATTGGTTCTCAACAATTTATGGAGTTTATTTCTTTTCCGGATTAGTAGTAGCTGCGTTAGCTGCAATAACTCTTGCTGTTATAATGCTGAAAGAAAGAGGCTATTTTAGTCCTTGGATGAATGATGATCATTTATTTAGTCTTGGTGCGCTGATATTTGCTTTTGTAAATTTCTGGGCTTACATAGCTTTTTCGCAGTATCTGCTTATCTGGTATGCTGATCTTCCTGAAGAATCTTTTTGGTATTTAACAAGATGGAATGGCAGTTGGGCTTACATTTCAATTCTTTTAATTATTGTGCAATTCTTAGTTCCATATTTTGCTTTGTTAACGCAGCCGTCAAAGAAGAATCCAAAGAGATTGAAGTTTATTTCAGTATGGCTTTTGTTTGCGCACTTTGTTGATTTGTTCTGGTTAATAATGCCGAATATGAATTCGATGAAAGATGGATATACTTTTAGCTGGATTGATCTGGTATTTCCTATAGCTGGTGTTGGTTTTATTATTTTGATATTTATAATGAGTTACAAAAAAGATAATCTATTACCAATTGGTGATCCAAAATTAAAAAGAGGAATGGATTTTCATCTCTAATAATAATTGAGATAAAAGGTTTTATATGAAAGAAGTTGTAAAAGAAATGACAAAAAGAACCGAGCAGGCATTTGTTAATCCCGGTGCCCGTTTTGGTTTACTTTACATTTATGTTCTGATTGTCGGAGTAATAATAGGATTATATTATGTAAGCAATCTTGAAAATATATCAAGACAATCAGTACCACCGGTTTTACCTGATACTACTGTTACGGTAACTGAACTGACAGTAAAAAAAGCTGTTAGTGTTCCACCCGTTATTCTGAGCGAAATATCAAAACCATCACCGAATCTTGTATCTGAGGGTGAAAAGATTTATAAAACAAATTGTGCATCTTGTCATGGTGATAAAGGTGCTGGAGATGGACCCGCAGCTACAGGTTTAAATCCTCCGCCCAGAGATTTTCTTTCTAAAGAAAATTGGGTTAACGGTACAAAACTTTCTGGAATATATAAAACTCTTGAGGAAGGTTTATTGCCAAGTGCTATGATTGCTTATGATTTTCTTTTACCCGAACAAAAGTTTGCAGTAGCGCATTATATAAGACAAACTTTTATACCAGATGCTGAAGCTGACACAGAGGATGATTTAATAGCTCTTGATGCAACATATAACTTATCTGCTGGAGTTCAATTAGCTGCACAAATTCCTGTCAGCAGTGCAAGCGCTATTATAGAAAATGAAAGTAAAACTAAGGTTGAAAATATTATTAAGCTGAAAGAAAAAATTAGTTCATTAAGCGGTGAAGCTGGATATAGTGTTTTTAATGAAGTAGTTAAAAATGAAAATACTGCATTAACATTTCTAACTATAAATAATGAATGGAAAAAGAGTGAAGACTCGTTTATAAATCTGTTAGTCAACAATGTTAACCAGAATGGTTTTAACGGAAGTATATATAATCTTAGTTCTAATGAATGGAATGTATTGTTTAATTTTATGAACAAGCTGATTTGATCTTATTAAAAATGAAACTGTTTTTTAAAATATTCTTAATCGTACTAATAGCATCTATAACGGTTTTTTCAAATAAAAAAAATAACGAAATCGGAATAGATGAGAAGTTAGGTAAATATATTCCGCTTGATAAAACATTTACAGATGAAAACGGAAGAGAGGTTGTGCTTAAAGATCTTTTTACTAAACCGACAATCCTTTCATTTGTTTATTATAATTGCCCTGGTATTTGCAGTCCATTGTTAATGGAGCTTTCAGATATTATTGGCAAATCTGATCTTGTTGCCGGAGTTGATTATAATGTTGTATCAATAAGTATGGATCAGTATGAAACTCCGAAAGACGCCTCTGAAAGAAAAGCAACTTTCTACAAAGCAATTAATAAAAATATTCCGCCGGAAAGCTGGAAATTCCTGACAGGAGATAGTTTAACTATCAAAGAAGTTACTGATGCTGCCGGATTTTATTTTAAAAGACAGGGTGAAGATTTTCTCCACACAGGCGCATTTATATTTGTTGACAGTAATGGTAAAATATGCCGCTATTTATATCCAAGTTTTTCTGAAAGAAGTGGTTTTGGAATCTTACCTTTTGATTTTAAAATGGCAATAACAGAAACAGCCGAAGGTAATGTTACCCCGACTATTGCCAAAGTTTTACAGTTCTGTTTTAGTTATAGTCCTGAAGGACAGACTTATGTGCTGAATTTTACAAGAATATTTGGTGCGGGGATTTTATTATTAGTTGGAGTATTTATAATATTTTTAAAATTTAAACCAAAAAAAGATGATACTAAAACGAGGTAGTTATTTAGATGAATGAAACAATAACAGTTCCGACAAACGGAAAGCATCCAAGCTATTTGGATTATCAGGGAAAGCATAAAGGTTTTCTCGGCTGGATACTTTCTACTGACCATAAAAGAATTGGAATACTATATTTAATTTCTATACTTTCTTTTTTTCTTGTCGGGGTAACATTTGGATTTTTAATAAGATTGGAATTGATTGCACCCGGCAGAACGATAGTGGATCCACAGACTTACAATGCGTTTTTTACTCTTCACGGAGTAATTATGGTATTTTTGTTTTTAATTCCTGCCGTACCCGCAATTTTCGGAAACTTCTTTCTTCCCATTCTTATCGGTGCCAGAGATGTTTCTTTCCCAAGACTTAATTTGCTTTCATGGTACCTTTATATTATCGGCGGATTGCTTGCTATACTTTCAATAATTGCACCTGGCGGTGCTGCAGATACCGGCTGGACTTTTTATATTCCTTACAGTGTAAGAACCGGAACAAATGTTATATATGCTTTGTTTGCAGCCTTTGTTCTTGGGTTCTCTTCTATATTAACCGGAATTAATTTTGTTACTACTGTTCATCGCTTAAGAGCACCGGGTATGACCTGGTTTAAAACTCCGTTATCTGTCTGGTCTATTTATTCAACTGCGTGGGTTCAGGTACTGGTTACTCCAATTATTGGAATTACTTTACTTTTGGTTATAATCGAAAGAACATTTAATGTCGGATTATTTGATCCGGCTCTTGGCGGTGATCCTGTTTTATTTCAACATCTTTTTTGGATTTACTCTCATCCCGCTGTTTATATAATGATCTTGCCTGCTATGGGTATTGTATCGGAAATTATTCCTGTGTTTGCAAGAAGAACAATTTTTGGTTATAAGTTTATTGCCTTATCAAGTGTGGCTATTGCATTTTTTGGTTCTTTAGTATGGGCACATCATATGTTTACAGCAGGAATGAGCGATACAGGGCAGTTTATCTTTTCGCTTTTAACAATGATTGTTTCTATACCAAGTGCAATTAAAGTTTTTAACTGGACTGCAACTCTTTATAAAGGCTCAATTGATTTAGCTCCGCCGCTGCTTTATGTTCTTGCATTTATATTTCAATTTTCTATCGGCGGATTAACTGGAGTAATGCTCGGTGTCCTATCTCTTGATATTATGGTTCACGATACTTCGTTTGTGGTTGCTCATTTTCATTATGTTATGTTTGGCGGAGCAGGTTTCGGAATTTTTGCGGCATTACACTATTGGCTGCCGAAAATGTTCGGTAGAATGTATAATATAAAAGTTGCTAAGAATACTTTCTGGCTGGTATTTATCGGATTTAATCTGCTTTACTTCCCGATGTTTATTATGGGATGGTTAGGTATGCCAAGAAGATATTATGACTATTTACCGGAATTTCATATTTATCATTTACTTTCAACAATTGGCTCATGGATATTGATTTTAGGAATACTAATTATGTTTTCAAATTTTATTGCTGCATTGATACGCGGTAAAAAAGTAAATGAAAAAAATATCTGGGGTGGAGAAACATTAGAGTGGACTATTGAAACCCCGCCAATTCATGAAAACTTTTTAGAAATTCCTACAGTGCACGATGCACCTTATGAATACAAACAAAACGAAACTGATATCAGACAATTTCAGGAGGTTAAGTGAGTACTCAAGAACATACAGTAACTTACATCCATCGTGATGATATTGGTGCACGAATGGGAATGTGGCTGTTCCTCTTTACTGAGCTGCTGCTCTTCGGAGGGATGTTTATTCTTTATTCTATTTACAGATTTACATATCCAGATGTATTTCATCTTGCTGCAAAAGAACTTAATACGATAATAGGTGCTTTTAATACGGCAATCTTGCTTACTAGTTCTCTTACTATGGCATTATCAATTGCCGCTATTCAGAGAAATCAGAAATCACTTTCGATTTTTTTACAGTTTATTACTATTGTTCTTGCTCTGGGATTTATGGTTAATAAATATTTTGAATGGGGTGCAAAGTTTAGTCATGGTATTTATCCCGGATCGGATGTTTTGTTATCAAAGCCTGCCGGTGAAATTATATTCTTTGGATTGTACTATGTAATGACAGGTTTGCATGGAATACATGTTATTATAGGAATAGTTTTAATTGCAATTATGATGAGATTTACTTCTAAAGGAATAATTAAATCTGACAGCTATGTTAAGTTAGAAACTATTGGTTTATACTGGCATCTTGTTGATATAATCTGGATTTTCTTATTCCCGCTGTTTTATCTGATTACCTAAGATTGAAAAAAGGATTGATATGGAAAAAAAACAAGAAAAATATTTAGATAATTCACATAGTTATGGAAACTATATTCTTGTGTGGCTTGCTTTGATGGCTCTTACTGCTGTTACTGTAGCTGTTGCAGGAATTAATCTTGGCGGATTAACAGTAGCAACTGCTTTGATTATTGCATCTGTTAAAGCTTATCTGGTTTTAACAATTTTTATGCATTTAAAAAGCGAAAGCAAAATATTCAGAGTGTTTGTTGCTGTAGCTCTGATTTTTCTTTTAGTTTCATTCATTTTATTATTTTCTGATTATTCTTTTATTGTAAGGAATTAAATATGTTTAATGGTGCATCCAATTTTGCTCACGATGTAGATTCACTTTTTCTCTTTACACTGATTGTTTCCGTGTTCTTTCTGGTTCTTATAACAGTATTGATGATTTACTTTGTTATAAAATACAATCGAAAGAGAAACCCTAAAGCAACTAACTATCATGGAAGTACTAAACTTGAAATTACCTGGACACTGATTCCCACTATACTCGTTCTTATTATGTTCTGGTGGGGCTGGAAAGGGTATTCAACTATGTCTGATATTCCGGAAAACGCTATGACCATTGATGTAACCGCACAAATGTGGAGCTGGAGTTTTAAATATGCTAATGGAAAAGTTGCTGATTCTTTGTATGTACCTGTTGATAAACCAATTGTACTGAATTTGCAATCCATGGACGTTGTTCATGCCTTTTATATTCCTGCGTTTAGAATTAAGAAAGATGTCTTTCCTAAACAAAACAGAGTTGTTTGGTTTGAGGCTACTGAAATTGGTGATTATGATATTGCCTGTGCAGAATATTGCGGATTAAATCATTCATATATGTACAACAAAATTAAAGTTGTATCTGAAGAAGATTTTAGCGATTGGTTATACGGAAGTTTTGATACTGAGACAAAAAAATAAGCCGATACTGAACTAAATTGTTAAATCAAGTTAAAATAATTACAGAGCTTACCAAGCTAAGCATCACTATTTTTGTTACCGTTACTACTGCTTTCGGTTATATTGCTTATTCGGGTGTTCTTAATTCAAAGATGATTCTTCCTACAATTGGTATCCTGTTTTTAGCATGCGGGTCTGCCGCAATAAATCATTATCAGGAACGGAATACAGATAGCTTGATGGAAAGGACAAAGAAAAGACCTATTCCTTCAGGTAAAATAAAAGCATCAACAGTACTTTTTATGGCTGTATTTCTTGCTGTCAGTGGTTCTGTTATGTTATTTTTCGGCGGTGGTTTATTAGCTATGTTACTTGGTATTCTTAATCTGATTTGGTACAACATAATTTATACACCGCTTAAGAAAAAAACACCGTTTGCTATAATTCCGGGATCAATTGTGGGTGCATTACCTCCGATGGTTGGATGGGTATCAGCCGGCGGATATGTTTTTAATCCGCAAATTTTATTGATTGCTATATTTTTCTTTATATGGCAAATCCCACATTTCTGGCTGCTTCTTTTACTGCTTGATAAGGATTATCAGAAAGCCGGCTTTCCTACATTAACGCAGATTTTTAATCAGCAGCAGTTAGGAAGAATTACTTTTATCTGGATTATTGCAACTGCAGTAACGGGTTTGCTTTTACCATTGTTCCGGATATCTCAAAATGGCTACATCAATTTAAGTTTATTGCTTGCTGCAATCTGGCTTAGTTATAAATCTTTCAGCCTTATCAGAAACACTGTCGAGAGAACATCATATAAATTTGCATTTAAGGGCATTAACTATTTTGCATTATTTGTTGTGCTGATGGTCTCAATTGATAAACTTTTGTCTTAATCATAAAAAATAAATACGTATGGAATTTTTAGATAATTTAGTTTTACCGCAGTCTGCTGAACATATCGGACTTCTTCATTATATACTTACACTTGTTCTTGTTCTTTTTGTACCTTTTATAAGTGTTGTGTTTGGAGGAACATTTACTTCTGTCTATTTTCTAAATAGATACAGAAAAACAAAACTTCCTTATTACAGAAAATTTTCTATTGAGTTAGTTGAATTTCTGACTGTTAAACCTCTTGTTGGAATTATACTTGGATTAATTCCATTGTTAACCGCAATTATAATAGTTGCTCAGTTACTTCATACTGCAAGGATACAGACGGTAAGTTTTCTCGTTCTTTCGTTTATTTTTGTTTTAGCTGCCTTGATTCTTATTTATGCTTACAGATATTCGATGGTTTCAATCAAGTCTAATAATTTTGATGATACTAAAGAAGATAACAGAAAATCTGAATCAAATTCTTTTTATTTAAAATCAAATTACGGAAAAATTGGTTTAATATTTTTATTTATTGGTATCTGGTTTTATACTGCAGCCATAACATCTGCAACAAACTTTTTAACCTGGAGTTTTCCCGGAGTTATTACATCGATTGCTGCTCCTGAAGTTTTATTAAATTTATTGATCTTTATTGTATTTGCATTAGCTTTAAGTAATGCCGCATTTTTATTCGTTCATCTGTATTGGAAGCGCGATAAAGAGATTATTGACTCTGACTACACTAAATTCATAAAAGATATCTGTTCAAAAGCAGGATTAAGAGCTTCAATTCCGTTACCGGTTTTAATTGCAATTAATTTATTTTCATTTTCAGGAAAATCATTATCCGGTTCAGTATTTATTTATTCTGTTGTCAGTATTATTTTAATTTTTCTTGCCTATCACTTATTCTATATGATAGCAAATAAGAATGAATACAGATTTGGATCGATTATATTTTTTGTTTTAATTTTTGGCTGGGTAGCTTTAATTATCAAAGATCAAAAGGCAATGACTAATGCAACTGTAAGCCACTCATTAATTCTTAGTACAGATTATGATCGGAAGCTTGCTGAATTAAAAGGGGAGGGGAAAATTGCTGAATTGAACGGTAAAGAAATTTATGATGTTAGATGTGCAAGCTGTCATAAGTTTGATCAGAAGTTTGTTGGACCGGCTCATTTTGATGTGCTCCCTAAATATGAAGGTAAAAAAGCTCAGTTAATTGCTTTTATCAGAAATCCTGTAAAAGTAGATCCTGCTTATCCTCCGATGCCCAATCCCGGCTTAACTCCGCAGGAAGTTGATGCAGTTGTAAAATATTTATTGGATGAATATCACAGGCAAAAATAGCCGCCGGAATTATTAAAACAAACTGAATGATAAACTCTTTTTCAGCATTTTAATATAAGTCTGAATCTTCGTCGTTTATTTGATCCTCATACTTATCAGTCTTATTGATTGTTAGCATACTACTTAACATATCTTTAAACTGAAAACCGGAATGAATACCAAACTTACTGAGCATAGAGTATTCAGCTAAACCGTGAAGAATAAATTCCATAAAAAGTAACGAAAGTTTTTCATCAGCATCAGCCTGATATTTATTTAATACTGATTTAAGTCCGGGTATTTTCATCAGAATGGATTTGTATTCTTCATTAGTTGCATTAAGAAGTATATCCACCTGATTATTTTTGGAAAACCAGTTTACAATCTCGGAGTAGGGGTCTTTACCTTGTTTCTTCTTCAGAATTTCCGGATTCGGAAAATATTTTTCAAAAATTGTTTTAATCGCTTTATTGATCAGAATATTCGCTACTTTAACCGGACCTTCCTGTTCACCTTCATAAACAAGTTCTACTTTACCGGTTATAGTTGGAATCACTCCAACAAGATCAGATATTCTGGCATAAACTATTTTTTCTGAGTTAAGGATTCTTCTTCTTTCAGCATAACTGATTAAATTTTCATAAGCAGAAATTGTTAATCTTGCCGATACGCCGCTTTTTTCATCGACGTAATCACTTTTTCTTGCTTCAACTGCTATCTGTTCAATTAATTCTTTTAATAGCGGATAAACAATAACATGATCACTTTGCTCTTCTGCTAAATTTGCTTCTTGCTCGGTGATGTTTTGTGATATCGAAATTGATTTTGGATAATGAGTAATTATCTGACTGTCAATTCTATCTTTAAGCGGAGTAACGATAGCGCCGCGGTTAGTATAGTCTTCAGGATTTGCAGTGAAAATAAATTCAATATCAAGCGGCAATCGTAATTTAAATCCTCGTATCTGAATATCGTTTTCCTGAAGAATATTGAATAAAGAAACCTGAATCCTTGCCTGTAAATCAGGTAATTCATTTATAACAAATATTGAACGATGTGATCTTGGAATTAATCCGAAATGAATAACCCTTTCATCTGAATAAGGCAATTTTAAATTTGCAGCTTTAATCGGATCAACATCTCCAATTAAATCAGATACAGTAACATCGGGAGTAGCAAGTTTTTCTGTGTATCTGAAAGACCTGTGCAGCCAGGTAATCGGTAGATTATCACCCATTTCTTTTACTTTTAATCTTGATTGATATGTTATTGGATTTAATGGATCTTCATTTAAATCGCTTCCTTCAATTACCGGGATATATTCATCAAGAAGATTAACCAACAATCTGGCGATTCTTGTTTTAGCTTGTCCTCTTAATCCAAGTAAAAGAATATTGTGTCTGGACAGAATTGCTGTCTGCAATTCAGGCAGTACAGTTTCATCGTAGCCGAAGATACCTTCAAATGGATTTGAGTTATTCCTAAGCGATGCTATCATATTTTTACGCATCTCATCCTTGATTGAAACCGGTTTATAACCGCTCTTTTTCAGTTCGGCTAAATTTTTAATATTGCCTACATTCATACAATCACCTTACTCTCTTTTTTCTGTTTCTTATATAATCTTCAAAAATAAAATCTCCTAATCCTGATAGACTGCTGTAAAAAGCTCTCCCATTGTTTATTTTGGTAAATTCTCTTACGAACTGCTGTAAATAAGGATCACGTGCAATCATAAAAGTAGTAATAGTTATTCCGGCTCTTCTGAACTTTGCAGCCTGATCCAAGGTTCGGTTCAAAATTTTTCTATCAAGACCAAAACTATTTTTATAATATCTTATTCCTTCTTTTAAGCAAGTTGGTTTACCATCTGTTATCATAAATATTTGTTTGTTGTTGGTTTTTCTCCGTCTTAAAATATCTCCAGCTAACTCAAGCCCTGCAACTGTATTTGTGTGATAAGGTCCAACTTCAAGATATGGCAGATCTCTTATTGAAATTTCCCATGCATCATTTCCGAATACAATGATATCAAGAGTATCTTTAGGATATTTTGTAGTAATTAACTCAGATAGAGCCATCGCTACTTTTTTAGCAGGTGTAATCCGATCTTCACCATATAATATCATTGAATGTGAAATATCTATCATCAGAATGGTTGAAGTTAAGGTTTTATAATCTCTTTCTTCAACTTCCAGATCATCTTCTGTTAAACTGAACTCTTCAATACCGTGATTTATTTGTGCTCTTCTTATGGAATCAGTTATATCAATTTGCTCAGGCAAATCACCAAACATATACTGTCTTTTCTCAGAAGTTTGTTCATCACCCTGACCCGCTGAAAAAGTTTTATGATTACCTGTTAAATTCTTTTTTAACTTTCCGAATATCTCTTCAAGAGATCGCTTTCTGATTGTTCTTTCAGATTTGTTTGTGGGAATAAATTTTAGTGTTTCATCATCCTGTTTAATATAGTTTTGATCTTTTAGATCTTCAATAAAGTCAGCCATTCCATAATTATTGTCTGTAATCTTGTATTTTCTGTCTATATCATTCATCCAATTAAGTGCTTCATCCACATCACCTGATGAAATGGTAAGCAATTGAAGAAAAATATTTAAAAGGTTATCAAAAGTTGATTGAACTTTAGCTTTTGAAGGGTCAAACTTTGTAAATCTGTAACCAAGCATAATCGAACCTGATCGAAATAATTTAATAATTGAGTAATCTTAATAATTAAGTTCTAAATAATAATATTTTATAAAATAGGAAAGGGAATTATTTCTTGCTTAATTTTTTTATAAGCTCATTAATTCTTTGATCAGAGTTATTTATTTGTGCAGCGTTTCTATAATATCGGAGTGCCATACCTTCATTTTTATCAGTCAGATAAGCATCGCCTAAAACACTCATAACTTTAAATGATTTGGGAAACAGTTTTACAAGTTCTTTAAGATAAATAATTGCATCTGCTACTTTGTTTAATTCTAATAAATTTTTAGCTAATATAACTATACCATCTTCGCCAAAATTAAAGAGTTCTTTCTGGTATTTATAAATAAAAGCTAGTTTTGAAATAGTCGAATCCATACCGCTTGATTTGTATGTTCTCATTAACTCCTGTGATATTGTCTGGGTGATTACTGGCTGAATGCCTGTGGAATAAATATTTAAAATGTCTTTTGCCGGCTCTCCAAGATTTATATCTCTGATATTTGTTAAATAAACTGCCGCTATTTTTTTATCCGGAGAAATAATCATTGAACCGCTGAAACCAGTTCCGGCACCTGCATGACCAAAATATTTCAAAGTATCATTCTCAACTTCAAGTGAAAATCCAAGTCCATAGTTTATATAATTTCCGTTTTTAAGACGTGTTCTTTTAGTCATTATCCTTAATGTAGTTTCATCAACTAATTTATTATCAAGTAAAGCTTTTGCAAAAAGCAATAGATCTTTAGAGTTGGATAAAAATCCACCTCCGGCAATCTTGATACTCAAATCCGCAAGCGGGGCATTTATAAAATTATACTCAACATTTTTTTCATATCCCCGCATTCTAAACGGAATTATTTCCCGTTGTTTATCTGTTCTTGTTGCTAACATTCCGGCAGTTTTAAGAACACTCTCAGCAACGTAATTATCGAATGGTTTTTTAGTTACTTCTTCAATTATTGCAGCAAGAATATTATATCCTAATGATGTATATAAATATTTTGTTCCCGGCTCAAACATCAACGAATCGTACTCAAAAACTTTTAACGCATCTTTTGTTGTCAGATAAAGTTTTTTACTGTCAAATTCACCCTCTTTATAATTTCTTATACCAGCAGTATGATTTAATAATTGTCTGATTGTAAACTTATATTTCTTTTCAGGAAAGTAGGGGAGGTATTTTCTAATATCTATATCAAGGTTAAGAATACCTTTTTCCCATAACTGCATAATAGCAATAGCTGTAATTGGTTTTGAGATTGAAGCAATTCTGAACAATGATTTATCTGAAACAGACACATTATTTTCGATGTCAGAATAACCGATGCTATTAGTCCATTTTATTTCATTATTAACCAACAGACCGGCAGAAACAGAAGGGATTTGTTTTATTTTTATATAGTTAGATAAATATTCATCTAAAACTTTGTTTATTGTTTGCTGTGCGTTTATCTGAAAAGGAGCAAAAACAAAAAGTATGGATAAAAATATTTTTATTTTTTTAACAATCGGCATTATTCGAAAGTGTTCAATAAAAAAAAGCTGTCAAAAGACAGCTTATAAATTTTATTTTATGGTTACCCTTTTTTCAATTATGTTATCAATCAGCTTATATTCTTTGGCTTCCTCAGAAGACAAGAAATAATCTCTGTCGCAGTCCTTTGTAATCTGTTCAATTGATTTAGAAGTATGTTCAGCTAATATTTTATACAAAGTATCACGGGTTTTAATCATTTCTTTAGCATGAATTTCAACATCGGTAACCTGCCCGCCAATCCCTTGAGTCCAGGGTTGGTGAATCATAATTTTTGAATGTGGAAGCGAGGATCTTTTCCCGGATGCTCCGCCGGCTAAAAGTATTGCCCCCATACTTGCAGCCATTCCTACACAAATAGTTGCAACATCTGGTTTTATATATTTCATCGTATCATAAATTGCTAATCCAGCCGAAACACTTCCACCGGGTGAATTAATATACATCTGAATATCTTTTTCACTGTCTTCAGCTTCAAGAAAAATTAATTGTGCAATGGTTAAACTGGCGATATGATCATCTATTGCAGTTCCTAAAAATACAATTCTCTCTCTGAGCAAACGCGAATAGATATCCATTCCGCGTTCACCGCGTCCGGTCTGCTCAATTACATAAGGTACTAACTGGTTAAATATTTCAATATTATTTTTCATTTGTTACCTCTTGTTTTGATTTAAATTTTTCAGCATCAACTTTTACAATAGTATTGCTTGACTTAAGAAAATCAAACAACTTCTTATCCAATATACGCTCACCCTGATTTGATGATTTATAATAGCTAATCAGCTTTTCAACAGACAGACCGGTTTTAACTGATTCTGACTCCGCCAAATCGTTTAAGTCCTGATCTGTTAATGATATATTTTCTGCTTTTTGAATTTCGTTTTTAACCAAATACCATTTTACTTCAGTCTCCGCTGATTTTTCCATTCTCTTTCTTGCTTCTTCTTTATTAAAAGGATATTTAGATTTTTTTGCATGCTCTTCTTCTTTTTTAAGATATTCATCAAGGATATTATTAACTAAAGTGCGAGGCGGAATAAATTCGTTGTTCTTCAGTATTTCATTGATCAGTTTAAATCTGATCATTTCCTCTGTCTGATTATCATAATATGATTGTAAATCTTTTCTGATATCTTCGCGTAAATCAGCTTCAGCAGTAAATTTATTTCGGCTCATTTTTTTTATCATTTCTTCATTCAGCTCAGGATAAATAATTTTCTTTAATCCGAGAATCTTTACATCATAGTGATATTCTTCTTTATGTACCTCTTCGGTTCCGTCATCATGCTTGTGTGTGTGCTCATCTTTAAAAACAAAATTAAATGATTCACCAACTTTTTTATTTTTAGAGTTAGTAATTATTTCTTTAGAAATACCATCAGCAGTTAAATCTATCTGCATTTTTTCCGGTTTAACATCCGGAATTTTCTCTCCATTTTTTTCAATCAGCAAAACTTCAGCATCAATTACAAATTGATTATCAGTTATTTGTTCTGCATCCTCTAACTTGTTATTTGTCTTTAAGAAATAGTCAATCTCCTTTTGAATTTCAGTTTCATTTACAATCCATTCAGGAATCTCGAGAGTTAAATTTGTATAATCTTTAACATTTAATACCGGAACAGTTTCAAATTTAACTTTGAATGAAAGATCTTTTTCTGGTTCAAATTTAAGATCTGTCATAGTTGGCTGACCAATAGGTTTCAATTGATTTTCATCAGCAATTTTCCAAAAAAAAGAATTAGCAATTTTTTCAGAAGCTTCGTATTCAAAAGCATCACCGTACATTTTTTTCAGCATAGAAAGCGGTGCTTTTCCTTTTCTGAATCCAGGTATCTGAATTTTCTTAGTCTGCTTTTTAACTTCTTCTTCGATTTCTTTTTTAATTTCATCGTACTGAAGTTTTATTTCAACTTCTTTTTCTGAAGAGTTTAAATCAACAACATTAAATTCCATAATAACAATAACCTTAAAAAAATAATAAATGAATTGATAAGAAAGTGCGAGAACGGGGACTCGAACCCCGACACCTCTCGGTACTAGATCCTAAGTCTAGCGCGTCTGCCAAATTCCGCCATTCTCGCGATTTTTGATTGTGGGACAAATCTTGAACAAATAGACCACAAATCTCAATTATCATTCGTTTTTATTGAAAAAACGCTTGCAAATATACTCTTACAAGTTTTGCCAAACAAATTGACTTAAAGCTGCTTTTGCAGTCTTAATCAAATTTTCAATACATTCGGCAGATAAGTTTATTATTTCTTATTTTTATAATTAAAATCATATTTAATTACTATCTATATGTGAGGTATCTCAATGGGGTATCGTTATGTGAAATTTACCTCTGCCGGAGCTGATAAAAAATTTAATGAGGATTCTTTAGAAGTTATTGAGATGCAGGATGGCTTATTGTGTTTGCTTTGTGATGGTGTGGGCGGTGAATATGGCGGAGATCTTGCGGCAAGAATTGCATTAAAATCTGCAATGTATTTTTTTTCATCATTTGATTCTAAAGATTATATTGAGAGAATCAAATACGCAATTGAAGAGGCGAATGCTTTTTTATTTAATCATTCTCTTAATAATGTGTCTGAAAAAAACATGGCTACAACAATTGAGCTTATGTTCTTTACAGAAAGCTTCATCTACTGGGCTCATATAGGTGATTCAAGAATATATCATTTAAGATCTCAAAGATTACATCTGCTGACTAAAGATCATTCTATGGTACAAAAACTTTTAGATGAGGGATTTATTTCCGGAAGTCAGGCTAAAAATCATCCACAGCGTAATGTTATTATAAATGCGTTAGGTGAGTATCAGCATACACAACCGGATATAAGTAAAATAAAAGTTAATGATTTTGAAACTAATAAATTTTTTATTTGCTCGGATGGAGTATCAAACATAGTTAGCAATAAAGAATTAGAAGAAATATTAAACTATGCTGATCTGGAACAGATGAAAATCCAGATAGTCAAACTAATTAAACAACGCGGCGCACCTGATGATTATTCTTTTATAATTTTAGAAAAATTCAGATGATCGGAAGAAGAATACAAAACTATAAAGTTGTTTCATTGCTTGGTATTGGCGGTATGGGTTCCGTTTACAAAGTTTATGATACTTTTCTTGAAAGATATGCTGCGCTAAAAATTATAAATGTAAATTCAATTCCTAATCCAAGATTTATTGAAAGATTTAAAAGAGAGGCGAGAAATCAGGCAAATCTTTCACATCCAAATATTGTTTCAGTTTATGGATTTGTTCAGGAGAAAGATATTCTTGGTATTGTAATGGAATATATTCACGGTCAGACGATTGAAAATATTATCGGAAAGAATGGACGGTTTGATTTATATTATGCTACTGAATTATTGGAACAGATTTTAAATGGCATAGAGGCAGCTCATAATTCAGGGTTTATTCACAGAGATTTAAAACCTTCAAATATTATACTTGATCACGAAGGCAATCCGAAAATCATGGATTTTGGAATATCAAAATCTATTGAAGATGTGAAAACTGTTACACAGCATAACTCAAGACCAGGGACGCTTTTATATATGAGTCCTGAACAATTAAGCGGTAATGTTGTTACGATTAAAAGTGATATTTATGCACTTGGAATTACATATTATGAAATGCTGACCGGTAATCATCCGTATCAGGCAAATAATATTTATGAAATTATTGATGCACATGTAAATCAGGTACCTGAAAAATTAACAAACATCTTACCCGGGATACCGGATTTTATTGACGAAATAATTCTAAGAGCAATTGGTAAAGCAGGTGATAGTTCTTTTCAGAATGCACGGGAATTTAACGAGGCTCTGAAGCTTGTTTCTAAGATTGATTATTTTACTTCATCAGGCTTAAATCAGTTTGTACCTGAAGATGATTTTACGCCTTTGCTCGGTGAAGATGATGATAAATCAGAAAAAACAGAATCCAAAGCATTTGGCAGAATTACAAATATCTTGCTTATTCTTGTTTTTATTGTTCTTGCGGTAATCGTATATAATGTAGTTAAGAAAACAATAGATGAGTATGAGAAAGATGATATTAACTCACTGAATTATTCACAAGATTATTCCAAAAATCCGCACTTTGTTTTATCAACTGATTGGATAAATATAAAAATTAATACTGATGCCAATTTGAATACTTTATATTTTACAAATGATTATAATGGTTTTATTGCGGGAGACTCAGGCATTTTTTTCAGAACTGTCAATGCAGGGGTTAATTGGGAGCCGATCAAAACTTCTTACACCAACGATTTTCATTCTCTTTCATTTTCAAATAATAAGATATTTGTTGCAGGTTCAAAAGGTTTTATTGGTATTTACAATGACAAGAATAAGCAATTAAAAAAAATAAATACTGGAGTGTCGGAATCAATTTTTCAGATCATCTTTATTTCTGAATATAACGGATTTGCAGTCGGCTCTAATGGTTTGATTTTAAAAACAGAAGATGGGGGGCTTACCTGGAACAGGAGATTAAGTAATGTTCCGGAAAATCTTTTCTCAATTGATTTTTCTGATAACCTTAACGGAACAATCGTCGGCTGGGATGGAGTTATTCTCAAAACTATTAATGGCGGAGAATCCTGGAGCAGAATTAGCTCTGATTATAAAAGTTATTTTAAAGATGTGATTTTTGTTAATGAGTTTTTAGGTTTTATTGTTGGTGGTAATGGATTGATATTAAGATCAGAAAATGGAGGTAATAGCTGGAAAGCTGTTAACTTGAATTCTACCTCGGGTTTATATAAAATATTTTTTGATAACAATGATAATGGTATCATAATAACTAACAGAGGTGAAGTATTGCTTTCATCAGATGCGGGTAAAAGCTGGAAGATGAAATCAATTGGGAAACCTGTCGTTTTAAATGATATTAAAAGATTGAACTCCGGTAATTATATGATCGCTGGCAATAACGGAAGCTTATTCAAAAGTACTCTTCAAAAGAAATGATTAAATTATCTCTTCACTGATTTTATTCAGCTTTATTTTTTATGAAATTATTCTTTCAGCTTAAAACTAATTTATCCTTTATAGTATCTGCATTAATTCTGATTCTTATAAACTATTTGTTTACCGGTATTGCCCTCCTTAATACTTTTGGTTATGAGTTTGCAGCGGTTAATGGATTATTGTTTGTTATAATTGCCGGATTGTTTACTCTTAACAAAATTCAAAAAGCTGAGTTTGATTTAATAAAAATCTTAAAATATCTGCTTGTATTTTATTTTCTGCCTTTGATTATCACATTGATTAATTCTCTATTAACAATGTTTTGTTCTTTTTGGGATGGAATGCTTTTTTATCTTTTAATATCGCTGCCTTCTTTATTGCTGGGATTTTCTTTAGCGCTGCTAATAGATTTTTATTTCAAAAAGTTAAAACGATCAGTCTTTATTTTTATAATATTATTGCTCGCACTGATTCCGGTAATAGAAATATATTTTTATCCGCAGATTTATTTTTATTCCCCTTTAATTGGTTTCTTCCCTGGTAATATTTATGATGAAGGATTAAGTCCCGATTTAAAATTATTCTGGCATCAAATAGTAGTTTTATTTTTCTGCATTGCAGTTATTCTTCTTATTTATAGAAGACCAAAAATTCTGTTAGCGAAAAGAAACAGCATTTTAAGCGGAGTAATTTTTTTATTTATCTTATTCCAATTTCTCTCTCCATTTTTAGGTTTTTCTACCTCATTTTATAAATTGGATAATACGCTTGATAAAACAATTGAAACAGATAACTTTATTCTGCATTACGATAAGTTAACAGAGCAGGAAGCTGAATACATTTCGGTAAGTCAGGAGTACTATCACTACATACTTACAGATTATTTGAAGGTTAATCCGGCAAGAAAAATAAATGTTTATGTTTTTAATAACAGCGAACAGAAAAAACACCTGTTTGGAGCAGGGAATGCCGATGTTACTAAACCGTGGCAATATGCTGTTTATCTGAGTGCAGAATCCTGGGATAATACTTTAAAACATGAACTTGTTCACATATTTTCTGCTGAGTTTGGAACAGGTATTTTTAAGTTAGCTGCCGGATTTAATCCTGCACTTATTGAAGGTGTTGCAAAAGCGGTTGAAGGAGTATCATACGATTATGAACTAATAGACTTCACTGCGTTGGCATACAATCATAATTACAGATTAAACATTATCCCTTTGTTTAGCGGCTTCAATTTCTTCCGGTCAAATGCAGCTTTGGGTTATACATACAGTGGAGCTTTTATTAAATACCTTATCGATAAATATGATATAAACAAAGTAAAAGAATTTTATGCAACAAATGATTTCGAGTCTGTCTTTAATAAAAAGTTAGAAGATGAAAAGAAATTATTTGAGCAGTATTTATCAGTGTTACCAGGTATTGCAGGTAAGGAGATGGTTGATTATTATTTCGGGCGTTTGTCAATTATTCAGAAAGTATGTCCGAGATACATTTCAGATAGAATAACAGAAGCTTATAACTATCTTGCCAAAGGTGATTTGAATAAAGCAGAAAAATTATTTACTGAAGTTAACAGTAAATCAATAAATTACTCAGCTTTGATTGGACTGTCAGAAGTTTATCATAAAAAAAAGGAAACATATAAGGCAATGAAGCTTTTGTCGGACGGCAATCTGAAAAAATTCTCTGATTCCCCTTATGAGTATCTGCTTATGTTAAGATTAGGTGATCTTAATGCCCTTAATGATCTGTATCCGATATCAGGAATAATTTATCAAAAGATTATTGAAAGTAATCCATCTTTTAATCTTGTATCTTTATCCAAGCAGCGTTTAAAGCTGTTAGATAAAGATTTGCTCAAAACTTATCTTGAGGGGAATGATTCATTAAAATATAAGATACTGGTTAACTTAAATAACGATAGTCTTGACTATAATCTGATTCCATCTATCTTAAATTTAAGTAAGAGTATGAGCATTAATTATAAGCAGGTTCTAAAGAATTTTAATAAGACTTTTATTATTGATAATTTAGAAAGCAGTTATGCAGTTTATAAGCTGTCAGAATTTATGATGGCAAACAGAGATTATGCAAATGCAAGAAAATATTCTGCGTTAGCGTTAAGATATAAAAACGGGAATCCATTTTACTTTGCTATAAAGCAAAATTTTAACAAAACGACATGGTTTTTTAATAACGCAGATAGTTTAATAAATAAAAATATTACAGATACAACGGATGTTATCAATTAGTAATAAATCAATTACAAAAAAACTGAGCGAGAATATTGTCTTAAATAAAATAGCTCAGATTGCACAGAGTGAAAACAAAAATGTTTTTGTTGTTGGCGGATATGTTAGGGATCTGATATTAAAACGTGAAAGAAGCGATATTGATATTCTTGTTATTGGAAGCGGAATTGATTTTGCAAAAACAGTTGCTGAAAAACTTAATATCAGTAATGTTAACTATTATAAAAATTTTGGTACAGCACAATTCAGCTTTGATAATATGAATGTTGAATTTGTTGGTGCACGAAGAGAATCATACGATCGAAATACCCGTAAACCCTTTGTTGAAGACGGCACTTTTGAAGACGACATAAGCCGAAGAGATTTTACAATTAATACTTTAGCTGTTTCACTTAACGCAATTGACTTTGGAAAAATAATTGATACCTACGATGGCTTGACTGATATAAAAAATCAAATTATCAAAACGCCGTTAGATCCGTTCAGAACTTTTGACGATGATCCTTTAAGAATAATGAGAGCGTTCAGGTTTGCTGCTCAATTAAATTTTAAAGTTGATAAGAACATAATGAAAGCCGCTTATGATATGCGTAATCGACTTTCAATAGTTTCACAGGAAAGAATAACAGATGAATTTTTAAAGATCCTCTCAACTCCTAAACCGTCTATTGGATTAAAACTTTTATTTGAATCACGCGTTCTTGAAATTGTCTTTCCTGAAATTGCAATAATGTCTGGTGTTGATCAGCGAAAAGATTTTCATCATAAAGATGTATTTCTGCACACATTACAGGTTGTTGATAATATTTGCGAAGAGACTGATGATGTTTGGTTAAGATTTGCAGCGTTAGTTCATGATATAGCTAAACCACCGACAAAGAAATTTGTTGAAGGAATTGGCTGGACATTTCATGGACATGAAAATCTTGGTGCAAAAATGATGAAAAAAATATTTCACCGGATGAAATTACCTCTTAATAAATTAGAATATGTTCAAAAGCTTATTACACTGCATCTGCGTCCGATTGCATTAGCCAAAGAAGAAGTAACCGATTCAGCTATAAGAAGATTGGTAGTTCAGGCAGGCGATGACCTTGAGGATCTGATTACATTATGCAGGGCTGATATCACTAGTAAGAATCCTTATAAAGTTGAAGAATATCTTGGCAACTATGAGCGTGTTATGCAAAAGGTACGTGATGTTAAAGAGCAGGACCAACTGCGTGCCTTTCAATCACCGGTTAGGGGAGATGAGATTATGCAGATTTGCAATCTTAAGCCATCAAAAAAAGTTGGGGAAATAAAAACTGCAATCGAAGAGGCAATTCTTGATGGTAAGATCGGAAATAATTATGAAGAGGCGCTAAGTTATCTGATGAAAATAAAAGACGGGTTTCTTAACGAATAACAAACTAAAAATTATAACTTAAACCAAGAAAATATCTTTTCTCTTCAATCCGTACGATATCATTTTGAATTCCTGTTGAAATACTAATTGGAATTGCTGTCTGGTAATTCTGAATCATTTTGTTAAATGAAAGGTGTTTATTTATTAGTTCTTCATCGTTTAATACAGCAGTGGTATCTTCCTTTGCCTTGCCGGATTTTTTATCACTTAGTATTGCATAGATAACAATTCCTGCAACTATTGCTGCTCCGGCAATATAGAAAACAGTGTTATCATTTGATTCGTTTACATTGGCTGGTTGACCAGAACCACCTCCGATTTGCTCAAATATTCTGTTAACTTGTTGAGCTTCTGAGGTATTGGTTAAGCAGATAATTACAACTAACAGCATCATTAAAATAGATTTTGATTTCATTTCATTTACATAAATTTTTTTATTTCTGAAAAATAATACTCAATAAACGGAATAGTTTCAACTGAAAAGTCTGACTGACTTTTACTAACTTCTGAAAAAAATCTGATAACAAAATTCAGAAAATGTTTTGGTAACCGCTAAGAATCGAGTATTTCATTGTCTCCTCAATCTAATTCCAGAATTAATTTGTATTAACTTTGCAAACAATTATCTAAAAATCTAAATAGGAATACATAATTAATTATTTACAAAAGTAATTAATTACCGTATGTGTAATTATTTAACCATTTATAATTAAGTAAACTAAGTTTTAAGCTATTAGACTATTTTTGGGTGGTTATTATCAGTGTATGATTGAAAATTTTATAGTATTTTTGATCCGAAATTAGGTCTTAAAAAAATCAAGTGGAGAAACAAATGAAATTTTTCTTTTTCTCAATATTACTTCTATTAAATATCAGCGTTTATTCTCAGGATCAGCTATCTTTAAATGAAGCTATAAAGATTGCACTTCAAAAAAACAGCGGACTGCTTACTAATCAGAACAATATGCTTAAAAGTGAATCTGCTCTTACTGCTGCTTATGGAAACTTTTTACCTGATCTTGGAGCTTCGGGCAGTTGGAATTGGAATAAGAATAAAGGAGATGGATATGAGATTGATTCCCGAAGCTGGTCTGTCGGCATAAATTCAAGTATAGTTTTATTTGATGGTCTTTCAAATTTTGCTAACCTTTCACGAAGTCAAAATAATTATGAAGCTGTTAAATTATCTATTGAACAGAAAAAACAGGAAGTAATATTTCAGACAATTAATCTGTATTATGCTATTGTGGAAGCTGAACAGGTGTTAAAAGTCAGAGAAGAAGATGTTAAGCAGCAGCAAAAAAATCTTGAAACAATTGAAGAACGGAACAGATTAGGCTCTGTTACTAAAGCTGATGTTTATCAGCAGCAGGTACAATTGGGCAATGCAGAGTTACAACTGATTCAACAGAAAAATCTTTTGGAAACTGCAAAAAGTAATTTATTATTTTATCTTGGATTGGATGTTCTCCAGAACTATCAGTACTCAGATAGTTTTTCCGAAAGAGAAATTAAAATATTGGATACTGATATTAATACCGATTATGACAGGCTGTCGGAACTGGTTAAGCAGGCATTAAACAATCGCAGGGATTATCTTGCTCAAAAGCTAACACTGGATTCTTATTATGATAATCTGACAATTGCACGATCAGGACATCTTCCATCATTAACCGGAAGAGTAGGTTATGGAACTGATGCTGCAACTCCAAATAATCTTTTTAAAGATCATTCATTTTCAGCGGGACTTACTTTAAGTATTCCGCTTTTTTCAGGCTTCTCTACTCATAACTTAATACAAGGTGCTGAAGTTGATGCTATGAATTATGAACTTCAGGTTAAAGACAGCGAAAGAATGATAAAACAGGAAATCCAGAAATCATTTCTTGATCTTGAAGCCGCTAAAAAAGGTTTACTTGTAACTCAAAAAAATGTAAGTGCTGCAGAAGAAAATCTTAAGATTGAACAGGAAAAATATAATCTTGGTGCAGGTAAACTTCTTGATGTTTTAATTGCAAATACTTCTTATCAAAATGCTAAAACAAATTACATTAACTCACAGTTTAATTATATCAAACTGAGTGAAGAGCTTAAATATAATCTGGGCACTTTGGATTATAAGTCTTACGAATAAAATTTTATAACAGGAGAAAATCTCAAATGGCAAATGGAAAGAAAAAATCAAAGAAAAAATTATTCATATTTGGCGGAATAGGTTTACTGATTCTTATTTTATTAATTGTTGCCTTTATAGGTGGAAATAAAGAAGAAATCATTTCCGTTCAGGTTGAAAAGGTTGTTAAGAGGACTATAACACAAACCGTTGCTGCAACCGGAAAGATAAATCCTGAATTTAAGGTTGTAATTAATCCGGAAGTAACCGGAGAGATTGTTGAACTTCCTGTTAAAGAAGGTGACATTGTAAAAAAAGGTCAGCTTTTAATAAGAATAAAAGGAGATCAATATCAGGCACAGAAGCAAAGATTAGAGGCTAATCTTTTAGCTGCTCAGGCGACTTTGAAAATGAGAGAGGCTGAATTAACAAAAGTAGAACTTGATTACAATCGTGTTAAGGAATTGCATAGTAAAGGTCTTGCAAGTGATTCTGAGCTTGAAGCAGCAAAATCTAATTACTTAACAACAAAAGCATCGCTCGAAGCCGCTGAAGCTAATGTACTGCAGAGTAAAGCTTCACTTCGCGAAACTCTTGAGATGCTTTATAAAACTACAATCCTTTCACCTATGGATGGAGTTGTTACAAAATTAAATGTTGAGGTTGGTGAAAGAGTATTTGGTGCAGGTTTTTCGATGGGTACAGATATTATGACAGTTTCCGATTTAAGTAATATTGAGGCAGTAGTTGATGTTGATGAAAATGATGTAGTTCTGGTTTCAATCGGTGATACGGCAAGAATTCAGGTTGATGCTTTTAAAGATCAGGAATTTATTGGGTTGGTATCTGAAATTGGAAATAGTGCAAAGACTTCCGGTTTAGGTACACAGAATGAAGTCGTTAATTTTGAAGTTAAGATAAAACTAATCGATCCCAAAAATTCTTTAAGACCTGGTATGAGTTGTACTGCTGATATTGAAACTGAAACGATTCAAAATGTTTTAAGTGTTCCGATACAAAGTGTTACAACAAGAGAAGGAACTCAGTCAGTAGATAATTTAACAGAAGGGCAGCCTGAAGAATTTCAACAGGTGAAGGAAATTAAAAAAGAAAAAATACACAAGGCAAATGAAATAGTGTTTCTTGTTGAAAACGGAAAAGCAAAGAAAGTCAATGTTGAAACAGGCTTAAGTGATGATAATTACATTGCAATTTTAAGCGGATTAAAAGGAGGTGAAGATGTAATTTCAGGTAGCTATAAAGCAATCTCAAGAGAATTGAATGATGGTTTACAGGTTAGAGTAGAAGAAAAAAATAAAAATTTCAACAAGAAATAAACCTGGTAGATGATAATGAACATAATTAATATAGAACATATTGCAAAGATTTATCAGGTCGGAATGGAGCAGGTTCATGCACTTAGAGATGTATCTCTTAAGATTGATAAAAATGAATATGTCGCGATAATGGGTCCATCTGGTTCTGGTAAATCAACTTTAATGAATATGCTTGGATGCCTTGATACACCTACATCCGGTGTTTATGATTTTAAGGGTGTTAGTGTAAGCGAAATGACTGATAATGAACTGGCAAGAATCAGAAATAAAGAAATTGGATTTGTTTTTCAGACATTTAATCTGCTTGCCAGATCTGATGCTGTGCATAATGTAGAACTGCCTTTGATTTATGCAGGTGTTCCTTCTGCTGAAAGAAAAGAAAGAGCCAGACAGGCTTTAATAGATGTTGGACTGGGTGACCGCATGCATCATAAACCTAATGAACTTTCCGGCGGACAAAGACAAAGAGTTGCTATTGCAAGGGCTTTGGTTACTAAACCGGCAATCATTCTTGCCGATGAACCTACAGGTAATCTGGATTCAAAAACGGGTGAAGAAATTATGGCACTTTTTCTGGAAATTCATGAAAAAGGAAATACAATTATTCTGGTTACTCACGAAGAATACATTGCTGAACATGCTATGCGTATATTAAGATTAAGAGATGGTTTAATTGAGAAAGATGAATTGGTTGAGAGAAGATTCATTCCAAAAGCAAGAGAAACTATTTTGTAAAAAAGGATTTTAATCTACTCATTGTTTTATGAAAAAATCTTTAAATTGAATTTTATATGCAGAGGAAAAAGAGTAAATGACATCAATGTTTTTAGAATTACGTGAAGGATTAACAATTGCCTGGTGGGCAATAAGAGCGAATAAAATTCGTGCAATACTTACTATGCTCGGAATTTTTATCGGCGTAACAGCAGTAGTTCTTATGTCAACAGCAATAAAAGGGATTGACAATTCACTTCAGCAGGGTGTTAGTTCACTTGGTTCTGATGTATTATATATTGATAAGTGGGCTTGGTTTTCAAATGAGGAATGGTGGCGGATGCGTAACCGAAGGAACATTGAAATGAATGATTATTACAGATTTAAAGATTTAGTAAAATTGCCTTTAGCTATTGCACCTGTTTCTAACACAGTTCAAACTATTAAATACGGCGACAGAAAAGTTGAAATGGTATTCCTGAACGGTTCCACTTCAGATTATGTGAAAACAACTAATTTTGATTTTAGCGCGGGCAGATTCTACAGTGACATTGAATCGGACGGTGCAAGAAATGTTGCTGTAATTGGAAGCGAGATAAGCAGTAAATTATTTCCAAGAGGAGATGCTATTGACAAAACCATTAAAATTGGTCCTGTAAATTATAAAGTAGTAGGTGTATTGGCAGAACAAGGTAGCACTTTGTTAGGTGCTTTCAATCCGGATAATCAGGTCTTTGTTCCTCTCGGGACAATATTTAAATATTTTGCTTCCAGAAATATGAGATCAATTACTATCAATGTGCGTGCAGCAAATCCTGAAATGTTAGAAGCAACTAAAGATGAAGCTGAGGGAATTATGAGAAAGATCAGAGGTTTGGCGCATAATGAACCAAATGATTTTTCTATTAATCAGCAGGAGGGATTGACAAGTTTTCTGGATTCGATCACAATTATTATTAAGATAGCCGGATTATTCATTACCGGATTATCTCTTTTTGTCGGTGCGGTTGGTATTATGAATATTATGTTTGTTTCAGTTAAAGAGAGAACAAGGGAAATTGGTTTAAGAAAAGCAATCGGGGCTAAACGCAGAACAATACTAACACAGTTTTTATTAGAGTCATCCGTCATCTGCCTGATTGGAGGCATAATTGGATTAATAGCTGCTATACTTTTAAGTTTTATGCTTAATCAGTTCTTTCCAACTTCAGTTCAGTATGATGTTGTAATATTAGCTATCGTTATTTCATTATTAACAGGAGTTGTATCCGGTTTGGCGCCTGCTTATACTGCTGCGAAATTAGATCCAGTAGATGCATTGAGGTATGAATAAAAGTGGAGTAATGGAGTTTTGGAAATTTGGAATGAGGAAAAATGAAAGAACATACTAAAAGACGAAATTTAAATCGTGGTTATATGAAGTTAGAAGTTTGGAATGATGCAATCAATTTATTTAAATCAACTTATAATCTTGTTGATAAAATTTCAAATCTTGATTACAAATTAAAAACTCAAATTGTGGATGCAGCTCAGTCTATTTCATCTAACATCGCTGAAGGTTATGGAAGAAAATCGATTAATGAGTATTTATATTTTTTAAATATTAGTTTAGGTTCATCAGCAGAATTATTAACTAGAATATTCGGATTAAGAGAAATCAACCTGATTCAAGAAAATGATTTTGAAGAGTTTGATACGAAGCATTATGAAGTTAAAAACAAACTATTAGGTTTGGTGAAATCACTTCAAACAAAACAACAAAAGGGCTCCTGGGATAATCTAGTTCGCGAAAAAGAAATTGAATATGGAAAAACTCAATAACTCCAATACTCCATCATTCCATTTGAGTGATGTAAGGATTTATAAAGGTATTTATAATGAAACTTAATCAGATAATAATAATTTCTCTTCAATCTCTTAAAAGCAACAGACTAAGAACTCTTTTAACAATATTAGGTGTTGTGGTTGGAATATTTTCGATAATTGTAATTATGACAATACTAACAATGCTCCAGAATAGTATTGATGAGGGACTATCGAGCTTAGGTAAAAACACTTTTCAGATACAGAAACACGAAAATGTTTTTGGCGGCGGACCAAGAATGAGAGACAGAAACCGGAAAGATTTAACTATTGAGGATGGGGAAAGATTAAGAAAGATGCTTACTCAGGCTAAGTATGTTGGAGTAGAACAATGGCAGTTTGGTATTATAGTTAAGTATGGCAATAAAGAAACTAATCCTAATATTTCCGTTGCTGGTGTAAACACAGATGCAATGAAAACAAATGACTGGAATGTGCAGGAGGGAAGGGATTTCCGGGAGAGTGATATAAATTTTGCTTCAAATGTTTGTCTGATTTTTCAACCTATTGTTGATAAATTTTTCCCGAATGGTAATCCTATCGGAAAAGAAATAAGAGTTGATGGAAGAACAATGCGGGTGATTGGTGTGATTGAACCGCAGACTGCTTTGTTCGGACAAAGCAGGGATAATTATGTTATTGTTCCAATAACAACCTGGCAGGCTATGTACGGAAAATATGGGCGTTCGGTTAATATTACTGTAATGTCTCAAAGCAAAGAAGATTATAATCAGGTTATTGAAGCTGCTACAGGTTATATGCGTACTATCAGAAAAGTTGCTCCGGGTGAACCAAATGACTTTTATATTTTCAATAACGAGTCAATGATTGAACAAACTGATCAAATTACCGGACCAATAAAACTTATTGCACTGGCAATTTCTTTAATTGCATTGATAGCCGCCGGTGTTGGTATTATGAATATTATGTTAGTTTCTGTTACTGAGCGTACTCGTGAGATCGGAATTAGAAAAGCTCTTGGTGCACGTAAGTTGTGGATATTAACTCAATTTCTGTTTGAAGCAATTATTCTTTGTCTTCTCGGAGGAATTTTAGGAATAATTATAGGCGTTGGTATAGGAAATTTTGCCGGCAGTTTTCTTAATGCACAAACTGCTGTGCCCTGGGATTGGGTATTGATTGGTTTAACAATGTGCGTTGCAGTTGGAGTTATTTTCGGTACTTACCCTGCTTATAAGGCTTCTAACCTGGATCCGATTGAAGCATTACGATATGAATAAAACTGAGTGATGGATTCATCACTCAATTCAAAATGTTATATCAATTTGTAAACTAAACCGGTTATCAAGATTACCAATTATTTCATTATCACCGGAGCTGAGAGAAGTTTCATCAGGTTTATAAGTTTCAGAATATTTTGCAGATATTGTTATCAGATTAATAGGCTTATACCTTATCAAAAAATACCAGCGGATTCCTTTTCCGTACATTGCTAAATTTGGCATTACTCCAATCAGATCGTTTTCAAATTCGTAAACAGCAGAATTGAATGAATCTGTGTGAAAGAAAATAATTCTACCATATACGGCAAGTTTTTTTAATAGTAAAAGCCTTGCCTCCTGAAAAATCAATAATCCATTTTCGTTTTTATCAGCTAAGCGAACTAAAAAATTATTGTATTCAATCCGGGTTTTTAGTCTGATAAAATTTTCAGTCTCATAAATCAATTCAGTTCGTGCGGTTTGTTTTAATCTTCTTACAATCATGCTTTCATTATCAATTATTTCTGTAATCTCTTTATTCTCATACTTATACCTTAATTTAATTTCAAAATTATGATTGAGGTTTGTTAAAAAATCAATTAGTAATTCATCACCTTCGCTTGAAAGCGAATTTTCATTTGTTTTAAACGGAAATTTGAATATGTCGTAGTATAAATTCAGTATGCCAATTTTGGTTCGTAATTTTACTCCGGAATAAAAACCGACTTCATTATTAGTTTTGCCGGAGCGTTCTCCAAAACCAAAACCGAACAGATTCTTATAATTTCTTGGGTATGATCTTATCGCAGTTGTAAAGATAAGATTATCTGATGCTGCAAATTGTAATCCATTTAGTGATGCAACAGAAGTCAGATCATAGGATGCTTCTCCAAATAAAGAAAATTTGTAATAATTTAAATTGTAGTAAACAGATAAATAATTAAAGTTGTCTCCCGTAACATCGTACAGCGAACCATATTCCAAAGGTTTGTCAAACTTTACTTTATAATAAACTGCACCTATATTAAAAACATTTGCAGTTCTGTAATCCAATGATCCTCCATAAAATATTTGCTGTGCAGAGTTCTTCTTTGCTATCTCAGTAGTTGTCCGATGAAATCCTGTTTGACTGATAGAAATTATTTCGTTCGTTGCTTCATTAATACTTGCATCAATAAAATGATTTGAATAAAATCCGGAAAGCCGGAAGCCGCCAAACTGAAAAGTAGAAGCAGCACCTCTAAAAAAGTTATATTCAGCCGCACTTGTGTAAGGTCTTATGAATCTTGAACTTTTTTTAACTGGGAAAACAGCATCAGCACCTTTTGAAAAACCGAATGGACCCCATAGTGCTAATCCCTGCCCAAGTTCAATTGTATAATCGCCGATTATTAAATTATTAATAAAGCCTTGATCCTTCATTTGAAAATGGAAAGAAGAGAAATCGGTATGTAATACTTCTCCCGGATCCTTTTCAATCAGAACACCAGCCTGATAATTTTTATCATATTTTATTTGAAGCCTGTTATAAGTTTTAATTTTTGATCCTGCAAATCTTTGATTAGAAAATCCTCGTCTTGTTTGTAAATCATTTGATATTCTGCTTCTGAGAGTTGTTCTTAATTTTGAATAAAATGGAGTTGTAGATTCATCAGACTCAGAAAACTGCGGCTGGTCAAATTTATTTTCTGCTCTTAGAAACGGAATGATCTTTTCAATCAGATTTTTGTTTAACTCTCTGATTGCAAATAATTCATTTGCAGAATAAAAATTTCCGAATTTCTCTCTGTGTTTAATTATTTTCTCAGCAGAGACATTATCCATTCCCGGGATTTTAGTTAGCTCAAAGATATCTGCCTTGTTCAGGTCTATCGGATTAGCAATTATTTCTTCAAGATAATCGTAAAGATCTTCATCCTCTGATTCACTTTCTGTTTCGATTAAAACATCATCAAGAATTTCTTCTGTCTTTAAAACAGTGCTGTCAATTTGTGCATAAGCGGGAATAATAATTGCAATTAAAAAAATAATTGTAAATAAATATTTCAATTATTCTATCCCAAGATATTTTCGGATGGATTTATTTCTATTATCTTCTCGTCCAAAGCTTACAATGATTCCTGCCTGATGAGTAAAGCCGAGAGCATTATGACTGAACAATGCATAATCAAGACTATAGTTCAAATAGTTGATCCCTATACCTGCACTGAATCTTGAAGGTTCATTTGAAAAACCTGTTCTCAAAGAAACATATTCAATTATATCGTAATTAATTCCAAACTGAAATGATGCTTTATACTTTATATCTTTATCAACAGAAAAGTTAAGACTCAATTCCTTAATCACATCATAAGAAAGACCGGCATTAATAACTACAGGTATCTGATTTTCTGTATTACCATAAGATGCGCGATTAATATTATGCAGATAGAAACCTAATCTAAGATCGTCTGCAATGTATGCTAATCCGCCAAGATTTAAATAAAATATTCCGTCATTACCATAATTTTTAATTGATACGGTCTGATAATTAACTGCTGCACCAATAAAGAACCTGCTGGTAAAGTTATTTGAATAGGCAATTGAAATTCTTGTCTCACGGAAAAGATCAAACCCATAAGTCATTCCGCCTAATGAAAAAGATCCAATACTTGTTGGTTCGTGATATGCAATAAAACCATTTGAAAGTTCACTCATACCAAAAGGGGCAGGCGAGTAAAAAATCCCAGCTTCCCTCCAGTGCATCTGAGATAATCCTGCGGGATTATTGAAAACGCTGAACACATCATTACTTAATGCAACATCTGAATTAGATAAGGATATCTGTTTTGCACCAGGGTTGTACTGAGAATATGCACTAAAAGTTAATAAGTAAATTATTATAATTGTAACGGATAGTTTCATAAACTCCTGACTTTATGGTTCGAGTATATCTAAATTCATATTTTAAGTCAAATAAAAGAATTTAAGGATTGTAATGAGATATTTGATTTTTGTTCTCTTGTTGCCTTTTACATTTTCTTTTTCACAGGAATTACATTGTAAAGTAACTGTAAACTATGAAGGGCTGGCAGTAATCAGCCGAGAACGTTTAGTTGATTTTGCAAGTATAGTAGAGGATTATATGAATAACACTCAGTTTACTTCCGATAGCTGGGAAGGTGAAAAGATAGAGTGTTCATTAAATATTTTTTTTACTGGCGTTTCAAATGAAACTGATTATTCTGCTCAGATGGTAATTGTTTCAACAAGACCGGTGTTTAAATCCACAAGACAAACTCCAATGCTTACTATCAACGATGCTAATTGGTCATTCAGATATTTACCTAATCAGCCTTTGATTGCAAATCAGGCAACTTTCGATCCTCTTACAAGTTTTTTGGATTTTTATGCCAATATAATTATTGGCTTTGATTGGGAAACATGGGCAGAACTTGGCGGCACTCCGTACTTTATTAAAGCTCTTGATATTATCAATTTAAGCATCAGCAGTCCGTTTAAAAAAGGCTGGGAACAAAGCAGTGCTTCTTATTCAAAATGGGGATTATGTAATGATCTTTTAAATGATAGATATCGTCCTTTCAGAGAAGCTTTTTATGAATATCATTATGGTGTTGATGAATATCAGATCCGCAAAAAAGATGCACAGGATAAAATAGTTAATATGATAAATACTCTTGAGGATATGCAAAAGAAAGTTGGAATTTCTAACAGTGTATTGATTAAACAGTTTTTCGATACAAAATATGGTGAGGTTATCGAGCTGCTACGTGATTATCCTGACTTATCAATGTTTACAAGACTGAAAAAAATAGATCCGTCACACGCTTCAAAATATGACGAGGCAATGAAATAATTAGTTAAGTTCAGAGGATAGCATTCTATTTGTTCAGTTAATTAGAAACTTAATCTATGCTTCTGATCAGCTTATTAAGACAGGCAATATTTAATGCAAAAACATCTAAGCAATTAATTACCACAATTTACTTAGTGCTTTATTTAGAATTCTTCTTGACAGATAAAATACAATAATGGATTTAACGGCTATAAAGATTTTATAATAAAATGACTTTAATACAACAGAATCAATTTTACTAAAAATTAAATTGCCAGATTCTGTACTTCTTATAAATTTCGCCGTTTAAAATTTCTGCACCCCGATTCATCATTTCATTATCTTCTAAAATCCAGCTTGCTTCGCCCAGGTCAATTCCAAGTGCGTGTGCACGATTGACAATTTCCCAGTAAAAAACTGCATCAAGTCCCTTTTTCTGATGTTCCGGTACTATCCCGAGAGTAATAATTCTTGCCCAGGTAATGTTTTTCTTTTGAGTAAATAGTTTCAGGAAATTAAATGGTAAAAGTCTTCCGTTCATATTTTTAAATACCTGATTATAGTCAAGCATTACCAGAGAAAAACCAACTAACTGATTATCTATTTCTCCGAATAAAATTAAAGAAGGCTCTGCCAATGACTTAAGATCTTTTGCCATAGCATCAATTTGTGCCCCTGTCATAGGAACAAATCCCCAGTTTGGTGCCCAGGCTTTGTTATATACTATCTTAACTTTCTCCAGTTCCTTTTGAAAGTTTTTCATATCCAATTGTGTGATCTTTAATTTGTAGCGATCTCTTGCAATCTGCTGCACTCTTTTCATTTTTTCTGAAGACATCACCTTATGATTTTCTAATTTATAAGCATAAAGATCTTTAGCTTTAGTCATTCCATAGTTTTCACATAATGTAAGATAATATTTTGGATTATAAGTCATTAATAATCTTGGTGAGTCATCAAATCCTTCCAGAAGCATTCCCCATTCATCGTTGCTTGATGGATTAGCTGGTCCTAACATTCTTGTCAATCCTTTTTCCTTCAGCCATTTCTTAGCAGTATCAAAAAGAGCATTGGCAGTCTGCTGATCATCTATCGATTCAAAGAATCCCCAAAACCCCGAATTATCTTTATGAAGTTTCAGATGAGTATCATTTTTGATTGCTGCGATTCTGCCTGCGATTTGGTTATTTTTATAAGCAATAAAATAATCTGCAGAAGCATCCTGAAAGAATGGATTTTTTTCTTTATTCAGCAGGGTTTTTCTTTCCATAATTAATGGCGGCACCCAATAAGGATCATTTTTATAAAAATTCCATTGACATTTTATAAATGTATTTAGATCGGATTTCGATTCAACTTTTTTAATTATTATATCCTGCATAAACTCTCCTTAATAAAAAAAAGCATACCCGTTATAATGAGTATGCTTTTATTTAGTTTGATTGAACTTAAATAAGTCCAAGCTCCTTACCGGTTATTTCAAAAATATTAATGATCTCATCAAGATGTTCTTTCTGATGAGTAGCCATATAGCTTGTTCTCATCATCTGTCTGCCTTGAGGAACTCCCGGTGAAATAAATACATTCACGAAAACTCCTCTATCATAAAGTTTTCGCCACATCTGAAATGCAAGTGCATCATCTCCTACAATTACCGGTACTATCGCAGTTCTTCCATCAATGACATTGAAGCCTTTTTCTTTTAGATTCTTTCTCATATAATTTGCATTATCAATTAGCATATTGACGCGGTGTGGTTCTGCTTCCAGAATATCCAATGCTGCCAATGCAGAAGCAACTGAAGCCGGAGTTGGAGAAGCACTGAATATCAAAGCTGGTGAAAAATGTTTTAAAAAGTTTATTACCCGTTCAGCTCCTGCAACAAATCCGCCTAATGATGCAAATGTTTTACTGAACGTACCCATTGTCAGATCGACTTCTTTTTCAAGATTGAATTCACTTGCTGTACCTCTTCCGCCTTTGCCAATCACACCAACCGAATGTGCATCATCAATCATTACTCTTGCTTCATATTTTTTAGCAATTTCTATTAAACGCGGCAGATGAACAATTTCACCGCCTGTGCTAAAAACTCCGTCGGATACAATTAATTTTCCCGCATCTGATGGCAGCTTAGAAATAGTTCTTTCAAGATCATCCATATCATTATGCTTATATCGGGCAATACCTCCAAGAGCGCCTTTTGCCATTAAAGTTCCTGCAACAATACAAGCGTGGTTGTCTTTGTCTGAAATAACAAAGTCATTTCTCTGAACCAATGTTGGAATTACACCCTGAGCAGACTGATAACCGGTACTAAAAAGTAATACAGCTTCTACATTAAAAAACTTAGCCAGTCTTGATTCCAGTTCAATGTGCAGATCAAGAGTGCCGGTAAGATAACGTGAACCGGAACAACCTGTTCCATATTTCTCTACAGCTTTAATAGCTGCTTCTTTAACATACGGATGACCGGTTAAACCTAAATAATTATTTGACCCAGCCATAATTATTCTTTTACCTTCAATCTGAACTACCGGTCCTTCATTTTCTTCGATTGGTCTGAAGTAAGGATAAAAGCCCATAGCTTTAACTTCATCAGCGCGGGTAAATTCGTAACATTTCTTAAAAAGATCCAAAAATTCCTCCTGAGTTTAAAAGGATTAACTAAAAGTGATTCCACTTTTTATTAAATTGTGTGTAAAAATTATCATTAAATAGACTTAAAAACAAATAAACACAAAATGCAGAACAAATATATAGCTATAGTAACAGGAGCGAATGGCTTTGTTGGGAGCCATCTGGTAGATAATCTTTTAAGTAAAGGTTTTACCGTAAGATGTATTGTCCGGGAATCAAGCAATCTTAGATGGCTTGAAGGTAAAAATGTTGAACTATTTAAAACCGGATTATCAGATAAAGATGGATTGAGAAAAGCATTTAAAGATGCTGATTATATCTTCCATGTTGCAGGTGTTGTTAAATCAAAAACTAAAGAAGGCTACATTAAAGGTAATGTTGATACAACCAGAACACTTTTGGAGGTTGCGTTAGAATTTAAATCATCAATAAAAAGATTTTTAGTCGTTAGCAGTCAAACTGTAACAGGTCCATCGGCAAAAGATAAACCTGTTAATGAAAATACGATTCCGATGCCCATTACAACCTATGGAAAAAGTAAATATGAAGAAGAGAAACTTGTTTTATCTTATAAAGATAAACTTCCGATAACAATTTGCAGAGCACCGGCTGTTTATGGTGAGCGTGATACTGAAATCTTTATTTACTTTCAAACATTTAGTAAAGGAATAACAACTACTATTGGATTTAATAAGAAGGAACTGAGTCTTATTCACGCTGTTGATTTGGTGGAAGGATTCTATCTTGCAGCAATAAATGAAAAAGCTAAAGGAGAAATTTATTTTATCAGCTCTGAAAGATTTTATACCTGGCAGGAAATAAATTCGATAACATCAAAAGTTCTGAACAAAAAACCTTTAGTGATAAAAGTTCCGCATTTCTTGGTTTATACTATAGCTGCTATTGCACAGTTCTTTGCAATGTTTGGTAAAAATCCAGCAACACTGAACATCGAAAAAGCAAAGGACCTGACACAACAATACTGGACTTGTGATACATCCAAAGCAGTTAGAGATTTGGGTTATAAACAAAAAATTTCTGTTGAAGAAGGTATTGAGAGAACTGTAAAATGGTATAAAGAAATGAAGTGGTTTTAATTATTCAGGGCACCTTCTTCAATCCATTTTCTAATTCCGCGGATTTGTTCGTTTGTTACAGGCTTTGCATAACCAACTGGCGGCATTGGCGGGTATGACGGTATTGCTTCAATGGTAAAGACTAATATACTATGGTCAGGTTCACGTGGAAATACAATTCTCGGATCTGCTGTAACGCCAGTATAAGTAGAAAGGTCCAAACCTTTTGATGGATTGGGTTGAGCGTGACAGCCGGAGAAAGCACATTTAACCTGCAAAATAGGATAAATATTCTCAGCAAAACTGATATTTGACTGAGGCATTGGTTTGGAATCTACATCTTCAACAGTAAGAGTATCATCGCAGGAGATCAAAACGATTGAAAGTGTTATTAAAACTAAAAATCTTAATATGTTTTTGTTTACTAAAATATTCATAATGTTTTTGCTTACTGAAAACTATTTAATAAATTTGAACAAATATAAAAATGAAAAAAATAATCCAATATTTTTTTTGAAATTGGTATTCTTATTTAACCTCTCTATTTTTATAACAGATGTTTGAAAAATTATCTATTTAAACTTTTAGTTGAGATAGAATTCCTTTTTGATAACAAAACATTAAAACGGTTCTTTGAAGTAATTAAGACAGAATATTTACTTAGTAGAATAAAAAATTCGGGGCTATAGCTGGGAGAGCATCCCGATGTAATCGGGAAGGTCATCGGTTTACAAATATTAAATTGGAAAAAAAAATCAATCGGTTCTTTGAAGTAATTAAGACAGAATATTCACTTAGATAAAATAAAAAATTCGGGGCTATAGCTCAGCTGGGAGAGCATCCCGATGTAATCGGGAAGGTCATCGGTTTACAAATATTAAATTGGAAAAAAAAATCAATCGGTTCTTTGAAGTAATTAAGACAGAATATTCACTTAGATAAAATAAAAAATTCGGGGCTATAGCTCAGCTGGGAGAGCATCCCGATGTAATCGGGAAGGTCATCGGTTTACAAATATTAAATTGGAAAAAAAAATCAATCGGTTCTTTGAAGTAATTAAGACAGAATATTCACTTAGATAAAATAAAAAATTCGGGGCTATAGCTCAGCTGGGAGAGCATCCCGATGTAATCGGGAAGGTCATCGGTTTACAAATATTAAATTGGAAAAAAAATCAATCGGTTCTTTGAAGTAATTAAGACAGAATATTCTCTTAGATAAAATAAAAAATTCGGGGCTATAGCTCAGCTGGGAGAGCATCCCGATGTAATCGGGAAGGTCATCGGTTTACAAATATTAAATTGGAAAAAAAAATCAATCGGTTCTTTGAAGTAATTAAGACAGAATATTCACTTAGATAAAATAAAAAATTCGGGGCTATAGCTCAGCTGGGAGAGCATCCCGATGTAATCGGGAAGGTCATCGGTTTACAAATATTAAATTGGAAAAAAAATCAATCGGTTCTTTGAAGTAATTAAGACAGAATATTCACTTAGATAAAATAAAAAATTCGGGGCTATAGCTCAGCTGGGAGAGCGCTTGAATGGCATTCAAGAGGTCAGCGGTTCGATCCCGCTTAGCTCCACTTTGATTACCCGCTTTATTGTGGGTATTTTTTTTAGGGGGCTGCATTATTATGTTTTAACTATTTTATATTTGTGTTGAATGAATTTATTACCTGTTAATAATTATTATAAAAAAATTCTTCAGGTTTCATTACCTGCAATAGCCGGACTTTCAACACAGATGGTTGTTTCGTTAGTTGATTCTGCCATGGTTGGAAGGTTAGAAGAAACAACTTATGCACTTGCAGCAATGGGAATTGGAGTTCTCGCAACCTGGGCTTTGGTTAGTTTCTTTTCCAGTTTAGCTACAGGTACACATGTAATAGTTGCCCGCAGATTTGGTCAGACTAATTATTTAGAATGTGGGAATACGTTAAATAATTCACTTATAATCTCTTTTACCATCGGTATTGTTGTAGCATTAATTGGAGTATTTTTTGCATCTTCAATTGCTAATTTTTTTGCCAGCGATGATCAGGTTGCAAAGTATGCCTCTGAATATCTTTTATTCAGATTTTTAGGAATTCCATTCTTTCTTATCTCTGTTTCCTTCCGGGGTTTTTTCTTTGGTATAAGTAAAACCAAGATTTTTATGATCTCTGGAATTTTTACAAATTTTTTCAATATTATTTTTAACTACATATTTATTTATGGCGAGTTTGGAATGCCAAGAATGGGACTTGCTGGAGCCGGATTAGGTTCTACGCTTGCAACTTTTATTGATGTTTTGTTTTATCTGATAATAATTCTTCTGCCTGCATATAGAAAAAGATATCAGAACTTCAAATTCTTTAAAGTTGATACAGAAATAATAAAAGGTATCTTTAAAATTTCTTTGCCTGTATCGTTCCAGAATGTTTTTGTATTAATTGGTTTTTTAAGTTTTGTATCAATTACAGGAATAATTGGTACAAAACAGCAGGCAGCTACTCAGGCAATTATATCAACTTTATTTATCTCTTTTTTGCCTCTGTTTGGATTTGGAGCTGCAGTCCAAACGCTTGTAGGAAATAATCTTGGAGCAAAGAAATTTCATCTTGCAAAACTTTATGGATTTGAAACTGTTAAAGTTGCAACAATTTTTACAATTATCATTGGAGTTGTTTTTATTTCAATCCCGCAATATGTTCTTCTTATTATTACAAATGATTGGGGAATAATTGAGATGGCAAAACCTGCTTTAAGAATTGCTGGTATAACTCAAATTTTCTATGCTACCGGTGTAGTATTGGCAAATGCACTACAAGCTGCAGGCAGAACTGTCTTTGTTATGATAGCTGAAATGGTTACAAATCTTTTGATATTTGTACCATTAGCATATTTTTTAGGTGTTGTATTAGACCTTGGACTAACAGGTGCCTGGATGGCATTGCCCGGTTATATTATCATTTATTCAATCGCTATATTTATCAGATTCAACTCAAAGAACTGGAATACAAACATTCCGATAAATCTGGAAAATTAGTCATTATCTATAAGTACGGTTTGGTTTAAAAAATTGTCTGATCCGACTAAAATTAAATTGAAGATAATTTTTGTATAAAAAACTTGACAATCTTAACTAATGGGAATATATTTTGGTTGTGAAAACAAAAATTTCAACAATTTTAACAGTTTTACTTCTGATTGCTACTGTTTATGGCGGTGCATTTATTCAATATTTTCAGGGTAAAAGCGAATCAGATAATATAAAACTTGAATGGCAGACTGGTGAAGAAAATAATCTTCAGAAGTTTGTTATTGAACGTAAAACACCGCAAAGTAGTTTTGCTGAAATTGGAACAATTACCCCCAAAGGAAGCAATTCTTATTACTCATTTATTGATCAGAACACTTATAAAACAAATGGGCTGATCTTCATTTATCGTTTAAAGATTGTTGACAATAACGGTCAGGTTACTTATTCCAACGAAACCATAGTCTCTCATAGCATTTCAGGTGTTAAAAGAACCTGGGGCAGTATTAAGGCTATGTTCAGATAATTTGTGAAGTTCTATCCTTCGTTTTCTTCTCTGCTGTATCTTACTTTTAATAAAAATTTCCATTTCAAACTTATTTTTTGTTTCACTCTTATTTTCCTTATCTCTTGTTCATCTGTAAAAAGGGTTTATGATGATAGGACATCTGATAGTTATGATTCATTTCTTGTACGGGTATTAGTAAATGAAAAACCGGATAATCTATCTCTTCTTGTAAAGGATAAAATCTATTTATCCAATGAGTCAGAAATTATAGCAGAGGTAAAAAATGGAAATATCTTAAACTTTTCTTTAGATGATGAAAACATAAAACTGAAAATTGCCGGTAAAACTCTTACTTCAAATGTTTTTTGGATTGAATCGGGTACTGATAATAAAATTATTGTTATTGATGAGAAAAAATATCGCGGTAAACTGAGGGTGTTTAATTTAAATAATGAAATTAAAATTGTTAATGAACTGAAACTTGAAGACTATGTTAAAGGTGTTATAACCCGCGAAATGCCTGTTGGAAAGGGAAATGATAATTACAATGCTCTTAAGGCATTTTCTATTTGTATCAGAACTTATGCATTTAACAGAATAGCACAAAAAAGGGATTCATTTGATCTTTATCCCGATACCAGAGATCAGGTTTACGGCGGAGTAGTTTCTGAAACTGATTTTACAAATCAGATTGTTGATGAAACAGCCGGACAAATATTATCTTTTGATGGAAAACCTGCACAGGTTTTTTATCATTCTACTTGCGGCGGATTTACAGAGGATGTACAGAATGTTTTTAATTCTGTGAAAGTGCCATATCTTATAAGTATTAAAGATGGTACAGAACCATTTTGTATAATATCTCCAAGATATGAATGGACTGAAAAATATTCTGAAAGCCTTTTTGTTAACAGACTTTTTAATGCAGGATTCTTGAATAGTTCAGATTGCTCAACCCAGGATATTTCAGTTGAATCGAGATTTGAATCCGGAAGAGTAAATGAGTTGAGAATCAATTTGATTTGTAATGGCAGTCAGTTGAAGAATATTTCTTTATTCAGCAATAATATTAGAAATATAATAAGAACATCCGATGGCAGTTCAATATTAAGAAGCACAATGTTTAATATATCTTTGGATTCAAATAAAAATGTTCTTATTAATGGAAAGGGCTTCGGACATGGTGTCGGTATGTGTCAATGGGGAGCTATTGGTCAATCAAAACAAGGGATCAGTTTTAAAGATATTTTAAACCATTATTATCCAGGAACAAAAATTATTTTAATTGATGATAAATTCTAAAATTCAAATTTATCTTGCTTCTAAATCTCCCAGAAGAAGAAAATTATTGAAACAATTAGGGCTTAAATTCAAGTCATTCGGGATTGATATAAATGAAACTGTAAAGAAAAATGAAAAACCTTCTGATGCAGTTGTAAGGCTTTCAAGAGAAAAGTTAGAACTTGCAAAAAAGCAAATAACAAATGGAATTATTATAACCGCCGATACAATTGTTGTTTTAGATGGAAAAATTTTAGGTAAACCAAAGGATAGTAAAGATGCTTTCAAGACTTTAAGATTACTCAGCGGTCGTACTCATATAGTTTATACTGGATTCTCTGTCTATAATTCGATTAATAAAAAAACAATTTCCGAATACGAAAAGACTAAAGTTACTTTTCATAATCTTTCTGATCAGGAGATAATAAAATATATAGCATCTGGAAGTCCAATGGATAAAGCAGGCGCGTATGGAATACAGGATGATTATGGTGCTGTGTTTATCAAAAAAATAAACGGATGTTATTATAACGTAGTCGGGTTGCCTTTGGCAAAATTGTATCAGGCGTTATTAAGGATTATCAATGCTGAAACTGCTGCATAAGAAAATACTATTGTCAATTGCTCTTGCTGCAATTATCTATCTTGCATTTATAATATATGCTGATTATCAGAAAATAATTTTGTCTTTCAGCAGATTTAATTGGTGGCTGATGCCTGTTTTATTATTCCTGTCGCTTGGTAATTATTTTACCAGATTTTTGAAATGGCAGTATTATCTTAAATTAATTAAAGTTAGTCTTAAAATGCTGGACTCACTTGCAATCTTTTTATCCGGATTAGTAATGAGTGTTACACCCGGGAAAATGGGTGAGTTGTTAAAATCTTATCTTGTTAAGCAAGTTAACAGTACACCGGTTAGTAAAACCGCACCTATCATTTTTGCCGAAAGGATTACAGATTTTTTAGCTTTAACATTATTATCAGTTTTAGGTGCTCATTATTTTAATTACGGGAAAATCATTGCTATTGTAATTTTAGGAGTGATTTTAATTGGAATTATTATCCTGACTAATCGGAAAATTTTTGAGATAATTATTCGTTTTGCATTAAAAATAAATTTTATGGAAAAGCATGTACTTAAAATGCAAAACATTTATGATTCTTCTTCTACCTTGTTATCTTTTTTTCCGCTTATGACTATGACTGCTTTAAGTGCGTTTTCCTGGGGACTGGAAGGGATTGGTTACTATATAGTTATTTCAAATTTTAATTCAGGTTTTAATCTGATATGGTCGTTGTTTAGTTACAGTTTTGCTACAATTGTAGGTGCGGTATCAATGCTGCCCGGAGGATTAGGAGTAACCGAGGGTTCTTTAACTTTGATGTCAGTTCAGCAAGGACTTTCCCAGAATGATGCTACTGCTTCAACATTTATTATAAGAGTTGTTACTTTATGGTTTGCTGTTTTAATTGGAGCAATCGGACTTATATTTTATCAAAAAAAGTTTGGTAAAGATATATCGTTTGAAAATGATTGATTATTTATTGTTTTATAACATCGGTAAATGATTCAGGCAACAAGGAAATAATTTTACTAATTAAAAACTGATTTTGGCACATAGAGATTACTTTTCCTTGATTTTAGAAAGCTCTATTGATATATTTTGACAGGTAATTTTATAATGAAAGGAGTTTGATATGTCACGTGATAATAATCTCGCCAAAGGATTTCTAATTGGATTTCTTGCAGGGGGTACTGTAGGTGCAATTATTGCGCTGTTAACAGCTCCCAAAAGCGGCAAAGAACTAAGAGCAGATATAAAATCGAAATCCGAAGAATATTTAGATGAAGCTGAAAAATATCTTGCTGAGGCAAAAGATAAAGCAAGAGAGTTGATAAATGAGGGCAAAAAAAAATCTGAAAGAATAATACTTGATGCTAAAGCAAAATCAGAAGATATTTTAAAGGATGCAGAAAAGATTTTTAAAGATGCAAAAGTTAAAACAACTGATGCTTTTCATTCAGGAAAAGAAAAGATTGAATCTGAAGCCGAAAGGATAAAATCTTCTGTTAAAGCAGGGATTGATGCTTATAAGGAAGCAAAAAACTCTTAAAGTTTATTTATGGATGTAGTACAAATCTTTACTGTAATATTAATTGCATCTGCTTCTGCACTTTGTATTGCACTGATTTTCTATCTGAATAAAGTAGTAAAATCAGTGCAGTCTGTTGATAATAATATTAAAGAATTAGCAGCCAGCCTTAAGCCGCTTATTCAGTCATCTCTTGAACTTTCCGAAAATTTAAGTAAAATAACCTCTGATGCTAAGGAACAATTAAAAATTTCCAGATCGGTTATAAATGATGTTAGAGAGCGAGCTGATAGAATTCTGAATTTTGAAAGCAAAGTCCGAACTGGTATAGAGGATGCTATTATGCCCTTAGTTAATAACCTAAATGCAATCGGAAAAGGAATTGACACATTTTGGAGAAGTTTTAAAAGTAAGTAATCGTTTTTTATTCTCACCTTTAATTTATTAGGAGGAATTCCCTTGAAAGAATATGGACCTGAATCAATACGTAATATAGCATTTATTGGACATGGTGGAAGCGGTAAAACTTCTTTATCCGAAGTTTTATTATACACTGCCGGAGAGATTAATCGTATAGGAAACGTACTGGAAGGTAACACTGTATCAGACTACACTTCAAATGAAATTGAAAAACAAATATCTATCTCAACATCCTTAATGCACATAGAATGGAACGGTAAGAAAATAAATATCCTTGATACCCCCGGTTATTCTGATTTTATGGGGGATGTCAAATCCGCTCTTAAGGTTTGTGATACTGCTGTTATGATAGTTAAATCTGCTGAAGGAATTGAAGTTGGTTCTGAGGTTACAGGAAAATTTGTTAATGAATATAAATTACCTTCTGCAATAATTATTAATAAGGTTGATAACGAACATTCTACATTTGAAGAGACACTGGAAAAAATAAAAGACAGATTAACTTCAGGTGCAATAGTAGTTACATTTCCTGTTACAGAAGGTGTAAACTTTAACGCAGTTGTTGACGTTATCAAAATGAAGGTTTTTACCTACGGTGATGCAGGTTCAAAAAAAGTAACCGAAGGTGAAATACCTGAAAATCTTAAAGCAAAAGCTGATGATTACAGAACTCAACTGATTGAAAAAATTGCTGAAAGCAGTGAAGAGCTGATGAATAAATATTTTGAAGAGGGATCGTTATCAGACGCTGATATTGAAACCGGAATCAAAGCCTCAATAGTAAGCAGAAGTTTATCTCCTGTATTTGCAGTCTCTGCCAGTAAAGCAGTCGGATTAAATAACTTTCTGGATTTTGTAACACAGTACTTCCCTTCGCCGGTTGACCGCGGCGGCGAAAATGCTCAATTATCAGGTAAGAATGAAAAAGTTTTAGTAAAACCAGATTCAGCAGGTGAACCGGTTTTATTTGTATTTAAAACAGTAGCTGAACAGCATGTTGGTGAACTATCTTTATTTAAGGTTTACTCCGGTACAGTTAAAGCTGGTTTGGATTTGATAAATGAATCAAACGGCAAAACTGAAAGATTGAGTCAGCTTTCTATCTTAAACGGAAGAAACCGGAAAGATGTAACACAGATATCAGCAGGAGATCTTGGCGCAGTTGTAAAATTAAAAGATACTCATACTAATAATACTCTGGCATCAAAAAATCTTTCTGTAATTATTGATGAGATAGAATTTCCTGAAGCTGTTATAAGAAGTGCAATTTTACCAAAAGCAAAGGGAGATGAAGATAAGATTGCATCCGGATTACATACACTCCACGAAGAAGACCCTTCGTTTTTTGTAAAATATGATCCCGAAATATCTCAGACTGTTATTTCAGGACAGGGAGAGCTTCAGCTTGCTCTTGCTGCTAAAAGATTAAAGGAGCGGTATAAAGTGGATGTTGATCTTATCGAACCAAGAATTCCATACCGCGAAACTATCAAAGGCAGAGTGGATGATGTAGAATACAAACATAAAAAACAATCCGGCGGAAGAGGGCAGTATGGTCACGTTCACTTTAAAATGGAGCCTTTGCCAAGGGGAACAGGATTTGAATTTGTTGATGCAATTGTAGGCGGTGTAGTTCCCGGTAGATTTATTCCTGCTGTTGAAAAGGGAATAGCCGAGATTATGAACAAAGGAGTGCTTTCTGGTAATAAAGTTGTTGATGTTAAAGTTACGCTGCACTTTGGTTCTTATCATGATGTTGATTCTGATGAAATGTCTTTCAAGCTGGCTGCTATACAATGTTTTAAAAAAGGATTCTTAGAATGTAAACCTTGTTTACTGGAACCAATCTATGAAATTGAAGTCGTTGTGCCTGATGAATATATGGGTGATGTAATGGGTGATATTTCAAGTAAACGCGGTAAGATATTAGGTATGGATTCGGATGGACAATTTCAGATAATTAAAGCACTTGTTCCTTTATCAGAACTTCATAAGTATTCTTCACAATTACGAAGCTTAACTCAGGGCAGAGGAGTGCATAAACGAAAATTCTCTCATTACGAAGAAGTGCCTAAAGAAGTTGAACAGAAAGTAATTGATGAGTATAATAAATCAAGAGAAGAGGATAAATAATATTTACAGCGGAGTTATACTCCGCTTTTTTTTGTTAGGTTAAAAATGGAAAAACTTTGGTCTCCCTGGCGTTCAAAATATATTGAATCATTTAATTCAGATCCGGATTTATCCAAGTGTATTTTTTGTCAAATTGCTTCGTTAAACCCGGATGATCCTGATAACCTGATTGTTTATAAAGATAAATATACTTTTACTTTGCTTAATCTGTACCCTTACAATAATGGACATCTGATGATAGTTCCTTACCGGCATACAAATGATTTTATAAGTTTGAGTAAGGAAGAATGTTCCGAATTAATGAAAAATTTACAACTTGCACAGCAGGCATTGTTAAAAGTTATACATCCGCACGGATTTAATATTGGCGCTAATATTGGTAAGGTTGCCGGTGCCGGGATTGAAGATCATATTCATTTTCATATTGTTCCAAGATGGAATGGAGATTCCAACTTTATGCCCGTGATTGGCGAGGTTAAAGTTATCTCTCAGGACCTTCAGGAAACTAAGTTCAGATTAATCCAGGCTTATACAGAATTATTAAAATAGAATAATCCGGTAATCTCTTAATTAAAAATAATTTCGGAAGTAACTTGAAAAACCTAATAATTCTTTTAATAGCAGCTATTGCATTTTATAGTTGTGATAATAAAATAGCTAAACCTGTGGATGGTAAAACAACTCCGCTTGTATTGCGCGATGGACTTTTGTATCCCGATTCAACTTCGCAGATTCCTTTTACCGGCAGAAATAAGTCAAAAGCATTGGAGTATTATGTAGAGTATGATGTGGTTGACGGAATCAAAGAAGGAGATTTTATTGTTTATTTCCCAAACAAGAATATTGAAATGATTGGGAAAATGTCAAACAATAAAAATGTTGGTAAATGGAAATATTACAGACCAGATGGAACTTTAGAAACAATCGGGCATTATGTGGATGATATACCATCAGGAAACTGGGAATGGTATCATCCCAATGGTAAAATTATCGAGGAAGGTATTTATATTGACGGTAAAAGAGACGGTAAGTGGAAAAGTTACGACTCAACAGGAACTCCAATAACCATCAGAACCTATAAAGAAGATAAATTAATTGATTCCATTTTAGTTTCTAAAAAGTAAAATCATCTCAATAACATCTGCTTGATTTAAGAAAGATAATACGTTATTTTTGTGCGCTTAAAATTTGGGCCCATAGCTCAGTTGGTTAGAGCATCTGACTCATAATCAGAGGGTCGGTGGTTCAAGTCCATCTGGGCCCACTTACAAAGGCTGAAAGTCTGATGATTTCAGCCTTTTGTTTTTATTAAAAGGATTTTTTGAATAATTTGTGTAATGATTATCTTAATTTGATTCAGGAACAATAATCTGAAATAATCAACTGTTGAAATTGCTAATTTATTCCCGACTTAAAAAACTTATACTGATTTTTTAAAAGTATATCAAAACATAATTATCAAATTGAAGTATTCTACACTCATATCTAAAAAAATATCTAAGGAACCAGTAATTATCGGACGGGAAAGGTATTTGAATTCAGCAGTTTTAATACCAATCGTTAATTTGAATGGTATAGAATATTTACTTTTTCAAAAACGGTCTCAAAAAGTAAGACAACCAGGTGAGGTTAGTTTTCCGGGCGGACATTATGAAAATAGAAGGGATAATAACTTCCTTTCAACAGCTTTAAGAGAAACTTGTGAAGAGCTTGGAATTGAAAAAAAGAAAATTCGTATTCTTGGTAAACTTGGTACTTTTTTCGGGCCAATGGGGGTTATTGTTGAAGCATTTATCGGTAAGCTTAATATTAGCTCACTTAAGCAATTAAATATTGATAAAAAAGAAGTAGATAGAATATTTGTTCTGCCAATAGATTTCTTTATGCAAGCAAATCCACTTGAGTTTTTCACTCGTGTTGAATTACATCCAAGTACGGTTAATGATAATGGGGATAAATTAGAACTGCTTCCGGTTAAAGATCTTGGATTACCTGAACGTTATGCTTTGCCTTGGACTAATGGTAAACATCGTGTACTTGTGTATAAAAACAGCGAGGAGATAATCTGGGGTATAACAGCAGAGTTAGTTTATGAATTAATTAATAAATTAAAATCCACTAATAATGAATAACTATAAACATATAATCTGGGATTGGAACGGAACTTTGTTGAATGATGTTGATTATAGTAAAAATATTATTAACAATATTCTCTCAGATAATGATTTGCCAAAATTATCTTTACAAAAATACAGGGAGATTTTTACTTTTCCGGTGCAGGATTATTATGTTGCTGCGGGATTAGATTTTTCAAAAACTTCTTTTGAAATTCTTGGCAGAAATTTTATTGATGAATATGAATCGAAAAAACTTACCTGCAGTTTATTTAATCATGCTGTTGAAGTTCTCAGTTTAATTCATAAGAAAGGTATTACTCAATCTGTCCTTTCTGCATATTTACACGAAAATCTTGTTAAGATTTTAGATCATTATGGTTTAACAAAGTATTTCGACTATGTAAATGGTTTAGATAATATTTATGCCGGTAGTAAAGTAAATATTGGATTAAAGCTGATTGAAAAGATTAATCTGCCGGGTGATGAAATATTATTTATTGGTGATACTTTACACGATGCAGAAGTTGCAAATGCTATGGGTGTTGATTGTGTGCTGATTGCTAATGGTCATCAGGTAAAAGAGAAATTGATATTGAAGCACGATAAAGTATTTGAAGATCTAAATGATTTAAAAAAATATTTATCACTGGATAAAATGTAAATACAGATTTATAATAACCAAATCTCAAAATATTTTGGTAATCAAGTTAAATTATTTTATCAGCCGATATCTCAGCCTGATAAAACAATTAATTTTTAATCAACAAGCTGCGGTTCTTTAAAGCTTCTTCAAGAGTGTTAAAATATCCGACTCTTACTCTGTACCAGGTGCCGTCAAGATCAGGTGAGTTTGCAATAACTACAAAAGAATTGAAACCCTTTGTCTTTAATTCAGAAGATTCGCTTTCAGCTTTTATCTTATTTCTGAATGATGAGACCTGATAACAATACAGATATCCATCTGTAAAAACCATTTTGCCAACATTACGCTCAACGGATGGATTGTAAACTCTTGATGAAGTAAAGTCAGCTTGTTTTTGTTTATCTGATGGTTTGATATCAGTATTATCGAAGCTTCCTTCTTTATTATCGATAAGTACAATTGCAACTCTTCTGTTAAGTGCCCTGCCTGTTTCCGTATTATTATCTGCAATTGGATAATCTGATGAGTAGCCGGCAGTAAATAATCTTGAGTTATCAATTCCGTTGGCAATAAAATAATTGTAAACAGATTCCGCTCTCTGTTTTGACAGTTCTAAATTTTTATCATATCTGCCGGTATTATCTGTATGTCCTTCAATCTTCCATTTTGTATCAGGATAATCAATCATAACTTTAAGAACTTTTTGCAGTTCAGAATATGCTGAGTTAAGCAAATTTGCTTTACCGGTCTCAAAATTTACTGCACCGCTTAAAATGAATTCAGTTTTTTTTATTGGTTCATAAACTTTCTCATCAATCGGACATCCCCATTTATTTACTTCTGTTCCAACTGGTGTATTCGGACAAAGGTCTTTGTAATCAGGAACTCCATCACCATCAGAATCTTCCGGGCAGCCTCTGTCATCTACTTTTACTCCTTTCGGAGTGTCCGGACAAAGGTCTTTATAATCAGGTACACCATCCTGATCAGAATCAACAGGACAGCCCTTTTCATTAACCGGAATATTTACTGGAGTATTAGGACATTCATCTAAATAGTCAGGTACTCCATCTTTATCTGAATCCACGGGACATCCGAATTCGTCAACAATTACAAACGGAGGAGTATCAGGACATAAATCATATTCATCTCTGACTCCATCGCCATCTGTATCTTTTATTCCGCCAAAATAAAATGTTAAACCGGCTAGAGCATGAAAATAAATATCCTTATCTGTGCCTAATTGATATCCATCAAGCAAATCTGAATTAATGTAATTAACACCTGCGGCTAGTTTCATTCCCAGATAATCACTAAAAAGAATTTTTGTACCGAACTCTCCAGTTAACATCATTTTATGAGGACTGAAAGATTGTATAGAAGGAATCAGTGCGCTACCGTTTTTATCCTTTGGCTCAAAATAAAAGTATGATATACCGCCAAAGAGGTATGGTATAAATGATTTGCCTAATGCATAGTTAAAGGATGAACCTGCTCCAAATGAATAAATCAGGGTTCTGTAATTAGCAGTTGGCAAGCTTGAACTTGCACCGCCTTCTCCTGTTATGTAACCAGCAGTACCAGTTATTTCAAAACCAAAAGTTGCTGGAGAGAGAGTTGAAAAATAGTAACCGAGTGAAGCCCTTGTAAGAAAATCTATTCCATTTTTTTTGAAATCAGTTCTGCTGTAAGTAATTCCTCCATCCGCTGAGAGTACAAACTTGTTTGAAAAGGGATGAAAGATTTTAGGTTCATAACGTTGTTGAGGCGTGATATTTAAAGTTAAAATCACAAAGAATATAATCAGTAAAACACTTCTCATTTTATTCTCCTCTGTAATTAAGGCAATAGTGAAAATTATAGTCCGTAAAATAATGTAATTGAATATGAATTTTTTGACCCAATCATAAAAACAGGTTCTCGGGCAGCTTCCTGATCATTGATATCAGAATAGACATAAGATCCTTTTAGAATAAGATCGTGTAAATATTCGTATATAAATTCAAAGCCCAATCTGTTTTCAGTTCTTAATGGCGGATAAAGGAATGGTAAATCGATTATTTTCATTCCTGAATAAGCATAGTATATTTCTTCCAATCCGCCTTTTCTAATATACTCATTATAAAGTTTAAATTTCAATCCGCGCAATAGTTGGAAATCAAATTGAATCCGGAATTGATCAGCGTTTTGCCCTAACCAATGACCAAGCGGGTATTTTAAATGCTTATAATTTGTTACTTCATTTTTATGTTCATATACCCAGGGATTTATTCGCGTATATTCAATTGATAAATCAAGATTATCAATTATAAGGTCTATGGATTTTCCTCCGAGAGTAAACCCAATCCAAGTATTTCTGAAATCATTATCAAGAATATTTCTAATTTCAGTTACATCAATTAATAAAGTAGAATACCATTTGAAATTAACAGGATATTTTACGGCGATATCAAAATACATTACTCCGTTTGCGTCGTTAACATCACCTCTTCCGGAGTTATGATCAAGAAATTTGTAGAACATAAATGGTAAGAAAAACTCAGGTCTTAATTCTCCTCCGTAAATAACTGCATTTCCGGCAGATACATCAAGCCATTGCAATGGAGATAATGTTACGATGTTTGCAGCAATGTATTTAGGGATATAACTTTTAATAAGTGTTTGGCTGATAGAACCAGGATAAGAATTGTAAAAATAAGCTGAATCATATATCTGAGAGCTTAACCAGCCATGTATATATGAAAATCTCAGCCATTCAACAGGTTTTAATTGTAACCGAATGTGAGGATAAGATGGAGATTTATCTGATAATATTAGTTGTCCGAATTTACCGTGCCCCCATTGCATATAATCTTTAATCAACGAAATGCTGCCCCACTTCCAGTTAAAATTTATACTGCCTTTAACATCGGAATATTCGATACCATTTGGTGCACCTTTTGTCCAGGCACCCCGCAGCGGGGAGAAGTATTTTTTCTTATCCACATTATCACCAAACTCTCCTTTATCCCTAAGATCAAAACTAAAACCGAACCAATCAGAGTAACTTCCATAAGTAGAGATCCCAATAGAACGTGAATGACCTGATAACTTATTTGCAGCCGATATTCCATAAGAAGCAATCGGTGAAAATTTAATATTAAAGAGAGAATCACTATAACCAAGTAAATACCATCTTTCATTTAGATCAGAAAAGAAATTCATTACATAGCTGCTCTGTATTGATAATGATGAACTTAATAGGAAATCAATTTCAAATTTGTATTCGCGGCTATAAAATTTTAACTCTTCAATTTCCAGACTATTTAGTACAGATTCTTTTTCAGCGATCAGATTTACAGCTTCAATAATTTTACCGGCAATATAATTTCTGGAAAATGGTTTTACTTCATCATCAAGTCTTATTAAACCTTTTAAATTCATTTTTTCCAGAAAATCATAAATTCCATTATCAACGGATACATTAACAACCTGCGAATAGATATCAGAAGAATTTTGAAAAACAGAGACTGAAAAAAATAAAAGTCCGGTTAAGAGTTGTAAGTATCTGAAAGAATTTTTCTGAGAATGCAATGGTTTCACTTAATAATTATATTGTGGATTAAAATTACTGATTCTAAACCGATATAATATCATACGCTAATAAATATTTGAATTAAACAAACTGTTAAATGATTAGTAATTCTTATGAACTTCTTTTCCGCTTGAATACAATATTTACGGCAATTTTAATAAAATATATTATATCAGTTTTAATCGGGTTTTTATCAAATAGATCTAAATACTTTTTTTCAGAAGCTTCTATTTCTTCTATTGTAGTCGGTAAATCAGCATAAAATGGCGGGACTAAACCAGGCTTATATTTTTTCCTTCTTTGCTGAAACTCCGGAGAATACAACGACAAATAATGTGGACTAACAGGTCGAACGCCAACAAGTTTCATTTCACGCTTAAACAAATTAACAAACATCGGAAGTTCATCAATCCAAAACTTTCTTAAAAACTTACCCCAGCTTGAGATTCTAAAATCATTTTTAAACTTGCCTCCTTCGGAAAGATTATTTTGGTTATAAACGAACTCTTGCAGATATTCAGAATAAGGGTGCATTGTTCTGATTTTATAAACAAATATTTGTTTACCTTCTTTACCAATTCTTCTCATCTTAAAAACCATACTGTAAGAAGGATTTTTATCGGTTGATGGCTCTTTAACTTTTCTTACTGCAAAGTAAATCAAATTATTTATCTCAGTCATATCGAGAATTCCGAAACCGCAATAAACCAATCTGCCCAAAGTTTCAGCAAGCGAAATTACTCTGTTCCTGCCTTTTGAAAGATAAAAATAAACTTTCCTTAGAACAGGCAGTTTCGGAAATACTCTTTTCCAGATAAAATCAATCAGATAAAAAATATTGGCAACTAAGAAAGGATACTTTTTTTGAAAACTTTTATAATGATTTTTGATTGGTATTACGCAGCCTAAATAAACACCATTTTTAACTAATTTTTGGTTAACTAATCTAAAGTAATCATTAATCCTCCGAAGATCATTAAGTTCGTGCAGATTGACAATCAGTTCCATTGATGAATTATCCAGAACATCGATATTGTATTTATCTGCAGACCTTATCACCAAAGTTTTATTTGCATCAAATGCTTTAAGTTCAATTTCTCTTTCCAAGAAGTCAAATACTTCCGGGAAATCCTTAAAATATTGAAATTGGAATTTTTGTTTTAGAACGGATTCGTATGGCTGGCTGTTTATTAGTCTGTACTTGCCCAAATAAGATTTCTTATAAGAAGAGATAGCCGGATTTCCTATTTCAAATGTTTTTAGAAAAATATTGGCAACTTCATCTGTTGGATAAGGTAATTTTCTAACATATAAAAACAGAAACATCACAAATGACACACCTGAATAAATAGAAACTGCTTGAATGAAATAAGCCCAGTATTCACTTTTAATATTAACAGTAAATACTGCCAGTGTAATGATAGATAATATCAGAAGATAAAATTTTATTTGCAGACCGGCTGCTGACCAGTTGTTTGAAGATTGTTTTAAGGGATTAAATTTATGTGTAAAAAGTGCTGCAAAAAACCAGCTAAGATATATTAGAATTAAAACTATCAGATGCCTTTCATTAATTTTTTGAATCCCGATTTTATTAACTATAAAAAAGTAAATCGAGAGAGTTAAGAGAATAAAATCAGGTATCGTATATTTCCAGGCAACAGGATTTCTATCTATTATCTTTTTAATTCCCTTGTTGTAAGAAACAAAATAAAAATACACACTCTCTGCTGCTGCACCAGTTAGCATTGAGCCAAGTATTACATATCTTGAAAGATTTTCAGCATTTATCTGTAAAAGAAAGAATGAAAGTGCTCCAAGACTTAAAATAATTGATATATAGATTTTTCGTAATGATTGGGAATACTCATGTTCTCTCGTTAGAAATGCTTTATTAGCAATTATAGAAGAAAAAAATAAAGATATCAGATAGTAAGCAAAAAGAGACTGATATTCAGGATCCAGTAGAATTGTGTTTCTCTTAAAGTAATACCAAACAAAAAATGTAATAGTATAAATTAATAGACTAATTGCTGTATTTTTTAGGAAGTAACTTCGCTTTGGCTTTTTTAAATCAAAACTTCCGTTAAACCCGGGTTCTTTATTTTTTTGTGTAACTAAAACTATATCTGAATTATCGATTTCCATAAAGATTAAAAATATATTTTACAATATATCTAAAAATCCCAAATATTTAGAAATTCATAAAATAATTTCGTGGATGAACACTTGAGTTTTGAAGTGAATAAGCAATTGGTTAACTGTAATAATTAATATCGTGTTTTACAAATTTAATTTGATTCTTTATCCCATAGCTTAGATTGGTTTTTTTTGCAGCACTCTTTATATTTGAAACAATTTTCAAAGGAATTAAGCAGAGTTAATGCAGAAAATCAGAATAAGCGATTTAGGAAATTTTGTAGGGCAGGAAGTAACGCTTAAAGGTTGGTTATTCAATAAACGTTCAAGCGGTAAAATAAAGTTTATTATCCTTCGTGACGGCTCAGGCTATTTACAGTGTGTTTACTTTAAGGGCAATCTTTCACCAGAAGTTTTTGATATGGCTGATAAAATCGGTCAGGAATCATCAATAGAAGTTAACGGGAAAGTAAAGGAAGAACCAAGAGCTCCGGGCGGATACGAGCTTGATGCAACCGGTTTGAAAATTATATCTGAAGCCCACGATTATCCCATTACCCCTAAAGACCATGGAATCGAATTTTTATTGGACAACAGACATCTTTGGTTAAGATCCAGTAAGCAAGTTGCTATCATGAAAATAAGGCATAGGATTGTAAAAGCAATCAGGGATTTTTTTGATAACAGAGGTTTTACTTTGATGGATCCGCCAATCTTAACTCCTAATGCTGTTGAAGGAACATCAACCCTTTTCGAAACACCTTATTTTGATCTTGGTAATGCATATTTAACTCAATCAGGACAGCTATATGCTGAAGCCGGTGCAATGGCTCTTGGAAAAGTTTATACTTTTGGTCCCACATTTCGTGCTGAAAAATCTAAAACCAGAAGACATTTAACAGAATTCTGGATGGTTGAACCTGAAGTAGCTTTTAATGATTTAAATGATAATATGGATCTTGCAGAGGAATTTCTGGAATATATTGTTCAGACTGTGCTGAAAGAAAATGCAAACGAATTAAAAGTATTGGAAAGAGATACAACAAGATTACAGAATGTTAAACGTCCCTTCCCACGTGTTCATTATGATGAGGCTGTTGAGATTCTTAAAAAGAATGGAATAGATTTTAAATGGGGTAATGATTTAGGCGGTGCTGATGAAACAATAATTTCAGAACAATATGACAGACCTGTTATGGTTCATCATTATCCGGCTGAGGTAAAAGCATTTTATATGAAAAGGGACCCTGCTGATCCAAAATATGCACTTGCAGTTGATGTGCTTGCACCCGAAGGATATGGAGAAATTATAGGCGGAAGCCAAAGAGAAGATAATCTTGATTTTCTTTTGGAAAGAATCAAAGAGCACAATCTTCCGCAAAGTGCATTTGAGTGGTATCTTGATTTAAGAAGATTTGGCTCTGTTCCTCATTCTGGTTTTGGTTTAGGTCTTGAAAGAACAGTAAGCTGGATTTGCGGTTTGGATCATTTAAGAGAGGCGATTCCTTTTCCAAGAATGATTTACAGGAATACACCCTGACAATTAAAAATGTTTAAATAAACAACAGAAAAGTTTAAATGAATTTAGAAGTATTTTTATTTTTTGTTTTTGGTATTATTGCTGCTGTTACTGCAGTTTTAATGATTACCAGACGTAATCCGGTAATCTCTGCTTTATTCCTTATTCTCAATTTTGCCGCACTTGCTGGTTTATACATAACTCTAAATGCTCAGTTTATTGCTGTAACCCAGATTATAGTTTATGCCGGGGCAATAATGATATTGTTCTTGTTTGTTTTGATGCTCTTAAGACCGGATAACCAGAAGAAACTTTTTGAGTTGAATCCAAAAACCAAAATCTTTGCTATGATAATTGCATTTGTTGTATTTGTTCAACTTGTTTATATGATATTCTTTGCAGGTCCCTCAGCAAATATTACACAAGATGTTTCAAAAAGTGTTGAAGCCGGTACGATAGAATCTATTGGCAGGGAATTATTTACAAATTACATTGTCCCTTTTGAAGCAGCAGGATTTTTATTACTTGCTGCAACAATTGGTGCATTAGTATTAGCAAAAAAGAAATTTGATTAAAGAGTTTATTATGATTATTACAATTGAATATTACCTGATCTTAAGTGCATTTATGTTTCTTGTGGGTGTAACCGGAGTGCTTATAAACAGAAATGCAATTGTTGTTTTTATGAGTATAGAATTAATGCTCAATTCTGCTAACCTTACATTAGTTACTTTTTCTTCTTTCCTCGGAAATTCAATCGGACAGTTATTTGTGTTTTTTGTTATGACTGTTGCCGCTGCAGAAGCCGCCGTAGGTTTAGCAATTATTATTGCGATTTTCCGTAATAAGCTCACTGTAAATATTGACGAAATAAATATTCTTAAGTGGTAAAAACCAAAATATATTCTTATGCGTGATTTAATTTACTTAACTGTTATACTTCCTTTACTTGGATTCCTGATCAATGGCATTTTTGGAAGTAAAATCAAGAATGAAAAACTGATCGGAATTATTGGAAGCGGTGTGGTTGGTATTTCATTCTTAATAGCGCTAGGTGCTTTCTTTGAAACACTTGCATTACCATTAGAACAAAGACAAAAGATAGTAAGTCTTTTTAGCTGGATGGTGGTTGGTAAACTGAATGTCAGTTTTGCTTTTCAGGTCGATCAGCTTTCATTAGTTATGGCATTGGTTGTAACCGGTGTTGGATTTATTATCCACGTTTATTCAATTGGATATATGCACGGAGACAAAGGCTACTGGAGATTTTTCTCTTATATGAATCTCTTCATCTTCGCTATGATGAATCTTATACTTGCGGATAATTTTGTTCTGTTGTTCCTTGGATGGGAAGGGGTAGGACTTTGTTCTTATTTGTTAATTGGATTTTGGTATGATAGAAAGTTTGAAAAAAGTACCGTAGCTGAGGCTTCTAAAAAAGCATTTATAGTAAACAGAGTCGGCGACTTTGGATTTTTGCTTGGTATGTTTTTAATTTTTATGACTTTCGGCAGTCTTAATTTTAATGAAGTATTTTCGCGTGCGGTTTCGTTCAATGTCCCGGCTTATGTATATGGGTTTATAGCAATCTTTCTGTTTATTGGCGCAACCGGTAAATCAGCGCAGATACCTTTGTTTGTCTGGCTGCCCGATGCAATGGCTGGTCCCACTCCGGTCTCAGCTTTAATACATGCCGCAACAATGGTTACTGCAGGTGTGTATATGGTTGCAAGAACATCAATTATTTATGCAAGTGCACCTCAAATAATGATGGTTATTGCAATTATCGGAGCATTAACAGCATTTTTTGCCGCTACAATAGGTATAGTTCAGAATGATATAAAGAAAGTTCTTGCTTACTCAACTGTTTCACAGCTCGGTTATATGTTTTTAGCAATGGGTGTTGGCGCATTTTCTGCCGGAATCTTTCATGTAATGACACATGCCTTCTTCAAAGCACTCTTATTTCTTGCTGCAGGATCAGTAATTCATGCAATGCATGAAGAACAGGATATTCAAAAATTCGGCGGACTGAAAAAATATATGCCGCGCACTCATATTACTTTTTTAATTGCTGCTTTGGCTATTTCCGGTATTCCGCCTCTGTCCGGTTTCTTTAGTAAAGATGAGATACTGTGGTTCTCTTTTGCAAACAGCGGATTATTCTTATGGATAATTGGTGCAGGAACAGCAATGATGACTGCTTTTTATATGTTCAGGCTCTACATATTAACTTTCGATGGTAAAGAAAGATTTGGTAAAGATAAACATCCTCATGAATCTCCAGCAGTAATTACTATCCCATTGATAGTTTTAGCAGTATTATCGGTTATCGGTGGTTTTGTAGGTATCCCGGAAGTATTTTCAGGTGAACATGGTAATCAATTCCATAATTGGCTGGCTCCAATATTCAAAGACGCAGACCGTAAACTTGCTCATTTCAATTTGTATTCACATTCAACAGAAATTTTGTTGATGGTTCTATCGGTTGTATTTGCTGTAAGCGCTATTTGGTTTGCACGATATGTATATCTTAAAAAGCCATCGATTGCATCAGATACTGCAAAAAGATTCAAAGGGTTATACAATCTTTTGTGGAATAAATATTTTGTTGATGAAGTTTATGATGCTGTTATTATTAATCCGATTGTTAAAACATCAAAATCTTTTTTATGGCAGATAGCTGATAATAAGATAATTGATGGAGTTGTAAATGGCACAGCAAAATTAATTGATATATTTTCTGTTAATATCAGAAAATTACAAAATGGTGTTGCTCAATTTTATGCCCTGGTAATGGTGCTCGGAATTGTAGCAGCTTTTTTCTGGATTATTTTAAGTTTATAAAATGGAAAACAGTTTACTACTTACATATTTAATTCTGACACCATTTATTGGTTCGTTCCTTATCTTGTTTTTTAAGAAGGGACAGGAACATCTGATTCGTTACACTGCTTTAGCAATTTCGACTATTGCTTTTATTATTTCAGTTATAATTTATTTTCAGTTTGATTCTGCTAACGCCGGGTTTCAATTTATAGATAAATTTCATTGGATTAAAGGACTCAATATCCATTACCATGTTGGTATAGATGGGATGTCATTGTTATTAGTATTACTAACTACATTTTTAACTCCCTTAACACTTGTATCAAGCTGGTCAAGTATAGAAAGTAAAGTAAAAGAGTTTACATTTTTCTTTCTTATGCTTGAAGTCGGAATGCTTGGCGTGTTTATTTCGCTTGATCTGTTTTTGTTCTATGTATTCTGGGAAGCAATGTTAATTCCGATGTATTTTATTATTGGTATCTGGGGTGGAAAAGAAAGAATTTACGCTGCGGTTAAGTTTTTTATTTACACAATGTTTGGCAGTTTATTAATGCTGGTTGCACTTATTTGGTTAGCTGTTTATGCAATTGGTCCATTAGGTTATTTTACAACAAACCTGATTGAGTTATATGCTGTATCACCTCAAATTCCAATAGATATTCAGACCTGGATGTTTATTGCATTTGCTTTCAGCTTTGCAATTAAAGTTCCTGTTTTTCCATTACATACCTGGCTGCCCGATGCTCACGTTCAGGCTCCAACAGCTGGTTCTGTTATACTTGCAGGCGTTTTGCTTAAAATGGGCACTTATGGATTGCTGAGATTTAATCTTCCGCTTTTCCCTGAAGTTTCTGTTGCTGCTGCACCTTATATTTCAATACTTGCAATAATAGGAATTATTTACGGTGCTTTAGTATCAATGGTTCAGACAGATATAAAAAAATTAGTTGCTTATTCTTCTGTATCACACTTAGGATTTGTTGTCCTCGGAATATTTGCAATGACTCAGGAATCAATACAAGGTGCTATTATACAGATGGTTAATCATGGTTTATCAACTGGAGCATTATTTCTTTTGGTAGGTATAATTTATGAGAGAACTCATACAAGAGAAATTTCTGATTACGGTGGTATCGCTAAACTGGTTCCGGTTTTTGCATTTGCACTTATGTTTGCTTCACTTTCGTCAGTTGGACTGCCTGGGTTGAATGGATTTATTGGGGAATTTCTGATTTTGCTTGGTTCATTTAAATCACCGGTTTTAGGAAGCTGGTGGTTTACGGTATTTGCAGCTTCTGGTGTTATCTTTGCCGCTGTTTATTTATTGTGGATGTACCAAAGAGTTGTCTATGGCGAAGTAACAAATCCAAAGCTTAACGGATTAAAAGATATGAACAACAGGGAAATATTTGTTCTTTTTCCGATTTTTATTTTTATCGTTTGGATAGGAATTTATCCAAGTACTTTTCTAAAGGTTTCTGATAAATCTACTGCCAAGGTTGTAAAGCAGATGTATAATCCTGAAAAAATCAATCCAGTTCAAATGGGCTTAATTCAATCAACAAAGTAAAGAAGTTTAAAGATTAATTATAATGTTTAATAACTATCAAGAATTTTGGAATTTGCTGCCGATGATAATCATCGGTGCTGGTATTATTATCTCACTGATTATTGAGATGTATTCAAAGAAAAGTGAAGTAATACTTCCCTGGTTTTCTATACTATTGTTTTTAGCTGCCGGTTTACACGCACTTTTTTATATCGGCGATATTTCAATTGTATTGCAGAATATGTTAGCTACCGGTGGTAATGTAAATATTTTTCATGCGATTTTTACACTGGGTGCTGCGGTTGTTACTCTTCTTTCCATTGACTATCTGAAAAAATATGGAATTTATTTCAGAGAATATTATATAATACTTCAAACCTCTGTATTGGGTATGATGCTGATGGCTGCTGCAAAGGATATTCTGGTTATATTTCTTGGACTGGAACTTATGTCAATATCATTTTATATCCTTGCCGGTATGAACAGAAAAAGATTAAATGCTAATGAAGCATCTCTTAAATATTTTTTATTAGGCGCATTTGCCACAGGATTTATCGTATATGGTATTGCACTGATTTATGGTGCAGCTCATACAACTTCAATAGATTTTATAACATCTGATTTTAATTTACTATCGGGTAATTTATTATTTGTCGCTGGCGTTTTGTTATTCTTAATTGGTTTTTCATTTAAGATAGCTGCATTTCCATTCCACATGTGGGTGCCTGATGTTTATGAAGGAGCACCGACATCAGTTGCAGCATTATTTTCAACTGGCGGCAAAGCTGCTGCATTTAGTGCAATCATAGCTACATTATTCGCTCTTTTTAATAACGGTGGACAAGGAAATTTCTTTACTCCATTTCTTGCTGTTATTTCTGTTCTCTCAATGTTCTACGGCAGTATTGTTGCAATTGCACAGGATAACATTAAAAGAATGCTTGCTTACTCATCTATTTCACACGCTGGTTATCTGATAATTGGTTTAGCTGCAGGAAATTATGACGCAGTTGCCGGAGTAATTTTTTATCTGGCTGCATACACCTTTATGAATTTAGGAGCTTTTGGAATGGTAGCATTGATTGAAGGAAAAGATGAAACCAATCTTTCAATAAATTCTTATTCAGGTTTAGGAAGCAAAAAGCCTTTACTGGCTGCACTTCTTGCTTTACTTATGTTTAGTCTTGCCGGTATTCCGCCATTTGCAGGATTCTTCGGAAAATACTATATATTTATTGCAGCTATAAAAGCCAATTTAACCTGGCTCGCAATTCTTGGTGTAATTTCAAGTGCGATTAGTGTTTATTTTTATATAAGGATTGTTGTACTGATGTATTTTAAAACTTCTGATACCGAAATAGGATTTGAAGAAAGTAATAACTATATGTTAGCAATTATTCTTTCAGTCTTAATTGTTGTACTAATGGGAGTATTTCCTGGGAGTTTTATTGATCTGGTTACAAAGTTTATTTAATTGTGGAAGAAATTTAATTTCTTCTTTCTTTCCTTTGGTTTTTATATGATTCCACTTTATAATACATCCGATATCCGGCGTTTGGATTCTTTTGCTATTAATAGCTTAAAAGTACCTGGTATCGTACTTATGGAAAATGCATCTATCGGTATATATCAGATTATTAATCAAAAGTATTCCGGGATCAAATCAATTGGAATTATTTGTGGAAAAGGTAATAATGGCGGTGATGGTTTTGCTGTTGCAAGACATTTTTCAAATGCAGGTATTGAGGTTAAAGTTATTTATGTCGGGGCTGCAAATAGTATGAGCGGCGACTGCAGAACAAATTATGAGATTTTAAAAAGATTATCATTAAGAAGAAACAATCTCAAAATTAGGGCGTTCAAATTTGTTAATGATATCAATTGGTTAATAAAATGTGATTTGATTGTTGATGCTATGCTTGGAAGCGGATTTAAAGGTGAGTTAAAAGAACCATATTACAGTATTGTAAATACGGTAAATAAATTCCGTTCGGTTAAATGTGCCGTAGATATTCCGACAGGACTGAATTCCGATACTGGTTCTGGTGATTGTGTTTTCAATTCCGATTTAACTATTACACTTGGAGAATTTAAAAAAGGTCTTTTTATTGAAAAGGGATATCAAAATTGCGGTGATGTGAAGTTAAAAGAAATTGGTATTGGGAATGATTTTTTTAATAACATTAAAATTGATACATATTTAATAGAACCAGAAGATGTTTTTCGGTCTTTGCCAAAAAGAAGTAAGCTGGCAAATAAATATTCAGCCGGCAAAGTATTATCAATTGCAGGATCATATCAATATCCCGGAGCAGCGGTTCTTGCATCTCATTCAGCTTTGGTTGCCGGTGCTGGCGCATCAGTATTATATATACCTGAAAGTGCAAAGAAGCTGGTACATAAAAGTTTAACAGAGGTAGTGGTTGAATCTTATGGAACTTCTAAAACATATTGGCTTAATTCAGATGCATTAAAACATATTAAGGAAAGAATCAGGTGGGCAGATGTTTTAGTTATTGGTCCCGGATTAGGCAGATCATCAGAAACAAAAGATGCAGTTAGAAAGCTGTTACTTAATAAAGGAACTAAATATACTGTTCTTGATGCTGATGCTTTGAATGCACTTGATGAGAAATTTTTAGCTCAGATTGATTTAAATGATTGTCTTTTTACACCGCATCTCGGAGAGTTTGCTAATTTAATCAATACAGATATCAGCAGAATCCGAAAAGATATTTTAAAATACGGAAGAGATTTTGCAGTAAGACATAAAACTGTTTTAATATTAAAAGGTGCTCCAACAATTATTTTCAACAAATCCGGTGAAGCTTTTATTAACACAACAGGCAACAGTGGTATGGCAAAGTTTGGTACGGGTGATGTTTTAACCGGTATTTTAGGCGGATTACTTGCACAAATAAAAAATACAGAAACAGCTGCTTATACTGCGGTTTATCTGCACAGCCTTTCCGCTGATCTTTTATTACAGAAAAAACCACTATCCAATTATCTTCCAACTGATATAATAAAAAATTTTCCCAATTCAATAAAATTTATAGAGGGAAGTGTTGTATAGTTTTTTAGAAAAAAATAAAAAATATCTCATTCACCTGCCGCTTATAATTTACTGGCTAATACTTTTTGTATTAACTTCATTACCGGCAAGTGTAGCTATCATTACAGAATTTGGAGATAAAATAAGTCATTTTGGTGCTTATGGTCTGCTAAGTGTATTTTTATATTTGACAATGTATTTTCAGGATAAATTCTTATTACTTAAGAAATATCCCGGGATATTTACAATAATAATCGCATCATTTTACGGGATGCTGGATGAAATCCATCAGATTTATGTACCGGGTAGATTTGCAGAAGTGCTGGATTGGCTGGCAGATTTTACAGGTTCAGTTATTGCTGTGTTAATTACCAAATATTTATTAGAATATATTAAAAGAACAGAATTTGAAAAAAGCAAATCAAATGCTGGAACTTTTAAAAAATAATTTTGTAAAAGACTTGAAAAATTATTTGACAATAGAAAAACTCATTATTAAGTTAGCACCACTTAATTGCTAGTTAGGAGTAAAAGTAATGGCAATCAACAAAACTAAAAAAGCAGATCTGATGTCTAAGTACAAAAGAGTATTTGAAATCAGTTTAATTGTTTCTTTAGCACTTCTGATTGTTGCCTTTAAATTCTTTCCGGATTTCAAGGGACAGGAAGTAATAATAGAGGGACCGCAGGAATTATTTAAGGTAGAGGATATTCAACAGACTAAACAGGAAAACAGACCTCCGCCGCCTCCAAAACCCCCGATTCCGATTGAAGCACCTTCTTCGGATGTACTTGAAGATATAGAAATCGGTGATACTGAAATTGATATTACTGAACAAATAGAAGCACCGCCTCCGCCACCAAAAGAAGATAAGAAGATTGTTGAGGAAGAACCGGTTTATTTTGTTGCTGTTGAGGAAATGCCTGAACCAGTTGGCGGTATCGCAGAGATTCAAAAGAAAATTGTATATCCTGAAATTGCTAAAAGAGCAGGTGTTGAAGGAAAGGTTTATGTTCTCGCTTTTGTTAATGAACAGGGAACAGTAACCGATGCTAAAATAATTAAAGGCATTGGAGCCGGCTGTGATGAAGCTGCTTTGGATGCTGTGAAGAAAACAAAATTTAAGCCAGGGAAACAAAGAGGAAAACCTGTTAAAGTGCAGGTATCGATTCCTGTGGTTTTCAAACTGCAATAAATTTTAAGGCGTCCTTGTGACGCCTTTTTTTTTAAGCTGAAAACTCCCTATTATCAATTAAGGCTGAGGAGAGCAAACTAAAGTTTTTCTATTCTAATCTCATCAATCATACTGAAAATTTTTCTGCTTCAATCATCTCCAGGAAATAAAGAAATATAACGACAATTGTAAATACCGGACTAAAGACTTTTAACTGGAACAAAAGACTTTGTTAGAAGTAAAATCAGGCGTAATAAAAATTATTAAACCAGTAATTCTTTAATAGAGTAAGGAGAGGAGCAAATGTCAATTCATAAAACAAAAAAAGCTGACCTTATGGCAAAATATAAAAGAATTTTTGAGATCGGTTTAATCTTTTCTTTAGTGCTTCTTATCGCAGCATTTAAATTTTTTCCTGATATAAAGACTAAGGAGTTAGAGGAAAAAAAGCCGCCGACAATTATAAATATTGAAGATATTTTACCCACTCAGCAAAATAGAAAGCCTCCGCCGCCTCCAAAACCACCAATTCCGATTGAAGCACCTTCTTCAGAAGTACTTGAAGATATAGAAATCGGTGATACACAAATTGATGTTACTGAAAAGATATTGGCGCCACCTCCTCCACCGGTTGAAGACAGAAAAATTGTTGAAGAAGAGAATATATATTTTATTGCTGCCGAGGAAATGCCTGAGCCAATTGGGGGTATTGCAGAGATTCAAAAGAAAATTGTATATCCTGAAATTGCTAAAAGAGCAGGTGTTGAAGGAAAGGTTTATGTTCTCGCTTTTGTTAATGAACAAGGGAAAGTAACAGATGCTAAGATAATGAAAGGCATAGGAGCCGGCTGTGATGAAGCAGCTTTGGATGCTGTGAAGAAAACAAAATTTAAACCAGGGAAACAAAGAGGAAAACCTGTTAAAGTGCAGGTATGGGTTCATGTAAATTTCAAATTGCAGTAAATTTTAAGGCGTCATAATGACGCCTTTTTTACATATTTTATCGGTTAAAATTAAGTTTCATCAAATAATCAGAATTTGTATTTTAGCTTAGTTTTAATTTAAAAATCTTCATTGAAATCATGAATAAAAGTAAAAGCAGTAATAAGCAAAGCAGCATTTGGGCTTTTATCTTTATTCTGATAATTGATCTGGCATTTCTTTATTATCTAAAGTACCGAAATCAAAACATTAGTTTCAGTGAATTTAATATTCTAAACTTTGGAAACTTACTAAACCTGTTTACTTTGGTCATAATTGTAATCGGATTACTGACTATAGCACTAAAAGTAAAAAACATAAACAACATCAGATATTTCTGGTTCTTGATTGCACTGCTTCAGGTTTCTCTAATTATTTCATTTTTTCTTTTTTATTATAAACTTCCGTTTGGAAAGTATTATGTGCTGGGGCAGTCTGGCAACAGACTTTTTATTGGGTTCGTTTATACGTTCTATCAGTTTTTGCTTTTTATGTTTTTGTTTCTGGTATGGCTTACTATCTATAAAACTAAGAACCTGATTTTTATTCGCTCAGTATTTAATTCCGTACTTCTAATGTTTGCAATTATAATTCTTTCATTTGTTTTTATTGTTATAAAAGAAAATCAGTTTGATGAAAAATTAACTAAAAATAAAAAAGAGAATATTGCAGTTGTTTTAGGTGCCGCTGTGTGGTCGGATAATAGACCAAGTCCTTCGTTAGCAGCAAGAGTTGATCGGGCACTAAGTTTATTAGATTCCGGTGAAGTGAATTCAATTTTTCTTACCGGCAGCAATGCACCGGGTGAACTTGCTGAATCAGAGGTTGCTTATCGATATATTGAGAGCAAAAGAAAGTCAACTGAAAATATATTTATTGAAAAAAATACAACTTCAACTATTGAACAAATAAGTTTTATAAAGAACTACCTTTTGAAAAGAGATAAAACAAAAAATATTATCATCATATCCGATGGTTATCATTTAGTTAGAATAATTGAGATTAGTAAATTCCATAACATTAAAGTTCAGGCTGTCCCTTCAAAGCTTAATTTAACTTTTGAAAACGCATTGTATTTCAAATTCAGAGAAGCGTTAGCTCTGGTGATGTTTTGGTTTTTTGCGTACTAAGTATTTTAGGAGAATAAATGTCGTTAAAATTTAAAAGAAGAGTAGTTAGAGAAAAAGTCTTGCAGGTATTGTATGCCTATGAAGTAAATAATGAGAATTTACAAGCACTCTCTGATAGTTTATTAGCTGAGGTACAGGATGAAAAACTGATTAGTTTTGGTAAAGAATTAATCAACAAAGTACTTATCAATAAAAGTGAATTTGATCAGCGGATTAAACAGAGAGTTAGTAACTGGGAAATGAATCGTATAGCATTAATAGACCGGATCCTCCTTAGAATGGCACTTTGTGAAATAATTTATTTCCCTGATATTCCTCCTAAGGTTTCTATTAATGAAGCTATTGAAATTGCTAAAACTTTTAGTACTGCCGGAAGCGGAAAATTTATCAACGGAATCCTCGATGCAATTCTTATGGATGAAAAATCAACGGGTAGGTTAACAAAAACGGGCAGGGGACTGGTCGATGAAACAATAATAAAATCCCATAAAAAAAATACTGATGACCAGTAAGAAAAAAGTATTTATCTGGACACTTTTCGATTTTGCCAACACTTCATTTTCGATAGTGGTTGTAACTTTTGTTTATGCGGTTTACTTTAAGAAAGTAGTAGCAGAAGGTAAACCTATCGGTGATCTTTTCTGGTCAATTGGTACAAGTCTCGCTATGATAATAACAGCAATTATTTCACCAGTGTTAGGTGCAATTGCTGATTACTCAGCAGGAAAAAAAAGATTTTTGTTATTCTTTACACTGTTATGTATAGCTGCAACATCTTTGCTGTTTTTTATTGGTAGGGGAGAAGTGTTTTGGGGAGTTGTTTTATTTGTGTTAGCAAATATCGGATTTGAAGCGGGATTAGTTTTTTATGATTCTTTTCTTCCCGAAATCACTGAGCCAAAAAATTTTGGCAGAGTGAGCGGTTATGGTTTTGCAATGGGTTATTTAGGTTCACTTGCAACACTCGCAATTATCTATCCGTTTATTCAAGCTGAAATGATAAAAGAGTCATTCCCGGTTGCTGCACTATTCTTTTTGATATTTGCAATTCCTTTATTTGTTTATCTGAAAGATAACCGAAAGATAAAATCAGAAAAGGTTTCTTATTTTAATATTGGGGTCTCAAGGGTTTGGAATACAATTTCGAATTTAAAGAATTATAAAAATCTTGCAATATTTTTATTAGCGTATTTCTTTTACATAGAGGGTGTTAATACCATTATATTTTTTTCCGGCAACTATGCAAGCACAACTTTAGGATTTACTGAATCAGAGCTTTTAATCTTTTTTTTAACAGTTCAGACAACTGCTATTGCAGGCTCAGTGATACTTGGTATTATTGCTGATTCAATCGGGCAAAAGAAAACAATAATTATCACATTGATAATGTGGTTGGTTACAGTATTGTTTGCATATTTAGCTCAGGATAAAAGTAGTTTTTATATTGTTGGATTAATTGCCGGTGCAGCAATGGGCTCAAGTCAATCTACAAGCAGAAGTTTAATGAGCAAACTTACCCCGCCGGAAAAAAAGACGGAGTTCTTCGGATTTTATTCCTTTTTTGGGAAAAGCTCTGCTATTATTGGTCCATTGGTTTTCGGATTCGTAAGTTTTATTTCAGGCGATCAGAGACTTGCTATATTTTCAATTGGAATATTTTTTCTGATCGGACTGATTATATTGTTATGGGTAAATGATCCAAAAGCGGATCAGTGATCTTTATAATTTTTATAAATCGGAGAGCCAATTAATTTTTTTTGATCCCAAACAAAAGATTTGTTCTTTTCTTCCTTTCTGTATTCACAATTATTGAAATTACAGAATTTACATAAATCATCAATACAATAATCAAAATGTATTTTCAATTCTGCTTGAGGAAATTCCTTTTGTAATTCATTTCTTATATAAGATTCTTCGTCGTGTGTTTGTCTGATATTAAAAAAATACGGGAGTATTAAATGGAAATCAATAAAGATTTTATCGCCTGATTGCCAGAAACGCAATTCGTGTATATCGATCCAGTAATCTTTTTTTATTGATATAATTTTATCAGTTAATTTATCAAGCATCTTCTGATTGACTTCGTTCATCAGCCCGGCAATTGACTCTCTGATAAGTTTATAGCCTGTAACTAAAATATTAAGTGCAACAAGAATTGCAATAATAGGATCCAATAATTCAATTCCTGTTATAATTACAAGTAGAACTGCTACAATAACTCCAAAACTTGTAATAGAATCGGTAAGAACATGCTTTCCGTCTGCAACTAAAGTAAGAGAATTTGTTTTCTTACCTGTTCGAATTAAATAATTGCCGAGGATAAGATTTATTACAGATGCAAACGAAATAACAACAGCACCGATGCCGAGTTGTTTTAGTTCCGGACCTGCAATAATTGAGTTAACACTTTCAATAATAATAACAACAGCAGCAATTATAATTAATAACCCTTCAATACCTGCAGAGAAGTATTCAACATTTCCATGTCCATAGGGATGAGAAGTATCTGCCGGCAGAGAGCTAAGAAAAATACTGAACAGTGCCATGCTTGTAGCTAAAATATGAACAATAGATTCTGCCGCATCAGAAAAGATTGCCGCTGATCCGGTGATAAGGTATGCTAATATTTTAAAAACTAACATACTTACGCCGACAATAAGAGAAATTATCGCGGCTTTCTTCCTGAGTTTTATCAACCTTGAGTTTTGATCGTCCATTTATAAACTACATAATCTTTTTGATGCACTTATTAACACTTCGTCTTTCTTTGCAAAACAAACCCGGACTATGTGTGAACTAACTTTTGTCGAATAAAACGGTGATATTGGTATTACTGCTACACCGGTTTTTTCTATAAGTTGTTTTGAAAAATCCATATCATTCATTCCGGAAATATTTGAATAGTCCAAAAGTTGAAAGTATGTTCCACTGCATTCACGAAGTTTAAAACCGGATTCTTTGATTAAATCTCTGAATAAGTCTCTTTTAGCTTTATAAAAGCTCTTTAAATTTAAAAAGTTTGAATCATCTTTTAAAAACTCGGCAATAGCCAGTTGAATAGGTGTGTTTACAGCAAACACAATGAACTGATGTATTTTTCTGAATTCTCTCATTAACTCTTCAGATGCACAGCAATAACCAGCCTTCCATCCGGTTGTATGAAAAGTTTTTCCAAATGATGAAATTACAAAACTTCTTTTTGAAAGTTCATCATATCTTGCGAAACTTAGATGTTCTCTCCCATCAAATATAATATGTTCATATACTTCGTCGCTTATCAAATAGATATTTTTATTTTTGACTAATTCGATAAGAGTAGATATATCATTATTATTTAAGACTGCACCAGTGGGATTGTGTGGTGAATTGAATACAATACATTTTGTTTTTTCTGTAATTGAATCTGCAACAATTTCCCAGGGGATACTATAATCTTCTTCATTCAATTTAATTGTTATCGGAACACCGCCATTTAATTTAATTGCAGGGAGGTAGGAGTCGTAGGCAGGTTCAAAAATAATTACTTCATCTCCCTTCTCGATAAGAGTTGAAAATGCTGTAAATAAAGCCTGAGTAGCTCCGGCAGTTATTGTTATTTCAGTATCAGGGTTATAATGCTTGCCGTATAACTTATTTATTATTCTTGAAATTTCTCTTCTTAACTCAATAGTACCCGGCATCGGAGCGTATTGATTAAATCCTTTTTTCATAAAGCTGTTAACAAGTTCGATTAACTTATCTGAACAGTTAAAATCCGGGAAACCCTGAGACAAATTTATTGCATTGTGCTCATCTGCAAGTTTTGACATAACTGCAAAAATGCTTGATCCGGTATCCGGCAGTTTAGAATTTAATTCTTTTATTTCATTCATATTTTTTACTCAACTTTAAATCTTTCAACAGCAGGTCTGAGATTATCGTAAAGTCTTTTTAACTGCTGGTAAGCAAATTGATTACCTCTTTGTGCAGATTCACGATAATATTTTACTGCTTCTTGTATTGATTTGTTTAAACCTATTCCATTTTCATAACAATATCCTAATGCAAATTGTGCAAGAAGAGAGCCTTTAGATTCATCATCCTGCAAAATCTTTATCTCCTCTGAAAAATTATCAGAGATTTTCTGATCGAAAACTTTAGATACTGCTAATCTTACATTTGCTTCTATACTACTTAGCTTACTCGCATTGTTCCAAAGCTGAATACCTGTATTTTTATCCTGAGCAATATATTTACCAGAATAATAATTATAACCTAATTCAATAATTGCCGGCAGATGATTTTGTGCTGCGGATTTTTCTAATAGATTTAGTGCATCTTTTTCAGTCAATCTATTATCGTAACCGAGTTTATGTAATCCATACCATACAAATTGAGCTGTGGGATTATTAAAACTAATACCATCATTAAGAGTTGTGTAAAAATTTTTTTCCCTGATTAGCTGCCAAAGTAAATAGGCAGATCTTGGTGAATCAAGTATGGTAGCCCTTATATAATATTCGGCAGCAAGCAATGGATTTATTCCTGTTGAATTACCTGTTTGATATAATCTGCCTAAAACAGATAGAGCTTCAGGACTTCCTGCTTCAGCAATTTTTGAAATAATATTCAGATCATAGGTTGACAGATTATTAAAGAATAATGAATCCTTTACAGCTTTTAATGAATCACTAATTAACTTATTGTTAATCCGGATTAAATCATTTAATAAGACCTCATCACGAAATTCTCTTACTGTATCCATTACTGAATTAAAATCAATAAAGACCAGTCCAACAGAAGGCTGTATGTTACCGGTAATTTCTTCATCTTTGTAATTGTTAGAACTCAGATATGAAAACTTATTTTGAGCTACTGAATCTTTAAACTCGTCTGAAACTTTAGAATTAAGCTCTGCTAATACTTCTTTTGCAGGTTCAAAACCATCATCAGCGGATTTTTTTATCCAATAATAAGATTTATTCCAATCTCTTTTTACAATAAGGTTATCTGTATATAGAATACCAATAACATATTGTGCCTGGCTCATACCAGCTTCGGCTGCTGATAAAAAATATTCATAAGCAGTGAATGGATTCCACTCTGTTCCCCAGCCATTCATCAGCATAATTCCGTAGTTATGCATTGCAGCAGTTAATTTTTGTGAAGCAGCTTTTTTTATCCAATACACAGCAGTTACAGTATCAGCTACAATGCCGTCTCCGGTTAACAATCTAAGTCCAAGTTCATGTTGAGCAAGCGGATCACCGCTATTTGCAAGTTGTACTAATTTAAATTGCTGTAATAGTTGATAGGATAAATCAGGTTGATAAAAATATGGATTGTTTTTATATGGTCTGTTTTTTTTAAATGCCAGACTTTTGGTAGAATCCTGACTAAAGGATATTGTATTAATTGAGATTAGAAATAAAAGTAAAAGTATCGATTTAATAATTGTTTTATCACGCACAGGTTTCTCTGCTGCAAAATACCAAAGTTTATAATAATGTAATTGTAATTTATGGATTCTTTAATAAATAAGTGGTGGATTAATCAAACACTCAAAAGAATATTTGTTGAGGTTTCTGAAAGAGTGGTGTACAGTCATTTTAAGCTGGCTTTAAATCCTGATAAAAAGTTTGATTATTTTTCCTTTGGAATGCTAATAACATAGATAACTTTTATTTTTTGAAGTAATTTATCATTGGCAGTGAATATTAAATAATTCATATCAGAAGTTTATTTGCTTTATTCAAAATGTTCTGGATCTGAACTACTGAAAAAAATCTCATAAAAGTAAACTGATTAAAATTCTAAATTTGAAATCTTAAAACTGCACTCTATATTTGATAACAAAAAAAAACAAAATGTCGTCACGGAAAAAAGTTAAGTTTATCTTTGTAACAGGCGGTGTTGTTTCCAGTTTAGGAAAAGGAATTACTGCCTCCTCACTTGGACTTCTATTAAAGCAGCGCGGTTTCAGAGTCACAATTCAAAAATTTGATCCATATATTAATGTTGATCCCGGAACTATGAGTCCGTTTCAGCATGGAGAAGTTTACGTAACTGATGATGGTGCAGAAGCTGATCTAGATCTTGGTCATTATGAGAGATTTCTTGATGTTAATATGAGCCGTGCTAATAATACTACTACCGGGCAAGTTTATTATGAGGTTATTACTAAAGAACGTAGGGGAGATTTTCTCGGTGCAACCGTTCAGGTAATTCCGCATATCACAGATGAAATTAAAAACAGAATGTTAAAGTTGAGTGAACTTGGTGAATATGATATTATTATAAGTGAAATTGGCGGAACTGTTGGTGATATTGAAAGCTTACCTTTTATTGAAGCAATGAGACAACTGATGATGCAGTTTGGAAGAGCAAACACAATGAATATTCATGTTACACTTGTTCCGTATATTGCATCTGCGGGCGAAGTGAAAACAAAACCTACACAGCATAGCGTAAAAAACTTATTGGAGCTTGGAATCCAACCGGATGTTTTAATTTGCAGGTCAGAAAAAAAACTTGAAAGGGAATTAAGAGAAAAAATTGCACTCTTTACTAATGTCAATTCAAGAGCGGTAATTTCAAATTATGACAGCTCTTCGATTTATGAAGTACCTTTGGTTTTATATAAAGAAAAGCTCGATCAGATTGTTATCGAAAGACTTCACTTACCTGATAGAAAAATTAATCTTGATAACTGGGACCAATTTGTTCAAAAAATTAAAAACCCGGCACAAAGTGTTGAAATTGCTCTTTGCGGAAAATATACTGAGCATATAGATGCATATAAAAGTATAATGGAATCATTTGTTCATGCTGGTGCTGAAAATAATTGTAAGGTTATTGTAAGACCGATTAGTTCTGAAAAACTTGAAACAGATGACATTGAAAAATTATTCGACGGTATCAGCGGAATACTTGTGCCCGGCGGTTTTGGAGAAAGAGGTATAGAAGGAAAAATAAAAGCAGTTAAATATGCAAGAGAAAATGATATTCCTTTCTTTGGGATATGTTTGGGTATGCAGTGTGCTGTAATTGAGTTCGCAAGAAATGTATGTAATATTAAAAAAGCTCATAGCTCTGAATTCAAGAAAAATAAATATAGTGTTATTGATCTTATGCCTGATCAAAAAAATATCAAATCAATGGGTGCAACTATGAGATTAGGTGCTTATCAATGCAATATAAAGGACAAAACTCTGGCTTTCAGAGCATATAAAAATAATTATATCTCTGAAAGACATCGACATCGTTATGAAGTGAATAATAAATTCAGAACTAAACTGGTAGAAAATGGAATGGTTCTAAGCGGGCTTTCACCTGATGGAGCGCTTGTTGAGATGATTGAACTGCCAGATAAAAAATGGTTTGTTGCTTGTCAGTTTCATCCGGAATTAAAATCGAGGGCAACAAAGGCTCATCCGCTTTTCAGAGAGTTCGTCAAAGCATCATTGAGTGAATTACGGGGAAAGAATTTATGATAACAAATAAAACTTCCTTTAAGTTTTTAATTCTGTTTATTACACTGTTCTTACAATCTCAAATTTTTTCTCAGACTTCAATAGACAGACAAATACAGATTGGGTTAGATAAAATATATAACTTTAATTGGGAAGCAGGGTTTGAAGCCTTTAATTCAGTAATAACCAAAAATCCTGATGATCCTCGCGGTTATCATTATAAATCAATAATTTATTTGTGGTACTACCTTGGAAATCTTCGTGAAGACAATCTGGATTCTTTTTATTTATATTCTGATAAAGCTATTGAATTAACAGAGAAAAAAATGCAGGAGAAACCTGCTGCTGAACTAAGTTATCTGTTAGGTTCAATATATTATAATAAATCAATTGCAGAAGCTAGGAACGGAAATTTTCTTCAGGCATTATGGACAAGCAGTCAGATGAAAGCAAATCTTGAAGATGCGATTAAAGTTAAACCGGATTTTTATGATGCTTTTCTTGGATTGGGATTATATAATTTTGCATTGTCGCAAATACCTTCAAGTCTGGAATGGGCTGCTAATCTTGTAGGTATTATTGCCGATAAAGAAAAGGGATTAAAACTTGTTATTAAATCAGTGCAAAAAGGTAAGTTGTCCAAAGTTGATGCTCAGTATTATTTATCACAGTTATATTCCCGTGTAATTGTTGATCATCCCGAAGCTAAGAAAATCCTTTCTGGTCTGGTAAGAAGATATCCTAAAAACTTATTGTTTGGTTTTTCACTTGCATGGGTTGAGTATGAATTGTGTGATTTGAATAATGCTGAAAAACGTTTGCGTAAAGTTCTTAATACAAAAGATGAGCTTTTCCCTTTCATTTCATCCAATTCAAATCTTTTATTGGCAAATATCTTTTTCGACAAAAACCAGTTTGATTCAGCAAGAGTGTATTATCAAAACTTTTTGAAAAACGCAGTGAATAATGACTTTAAAGGATTTGCAAATTTCAAAATCGGGCTTTCATTAGAATTATCAGACAAAAGAAAAGATGCAGTAAAATATTACAAACTTTCGGATACAGGAAACTCTGATATTGAAGAAGATCTTTATGCAGAAAGAAAAGGAAATGAATTATTAGATTCAGCTCTGACTGAATCAGCAAAGAGATTGATTTTAATCAGTAGTTTATATAAACAAAACAGATTAAATGCTGCAAAAGATTCATTGATTATTTATTTAAGTTCTGCTGAAATTAAAGATGAGTTGAAAGCAGAAGCAAAACTACTTTTGGCTCAGGTATTTTATCAGCAGAAAAAATATAGAGAGTCGCTTAATGCTGCAGTAGATTGTTTGAACATTGAAATAAAAAAAGAATTCTGGATTCATGCTTTCGCTCATTATGTTGCTGCCTGGGATAGTTATCAATTAAAGAATTATACAGATTCAAAGTTATTCCTGCTGCAGATCAAAGGAATAAGTGAATATGATTTCAGAAGTTCACTTGAGAACAAGATTTATACTTTAGATCGGCTGCTGCCCCAGGATTTAAGAAATAATTGATTTTTAGCTCTTCTTTAATTGCTTCTTTTTTAGTGATTAGCTAATTTTCGCCAACATTTCAGGTATTTTTAATTGAATATTGCAATTTTTGTATCTGGTAGAGGTTCAAATCTTCAGGCTATTTTAAATGATTCTGAGTTAAAGCAAATTATAAGTATAATTGCTGTTGTAAGTGATAAGATAGACTGTAAAGCTTTTGAAATCGCACGGAAATCTGGAATTGAAACTTATACTATCGGTGATGGAGATACAAAAATTAATGCAGAGCAGTTAACAAAAAAGTTTTTAGATTTAGATGTATCACTAATCGTTTTAGCCGGATACTTAAAGTTGATTCCTGATGTTCTAATTAAATCTTTTCCAAACAAGATGATAAATATTCATCCTGCACTATTACCTTCTTTTGGTGGAAAAGGAATGTATGGAATTAATGTTCATAAAGCTGTTTTTGATTCCTCTGCAAAAGTAAGCGGTGCTACTGTGCATCTGGTAGATAGCACCTATGATACCGGAAAAATAATTGCTCAGCAATGTGTTGATATTTCTGATGCCAGCTCGCCTGAAGAAATAGCTGAGAGAGTATTAAAAATTGAACATAAAATTTTGCCTGAAGTTATAAAAGCATTTGCGCTTAAAAAAATAAAAATCGGGTCAAATAGAATTGAAATAATAAAAGAATAGAAAAATATTTTCTGTTCATAAGGAAATTGAATTGAAGAAACTTGCCTTAATCAGCGTATCAGATAAGACAAAAATCATTGATTTTACTGCTGCCTTAATTAAGAACGGATATGAAATTGTTGCTACTGGTAATACAGCAAAACTTCTTAAAGATAATAATCTGACAGTTACAGAAATAAGTTCTTTAACCGGTTTTCCGGAAATATTTGACGGAAGAGTAAAAACTCTGCATCCAAAAGTATTTGGCGGAATTTTATTCAGAAGGGATAATGCTCACGATATTACTCAGGCGAATGAAAATCAGATTCTTCCAATTGACATAGTTTGTGTTAATCTTTATCCATTTGTAAAAACTATTTCAAATCTCAATTCAACTTTAGAAGATATTATTGAGAATATAGATATCGGAGGTCCTAGCCTTGTCAGAGCTTCAGCAAAGAATTATAAATATGTTTCTATACTAACCAATCCTGAACAATATGATTCGTTTATTGATGAATTAGATAAAGGCGAGATATCTGAAAACACTCGTAAAAAATTAGCTGTCGAGGCTTTCTCACATACAGCAAATTATGATACACATATTGCAAACTTCCTTGAAGCAGAATTTGAAGAACCGCAATCATATATCAGGATTAATGAAAAATTAAATTTCACTTTGAGATATGGAGAAAATCCTCATCAATCAGCATCAGTGTTTGGAAATTTTGATGATTATTTTGAAGTTTTTCATGGCAAGGAAATTTCTTATAACAATATTTTAGACCTTGTTTCAGCAGTTGAATTATGTGAAGATCTTGGAGAAGTATCCTGCACAATAATAAAACATAACAATCCTGCAGGTGCAGCAACAGCAAATACTAATCTTGAGGCTTATAATCTTGCATTAAAGTGTGATCCTGTTTCTTCTTTTGGCGGCATAGTTGCTTTTAATCGCGAGGTTGATGCAGAAACTGCAGAAGAGTTAAATAAAATATTTTTAGAAATAGTATGCGCTCCGTCATTTAGCAGTAAAGCGTTGGAACTATTGAAAAAGAAGAAAGACAGAAGACTAGTTATTAAGAAAAAAAATATTTTAAATAGTTCAAAATCTTTCAGGTCTATTCCTGGTGGAGTGCTTGCGCAGGATTCTGATACTATATTGCTTAATGAATCAGAGTTAAAATTTGTAACAGATAAAAAGCCATCTGAAACAGAATTGAAAGATTTAAAATTTGCATGGAAGGTTGCAAAACACACAAAATCTAATGCGATAGTTTATGTTAAAAACAATTCGACATTGGGTGTTGGCGCCGGTCAGATGTCAAGGATAGATTCTGCTAAAATTGCAGTTATGAAAGCAAAAGAACATGGGCTTGATTTAACAGGATCAGTAGCAGCTTCTGATGCATTCTTTCCATTTGCGGATGGACTCTCGGAGATTATTAAATATGGTGCTGTTTCAGTTATACAGCCGGGAGGTTCTGTAAGAGATCAGGAAGTAATTGATGAAGCAAATAAAAGTAATATTTCAATGGTATTTACAGGTATAAGGCACTTTAAACATTAAGAGGAACAATGGGTATATTCGATCTTTTTTCAAACGACATTGCAATTGATTTAGGTACAGCAAATACTCTTATCTATGTAAAAGGAAAAGGTATAGTATTGAATGAACCTTCGATTGTAGCATTTGATAAAAATTCTAAGCGTATTATTGCACTTGGCAACAAAGCAAAAGAAATGCAGGGAAGGGAACATAAAGAAATTAAAGTAACTCGTCCGATGCGTGATGGAGTAATTGCTGATTTTGAAATTGCCGAAGGTATGATCAGAGCGTTTATTAAACGGGTGCGCGGCGGAAGTGCAATGGCAAGCCGGAGGGTTATTGTTGCTGTTCCAAGCGGAGTAACTGAAGTTGAAAAAAGAGCAGTTAGAGATAGTGCTGAGCATGCAGGAGCTAAAGAAGTTCACTTGATGGCTGAACCTATGGCCGCTGCAATTGGAATCGGTATCGATGTTGAAGCTCCGGTCGGAAATATGATTATTGATGTAGGCGGTGGAACTACTGAAATAGCAGTAATCGCATTATCAGGTATAGTTAATGAAGAATCTATCCGCGTTGCGGGTGATGAAATGAATTATGCAATAATGCAGTTCTTCAAAAAAAATCATAATATTTTAATTGGAGAAAGAACAGCCGAAGCAATTAAGTGTGAAGTCGGATCTGCAGTTCCGCTTAAAGAGGAAATAACAATTCAGGTTAAAGGCAGGGATTTGGTCGGAGGAATTCCTAAAACAACTGAAGTTAGTTCAGTTGAGATTAGAGAAGCATTAAATGAATCAGTTGTACAAATTGTTGATGCGGTAAGACAGACTCTTGAAAGAACTCCGCCAGAGCTTTCTGCGGATATACTTGATCGTGGTGTTATGATAACCGGTGGAGGTGCATTACTGAAAGGATTGGATGAAAGAATTAGAATGGAAACTAATTTACCTGTTCATATAGCAGAAGACCCTTTAACGGCTGTTGTCAGAGGTGCAGGAAAAGTAATCGATAATTTAAGTCAGTTTTCAAAGGTATTAATCCGTAATCGAAGATATTAATGATAAGATTTATTTCTTCAGCATGGGAAAAGTTTAAAGAATACATTGTACTTGTCGTTTTAATAATAATCAGCTTAATATTACTCTCGCAAAATAATTCACAGGGAATTCAAAAAGTCCGTGCGGTAGCTTTTGGTTCTTTTGCTACTGTTACATCTGTATTTTCAGATATTTTTAACATTAGTAATCTTAAAAAAGAGAATGAAGAATTAAGACGTACTAATGCAGAAATAATGCTGCAGCTAAGCAAGTTAAGAGAATCTGCAATTGTTAACGATGATCTTAAAGGGTTACTTGCTTTAAAGGATTCAACTGATTATCCGCTTATTATTGCCTCAATAATTTCAAAGTCTTTATCTAAATCACAGGGAACTGTAACTCTTAATGTTGGTAAATCAGATGGAGTTAAAACAGGTATGCCTGTTATTACCGATAAAGGAATAGCAGGGGTTATATATTCGGTCTCTGCTAATTATTCAATTGCAAGAACACTTAACAATGTTGATCTTAATCTGACAGTTAAATGTGAAAGAACCCGCGAAAATGCAGTAATGAAATGGAACGGCGATAGACTTGTAATGATAAATGTGCCCAAAACTTTCGGATTAAAAAAAGGCGATAGAGTTGTAACATCTGAGATAAGTTCAATTGTTCCGGTTCCTATTCCTGTAGGAATTGTTGCTGAAGTTGGCAATGTTGAAATGGGAATTTTTAATGAAGTTACTGTTAAGCCGTTTGTTGATTTTCAGAATGTTGAAAATGTTTTTGTACTTGGCTTGGTTAAAGATAAAGAGATTGATGATATTCAATTTAATTTTTTGAATAAAAGATGATCAAACCAGCTTACATATTATCATTTGTTTTGTTTTTCCCTTTGCTGCTTATTCAAACGACAATAATTCCTTTAGTAGCAATTGATACCATTATTCCGGATTTAATTATAATAATATTGGTTTATTACTCAATCACTCAAGGGCAGATATATGGAACAGTTTTAGGATTTATTTATGGTTTCTTATTTGATATTATTACCGGAAGCCTTTTAGGAAGTACTATGATATCAAAAACAATTGCAGGGTTTACAGCAGGATACTTTTCATCAGAAAATAAACGGGATCAGTATCTGATTTCTTATAACTTTGCTTTAATTGTTTTACTGGCTTCACTCATCGAATCTACAATCAGTGCATTTTTTTCATCAGTTAGTTTAAATACCAATATTTTTATCCTCTTTATTCAATATGCATTATTTCCAGCATTATATACTTCTTCAATTGCGCTATTAGGTATGATCTTTTATCCTAAAAGGAGATTGTTTTGAGATCAGTAAACTTTGCATCAATAAACAGAAGAAGTTTTATCAGTGGTTTTTTAATAATCATCTTTGGGATTATTTCATTCAGATTATTTCAGATGCAGATATTAGACCGGCAGTCGTATGAAGAAAAGTCAGCAGATAACAGCATTAAAGCTATAGAACAAATACCTTTCCGTGGTGTTTTTTATGACAGAAATTTGAAAGTAATGGTTGATAATATTCCTGCTTATACTCTTCGCATTACTCCTGCAGATTATGATACATCGCTTAATCAGATGATTGATAAAATACTTGGAGTCAATGCAGGATATGTTGCTTTAATTTTAAAAAAGAACAAGATTTATTCTAAGTTTATTCCAATCAGAATTAAAAGAGGTATTGGCTTTGAGGTAGTTTCATGGTACGAAGAAAATAAAGAGTATTTACCCGGAGTAGATTATATTGTTGAAATGCAGAGAGGTTATCCGTTTGGAATTATGGCTTCTCATTCATTTGGCTATACAAAAGAAATCTCACCGCAGCAGTTAAAAAATGAAAAGGATTATTATGCACCCGGTGATTATGTGGGACATAACGGAATTGAAAAACAATATGAGAAAGATTTAAGAGGTATTAAGGGATTTAATTATGTGCTGGTGAATTCTAACAGAAAGGAAATCGGTAAGTATAAGGATGGAACAGCAGATAAGAATTCAATCAAAGGCAAAGATTTAGTTCTATCATTTGATGCTGACGTTCAAAAAGTAGCCGAAGAACAGATGCTTGGCAAAAGAGGTGCTGTTGTTGCTATTGAACCAGCTACAGGTGAAATCTTAGCAATTTTAAGTGCACCAGATTATGATTTAAACCAATTCTCTTATGTTACTTCCAAAGAATTTCTTCAGGAACTTTATAATGATCCTGATAAACCGTCCTTTAACAGAGCAACAATGTCTCTTAAACCGCCCGGCTCTACTTTTAAAATGCTTGCTGCAATAGCTGCTTTGGATTTAGGTGTTATCACTCCTCAGACAACGTTTTATTGCGGCGGCGGATTTACTTTTGGCAGATTTTTTAAATGTCATGGTTCGCACGGTTCAGTAAATGTTATTCACGCAATTGAAAAATCTTGTAATTCATTCTTTTACCAACTCATCTATAAGATTGGGCTTGATAAATGGAAAGAGTATGCATTGAAGTTTGGGTTCTCTCAGAAAACAGGAATTGATATCGGTGAGGAAGCAGCAGGTTTTATACCAGGTGAAGATTATTATATTAAATTGTATGGAGAAAAGTGGCCTCGTAGTATTATGGCAAGTCTTGGAATAGGGCAGGGAGAAGTTAGTGTTACTCCATTACAATTAGCAAAGTATGTTGCACTTATAGCTAACAATGGTAAGTCATTTCAACCACACATTGTTAAAGGTTATTTGGATGATCAGACAAAAAAAATTATACCTTATAAATTCCCGGAAGTAAACACGGGAATAAAAAAAGAAGTTTTTGATATAGTAAAAGAAGGTATGTTTTTAGTTGTAAATGGTTCCGGTACTGCAACGCATATTAGAATGTCTGATATTCACATATCAGGTAAAACTGGTACTGCACAAAATCCGCATGGTAAAGATCATGCATTATTTGTAGGATTTGCACCTTCAGAAAATCCCAAAATAGCAGTTGCAGTTGTAGTAGAAAATGTGGGATTTGGCGGAACGCATGCTGCACCGATTGCTAAAGCTCTGATTGAAACTTATTTAAAGAAGAAGTTAAATGATCCAAAGTCCGGTGGAGTAATGAGTAATCAAACTATTGCAGGAGTTAATCTTGAGAATTGATTATAAGCTAAGCGATAAATTTGATTTCGGATTATTTATTCCTGTACTCATTTTGTTTCTTGTTGGATTAACTGCTATTTACAGTTCAACATTTAATCATCCGACAATGAGTGGAAATTTTAACAGGCAATTGGTTTTTGGCATAGCTGCATTTATTGTTTTCTTTATTACCTATTCTGTTCCTTCAAATACTTTTAGAATGATTGCAATTCCAACATATCTTTTTTCGCTTTTACTTTTAGTTATTGTTTTAGTTGTTGGTAGAAAAACTTCAGGTGCAAGAAGCTGGCTGGATTTTGGACCATTGGGATTTCAGCCTTCGGAATTAGCAAAATTAGGAACCATACTTGTTATGTCTTTGTTTTTAAGCAGAAAAAATACTGATATAGAATCATTTAAGGATATTGTGCTTGCGTTATGTATTGGCTTTTTACCGGTTATGATGATATTGCTTGAACCTGATATGGGAACAGCAATTGTTTTTGTCGGGATGATACTCCTGCTTATTTTCTGGAAAGGTATATCCGTCTTTGGTTTATTTATTGTATTATCGCCGGGATTTGTAGCCATATCAGCATTATTTGGTTTTTATTCTTTTCTCGGTGCTTTGGTTCTAACATTAATTGTTTTATTAATTTTCCGTAAAGATATTTTTTTCAGCGGATCAATATTTGCGTTAAATCTTGCTGCAGGATTTTTTGCGGATTATTTATATCATGCTTTAAGTCCTCATCAACAGAAAAGAATACAATCATTTATTGATCCTAATATGGATCCGCTCGGTGCTGGTTATAATACTATACAAGCAAAAGTTGCTATCGGAAGCGGTGGATTATTTGGTAAAGGATTTCTTAAAGGCAATCAGACCCAGCTTCAATATATACCTGAACAATGGACTGACTTTATTTATTGCGTAATAGGTGAAGAGTTTGGTTTTATTGGTTCAATGATAGTTCTGATTTTATTTTTTTACTTATTCTTAAAAATTCTGAAAATTGCATCTACTACAAAAGATGAGTTCTTAAGTTTAACTATCATTGGTGTTTTGTCGGTTTATTTTATTCACTTCTTAATCAATATAGGAATGGTTGTGGGGATATTGCCTGTAATTGGGATTCCGCTGCCTTTTGTAAGTTACGGAGGCAGTTCTCTTTTAGTCAATATGTTTATGCTCGGTATGATTGCAAATATATTCAGAAGCAGAAAAAACTTTACATAAAAATTATGAAAGCAGTCAAAAAAATTTTAGAAAATAATAAATCAGGTAAATTTGTTTGTGTTGGACTGGATAGCGACTTAAAAAAGCTGCCTGAAATTCTGAAGAATGATAAGGATGCTGTATTTAAGTTCAACTCAGAAATTATTGAAGCTACAAAAGATTATGCAGCAGCGTATAAAATTAATTTTGCATTCTATGAACAAAATGGTTCCAAGGGTTTAAGTGAGCTGGAAAAAACTGTTGAACTGATTCCCGGTAATATTCTCTCAATTGCAGATGCTAAACGAGGTGATATTGGTAATACATCCGAAATGTATGCCCGATCTGTTTTTGAACATTTCAGATTTGATGCTGTAACACTGAATCCTTATATGGGTAAGGATTCGCTGCAGCCTTTTCTGGATTATTCTGATAAATTAAATTTTGTTTTGGTGCTTACATCAAATCCGGGTGCAAATGATTTTGAAAAACTCATTTTGAATGATGGGAAATTTGTCTATCAAAGGATTCTTAAAAGTGTAAATCAATGGAATGAAAATCATAATTGCGGAATAGTGTTTGGAGCAACCAAACTTGAAGAACTTAAATCCAACATAAAAGATTTTGGAGAATTAACTGTATTGCTGCCTGGTGTTGGTGCTCAGGGAGGCAGTATGCCGGATGTTAAAAAGGTTTTTAAAGATAATAAGAGAGAAAATTTTATAGTTAATGTAAGCAGAAGTATAATTTATAAAAGCTCTGATTCAGATTTTGCAGAAGCAGCCAGAAGTGAAATTATTTCATTGCATCAAATCAATAATTGAATGATGAAGAGCCAATCAATAAATTTACTTTAGTCAAATTATTCTGTCTTTAGGATATTCATAAAATAATACTTAAACTAGTTTTGAGTTTCTCTTGAAAACAAAAAGTAAATTTCCCGAAGATATCATTTATAAAATTTGGGAAGAAAAACGCTTTAATCTGCCCTTGAAAACTTCTGAAGGACTTCCAGTAGATATTATGGATACCGGAGTTAGAAATAATGAAGTTGCCGGTCCTGATTATCAACATGCAAGAATAAAAATTGGCAATATTACTTTTACCGGCGATGTAGAAATTGATACTGTTCCCTCCGATTGGAAATCACATGGACATAATATTAATGAAAGGTATAATAAAGTTATACTTCATGTAGTTTTATCTAACGATTCCTCCAATCATTTTGTTATTACTCAGAATGGAAGAAAAGTTCCGACTATTTCGATAGAGAATTATCTCAGCACTCCGATAAAGGAAAACATCAGCAAGGATCTGGTTGAAATAAGTCATAGCTCAGAATTAAAGATGCCCTGTAAAGGATTAAACGATCAGCTTTCGCGAAAAGATAAATTACAATTTGTCAAAAACCTTGGGTTAGTTCGATTTAAAAAGAAATGTGAAAATGATATTGAGAGATTGAAAGAGCTAATTTTGCTGAAACAGCTAAAGATTAAAGAGCCAAAAGTTTATCACGACTTCCATAAAGAAGTGTCAAGCAGGACTTTCAATCAATCCGAATTTGAACAGAAGCAGATATGGGAAACATTGCTATACGAGCAAATATTTGAAGCGCTTGGATATTCAAAGAATAAAGATAGTATGCTTAAGCTAAGCAGGTACGCTGAGATAGATAATATTAATAAAATTGAAAATCTTAATTCAGAAATAATTGAAAGTATCTTATTTCATATAAGCGGTTTATTTCCTGAAGTTACCGAAATAGCTGATGAAAGAACTTCAGAGTATATCCGAAGTTGTATGGATATATGGAATACAGTTAAAATGAATTTTGATTCAGGGATAATGAATAAAAGTGAATGGAATTTTTTTAAGCTTAGACCACAGAATTTCCCCACACTTAGAATTGCTGCCGGAGCCAGAATACTTAAAAAACTTACTACCGCTGATCTGTTTAATAATCTTGTTAAGATATTTGAGCAATACTCCGATACAAACAAAATTATAAATAAACTCCGGAATACAATAATTATTAAAAGTGATGGATATTGGGCTAACTATTATACTTTTAATAAGCCCTCAAAAAATAAATTAAACTATTTTATCGGTATTGGGCGTGCTGATGAAATTGTGATAAACATTGTTCTGCCTTTATTCTCTGTTTACTTTGAAATGATAAATCAAAAGGAAATATCAAAAAAAGTTCTCAATGTGTTTTTAAATTATTATCAGAAGGAAAGTAATCATTTAGTAGATCAGATAAATGAAAATCTGGGTTTTAAAAATGAAAAATATCGCAGTGTTTATTACCAGGGTATGATTGAATTATTCAGAAATTATTGTATCAAGGACAAATGTCTTCAGTGTGAAATTGGTAAAAAGGTTTTTACTAATTACTCTGAGTAAGCCTTTTAATTTCATCTCTTAACTTTGCAGCTCTCTCAAACTCTTCACTTTCCAAAGCCTCTCTAAGCTTATCTTGTAAGGCAGCAATTTTAGCATCTTTTGATAAAGGTTTTTTATCCTGTTCCAGTTCGGTGTTTTCAAAACCAGGTATTTCTGTTTCATCAGATGGTAAAAATGCAGCGGCAGCCATTACACTTTCGCTGACAAAAATCGGTGCATCGGAACGCACTGCTAAAGCAATTGCATCACTTGGCCGAGCATCAATCTCATTAGTTAACCCTGAAGATTCCAAAACTATCCTTGCAAAAAAAGTATTATCCTTCAATTCGTTAATTACTATTTCAACTACATTAGCACCAAGATTATCAATCAGAATTTTTAACAGATCATGTGTTAATGGTCTTGGTGGTTTTATTCTTTCCATTTCCAGAGCTATAGCCTGTGCTTCAAATCCGCCTATAATTATCGGCAATCTTCTTGCACCGTTAACTTCTTTTAGAAGAATTGCATAGGCTCCGCCGGTAGAAGCGCTTGAAGATAGTCCAAGTATTTCGCATTGAACTTTTTCCAACTTTATGCCTGTTGAATTATGATTTAATCTTTTTTATTTCTTCTGTTAATGCAGGTAGAATATCAAATACATCTCCTGCAATACCATAATCTGCAATACTGAAAATAGGTGCATCTTTATCTTTATTAATTGCTACAATATATTTTGATGAAGACATTCCTGCCAGATGCTGAATTGCACCTGAAATTCCGCAAGCAATGTAAAGTGAAGGAGAAACTGTTTTACCTGTCTGTCCAACCTGTTCACTATGTGGTCGCCATCCGGCATCAACAACTGCTCTTGATGCTCCGATTGCTGCACCGAGAACATTTGCCAGAGATTCAATAAGATTAAAATGTTCCGGTCCTTTCATTCCTCTTCCTCCGGCTACAATAATGTTTGCTTCTGCAACATCAAGCTTTCCTTCAGCTTTTTTGTAAGCAACCACTTTGGCTTTCAGGTTTGGATTTGTAATCTCTTCAACTTTTATTTCAGAATTTTGATCAGATATTTTTTCTGCTTTAAAAACATTAGGTCTGATTGTAAAGATTTTTATATCTGAGTTCAGCTTTGATTTTATAAGTGCTTTTCCGGCATAAACAGGTCTGGTTGCAATAATTTCACCGGATTCAACAGTTAAACTTACACAATCAACAATACAGGCGGAATTCAGTTTAACTGCTATTCGGGGGGCTAATTCATTTCCGAAGGATGTATTGCCTAAGATAATTACACTTGCATTGGATTCTTTAGCATAATTGCCGATTAAATCCGAATATGCACTTGAGCTAAAATTATGCAGTTCAGTATTTTTTAAATGAGTGATCTTTGCTGCACCGTAATTTCCAAAATTCGACAGTCCTTCAATCTCAGAACCAATTACAACAGCCTCAAATTCAAGGTTTAATTCTTTAGCCAGCGAAACGCCAACACTAACAGCTTCATAAGAAACTTTCTTAATACTGCCTTCTCTTTGTTCAATTATTGATAAAACTTTATTTGTCATATTTACACCTATATTACCTTTGCTTCTTCTCTTAACAGTTTAACTAATTCAGGTACCGCACTGCTGTCTGTCCCCAATATTCTTCCTGGCTGCTTTGATGGCGGAAGATTCATCTCAAGAGTTTCGGTAAGCTGAGAATAAGCTGCTGCTGGTTTTTCAGTTATACTTTTTTTCTTTGCAGCCATTATTCCTTTTAATGAAGCATATCTTGGTTCATTCAAACCTTTTTGAGCAGTAATTACAACCGGTATTTCAGTTTCAACAACTTCACGTCCACCTTCAATTTCTCTTTCAGCAATAACTTTATTTCCATCTAATTTAAAATCAACAACAACAGGGATACAGTTAAAACCTAAGTACTCAGCAGTTAATTGTCCTGTTATTGAATTATCAAAATCAACTGATTGCTTTCCGAAAAAGACTATTTCACAACCTAATGATTTTATTTCTTCACTGAGTGCATGAGCAATTCCAAAAGAATCCCGTTTAGAATCATCTTTTAATAAAACACCCTCATCAACACCCATAGCAAGGGCTTTACGGATTGTCTCTTTATTAGCTTCTCCGCCAACGCTGATTGCATAAACAACCGTATCAGAACCTAATTTATCTTTTGTCTTTAGAGCTTCCTCAATTGCAAACTCATCGTAAGGATTAAGTATATATGTAACACCGGTTGAATCAATGGATTTTCTATCAGAGCCGATCTTTATTCTTGTTGCAGTGTCAGGTACATGACTAATACACACAGCTATTTTCATTTAACCTCCGTAAATTTCTTAGATTTTTGTTCAAAAATATAAACATGTAAGTACCTAAAAACAATTTTATTATTTTTTTGCATTTAAAAATTACAATATCTTATATTATCTTTAGCAAAGTCAGAAAAGAATTAATATTGCTTATGGAAATGCAGCCAAATGAATCTCAGCAAAATGAAGTTATAACTGATGAGACTACCAATATAGGTTTGAGTTCTCGTGTACTGCTGTTTAATGATGACTGGCACACATTTGATGAAGTAATTGCGCAATTAATATCTGCAACAAAATGCACTTTTGAAAAAGCAAGAAGTCTGGCATTTGAAGTTCACGTTAAAGGTAAAGCAATTGTATTTAACGGCAGTATGAAAGATTGTCTGATAGTATCTTCTGTATTAGAAGAGATTGCACTGCACACTCAAATAATTACTTAACTCAATTCTTTTTGTTTTGGCAGCTTACACATGCACAATATCTATAAATCTCTTCATATCCATAATGGATTGTCAGCTCATCACCCGATTCAATAGTTGAAACAGCAAGGAGCAGTAAATTTCCTTTCTCGTCTTCATCAACATCACAGTTGTAATTACACGAATGATTTATATACTTTAAAAGAGAGTTATCAGATACATCAATAAATTCATTATCGTTTTTATAAAAGATATAAACATTATTTTCTTCATTTTCTCTGCGCTCACATTCGTCAGAATCAATAACTTCGCCGGTTATCTGAACAATTACATCTCCTTCTTTGAATGAAGTATTTGCAAATAACCCTTTACCATGGACTAATGATTTATCAACCTTTAAATAATTTTTATTCATATTTGGATTAATGAAATAGTTAAAAAATTAGGCTGCCAAAATATGAATTTTTGTTCTATGAAAAAATAATTTATTGTTTTCTTAATTAGTTAATTTCTATTGAAATGTATTTTATTTTCATTATTGGGAGAATTATTTGTCCATTTTTCAAAACAAAGAAAAGCATATTAGTTGCTAATCAAAAATGATTGAAAAAAGAAATATTTTTTGGTATTTAATTTGTTTTATGCAGTCATCTACATCAATATTCAGGGAGAGTACTGTTAAAATTAGTTTTCAGTAAATAAGAATTATTTATCATTTTTTGTTTTTGTCTTTATTGCTATTTCTTTCCATATTGCAATAAGTATTAACTTTATTTTAGGAGGTTATATGAAACTCTTTAGTAGCTCTCTAATTGTAATTATGCTTATTACATTAATTGATGTTTTCCCTCAGAACGGGAATTCATTCATTGGTGTTGAAGCATGTGCAATGTGTCATAAAACTGAAAAACAAGGAAGTCAGTTATCTATTTGGCAGAATAGCAAACATGCCAAAGCATACGAAACCCTCAAAACAGAACAAGCCAATAATATTGCTAAAGAAAAAGGCTTTTCAACTCCGGCAGTTGAAACACCTGAGTGTCTTAAATGCCACGCCAGCGGATACAATGTTGATCCGTCATTATTAGGAAAAAAGTTTAAAGTTGAAGACGGCGTGCAATGTGAAACTTGCCACGGAGCAGGTTCTGCTTATAAGGACATGAAAATAATGAAAGATAAAGAACTTGCCATTAAAAATGGTTTAGTAGTTCATGATAAACTGGAGAATTTCTGTATTGGCTGTCATAATGTTGAAAGTCCTACATTTGTAGATCTGAATATTGAGGAAGCTTGGAATAAAATAAAGCACCCGAAACCATAAAATAAAAAATCTATTAAAGAATAATTTAGCAGATACATAAATGAAGAAACTTATACTTGTTTTTCTGCTTGCAATAAACACGATAGTTTTTGCTCAGAATATAAATGGTCGTTTTTCAAGCTCTGTTTACACTTTTGAAAGATACGATTCACTTAATTCTTCAGAAAACTATGTGCGAGCATATGAAATGCTTAACCTTAATCTTAACTACGATAAGTTTTCCATCAGATCATTTTTGAATTTCGAAACTGATTTAACTAAGGAACAGATTTCAGACCCACGGTTAAGATTTTACAACTTATATCTTGAAGCAAGAGATTTACTTAATATAGCTACTGTTAAAATCGGAAGGCAGCCGATAATCAACAATGTTGTCGGAGGCTTGTTTGACGGCGGTTCTATCATATTAAAACATACTGATTATAAGTTGAGTGCATTTTACGGCGGTAACGTGCCTGCTTATCAGAAACTGGAAATAACAAATGACTTTAAGAACAATTTTATATTGGGCGGAAAGTTTACCACTACTGTTATTCCAAATTCTCAATTATCGATCGGTTACGTTAATAAGAACTTTAAACCGGAAAACTATTTTGCCAACAGATTAGACCCGAATCTGAACCTGATTGAAGTTGAAATTGAGAATAAATCGAATCAGTATCAGTTTGTTACCGGTGAATTAAATTATACAATGCCTGAAATTGTTCAGACATTTTTCCGTTATGATTATGATGTAAATTTCAAACAGACATCAAGATTTGAGTTCGATGCCCGTACCGAAGCTGTTAAAAACCTTGGCTTGAATGTTTATTATAATTTCAGAGAACCAAAAATCAGATATAATTCAATTTTTTCCGTATTTGATTATGGAAATACCCACGAGATTGAAGTAGGCGCTGATTATAAAATAAATCAAATGATTACTCTAATTGGGAAGTTTGGTAATGTTCAGTATAAGGATGAAAACTCCCAGAGAGTTGCAATTGGTTTATCAACTTCTTATGGATCAGTAAATTATAGAAAGACATTTGGCTATGCAGGTGAACTTGATGCAATTTCACTATACTCAGGTTATACTTTATTTGATGGTTTATTAACCCCATCGGTTGGATTATCATATACAAATTACAAGCTCAGTCCCGAAGCAGAATCAAATAGTGTTACTTCATTATTAGTTGGTACAAATATTCGACCATTTAGAGTGTTATCCTTTGATCTTCAGGGACAGTATATGGATAATAAAATCTATAAAAATGATCTTAGGTTATTCTTCAAACTTAATTACTGGTTTAACTTAAATATTTAAATCTCATATTATGCAAAAAATTAAAGTTCTATATCTGTTTATCTTTATTGGGATAACTGCTTTATTATTAATTGGTGCAATCAGCAGTGAAAAAGAAAATATTCTATCTTCAAATGAAGGTAAGATTAAATTTTCTCATTCGCTTCATAAAGATCTTGTTGATTGTCAGACTTGTCACTCAGCAGTAATGGAAAGTATAAGTCTTAAAAGCCGTTTATTCCCGACTCACGATAATTGTTCAGATTGTCATGAAGTAGATAATGACGAAGAATGTTCTACCTGTCATTATGATGATAATTTTGAAGCATTATCAGCTAATAAAACTGAGTTGATATTCAATCATAAATTCCATCTTACTGATCAGAAAATTGATTGTGAATCCTGTCATAAAGGTATTTCGGAAGTTGATTATAGTTGGCAGGCTGTTCAGCCAAATCCGCCGATGGAACAGTGTTACAGTTGTCATAATGATAAATCATCAGCTTCTAACGCTTGTGAATCCTGTCATATTTCTACTGTTAATCTGATTCCACAAAACCATAAAGTTGTAAGCTTTGCCAAAACACATAAGTTTGCAGCATCTGAGTTTAAGGCTAATTGTATAATGTGCCATGATAATCAAAGCTGTGATGAATGCCATGTCGCAACAATCGGAGTTACCGAAGTTAATTTGAAAAATGATTTTTATCAGCCTTATTATCCAAGCAATTTTGTTGATGGTGCAAAAGTTCAGGCTATCAGTCGTGTACACGAATTAAATTACAGATTTACTCATGGCATTGATGCAAAAGGGAAGACTTCAGATTGTCAGACATGCCATCAGGTAGAAACATTTTGTGCTGAGTGCCATCAATCAGATAATCAGGACTTTGCTTTCGGCGGAATTGTACCTGCCACTCATCTTAAACCTACATTTAAAACTTTTGGTGTAGGAACCGGCGGCGGAGATCATGCAACTTTGGCAAAAAGAGATATAGAAAGATGTATGTCTTGTCATGATGTTAATGGCGCTGACCCAACTTGTATTACCTGTCACTTTGATGCTGATGGAATAAAAGGTACCAATCCTAAAACTCATCCGATTGGGTTTATGAAAGGAGAAAAAGGCGATTGGCATAATGACTTTGGTTCTGTTTGTTATAACTGTCATACAAGCGCAACACCTAATTCTCCGCGTACGGCAGGATTCTGTAATTATTGTCATGGAATTTAAATGAAATTTAACAACGGAAAATCAATGAAGTACTTAAGAATATTTTTTGCATCTATTATTTCATTCTTATTTTTTATTAGCTGCAGTGATATAAGAGAAGACATTCCAATTTCTGCACCTAAAATTACACTTCATAAAGATGGAATAAAGAATCCAGCTTCTCCGAATTTCCACGGTAAGCTTGTTTCAAATGCTAATTGGGATATGAAACAATGTCAGCAATGTCATGCTGCTAACTATAACGGAGGTACAGCAGAGTCAAGCTGTTATAATTGTCATAAAACTCCCGGAGGACCTGAAGCCTGTAATACCTGTCATGGTGATTTTGCAAATACTTTAAGAATTGCACCACCAAGAGCATTGAATGGTAATATTCTTTCTTCTGATAGGGGAGTTGGAGCACATACTAAACATCTTTATGATAATAAAATTGGTAAAGTTGTTAGCTGTAATCAATGCCATATAGAACCTGCTTCCGGATTTTCTGATCCATCACATATTGATAATACACCAGGTGCTGAAATTGTATTTGGATCTCTTTCTAAATTACAAACAAATGTTTCCGGTGGTTTTAATTATCAGTCCAGTCTTGGCAATTTTGTTCCAAACCCTGGCTTTGATGTTTCAGACGGAAGCTGCTCAAATACTTACTGCCACGGATATTTTAAGAATGGTAATTTGGATAACATAGTTTTGTTTACTGCTCAATCACAAGGTGCGGCTTGCGGAACCTGCCACGGTAATGCAGCCACAGGTAATCCTTTACCAAAAACTCCTTCACAAGGCGGCTCTCATCCGCCAAGTCTTAATTGTCAGCAATGTCATGGTGATGTAGTTGAAAACAACAATGGTAATTATACCATAGTTAATAAAGAAAAGCATATCAATGGCAAATTGAATGTTTTTGATAATGAATTTGAGTTTTAACAATATCAAGTAATACAGAAAATTAAAATTTAAGCCGCACAAAGATGCGGCTTTTTTTTTGTACTGGTGTATTGTTTTAAAATAACAGTTTAGTTTTTGATTTGTTTCATTGAAGAGAATTATATCAGTTACTTGATTTCACCAGTCTATCTTTAAACTTAAAGGCAGAAGTTTCATTTTTGAATGAGCATAAAAAAGAAGCTGTCTCAAAAGTCAGAATTTATTAAGCTTAGTTTAGCAATACTTATAAATTGAAATAGAATCACACCTTGATAAGCACAGTGTGACACTAAACTTCACCTATGAGAGACAGCTTAAGGTTTTACTACTTAGTTAAAATACCAATCCGATATCTATGTATTGAATGTTTTTCAATCTACCGTAATCTCCATAAGCATAATTAAATTTTATGCTTAAACCGCTGGACATTTCATAATTGATCCCAGCACCCAAAGTAAAACTTTGCTCACTGTTAGCCAGAAATAATGATTTATATCCACCTCTGATAAATACTAATTCATCATAGGCTAATTCTAATCCAGCATTAAGATACTCGCTATTATCATTAGGATGTGTTGCATCAAAAGCTGCTTTAACTCTTATATATCTTGATTTAATCACATCCATTGAAAATCCGATTCTGAAGATAAGCGGGAGATCGTACTGATCCATTTCAAATTTTGCCGGGATATTATTTGGTCCTGTACTAGTGTTATTATCAGGATCATAATTTATCTGTATATCTCTTCCATCCAGTTTCATTTTAGTACCAAAGTTGGAAATGCTGGCACCAATTACTAAATCATTAAAAGGGGTAATATAGTACGTTCCAACATCCAATGCAAAACCAGTTGATGAGGTACTCCAGATTGATTCCCTGATAAACTTAGCATTAAAGCCGATTGAAAATCTATCAGTTAAGCTTTTTGCATATCCAACTGCAAACGAGACTGAGCCTGCATCCCAATACTGTCCGTTACCTTCGGGAAACTCGAAAGTTCTTACCTTATCCTCAGGGATTCTAAAAGAAGTAACAGAAAAAGAAATAGCTCCGAAAGATTCAAGGTTTAACGATACAGCAGCATAATCAAAATTTACGTCAGCTAACCATTGAGTATGACTAAATGCAACTTGTCCGTTTCCTTTATTAATCGCTATACCTGCGGGATTATAATACGCAGCATAAATATCATCGCTTACTCCAACATAAGTACCACCCATTCCCAGTGCTCTGGCACCTGGTGCAATTTTAAGAAATTGTCCTGCTGTAGTACCAACTTTAGAAATTTCCCTGAAAATCTGCGGATAGATATTTATTTGACTAATAACAAAACTCAATATCAGAATTATTAGTATAGAAAATTTTCTCATTTTTAAATTACTCCGTTAAATTCATTTCAAATATTTTTGCGATAGAATTTTAGCTATCTCTAATATTTTTATAATCTATTTAATTACAGCAAATCTGCCGATTTTTTCACCAACTCCGGGAATATCTACATGAAATATGTAAACACCATAAGCTATTCTCATACCTTCGGAGCTTAAAAGATCCCAACTAGCCATACTTGTTAAATCATCTTTCTCAATTGTATCAACAAGTTCACCGGTAATTGTATATATTCTGATTGTACATCTTGGCGGAAGATTTCTGAACTGAATTTCTCTTTCTCCACGCTTTGTTAAAGTTCTTCCCGGATTTTCAGACAACCCGTATGCTACATAAGGATTGGGCACAACATAAATATTATCCAGCGACTGCTTCTGCAGTTCTTTGTTCTCTTTTACTTTCTTTGTTTCAAAGACATAAGTATCTCCGTATTCAAAAGGCTTCTTAGTCTTTATCTGAAAGACATCTCCATTTTTTGGAAGAATCTGATTAGGCTTGGAATTATCCAGTTTTAATATAACTTCATAACTTGTAGCTGCATTTGTTGCTCCCTGAGGCTGAAGGACAATACCTTCACCCCAGTCCCATCTTTTGTTATTTCTTCTTGAAGGTATAATTTCATCAATTACAAAAGTTGCGGGTGCATTTGCAGTTACATTAAAGATTTTGAAAGGCATCGCAAACTTGCCGATTACGGTATTAACAGTATCAGCAAACTTCCAGCTTCCGTCAGCTAAAGTATCAGTATCGTTCCATCTTATTTCCCAATCAGCACTGATTTTTGTTCTTAAGCTTGCAGTTCCAATTAATGCAGGATAGAAAATAGTATCTAATACAGTTACATTACTGTTGTGAATAAACTTAGTATTTTCAGCATCAAAATGAAGTGAATCTGCTTTAATGAAAACTCTTAATCCGTCAAATGCAGGATTACCATCTTCATTATTTAAAAGTTTACTTTGATAAACAGGATAATATCTGTAATAAACTTTAAATTGTTCACCGGCAGGCAGATATCCGGATCGTCTTCCAGCAATCTGACCGGAGATATAATTAATAATTATTTTTGATGTATCAACAACATTGTTAGACTCATCTAATACTTGCAGACTACCGGGTAAGATGTTTTTATGAGGAAGAGTAACCAGAACAGTGTCTTTAGAAATAAATGTAGTCTGAATACCTGTTGAATCGAGTACATTATATGTCTTTGCATCATCAAAATCTATTTTATAAAAATTATCCTTAACAGCAAGTTTATCTAATACTTTAATTTTTATTTTACCGGTTGCATCTGAGTTTACAGATGTTGGTTCACCATCTAATCCAACTTCAGGGTCAGTTATTCCTGTTGAAACAGGACCAGGTGTAACCTGAACTGTATTCACATCAAAAATTAACTTACCGGTTAATGGATCCTGTTGAATAACAGATTGTGTTTCTGTCGGTGGTAAATCAGGGGAGCCATGATCATAAGCTACTACAGCATAATAGTAAGTAATACCATTTTGTACCGTAGAATCGACATACTCGTGCTGTAAACCAGTATTATCGCCAAGATAATATTTAACTCCGCGTCCGTCATATTCACGTTCTGCTAATCCTGAATATTCATTTATCAAATCGAACTGAGCTCTTTTGCCTGTATTAGGATCCACAAGTGCCTGTCCTAAAAACGGGACTCCATTTGCATCTGTAATTGTATAAACATCTGAGAAGTTAAAATCTCTGCTTCTATAAATTTTATACCCTTCAAAATCCTTTGTCCGGGTTAGGGGATCGACTGAATCCTCAGATTTAGCATCCCAGTATAATCTTACCTTGCCATCTTCAGCAACCGCTGTAACAATAGGCTTTGCGGGCGGTTGTGCAAATCTGTAATCAGCTTCAAGGATTCTTACAGATGTAATTGAATTAAGAAGCAGGTCATTAAGATTTTCACCCATTATAATTGCCATCGAAAATCTTTGTGTTTCACCTCTCTTTAGTGACATAGGACCGGTGGAGAAACAAAATATATTATCTCCGGCAGTTTTTAATAACGGCTGTTCCGGATCAATGTAAGGCTTAGTAAACCATTGCCACATAAGTTCATCTTCTTTAGGAAAGTTTGAATCAGCATATCGTCCTGCGGTAAAACCGGTTAAGCCCATCATATCAGATTCTGAAATATCTCTATACCCGAAGTTTGGTTCTGACCCAGCCCATTTATATCCGGATAATCTGATATCACTTAAAGAAGCTTCTTCTTCCGGATCCATAATACCATTATTGTTTGAATCAAAATACCATGCTTGTGAAGGTGCTCCATCGCCTTCACCATAATCAGGTCCCGGATAATTCGGTGATTCTGGTCCTATTCCATCAATTCCGACATCATCTTTTTCAGGGTCCCAATCTCCATCTTCATCACCAGACCATCTTGGTTTAGGAGCGCCATAAACCTTAGTATATTTTGCAACATCATAAATACCATAAGTCAGCGGAGTTGCTACACCGTCAATATAAAATCCTTTATCATTAAATGGACTTTCATCAATAATTCCATCATCATCATTATCAATTCCATCATTATCAAATGAAGGCGATTCAAGGAATTTCCACCCAAAATAACCTGGAATTTTTCCACCCATTCCCATAAAATCTTCATCCCATGCATAAACCATACTTCTTGCCCTCTGATCGAAAGAAGGGAAGTTAGGCGGTAGAATAGGAGGAACAAAAAATGCTCTGTCATCAGGGTAATCTGTTGAGCCGCCTACGTGCGGATCACCATACATACCAAAGTAAACCTTATCCAGATCTTTCTCCGAAGCATTTGTAACCTGATAAACCATAAAAATAATATCTTCAGCCATAGGATTATTAAACTGTAATATTCTTACAGTAACTTCTAAACCTAATCCGCCTTTGGTTGGGTCGCTTGGGAATGGCTGATAACGATCTATAAATTCATAATTGGTATAATCATCAATGGCATAAAATACCTCTTCATCCGGCGCAGTAGCCATATCACCTAAGAATGCCGGCCAAAGATATTTTCCCGCAACAGGAGAATACCATTGGTCTGGCCAGGAATCAGGTTTACCGTCTCCATTTTTATCTTCTGCTAAAAGAGATGCGATTTTATTCTGATTTGGATCCGAGTAACCTGTCTTAGGCAGCCAGCCCCATTTTAAACTTCCAGAAGGATTATAATCACCTTCAGTAGTTCTGACATGTGAATCACTGACAATGTGTAATGTATCTCCATTAACATCAATTACCTCTGCACCGGCTAATAAGCCAAATTCAAATCCATAACCTAATCCATTCCAAACCAGATCAAGTACATTTGATAATACACTAGGAGCGCATACAGAGCCATAATTATATAAAATCGTAGTTATTTTATTGCCTTTGATAGTTATATCTTTTATTTCTCTTTTTTCACCGGTAACCTTGTTTAGCTTTACACCTGTTATTGGTCCAAAAAGAGCTTCTGACTGCTCTGGTGTTAGATTCTTATAAAAATAAGGATCGACACTATCAGGAACCTGTGCAACAGCAAAGCCGGTTAAAAAAATCAGGAGTGGCAGTATTAATAAATTTTTCTTTCTCATTATAAAAACCCTAATAGAATGTTCAATTAAATATTATAGAAAAACCAAGCCTTACTTCACGCGGGCGGCTTACATTTTCCGGACGTCTTGTATAATAATTATCAATAAAGCTCTTATCAATCAATCCCGGATCACCTCTGTTGATTCTGTTTCGCAAGTCATTAAACTGATTTGCATTTAAAACCTCTTCTATATTAGACAATGATTTTCCGGAGCTGGCATATACATATCTGTCATTTTGTGTATCAAACAGATTGTTAATATGAATAAAAACAGAATAGTTCAATGGACCAAAAGAAAAGTATTTTTCAAATTTAAGATCAACTTCCCATTGCATTGATTTGGAACCTGAGTTCTGCTGATAAGTAATTGTTGATAAACTCGGAGGTAATGCCGGTGTATAAGGGGTTCCAGCCTGAATATTATATATTACACCTAAAGACCAGGAATTTGGATCCGTCAAAGTAAAAGTTCCGTTTATTAAATGCGGGCGGTCGAAATCCAAAGGCACTAAGTAAGTCTCTGTTTGTTTGCCTGAAGCTTCACTAAAGAATAAATCTTCCTGCGGCTCAGTTCTGTTTCCTTCAGCAACCTGAAATGTATAATCAAGTGTTGCAGAAAATAATTCTCCCGGTCCTCTTCTTTTTAGGAAGGAAAGTGTAATTCCTCTTACATTAGAATAAGCAAGATTTGTTAATACTTTGTATTGACGGGCTTGTTCTGTATAAATAGTCTGAGTAAAGATATAATCTCTTACATCTTTATAATAACCGGTTAAATCAAATTTGAAATCATCTGTTAGCTGCTGCTGCAATCCGATTTCATATTGAACAGAGCGTTGAGGATTAACATTTGGATTGCCAAATGTAGGAATAAAGGCAACATTAGGCACCCATCTTAAATCATTTGAATATAAACTTGATAATGAACCTATCTGATAGAAATGTCCGTAAGAAAATCTTATTACACCCCTATCAGTAATCGGATAAGAAACACTGAATCTTGGTGATAACATATGCTTGATTTCTGCTGGTTTCAGGTGAGCATTCATATATCCTGATAATGAATCAGTAAGATTTTTGGAAAAATCATAATTGTATTCAGAGGCTGCGTCAAAAAATTCGTATCTCAAACCGATATTAAGGATTAAAGTTTTTGCTAACTCCATTTTATCCAGCAGATAAACTGCACCCTGTAAAGGATTTTTATCATAAGTTGAAACACTGAAAATACCGCCTCGAATAATTGTAAGTGAAGAATCATATAAAACATCATTAATATTAAGCGGAGTAATTGAAGTTATGCCTCCGATATCTTTAAGCTTATAAAAATCTATTGTAAAGCCATCTCTTTTAATATTATGCTTTCTAAACTCAAATCCTGCTTTAACCTCATGAACACCGAACATCTGAGAAACCAAATCTCCTTTGATACTATAAGTTTCGGTTGATCTGTGCCAGATATCATTATCAGTTCCGCCAGAATAGTATGTTGTATTGCCAACTGTTTTTCTATAAAAATTCGGCAGATATCTCGCATCTTCAGGATTTTCATATAGATAATGTTCTGCTCGGTTAAATGAATAAGATCCTTTTAATGTATAGAAAGTTTTATCATCAATTGTATGTGTTAAATCAAGTGTGTTGATTACTCCTCTGCTGTAATCCCATCCTAAGCCATCAGGATTAAACAAATAATTCCTGTTGAAATCTTTTGACTTAGCTCTATCATAAACAAATTCATATTTTAGTTTAATCAAGGAACCGAATTTCTGGCTGATATTAAATTGCAAATTAAGAGTTTGATTTGGATTCATCGGGACATATTTTTTATCGCCTGTTGGTGTACCATCGCTGCCTGGTGTAAAAGGATTAAAGAAATAAGCACCTGTTGCATCACCATATCTCGGATCAGTATTTTTAAAATTAGCCGGAGTTAAATATGAATCACCAGGGTTATACAATCTGTAACCATAATATCCGCCTTTAAAATTTTCATAAATTCCAGAAGCAAAAAATTGTGTAGATGAACTGATAGGCAGCGGTCCTCCAAAAGTTGCTTCCATACGAGCTCTGTTAAGAACGTCAATTTTATCTAAATTAGTAAAAAAGTCAGTTTTGGAAGTAACATAGTCGCCGCCATATCCTCTGATACTAAATGTATATTTATCCGATCCTTCTTTAGTAACATAATTAACAACTCCGCTCAGTGCATTCCCGAATTCTGCACTAAATGTTCCGGTTGAAACTGAAGCCTCCTGAACTGCATTTGCTGCTAATCCTACTGATCTTAAATTTCCGTAAGGATCATTTAATGAAAGACCATTAAGAGTATATGCTACTTCATTACCGTATCCTCCTCTTACGTGGATACTGCCGTCATCACCTGTTACAACTCCAGCCTGTAATTTTATTACATCAGCAATATTATCAACGGGCAAATTTTCCAGTGATTCGGATGTAATAGCCACAGTAGGATTGGTTAAATCCTGCCTTATCAGGGGATTTCTGTCGCCCTGAACTACAACAGCTTCAAGTGTAATTTCCCCTGGATTTAATTTAAAATCTAAACTAGTAGTAAAACCAACATTAACGGTTATATCTTTGATAGTAACTTTCTGATATCCAATATAAGAAGCAGTTACATTGTATAAGCCCGGTGGAATATTTAATATGACAAAATTTCCTTCCACATCTGAAGCCGCTCCTAAAGAAGTTCCATCTATAAGAACGTTTGCGAAAGGGATTCCTTCATCTGTAGATGCATCAATAACTTTCCCCATAATTTTTCCGGTTGATTGTGCATAAAGTGAATTAATAACAAATGAAGCAATTAGAAATAACAGCAGTAAAAATTTTTTATACATCAGAGACCTTCTAAGTCAAATGAAAAATTAACATCGTTTGATAAAAACTTTGATTAGTTAATAAAATAACTTGAACAATAAATAATTTTCAGGGTTGCTATAATAAAAGAGGCTGTTAAAGTATTAATAAATACTTTAAATCAGCCTCCTATACAATAAAATGCTGCTCTTTACTTCAATAAGGTCATTTTAATTGATTTGCTGAAATTACCATAAGTTAATGTAGCAACATAATTACCGCTTGCTACTTTAACGCCGCTATTGTTTGTAGCATCCCAAACCATTTCGTGGCTACCTTTCTCATAAACTTCGTTGTTGATCAGAGTAGCTACCTCCTTTCCAAGCATATCATATATCTTTAATGATATTTTTTTCTGTAATGGAAGGATAAATTTAATGGTTGTTGAAGGATTGAAAGGATTAGGAAAATTATTTTCCAATACATAATCTTCAGGCATAACGACATTATATCCTTGATCAACTAACCCTGTTGCTCCAGTATATTCCAGAATACGGATGGTCTTTCTGTATTCATTAATGAATTTATGAGTCAAGTTAGGATCTAATTCCCATGAATGTGTAGAATCTACCCAGAAATATTCATATACGGTTGTTGAGTCGTAAACACTCTGCTCGGATATAACTAATTCCATTTTACCATCCTGATCTATATCAACATTATTAGCAAAAATATAGGCTGTAAATGGAGTCTCCTCCCGTAGTGTATCAATAATCGCAGGATTTAATACATAAGTAGTATCCGTACCGTTTATAACTGTATCAATTCTGCCATGATATATTCTAAGAGTTGCAAATACATCACCGCCTTCACCTGTATAGACAAGATTAGCTGTATAATTATCTTTATCCAATAAACTGCCAGAGCCATTATACTGAACAGCTATAACGTTTATACCTCTGCCGCCGCCGGTGTAAATTTCATCTTTACCATCTTTATTCAAATCACCTGCTACACAAGGCCAGAGTTCAACTTGACCGGTCTTACCACCTAAAGCTCCCAAATCTGCATTCAAAGCTATTCTTCCAAATCTGTTTGCAACAGAATCAGGATCGCTGTGAAAGAGATTTGCACCTACATTACTTGGTGAAAACTGAAACAGAACCATATCAAAGTTATCCTGATATAAAGTACCAACAACTTCATCTATTCCGTCACCGTTAACATCTGCAGCAGCCATACCAAAATAACTGACTCCGTCTTTACCCGGAGGTGAATATCTATTATAAAAACCTGGGAAACTTGTATCAGGATAAGCATAGGTATCATTTCCATTAACCTGTATTGCCCACATACCGCATCTATCCCAATGGTTATTAATTATAGTTGGTAATCCATCGTTCTTAATATATGCAGGAGTTGAACTGAAGTATGAACCGGTAATTCCGTAATCACTTCCGTTTTGAGTTTCATCAAGTCTGCCGCCCTCACAAATTAAGCTTGCGAAACCAGGGAAAAGGCCATCAATTGATAATATAAAAACATTTCTTTGTAAATTAGTATGACAAATAATTTCACTTTTGCCATCACCATCTAAATCTTTAACTAATAAAGTTTCCCGGTTTAATCTTAATGTCTCGCTGGTACCGGTTGCAGTTGAGAACATAGCATCTGTTATTTCAAATGCTGGTTCACTTCCCCACGAAGAGCCATCCCATTCATAAAATGCAATTCTTCTTTCACCATTTTGTTCAAAAATTATTTCGGGCATTCCATCACCGTCACAATCACCAACTTGCGGGAATCTTGGGGTTGAGCCGCTGGAAGTTGTTGAAACAGGAGATGACCAGATAATTTCAAGATTTCCAGCACCATCATATTTAAGAACATGAACCCTACCACCGTTTGAATAATCTGTAGAAATAACTTCTTGTTCCCCATCATTATCAACATCCGCTACAATAACTCTTCTAACACCCAAGTCATTGAAATATGGAGTGGAGGAATCAGGTGCAGTGCCTGCATAAGCGTTAAAAGTTGCATAACTTTGCACCTCAATAGGGGTAGTTTGAGCCTGCAATGCGGAAGTAATTAAAAGAACCGCAGAAAAAAGTAAGACAAATTTTTTCATTACTTATCCTTTCTTATATGTTAGTTGAAACAATATATTTTCTTAAACACAATATAAATAACTTTTCTTGAAAAATAATATTTTTTAAGAAAAAATCAATCCTGAATTTTAATATCGGCTTCTAATAAATTTGTGATGACTAATGACTAATAAAAGTCAGTCTTCGACTCCGCTCAGACTGACAAATGGTTGTCACATTGAATATTATGACATAGTCAAGCTGTTTTTATTAATTCTGGGTTAATAGTTTTATAGTTTTCAGTGTAAGCAGTTCCAGAATTAACAACAGCACAAATTATTTTTAATAGTTTGTTTTCAATATTGTTTAGTATTAGTCTTTTGTTTTTTCCTTCGGCAAGCTTGCGAAGGAAGTATTTCTTAAAGTTTTGGTTATGTGTTCTTACAG